>ERZ1673753.3-NODE-3-length-518025-cov-7.244674_pt1 | contig 518025 bp, 403 predicted proteins | sample MGYA00580201_ERZ1673753 | MGnify/ENA primary metagenome ERZ1673753 (study PRJEB41218, sample SAMN15661747) | gut metagenome | host: Homo sapiens | place: Canada: London | collected 2015-08-20/2019-03-30 | study: EMG produced TPA metagenomics assembly of PRJNA649273... | reverse complement strand
ATGGCTAATGTGTGGGGAGGAGATCCCGATTTCAAAACAAGATTGGATTGTCCTCAGCCTTTTTCTCAAGAGCCTAGGTGTTATACATTGGATGTGGCTGATTGTCCGGCTACAGCATGGAATACATGTGAGGATTGTCTGATAAAGAATACATTGACATGTGAGGAATCTACAGGTAAATGTATGTTGCAGAGTGAGGAATGTGCAGCTAAGACAATAATTTGCCTGTAAAGGATGGTGTTTGGCTGTGATCTGTTTCAATTCGTAAAAGCAGGGTTTTCTTCAGGAGAAGGAGTAAAGTAAAAGCAGAATATTTATCTTTGCATGAGGATGGGGTTAAAAACTGAAAGAAAAGACGGGAGAGAACGGGAAGTGAAACTTTCAGGGAGGGGAAAAGTATAAGTGAGGGTGTAAAGGCAGGACTTTATACCGGGTTGAATAAAAAGATAAATATGGAAGAAGTGAATAAAAAGGTGACTTTTGAAGAAATACGTGCGAATGAAGAGATAAAATGTTATATATCACAAGCGGACAAAGCCTTGTGTGCAATGGGATATACGGAACATTCCTTTGCTCACGTAGTGAAAGCAGCAGAAGCGGCAGAAAAAATACTGCTGACGCTGGGATATCCGGAACGGGAAGCGGAGTTGGCGAAAATTGCAGGCTATATGCACGATATCGGAAATATTGTCAACCGGATCGATCATGCACAAAGCGGGGCTATTCTGGCTTTCCAGCTATTGGAGAAAAGGGGAATGGAACCCAATGAAATTGCACAGGTGGTCAGTGCCATCGGAAATCACGACGAAAGTACTGCAGCCGCTGTAAATCCTATTGCAGCGGCTCTTATCCTGGCCGATAAGACCGATGTTCGGCGCAGCAGAGTCAGGAACCGGGATTTTGCTAATTTCGATATACACGACCGGGTAAATTATGCCGTGGAAGAATCGAAAATTTATTTTAATGACGATAAAACAGCTATTGTACTGGAACTTAAAATCGATACGACCATTTCAGCCGTTATGGATTATTTTGAAATATTCCTCGGACGAATGATGCTGAGCCGTAAAGCCGCGGAATATTTAAAAATACGTTTTGAACTGATAATTAACGGACAACGGCTCCTCTGATAAGAGTAGTTCCGGGCTCGGCCATCGGAATGCTGGAAGTGTTATTTTTTTAGTTTCAATATAAAGCGTTCGTAACGTTAGAACAATAAGGAGAAAACTAATCTTTAATGATAAAGAAAACATCCGGGAAGTTTGGAAGGAAATAATTCACCTTCAGTATAACAGACAAACTTTTCGGATGTTTTTATTTTAAATACTTGTATGTATAAATATATATTTATATATTTGTATCGTCTTTTGGAGAACATCCATTGAAGGACAAATAGGGAAATAAAAATAGAATTTATTTATATGTTATGGGGACGGAATGTTTTACCAGGGAAGAATTAGAACAGATAGCCTATATGCTGAAGGCTGTAGCCCATCCGAATCGTTTGAGGATTATTTGTCTTCTTTCCAGAAATGAAGAATTGAATGTTTCAGAGATATGCGAAGCAACAGATTGCAGTCAGGCTTTGATTTCCCATCATCTTACAGATATGCTGGCGAAGGGCATACTGAAAATCCGGAGAGACGGACGGAATGCCTATTACCGTCTGACAGACGAAAGAGTGACAAATGTTATGCGGTGTATGATGAATTGCGGTTCTGAATAATAGGGTGGAGTGAAATCAAAAAATCTTTTTTTTGGATACTAAAATATAAATGTATATTTGAATATTTGAATTTATGAAAAAGTTTGTACAATCGAATTGGGGAAGTATTTTGTTGGGAATAACGGGAGCCCTGGGCGGATTTTTCTATTGGCGGTATATCGGGTGTCTTACGGGGACTTGTGTCATTCAGTCGACCTGGTATTTATCCACGCTTTGGGGAGCGGTATTGGGAGTGTGGATCGGTTCTTTTTTCAATTGGGAAAAAATTTGTAAATCAGAAAATAAGTAGAAAATTATGGAAAAATTTGAAGAAATGATTCAGGGAGATGTGCCTGTATTAGTCGATTATTTTGCTACATGGTGCGGGCCTTGTAAGATGATGCATCCGGTATTGGAAGAATTAAAACAGCGTATGGGCGATAAAGTAAAAATTGTAAAAATAGATGTGGATGTACCGGCCAATCGCCAAAGTGTATATTTCTACCAGATACAGTCTGTACCGACCTTATTGTTATTTCGGGAGGGAAAATTATTGTGGAGGCAGAGCGGAGTAGTCAGGACTGCTCAATTACAGGAAATTATCGGAAAATACATTCCGGAAAAGTGAGTCTTTGAGAAAGGCAGAGAAAATGAATAAAGTTTAAAGAAATGAAATATATCATTATCGGGGGAGTTGCCGGAGGAGCATCTGCGGCGGCCCGTTTAAGACGGTTAGATGAAAGGGCGGAAATTCTTTTATTTGAAAAAGGAGAATATATCTCTTATGCGAATTGCGGTTTGCCGTATTATATAGGAGGAGTTATTTCAGACCGGGAGCGGTTATTTGTGCAAACCCCGGAAAGTTTTGCTGGTCGGTTTGGCATAGACGTAAGAGTGCTTTCTGAAGTGAAAAAGATTGATACGGAGCAGAAAAAAGTATGGGTGGAAGATTTGAGGAAGGGAAAAATGTATGAAGAAAGTTTTGATAAATTGGTATTATCTCCCGGAGCAGAACCTGTCCGTCCTCCTTTAGAAGGTATTTCTGCAGAGGGTATTTTTTCTATTAGGAATGTTGCAGATACAGATCGTATACATACTTATATTAATCGGCACGAAGTCCGGCAGGCGGTAGTAATCGGGGGCGGTTTTATCGGTTTGGAAATGGCGGAAAATTTAGCTGTCAAGGGAATAGAGGTTACGATAGTGGAGATGGCGGATCAGGTAATGACTCCTGTCGATTATGAAATAGCGGCTGTAATACACCGGCATTTGAGGGAAAAAGGTATCAGGTTGAGGTTAAAGGAAGCTGTTACGGCATTTCGGAAGTCAGAGAAGGGCTTAGTCGTGGAGTTGAGGGGAGGTGATTTACTGGAGACAGAACTGGTAGTTCTTTCGATCGGGGTACGGCCGGATATCCGTCTGGCCCGGGAAAGCGGTTTAGAAATCGGAAAGGTTGGCGGAATCCGGGTAAATTCATATTTACAGACTTCTTGTCCGGATATATATGCAATAGGGGATGCGATCGAATTCCCTCATCCCGTAAGCGGGAAACCGGCTCTGACTTTTCTTGCCGGTCCTGCTAACAAAGAGGGACGCATTTGTGCCGATAATATGGTGAGGGGAAATCACCGGGTTTATAAAGGATCTGTAGGTACTGCTATTGCCAAAGTTTTCGAATTGACTGTCGGATCGACGGGCTTGTCTGCGCGTTTATTGAAGCAGTTGGAAATACCTTATCAGGAGGCCATCGTACATGCAGTTTCTCATGCCGGTTATTATCCGGGGGCACTTCCATTGACAGTAAAAATTAATTTTTCTCCCCTGGATGGACGTTTATTGGGAGGGCAGGTTGTCGGTTATGAAGGTGCGGATAAGCGTTTAGAGATGTTATCGGCAGTAATGAGGGCCGGGGGAGATATTTATGCTTTGGCAGAAATGGAACAGGCGTATGCTCCGCCCTATTCTGCGGCAAAAGATCCGGTGAATATGGCCGGTTTTATTGCTGATAATATTTTAAATGGGGTGGTACGCCCGATTGGCTGGAGGGAAGTGAAAGAGGATGGAGGACAAAAATATACGTTCGTAAATGTTTGTACCCCTCAGGAATGTGAACTCGGTCAGATCCCTGGTTCTTTCAATATTCCTTTGGATAAAATCCGGGAGCATTTGGACGGGATCCCCAGGGAAAAGCCTGTTGTGGTATATTGTGCAGTGGGTTTAAGGGGATATATAGCTAGCCGGATTCTGATGCAGAATGGTTTTGATGTGTATAATCTGACCGGTGGTTGGAGAACGTATGAGATTGCCACGGAAGATGAATTTTCGTCCGGAGAAAAAGAGAAGATAAACATAGAACAGAAATCAGAAAGGAGATTCGTCCCTTTGGAAGTAGATGCCTGCGGGCTGCAATGTCCGGGTCCGGTTATGAAATTGAAAGAAAACATAGACCGTTTAGTTCCCGGGGATGAAATGCTCATTCGGGCCACAGATCCTGCTTTCCGGAGAGATGTGGTTTCCTGGGCGGAGATAACCGGGAATTTGCTGAAAGACATTCAGGAAGAAAGGGGAGTAATTACGGCGGTTATCGAGAAAGGAAAGCGTGTGGCGGAGGAAGGCAGGGAAAAAGGAAATGCCAAGACACTTATTGTTTTCAGCGATGACTTGGATAAAGCTTTGGCCTCTTTTGTGATTGCTAACGGAGCTATGGCTATGGGGAGAAAAGTGACGATGTTCTTTACTTTCTGGGGACTGAATGTAATTAAGAAAGCCAATTCAGCCCAAATAAAAAAAGATAGGATTGGAAAAATGTTTGGCTGGATGTTGCCCCGGAATAGCCGGCATTTAGCTTTGTCAAAAATGAATATGTGGGGAATCGGTTCCAGAATGATGCGGGGGATAATGAGACGTAAAGGAATAGAGTCGTTGGAAAATTTAATGGTACAAGCTCAGGAGAAAGGGGTTGAATTTATTGCTTGCCAGATGTCTATGGATGTTATGGGAATAGATAAAGCCGAATTGATAGAAGGAGTAAAGATCGGAGGTGTCGCTAATTATTTGGAAAAGGCAGAAGGAGCGGATATGAATTTATTCATTTGATAGTTTTATATCCGTTCAATATGTGGATGTTTAAAAATTCGAATGTTCAAATGTTTAAGTGTGTAAAGGTAGAAATGGCCGGAGGGAGGATTATAGTTTTCAAATAAAAGGAGAGGGAAGGAATGAATGTTCTGATCCCTCTTTTTATCGCAGCGGGCGTTAATAAATAAAGGGTCTTGAGGCGGGAAATGTCTTTCTTCATTGGGGGATTTAAATTTTGGACAAATAGAATCCTTTGTTTAATAGGCTTGTAAATCTTAAATAATCTGTATTTTTGTTATATTTGCCAATATAAAGAAATGCATTATGAAAGTGAATGTTTTAGTGGGCTTGTTGTTTATATTCAATCTCTCTGCTTTTTCTGTACGGGCTTGTACATCGGCTATTATTACCGGAAAGATGACAAAAGACGGGCGTCCTCTGATGTGGAAGCACCGGGATACGGGTACGGATTGGAATCATATAGCGCATTTCAGGGGAGAGCGGTTTTGTTACACCGGTTTGGTAAACAGTGACAATCCTTCGGAAGAGATTTGGACAGGTGTCAATGAAGCGGGATTTGCCATAATGAATACGGCTTCCTATAATCTCAAGGATGACGATGTGAAAGAAATGGATAAAGAGGGACGTTTAATGAAAAGGGCTTTGGAGATTTGTAAGGCTTTGGAAGATTTTGAATATTTTCTGGATACATTGAGCCGGCCTATGGGAGTCGAAGCAAACTTCGGAGTAATAGACGCTTTTGGGGGAGCGGCATATTACGAAACCAATAATCATACCTATATAAAGAGGGATGTGAATGATGCCCGGTTAGCACCCCGGGGGTATTTGATTTATACAAATTTCTCTTTTCATGGGAGGGAAGGCGAAGGAAAGGGATATATCCGTTACAAAACAACGGAAGAACTATTTCAGGATTTTGAAAAAAAGGATTTTACACCGGCTCTCATTATTGCCGGATGTTCGCGTTCTTTCCGTCACTCTTTATTGGCGGTTGATTTGAAGGATAAACGGTTTAGTCCTAACCGGGCAAGCGGTTTTTGTGTTGAGCAGGACTTTATTCCCCGGCGTGAGAGTGCTGCTTCCATTGTAATCCAGGGAGTAAGACCGGGGATGGATCCGGAATTGGTGAGCATGTGGACCGTATTGGGATATCCTCCGGTATCGGTTGCCTTACCGGTTTGGGTAAAGATGGGACAAGAAATTCCGGTTTTGTTGGCGGCTTCTGCGGAGACGGGAAAAGCTCCATTGTGCGAAATAGCTGTTCAGTTAAAAGATTCTGTTTTTTCTGTAAAACCGGGAAACGGACTGAAATATATGAACTGGAGTAAGCTTTATAATGAAGGGGGAACCGGCATCATGCAGGTGCTGCAAGCTGTTGAGGAGGCTGTATCTTCTCTCTTCGTTTCTCATCAGGCGGAATGGGAACAGCAAGGTTTAAATCCGGAAGCAATCCGGGAACTTTATGCCCAGGCAACTGAAATGATTAAAACAGTTTACCAGCAAAAATTAGGTATACCCTTTAAAAATTAAAATCCAATATTTTATCCCCTTTCTCTTTTAAATAGTGGAATAATTATACATTTTCACACCTGAATATCTAAACATTCCCCCTTTCCGAATTTTATCCGGGATTACTTACCGGATCCAGATATAATTATCTTTTTCTGAAAGTTCTGCGCAGTACCGGAAGCCGTCCCATTCAAATGCCTGTATTTTTTCAGGATCTTCAATACGGTTTTGTAAAATATAGCGTGTCATTTCTCCGCGGGCCATTTTGGCGTAGGTACGGATCGTTTCATATTTCCCTTTTCTGAATTCTTTAAATTCCGGCGTGATCATTCTTACTTCTGTCTGTAACTTATTCAATTGCAGAGCACCTAAAATGTCGAGACTTGCCAGGTTTACGATTATTTTGTCGTCCTGAGAAGCTTCTTTTATCAGGGGATCTGTAAGCTTAGGACGCCAGTATTCGTATAGATTGTCCTCCTGCATTCCCCGGATTTTGATTTTAAAAGCAATACGGTAAGCTTTGATAAGATCCAGAGGACGGAGTAAACCGTATAAAGTAGAAATAATGCGGAGATGTTTCTGGGCATATTGAAAATCGTCATTTGAAAAAGTTTCCGGGCGTATATGCTGGAATACATTTCCGGTATAGGCCAGAATTGCTGGTTTGGCTGGTGAACTTTTATTGTCGAATTCCTGATACCTTTCGTAATTTATATCTGTCAATTTGTTACTGATTTGCAATAGTGTTTGCAATTGATCACGAGAATAATCCTGTATTCTGGACACGAGGTATTCGGCATCTTTTTTAAACAGAGGTGTAGTACCTTGCGGAGTAGGAGGGACTATATTCATATCCATGGATTTTGCAGGGGAAAGAATGATAATCATAGGCTTGGGTGTGGATTTAAATGTTCAAGTAGGAAAATGTATAATTGTACAAATGTATAAATGTTTAAGAATTTAAATGTTTGAATATTCAGGAGTTTTGTGTAAAAGAGAATTTATCAGAAATTTCAGTTCCGGCAATTGAAAATATTTTATTTAAAAAAACATAGGTTCTGAATTAAAAATATAATCGTTTAAACAAATTTATTTTAAAGCTGCATTTCACCTTTTCTTCTGGTTTTACGGACGTTTTTTATTTTGCAAATATAAGAGTATTTACGGGTTTGATGCGGAAAAGTTTTTAGATAAATATTTTGTGGAGAAGTAAGGGATTGACTCAGTGAACAGCAGGAAGAGAAAAAGAGTAGATAGGGATATTGTTTTGGAGAAGGTGGGATATTAAAAGATTGGCAGAGAAAACTGTTTGGAGCAGAAAATAGAAAATAAGATTTGCAATCTGTTTTTGTCTTTTTGCTTTTTCTGATGTAACAAAGTGAAGAAAAGGAAAGTATAACCAATCAGTAATTATAAAATGTGGGATATGAAAAAATTTTTTTTCCTTTTATCGATTGTTATTTTGGCTTTTTTCACGGCTTGTAGTGATGATGACAATGACGGGACAACCGGCAAACCTGGGGAAGGTCCCGGAGTAATAAATCTGGCAGTTACAGGCAGGGTTGGAACACATGTAGGGGATGAACTAACGGAATATGTAAAGTCATTGGATCTATTGTTATTCCGTGAGAATACAAATGGGATTTATCTGTTGAGGGAAAGTGTTTCCTTTACAAAGGCTCAATTGGATGAGCTGGATAATGGATCGACGGAGGCTGCTGCCGGTTTTACTGAACCTAAAAATGTAAATTTCGAAAATTTGCCGATTGGGAATTATGTTATAGTGGGTGTCGGAAATATGAGGGATTCCGTGGGAAATGCATTAAGTAATGCGACGCTGTCGGCTATAAGTGTGGGCAGTACGATGCAGGAGGTCATTGCTTCGGTTACGGAGGGAAGTACTTCTCCCCGGATTTTTTTCGGGATGACCGACCGGATTGTGCTGGGATCTGCAATGCCTGTTGCTCCTTCTCTGACACTTTACAGGAAAGTAGCGATGTTTGCTCTGACCTTACAAAACGTTCCGGCTGCAGTAAATCGCATCGACGTTGAAATCCAGAATACTTACGGAGCTTTTAATATGACCGGTAGTTTTTTAAGTAACCGCATCATTTCGGTCACTCAGAGCAATCGCTATCGTTTTACCGAAGATCAGAGTACTTTACCGCTTGCTTTAATTACTTTACCTACGGTTAGCGGGGAACAGTCGGCTTTTACTTTGTTGTTCTATCTGGATAACGGACAGGTAATTACCATACCATTACAGAATTCTTATGTATTAAAAGCAAATACGATTACAAAATTAACTGCTACCATCGAAGCAGAGGAATCCGGTGGGGTCTGGGATGTAAGGTTGACTCTTTCTATTTCTGCAGATGTCGAATGGAATGTCGATCAGGAACCCAATATTGTCATTTAATAGGAAACTGAAACCGGGATGATTATTTGATGAAAAATCTGATTATCTGGGGGTATTTGAGTGGTCTGGGGCTGATCGGCTGTACAGATCATATGGATATACCCTGTGAAGCCGAAGGGAGGGCAACTGTCATTCATTTGCCCGCCTCTTCCGTGCCATGGGTAGAGAGATCCCAGGTATTTTTTTTCAGGCAGCTGGAGAAAGGGGACACCTTAGTTTGCCGGATGGAAATAGAAGGTCCGAAAGAAGATTTTACAACTTATTCCTTTGTGTTGCCGGCCGGATATTACCAGATGATTTTCATCGGAAATGGCGATATGAAGCATATTCGTTTTGAAGGGATTCCTTCCGTGGAAAACGGTATTATTGACTATTCAGACGGTACACAACCTCCGGATTTGTATTTTACCCGGAATTATGTACAAGCGGGTGAAACAAACCGGATCGGAGCCGGAATAGTGATATTGTCTTCCCGGATTGCTTTAACGGTACGGAATATACCTTCCGGTATCGAACGGGTAAAAGTGTACCTACGGAATACTGTAGCGGGAATTTCTATGGTTTTGGAGAATTTACCTCAGGCTGCTCAACCTTCTATTTCTGCAGAGATTACGGTTACTGCCGGTAGTAGTCCGGTTATTCACCTGAAATCACTGGCTTCTTATCCGCAGGGAGGAAAAAGTTTTCTGGAAGTTTATGGGTATGATCTTCAGGGAAACCCCTTATACCGGGGACAATCCCAACCTTTTTCATTGGGGGGCTCGGAAGATATCAACATCAGCTGCGGATTCGGTTCTACGGCCCAGAAAGCAAATGCTTTTCTTCCGGATAGTACAGAACCCGGAGACCTGGATTTTTGGCTGATAAAGGAAGAATAACAGTTTTGTCCGATTATTCGGAATTTCTGGGGCTGTTTATTTTTAGAGCACTTTTAAATTAAAAGTTGTCCTTATGAGACAGTTTATTGGTATTTTGTTATTCTGTATAGGAATAAGCGGTTGTACAGACGAGCTGTCCTCTTCTTCCGGTACTACGAATTATGTCCGTATTAGCATGGCCCTTCAGGGGATAAATGATTTCTCTGATTATATTGGCTATCTGACGATATATGCTTTTAGGGAAAATAGTAAAGGCGAATATGTGTTTTATCGGAAACTGGCGGAATTAAACAGGAATGATATAAATAAACTGGAATCGGCGGTTTCTCCCGGAGAAAATTATACGGAATCAAAATTATTCCATTCGGAATTGCCTTTGGGTAATTACCGTTTATACGTTATAGGAAATGCTCAGGTAGAAAAAAGGGAGGCTTCTCCGGCCGGGGATGCCGTACCTGCTGATTTTTATTTTACTTATCCGGAAGATGGATTATACTGGGCTTATTTTTTAGGGGAGAAAGATATTCAGGCCGGGAGCAATAGCCAAATTGTCCGGATAGAATTACACCGGATTGTCAGCCGGATTTTGTTGAAATTGTATAGTATACCTTATCAGATTGATACCATAAGAATGACTTTAAAAGATATAGCTTATCGTATTCATCTGGATGGGACTTATTCGGGGACAACGCAATCAGAGCAACGTGTGTTTCGAATGAAAAATGAAGATGTTTATCTGCAGGATACGATCTTTTTCGATATGTTTACCTTCCCTTCTGCCCGTGATTCTTCGGAATTAGAATTGATTTTTCAGGCAAAGAACGGGCAAAAAAGGTATAAATCGGTGCCTGTGCAGTTAGACCCGGATCATTACCTGTACCTGACCGGAAGAATAAATTCGGCTTGTGGGGCATTATTGAGTTTTGAATTTTCATGCGTTTATTTTTTTGCCTGGGATTGGCGGAATATTGTATTACCAGAATTTCCTTTAAAACCTTTATAAAGATGAAATATAGAATAGGATTTATTTCCGGTTTGTTATTACTTGCTTTAGGAGGCTGTATAAATGATAAATGCGGTTGCCGGACAAGGGGGGACATTGCATTTATTATGAAAGATGTAGCCTATTTGTTTGAAGGTAATGAAGTTGTCGGATACAGACCGTATTATACCTTTACAGACCGTTTGGATATTTTAGCATTCCGGGGAAAGGAACGGGACACTACCTTTTGTTTTGATTATGCTTACTGTAAAGACCATCCCGTTATTCCGGTAAAACTGGCAGCAGGAAGTTATCAGTTTTTGTTTGTTGCCAATCTTTTGGACGAAAAAGCTATGAGCTGGAACAAGGCTTCGGCGGAAAAATTGTCCGCAACTTTCCGGATATTGGAAAATAAGGAACCGGCTGTATATCTGGCTGCCATTCAGTCTGCTGACGTATGGGCAGATAATCAAATACCGGTAGAACTCAAGATGCTGGTATCGCGCTTGGAAATGAAAGTGATTAATCCACCCCAATGGGTAACAGATATGGAATTCAGTGTAGAACACATTGCCGGTAAAATTATAATTTGGGAGACTTTCCCTCCTGAAATTTCTGAAAATTTTTTGGAAGGAGAAGAACTTCAGGACACCACTTACGTATATAAATCGGTAAAATTAGATCCTACCGGATCGGATGAATATTGGACGGGGATAAATACATTCCCGACTTACGAAGGTTTTCCGGCTCTCGTAGACGTGAGATTAAAAGGTGAAAACCGGGTGAATGAGTTGATTATTGACGATAGGCGGCTGACTTTCCGTTCGGGGAGGGTCACACGTGTAAATGTTGAATTCACGACGGAAAATACAGTGTCTGTCTCCGTGGAAGTAAATGGGAAATGGGAAATTATTGATGAAGGAGAAATAGAAATATAAATTGTATGAACATTATAAGTTCCCCGGCTGCTTTACTATTTCCGTAATCTCTTTTAATAAAGACGATTATAATCCTGAACGTGTAATTAATTTTGATGGGTTACTTATAAAATAAAATCAGAATATTATGGTAAGACTGAATGGAATATTAAAAGGGGATAAACCGGTATTAGTAGAGTTTTTTGCGAGCTGGTGCCCTCATTGTCAAAAAATGCATCCTATTTTAGACCGCGTAGAAAAGAAAGAAAAAGAGAATTTACGGGTAGAAAGATATGATATTGATGCTCCCGAAAACGAAAAATTGTTGAGCTATTACAGAGTACAATCAGTACCCACTTTTTTGCTCTTTTATCACGGGGATCAGGTATGGCGGCAAAGTGGGGAGATGTCCCAGGAACAGTTGGAAGAAATAGTGGGAAAATATATAGAAAAGGGATAATTTCTGCTATTCAGCTATAAGAAATGTAAAAGTCCGGATGTTTATCTAAAAGAAGAGAATATCCGGGCTTTAAATTTATGAAGTTGTTTATATTTTCAGACTGAAATTGTGCTTGTCCGTGTAAAAATAATTTATCTGCAGAGCGTAAGTATCTGCAATCGATTTGACGATGGCCAGGCCTAACCCGGTTGACTCCGTCTTTTTATCGCCTGCATGATAAAAACGTTGAAATATTTTTTCAGGGTTTAAGGGAGTGCCTGTAGAGGTGTTGGAGAAGATTATTTCCTTTTCCTGTAAATAAATTTGAATTTTTCCTCCGATCGGGCTATGAATCATTGCATTTTTTAAAAGATTGGTGATTAAAATATGACTTAACATTTCGTTTATCCGGAAAGAAAACAGGCCTTCTTCTCTGATTTCTATTGTCAGTTCTTTGTATTCATAGATCATTTTACAATCCTCACTTATGCGGTGAACCAGCAGATTGAAATTTACTTCTTTTTCATCTCCGTATTGCCGGTTTTCGATTCTCGATAATAACAGTAGCGATTTATTCAGTTTAATAATCCTTCCGATCGTCTGATGTATTTCCCCAATTTCATTCAAAAACTCTTCTGTACAGCAAGGGTTTTCTGAGAGTAATTCCAGTTTATTGCTACAGATGGCCAGAGGAGTCTGAAGTTCATGGGAGGCATTTTCAATAAATTGTTTTTGTTGGTTGAAAACTTTTTCATTCCGCATTGCCATATCCGAAATTGTCCGGTTTAATTGCTTAAATTCGTTCACTTTCGTCTTATTTTGCAAAGGCATATTTTTCTTTCCCAAGGTATAAAAATTCAGCCAATGGATTAAATTATAAAGAGGACGTAAACATTTCCGGAATACTAATTGTGTAACAATCAGTATACAAATTAGCATGGCAATGTAGAGATAAATAATGGACCATAAAATGGACTCCAGCATATCGTCTTCTTCGAGAGTAGAAGTCAGTATTGTCAGTTCATAATAGCGTCCGTTATCTGTACGGAAAGAAGTATATAATACCCGGACCGGTTCTTCATCCATTTCATATTCATTAAATGCTTCCGTTGTAATAAAACGTTCTTCATAGTGTTTTCCCCTTTCTTCCGGGATTTCATGAATATAATAACGGGTCAGAATATCGATATGCGAATTTAAAAGAGTACTGTCCCTTAAAGCTTGTTTGATAATTGTTTTCTTATAGTTTTTCAGGCTGTCGTCTGTTTCATCCCGGACCTCATTCAGTATCTGAAAATAAAAGAATACAGTCCAGAATGCCATGGTAAGCAATAGTACCCAGGACAATTTTCCAATTGTATAATGAATCAGTTTCATCTAACCGGTAATATTAAAAATCATTTCTTCTCCTCAATTATTTCTCTTCCGGACTCTTTAACCCTATGAGCATTTAAACATTATGTATCCGGAAGTTGATTACTGCGGCACATTTTATATCCGAAACCATATACGGCCCGGATTTCGGGCAAGGCACCGGCAGATTTCATTTTTTTCCGTAAATTTTTTACCTGGGAATAAATAAAATCATAATTATCGGCCTGATCAATGCAATCTCCCCAAACAGCTTCGGCTAGAGTTCCTTTATGTATTAAACGGCCGGGGTTAGTGACAAAATAATAAAGCAGATCGAACTCCTTACGGTTTAATATAAGTTCCTGATCTCCGATAAAGACGGCATGCCGGTCCGGATAAACATTTAAATTTTCCAGTTCGATTTTTAAATCTCCTCCATTTTGTTTCCTTCGAATGACGGATTTTACTCTGGCATGTAATTCAGCCAAATGAAACGGTTTGGACAGATAGTCGTCAGCTCCTAAATCCAAGCCGTACACTTTGTCTTCTATCGAATCTTTTGCAGAAATAATAATGACACTTTCTTTTTTGTGCATTTTTTTTAGCTCCTGCAGTAAAGTCAGCCCATTCCCGTCCGGTAACATGATATCGAGCAATATGCAGTCGTAGTCGTAATCATTTAATTTATAACGGGCTGTCTGAAAATCAGAGGCATATTCTACAACGAAACGTTCTTTTTCCAGAGAGGCTGTCATTGTTTTTCTCAAATTGTCTTCGTCTTCGATAATCAGAATTTTCATTTTTCCGGTTTTGTTTTTACAAAGCTAAAGAAATATTTGGGAAAGATTCTGGAAAAATAAAGGGAGAAAAGGAAAATTTTCGTTTTTTCAAAAGAGAAAAATAATAGGGTTCTCAATTTTTATTTTTTTCTCCTGTGTCAGCAGGCAGGAGGGGGATGATTGCTCCTTTCTCCTGAATGTAGGTATAGAAAGCTTTATAGAAAGGGTGATGAAGGAGGGTTGAGGTATCTCCCAGAATAATGAGTTTCATCCGGGCCCGGGTGATTGCTACATTCATCCGGCGCAGATCCTTTAGGAAACCAATATTCCCGCTTTCATTAGCTCTCACCAGACTGATGAAAATAACATCTCTTTCCTGACCTTGAAAACCGTCGACCGTGTTGACTGAAATCAGCCGGAAAAAAGGTTTGAAAAAAGAATTCTTGCGGATCAATTGACGCATATAACGAATTTGGGCTTTATAGGGTGAAATAAGGCCGAAGTCAATTTGTTCCTCTATAATCCGGCTCCCGCCGATTTTTTGCATATATTCCTGCAATTGCCGGATAAGCAGATAAGCTTCCGTTTTGTTGATATGACTAAAACTTTCTCCTGCTATTTGTTCGTGGGAATCGTATTCCCGGGTATCCAGCCAGACGATAGGGGTATCGAATTCGAGTATATTCCGGAACCGGACTTCTGGAGCTGCTTGCAGGCAATTATGATAAAACCAGCGGGAGGGAAAATGCATAATATCTTCGTGCATCCGGTATTGGATTTGCAAGAGAGAAACTGTTCCGGGCTGGCGCAGGGCTACTTTTTGCATCAGGGTAAGTGCCAGGCCTTTTTTAGCGGCTTCGGTATTTTTGATGGTGGGGGGTAATTGGCAATGGTCGCCGGCCAAAATTACCCGTTCGGCTTTGCGGATAGCAATCCAGCAAGCCGCTTCCAATGCTTGGGCCGCTTCGTCTATAAAGAGGGTTGAAAAGCGTTTCCCCTCAAGGATTTTGTTGGAGGAACCGACCAGGGTGGAAGCGATGACCCGGGCTTCGCTGAATAGGTTTTGCTCTATTTTTATTTCTAATTCTGTTGCTCTGTGGCGTAACTGTTGCAAACGTGAGTAACTGGCTTCTCCTGCTTCTCTTTTCCGTAATTGGGGTAATAATTCCCGGATTGTCTTCCGTATTTTCCACAATTCCGGATAATCGGGATGGGCTTCAAAACGGCGTTCGTATGTAAAAGAAAGCATTTTGTCGTTTACTCGGGTAGGATTACCGATACGCAAAACGGGAATACCCCTGTCCGCCAGCTTTTCAGAAATCCAGTCGACGGCCGTATTACTCTGGGCACAAACCAGTACCTGATTTTCTTTGTGTAGGGTTTCGTATATGGCTTCTACTAAAGTAGTCGTTTTTCCGGTACCGGGAGGTCCGTGTACAATGGCAATATCCCGGGCATAGCATACATTATTTACGGCTGTCTCCTGTTGTGGGTTGAGCCAGGGAAAACGGTGCGGAAAAATTTCCCGTTTCCGAATGGGATGAGTACCTGACAAAATTTCCCTCAGTTCAGCCAGACGGTTTCCCTTGGCCTGGATGACGTCGTGTAAAGCCGTAAACATGCTTTGGTAAGAAGTTTCATCAAAATTAAGTTGTAACCCCAGATTTGTACATTGTTGTAAAGTTGTCGCAAAAGAAGATTGGGGCAAAGTGACTACCATACGGTTGTCCCGTAAATAACTGATTGTGGCGGTAAAGTTAAAATAGTGTTGTTTCCCGTTTAAATCGGGTGTGAAGAAGCAAATGGTCCGTCCATGTTCAAAAGAATGTTCTGTTTCTTCTGCATAATCGCAGACAATTTCAATCACCGGGAGGTTCAGGGAATTGTAATAATTCCGTTCCGCCCGTACCGGGTACCAGCAAAATCCTTGTTGTATTTTTCTTTGAATGCCGGCTGCTTTTGACTTTTCCAGATAACTTTCTTTTTCGTAGTTATATTCTGTTTGTAATAATCGGAAATATTCTTCTAATTCTGTAACAGATGATTTTTTTGTACTATTGGGCATATCCGGACAGCGCTCGTTTTACTCTGCAAAGGTAGGAGTTTACTTTATATATTGACAGGGAAAATTAGGAAACTTTATTTTCGGAATGCTTTGCATGATTTTATTTCCTCAAATAGGCAACCTTCTGTTAATTCTGACGGTATAATTATTATTTTTGTTACAAAATTGAAGTTATGAAAAAATTAGTCATATTTGATCTGGACGGTACTTTACTGGACACTTTGGGGGACTTGGCTGTAAGTGCCAATTATGCATTGAAGAAGTTCGGTTATCCGGAACACGAAAAGGAGGAGTATCGTTATATGGTGGGAAATGGAATAACAAAATTGATTGAACGGGCATTGCCTGAAGAATTCAGAACGGAAGATCAGGTTATGCATGTGAGGGCTGAATTCGTCTCGTATTATTCTATCCATAAGACAGATTTGACGCGGCCTTATCCCGGTATACCGGAGTTGCTGGATATGTTAAAACAGAAAGGACTGGTTTTGGCGGTAGCCTCCAATAAATACCAGGAAGCAACCCGCGAATTGATCTGGCATTATTTTAAAGAAAAAACCTTTGAGGTGATATTAGGACAAAGAGATACTATGCCAACCAAGCCGGATCCCAGTATAGTCAATGAAATTATGACTGTTGTCGGAGTCGGGGAAGAGGCTACTTTATATGTAGGGGATTCCTGTATCGATATGCAAACGGCGCTTAATGCCGGTGTTACTCCTGTAGGGGTATCCTGGGGATTCCGTCCTTGTGAGGAGTTGCAAGAGAACGGAGCTATGCACATTGTATACCAGCCTGCAGAAATTCTCGGTCTACTTGCCTGAGCGGCTATTTCCTGTTGGTCCGGGCTTTCCTGAAAAGAGGGAGAAGGTGTTTTGGTAGTTAGAATTAGGAAAGTTTAGAGGGGGAGGTATTTTTATACAGGAATTAAATTTTTCGATATTTTTTTCCACCGGGGTATTTTTCCCAAATCTTTCCCAAATTCTATACTTTTTTTGTATTGTAAATAAAAGGATTTATAATAACCAATAAAAAGTAATAGATATGAAAAAAGCGTTTTTTATTTTAGTATGTTGTATCCTGTCGGTACAATTCTCTTTTGCAGATAAAAAAATTTATACCACGGATACTTTACAACTGCCTGTGGCAGCCCGTCAGTTTATCAATACTCATTTTTCAGGAGTAGGAGTTTCTCATATTAAAATTGAAAAAGAGTTCTGGGAAGGAAATCAGTATGATGTTATCCTGACCAATGGTTTTGACCTGGATTTTGATAAAGATGGGGAATGGAAAGAAATTGACGGCCATCGGAATGCTTTACCGGCTACGGTTATTCCGGAGAAAATTGCGATCTATTTAAACAAAAATTTTGCAGGTTTTGCGGTTATTTCCATTGAGAAAGACCGGAATGGATTCGACGTAAAACTGTCGGATGGCCGGGAGTTGAAATTCAACCGGGAACAATTATTTATCGGATATGATGATTGAAATAAATAATTAGGAAGAGAGTTTATCGTTAATAGAAAATAAATTAAAAACAGTAAGGTATGAAAAAGAGTTTGTATATTTTAGGAATGTTACTGGTATTCTTGGGAATGGCCTGTAGTGACGATGACGATGCAGCCTGGATGCCGGATGAAGCTGTTGTGCGTACTTTCAATCAAATGTTTCCCGGGGCACAAAGGGTCGAATGGAAAACAGCAGGAAATTATATTGTAGCTGATTTTTATTATGAAAATCAGGATAAAGATGCTTGGTTTAATAAAAGCGGAAAATGGTATATGACAGAAACTGATATTCTTTTTGACGCGTTGCCTGAAAAGATAAAGACTGCTTTTAGCAATAGCGAATACCGTGCGTGGAAAGTAGATGATGTGGATATACTGGAACGGGTAGAAATGGAAAGAGTATATGTAATTGAAGTAGAACAGGGAAATGTTGAAAAAGATTTGTATTATACAGAAGACGGGACTCTGGTAAAAGTTATTGAAGAGGTGGACGGGGACGACGGGCATTGGCCGTTAGAAGGCTTACCTCAGCAAATAAAAGATTATCTGAATACACATTACAGCGGGGCAAAGATTATTGAATACGATACGGAAAGAGGGATTACAGAAGTGGATATTTTTCATGACAACCGCTATAAGGAAGTCAAATTCAGTCAGAATTATGCTTGGATTTCCACAAGTTGGGAGATATTGGAGAAGGATGTACCTGCTGTAGTGATGGCGACCATCCGGAATCAATATGCCGGTTATCAAATAGATGATATCGAGTATGTAGAGCGGGCAGCCGGGGTTGCGGTATATTTGTTTGAGTTGGAAAAAGGAGAAGAAGATATCTATGTGATGGTGGATGAGGCCGGAAATATTGTGCAGAAATGAAAGCAAAGAAATATTTTGTAACTATCTCCAGGCTACCGTAGTATAAGGATAAAAACGATAAACGAAAAAGCTATGGGAAAATTTGAAGAATTGATAAAAGGGGATAAACCTGTATTGGTTGATTTTTTTGCCACCTGGTGCGGTCCCTGCAAAGCCATGCATCCTATTTTAGAAGAACTGAAAAAAGACATGGGGGATAAAATTCATGTCATTACAATCGATGTGGACGGAGAAGCAAACCGGCAATTTGTGATGAGTCATCAGATTCAGTCGGTTCCTACCCTGATGATCTTTAAAAAAGGGGAAATGGTATGGCGACAGAGCGGGGTAATGCAATCCATGCAATTGAAAAATGTCATTGAAAAGTATTTATAACCCTAAAATGAGAAGAAGCCGTTCAATCCCTTGATAACGGCTTCTTCATTTTGACCGTTTCTGTCGACGGTCTCTCACTCTATTTGCCTATGTCCGGTATTTTCACCCAACCTAAAGGTATAACCGACCGGCCGGTTATTTTTTGATTCCCCGTATCGGGCAACCCAGAGATCTTCTGTACGAGGCTCCGTAACTGATATCTGTCCCACTCATCATGAAGGCATTGGCGCCGACCCTGTAAAGGTTAGAGGGTGTTGCCAACCAGTACGTTCCGGTTGCAGGACTGGCTAAGTCCGCATTTTCCCCCCAAAGTAATCCGAATAAAGGGAAGCAGCGTTCTACCGATTTCTGGGCATTTATAAATAATGCTTCAGCTTCTTCTGGAGTTTGGAAATCTGTTTGGGCATTTCCTTTTATTTCGGAAATTTTCATCCAGCCGTTATATCCCGCGGTGCCTTTAAATTCATATTTCATTACATAAGCATCATCTGTACCAAACATTTTAATCAGATAGCCTATTGAGGAACCACTACCGATAAATACATAGGGGTATTCGGTTCCGATAACGTCCAGAATTTCTTTCCCTTCTGTCCGGGTGGTTTGTGTAAGGCTTAAAGTAGTCAGGGTAAATATTCTGGCACATTCGTAGTCTAACGGTATCCGGTAACCTAATTCACAGGGATCCGTACCGGATCTGTCGGTCCAGGTATAGGGATTGGATTCAGACCATACTTTTGTAGTAAAGCTCCCATCTGTTAGCCAATCGTCTATGTTGGTAATAAATGCCGAAATGAGTTGTCCGCTTTCAGCTGTGATATAAGGGGTAGAAGGGAGGAGAGAAATCGGTTCCTCTGTATTGAATCCTACATTCCGTCCCCATTGGTAGAAATTGCCCCAGGTTTGTTTGAATTGACGGCTGGACAAGTTTTCCGGTGTCGATGGAAGTGTAGCTCCGACATTCTTTTCTGACCATTTTTCCAGGTTAAAATCTTTATAATGGATTTGTACGACGGATAGTGTCCTTGCTGTTTCCCCTTCGATATTGATTTTGATTTCCGCATAACGGGCCATTTTTTCATTTTTATACGGATCAGCAGACACAAATAAGGTATCGCCTTGCGGGAGCAAATGACACCAGTTTTCTGAACTTTTTGCTTCCCATTCTATATTTCCTGTAATGGTTACTGCAAAGGGTTTGCCGGAGGCGGAAAGGTATAATTTTTCAGGAAAAGTATTGAATTTAGAGCCTGTCTGGGTGATGTTTACAGATCCGCTGCTTCCGTTTTCTGTAATCGTTACAGTTGCCGTGCGGGTAGCAATTGTAGGATTTAAAGGGGTTGTTATGATCAGAAACTTTCCGAATTTTGTTGCCGTACACCAGTCTTTGTCGGAAGTCGCCTGCCAGTTACCGCCTAATCCGAGGTCCAATTCCTCTGTACCACCTGTTGCTTCAAATGAAATCTCTGAAATTTCGAGTGGCAATTCGGAGGGCTCTAACTTATCGTCTGAATCGCACCCTGCAAAAATCAAGGAGAAAATCAGAATAATATAATTAAGTTGTTTCATACGTCTTGTATTAAAGTATTAACAAAATGGATTCCGGAGGGAGGAGTGTGGCTTAATGCCACACTCCGGGATTTGTTTCCGGAAAGGGTAGTTCTAATCTTTTACGCAGCGGATTGGCTGTGCATAACCGCATTGTGCACCGTTTTCATGTATTTTTGTTGTATTGAGCATATAGATACAGCGCATTTTATTTTCCAGCCAATACCAGGAAGCGGCTCCGGGAGCTTGCAGGGTTACCCCATCCCGGAAACTCAACATTCCGGCAAGCGGCAATATCCGGACTTCTGTAGCGGTGGCTTTATTGAATAAGGCCTCTGCATCTGTGGCATTATCGAAATAAGTCTCTTCATTGCCTAAAAATTCTGTAATTTTCAGGTAGAAGTTTTTCCCTATTTCTCCCAATATTTCAAAGCGTAATACATAAGCATCTGCTGTTTCAAATTTTTTAATCGCATATATTTTGGAAGTTCCGTCTGCTACATACAAGGTCCTGTCGGGCACTCCCGGTCTGTCGACTAATTTTTCATAGGTTACCCTGCTTTGTGTGGTAGCAAAAGTGCCGGTTGCTTCACTGGAGGGGAAGAATAGAATCAGATCTTCTTTTGTCGGAACGTGGTAACCGGCCGGACAGGGAGAGGAGCCGGCACGGGCTTCCCATGTCGTTGAAGCATCCGGATTCAGCAGCCAGTCTCCAGAAGTGGAGGTAATGAATTCTGTCATTGTCTGAGCTTTTTCAGCCGTAATATCCTCACTTGTCGGTATGGTAGCTGTGGCTCCTGTATGAGGAAATCCTACATTCCGTCCCCATTGGTAATACAATCCCCAGGTCTCTTTATAATTGGGACCCAGTATATTTTCCTCCGTTGCAGGCAGACTGGCCCCTAAGTTACTTTCAGCTAGCCTGGATAGGGCGTATTCTCTCTTACCGCCTGACGTTTGAATAATTTCAATTGTAACAGGATCTGTATTATTGGCTGTTACCGTAATAGTCGCTGTACGGGTTTCGGAGCCTGTATAGTTTCCTACCGTTACGGTAAAGGAACCGCTACCCGTTCCGTTTGTCGGTTCAACAGTACACCAGTCTGCATTGGCTGCTACATTGGCTGTCCAGCTTACACCTTTGTTTGTCGTTACATTGACCACGAATTCGCCGCCTTGCGGATCGAAGGTATGAGAAGTTGCGTCCAGTTTAAGTTGAGGTTTGTCATATTTTCTGGCTGAGGTCATATTTTTGACATCGTTCAGATTTCTCAATAAAAGTTTCCATCCCCCATTATTGGAAATATGGCCGGTAATTGTCCCATTCTTGTCGGTTACTTTTTCTTTTGCAAAGGTGGCAGTTTCTAAAGTCAAAAGAGGTAGTTCTTCGCTTCCGTTCCATAAAATGGGTTGGTTACCGTATGTTTGGGTGATATCTTTGAATTCAGTTTCATTCAATTGGATCAGTAACCCATCGGCTACTTCACCCGCTAAAATATTAGCAATCGTTTTAAGGGTTGGATTTACTGTAATTGTCGGAGTCGGTAAAGAGGTGATATGAGCTGTATTTAAACTACCGATAGCTGTCAGACCGTTTACTGTGGTCTTGCTTCCGCCGTTTAATAAAACGTTCACTTGGGTACCCATAGCAATCCCGTGTTTTGCCGTGAATTGTAAAGTAATGGCATTGCCGCTGGCATCCTGGATAATCATATTATTGTCCTCGATGTTTTTACTTTCTTTATCTGAAGTTACCAGGCCTTTTACCCAGATATAATCCGTTTTCGAATTGGCTGGTAATTCTCTTAATTCTGCAATACTGGCCAGTTCCGGTTCGTCTTGTGTAATCGTAAGGGCATCTGTTTTATTTTGATCTCCGTTAAAAGTTAGTGTTACTTCACGGCTTTCCGTATTTGTATTCGGGGCAGCAGTAATTTCCATACTGGTACTGTCAGCAGAAACCTTGAGGGTGAGCCAGTCTGTTTCCTCAGAAAAACTCGTTGTCCATTTTACATTTGAAGTAATGGATAATGTTTGGCTTCCACCGGCTACTTCGAATTCCATGACTTTGGGACTAACCGATAAAACGGGTTCCAGACCCGGCTGAGAAACGGTTATCTTTTCTACCAAAGATGATCCGGCTGTAACGGTTACAGTTGCTTCCCGAAGTTGATAATCAGTATTTCTAACTGCGCTGATTTTTATTTTAGCGTCTCCTTTTCCGTTGCCAGGATCAAAAGTCAGCCAGCCGGCCTCTGTGGTAATAGTCCAGTTTTGATTTGTAGAAATAATGATTTCTTCATTTCCACCAGCTTGTGCAAAACTGATGTTATCTTTATTAATTTCTAACGTAGGCAATGCTTCTTCTTTATCGTCTTTACAGCCGAATAAGCCTAAAGTAAGGATTAATACCAAAGTACTGAATATGTTTAATCCTCTCATTGAGTTTGTAAATGTTTTTTTCATAATCAGGTTTTTTATGTTAGAATTTATATTTTATTCGTCTTTTACACAGCGTATGCTGCAACCTAGAGCCCGGGGACAATTATGGGCATCAATATGGGTTTGCCAATTTCCCATAGAAATGTAAACCGTGTACTCCTTAGCGGGGGATGCCGTCCAATAGCTGCCGCTTACTCCTTCCGAGTTGGGACCTCCGGTGTTGGTATACAGATAACCGCAGGAAGGGAAAATCAATACGGCCGATTCTTTGGCTGTTTCAAATAATTGTTTTGCTTCTGCCGCATTTTGGAAATCGGTATAAGCGTCTCCTTTAATTTCTGTGATTTTCAAATAAGAGTTTATGCCATCGGGTTGGATGAATTCATAGCACAATACATAAGCTTCGTCTGTACCGTATTTTTTTATGGCATAACGGCTATATTTACCGTCTCCGGTGGAGACGCAGGTATATTCCGTACCATCGGCTTCCAGAACTTCCTTATTGGTCAGTCTGTCCACACGTGAATAGCGTCCTTCGAATTCATCAATGGGGAAAATTTGCCGTGCTTCATAGTCCAGCGGAATATGCCAGCCGGCAGGTGACGGATCGCTGCCGGCTCTGTCCTTCCAGGTATAACTGTTTCCGTTAGCTGGTTTCGTTGTCTGGCTACCATCTGTCAGCCAATCCATAGGCGGTAATTCGGTTGATCCGATAAATTCAGACATCGTTTGTGCCATCGCTGCCGTTATTGAAGGATTGGTAGTGACTACCTGATAAGCCATGCCATGCGGGAAGCCCACATTTCTGCCCCATTGGTAAAAGTCGCCCCAGGTATCCCGGTAATTGAAACTTGTAACATTTTCCTCCGTAGCCGGAAGATTGGCTCCAAGGTTTGTGTCTGACCATTGATCCAATACAAAAGATCCTTTAAAACGTTGAGTTACCTGAATCGTTTTGACACAATTCCCTGCTGTTAACGTAATCTGCGTTTCCCTGTTAATGTTGGCTTTATAGGGTTCAGCGGAAATTTTCAGGGTATCCCCTGCTTTTTCTGCATAACACCAACTGGCTTCTACAGAAACCTCCCAGCCTATATTGCTTTTTATAAGTAAATTTTTCGTTTCTCCGCTATACCCTAAAGTCACTTTCGGCTGGGAAAGGACGACAATAATTCCTTCTTGAGTGACCGGAATGGTTTTTGTCTTCTGAGGAGTGCTGATCGTAATCTGGGCAGTCCTTGAAGAAATAGACAGGTTTTCCGGTACACTGACCGTAATCTGTTTACCGGAAACAGAGAGGGTACACCAGTCTTTATTGCTTGCGGCTTGCCAGGTGCCGGAAAAGTCTACTTCTATTGTTCCTGTTCCGCCGGCGGCTTTAATTGTCAGGCCATCGGACACCAGATTCAGTTCTGATAAATTTGTTTTATCGTCTGAATCGCAAGCCACGAGGGAAAAGCAAAATAACAGGACGAGGTATTTTATTATTTCTATTTTCATATGCGTAAGTTTATAGGTCGTTTATTGTTCAATACTTAACTCAAACCATATATCACTTCCATCTGTTTTTTGAAAATGGATAACGGAAGGATTATCGGAGGTGTTGGAAGTAAGTAAATATCTCCCGTTCAGTAATTCTAAAATTTCTTTTCCGCCATTTCCGTGAAATGCAATTCCATTATCATCTGCTAAATCGGAAAAACTGATATCGATTAGATTTTCAGTCCATTTAACCGGTTTTACATACAGTAGTAGTAAACAAGCATATATATTATAACCGTCAGTGAGGTCGACTTCCAAAAACTGACCTTCATATTCAGCATCATAGGAAAGAAATATCTTGTAAAGCGACAGATTTTGTTCATCTTTTAATATTTGATTCGCATTTAACCAGGTATTGAGCAAAGGATAGCTCATTATATTTAAGTTAAAAAACCATTTTTGGGTACTATAGGCATATTTTGCATTCAATGCCATGGGCTTCATTGAAATCCGGGCATTTACATTATTGTTTGTGCAGTGAAGGCTCTGGTCAATTTCCGACCAGTCAAAAAATTGGATTTCCTTTCCGTCGATAGAAAGAGGTTGATAGAATTTTATACCGGTAGGCGTATAGGTAAAAGGTACATTTACCGTCAGTGTATCGCTCCCTTCAACATAGTCCAATTCCAGAGTTCTTCCTCCCGTTTCCGGAAGCAGAGCGCGTCCCTTACGTTCAACCAGAACTGTTTTACCGTCTATCACCATACTGTAGCTAAACCCCTCAGGAGGTGTAGTTATTTGAATAATATTCCGGATAGAAGCGAGGGTTTCTTCCCAGCTTTGATTGGCGGGAAGAGGTTTCATCCGAATGGTATTACCGGTCTTTTTCCCTTCCAGAACCAGTTCGTCTTTTTCCTTTCCCAGAATTACAAATTCATAGTCTCCTTCGTATCCCAGACCTTCCAGTCCCGGAACGGAGGGGTCGGCGAAAAAGTGAAAAACCTGATTATAGGTATTAAAACTGAGAACCGGACCTGTATCCCCTTTGAGGGAATAAAGACTGGATACGGGAGTTGGATGAGATTCCGAGCTTATGATGACTTCTTCTTCGGTAAAAGAGAGCAGGAGAATATAGCCCCCGTAAGCACAGTCTCCTTTGGGGTAATATTCCATAATCCACCCGTTCGGAACCTCCGTCAGTATTTCCTGATATTGCTTTAAAGCGGCTGACAGACGTTCGGTTGAGGGTTTGTCGAAAATGTCTTTTTCATCTTCTACACAAGCATGGATGCATAAAGAGAAGAGAAAAATCAGGATATATATTGTATTCCTCATAATGATTCATTTAATAAATAAAAATTTTCTTTTTTCTAGCGTTTTGAATTTTATTCTGTCCAGTAAAAAACGAAAGAGATCTGTTCTGTTTTAATTGTCCAGACTATAATCCAGATTCTGAATTTCAGTAGAACGGCGTTCCACAACGCTTCGTAATTTATCGATATCAATACTCCAGGACGTTTTCAGCCAATTTCGTACAATCGTAAATTTCTTTTGTATGATAGCTGCTCCGTCTGTCCCGGCTTTTTCCAGTAAGTTTTCCCAGTATTCATTGGAATGGGTCAGGTAAATAGCTATAATTTCCACAAAATCTTCTTGGGGTTCACTACTGGCATAAGGAGAAACAAAACCGATCTGTAGCGCTTCGTCTTCCTTACGGTTCATCCAGCCGGAAGGGGTATAGTCGGAAGTAGATATTTTGTCAAAATCCTTAGGATAGTTTTTGGTTTGATGTAAAATATGGGCGAATTCGTGGTGCATGGTTTTAAAATAGTAATAATTCAGAGAATCTATACTGCTCAGTTTTAGTTCATTTACCTTATATAAGGTTACCATCAAACCTCCTTCTGCCGTTCCCAGAACTTCTGTTTGTTGTTCGGCATTAATCGCCGGAGAGCCGATTAAATGGATGACTTTGGGCACATAAGTTCTCATAAAATCGATGCCTGCCACTTCGTCATAAGATTCCAGCCAGAGGTGCTTAATCAACTTTGCCAGTTTGATTGAATTTTCCAGTGTGGCCGGTACCAGGTTGTAAGTTTGATCTATTTCCATATCGTCTATCCGGTATTTCAGATCGATATTATAATTATTGACGTAATTGTCGAGTAACCACAAATCGAATCTATTGCGTTTTATGTCGGAAGGATCGAAAATAGTTCCTTCCGGCTTGTCTTCCGAGCATCCTGTCAACAGAAAACTGAGGAAGAAAAGAATCAGTGAATAACTTAATAGTGTTTTCATTGTATTTCATTTATAGGTTAGGGGCTTTTATCTGGGATTGGCAGGCAGACCTGCACTGGTTACCTGTACCGGTAATTGAATGGCCCGTCTGAGATCGTCCACGGTTAAGATATCATCGCTGCTTTCGTAATGGTTATGGGTTACTTCTATGCCGTACCGTTTGATATCGAACCAGCGTAATCCGTCGTGTATGGTTTCAATGCGCCGGCAATGAAGGATAAAATGTATGAAACTTTCCTGTATTCCCGGATTTAGGGAGAATTTGGGATGTAAAATCTTTTTACTGGGAACGTTCTGGGAATAATAATTGTGGATCGCATCCGGAGATATATTTGCGCCGCTGTTTGTATGTCCTTTTAACCACAGGTTCATATCAGCTAGGGCTAAAGCATAGTTTTCCTGGTATACGTATGCTTCAGCCCGGCAAAGTAAGGTTTCATCCGTAGTAAAAGCCGGGTAAACAATATTTATAAAGCCGATACCTGCTACTTTATCCGTATATTCCGTAAAGGCTCCTAATTTAGGATAACATAATTTCTGAGCGTCTCCGAATACCGTAGTATAAGCAGAGAGCGTTTTTCCCCAAAGCCCGGGAGACCAGATTGTGCCTTCTTTAGCGATTTCCTGGGAATGTCCGTATCGCTTTCCTCCATTGGTGTAGGGGCCGTGAATGATCGGCCAGTAGGATTTAGCGGGTAAGAGTAATAAATTACAATTCAGCTCGGCACTGACATAATTATTCCATCTCCAGTCTAAATCAGAAATTTTGGCATCGCCCAAATAATCCCGCGTTACTTCGTCCGGAGCATCTCCCAAAGCCAGGGTCGCATATTTAATTGTGTTATCCATTTTCCTGTAATAGAGGTAAAAACGGGCGGCAAACGCACAGGCTGCCTTATAGTTGAAATGGTATTTGGGAACTTCATAAAGTTGGTCGTTGATTAAAGGAAGACCTTCTTCAATGTCCCGGGCGATTTTTTCGTATACTTCGGCTACAGTTCCTCTCTCGTAATTTTTAAACACTACGGTTTCCGGTTCTTCCACATAGGGAATACCCATATCCTGTGTGCTGGTTTGTTCATTATAATGCTGACAAAAGACATTGACGAGTACAAAATGAGCATAAGCCCGGCATAGAAGGGCTTCTCCCTTTTGCGCCTTGCAATTTTCCTCTCCGATTTCTTTGATATTTTGTAAGGCATGATTTGCAGAAGCAATGGCCATGTAACAATTATCCCAGAGATACTGGGGAGAATCCTGAGTAATTTCTGAAATATCTTCCCAGTTGTAACATTGGGGAACCATCAGTGAATAATAGGTATATAGAGGACCATTATCTTCCGTATTATCAGACATCAATTCCGTCATCGTATTAAACGATGCTGTCGGATAAGCTGAAACCAACAGGCTGGTAAGCTTTTGCTCCGTATTCAATTCCGCCCGGTTATCAGGCATTTTATCCAGAAAATCATTACAGGCTGTGGCCAGACATGACACTGTAATTAGCAGTGGAATAATGATATTTTTCATATTTTCAGGTATTAGAATCCAAACTTTAAAGTAAACGTGAATTGCTTGGGTACAGGAGCTGAAACACCGCCTGAACGGAAGAATTCGGGATCCTGTCCATTTAGTTTTGAATCAGCATAGATCAGGAACGGATTGGTGGTTTGTACTTTTAATTGAAGATTGCTCAGTTTCATCCGGCTAATCCATTTTTCCGGGAAATTATAACTGAGAGATATTTCTTTCATCCGGATAAATCCACCGTCTGCAATTCGTGCATTAGAGTAGTTGTAAGCATTATAAGCATACGATAAATTCGCAATATCTTTATTTTGACGTTTACTGGCGATGACAGGGATATTGGTAAAAGCTTCATCCCCAGGAAGTATCCATCTGTTTTTAAATTCTTTGGGCATGGCGTCCAGATCTGAATAAGAATTGCTGAAAGCAGGATCCAGACGGATGACATTTCCAAATGAATACGTGATAAAGATATTCAGTCTGAAATTTTTATAAGTAAAGATATTCCCAAAACTTCCTGTAATTGTCGGTTCTGTAGGACCTTCGTATTTCAGGAAACTCAGATTATCCATTTCCTGGAAATTGATGTCTGTGATCGTTATATTCCCTTTGTGATTTAAAAATAAAGGGAGTCCTTCCTTATTCAGTCCCCTGAACGGCATTGAAAACAGAGAACGTACCGGATAATCTTTCAGGGCAAATCCGTTTCCGGTAATGAGGTCAATGACTCTGGACCGGGTATCCAGTTTGGTGACCTCATTTTTATTTTTTGAGAAAATGAAATCGGTACTCCAGCTGAAATCTTTGGTTTGTATATTTTTCGTGGAGAGGGAAAGTTCAATCCCCCTGGATTTCATAGAGGCGACGTTAGCATATTTTTGAGTTTCTCCTCCGGCTCCCTGAGTACTCGTCAGTCCAATCAAATCGTAGTTATTACGGGTATAATAATCCATGGTGAAATTAATCCGGTTGTCCAGAAATCCGAGGTCTATTCCTAAATTTAACTCGTGTTTTTTTTCGTATGTCAATTCACTATTTTCCAGTGAGCTGATTTGAATACCGGATTCTTTTACTGTAGAAGAAGGCCGGAAAGGGCTATAACTGGTGTAAATTGCCCGGGAATTACTGACAAAAGCCGGTCCCCGGTCTGCTGTAAGGCTATAGGAAGCCCGTAGGGTCATGTGGGAAAGAGCCGGTTGCAGGGATTCAAAAAAAGATTCTTCATGCATATTCCAGGCTAAAGCCGTATTCCAGGTAGGTAACCAGCGGGAACTTTTGGATTTTCCCAATTTATTGGATCCCTCGTAACGTAAGGTACCGTTGAGGGTGTATTTTCCCCGGAAAGAATAGGTTGCTGTACCGAAAAATGCAACATTTCTGGCTGTTGTTGTGGAATTATCGTAATATTGACCGTTTTCTTCTGCCAATTGCTTGAACGCGTTATAGTCGAAAAACGGATTTCCTCCCATTTCATACTGATATCCCAATCCGTTGAACCAGGTTGTCTGGCGTTCAATCGAGCTGGTCTCCATACCGCCGAAAAAGTTTACAATATGCGTTTCTCTGAAAATCTTATTGTAGCTCAGCGAAGCCCGGAAATCAACTCCAAACATTTTGTAATTGGTCCGTTTGTAAATACCTCCTTTCGGTAATATGCTGATAGGTAAGCTATACACAATGTCCGGATCTTTGTAAAGAAAAGGATTGGCGTCCCGGATCGTGGCATCGGCCATAGACCGGTAAGCTAAAGCCTGGTTGGATTCATCCCTGATATTGTGCTCTTGGGAAGAATTTTGATATTTTACGGCTCCCAATACCTTTACTTCCAGGCCGCTTATAATTTTCCATTTTATTTCTCCCTGAAATTTTAAATCAACCATATTGAGATCAATATAATTGTTATCCAATTCGTTCAGTATATTGAAAGGAGCATAATTGCGGGTATAATAGACATAGCCTTTTTCATCCTTTGCAGCTAAGGCGCGGGAGGTATTCAGTGCGTAACTATAGGGATTAATATCGAAATCCCGTTTTACTTCTCCGCTTACTACATCTACCTGCTGGCTCAGCGTTCCCGGCGCTTTTTGTTTCCGGTAAGAACCATTCGATATTAAGTTAACGGACAGGTTCGGTAAAATATTAAAAGAAGCATTTACATTGGCTGTATATCTGTTTACAGAACTGGCTTTTGACCATCCCGGATCGTGATAAAGGCTGAGGGAGGTATAATACTGGGCTTTCTCAGTACCGGAACTCAGACTAATGGAGTGATTTTGGGCCAGGGAGTTTTTGAATAATTCTTTAAACCAGTTGGTATTTCTCCTTTCAGCTTCTCCCAGATATTGGTAACGGGCTTCCGGAGTGTTAGGTAATTCCCAGCTGCCCGACACCGGATCGTAGGTATTGATTAGCTGGTACATTTTGCCATATACGCCGCTTTCTGAAGCTCTGTAAGTTTTTGCAAAACCCAGCCATCCTTTTTCTTCCATTTCTTTATATACCCTCATTTGATCCTGGGAATTCATGATATTAAAGGTGGTATAGCTCGGTACAAGTCTGACGGTAAATTCTCCTGAATAATTAATATGGCTTGTGCCGGCCTTTCCTTTTTTGGTGGTAATGACGATAACGCCGGCCATGGCTCTGGCTCCATAAATAGATGTAGCGGAACCATCCTTCAAGATCTGGAAACTTTCGATATCGTCGGAACTTAAACCGGCAATAGCAGAACTGATTAAAGTGACTGCATCTCCGGAGGATAGATCGTCGGCCCCCAGTTCCACCACATCTTCCATGACAACTCCGTCAACCACCCAGAGCGGACGGCTGCTCCCGTAAATGGAGGTCGCTCCTCTGACCCGGATTTTCGGAGCCGTACCGAAAGTCCCGGATACATTTTGTACGGTTACGCCGGCTGAACGGCCTTCCAAAGCCCGGCTCACATCGGGCATACCTTGTACAATAACCTCTCCGGCATTCAATTGGTCCGTTGCTCCTGTGAAAAGCCTTTTGTCCAGCTGGGCCATACCGGTTACAACGACTTCTTCCAGCGTTTCATTATCCGATTTGAGAACAACGTTCACTACATCCTTGTCTCCGATCCGTATAATTTGTTCTTTCATTCCGACAAAGGAGAATTTTAAGGAACTTTCCGGTTTCACTTTTAAACTGTATTTCCCGTCTAAATCAGTAGAAGTTCCGGTGGTCGTCTGCAGAATCATAATCGTTACTCCGGGCAAAGGTTCTCCTTTTTCATCGGTTACCTGGCCGGTAACGGTGCGTTCTTTCGGTTGTGTTTGCTGCGGGGTGGGAGGGGCAGGACGAATAACCACATAATTGTTCACAATTTCTGCCTGCAGCTGTGTGCCTTCTAAAATAATCTGATACAATTCCTTTACGGTGAAGTCTTTTTTCTGTAAACGGACGACACGGTGCATGTCCAGTTCGTTATTACTGAAAAAAGTAAGTAAGCCTACCTGTTTTTCTACTTCATTGAAAATGGTCTGCAAGGTATGTTCCTGTGCCTGAAGGTGTACAACCTGAGCAGAAACATTTGCGGATACCTGAAAAGTCAGGCCTACGGTCATAAGGAACATGAGTTGTGACACATGCAACACTTTTCCGGAAATTTTCCCGGAAAGAGCCTTTAGCTTTCGGATTTTTTCCATACATTTGTTTTTGAAATTAATACTATTATGCCTGTTTACCAGACAGACATGATTTACTAATAAAATGGGGAGTGTTAGCGCACTCCTTGTTTTTTGGTTATAGTTATTTCTTTGTCTTTGATTTCAAATTTGATGTTCTTACTGGTGGATTCAATCAAATAAAGTAAGTCGTTCAGGTTGGCATTTTTTTCGACTGCCCCTGTAAAACGGTATTTTTTACTTTCTTCGTTCTGAAATATAAAATCTACATTATACCAACGTTTGAGTTTTAAAACGATTTCTTCTATCGTCATATTCTGGAAACGGAATAAATTGTCCTTCCAGGAGGTGTACAGGCCGGTATCTACTTGTTTGATTTTTACTGTACTATCCTTAGGGGTTGAAGTCAGTTGTTCTCCGGGACGAAGCGGATAATTTTTCTGACCTATTTTTACTTTTACAGCTCCTTTTACTAAAGTAACCTGTTCAGAAGTTTCATCTTTATAACAACATACATTAAAGGCCGTTCCTAATACACGGATCGCCGAGTTTTTTGTTTTTACAATAAAAGGTTTACCGTCGTGTTTTACTTCAAAATAAGCTTCTCCGCTTAATTCTACGATCCGTTCCGCTCCGTAAAAATGATCGGGAAAGGAGAGACGGCTATCCGAATTTACCCATATTTGGGTCCCGTCGCTAAGTATAACATTATATTCCCCGCCTATAGGAACATATATCCGGTTGGGTTTTTCCGTTATTTTACAGGAATCTTTGGTAGAATGAAAGGCAATCGTATTGGAAGTGTTAACCCCGATAATTTCCCCTTTGGTATTTCGGATTTGTTGATTGGCCGTTTGCTGCAATATAATTTTCTCTCCGCTGGATAATTCCAGAACCGCTTTCGTAGAACCCGGTTTTACCGTTTCTGCTGTTGTCGTCAGAGTTAACGCGGGGATATTTTTTTCTTTTGGATGCAAACGACTTAACAACAATCCGCCTACAAGTAAGGGAACGAGTAAGCTGGCAGCAATACTATAACGGTAGAGGGGGTTTCTTTTCCAACCCGACTGTTTGTTGGTACGTGAATCTATTGTCCGCCAGGCTTTTTCAGTCCGTATACGGGTAAAATAGACAGCCTGAGCGACTTTTTTAAATGTTTCTTCCAGCTGTCTTATTTCCTGATGGTGCTCAGGATGAGCATCCAGCCAGTTTTGTAAGTGTTTCTGTCCGTCAGTATCCAATTGTCCCTTTAGGGAACTTACTAATAAGCAAATGATATGAGGAGGAATTTTCTCCATTTCTGTTTTTTTCTTCTATGACAGGAGAAAAACAAAAATGGGTGACAATTTTTTGCTCTTTTTTATAAAATTTTTGCAATGTAGAGTAAAAAAAGATACGTTTTTTTATTCAAATTGTTTTTTAAGGTGATCATTGCCCGGGCAATCGTCGTTTTTACCGTATTTATGGAGATATTTAATTCTTCCGCTACTTCCTTGTATTTTTTATTTTTAAACAGAACAGCTATAAAAATTTCCTGAGTTCTGGGAGGTAATTTGCGGATTTCCCGGTAAATTTCTTCTAATTTTTGATTCCATTCCGTATCGTCTAACATTTCTTCTTCCGCCAGTTCAGCGTATGCAGGCACACTCTTTATCCGCCAGTTTTCATTTTTTTCTAAAGCGTTCAGACAATGATTGTGGACGGCCTGATATAAATAGGAACGCAAATGCTGATCTACTGCAATAAAGCTTTTCTTTTCCCAAAATTTGATAAAAACTTCCTGAACCATGTCTTCAGCTATATCTTGGCGGCGGACGAATTTTAAAGCATAAAGGACTAAAGGCCTATAATACTTCTTAAAGAGTAATTGCAAGCCTTTTTTCTCTCCTTTTTTTAATAAATTCAATATATAAGCCGCCTCGTTCATGAATTTTTTATACCTTTATTTGCAAAAGTAATATATTTTTAATACTTTTATCTTAAATTGTATTTTTATATTCAAATAAAATTCATAAATATTCAAAATAGAGGGCAGGGTTAAATCGAATTTCTTAGGATAATCAATTGATATCTAAATTATTATTTGTTTTGTCTTTTCTTTTTGTAAATGCATATAAAGTAAAATAGCCTTTTGAAAATAGTAAAAATGATTTATTTTTTTATCCTTCCTCCTTTTATCCATCTTTTTTTGTAATAAATTTCGTCCATTTGGCTTAGTCGGACCCCGCTGGCTGTTGTAGCGTGAATAAACGTATTTTCTTTTAAATAAATACCGACATGACTGACGGATTTGCGTTTGGCAGTTGTATTAAAGAATACCAGATCGCCCGGTTTTAACTTTTTCCGGGAGATTTTCCGGCAATTTTTTTTATACATGCCTGTTACGGTTCTCTCTAATGGAATTTGGTATACGTTCAGGTAAATCTTACAGACCAGACCGGAGCAATCTACTCCTTTCCGGCTGTTCCCTCCATAGCGATAAGGTATTCCTAACCAGGAAGAAGCTTCCTGATATAATTTCAAATTGTCTTTGGGTGAAATTTGAAATCCTAATTTCTCCGATAAACGGAAAGCCGTTTGGTGTTTTTCTACTAATTTTTTTTGAGTGTTGCATGAACTTACCGAAACGGTACAAAACAAGAGTAAAATATAAAAACGTATTTTATGCATGAACCGAAAGGATTAGACTGGGACAAATATAAAAAGTCGGAGCTTGTAAAAAAAATTCTAAATCTTAATAACTGTAAAACATTCGGCAAGACAGAGGTATTCTTCTTCCATTGCCCTTATTTAGGTGGAATCAGACATAAGTCCTCCCAGGACTTTTGCATGCTTGTATCTCCTGTCTTTAGTCAAGAGTGAAAATATAAAAACGTAAAAACGTTAAAAGATTACAAATGCTTTAGTTTTATCAAAAATTTTTTGATTTCTCCTCTCTTTTCTCTTTTCAATACTTGAACATTTAAACATTTAACCGGATTTACATCTAAAATTTTACTAATTTTGATTGCTGAATAATTTTGAAAAAACTGTTATGAATTGGAAAGAAGCTTTAGCGTCCTATCCTGAAAATGAGGATATGGTGTTATTATACGAAGAATGGAGTGAAACGCCTTATTTAAGAGAGTTATTTGCCTTATTGACAGATTATCAGCCGGAATGGAATAAGGAAAAAGAATTAGGGAATTGGGCGGCGGAATTTATCCTGGATTTGTTGGAAGAAGCAGAAAATGAAATAGAGGAAATGGACCCGCAGAGGCGGATAAATCATTTTAGAGAAATGATAGAAGAGCGGTATGAAGACTTCAGGAATAGCCATCAGTTTGTGCGGGTTAATAATGTTGCCATACAAGCGGAGACGGAACAGCATCCTTGTGAGGATATTCGGAAATATATTGAAGAGGAAGGAGAAAAAATAGGTTTTCCTATTTTAATTTAACGACTCATTTTTTTTAACCAGAAAGTTAAAGCGACTGGGAATGTCGGTTTCAAAATTCAGTTTTTCTCCGGTCAGAGGATGAATAAAACAGAGCTTGAACGCATGAAGGGCGAGGCGGTTGAGGGGATTATAACGGGCTCCGTATTTTTTGTCTCCTGTAATGGGGCAACCTTGGGCTTGCATATGAACACGGATCTGATTTTTCCGTCCGGTTTCTAATTCCAGTTGTACCAGTGAATAACGGAGATTCCTTTTTATTACTTTGTAGCGGGTGATAGAGAGTTTACCTTCTTTTTTAGTAGAAGTATGTACAAAAAAAGCACTGTTTTCACGGATGTAAGAACGGATTGTACCTTCATTTTGAGGAAGATTTCCTTCCACTACGGCAATATATTTACGTTCTATTATAGCATTTTCCCAATTGTTTTGTAGTTTTTCCTGTACTTCCTGATTTTTAGCAAACATCATCAATCCGGAGGTGTCTCTATCGAGACGGTGGAGAATAAAAATGCGGCTGTGCGGATCGTTTTGTTTGACGTAATTACTGAGTATATGATAGGCTGTCTTTTCCCGTATGTGTTCTGTAGCCATGGATAATAAACCTGCTGCTTTTTCAACTACGAGTAAAGAAGCGTCTTCGTAAACGATTTTTAATTGGGAATGATAAAAAGGTTTGTGATTTTTGTCAAAACCGATGGTAATTTTATCTCCTTTCTGTAACAAAGTGTCGAATTGAGTGGTTACCCGTCCGTTCACTGCCACCTGCCGGTGGCTCAACAAAGATTTTACACTTGTTTTACTCTGTTGATGGAGGGAGGTAAAAAGAAAATTCAATAAAGTATTTTCTTCTGAAACTTCCAGAATCTTTGTCTTGGGGGCCGGATGGGAGCAAGGAGAAAAATTTGTTTTCATTTTCAAATACTGGACATAATTAAAATGTCCGGACATCTCCTTTTTTTCCTGGATGTATATTTCACCTCTTTCTGAAGCCAGTGTTGTGAATTAAACTTCAGTCAACGGAACGGATGATTCAGGAATCAGCGAAATGCCAGACGGTGATCCGTCTGGCATTAATCGGATAAAGCAGATGTTATGGACATCTTTTATTTATCAAGCTTCTATTTCAACCAACTTAGCACCAGCTTGAACCGGATTACCTTCTTTTACAAAGATGCGTTTTACTTTTCCGGCATAATCGGTCGCAATATTGTTTTCCATTTTCATGGCTTCCAGGATAATGACGGATTGGCCTTTGCTGACCACATCTCCCGGTTTAACTTGTATTTTAAAGATACTGCCTGGCATTGGAGCTTCTACTACCTTTCCGGTAATTGGTTCCTCTTTCTTTTCTTCTGTAACTTCCTTCTTTACTTCTTCCTCTTTATGCTGGGCTTGGTATCTGGCTTCTTTTTGACGGGTTAAGAAATTTTTAGCAACTTGTGGGAATAATTCCAGTAACAATACTTCTTTCTCGTTTTCTGCCAGTTTCACTCCTCCGGCTTCCGGTAAAGTTGGGTTGGGTTGCATTTGGTATTTGGACATATCGTACGGAATTTCCTCACGGGTACCGGCAATTTTCAAACGGAATTCCGGGTCAATGGGTACAGGGGTTTTACCGTATTCTCCTTTAACCAGATTTACAAATTGATTGGATACATTGCTGTACATGGGTTTGCCGGCTTTTAAATCAAGGGCACAGTTTACAGCCTGAGCACCTACAATTTGACTGGTAGGAGTCACCAGGGGCGGTAAACCTGCTGCCAGCCGTACAGTCGGGATTAATTCCATTGCTTTTTCCAGAATGTCCATAGAATTCAGCTGTTTCAGCTGAGCAACCATATTACTGTACATACCGCCCGGTACTTCAGCTTTCTTTACGAGTTCATTCGGCTTCGGGAAATTGAAGTAAGCTTCGATCGCATGGCAGGCATTCAATAAAGCTTCTTCGTTATTGGATTTGGCCGCTTCGATCGCTTTGTCAAATTCTTTATCAACTTCAGCAGGTAGAGTATCAGTCAACGGATTGAACGGATTCGGGAATTGTTTCGTAGCATCTACGGCAGCCAATTCTTTCCGGATGTCGTATAATTCTTTATTGATTTTTGCTACCGCTTCCATATTAATATCGAGTTCCACTCCTAATTTTTTACAGAAAATGTAAATCAGCTCGATAGCCGGGGCACCCGTACCTCCGGCAAAATTCCAGATATTGGTATCTACGATATCTACTCCTTTAATAATAGACATTAATACAGCCCCTAAACCGTAACCTGGTGTACAATGTGTATGGAAATCGATAGGAATAGATAAATTTTTCTTGAATAACGGAACTAATTCTGCAATTCTGGAAGGCTGAATTAACCCGCTCATATCTTTAATGGTGATCATATCTGCTCCCAAAGCAGCCATTTGTTTTGCTTTGTCCAGAAAATATTCATTTGTAAAAACAGGAGCCGGATTCTTTTTCCCTTTCATTTTATCCATAAAGCTGAGTTTAGGATATTTCGGGTCGATGGTGTAACAAACAGCGCAGTCTGCAACACCTCCGTATTTCTTTACATATTTGATGGTTGATTTTACATTGTTGACGTCGTTGAGAGCATCAAATATACGCATGATTCCTAACCCCGATTCGATAGAATTGCGACAAAAACCATCGATGATTTCATCGGTATAAGGTGCATAACCAAATAGATTGCGGCCTCTGGATAAAGCCGTTAATTTAGAGGCATTTCCTACAGCAGCTTTGATTTTTTCCAAGCGGTCCCACGGATTTTCATTTAAATAACGCATAACTGAGTCGGGAACTGCTCCGCCCCATACCTCCATTGCATAAAAATTTGCATCTTTATAAAAAGGTAATACTCGGTCAATTTGTTGTTGCGTCATACGCGTAGCAAAAGAAGATTGCTGCCCATCCCGGAGAGTAAGATCTCTGATTAGTAGTTTTTGTGCCATGTTTTGCTATAATTTAAGTAAGTTAAAGTATAATTGAATTCATTCTATTTCGGATTCGCTTTTAAAGAGAATCTATTTTTATTTTAGGTTGTACAAACTTATTAAATAAAAATCAAATTTCGTATCAATTTCTAAGAAAATTATGGAAAAAAATCGTTATTTATTCCTCACAAAAGGAAGATGCTTATAATTTATAAGTTAATACCGATATTTTTTTACTTTTTTTTCATTTCTAACGTTTGTTTAGTTAAGTTTGTACTGTTTATGGGAAAAATTTAAATTTCTCGAGCGGTTTAGAAGGGTAAAAGAATTTATTTTTGATTTTTAATTTGAATATAGGCTTCTGACATTATGGAAAAAATAGCTGTATTTCCGGGATCTTTTGATCCTTTTACGATAGGACATGAAGAGATTGTGAGAAGGGGATTAAAAATATTTGATAAAATTATTATAGCGGTAGGGATAAATGCTCTTAAAAAAGAATTTCTGGATGTAGATTGCCGGGTACAGTTGATCCGGAAAGTTTTTGCGGATACCGGGCAGGTGATTATAGAACCCTATTCCGGATTAACGGTTGATTTTTGTAAGCAAATGGGAGCAAATATCATTATCCGCGGTTTACGGACAGCTGCAGATTTTGAGTATGAAAGGGCTGTCGGGCAAGCGAACCGCGCGATGGATTCGGAAGTGGAAACGATGTTTATCCTGACTTCCACCGAGCATACGTTTATCAGTTCCACGATTGTCCGGAATGTATATATGAATGGCGGAAATGTAGATCGTTTTTTGCCGGAAACGTTGAAAACCGAAGATCTCCGTAAATGTGAAAAATGGAATAGGTAAAACGTATGAAAAACAGGACAAGAATAAGAGTTACCGGAAGTATTATTGCTTTGGTAGCTCTCTTTTTTTTATGTGTTCCCGTTTATGTACGGGAGGCTTTAATACATTGGTATCCCGATATTTCGGATACTTATCTGTTCGAATCCCATACGGTGGCTAAATCCGATACCTGTTGGGAGTGGCCGTATGCAGCGGATTATAATATTGATACGTTGGATGGTGCGGATCAGGCCTTTTTAGCAGAATGGGGAACAGTGGCTTTTTTAGTTATACAAAAGGACAGTATTGTATACGAAGAGTATCGGGAAGATTGGACTCCACAGACTTTGTCGAATATTTTTTCTGCAACCAAAAGTATCGTCGGTATTTTGGTCGGAATTGCTTTGGATGAAGGGTATATAGGAAGTTTAGAGGATAAGGCCGGAAAATATTTACCGGAATTTCAGGAAGGAGAGAAGAGTAAGATTACAATACGAAATCTTTTGACCATGAGTTCAGGCTTGAATTGGGATGAAGCTTATACAGCGCTTTTTTCCAAGACCACCCAGGCTTATTACGGGGATGAAATCCGTCAGCTGGTGATGAATTTAAAGGCTGTTGAACCTCCGGGCAAAAAATATTCTTATAAAAGCGGGGACACCCAAATTTTATCTTTTATAGTAGAAGCCGCTACAGGACAAACGATCAGCAAATATGCAGAAGACAAGCTTTGGAAGCCGATGCAGGCCTGTAACGATGCCCTGTGGAATTTGGATAAAAAAGGGGGGGACGAAAAGTCGTATTGTTGTTTTAATTCCACTGCCAGAGATATGGCCCGTTTTGCCCGTCTAATGCTGCACAACGGGAATTGGAACGGGAGACAATTAGTATCAGAAGCTTATCTGGAAGAGGCTATGGCTCCGGCTGCATATTTGGAAAATGAATTTGGAGACGGGGCCCTGGATTATTATGGATTTCAGATTTGGATAATGCACTACCGGGGAATGCAATTTCCGGCTTTCCGCGGTTTGGGCGGTCAGTATATATTTGCTATTCCTCAGGAAAATGCCATTGTCGTGCGTTTGGGGCATAAGAGGAGCGATGTATATGACCGGGAGAAAACAATAGATATAGACGGCTATTTGGATATTGCCTTTAAAATTTTGGAGAATAGGCCCCGTTGACAATTGTTTGAAAGTTTTTTGAACGGAAGGTATAAATTTTTCTTCCCGGAAACGATAAAGTATTTTGCCAGTAAATGGAATTGGAATACTTGATTTTTGCACATCCGCATCTGTTTCCCTTGATCAGCGAGCTGTTTAGCAGACCCTGTTCCGGTATATATTATCTTTATTTGAAGGATTTGAACAGTACTTTAGGAGAAACCTTTAAATTGTAAAAAATAAAAAACTGCCGTTCAAAAGTCTCTGAAAAGCTGTTGAACGGCAGTTATGCTGGAGAATTATTTTTACCAGGCAAACATAGGTCTGGGTTTCATCATTGCATTCACTTCTTTCTTCACTTCTGCGATAACATTTTCATCGTCTATATGGGAGAGAATGCGGTCGATCATATCGACAATTACGGGCATATCTGCTTCTTTTAAACCGCGGGTAGTGATAGCCGGAGTCCCGACACGTAAACCGGAAGTAGAGAACGGAGTACGGGTATCAAAAGGTACCATATTCTTATTGATGGTAATATCGGCCCGGACTAAAGTATTTTCTGCTTTTTTACCGGTTAGGTCAGGGAATTTTGTTCGTAAGTCAATCAACATACAGTGATTGTCCGTACCTCCGGATACAACTTTATATCCTTTATCCATAAAGGCTTTTGCCATGGCTTTTGCATTTTTCTGCATCTGGATGGCATAGGCTGTATACGAATCGGATAAGGCTTCTTCGAAAGCCACTGCTTTCGCTGCAATGACATGCTCGAGCGGTCCTCCTTGTTGGCCGGGGAATACAGCAAAATTGATTACCTGGGACATCATTTTTATTTCTCCCTTTGGTGTTTTCAATCCCCAGGGATTCGGAAAATCTTTCGGTAATAAAATCATCCCTCCGCGTGGTCCGCGTAACGTTTTATGTGTGGTAGTGGTTACAATATGGCAATATTCAAACGGGTTGTTTAACAGACCTTTTGCAATTAAACCGGCGGGATGTGACATATCGCACATCAGCAATGCTCCTACCTTGTCAGCGATTTCGCGCATCCGTTTGTAGTCCCAGTCGCGGGAGTAAGCAGAAGCTCCGCATACGATCATTTTAGGATGGTGTTCCAATGCCAGTTGCTCCATTTCGTCATAGTCCACCAAACCCGTATCTTCTTTTACGTGATAGGGAACGGGATTATAATTTATTCCGGACAGATTTACAGGAGAGCCATGAGAAAGGTGTCCTCCATGGGCCAGGTCCAGACCCAGGAAAGTATCTCCCGGTTTCATACAGGCAAAGAAAACGGCAGCATTTGCCTGAGCTCCTGAATGAGGTTGTACATTGGCAAATTCAGCTCCGAATAATTTACAGGCCCGGTCTATAGCTAATTGTTCTGTCTGATCCACAATCTGGCAACCACCGTAGTAACGGGCTCCCGGATAACCTTCTGCGTATTTATTGGTAAGGCAGGAGCCCATGGCCTGCATTACTTCTTCACTCACAAAGTTTTCAGAGGCAATTAATTCTATGCCTTCCTGCTGACGCTGACATTCTTTTTCAATTAAATCGAATATTACTGTATCTCTTTTCATGACTCTATTGGTTTATAGAAAATTTTCTTCAAATTTAGAAGATTCCTTCGGACTTAACAAATTTTTCGACACTATTCTGAAAACGATTGAGGGTTCCTTCACAGACAGAAAACGTAAGGAAAACTCCCTGACACTCCACTTTAAACTGTCTTCTTCTTCCCTTTCTTCTTACGCTTCTTTCTTTTGTCCGTACGGACAGAAGAACATTTCCACGTTTTTCTGTTTTCCCGTTTAAACTTTTACATTCAATTCGTACGGAAAGGGACTATTATAATGAGGAGAGATATTTTCTTGTTTTTATTTTTTATTACTTTTGTAATATCTTAAAAAACGAAATAACTATGGAAAATCCTTTTGAAGAAAAACAAGTAAAGCGGCCTACATTTCTGACCGTATTATGTATCCTGACATTTATAGGAAGCGGATGGGGAATTTTATCTGAACTCTTTTCTTTGATAACTTCCGGTATGGTAAATCAAAATGTTCAGATGGAACAGTATTCGCAGGCCATAGATCAATTGTCTGATTCTGCTGCTTCTTCCTCTTTTCTTTCTAATTTATTGAGTTCTTCCCAGGAAGTAGTACAAGCTTCCATGATGTATAGCAAACAAATTGCTATCTGTGGTTTGATTTTGAGTATTGTCAGTTTAACCGGGGCAATTCTGATGTTCCGTTTAAAACGGATTGGTTTTTGTTTTTATACCGCTGCACAGGTGTTGATGCTGGTCGTTACTCCTATATTTATCGGTTTTTCGTGGGTAGCTATGGCGGGAGTGATATTCTCCGGAATACTTGCTCTTATTTTTATTATTATGTACGCTCTGAATTTGAAGTATATGAGATAAGATAAAAATCTGAACAGTCGGTTTTTAATGGAATAAAAGGTTATCGTTCTTGATTTATAACGATAACCTTTTTCGTTTTTTATTTCATCCAGACATTCAGGATTTCCCCGATATACATTTTGTGCATGGGTTTATTTTTCCATTCAGCTTTCACTTCCGGGTTCTGAATAACCTCCGGAGTGAGAGAGGGGGTGGCTAATTTCCGGCATTCAATAATTAACCAGGCTTCTTTAAAAGCTTGATTACCGGAAGGAAGAGTAAAGGGATGGAGATCAGTAGCCTTTATTTTCTCAAAAGCTGTCCCGGAATTTTTACTACAATAAGTGAGGGCATCTTTGAAATTTTCGCCATAAAAAGAAAGCGTATACGTATTCTTTTCTTCCAGTAACGGAGCGATGTCCCCGTAGGGGTGGATAAAGGAAAAAGATACGGGTAAACTGTACACATAGCCCAGACCGCCCCAACTGCCGGTATTCATATTAAATAAAGTACGGTCCCCAACAGTAATGAGCATCCAGTCTTCAGAAAGCATTTGTATAATATTTCCGGGTATCTGTTCCGGTTTTATTTGCTTATAACCTGCAAGGGTTTTACTTTCAGTAGGAGCTATCGGTTTGCTTTTGCTGGGTTTGGCAACCGGTACATTCAATATTTCTGCTGTTTCAAAAAATATTTTGTCCACCATATCGATCGTACTGATCCGGAATCTGCTCGGAAGACGGCGTAAATTATCCTTGTTTTTTGTCAGGGCATATTCATCAGATATCCAGGTTTCTGCCGTGTGTTTTTCCGGTTTGTCAGAAGAAGAAACCTGATGATAGTAGACAATGTGAGAAATCTGAATTTTGCATTGTCCGGCTGTGCAGGTAATAATGAGATGATAATTGATCAGGGCTCTGTTCAGCAAAACGCTTTCCGGATTTAAAATCAGATATTCTGCACCGAAACAGGCAATTTCTCCCTTTTCTTTATCTGCAGATAAAACTTTACTGTTCGTCTGATCATTCGGTTGGAAATAACGATTTGCCCATTCCAGCATACTATGGTATATCTTTTCCTGGGAAGTATTGGGGATTTCTAAAATCTGGGTAAAAATGACTTTTCCATTTACTTCCGGAACTGCACCGGCCAAATATTTACTGTCTATTTCCTGTGAAAAAAGAGAAAGAGGCAATAATAAGAACAAAAATAAAAATCTTTTCATAATATACACCAATTACAATTTCTACAAAGATAAAAGGAATAGTTGAATGCTTATCTTTTTCAAAAGGTAAATTAAATAATAAAAAAATAAAAATAATTAACTTTTTACAGGCTCTAGTGTATATTGACGGAATATATCTTACTGACGGATTTATTTAGATATCGGGAAAGAAGTTAGTGCATTTCAAAGGTCCGGCTGTCTTCTGTATAACAGGTAAATATACCAAGGGCTCCTGCTAAATTTCCGTTTAAGGGAAAAGGGGTGGAAATACTGCCTTGATTAGCAGCATTTGCCCGGTTTAAAGATACCTGATAATTATAATTCTCTTTTGTAATATGTTTTAGGCTGATTATAATTTTTTCTGTGGAATCGTTTGGGGGAAAGGAAAGGCTTTTTCCGGTTTTTTCGTAAGCATGGTGGGGGAGGTTTTCCAGTAAACAGGTACTTCGGTTAAGTAAGGTTTCACCTTTGTAAGTTTCTATCGTATAAATATAATAATTCTGAGTAGGGTCGGGGGAAGTATAAAACCAGATCGTGGCTTCTTGACCGTTTACTTCGAAAGCTTGAATTTTAATTTCATCCGGAATAGCGGTTTTTGCCGTAATTGATTTGTTTTCAGGGGTAAAAATTGTCAGGTAAAGGGTATCCGCATCTGTTCGGTTCAGCTTCCGGTAATTTCCGTAATTGTATATAAAACCGTTTTGAGGTGAAGTGTAATAAATGGGATAGAGGCGAAATGCATCTCCCGCTTGCAGGTGAATTTCCAGATTGGAAGTAAGGGAGAGTTCCAGTTCCTCGGAAACCGGAAGAACCTGGGAGGCAGTAAGTAGAAACATTTCATTGGGTTTGCAGTAACATTCGATAAAATAATCCGGAGTTTCCCCGACAAAACGGATAGGCAGATTATCTTCCGGCATACAGGAAATTAAAAATAAACTCATTCCCAAAATGAAACGAAGCAACTTTTGTTTTCTTATGCTGTTTTTTTTTATTGCTTGCATTGTTGTTCCGGTTTTACCAGTTTAAATGGAGTGAAATATACGGAATAAAGGGGAGAATTACTTTGGATTTCGGAATAAATTTTGTTTTTCCGTTTTCATTTTCTTCTGGTTTGAAATAGACGAAAGAAGGGTTGGAACGATTGTAAATATTATAGGCCCCGGCGCTGATTTTCATCCGAATACGTTTATAGGGGAAAAGATAATCGAGGTTTGCATCGAGACGGTGATTGTCCGGGAGTTTATAATTATAACGGTCTGTATAAACAGGTATTAATATAGGTTTGTTTTCGCTGTCGGTAATATTGTGGGCGAGTGCCACCCCGACCGGGAAAGTCGTGTATACTCCGGAAGAAAATGTCCATAGCAAATTGAGAGAAAACCGGGAAGAGAAGTTCAGTGAATTATTAATAACTACATTGTGTTTAACATCATAAGGCGGATTAAAGGCACGTCCGTCATTGATTTCAGCAAATTTTCTTTTAGATTCTGAAAGGGTGTAGTTTAAGCGAAGGTTCAGGTTCTTGCGTTGAAAAGACAAATCCAGTTCCAGTCCTTTTGCATAGCCTTCTCCTTCAATCATATTGTCGGTGAGTCCGCTATACTGGGTGGATTCATTGGCAGAGAAATCCTTGAGATGTTGCATGTTTTTGTAAAATAGACCGGCATATAGGGTAAGACCTATTGGGATCTCCTGTTCTGCTCCTATAGAGATTTGCCGGCAAAGGGCGGGTTTCATGCCTTTGTCCAGAGGATACCAGATGTCCACCGGAGTTTTCACCGTAAAATAAGGATATAAACTCAGGTATTGAGTGGTTTGGGCGTAATCCGCCCAGAACGTAAATTTGCCGGTAAAATAACTGATTTTGGCCCGGGGAGAAAGGGTGTTAATCTGTGAATTACCACGGTAATGCTGGTAGTTCAGGCCTGCCATAAACAAAAAGTGAGTATTGGGACGATAATTTATTTCTGCATAAGTTTCATATAAATTGAAATACTTATCGGAACTTTTAATCAGCAGGTTTTCTGCATAATCCGGTTTATCAGCCGTTTCGAAGCGGGCATGTTCGAATTTTCCGCCTGTTAAAAATTGAACCTGATCGCTGAACTGACCGATGTAACTGACCTGGGTGATTAAAGAATAACGGCGGTTTCCTCCTCCCATAGGGATACTTCCCTGGGCGTCTCCTTCGCTGAAAGAGGATTTTCCTCCTATACTCAAACGGAAACGGTTTTTTTCATTGAGAGTATAAACTGCTTTCAGATTACCCGAAAATGTTTTCCAGTTAAAATCATAACGTACATTTTCCTGTAATTTCATCGAAAGATCGTCCATGGAAAAAATTCCGAAAGCACTGAGGTTCCATCGGGAGGAGAGGCGGGAATCCAAACTTAAGGTGGCATCGTTAAAGGCATATTCCGGAAGTAAATTGCCTGTATTATTGCCTTTTACCGAGTGATTATAGAGGCGGGAGATTGCCTGTAGGTAAGAAGTACGGAGTGAGGCTGCAAAAGAAGTATGATTTTTGATCAAAGGTCCTTTGGCTTTCAGAGCGGAGGACACTAATCCCAGGGAAAATTCTCCTTCCGTTTTTTGTTTGTTTCCGGGATCGGGAATCATATTGATATAAGAAGACAAGGCCCCGTTATAGGAAGCCGGAAAGCCGCTTTTATAAAGTATCGAATTATTGAATATATAGGGATCGAAAGTAGCTAAAATACCAGTCAGGTGGTCCGTTCCTGCAATTTCCATATCCTGAATGAGGAAACTGTTTTCCCAGCTGTTTCCTCCTCTTACATAAATTCCGGGATCAAGGGCATTGGTCGTGATGATTCCCGGTACTGTCGCCAGGTATTTCAGTAAATCCTGTTCTCCTAAGATTGCCGGTACTCTTTCAATGCCTTGACGGGAGGGATAGAGGCGTCCCGGTGAAGTGCGCCCGCTCACGATCACTTCCTGAAGATTATTAAATTTATTCCGAAGGATAACGGTAAAAGGAGTATTTTCTTTTACCCAATGACTGATTTTTTTATAATTGATATGTGAAAACTCCAACTGGCAGGGGAGTTCGGCTTTTAAACGAAAATGGCCTGTTGAATCTGTTATGGTACCTTGTTGATTATCCAGGCAAAAGATATTTACTCCGCTCACAGGTTCTCCGTTCCGGGTAATTACTCTTCCGAGGATTACAGATTGTGCCAGTGTCAGCAAAGGGCAAAAAAGAAAAATAGCAAAAATAAATTTCAGCATGCTTTGCGGAATTCATATGCTTACAAAGGTAAAAAAAGTTTTCAGGGTTGGTACATTCTGATATACCAACCCTGAAATTATACAAGAGTAAACTCTTAATTGCGGTATTAGCCTCCGAAATTATCGTACATGACATTTTCATCGGGTACTCCTAAATCGTACAGCATTTTAGTTACGGCTGCAATCATCATAGGAGGTCCGCAAAGATAATATTCAATATCTTCCGGATTCTCGTGATTTTTAAGGTAATTTTCAAAGATAACCTGATGTACAAAACCGGGCTTGTATGCTACACCGGCAGCATCGGCTACCGGATCGGGTTTATCGAGGGCCAGTGTCCAGTGGAAATTCGGATTTTCTTCCTGGATTTTATTGAATTCTTCTACATAAGGTGCTTCCTGGAGTGCACGGGCACCATACCAGAAGGTGACCTTACGTTTGGTATGCATGGTATGGAATAAGTTGAAAATATGCGAACGCATCGGAGCCATACCGGCACCGCCACCGATAAACATCATTTCATTGTTTGTCTCGCGGAGGAAGAATTCTCCGTAAGGACCGGAAATCGTTACTTTATCACCCGGTTTGCGGGAGAAGATAAAAGAAGAACAAATACCCGGATTAACTGGCATAAACGTGCGGGTAGCCCGGTCGACCGGCGGGGTAGCAATACGGATGTTCAGCATAATGATATTGCCTTCTGCCGGAGAGTTCGCCATGGAATAAGCCCGGTAAGTCGGTTCCGGATTATGCATTTTTAAGTCGAACATCTTCATACGCTCCCAGTCAGCCTTGTATTTTTCATCTACATCAATATTCCTGAAATCTACATCCAAAGCCGGCACATCTATCTGGATATAGCCTCCGGATTTGAATTTCAGGTTTTCTCCTTCCGGAAGTTTTACGACGAACTCTTTCAGGAAAGTAGAAATATTACGGTTAGAAACCACTGTGCACTCCCATTTTTTAATACCCAGAACGGCTTCGGGAATACGCATTTCGATATTTTCCTTTACTTTTACCTGACAGGCCAGACGCCAGAAGTCATGTTGTTGTTTGTAGGAAAAAAATCCGGTTTCTGTAGGTAAAATACTACCGGCTCCGGAAAACACCTGACATTTACACATTCCGCAGGAACCTTTCCCTCCGCAAGCTGACGGCAAAAATATTTTTTGGTTAGCTAAAGTGGAAAGCAGGGAATTGCCCGGCTCTGTTGTTATAATCCGCTCTCCGTTATTGATATTGATTTTCACATTTCCTTTAGCCGTCAGTTTAGCTTTGGCAAACAAAAGGATGCCGACCAAGATCAGGGTGACAATCAGGAATACGACAATACCGGCAGTTACGATTGTTGTATTTATTGCTAATAGTATCATTTAATTTTAAATTTTAGATTTTAATTTTAAATTACTCTGCACCGGCATTGGTTTTATTTTCTGCTTGTCCGTTGGAGCCCGGAGTTTGCTGTACGCTTTCTTCCGGGTTGGTTTCATCGGTTGCAGAATTATTTGTTCGCAGTGCCGGCGCTGTCTCTACTGTTTCGGTCGGAACGGGTTGTGCTTTCAGTTTGTTTAAGTCGATTCCCAGGAAACTCATAAATGAGATGGCCATTAAACCCGTCACAATAAACGTAATGCCTATGCCGCGCAAAGGAGCCGGAATATTGGAATATTTCAATTTTTCACGGATAGCAGCAATACAAACAATGGCTAGCATCCAGCCGATTCCGGAACCCAGTCCGAAAGTGGTTGCTTCCCCTACGTTCGCATAATTCCTTTGTTGCATAAATAAAGAAGCTCCCATAATAGCGCAGTTTACAGCAATCAAAGGTAAAAATATACCCAGTTGGTTATACAGGGCAGGAGCAAACTTTTCTACAATCATTTCAACCAATTGTACCATGGCAGCAATGATGGCAATAAACATGATAAAGCTCAGAAAGCTCAGATCGATAGTAGTCGCTTCTTCTCCGAGCAGCCATTGCAGAGCTCCTGGTCTTAATACATAATTGTCCAGCAGATAATTTACCGGAACGGTGATAAGTAATACAAATATAACGGCTATGCCCAGACCGAATGAGGTCTTGACGGTCTTCGATACAGCCAGATAAGAACACATACCGAGAAAGTATGCGAATATCATGTTGTCGATGAAGATCGAACGGACGAATATATTTAATAGATTTTCCATGTTTCTATCTCTTCTTTAGTTATTTTTCAATCAACTCCTTGTTTCTGGACCGATGCACCCAAATAATCAATCCGACAAGAATTAACGCCATCGCCGGCATAATCATCAAACCGTTGTTCAGATAAAAACCTCCGTTTTGAATATAAATAGATGTCGGAATAATACGGAAACCATAAAGGGTACCTGATCCGAACAGCTCGCGGAAAAAAGCTACAATCACGAGAATCATGGCGTAACCCAAACCGTTGCCGATGCCGTCCAGCAAGGAAGGCCAGGGTTTATTGGCCAGAGCGAAAGCTTCAATACGTCCCATGATAATACAGTTGGTAATAATCAAACCAACGTATACGGAAAGTTGTTTACTCACGTCATAAGCATAAGCTTTCAGAAGTTGGTCTACGACGATTACCAATGCTGCTACGACAACTAGCTGTACAATGATACGGATCCGCGTGGGAATTGTATTCCGTAACAGAGAAAGGATCACATTGGAAAAAGCAGTTACTGCTGTTACTGAGAGCCCCATCACGATGGCGGGTTCCAGCTTGGCGGTTACGGCAAGAGCAGAACAGATCCCCAGAATTTGTACAATAACCGGGTTGTTTTTGCTCAAAGGACCGAGGAGGTATTCCCGGGTCTTTGCTGAAAAAAATGCGCTCATTTTATTTTTGTTTTAAAAACGGTTCGTAATAGGTTAAATAATTTCGGAGCATGCTTTCAACTCCTTTGGAAGTAATGGTTCCTCCGGAAATGGCATCTACTTCATTCTTCCCGGTTGCATTTCCGCCTTTTTTTACCAGAATACTTACTAACTGGTCTCCGGAGAAGATCTGTTTGTTTTGAAATTGATTATTGAAAGCAGGGGTGGTAATTTCAGCACCCAGTCCTGGTGTTTCTCCTTGGTGGTCGAAAAATGTTCCGTAAATAGTTGTCTTGTCTGCATCCAAAGAAATATATCCCCAGATCGGACCCCATAGACCGGCTCCGTAAACAGGTAATATATATTTGACAGCTCCGTCCACTTCTGCAACAAATACGGGGAGTTCCCGTCTGTTTACAGGTATACTGTATTGTTTTTCAATGTTTACATTGAAAGCTTTGCCTTCTATTCTTTCGCCTTTATCGTTCACAATAAATTGTTCTTTGATGTATTGGTTGAACAACTCAGCGGAATTTTGGGCTGTAGAACTAATGTGTATAGCACTCAGAATATTCTGTCTCTTTTCATTCTGCCTGTTCTCATTTTGGAGGGGTTGCAGGGAAAGAGATATAACGGATAGCAGTGCTGCGACCACTACTACCAGAATGACTGAATAGATAAATGTATATGTATTTCCTTGTTTATTCATCTCTTTCTGTTATTAAGCATTAACTTTGGCTCTTTTCAGACGGTGTTTGATATTTGACTGTACCACAAACCAGTCGATCAGTGGTGCAAATGTATTCATCAATAATATGGCTAGCATCATGCCTTCCGGATAACCGGGATTTATACAACGGATAATGACAGCCATGGCACCGATTAGTAAACCGTAAATGTATTTTCCGGTACTGGTCTGAGCAGATGTTACCGGATCTGTAGCCATAAATACGGCACCGAAGGCAAAACCGCCCATGAGTAATTGCTGGTAAGCGGCAACATGCGAAACCGGTTCGAAAGCCAGAGACATTAGAAATCCTCCTACGAATACAGATAACATAATCCGCCAGCTGGCGACATTGGTGATCAGAAGGAGGACTGCTCCGAGCAGCACGCAGAAAGTAGAGGTTTCTCCGATAGAACCCGGGATCAGTCCCCAAAACATATCGGCAGAGCTATATGTTAAAGGTTGTCCTAAAGCCATCTGGGCCAACGGTGTCGCCTGAGAAATAGCATCTGTGGTTGTTGGGTCGCCGGCAATCCAGACGGCATCTCCGGATATCATAGAAGGATAAGAAAAGAAAAAGAAAGCACGGGCCAGTAAGGCCGGATTCCAGATATTCATCCCTGTACCTCCGAAAATTTCTTTTCCGATAATAACGGCAAAAGCTGTCGAAAGGGCAATCATCCACAAGGGAGCTTCTACCGGCATGATCATCGGAATCAATAAACCGGAAACCAAAAAGCCTTCATTTATTTCATGACCTCTCATTTGTGCAGCAGCAAATTCAATACCCAGTCCAACGACATACGAAACAATAATCATCGGGAGCACCTTCCATAGACCGAAGAAAAACAGTTGGAAGAATCCTGTATCTGCTAATACGCCTATCGCTTTAAAATGTTGATAACCTACATTGTAAATTCCAAAAAGCAAGGCCGGAATTAAAGCTATTACGACGATGATCATCGTTCTTTTGAGGTCTACTGCATCCCGGATATGGGAGCCGGAAGTTGTCGTGCGGTTGGGCACGAAAAGAAAAGACTCAAAACCAGTGAAAACGGAGCGGAATTTTTCCAGTTTGCCTCCCTTTTCAAATTTGGGTTTTTGCTTATCTAAATAATTTCGTAAAAAATTCATGTTATTCAAATTTCAATGTTACAAAGCTTCTTTGAATGTTCGCTTTTAACTGGATTAATTGGTTTCTTTCATCATCAAAATGATCCCATCTTCGAGAATTTTCTGAACCGGAGTTTTAGAGGTACAGACAAATTCGCACAAAGCCATGTCTTCCGGTAAAACTTCATAAATTCCCAATTGTTCCATTTTATCGATATCTCCTGCTAAAATTGCTTTTAGTAAATAAACCGGGAAGATATCCATAGGAAGCACTTTTTCATATTGTCCGGAAACGACGAATGCCCGGCGTTCCCCGTGATAATTGGCGTCTAAGGTATAATGTTTATTTGGACAAAGGAAAGAGGGGAATAATTTGGAGGCAGAGAACTTATTGAAACCGGGTGTTGCCCAGCCTAAAAATTCATAAGAATCTCCTTCCGGAATGACAGTAATTTGATTGGCATAAAAGCCCAGGAAACCACGATTGCTTACTTTGTCTCCGGTCAAAACATTTCCGGAAATAATCCGCTGATGAACAGCATTTTTTAATTTATTAGCCGTAAGGCAATCGATATGAGCCCCTAAGATTGTTTTGTAATAAGCAGGTTCTTTTACTTCAGAACCGCATAAGACGATCGTTTTACGGGCATCGAACCGGCCTTCTGTAAACAGACGGCCGATAATTGCTAAATCCTGTATATTAACCGTCCAAACATATTCTCCTTTATTGATGGGAGAAACATGATTGATTTGAATGCCCACATTTCCGGCTGGATGAGGACCTTCAAAATAAGTGATGTTGACGTTTTTCAGTTGGTTGAAAACAGAATTCTGAGGAGTACCTTCTTTTATTCCCAGATTCACATTGCCGTTGCAGAGCTTTTGCATACAATCGATACCGGCTTGTAAATTCTTTCCCTCCTCCTTTAAAATCCACTCAAAGTCCGGAGCCAGGGGGGCTGTATCGAATGCAGAAATGAAAACTGCTTTGGGGGTAATTTCCGGATTAGCCAAAATACCATAAGGACGCTGTATGATCAACGGCCAGGTACCGCTCTCCAGTAAACGGGTAATAATTTCCTCCCGGCTGAGCTGGTTTACGTCGGCTTTTCCAAAATCGGCATAAGCGATTTCTGTGTCCGCTTTAATTACGACCTCCAATAATTTTCTTCTTTCTCCGCGATTGATCGCTTCAATACAACCGCTGACAGGTGCCGTAAATTTGATCCCAGGGTTTGCTTTATCGATAAATAAAGCATCTCCCGCTTTCACTACGTCGCCCACCTTGACTGTTAGTTTAGGGGTAAGTGTCCGGAAATCCGTAGGCTTTAAAGCATAGAAATCACATTTTCCACCTGCTTTTACCACCTTTTCCGCTTCTCCATTCAACTTAATATCAAGGCCTTTTTTTAATTTGATTACCTTGGACATGTTATAATTATATTAAATAGTTTAATTATTTAAACAGTGAAGTTTAATTTTTCCAAATTAGCCACAAATATACAAACCTATTACGTAATTCTGTCGTTAATTGAATTTTAATTTGTCTTGAAAGAACATTTTTTTGATTTTTCTGAACGAAAAGAAATAAAAAGTTTTATGATTTCTTTAAAAAAGTGTTTATAGTGTTTTTTTCTGCTTAAAGGATGTAAAAATCTCTTTTCCTACTGAAAACGCTGAAGTGAACTTCTTCTCTATAGGAACGTATATGCAGAGGATAAAGGAAATTTAATAAAAGATATAGATCCGGAATAGTGTTTCCGGTTTTTTCCGGAAGTCGGCTATTTTGTCAGAAAGAATAAAAATAAAGCTTCGTTATTTGTCATTTTGGCATGGGTTTTGATAAAATGGATGATTAAATAAGATAAATATGAAGACAATAGTAGTTGTAATTTTGATAGGTATAGGAATGATTTCATGTAATTCCTCCCGAAATATGGTAAAATTGACAGGTGTAAAATGGGTTTTAGAGAATTTGGAAGGAAAACCGTTACAAATGAAAGAAAATGGAAATAAGGTTTATATTCATTTTAACGATGCTGAAAAAAGAGCAGACGGAATGGCAGGATGTAATCGTTTTTTCGGAGCCTATGAATTGGACGGCAAGACTTTAAAATTTTCCCAGATGGGAGCTACGCGTATGACTTGTCCGGATATGAATATAGAAACTGCTTTTTTTAAAATGCTGGAAAATACGGACCGTTTTGAAATTAAAGAGCGTAAGCTGTTGTTGATGCACGGAAATCAGGTGCTTGCAGAGTTTAAAGAGGAACCTTTGAAAGAAAAATAATAACCAGAATTAGTTAAAAAATTATTCCGGAACCTTGCTTTTGGCTTCAAAAGCGGGTTCCGTTTTTTGTTTAAATGTGTGATTGTTTAAATGTTCAAAAGAGCGAATGTTCAAAGGGGGTATCGGAGAGGAGTTTTAAAGGAATGGACGGTTCAAAGAGGAAAAACAGCAGTAAAACTTAAAAAATAAAATATCAACTATTCTTACCGGTTAGCGTATAATTATCAGCTAGATATGTCAATAGAAGAAGAATATACTGGTAAGGAATAAACTTTAGGTTCTTTGGCTTGTCTTTAGAAAGAAGGAGATCCTGAATTTTAACATTTAACAAATCTCTTCTAACGTTAAGCTTTGCTAATTAAGATTTTATTAGTAAAGTGTTGGCAAACTTATTGCTTAGGAAAGAATGCAACTGGAAATATTTCGGATAGAATAGAAAATGAGGTTGTTCTCTAGTGGAATGGTGCCAGTGATATAAAACCCGAAATCTGTAAAATCATCGAAAAGGGTTGGATATAAATATTTTAAAATTATTAAAAGGAAGAAATATGAATGTTACGAAATCATTAGTTAGTTTGGTTCTGGGTATTGCCGGCGGTTTTATTGCATTCTTTATTGTCAGTGAATGGAAAGGCGGGCCGGTGAAACAGGAAATTCAACATGAAATTATCGGACCGGGAATAAAGCAGGTTGCTTATACTCCGGGAGATAATAGTTTAGGAGGTCCGGGAAGCGTTGATTTAAGAGAAGCTGCCAAAAAGACAGTGCCGGGAGTTGTGCATGTTAAGACCATACAGATGGGACGTGAATATGTAGGAAATCCATTTTTGGATTTTTGGTTTGGAAACCGTTCTCAGGAGAGGGAGGTACCTATGAATATGGGGTTTGGTTCGGGAGTAATTATCTCAGATGACGGATATATCATTACCAATAATCATGTTATCCGGGAGAGCGACCGGGTAGTTGTGGTTTTAAATGATAAGAAAGAGTATGAGGCGAAGATTATCGGGGCAGATCCGAATACCGATATTGCTTTATTGAAAATTGACGGGAAAAATTTGCCCTATGTGGAATACGGCAATTCAGACGATGTTGTATTAGGAGAATGGGTACTGGCTGTGGGAAATCCCTATAATTTAACTTCTACGGTAACGGCAGGTATTATCAGTGCTAAGGGGCGTGAATTGGGGATGAACCGGGGACAGATGAATCTGGAATCGTTTTTACAAACAGATGCTGCCGTGAATCCCGGTAATAGCGGGGGAGCTTTGGTAAATGCAAAAGGGGAACTAATCGGAATCAATACTGCTATCCAGTCCCCTACAGGGGCGTATTCCGGCTATTCTTTTGCTGTACCTGTGAATATTGCCCGTAAAGTTGTAAACGACCTGAAAGATTACGGAAAAGTTCAGCGGGCTGTGTTGGGAATTTATATGCGTGAACTGACTCCGGCTGTAGCGGAAGAAATGAACTTGAAAGAAACTTCCGGTATTTATGTGGAAGAAGTGCTTTCAGGCGGAGCCGCTCAGAAAGGGGGACTGAAAAAAGGAGATGTAATTCAGGGGATGAATGGTATTGAAATAAAGACAGCTCCGGAATTTCACGAACAGTTGGGAAAATATCGTCCGGGGACGGCTGTACAGTTGAATATAAAACGCAAGGGAGAAGAGAAATTACTGGATGTAACGCTGCAGAATAGTTATGGGGATACGGCTTTGGGAGTAAAAGAGGAAGGAGATATATTCGGTATAAAAGTATCCCCTTTGAGTAAAGAAGACCGTTACCGTTACCGCTTGAATAAAGGAGTTAAAATTACGGACATCCGGAATGGTAAATTTAAATCTGCAGGACTGGAGAAAGGTTATATTTTAGTAAAGATTAATAATTCAATTCTTTATGACGGGGAAGATTTGGCCAAAGCCTTGAATAGCGTAACGGATGGAGGCGTGTTTATTACAGCAGTAAGTCCGCGCGGACGGGTTGAATATTTTGCATTTTCGTTGTTAAATTAAAAAATGTTAATAAAAAACTTCCGTAAATTTTTACATGGGTATCTAAATAAAAAACATTACTTTTGCAAAATATTTGCGGTGGTATAATAAGATAGTATGAGACAATTAAAAATTACAAAATCGATAACGAACAGGGAGAGTGCTTCCCTTGACAAGTATTTGCAGGAGATCGGTAAAGAGGATTTGATTACTGTGGAGGAGGAGGTTGAATTAGCACAACGTATACGGAAGGGAGATCAGCGGGCGTTGGAAAAACTGACACGTGCTAATTTACGTTTTGTGGTTTCTGTTGCGAAACAATATCAGAATCAGGGCCTCAGTCTTCCGGACTTGATAAATGAGGGGAATCTGGGATTGATTAAAGCGGCGGAGAAGTTCGATGAGACCCGTGGATTTAAATTTATCTCTTATGCTGTTTGGTGGATCCGGCAATCTATTTTGCAGGCATTGGCAGAACAATCCCGTATTGTTCGTTTGCCTTTGAATCAGGTGGGTTCATTAAACAAAATTAATAAAGCTTTTTCCCGTTTTGAACAGGAAAATGAGCGTCGGCCTTCTCCGGAAGAGCTGGCTGATACTTTGGATTTACCTGCTGAAAAAGTTGCTGATACACTACGGGTGTCCGGCCGGCATATCTCTGTAGATGCTCCCTTTGTAGAAGGAGAAGACAATAGTTTGCTGGATGTATTGGTGAATGACGATTCTCCTGTAGCTGACCGGACTTTGATTAATGAATCCCTGTCTACAGAAGTGGAGCGGGCATTGTCTACCTTAACAGAAAGGGAACGGGATATCATTAAACTGTTTTTTGGGATCAATACGCAGGAAATGACTCTGGAAGAGATTGGCGAGAAATTCGGATTGACCCGGGAAAGGGTTCGGCAGATCAAAGAAAAAGCTATACGGCGTTTACGTCATTCTTCCAGGAGTAAATTGTTGAAAACCTACCTCGGATAAACGGATATTCTGATCGTATAGAAATCGTGCAAAATAGAAATTTGCACGATTTTTTTGTTGTAAGGCTGGCTCTAGTCTTGTTTTTCGATTAAGTATTTCCAGAACCGGGCCGGCATATTTTGACGGTGGAGTTTGGGGTTCAGGCGTTCTCGTATGGTGATGGATTTAAAATAGGCTTTCCAGAGTTGCTGAAATAATTTTTCGTCTGTCGCCAGAAATTTTTCAGGAAGTTTTCCCTTTTCTAAAGGGGTGGTTTCAGAATTGAAATATACTTCCGTGACTTGGGAGAGATCGTAATAATAGCCGTACTTTCGTTTAATATCGTAGATTAACCATTTCTGATCGGAAAAACGATTTTGAAAATGCGGAATAACTAAGGGCAGAACATTATAACGGGGTTCGAAAACGGAGAAAAAGATATCGTCTGCAGTTTTCTGAAAACGGGTAAATTGAATGATTTTGTGTTTTTCCTGATTTACTTTTTTCCAGATTTGAGAAATTTTCAATACATCCGGATCTCCGAAATTGAGTTCTATGGATTGGGGAGAATCGATATTTTTTCGCATATAACGAAAAAGTAACAGATCTGTTTCCGGTAGTTCTGACAGCCAGGTGATCGTCAGAAAAGACAGGCCGCCCCGGGATAATTTTTTTTGAAGGCCCTGCCATACCCGCTTTGATTTTTCTTCATCTGTGTAAATGGGGATTACCCGATCGTAAAAAAGGGGAAGCGTCTCCCCTTCCGCCAATAGAATATCCGGAAAAATTTTGTAATAATAGGCTTCAAAAAGAGCTGTCAGAAGTCCTTCGAACGTTTTATCATAAGTGAACAAAATCATATCAGTCGTCTTCAAACTGTAATTTTAATTGTCTGGGATCCTCCTGGTTCCGGCCTGTATTTTTGCGGGTCAGGATTTTCCTTACCTGGTCGGGGTGGACTTCTTGTATTGTTTGTAAAGGAAATTCCTGGCAGGTGATAAAATAACGGGCTTTTTTCATCACAATCCCCATTTTTTGCAGCTGTTGGCTACCTAATTTGCCGTATCGGCGGGAGACCAGGATCAGTTTCGCAGATTTTACGCCTATTCCCGGTACACGTAATATCATTTCATAATCCGCTCTGTTGATATCTACCGGAAATTTTTCCGGATGCCGGAGAGCCCAGGCTAATTTCGGGTCGATTTCTAAATCCAGGTCCGGGTAGGCATCATTGGCGATTTCATCTGCTTTAAAATGATAAAAACGCATTAACCAATCTGCTTGATAAAGTCGGTTTTCCCGGATCAGTGGGGGTTGTTTCAGGGCCGGCAGACGGGTATCATATGCGTTTACGGGTACAAATCCGGAGTAATAGACTCTTTTTAAAGTCGGCTTCTGATAAAGGACTGAAGAAAGCCGGAGAATGTCTTTATCCTGGTCCGGACTGGCCCCAATAATCATCTGAGTACTCTGGCCTGCGGGTGCAAATCGGGGGGCTGCCCGGAATTTTTTACGATCTTCCAGATTTTCCAATATCCCCTGACGGATAAAACGCATGGGGGTAAAAACACTCTGAAAATTTTTGTCAGGGGCCAGTAATTGTAAACTTTGTTCGTTGGGGATTTCAATATTTACACTGAGCCGGTCGGCATATAATCCGGCTTCGTTAATCAGTTCCCGGCTTGCTCCGGGTATACTTTTTAAATGAATATAGCCGTTATAGCGGTGATTCAACCGCAATTCTTTTGCTACCCGAACGAGCCGTTCCATAGTATAGTCAGGATTGCGTACCACTCCGGAACTCAGAAAGAGGCCTTCAATATAATTGCGTCGGTAGAATTCAATTGTCAGGTTAACCAATTCGGTGACAGAAAACGTGGCTCGTTTTAAATCATTACTTCTCCGGTTGATGCAATAGGCACAGTCGTATATACAATGATTCGTGAGCATGATTTTCAACAAAGATACACAACGCCCGTCTTCGGTAAAACTGTGGCATATTCCCCAACCTGCGGCGCTTCCCAGCCCTTGAGACCTGTTTCGTCTTGAGGTGCCGCTGGAGGCGCAGGAAACATCGTATTTGGCCGATTCCGCCAGTATTTTTAATTTTTCGAGTACCGCTTCATTCATGCTGCATAGTTCTATCCTTTTGCAAAGAAACGAATTAAATTGCAAACCGAAAGTTGAAAAAAGTTAATGATTGAAGAAAGGAAATTAATTTTTTATTTTTTCGGAAAAACCGGTGTGAAAAAAAGTCTGATATTCATGGATAAAATTGGGCGTCAGCAGATTCCGGGCGATTCCCTCTTTAATTTCCGGGCGACTCCAGAACCGGCCGGAATCCACTTCATCATTATCGATGTGAATACGGTCGTAACGGGTACAGAGAAAAGAGAATACCAATTCTTTTTCCCTGGGGCTCTCCCATAAATAAGAACCGTTGAACCGGGCTTCAAAATCCCTTATTCCTAATTCCTCCCGGGCTTCTCTTTTCAGGGCTTCTTCAATTTTTTCATTTAGTCCGATATGCCCGCCAACAGCGGTGTCCCACAAGCCTGGCAAAAGGTCCTTTTTCATGCTTCTTTTCTGTAGAAAGATTTCGTTTTTTTCATTTTGTATATGGAGATGTACGACGGGGTGCAGTAATTTAGAACCCGAATGACAAACACTTCTCGGAGCTTTTCCGACCAACTCTCCTTGTTCGTTTACTAAAGGTAACCATTCTTCCTTTTTATACTTTTGTACCATTAAATATCTCCTGAGGAATAAGCTACCGAAAAATAACCCGATCCCCGTATAGAGAAGGGTGCTACTCACAAAATTTACCGTATTTTCATCTGCATAGTAAAGGGATAAGAATAGGATAATAAGGTGTAAAAGCAGTAAGAAAAAAAGAATCCGTAATGTTATTTTCATCGTCTGCTGTTGTCCTGGACTAATTTGAAAATTTTTGCGTAGATTGGCCGGGATCGTAGAGCGGATGTCTTTATGGAAAAAAGCAAAAAATCCGATTAAAATACAAAAGGCAGCTTCCGCTATGCCGTTTTGTATTCGTGCGGGAAGAGGGGAAGAACTGCTTAAAGCAATTAGCCCGGGGATACCCAGAGCACAAGTTATAAATAAAATTGTCCAATCGTTGGATTTTTCTTTCATCCGGGTGTAAATAAATTCTGCGGAACCTAAAATAACAAGGCAGATTAAACCACTGAGCGGACCCAGATACTCATCAATTATCACGTAAAGTATAGCTAATAGTAGTGAAGGTCCTAATTTTCTCCAGGTGAACATGAGCAGTCTGACATAAAAGTTTTATGATCCGGGAATAAAAATACCGATTCAGTTTATTCATTTTTCAAAGATAATAAAAATTGGGGACGAATAATCATTTCCTTCCTCTTTACCGGTCCGAAAATTTTGAACCTTGGAACAGTTATCCGATAGATCAGTTTATTTCACTTTATGACAGGTGTTTAACAGGCAGGTAGATGAAATACGAATAAAAAGGAAGATGGTTGTGAAGAAATACAGATTACTTGAAAAGAGAATCTGTTCGTTTCAAAAGAATGGAGGAAAATGAGAAAAAACCGATTTATTTATGTTTTTAAGTTAGTAAATCCTAATTTGTATTCAGGGACGGGAAATATGGGAATATTATCTTTATATTTGTTTGATTTTTAGTTTGTGGGGAAAAAAGTTCGTTTTTACGGAGGTGAATTTTTACAAACTGTTGGGTGTAAATAATTTATAAAGAAATAATACCTGCCTGTTAAGCAGGTGGGGGTTTGATTACTGAAAGTGATAATAAGTATAACGAAGTATATGTTTAGGGTATTTCTCTATTTTCTTGTTTTTTTATTCCCGCTGCTGGGCAGAGGAGAAAGAAAAGAGGATATACAGGAGAAAGAAGTAGAAGGATATATCGATAAGGCTTACCAAAGTTCTTATTCAGATCCGGTTCGTGCGATTTCTTTTTCAAATACGGCTATACTGAAGGCTGAATTGTCCGGTAACAACAATTTAGTGTGCCGGGCATTGGTGGTATTGGGACGTTCTTATGTAAATCTCGGTTCTTTTGATATGGGATTTGAAGCATTTTATAACGCCTTGGATAAATGCCCGCCTGATAATGAACAATTACAAGCTCAGATCAATGTAAACATTGGTTATCTGTATATCAGTTTAGGAGATATTAAAAAAGCATTCCAATTTATAGAACGGGCAACAGAACTCTTTACTGCCTTGGGGGATATGGCTGGAATTGCCAGTTGTTATAACGCTGAAGGATTGGCATATGAACGGATAGAAGAAGACGGGAAGGCTGAATTTAGTCTGCAAAAGTCTTTGGCCTTGAACCGGCAATTGAACGACCGGAAAAATATTGCTGCTAATTTAAATAATTTAGGGCTTTTAGAGGGCAAACCGGAGGAAAAAATAGAATGGTTAAAAGAGGCCATACAAATTAATAAATCGTTGGGAGCAAACTGGTCTCTGGCGGAAAATTATAATAATCTGGGGACTCAGTATTTTTATAAAAAAGATTATGAAAAGGCTTTGGTAGAATTGAACAGTGCTTCTGTTTTGGCGACAAATTTGGGGGCTAAAGAGTTGCTGTGTGATAACTACCGCTATCAGACATGGGTTTATAAGGCAATGGGCAACTATAAAAAAGCCTATGAAAGTATGGAACGCCTGTATGAAATGGAAAAGGAACTGCTGTCGGATAAGAAAATCAGAGAAATGGAATTAAATGTAGCTGACCGGCGTTTTAAAGCCCAGCAACAGGAGTTAAATCTGAAACAAAAAGAATTGAAAATTAAGGGTTTGGAACGGGATATGCTATTGGTTATTGCTTTTTCTTTAGCCCTGTTTTTCGGATTATTTTGGGGGGTATGGAGATTTCGGCACAGGCGAAAAATACAATTGACATTAGCGAATCGGGAAATTGAAGACCAGCGCCAGGAAATGATCCGGTTGCAGTTGGAAAAGACGGAAGAAGAACGGAGAAATGTAGAGATGGAACTGGAATTTACTAAAAAAGAATTGACCAATTTTGCCTGTTACATGCAGAGTAAAAATGAATTGATCGAAAAGATTAAAGTGATGATCCGGGAATCTTATAAAGATGCCAAACCCGAAGTGAAAACACAATTGAAAACCATCAATGCTTTCATTTCTCAATATCAGAATAAAGAAGAAAATGCCGGTCCCTTGATTGAAGAAATCGAGCGGATTAATGCAGAGTTTATTGTACGGTTGACTACAATACATCCGGATTTATCGAAAAATGAAAAACAGTTGGCTTCCTTTTTGCGGATCGATTTCAGTACCAAAGAGATTGCTCTGCTCATTGGTTCTACCCCCAAGACTGTCAATATGGCCCGTTATCGCTTACGTAAAAAATTGGGTTTGGAAACCGACGAAGGATTGAGTGAATATATGAAAAAGATGTAAATTTTATTTTTATTTTAAGTTGTTTTTGCTGAAGACCCGGATAGCATTTCTTTAAATGTCTTCTGTCAAAGTTAATACTTTTCTTTTACCGTATGGTTTTATTTCCGGTTTCTTTCTCTCTTTTCACATTTATAATAGAAGGCATCCGTATTTTTTATATTTAAACCTATACTTTTTTACGCAAATTAAATGTAGATAGGATTATTTATTTAAATATCTGATTATCAAATATTAATTAAAAAAAATGTAGATATTAAATTCTAAAAAAATATCTTTTTGTAGGTTCATTTACGAGTAGTATTTCAAACGATTGTTTTCTTTCCCTTTTATTTTTGCCGGGCGATGGTGAAAAATATATCATTTTTTGAGAAAATAAATAACTAAAACCTTTATGAAAATGAGAAAGTATGTTTTGCAAATGTTGTTCATTTTTGTGGCATTTCTGGTTTTTCCAGGGTGTAGCGATGATGAAGATAATGTCGATTGGGGGAAAGTGGTAAAAGTGGCAGTAGCGACTCCCTCCAGTGTGTATTTTGAACGGAAGGCCGAGTTACCGGATACGGTGAAAATTGACCTTGCTTTTTCTGTGCCTGTGCCGGAAGATATAAACTTTGAAGTCCGGCTGGCTGCCGATAATGAAGTTTGTGCGGATAGTATTTCTTTCTCCCACGATTACTTCACCATAGGAAAAGGGGGACGTTCTTTTGAAATGGATTGTAAGATAAAAGCCGGGGCAGTAGAAAAGGGCATCCGGAACTTACGTATAGATTTTGTTTCAACACATGCAGAGGTGGGGACGATGCGGTTGGAGATTCCTGTGGAAAAAGAAGGACCGAATACGATCGTGCATGTGAAAGACCTGAATTGGGTTGTGGATTTTGATCAGCGGACATGGCAGGAAGTGGAGGCCGGTGGTATATTAATCGGAGGATTGTTTCAGACGACTGTAGCTATTGGTTCTGCTCCGGCAGAAAAGAGAATTCATTTCGATAACTATGGACGGGACATTATGGGAGTAAAGGAAGGGGATTTGATTCATATTCTACCCTTGAGCGAAGGGACAGAAATAGAAGAAACATCAAACTGGACCTTTAATTCTTCCTATAGTGACGAAAACTGGATGTATATGCCGGTATTGTATTCGGAAAGTTATACAGATTGGTTGGGTAAAACGGCTTATGTGGGAATGAGAATCGTAACGGGTGAAGAGGATATTGTTTTCAGGTATTATTGGTTCAAGTTTACAGTCACCGAAGATGCTGTATTTACTTTAACCGAATATGCATACGACAAAGAAGGTAAGAGCCTGAGAGCCGGTCAGACAGAATCGGAAAATAAACAAGATGAATAAAATTAATTTCGGATAAAAATGAAAAATAGACAAACGGATAAGGTGAAATATCTGTGGAAGATATGGGTAGTACTTTTGGCCTGGTGTTTACCGTTTAGTGCAATGGCTCAGGACAATTACCTGTTAAAGGGAAATGTATCGGATACTAAAGGTGAAACAATGCCTGGCGTAAATATTTTGATAAAGGGGACAGTAAGCGGTGTCGCTACGGATTTGGACGGGAATTTCAGCTTGAAGGTAAAGAAAGGGGATGTGCTGGTATTTTCGTTTACCGGCTATAAAAGTCAGGAAATTCCGGTCGTCGGACAAAATGATCTGAAGATCGTTTTGGAAGAAGATATAGAAAGTCTGGAAGAAGTTGTGGTAATCGGTTACGGTACTATGAAAAAGAGTGATTTAACCGGAGCGATAACTTCGGTGGATGCGGAAAAGTTGGCCAATAAGTCGACTGTAAATGTGGCAGAAGCTTTACAGGGACAGGTTGCCGGAGTCAGCATTGCCAAATACGGCGGTTTGGCCGGTCAGGGAGTATACGTGAAAATCCGCGGTTTTGGTACCTACGGAAGTAGTGAACCTTTATACATTGTCGATGGTTTCCCCGGGGATATGTCGACTATAGCTCCGAATGATATTGAATCGATAGAGGTGCTCAAGGATGGTGCTGCGGCTGCTATTTACGGATCAGTGGCTGCTAACGGAGTCGTAATTATTACGACAAAGAGCGGTAAAAAGGGTCAGGTAAAAGTAGATATCAATTCTTATGGGGTGGTGAAAAAAGCTACCGGTCTTTTTGATATGCTGGATGCAAAAGGGTTCCAGACCCTGAGCCGAATGATGGTGGAGGAAAAGAACAAATATGTGACCAAACCGGATGATATTCCTGCATACGTATACAAAGAGCCGCGGGCTAATACCAACTGGCAGGATGAAGTTTTTCGCAGGGGATTTGCTCAGAATCACAGTGTTTCTGTAAGAGGGGGAGGAGATGTTGCCCAATTCTCTATTTCTGCCAATATATACGATGAAAAGGGTATTGTCCTGGATAATAATTTCCTTATGCAAAATGCCCGTATAAAAGTGAATACTAAAAAGTCGATCTTTGATATTTCTGCTAGTTTGGCCTATACTGCTAAAAAGAGAAGCGATCCTGATTTTACCCTTACTGAAGTCTACCGGGCCAGTCCTTTGACTCCGGTATTCGATGACAGCCAGGAATTCGGATATGGGATAGCTAATCTTTCTGAGGGATTCGTTTCTACGCGTAATCCGGTGGCAGATGCTCATTTTAAACACAATAAGACAAAAACACAGGATGTGGTGGCTATGTTTTCTGTAGCAGCTAATTTTACGGATTGGTTACAGTTCAAAACTGCTTATTATTACAATGGATATAATTCACAGTATTACGAAAATGCTCCGAATTTTATATCCAGTCCTACGGAACCGAATAGTTATCCTTATGTATATGAAAAAAGAAGTTATTGGGAAAATCAAACGGTAGATAATTACCTGACATTTAATAAAAAATTCAGATCCCATTCCGTCACCTTAATGGCAGGTATTTCCGTATCTATGGAAAAATCCACTTGGAACGGTTTGAATGGGGAAGGTAAAACGACTGTTGACGGAAAAGACCAGCCGGCAGGATTTGAAAATCCGTGGTGGAATACCCCGAACGCAGCAATCGGAGGAACTTTCTCGGGAGAAGGTACCCGAACCGAGTACAATCGTCTTTCTTATTTCGGCCGATTGAATTATTCTTTTAAAGATCGCTATTTGTTACAGGTGACGGTACGCCGGGACGGTTCCTCTAAGTTCGGCCCGGATTCCCGTTGGGGAACTTTCCCCTCTGTGGCTTTGGGATGGAGAATCAGTGAAGAAGAATTTTTCCCGAAAGGCAATGTGATTTCCAATCTGAAATTGAGAGGTAGCTGGGGACAATTAGGAAATGAAAATGTTTTAGGTACGGTGGACTTCCTGGCACTGATGACGAAAGGAAATGGCGGTAGCCTTGGATACGTACAGGGAGTAGGAAAAAATCCCTGGACTGCTACTATTGCGAATGTGATGGAGAACAGGGAACTGAAATGGGAAACCAGTCAGTCGTTAAATGTGGGTGTAGATTACGGATTGTTCGATGGAAAACTGACCGGTGCTTTAAATTATTTCAATAATAAAACCATCGATTTGCTGATTACTAAAAAACTTGCTCCTTCGGCCGGTATCGCTGACCCGATTTTGAATATCGGAACAATGCGCAATACCGGAGTCGAATTTGATATTAATTACCGGAATAATTATGAAGGTTTTGTCTGGAATGCCGGATTTAACATTACTTACCTGAAAAATAAAGTAATTAAGATGGCAAATCCGGATCAGATTATTTACGGCGGATATAACGCTACCCAAACGAGGGAAGGAAAACCTGTGGCTACCTTCTATTTGTATCAGACAGATGGAATTTTCCAGAATATGGGTGAAATATATGCCCACAGTAAGGATGGGAAGTTGATTCAACCGGATGCCAAACCGGGGGATATTCGCTTTAAAGATATAAATGGGGACGGGATACTGGACGGAAAGGATAAAGTAGATATGGGAAGCGGTATGCCGAAGGTCGAGGCGAACCTGTCTTTTAGTGCGGAATACAAAGGATTGGATTTCTCATTTTTGCTCGGAAGCGGTTGGGGACATAAAATATACAATGGTACCCGGGTAAGATCAGAAAGTATGGATGAACTTTACAATATGTTTACTTCTACTTTAAATGCCTGGACGCCCAATAACCGGAATACCAGTATGCCCCGTGCGGTATTGGGAGATCCGAATGAGAATAGCCGTGAATCGGATCGTTTCCTGGAAGACGGTGATTTTATCCGTTTACGTCAGATACAGTTGGGCTATACCCTGCCCAAGATGTGGTTAAAAAAGCTCAATATGGAAAAAATCCGTTTGTATGTCAGTGCCGATAATTTGTGGACCTGGACGAAATATTCCGGTGTAGATCCTGAATTTGCACAGGAAAAAGTGATCAATACCGGTATTGACAGTAGCGTTTATCCTTTTACTAAATCTTATGTATTTGGATTACAAGTGACTTTTTAATGAATGAGATATAAATTTAGACCTATGAAAAAATTACTGAATCTGATATATATACCGTTACTCGCTTTGGCATTGTGCGGTTGTGAAGATTTCCTGACGGTGGAATCTCCGGATCAGTCTACTTCCGGAAATTACTGGAAAAATCAGGAAGCAGCCTTGTCCGGATTGTCAGCTGCTTATTCTCAATTGTATTATGGAGGAAGCTGGCGTTTTCACGAATATAAATTCGTATTTGAGCCTTTCCGGGAAGATATCATAAATATGGGTCCGGGAGCTTCCGGTTATGGGTATATGAGTTCGATATACAATTTTACCTTTAATATGAACAGCAGTATACCGGCTATGATTTGGGATTATAATTATTGGGGGCTTAGCTATAGCAATCAGGTGATAGATAAAGTCAGCGCTATGGATGAGGCTCTCTTTGATCCCAAGATGAAAGAACAAATTATCGCAGAGGCCCGTTTCATGCGGGGATATTATCATATGGTATTGTTGTTAAACTGGGAAAAAATCATAGTTCGGGAGAAATATATTACTTCGGAAAGTGATATTGACCAACCGCTGGCAGAAAGGGATTATGCCTGGGATTTTATCGTACAGGATTTCAAATATGCTGCCGGAAATTTACCGATGACCCGTGGGGATTCCGATAAGGGAAGGGCTACTTCTGCTGCAGCGAATGCTTATTTGGGTTTTGCTTATTTAACCCGTGCATACGAGGAACCGGAACGAAAAACAGAGTTTCTGGAGCAAGTTGTGGAAGTCCTGAAACCGGAAAATTTTAAAGGTTACGGACTGGTACCTATGGACAAATGGTTGGGCATGTTCAACGGTACAAATGATAATTCGGCAGAATCTTTATTTGAAGTACAGTTCTCTCCTTCTACTTCAGGGAATGCTTATTACCGGCATGAAACCCATTATTGGGTAGCTTCTTCGGAATTAAAAGGTTGGGAAGGGATTTTACCTTCGGAAATGTTGTACGAAGAATTTAAAAAGGAAGGGAAGACGGCCACGACCGGAAGATATGACAGCCGTTTGTACAGTACGTTGTGGTTTAAAGACGATTATTTTAACGGCCAGCCGGAAAAAGTATGGGGCACAAATTATGATGAACGGTTTAATGGAAAGGATAAACCGGTGTTCCGGAAATATGTACCGAGTGAAGAGTCAGAGATGAAGCCGCTTGAAACATCTATGAATGTAATGTTGATGCGGTATGCGAATGTATTGCTGATGCGGGCAGAGGCTTATAATGAATTAAATCATCCGGAATTGGCCCGTCCGCTGATCAATGAAGTGAGAGCCAGAGCCGATATGCCGCCTATGCCGGGAACTTCTCAGCAAGCGGTAAGGGATCAGATCGAACACGAACGTATTGTAGAATTTGCTTTGGAAAGTTTCCGTTTTTACGATTTGCGTCGTTGGGGAAAAACAAAAGAGGCTTTAGCTGCTGTAGGACGTACGGGTTTTGATCCGAGCAGACATAATTTTTTTTATGTTCCGCAGGATGAGATCGATTCAAATGGGCAAATAAAATAAATGAGGTTGGGGCGCCGGCGGAATGTTCTGTTTCAGAACATTCCGCTTTTTAAAATTCGTTAAAATATATATATTGCATGCCTTAACGAATAAAAGAGGAAATTATGCTAATAGTGATAGGATTAATGGTCAGCGGGATCATTTTGGGTTATTTGTTCCGGGAACGGAATCTGAAATTTGTACAAAAGTTGATTACATGGGCCATTTTTATTTTACTTTTTTTACTGGGGATCAGTGTGGGAGTGAACGACCAGATTATGGATCATCTGGACACCATAGGAATGGATGCTTTATTGATTACTTTCGGTGCCGTTACCGGAAGCATATTGTGTGCCTGGGGGATTTATAAATTTTACTTTTCTAAATGAAAAGGAAGGGTGAAATTTCAAAAATTGTTTAAATATGCGTGGAAGTTTAGTCATTGTTGCTTTTTTTATAGTAGGCTTATTGATCGGGCGTTTTGTTGATATGCCTGCTTTTATTACAGAGCAGGATCCTACTTTATATGCCCTTTACGTATTGATGTTTTTAGTCGGAATTAGTATTGGAAGCGATAAAAAAGCCTTACAGGCACTGAAACAACAAAATTTGAGGATTGCCTTGGTTCCCTTGGGAACGATATTAGGCACCCTGGCCGGTTCCGCTATAATTAGTTTAGTGATAAGGGACAGAAGCCTGACTGATTGTCTGGCTGTCGGTTCGGGATTCGGATATTATTCCTTGTCTTCCATTTTTATTACCCAATACAAAGGGGCAGAATTGGGAACAATAGCATTGGCTTCCAATATTATCCGGGAATTAGTCACTTTATTAGCAGCACCGTTTTTAGTTCGTTATTTCGGGAAATTAGCCCCGATATCTGTGGGGGGAGCCACTACGATGGATACAACTTTGCCGGTTATCACGCAGAATTCCGGAAAAGATTATGTAGTCGTTTCCATTTTTCATGGAATTACTGTTGATTTTAGTGTGCCGTTTTTAGTCACGTTTTTTTGTACAATATAAATGTCAAAAAGGTACAGATTTACTGTTTTAATGGAGTTTCGAAAGTATTAATTAGATAATCAGATGATAAGATATATATTTTTCTTCATGCTGGCCTGCTGTATAATGGAGGGGAAAGGCCAGATTACGGGAAATGAGTGGGAAAATCCTTCCGTAAATCAGATAAACCGGGAACCCATGCACGCTTGGTTTGTTCCGTATGAAAAAGAAAAAGATGCTGTTCAGAGGAGAATATCCGAAGCTTCCCGTTTGTCTTTAAACGGGATGTGGGATTTTAACTATTCGGTTCATCCGGAAAGTCGTCCGAAAGACTTTTATAAAAAAGGATACCGGCTGAAGGGCTGGAAGAAGATCGAAGTGCCGGGAAGCTGGGAGTTACAGGGTTTTGATGCTCCTATTTATACGGATACCAAATATCCTTTTCCGGCTAATCCTCCCTATATTCCTGAGGACTATAATCCGGTCGGATCGTATGTAAGGGAATTTACGGTTCCGGAAAATTGGAAAGGGCAAGAGATTATTTTACATTTTGGAGGCGTAGAGTCTGCTTTTTATTGCTGGGTGAACGGAGAATTTGTAGGTTATAGTGAAGACAGCCGTTTGCCGGCTGAATTTGTCATTACGCCTTATCTGAAAAAAGGGCAGAATAAGCTGGCAGTGGAGGTATATCGTTATAGTGATGGCTCTTATCTGGAATGTCAGGATTTTTGGCGGTATAGTGGAATTGAGCGGGATGTATGGCTGATTGCCCGCCCGGAATCCCGGGTCAAGGATTTTGAGATTGTTGCTCCCTTGATAAATAATTATCAGGACGGGGAACTACAGGTGAAAATAACGGCTGATAGCCGGAAGCTGACGGCAGGTACTGGTATTGAGGTAAAATTGCTGGACAGGGGAGAACTTGTTTACTCGGCCCGTTCAGTCGTGAAGGCAGTTACGGATACTTTGCATTATTTCCATACATTTCTGAAGAATGTCCGGAAATGGACTGCCGAAACACCGGAATTGTATACGCTGGTGGTGAATACCTTGAATCCGCAAGGAAAGGTCAGGGAATCATTTGCGCATCGCTTCGGTTTCCGTACAGTGGAAATGAAAAATGGAATGTTGCAGGTAAACGGGACTCCGGTGATTTTAAAAGGAGTGAACCGGCATGAGCACGATCCCCGGAAAGGAAGAAGCGTGAGTTTCGAAAGTATGAAAGAAGATGTGCGGCTGATGAAACAATTTAATATCAATGCCGTGAGATGCAGTCATTATCCGAATAGAGAAGAATGGTACGAACTCTGTGACGAATACGGACTTTATCTGATAGATGAAGCCAATCTGGAATCACATGGAATGGAAGTCACCGAAGCAGGGACGCTGGCGAACAGTCCGGCATGGATCACTTCTTTTATGGAACGGATGAGCCGTATGGTAGAGAGAGATAAGAATTTTACTTCTGTGATTATCTGGTCACTAGGTAATGAATCCGGATACGGGCCGCATTTTGAATCCACTTATCACTGGACGAAAAAAAGGGACGGAAGCCGTCCGGTACAATATGAAGGGGCAGGACGGGAAGGAGTAACGGATATTTATTGCCCTATGTATGCCCGGGTTTGGAGATTGAGGGAGCATGTCAATCAAAGACGTCCAATGCCCCTGATTCTTTGTGAATATGCCCATGCAATGGGTAATAGTGTTGGTAATCTGGGTGATTATTGGGATTTGATTTATAAATATGATCAGTTGCAGGGGGGATTTATCTGGGATTGGGTGGATCAGACTTTTGCGATAAAAGACAAAGAAGGAAACGATATATGGGGATATGGAGGAGATATGGGATATGTGGGAGTAAAAAACGACTCCAATTTTTGTGCAAATGGTTTGGTGATGGCCGACCGTTCCCTGCACCCGCATATCTGGGAAGTAAAGAAAATATATCAAGGGGTACATTTTGAAGGGGTACCTTTCCGTACGGACCGGATTGCACTGACAAACCGGAATGATTTTCTGAACCTGGATAATTATGATTATTTCTGGAAAATAAAAGCAGATGGAGAAACGATTTTGTCGGGTAAATTAGATGTTCCGGCTGTTCGTCCCCATGAAACGGCAGAGGTCAGAATCAGTGTTCCCGAATTTGAAGTAAAACCTGCTACGGAGTATTTTTTACATTTGCAGGCTTGTACCCGGGAGGCAACGGATTTGTTACCGGCTGGGCATGTCGTTGCTACTGAGCAGATGTTGTGGCCGGTAGAGTATATTTATCCGGAAATAACGAAAGTGGAAGGAACTTTAAAAGTAGAGCAGACAGCGCATCAGATTAAGTTGAGCGGAGACGAATTTGAAGCTGTTTTTTCCACAGACAAAGGACAGCTGACCCGTCTCTCTTATCAGGGGAACGAAGTTTTGAGAGAAGCTTTGCAGCCTAATTTCTGGAGAGCGCAGACGGATAATGACGTTGCCAACGGTATGATGGAACGTTGCGGAATCTGGTTAAAAGCTCCCGATCAAATGAATTTAGACGATTTGCAGGTAGAAAAAAAAGGAAAAAATATACAGCTGAAAACCCGTTATACTATGCAGGGACAAACTTCTGTTTATACGGTAATATATACAGTTTATCCCGACGGTGCCATACGAGTGGAAAATTGTTTTGAAACAGAGGAAAAGAATTTACCTGAAATGCCCCGGTATGGTATGCGGATGATTCTGAAAGGGGAGTATGATCAGATGACTTGGTTGGGCAGGGGGCCTCATGAAAATTACTGGGACCGGAAGTCTTCGGCTGATATCGATTTATACGAAGCATCTGTCTGGGAACAATTCCACCCCTATGTCCGTCCCCAGGAAACAGCAAATAAATCGGACGTCCGCTGGTGTGCTCTCTTGAATTCCGCCGGAAATGGGATTTTAGTGGTGGGAGAGCAGCCTTTGGGGGTAAGTGCCTGGAATTTCCCTTTGAAGGATATTCTGCATGTAAGCCCGAATATCGAAAGAAAACACGGGGGAAGTATCCGCAAACAGGATATGGTATGGTTGAATATCGATTTGCAGCAGATGGGAATAGGAGGTGATAATTCCTGGGGAGCGCAGACACATCCGGAATATACGGTAACACCCGATAATAAGCAATATGCATTTACGATTGTTCCGGTAAAACCGGGGGAAGATTTAGTGAAAAAGTCTAAAATTCTTCGTCCCTGACGGAGAGTAATAATCAATGTATAACACATAAAGATAGAGAAGATGTATAAGATACTGTGGATAGGAATAGTTATATTCTGCTTCGTAAATTGTAAGCCGGGAAAAATTACTGAACCGGAGAAAGCGTTTGCATATCCTGATATTTTGAATATTACTTATACTCCGGATCAGATGAAAGGAGGAAAAGGGTGGTTTACGGATTATGGCGCATGGATGGGCTTTACTTTGCCTGAGGCAAATAAGTTTACCAACGGCTTTTGCGGCCCTTTCGATTTGGATAACCGGAAGTGGATCAGCCGTTCATTGGTACAGGTGGGATATGTGGAAAATGGAAAAATTATGCCTCCGGATGTATTTCGTCCGGATAGTTTGGTATATTTCCCCGGACAATTGTATATGAAGAGTAGCCTTTCGGATGTTTCTGTCAGTCAGCGGCTTTTCTTTACAGATAAAAATCATGCTCTCTTAGTTTGTCAGAGTAATCGGGAATTAGATTGGTTTTTTGAAGGGAATATCTGGGGAGATGAAAATAAAAGCGAAGTGATAAACCGGAGTGTAGTAATTTATTTACCGGGCGGAGAAGTGGTTGGGGTAACTTTTGAGAAAGAGGCGGAAGTGATGCTTACTTCTTCTGTTTATAAAACTTCTTTTTCAACGCCTGCAAACAGACAGACGGTCGTATTGTCTTTTTTTAATCAGAAGGAAGAATTACCCGCAGGATTGAAAAAAGCTGAAACTCTTTTGGAACAGTCTGGACTGGAATTGAAACAGCATACACAAAGGTGGAACTCCTATTTAAAAAAGGTTTTGAGAGAAGATATGCCGGAATCGTATAACCGGATTGCAGTAAAGGCAATGGTGACTTTATTGAGTAACTGGCGTAGCAGTAAAGGAGATTTATTGCATGACGGAATGGTTCCTTCGCATGCGGTCGGATATTTCGTCGGTTTTTGGGCTTGGGACACCTGGAAACAGGCTGTGGCTACTGTACATTTTGAACCGGAATTGGCTAAAAACCAAATCCGCTCGATGTTCGATTATCAGGATGAAGCCGGGATGATTGCCGATTGTATATATAGTAATAAGCGGGAAAACAATTACCGGGATAGTAAACCTCCTTTAGCCGCGTGGAGTGTATATGAGGTTTGTAAAGAAACGGCCGATACAGCTTTTGTACGGGAAATGTATCCTAAATTGTTGAAATATTACCGTTGGTGGTTCCGCTACCGGGATCACGATGGGAACGGAATCTGTGAGTTCGGTTCTACGGACGGGACAGAAGAGGCTGCGAAATGGGAAAGCGGAATGGATAATGCTGTCCGTTTTGATGAAGCAAAAATGGTAAAAAACGGGGAAGATGCCTGGAGTTTTAATCAGGAATCTGTGGATTTGAACGCTTATCTTTGTTATGAATACCGCTTATTACAACAAATGGCGGACTTGATCGGGGAAAAATTTGAAGAACCGGATCGGACAGAAGTGATAAGGACTTATTTTTTTGACAGTCAAAATGGATATTTCTTTGACAGAATACTGAAAGGCGATTTTGTACGGGTAGAAGGCCCGGAAGGCTGGACCCCCTTGTGGACAGAGATAGCTACTACGGAACAAGCGGGGAAAGTGATGAAGATTATAGCTGACACAAATAAATTTTCGACGTATATCCCGTTTCCGACTTTGGCTGCAGATCATCCCAAATTTTTGCCGGGAGGATATTGGCGGGGACCGATTTGGTTGGATCAGGTGTATTTCGGAATTTCAGGAATCCGGAAATACGGTTATCACGAAGAGGCAGACCGTTATACAGACCAGGTATTTACCCGTTTGAAAGGATTATCGGGGAAAGCTCCCATACATGAAAATTACGATACCCATGACGGAAGCGTCTTAAAAGCGCCCCACTTTAGCTGGTCAGCTGCTCATTTGTTGATGATGTATTGGGAGTACGGAAAAGAATAAGGAGAATAAAAAACAGGTCCCGAAGCATTTTTCCGGAAACCGTTTGAGTTTTGAAGCCCGGCCGGCGAATAGGATTTCCTTCCATTCACCGGCCGGAGTTTTTTAACAGATAAAAGATTTTTCTGCATCATTTCTTTTTTTAAATGTAGAGAGGATTCTATTTAGTTTATTAACTTTACCCATCTGTAATTTTAATATATAAATATAAGATTATGAATCGATTATTTTTGACCGGATGGCTGGTGTTATTGTCTGTTGTTTCGGTAAAAGCCCAGTTTGATAAGTATTTTTGGGATAAAACCATGCGTTTTGATTTTTATCATTGCGGAGATCAGAATACTCAGAATTATTATTTTGACGAACTGAAAGAAGAACCTTATTGGGCAGGTTCCAAAGTTTCTCTGATCGATGATAATGGCTATGGGAATCAACTTTTTAAACTCGTGGATGAGGCAACAGGTAAGCTGATTTATTCCCGCTCTTATTGCACTTTGTTCAATGAATGGCAAACCACTCCTGAAGCTGCAGAGACAATGAAATGTATGCCGGAATCGGTCGTATTTCCTTTTCCTAAAAAGGATGCCAGGGTGGAATTATATGCCCGCAACCGGAAAGGAAAATTTGAAAAGAAATTTGAATATTCTATTCGGGTGAATAATTATTTTATCAAGCGGTTTACTCCCCGTTACGAATCCTTCGAAATTGTATACAACGGAAATCCGGACCACAGAATCGACTTGGTGTTATTGCCAGAGGGTTATTCTGCTATGGAAAAAGAAAAATTTATGGCGGCTTGTAAAGTATTTGCAGAAGAATTCTTCAGTTATTCTCCTTTCAGGGAAAATGCCCAAAAATTCAATATACGGGCCGTGTGGGCTCCTTCAGAGGAAACAGGAGTGACAATTCCCGGGGAACATATCTGGAGAAACACGGCTTTGAAAGCTTCGTTTTATACCTTCGATTCTGAAAGATACCAAATGATTGAAGATTTTCAGAATGTCAGGGATATAGCAGCCCATGTGCCTTATGAATATATTTATGTTTTGTCGAATACCCAGAAATACGGCGGGGGCGGAATATATAATTTCTATGGGATAAGTGCTGCTAATCATCCCACCCGGACCGGAAAAATTTATGTACATGAGTTCGGGCATGTTTTATTGGGTTTGGGGGATGAATATGTGGGAAATGTTTCCTATAACGATATGTATCCGGTGGATGTGGAGCCTTGGGAAGCTAACCTGACTACTCTGGTGGATTTTGAACGGAAAGATTGGAAGCAGATGCTGAAATCCGGCACTCCGGTACCTACTCCTTTAACCGATGAAAACGACCGTACATTGGGTGTGTACGAAGGTGGAGGATATGTGGGAAAAGGAGTGTATCGGCCTTGGCCAAATTGTCTGATGAACAATTTACATAAAACCGATGAATTCTGCCCTGTATGTAAACAGGCGATTCAGAAATACATCGATTTTTTGTGTAAATGATAAAGAGAACGATTTTTTTGAAAATCATCATCAATTTAAGATCGTTAAACGGTCTTGCAATAAGAATCTGAAAAGTTGGGAGATTTCTCTCCCGGCTTTTTTATCCTCTTTCTGTATTCTCCATTACTCCACACTAAATAAGTTCCAGGTAAAAATTAAAGTCAAAGATACGAAAGGCTGTTTCGCGAGGCAGATGCCGGCCCCTGACAATCGGGATACTTAGCATCAATTGGTAAACTTTGAAAAGACTTAACGTTTGTTCTTCTGGTACATACCTATTATAGGTTTTACAGTACTTCCGGAGGGCAAAAAGAAATATCCGGTATTCGTATTTATCTTTGTAATTCACAGAAAGATAATCTTTCAAAGGGACTGGAATATGCCAGATTTTGAACAGATACTCAGGAACTTCGTCAAAAGTAGCATCTATGTGTTGCTCTATAAATTCAAAACTTCTCTGCTCTATTTCGTCGATACTCATATATTGGGTTTTAAACTGTATTTTACCGACAAATAAAAAAGCGTGAACTGTACTTATTTCTTCTACGAAGGCTTGACGAGACCCCAATGACAAAAATAAGCAAGCCCACGCTTTTTTGTGAGTATATCGACAAAGCGTGAGCGTTGCACATTTTATCTCGTCATTTAATAAAATCGTCAAATTTTCGTAGAGAGACTTAATGTAAACGCAAAATTATATTATTTAGCTCAAAGTTGCACTACAAGTAGGCAACTCTATATGACAAAGTAAATAATAAAAAATGACTTTACAAAATGAAAAAAGGATGTCCTAAGACATCCTTTTATGAATATTTAGTAAGTTAAATTTACTTTACAGTAGCCATGTGAACGATTAATTCCAGTACCTTATTGGAGTACCCCCACTCGTTATCATACCAGGATACCAATTTTACAAAACTCTTATTTAAAGCAATACCTGCTTTTGCATCAAAAATAGAGGTGCGGGCATCGCCTAAGAAATCGGAAGAAACGACATCATCTTCTGTATATCCGAGTATACCCTTCATTTCTCCTTCGGCAGCTTCTTTAATGGCAGCTTTGATTTCGTCGTATGAAGCTTCTTTCGCTAAACGGAAAGTAACGTCTACCACAGATACATCCAGTGTCGGAACACGGAATGACATACCGGTCAATTTCCCGTTTAATTCCGGAATAACTTTACCGACTGCCTTAGCAGCTCCTGTAGAAGAAGGAATGATATTGCCGGCAGCAGCACGTCCTCCTCTCCAATCCTTCATAGAAGGACCGTCAACAGTTTTCTGTGTAGCGGTTGTTGAATGTACTGTCGTCATTAAACCCTCGATTACTCCGAATTTATCATTGATTACTTTAGTTAAGGGAGCCAGACAATTGGTCGTACAAGAGGCGTTGGAAACAATAGCTTCTCCTGCATATTTCTTATTGTTTACACCCATAACAAACATAGGAGTGTCATCTTTGGAAGGAGCCGACATTACAACCCGTTTGGCACCTGCTTTGATGTGAGCTTCTGCTTTTTCCTTGGTAAGGAAAAGACCGGTTGATTCTACAACATATTCAGCACCTACCTCATCCCACTTCAGATTAGCCGGATCTTTTTCTGCCGTTACCCGGATAGGCTGACCGTTTACAATCAGTTTTCCGTCTTTCGCTTCAACTGTACCTTTGAATCTTCCGTGCATAGTATCGTATTTCAGCATGTAAACCATGTAATCTACGTCAATCAGGTCATTTATACCTACAATTTCAATATCATCTCTGCCTATAGCAGCACGGAATACTAAACGTCCAATCCGCCCGAATCCGTTAATACCAACTTTAATTTTTGACATCTTTGTTATTTTTTAGGTGATACAAATTTTAAATTTTTCTCAAATTTACGATAAAGTGATGTATTTTGTGACTAATGGATTTAAAACTTTCCAAAAAAATGTCACAAACGATTCCATCAAAAAGAACTCATTACATTTCGTATGAATTTTACAAAAATAGAAATAAAAATTGAAACTTTAAAATAGTCAGTATATTGGATTATTTACGGTTCCTTTTTTCGAAAAGTTTGAATCGGTTTGCCTCCCTTTTTTTATTTAATTCATGCAGAATTCTTTATTCCGTTATTTTTGGCATCCTCCAATTTGAAACCAATTGTGAACTTTGGGAAATGAATTGAAACTTTTTAATGATTTTTTCTTTAAAAAATTTTGTGCAAACGTTTTAAGTATGTATATTTGCCCTACGATATAGAAATTATATTGCTTTATAAGTGTAGTAAATTTATTGTTAGTGTGTTTAAAAAGAGGCTTCGGCCTCTTTTTATTTTTTACACATTAGGGACGTGCCCTAATGTGTAATTTTGAAATGACCTCCTTTTTTTGTAAATTTGATATACCCATATCAATTTACTTATATGCCCCGTCTCGCTCGTAAAAGATCTGTAACTGGTGTATACCACGTCATTTTACGTGGTATCGATAGAATGATGGTCTTCCACGACGATCATGACCGTAAGCTATTTTTAAAACAATTAAAATTACAGGTTTGTTCGGATTTTGAGATTTATTGCTACTGCCTAATGAGTAATCATATACATTTATTAGTAAAAAGTGATTTAATCAGTCAGTGTATGCATCATATTGCTTCTGTATATGCAATGTTTTTTAATAATAAATACGACAGGAAGGGCTATCTTTTTCAGGACCGTTTTAAGAGTGAAGTGATTGAGAAGGAAGATTATTTGATTCAGTGTTTCCGTTATATTTTGCAAAATCCGGTTAAAGCCGGAATATGCAACCGGGTTTCAGATTACCGCTGGAGTAGTTACCGATTTTATTTTAATTCCGCCAATAGCTTTATAAATGCCGGGTTTATAAGGAATTTTTTCTCCGATAGGGTACATTTTGAAAAATATCTGTTGGAGATGGATCAGGCTCCCTTTATGGAGTATATGTCTGAGCGCCAGATGCGGGATGAACAATTAAAGCGATTGCTTGAGGAGCTGACGGGGAAACAGGATATATGTGAATGGCCGAAAGGGCAACAAAAAACAATTCTCCGGGAAATGTTGAAGAGGACAAACGCAGGGTCGAGGCAATTGGCGAGAGTTACCGGTGTAAGTATAGGGATTATTCGTTATCTGAAGAAAAGGGAAGGGTAGGGGGAAAATTACACATTAGGGCACGTCCCTAATGTGTAATTTTGAGGGATTATTTGTATATTTTCTGTAATTCTTCGTCTATGGCTTTTCCGCGTAAATTCCGGGCAATAATGGTACCATCCGGTCCGAAGAGGATAATATGAGGAATACCGGCAATGCCGTATAATTCAGTTGCTTCCTGTGTAGGAACAAAGAGTTGTGGCCAAGTGATATTGAGGTCTTTCACTGCTTTTTGATGGTCTTCTTTTTTGTCCCATACCGAAACACCAATGACGATTAATCCTTTCTTTTTGTAATCTTTATATGCTTTGGCGATGTAAGGAATTTCTTGCCGGCAAGGGCCACACCAGGAAGCCCAGAAATCTACCAGTGTATATTTTCCTTTTCCGACATAGTCCGATAATAAAATTTCTTTTCCGTCTTTATCTTCCGCTTTAAAATCCTGAAAAGGTTTTCCGGGAGATGTTAATTCAATTTTCCGGTTTTTTTCCTGAATTTGTTGTATGGTTTTGTTGTTTTTAGTCTGATCTCCGGCTTGTGCCAGGACGGAATTAAATTGTTCAGGGGTTAAGATTTCTGACCAGCTAAGAACGATCCAGGTCCCTAATGCATTATCTTTATTAACCTGGAAATAACTATTCATCAAAGAATCATAACTTTGTCTGAGTTTTTCAAAATTTTTGTCCAATATTTCTTCCTTTTCTTCTTCGCTCAGGTCAGTTTGATTTCTGACGTTTTCGACTTCCGTACGAAAACTGTTTTGCATTTGTTTTGATTTCTCATTTATTTCGCTCATTGCATTATTTAGGGGAGTACCGGCAGGGGCTTCTGCGTTATCCATGTCCACCAGAATATCTCCTTTTTCCAGGATGAGATAGCCGTGAAGGCGTTGTACACGGAGAAGAGCCATCTGTGCAGTATCCATCTGACCGGAAAAAGTGAATTTTCCTTCGGTTATAATGGCACTGTCCAGGACATTTACATTTTCGGGATCAATGAGATAAATTGTTTTTCCATTATAAGCGGGATCAGCTATTTTACCTTTTACGGTGTATGTATTGGATGGGGAAGAACAAGCTGACAATAAAGCAGCTGCAAATAAAAAGATAAGAATTCGTTTCATAATTTCCTGTTTTTAATGAGTCTTATGTTTAATAAAAAAACCGTCCCAACAAAGGAACGGTTTTTTTCCATATAAAACAAAATTATTTTTCAGCATGCATGATGGCAGCCTGAGCTGCAGCTAACCTGGCGATGGGTACACGGAAAGGAGAGCAGGATACGTAATTCATACCGATGGCGTCGCAGAAAATGACGGAGGAAGGTTCTCCACCGTGTTCTCCACAGATGCCTAATTTAATATTCGGATTGGTTTGGCGTCCTAATTGAGCACCTTTTTTTACCATACGGCCTACTCCGATCTGGTCCAGGACTGCAAACGGATCAGCTTTCAGAATTCCTTTTTTCAGGTAGGTAGGTAAGAATTTACCAACGTCATCCCGGGAATAACCGAAGGTCATCTGTGTTAAATCGTTCGTCCCGAAAGAGAAAAATTCTGCTACTTCAGCGATTTCATCGGCTGTGATAGCTGCACGGGGGATTTCAATCATGGTACCTACCATAAACTCAACCCGTACACCTTTTTCAGTAAATACCAGTTCAGCTGTTTTGCGGATAATATCTACTTGCATTTTCAGTTCCTTAACTTCTCCTACCAGGGGTACCATAATTTCCGGTTTCGGGTTCAAACCTTTTAGTTTCAGGTTGCAAGCTGCTTCGATAAGTGCACGGGCCTGCATTTCGGTGATTTCCGGATAAGTAATTCCCAGGCGGCATCCCCGGTGTCCCAACATCGGATTAAATTCGTGCAGGGCGTCTACTTTTTGTTTAACTTCTTCTACAGAAATATGCAGTTTGGCGGCTATTTCTTTTTGTGAGGAAGGTTCGTTCGGGGTGAATTCATGTAAGGGGGGGTCGAGCAGGCGGACGGTTACTCCAAGGCCGTCCATGGCTTCGAGTATACCTTCAAAGTCGCCTCTTTGCATGGGTAAAATCTTAGCTAAAGCTGTACGGCGGCCCTCTTCTGTATCGGAAAGAATCATTTCACGCATAGCGTCGATACGGTCTCCTTCGAAAAACATATGTTCGGTCCGGCAAAGGCCTACGCCTTTTGCACCGAAATTGCGGGCTGTTTTTGCATCATTCGGCGTATCTGCATTTGTCCGTACATACATACGGGTATATTTTTCTGCCAGGTTCATTATGGCCTTAAAGTCATCATTCAAAGAAGCTGCTACGGTTGCTACTTTCCCCAGGTAAACTTCTCCGGTCGAACCGTTTAGAGAGATCCAGTCTCCTTCTTTAATGGTAGTGCCTTTAACAGTAAATAGACGTTTATGGTAATCTACATTGATATCCCCTGCTCCGGAAACGCAGCATTTCCCCATTCCCCGGGCAACAACGGCAGCATGTGAAGTCATACCTCCCCTTGCGGTCAGTATACCTTCCGAAACGTGCATACCTCTCAGGTCTTCCGGAGAAGTTTCCAGGCGGACCAGTACCACTTTTTCTCCTTTCTCTTTCCATTCTTCCGCTTCATCAGCAAAGAATACGACTCTACCGCAGGCGGCACCCGGAGAAGCAGGCAGACCTTTGGCCAGCACCTTGGCTTTAGATTGGGCCACTTTGTCAAATACAGGATGAAGTAATTCATCCAGTTTAGCTGGTTCCAGACGAAGTAAAGCTGTTTTTTCGTCAATCATATCTTGTTTCAGCATATCCACGGCCATTTTCACCATAGCAGCTCCGGTACGTTTTCCGTTACGGGTTTGTAACATCCATAATTTACCGTCCTGTATGGTAAATTCCATATCCTGCATATCGCGGAAATGGTTTTCCAGCTTTTCCTGTACACTGTTCAGATCGGCATATGCCTCAGGCATAGCTTCTTCCAGAGAAGGATATTTCGTTTTTCTTTCTTCTTCAGAAATCCCCTGCAGTTTTGCCCAGCGGCGGGAACCTTCGATGGTGATTTCCTGAGGAGTACGGATACCGGCTACAACATCTTCCCCCTGTGCATTGATCAGGTATTCTCCGTTGAAAATATCTTCTCCGGTAGCGGCATCCCGGGAGAAAGCAACTCCGGTAGCTGAATTATTACCCATATTTCCATAAACCATGGACTGCACATTTACAGCTGTTCCCCATTCTTCCGGAATCTGGTTGAGTTGACGGTATAAGACAGCCCGTTCTGTCATCCAGGAGTCAAATACGGCACAAATGGCTCCCCATAACTGTTCCCAGGGACAAGTCGGGAAATCCTTGCCTGTCTTATCTTTGACAACTTGTTTGAATTTTCCTACTAATACCTGAAGATCTTCTACTGTAAAATCGGTATCATTGGTAATATTTTTGATGGCCTTCAGCTTGTCGATTTCCACTTCAAACGGATTGTGTTCGCCTTTTGCTGCTGAAACACCCATTACTACATCCCCGTACATTTGAATAAAACGACGGTATGAGTCCCATGCAAATCTCGGATTACCTGATTTTTCAGCCAATAATTTTACAGCATCGTCATTTAACCCCAGATTCAGCACTGTATCCATCATACCCGGCATAGAAACACGAGCTCCGGAACGTACGGAAACCATTAACGGGAAAGCTTCACCTTTTGAACCGAATTTCGCATTCATGATTTTTTCCATGTGTGCAATTCCGGCTTTTACATCCTTTTCAATCAACTTAACCACAGCTTCTTTTCCCTGTTGGTTGTAAATCGTGCAAACTTCAGTCGTAATTGTAAAACCTGCAGGGACAGGCAATCCGATAAGATTCATTTCAGCAAGGTTGGCTCCTTTTCCTCCGAGCAGATTTTTCATATCTGCACGGCCTTCAGCCTGTCCGTTGCCAAAAGTGTAAACGTACTTGGTACTCATATGTATTAGATTTGTTTTATATTCCTTTTTTCATAAGGAATGGTTTATATTATAGAAATTTTTCTCTATTAATGATCTGATTGGCAATGCGATCGATCAGAAGTACCCACTATTTTTAAGGGTGCGCAAATATAGTTCTTTCTACTGAAACATGAAAATATTGAATGCAGTTTTTATGTGATTAAATCATGAAAACGTTATAAATTCTAATTAAATGGAGCAGAACAGGATAGATAAATAAAAAATAACTATGGGTTTAGTTTTGTAATGAAGAGATTAGTTGTGAATTTGGTTTTAAATAAAGCATACACTGATGAAAAATTGCGTTTGAATAGCGGTGTTTAGTTTTATCGCAGTATGTAAGTTACAGGTAAAAAAGAGTGGGTTGAGGAAAAGTTACAGGCATTTAAAGTTAATTTTTGTCAGTTGTCAGCAAACGGACGTAATGATTTTTATAAACTAAAAGAAGGGATAAAACGGGGACGGCTGAGTATTCTGTTTGAGGAAGTATCACGAAGACGGGGCAGAAGGGGACTATTTGATTTACGGTAGGGTAGGAAAGCAGAAAAGTATGCTGATATGGGTAACGGATAAAAAGTAAGGAGACAAAAGAATTTCAGGAGGTTGTGTATGACAAGAAAAATGGACTGTTCTCTGCACTGTTTTCATTGGCATACCGGGTGTAAAGGAAATAGAGTGGTTTATATCCCTATAGGGAGGTTAGGAGCTTAATTTTCAGATGTTCCTTCTGGAAAGCTTTTTGGGGGAGAGAAAATCGGCGAAAGGGATTAAAATACTGTTTTATTTTCTGTTATTTGCGATTTTATTTTTCCATTGAATATATTACTTTCGCGGAAATAAAATAAATGGCCGTGGAGGGAAAAAGATATAGGGATTTACCGTCTTTTTTTAAGACTTTATTTGGGGAACGTGTACAAAAATTGTCTATAGATGGCGGATTTACCTGTCCTAACCGGGATGGAAGGAAAGGTTGGGGAGGATGTACTTATTGTAATAATGCCAGTTTTAATCCGGATTATTGCCGGCAGGTGGAAGGGATTCGTGCACAAATCGAGGAAGGGATTCGTTTTTTTGATACCAAATATCAAGGACAAAAATATTTAGCTTACTTTCAGGCTTATTCGAATACTTATGCAGCTCTGGAGGTTTTAAAATCCAGGTATGAAGAAGCTTTGGCTCATCCGAAGATTGTCGGGTTGGTAATAGCCACCCGTCCGGATGCGGTAAATGAAGAAATACTGAATTATATTGCCGGCCTGGCAAAACAGACTTATGTTTGCATTGAATATGGAGTGGAATCGGTGAATGATAGGGTATTGGAGACCATACGCCGCCGGCATACTTATGCAGAAGCAGAGGCTGCTATATGTCGGACAGCAGAGCGTGGAATACAGGTAGGAGCCCATTTGATTTTCGGTTTACCGGGTGAAAGCAGGGCGTCTATGCTGGAGGGAGCTGTGCGTTTGGGAAATCTTCCCCTACAGGTCTTAAAACTTCATCAGTTGCAAATCATAAAAGATACCTTGATGGCCGAAGAGTATTTCCGGAATCCGGAAAAATTCCGGCTTTATTCCGTTGAGGAGTATCTGGATTTTGTCGTGGAGGTGATCAAAAATATTTGCCCGGACATCTATCTGGAGCGTTTTGTCAATCAGTCCCCTCCTGAATATTTAATCGCTCCGAACTGGGGAATCAAAAATTTTGAATTTGTAGCTATGCTGGATAAAAAACTGAAGGAAAAGAATGTTTGGCAGGGAAAATACCGGAATAGTGGAACAGAAAATATTGTAAGTCCTGAAAGCGGGAAACATTGAATAAAAAGCATCTGTGTCTTTAGCACAAAAAAGAAAAGTTTAGTGTATTAAAAATAAGTGATCATGATCGGACAGTCAAAAGTATATGATACCTTGAAAACGTTAGGGATTGCATACGATTATATCGAGCATCCGCCTGCCCCCACCATAGAAATTGCCAAGCAATATTGGACAAATTTGGATAGTACTCATTGTAAAAATCTGTTTTTCCGGAATCATAAAGGTAACCGGCATTATCTGGTCATCTTCGATTGTGATCAGAATCTGGCTATTCATGACTTGGAACATTTATTAAAACAGGGAAAACTGAGTTTTGCTTCTGAAAAAAGGATGGTTAACTATCTGGGATTATATCCCGGTTCGGTAAGTCCTTTCGGTTTAGTTAATGACGCAGAGCATCACGTGTATGTTTTTTTAGACGAAAATTTAAAAAAAGCAACTAAACTTTCTTTTCATCCAAATGATAATCGCGCTTCTTTAGCTATTAAAACAGAAGATTTTATTCGTTATATGGAAGCTATGGGAAACGGTTACGAATGGATAAAGCTCTATTGAGTAAACAGAGGACTGAAAAACAGATTATAATGGTTTATTTTGTAGAAAATTTTTCGATTTGCCGTTTTTTTCTGTTAATGTGTTAGTTTTTGCTTTTTTTCTGTGTATCTTTGTTTAAAATTAAACATTCGAACTATGATCAGTATATCTCATGCGGTGGAGGAGCTTGTAAAACACCGTCCTTATTTGTCGGAATCTTTGGCTGTCGGAATTATAAATGTATCGGCTCTGGCCCGGCAGTTGCAGCCGGATGTGGAAAAAATATTGCAGAAAGAAGTGAATACAGGAGCTATTGTTATGGCTTTGAATCGTTTGGCTCCTTACTTACAAATCCGGCAACAGGTACAGTTGAACAAGCTGTTAAACAATATGGGGGATATTATATTGAGGAGTAATCTTTGCGATTATACTTTTAAAAATTCGCCTACTTTATTAGAGTGTCATATAGAAGTACTGAAAAAATTAATAAAAAACGAAGAGGTTTTTTATACTTTAGTACAAGGGGTTTTTGAAACGAACCTGGTGGTCAGTGACACGATGGAGCAATTGATTTTGGATTATTTTAAAAATGAGGTCTGTTTATTTAAGCAGAATTCTTTATCTTCGGTTACACTTAAATTGCCGAAAGGGAATAGTATGCAGCCGGGGTTTTATTATAGCATTATGAAAGAATTGTCCTGGGAAGGAATCAATTTGACAGAAGTTATTTCTTCTACCAATGAGTTCACGGTAGTAGTGGACAATTCCTTAATCGATAAAACTTTTGTCGTTTTGAAAAATATGGGAAAGAGGTAGGGAAAAGGTAGAAGCGAAAGGGGAGAATCCCGGGATTATGGAAGAGAAATTGCCGGATTAGTGAAGTTTTTTTAACTTTGCCTTCCTGAGGAGGAGGAAAGATTTTACTTCATTTTTATAACTGTAATTTATAACTGAGAATAATTATGTTTGAAAATTTATCGGAAAAACTAGAGCGTTCGTTTAAAATACTGAAAGGACAAGGCAAGATAACGGAGTTAAACGTAGCAGAGACCTTAAAAGAGGTAAGGCGTTCTTTGTTGGATGCGGATGTCAACTATAAAATAGCCAAGGATTTTACAAACCGGGTAAAAGAGAAAGCACTGGGTATGAATGTGCTGACGGCAGTAAAACCAGGGCAGATGATGGTGAAGATTGTACACGATGAGTTGGCTGAATTGATGGGGGGTAAAAACGTGGATATCGACGTAAAGGGAAATCCGGCGGTTATTTTGATGTCTGGTTTACAAGGTTCCGGTAAAACGACTTTTTCCGGAAAGCTGGCGAATATGCTGAAGACAAAGAGGGGAAAGAAACCTTTACTGGTGGCTTGTGATGTGTATCGTCCGGCGGCTATCGAACAATTGCGTGTTTTGGGAGAACAGATTGAAGTTCCTGTTTATACAGATGAAAACAGTAAAGATCCCGTAAAAATAGCACTGGCGGCGATCAGGCAGGCAAAAGCCAACGGAAATGACGTTGTCATTATCGATACGGCGGGTCGTCTGGCTATAGACGAACAGATGATGGCGGAGATTACAGCTATCAAGCAAGCGGTCGAGCCCAATGAGACTTTGTTTGTGGTAGACGCTATGACGGGGCAGGATGCTGTCAATACAGCCAAAGAATTTAATGAACGTCTGGATTTTGACGGGGTCATCCTGACAAAACTGGATGGAGATACCCGGGGAGGAGCAGCTTTGTCTATCCGTACAGTGGTCAACAAACCTATAAAATTTGTCGGTACAGGTGAAAAGATGGAAGCTATTGACGCTTTTCATCCGGAACGTATGGCCGACCGTATATTAGGGATGGGGGACATTGTTTCTTTGGTAGAGAAAGCTCAGGAACAGTTTGATGCGGAAGAAGCTAAAAAACTCCAAAAAAAATTATCGAAAAATCAGTTTAATTTCAATGATTTTCTCGGTCAGATTCAGCAGATCAAAAAGATGGGTAACATTAAAGATCTGGCTTCCATGATTCCGGGCGTAGGAAAAGCATTGAAAAATGTAGACATAGACGACGATGCTTTTAAGAGTGTAGAAGCTATTATACATTCTATGACTCCGGCAGAGCGGGAAATGCCGGATATAATCAACGGTTCCCGGAGAAAACGGATTGCTTTGGGAAGTGGGACTACTGTACAGGATGTCAACCGTTTATTAAAACAATTTGAGGAATCGAAAAAGATGATGAAAATGCTTTCCGGTGGCGGAAAGATGATGCGGCGCATGCCGGGTATGAAGCGGTAGGCAAGGGACGTTCCTGGGAATTAAAAATTTTAAAAGCGGTTGTTCCGCATGATCAATATGAAATTAATAGACGGAAAAGAAATAGCGGCACAGATTAAGCAGGAACTGGCGGACAAAGTAACTCAACTGAAACGGCAGGGGCGGAAAATTCCTCATTTAGCTGCTGTATTAGTAGGAAATGACCCCGCCAGTGAGACGTATGTTGCCAGTAAAGTAAAGGCTTGTCAGCAGGTTGGATTTAAAAGTACCGAATTACGTTATCCGGCTGAAATTACGGAAGAGCAGTTGCTGGAAGTTGTTGAAAAACTGAATACGGATCCGGATGTGGACGGATATATCGTCCAGTTGCCTTTGCCGGCGCATATTTCTGAGCAAAGAATAGTATTAGCCATCGATCCGGATAAGGATGTCGATGGATTTCATCCTTGTAATGTCGGGAAAATGGTAACCGGACTGCCTGCTTATTTACCGGCTACTCCTGCCGGGATTGTCGAATTGCTAAGGCGTTATGAAATTCCTACCCGGGGAAAGCATTGTGTTGTAATCGGCCGGAGTAATATCGTCGGGACGCCGATGGCTGTATTGATGTCCCGTAAAGAAAAGTATGCGGATTGTACGGTAACTCTTTGTCATAGCCGTACACAGAACATCCAAGAGATTACCTTGCAGGCGGATATACTGATTGTGGCTTTGGGGAAGCCGCATTTTATAACAGCTGATATGGTAAAGGAAGGGGTTGTTGTGATCGATGTCGGAATTCATCGTGTTCCTTCGGAACAAACGAAATCCGGATTCCGCTTGACCGGAGATGTCGATTTTGAGCAGGTTGCGCCTAAATGTTCTTATATCACGCCAGTGCCGGGGGGAGTAGGGCCGATGACAATTGTTGCCTTATTGCAGAATACATTAAAGGCATGTGAAGGAAAATAGTCAAAGCCAGTGGTGTGTAAAATTGTAGTTTTCTAAATTCTAAGAATGTGGTTCTGAATTACATCTGGATATTTTTCTTTGTAGCTGCTTTTATTGTGGCATTGTTCAAACTGGTATTGGACGGAGATACACAGGTTTTCGGAGCTATGATGAAAGCTACTTTTGATATGTCCAGAACCGGTTTCGAGATTTCTCTCGGTTTGACGGGGGTATTGACCTTTTGGATGGGGATGATGAAAATTGGAGAGAGGGGGGGAGCGGTTGCGATTATGTCCCGTTTGATCAATCCTTTTTTCAGGCGGCTTTTTCCGGAACTTCCTCCGGATAGTCCGGCTTACGGTTCTATCATGATGAATATTGCGGCCAATATGCTGGGTTTGGACAATGCTGCAACTCCTATGGGATTGAAGGCTATGCAACAGATGCAGGAGGGGAATTCCCAAAAAGACAGGGCGACAAATGCTCAAATCATGTTTTTGGTACTGAATACTTCCGGACTGACGATTATACCGGTTTCTGTCATGGTTTACCGGGCACAGTTAGGGGCGGCCAATCCTGCAGATATATTTATTCCGATATTACTGGCAACATATTTTTCTACCCTGGCAGGTTTAATTGCTGTTTCTATCTGGCAGCGGATCAATTTGTTCAACAGGGTTATTCTGGCTTATCTGGTAGGCGGGACAGTTTTGATTGCCGGAATAATCTGGTATTTTTCCACCTTGGATAAAGAAATGATTACAGTGGTTTCCAATGTGGCTAGTAATACCATTCTTTTTTCTATTATTATTGCTTTTATCGGGATGGCAGTCATCCGCCGGATAAATGTGTACGATGCTTTTATTGACGGTGCGAAAGAAGGTTTCTCCGTGGCGATAAAAATCATTCCTTATCTGGTTGCTATTTTGGTAGCGATTGGTGTATTCCGGGCTTCCGGAGCGATGGACGTATTGATGGGAGGGATAGAACGGATGGTGGAAGGCATGGGGTTTAATTCCGATTTTGTGGCGGCATTACCCACGGCTTTGATGAAACCTTTGAGCGGAAGCGGGGCCAGAGGGATGATGATTGATACCATGACTCATTACGGAGCGGATTCTTTTGCCGGGCGTCTGGCTTCTACTTTCCAGGGAGCTACAGACACCACTTTTTATATCATTGCCGTTTATTTTGGGGCTGTGGGGATTAAAAATACCCGCTATGCCGTTCCTTGCGGGTTAATCGCGGATGCCGCCGGTATTATAGCGGCGATTATCATTGCTTATTTATTTTTCACTTGACAAATGAGGCCGGAAATTGTTGTGGGTTTAAGCGGGGGAGTGGACAGCTTTGTCACAGCTCTTCTTTTACAGCAAAAGGGATTCCGGGTAGTAGGAGTGCATTTGAATCTGTGGACGAAAGAAGTGTCTGCAGGGCTTTCCCAATTGTGTGCTCATTTGAATATTCCCTTGCTACAGTACGACGGGACAGAATTATTCCGGCAAAAAGTAGTGGACACCTTTATTTCGGAATATCTGTCAGGGCGTACTCCCAATCCCTGTACATTATGCAATAATACTGTTAAATGGGCGTTATTAAGGAGAGCTGCCACAGAAGCCGGCATAGAGAAAATGGCTACGGGACATTATGTGAGAGTAAAAGACTTTGAAGGGGGGCCTTCCCTTTACAAGGGAGTAGACCCGGTAAAAGATCAGTCTTATTTTTTGTGGGGATTGTCCCGGGAAATACTTTTTGCAGCTTGTACGCCTCTGGGAGATTATACCAAGAAGGAAGTAAAAGCGATGGCCGAGCGGTGTGGATATCCTTCTTTGGCGAAAAAAAAGGAAAGCATGGGTATTTGTTTTCTGGAAGGACGGGATTACCGTGAATTTATTCTGCTGCAGCTTCCTCAGCTGGCTGAGAAAACAGGAAATATTGTGGATTTATCAGGTAAAATAATCGGCCGGCATAAAGGCCTCTTAAATTATACGATTGGTCAAAAAAGAGATATGCCTTTAAAAAAGGGTTTACCTTTATATGTTGCCCGGATAGACATACTTTCCAATACGATTGTGGCTGCTGAAAAAAACGAACTCTTTACTCATACGTTGTGGTTAGAACATTTGTGTTTTCAGCGGGAATCGGATTTGTATGAGGAGCATATAGAAATCAAGGTGCGCGGATTGGGACTAAATCCTGAAGGGTATATCCGGATTCAGAGAGAATCAGCAGACCTTTTGAAAATCTCTCTTGCTTCCCCGGCCTGGGCTGTTGCTCCCGGACAGCCGGCAGCTCTCTACTGCGGGGAACGGCTTATCGGCGGAGGGATTATTTCCCGTTAAAAGAGGGAGGTATACCTCATAAGCGGATTAACTTCCGAATGTCTTCGACGGAATAAGTGTAGTTTTTCCCGTCAGGATCCATAACGGTAAGTTTCGTTTCATTTTTAAAAAACAGCTGCTCTAACTCTTTCTGCAAAATTTCGCGGGAAGCGGCATGCATCGAATCTTTTTTTACCGGAGCGGAATCCCTTACTTTCTGTAAAAAGAGAATATGAGCAAAAAGTGCTGTACTTATTTCTTTTGCAGACGCTTTTGCCCGTTCGGTTTCATCCAGCAGAATACTGTATTTATAATTTACGAAATTGGAAATTGCCTGTGTATTTTTAGGATTCAGTTTGTAAGCTTTCCAATAATAATCTACTGCTTTGCTGTGGTTTTTCGGGGAAAAACCGCAGGCCATTCCACACATAACGGCTAATTGTGAAAGAAAACGGTTGTCAGGTTGCAATTGTTCCTCTATTTCCTCAAATACTTCCAATGCCTTCAAAGGATTGCCTATTCGTACCAAGGTCTCTCCATACTTTATCGCTACTTCCAAATCCGTGCGATTTCCTTGTTTATCCTGATAGAGGGAATCTGCTAAGGCTAAAGGTTGCAGTGCTTCTGAAAATTTGTCCAGCTGATAACGGGATAACCCCTGAAATTTATAATTGAGTTTCGCTTTTTCTCCGTTATTGATTAAGTCTGTAAATGTTTTTTCTGAAGTCACAAAACGATTGGCAACATACTCCAGTACTCCCCGGGTTTGTAGCAGATTAGCCGATTCGGGACTATATACCAAAGCCGTATCGACCAAAGCCGTAGCATAGTCAATAAAATCTCCGTATTGTTCTTTATTTGCCAGCATCAGATTAATAGCTTTTACTGCAATACCTCCTTCCCGGGGATCTAACTGAAAGGCATCACAATAATATTTTACAGCACTTCTGATCAGACCGGTTTCTGCATAGGCATCACCCAATCTTTTCAATAAAACAATATTGGTGGAATCCCTGTTTAAAAGTCGTGTGTAGACAGGTATGGCTTTTAAAGATTTACCGGTTTGTTGGTATAAACGTGCTAACTGGAAATTAATATTCAGGTCTAATGTGTCCTCTGAAGCTAATTTTTCGAAATCTTTCATCGATTCTTCCATGCGTCCTGCTAAAGAATAAGATTTGGCTAATGCAATACGGGCCTCTCTGTTAGTTGTGTCCTGAGCCAGCCATTCCTGAAAATACCGGCAAGCGTCCGTATAACGCATGACACCTTCACTGGCTTTGCCGGCATAAAACAATAAATCCGGAATGTTTTCTCCTGCATTACGTAAAGAATCTGCATATTTTAAAGCTTCCCTGTAATGATTTTTTGCCAGAAGACGTTCTAATCTTTGTTGAACATTTTCTTGACAAAATACGCTCAGGCTACTGAGCAGGCCTAAAATTATTCCAATGAGTTTCATATCCTTTTTTCTATTATTCCGATTTATCGGTCAAATTAAATCATATTTACCTAAATGACCAAATTTATTAACTATTTTTTTAGTTATAAGTCCGGATAACAGCTATTTTGAGTTTGTTGATGCATAAATGCTTTTCTGATTAATGAAATTAAAGTATTCCAAATCAATTTTTTACTTCAATGGAGAGAGAATTAAACGATTTATAATCAGGTGTCCGATCCCTCCCCTCGAATTCAATAATAAATACAGTGTTTTATCCTTTATTATTCCGATTGATTTTTAGCGAACAGGGCCTGTATAAGGATCAGAATAAGGCAGAATTTCGTTGTAATAATACAATTTGTTATTTTTTTACAGACTTTGAGTTGTTGAAGTTAAATTTTACACAAATAAACCCGAATTTCATTTCTTTTTGTATTTTTCGCATTAAATAATGAATAGCAAGTGAAAACAGAGGATTTGACGGACATTTTATCACAATTGGCATTGGGAGAGGAAAAGGCTTTTCGGAAGATATACGAGAAGTACAATCCGATGTTGCGTTTCTTCTGTTTTCGTTATTGTGACGACAAAGAGAACGCAAGCGATGCCGTTCAGGAAATTTTCGTTAAACTTTGGGAAGCCCGTCTTACGTTCAAAAATGAAGAAGCCTTGCGTTCCTATTTGTTTAAAACAGCCAAAAGTCTTTGTCTGAATCAGCTACGTCACGAAAAAGTAAAAAGTCGTTATACACAGCATATCCTTCAGCAAGAACAGTATGATTCTTTTTTGGAAGATATGATGGAAGCTGAAATTTTCGGTATTCTCAATCAAGTGTTTGAAGAGATCCCGCCGGCTTGTAAAGAAGTTTATCTTTGTAGTTTAGAAGGTAAAAAACATACGGAAATTGCAGAGCGGTTCCATATATCCGTCAATTCTGTAAAGAAATATAAAAACCGGGCCCATCATTTTTTACGGAATAAAATGAAATTAATATTTTCCGATAAAAAATCCTCCGGCGATGTATACCAAAGCCCGGTTTAAGTGTTTTATGAAAAAATACGAACGGATGGAAGAAAGGGAATTCGAAAATATAAAGGAATTGCTGCTTCAATATATCACTGGAACAATTGAAGAGGAAGGTTTGGAGATTTTAAATCGCTGGAGGCAGGAATCTGTTTTGCATGAAGAAATTTTTCAACGGCTTATTTCCAAAGATTTTCTGTCGCAAAACCGGGAAAAATGTATATTATCTCCTCAAGAGGCCCAAAAAGAATGGAAACAAATCAGCCGGCGTACATTTCATAAGAAACCGGTTCGTTGGCAACGGATTGTCCGTTATGCTGCAGTATTTTTGTTGCCTTTATGTCTCAGCCTGTTTTTACTAAAACGGGAACAGCCTGTTCCGGAAGTGCCTGTTTTCGTACAGGATATAAAAGAAATAAAAGCTACGGCTCCTGTTTTGACCCTTTCGGACGGAAGTTCTATTCAGCTGGAAACCGGAGCTACGGAAAAAATAAAATCTTCACATTCGTCTATTTTGCGTACTGGCGATACGTTATGTTATGTTCCGATAGAAACGCCGGATACGGCGCTTCATTATAATACCCTGACGATTCCTAAAGGAAGTGATTATCATTTGATGCTTAGTGACGGGACCGTCGTCTACCTGAATACTTCATCCAGTTTACGTTATCCGGTCAGGTTCAACGGGAAAATCAGGGAGGTTGAACTTATCGGAGAAGGCTATTTCCAGGTCAGGCGGGACACTGCCTGTCCGTTCGTTGTAAAGGCAAACGGTGTTGCGGTAAAAGTTTTAGGGACATCTTTTAATGTAAGGGCTTATCAGGCTGAAAGGTTCGTATCTACGACTTTGGTAGAAGGAGCTGTACATGTAAAGAATCAGCAGTCGGGAGTAGTCCTTTCTCCTTCCCAGCAGGCAGTATGTACTTTCGAAAGCCGGGGTATAGACGTACAAACCGTCAATGCCGATTATTATATCGGCTGGGTATCCGGGCGTTTTATTTTCAACAATGCCCGTTTGGATGACATTCTTACCCGATTGCAGGAATGGTATAACTTCGAAGTTTTTTATGAAAAAGAGAACTTGAAAGCACTGCCTTTTTCATTAAATATTGACAAACACAAGGATTTTTCTGCCATACTGAACGCACTGGAAAGAACAGAGTGTGTCCGTTTTTCCATAAATGGCAGGACCGTCGTTGTTAAAAACTATTGACAACGTTTTTTCTTTTCATAACTTTTAATCTATAATACCCAAAGTCATGTTGAAAAATATCTTTTTTTCTGTCCTCTTATTCTGTGCATATACTATTGGTTTTGCTCAGGAAAAACCGGCTTATGCCCCGGAGATTGAAATGTTCCATAACATTTCCAGTAATGAAATTTATAAATTCGTTGAAGAATTGTGTAAACCCGCGTATCAGGGCAGACAAGCAGGTTCTCCCGAATATATGGCGTGTGCGCATTGGGCAGCTAACCGTTTCGTGGAATGGGGGTTAAAACCAGGGGGTGACCAAGGTAGCTATTTTCAACATTTCCCTATACATTATACGGAAATGACGGGTCCCGGAAAACTGGAGGTCATTACCGGGAACGGACGGAAGAGTTACCGGATTGCAGAAGATTATTTTCCGGGAACAAATTCTTTAAACGGGAAAACGAAAGCGCCGGTCGTATATGCAGGATATGGCTTGACGGCAACAGAACTGGGGTATGATGATTATAAAGGGGTGGATGCCAGAGGTAAAATTGTATTGATAGAAGGTGGCGTTCCTTGTACAGACCGGAATCACAAAGATTATCAGATCTGGAACGAAAAATATATCAGTACGACGGGCAGGATAACGAATGCTCTGGAGCATGGAGCTGCCGGAGTGTTGCTAATTGGAAAGACCTCCAACCCCAATGTGAGGCATCAGGGGATACTGTTCTGTCATGTGTCCGAAGAGATTGCCGGGGATATTTTAAAATTTTCCGGGCAGGAACGGAAAACATTGAAAGAAAAAATCAACCGCACGTTAAAACCAGCCAGTTTCGATACCGGCTGCGAAGTTGAAATGCAGACTGAAACCAACTATAATCCATACAGTCAGACTTGTAATGTCATTGGGGTTTTGGAAGGGACAGATAAAACGTTAAAGGATAAACCCCTGATTCTCGGAGCCCATCTGGACCATCTCGGGAATCACGGAGGAATATTCCGGGGTGCCTGGGATAATGCTTCCGGTTCTGCTATCCTGCTGGAAACTGCCAAAGCTTTCGGTACATGCGGTATATCTCCCAAACGAACGATCGTCTTTATCCTCTTTGGGGCCGAAGAATGCGGTATTTTAGGCTCTGCTTATTATGTTGCTCATCCCTTATATCCCCTTGCCCAGACTTTGTGTATGATCAATCTGGATATGGTCGGAGGGGGTGACGGTTTTTCTATGGGAGGAATTAAATCTTTCCCGCAACTGGAAAAACATTTTGTGGAAGTCAACGAAAAATATATCCATCGTTATCTCAAGACTTCCGAATACCGGAAAATGAGCCCTACGGCTGTTGCCCGTACTGACGGAGCGACGTTTAACCGGGCTGATGTCCCTGCTTTTCATACCGGAACAACCGGAAAGTACAAAAATCCGATGTATTATCATGATTTACGGGATGTCCCGGAACTACTGGATCCTGAGATTATGGAGGATGTCTCCAGGTTTCTTTTTTTGGGTATCCTGGGAGTTACAAACGATACCACCATTCAATAAAAAAAACGACCTGAAAAATACTCAGGTCGTTTTTTTGTATGATCTTTATTTTCTGATATTCTCAATAGTCTATTCTGGAATAGGTCGTTATTGTATCCTTTACAGAAAAAAACAATTTTCAATGTATACTTTTTTCTTTTCTAGGTGTTCTATTAATAAACCGATCAGTTTTTAGAATTTTAACCAAACCGGCTACCTTTTGTCGTATCTGGCCACACGGCAAAAATCGGCACAACAAACTTAAACGTTATGGAAAAAACGACCACGAAGAAAAAACGTTCCGGAATTTTCCGGCCGTTACGAGGAACGTATGTATTACTGCTTTTTATTTTTGCTTCCGTACCGGCGCAGGCTGGTAGTTTCTTACAGGGACATCTGGTGAATTTAAACATGAGTAATGTAGGCATTAAAAGTGTCATAGAAGAGATCAAAAAACAGACAAATCTGAGTTTTGTATACAATGAATTGGATATACAGGGGATTGGTTTGCTAAACATGAAAGCAGAAAATGAGACGGTAGAAAAAGTCCTGGACCAATTACTGAAAGATAAACAGCTTTGTTATGAAATTATAGACAACGTCATTATTATCCGGCGGGATAACCGGCCGGTAGCTGTTACTCCCCAAGACAATAAAAAGACGATAAAAGGAAATGTCACGGACGAGAATAATGTCCCGCTTCCCGGAGTGGCAGTGAGGGTAAAAGGGACAACCGTAGGTGTCGCAACAGATGTGGAAGGGAACTATACTTTAGTATATGAAGATAACGGACATATTGTATTGGAATTCTCTTTTGTCGGCATGAAAGTTCATGAAGAAAAACCCGGTAACCGTTCGGCATTAAACGTAAAGTTACAAACGATAAGTACTGATCTGGAAGAAGTTATGGTCGTCGCTTATGGAATGACGAAAAAAGAAGCTTTTACCGGATCGGCTGTCAGTATTAATGGGAATCAGGTCATGAAAGAAGCTGCAGGGGCTGTTTCTCCGGAAAAAGCATTGAAAGGATACGTGGCCGGTGTACGGATTTCCCGGGGAGGCGGACAACCGGGAGAAACGGTAGGCCTTCAGATTCGCGGTATCGGATCTATTTCCGAATCTACAAATCCGCTGTATGTGGTAGACGGTATTCCCCTCAGTGAGGATTTTGATTTGAATAATCTTAATCCGAACGACATCGAGCAAATGACCGTTCTAAAGGATGCTGCTGCAACTTCTTTGTACGGCTCCCGGGCTTCTGCCGGTGTGATTATTATTACCACAAAGAAAGGACAGGAAGGTAAAACCCGGTTTGAAGTGACCTATGAAAGAGGCTTTTCTTCCGAAGCGATCAAACGGCAACTGAAAGGCTATTATATGAACGGAAGTGAATATACCCAATATGCAATGGAAGGTATAAAAAATTATTATCTGTATTCACAAAATGCATTACCGGGGATGGCTGAAGAAGACCGGTATCTGGCCCTTCAGAACGATGCCCGTGTTTATGCCCTTCAGCATTTACATGAATATGCGAAAATTGTACATCCGGACGATCCGTTGGACGGTACCTTCGATTATGAAAATCTGACGGCTGCCCAATTAGAAAAGTATCTGACATCCCCCCGGAATTATGACTGGTATAAGGCTATGTTCAAAAAAGGGTCTGAAGATAAAATCAATTTCTCTGCCCGAGGAGGCACTCAAAAAACCAACTTTTATACTTCTTTAGGCTATTTGCGGCAGTCCGGTATTACAGAAGGCAGCGATTTCAAGCGTTTCACCGCCAGGTTAGCCCTGAATAATAAAGTAGCTCAATGGTTGAATTTTTCTGTAAACCAAGCTATTGCTTACACGGAACAGGAATCTAAATTAGACAGTCAGGGGGCAACAGTCGGGAATCCTATTTCTAATCTGAGGGCGATGAATCCCACCCAGCCGATTTATTTACCGAATGGCCAATTGAACCAGACACCGGGATTTAACTCGACTGATCCGAACTTTTTGGAAACCATATCACTAGATCGGGACCGTACGAAATGGTTCTCCAGTACGACCAATTTGTCTGTAACTGTAAATATCACCAGTTGGTTGAAATTTATTACGACGAATGCTGCTGATATCCGTTATTCCCGCTATCTGCAAACCTGGGATCCTACTTCTAATCAGGGAGCGACCAATCACGGAGAGGTAAATGAAACCCGTACCTTTTATACCAATATCGTTTCTTCCAATGTATTGTCATTGACCCACTCTCTCGGATTACATAATGTCAGTGCTACGGGGGTTTACGAAGCCAAACGCCAGACTTACGACTTTCTGGACGCAAGCGGCTATAATCTTCCCATCGGCCGGTTGTTGTATATGAGCAACGCTTCCCTTCCTAATTCGGTAGGGGGATATGACAATTCCGACAGACTGATTTCCTGGGCGGCCAAACTCGATTATAATTATGATAATAAATATTATTTGAGCGGAAGCTGGCGACGCGACGGAACCTCACGTTTTTTAGCTTCCAATCGTTGGGGAGATTTTTGGTCTGTTTCCGCCGCCTGGAATGTGACGAGGGAATCTTTTATGGAGTCCGCGCAAAGTTGGCTGGATAATCTGAGACTGAAATTATCCTATGGGACAAACGGAACCCAACCGGGCAATTATTACAGATCCCTTTCCCTTTTCAGTATTAATAATACCTATATGTCGCAACCGGCTTATCAGGTCAGCAGCTACGGAAATCCTCACCTGACATGGGAAAGTTCTTATACCTGGAATGCCGGTATCGACTTTTCACTTTTTAAGAACCGCCTGAGGGGAACGGTTGAATACTACAATAAGCATACTGTTGACCTGATCAATAATGCGTCTACTCCGTACACCTCCGGTTGGAGCAGTATGACTGTTAACGAAGGAGAACTACGGAATACCGGTCTGGAAATTACACTGGATTCCCGGAATTTTATACGGGACGATTTCAGCTGGGAAACGAACTTTAATATTTCTTATATGCGGGCTAAAGTGGAAAAAATGAAAAAAGACAAAGAGAGTGGAAATTATATTTACCGTCAGGGCGAGCATTTGTATTCCTTCTACCTGAGGGAGTACGCCGGTATTGATGCCCAAACCGGCCGTAGCCAGTGGTATAAAAATACCAAGGGAGAAGACGGCAAAACAGTTATTGACCCTACCAGTATTTCACAGGATCCTTCGAGCGATGTTGAAAAAGTAATCGTAAAAAAAGGATATCCGGATTGGTTTGGCGGATTAACCAACCGTTTTACCTATAAAGGTTTCGATCTGTCATTCCTGCTTACCTTTACGATAGGCGGTACTTTGTTTGACAGTCAATATACGGCAACAGTCCGGGACGGGGCTTCGCTCGGAAGTGCAAATGTACGGTTTGATGCCTATAAAAATGCCTGGAAAAAACCGGGGGATAAGGGTACACCGATTATTATATATACGGATCCTTTTAAATCTAATTATACTTCAACCCGCAGTTTGCGTTCTTCCAATCATTTGAAAATTAAAAATATAAGCCTGGGGTACACCTTCCCTAAAAGATGGATCGGGCGGTTGGGTTTATCGGAACTTCGGTTATATGTAAACGGGAATGACATTTATACCTTTTACGGTGTCGATTATGTGAATCCTGAAGTAAACAATTCCGGTTCTTATAACAGTTATTCCTATCCTTCTTTACGGACGTGGAGATTCGGTATTGATATTAAATTTTAAAAGAGAAATGTTATGAAACAGATCAAATATTTACTTTTAATCGGATTGCTTACAGGTGTTTGTGCCTGTGGTGACAAATTTCTCGACATATCCCCTTCCACCAGTCTGCCGGACACGGAAGTTATTTCGGACATTAACGATCTTAATAATTTTACAAACGGTTGTTATAATTACCTGAAACTGACCAGCGGGGCATACGGATATTATTACGACGCAACGTTTATGTTCAGCGGGGATTTGATGGGTGATGATTTTCGGGCAGGCAATACAGGTTGGTTATCTGATTACTATTCCTACAACACCACACCTTACGAAGTGACAACTATGATATACAGCAATTTGTACAATCTGGCCTACGCTTCCATCAAAGTTTTTGAATCTGCTGAATCCTTGGAAGAATCGGAGAAAAAAGCGGAATATCTGGCAGAAATCCGCGTGATACGTGCATTGATGTATTTTGATATGGTCCGTATGCATGCTCCGCTTCCTTCAAATTGGGGAAAAGGTAGCATTACCGCCGATCCCCTCGGTATTTATATCGCGAAAACCATCAAAGACGATATTAGTCAGCCGAACTACAGAAATACAGCCCGGGAAGTATGGGAATATATCGGTACGGAGTTGGAAGAATCCGTCCCTCATCTGAGTAAAACCAGACAGAAAGGAAGATTGGACTGGTATGCCGGCCGTGCCTTTCAAGCCAGGTATTATCTGTATATGGAAAATTGGGCGGAAGCGCTGAGAGCAGCTAAAGATATCATCGATTCCAAGGTTTTTACCCTTTACGAAATAGAAGAATACAAATCAGTATGGGTGAATACCTTTAGCAGTGAATCCATTTTTGAGGTCAATGTATCCGAAACAGAACCGAATCAGTGGGTCTCTTTGGGAACATTGGTCGGAGGTACCCGTTATCAGAGAATTGGCACCACTGCCGATTTTGAAGAGCTGATGGAAGGGGAGCCGACGGATGTCCGTTTTTCCCTTTATGAATATGCTAAAACTTATCAATATTACTATGCCCGCTGGAAATGGGAAGGTAGGAACGGAAATGAGCTGATTACGAGCCCCAAGATTTTCCGTCTTTCAGAAATGTATCTGATTGCGGCCGAAGCTGCCCTTAAAAGTAACGATTCCAATGCCGGAAAGTACCTCAGCGATTTACGGGAAAAACGGACGACGGTCGATCCCCGGAAATACGACAATGGCGTGACTTTGGACGATATTCTGTATGAAAGGCGGCTTGAACTGGCCTGTGAAGGACACAGGGCCTGGGATCTTTGGCGTAATTGCAAAGAAGTGGTCCGCTGGAGGACACCGGAAGAAAAATTAGCTAAAAAACACCAGGATAATCTGGGCGTTATCCCGTTTGATCATTATCGCCGGATATGGCCCATTTCGTACACGGAAATGCAGTTATTTCCATCGGCCGACCGCCTAAGTCAACAGAATCCGGGTTATTAATTTTTATAAAAGTATGATGAAAAAGAATATTATATTGACATTTGTTTGTTTTTTCGCTTTTCTGTTTCAAATTCAGGCGCAGGAACAAAAAGAAGAAGGGTATCGGTTTACAGATATCAAACGCATGCCGGCAACCATTGTGAAATCGCAGGACCGGAGCAGTACTTGTTGGGCATGGTCCGGCATATCGTTTTTCGAGTCGGAAATTGCCCGTCTGGGAAAAGACTCTGTCAGTCTTTCACCTATGTATGTTGTATGGCATACCTATAACGGTAAAGCCGGCCGTTACGTACGTCTGCATGGTGAAATGAATTTCAGCCCCGGTGGGGCACATTATGACGTGCAATGGGCCATAGACCGTTACGGAATTGTTCCCCTGGAATCTTATTCCGGCTTGAACTATGGGGAAAACAGCCATGTCCACGCAGAACTCAATCGTTTATTGAAGGCTTATGCCGATGTCCTTGTCAAAAATCCCAACCGGAAAATCACGACGGCTTGGAAAACCGGTTATCAGGGAATTTTAGATGCTTATCTGGGAAAATTACCTCAAACCTTTATTTACAAAGGTAAAGAATATACTCCGGTAAATTTTGCACAGATGCTGGGATTGAATATGGGAGACTATATACAATTGACTTCTTTCAGTCATCATCCGTTCTATACCCCGTTCGCTATTGAAGTGCCTGACAATTGGCTGAATGGAAATACCTATAATCTCCCGCTGGAGGAATTCATGGACGTTTTGGATAAAGCTATTGACAAAGGGTTTACTTTCGCTTGGGCTGCAGACTTATCCGAGAAAGGATTTACAAACGGTATTGCCGTGGTTCCGACTTCCGATACGAAAGAAATGAAGGATGCTGAAATTGCCAGATGGCTGTCACTTCCTAAAGAAGAACAGCAACAGCTATTTACCAAACAACCTTGTAGTGAGAAAAAAATCACTCAGGAAATGCGGCAGGAGGCTTTTGATAATTATCAAACTACCGACGATCATGGCATGCATATTATCGGAAAAGCTCAGGACCAGAATGGTACCCCTTATTTTATCGTCAAAAATTCCTGGGGAAAATATAATAAATACGACGGTTATCTTTATGCTTCTTATTCTTATGTTGCTTATAAAACGTTATCGGTTATGATACATAAAGATGCCTTATCCAAAGAATTGAAAAAGAAACTGGGCATACAATGATTTGTGGTGAGAACCTTGTCCTGTTTCATTATCCCTAAAAGATGGATTTTCTGTTTCCTGTAAACGAAACCGCTGAAACTTTACCCAGGTATACAAGTTGTAATGTATGCTTGGGTAAAGTTTCACAATTGCAGATTTCATTCTCAGAACTGAAAAGTAAATCCCATAAATTGTTTTCGTTTCAGGGGCTTAACAATGAAATGAGGAGGAATGGTATTTTTCCCTGGCCGGTGTAATTAAAATATTAACGGATAGCAAGAATCCCGTCCCTTATTGTCCGATCCTTAAAAAGAGCTTATCCGAGGAAGAAAATAAAACCGTTATAAATTGAAATGCTTGCCCCGGACGGCAGAATGCGTCCGTCCTGAAAGAAAAAGGAGTTAAGTTTTACACCTAACTCCTTGTTAACCATTAGTCGGGGTGACTGGATTCGAACCAGCGACCACACGCCCCCCAGACGTGTACTCTACCGGACTGAGCTACGCCCCGAAAAAGCAGTGCAAATATATAGGTTAATTTTGAAACGAGCAAGAAGTGGGATGAAAATGTTATTTAAAAATTCGGATGTATAACCGTTCGGGAAAGAGGGTGTGAGGGAGAAACAGGCGGTTTAGTTTCTGCGGAGGGTATATTCTTCTATGCCAAGATGTGCCAGAGTGTTGCGGAGTTCTTCTTCGTTATCGGAGAGCAGAAGAAGCTTATCTCCTGGGAGGAGACGGGTATTGCCGTTGGGAACGAAATAATTGTCATACCGTTTAATCATAATGACGAGCGTGTTTTTAGGCAAATGCAGGTTTTGCAGACGGTCTCCATCTGTAAGTAAGTCGGGCATTACCGATGCTTCGGCGACAATGGATTTGATATCTTCAGAAAGTTCCATGTCAAATTCCTGGGTTTTATTTTCGGCCGGGTGTGCCAGGCCTAGAATCCGGGCAGCCTTGGAAACTGTTGTTCCCTGTATAAGTAAGGAGAGTATTGTGATAAAAAAGACTATGTTGAAAATCTGACTAGCTCCCGGAACATCTGCCAGTAGAGGATAGGTTGCAAAAATAATGGGTACAGCTCCTCTTAACCCGATCCAGGAGACAAAAATACGACCGGCTAAAGTCATTTTACGGAAAGGGAGGAGGCAGAGAAAGACGGCCAATGGCCGGGCAATGAAAATCAGAAATAAACCGATTAATAATCCGATATGGGATATTCCCCATAGATCCTTGGGATTAACGAGCAGACCTAAAGAAAGGAACATTATGATTTGGAAAAGCCAGGCTAGTCCGTCAAAAAAGTTGGCGATATTTTTTTTGTAAACGATGCGGTGATTTCCGATTACTAAACCTGCCAGATAGACTGCCAGGTACCCGTTTCCATTCAGGAGATCGGTTATAGAAAAAGTAAAAAAAAGGAAAGTGAGTAAAATCACCTGGTAAAGGGAATTGTTCATCAGGCATACATGATTGATAATATAAACTGCTGCCCGCCCCAAAACATATCCCAGGAGAATGCCGATACTGAATTGCATGAAGAAAGAAAGTAATATCTGCCCCCAGCTCATGTCTCCGGACTGGATAATTTGAAGCAGTAATATCGTAAGCATATAGGCCATCGGATCGTTACTACCGCTTTCGAGTTCCAATAAGGGACGCATATTCTGTTTCAGGTTTAAGCCTTTGGACCGGAGGATATTGAAAACAGAAGCCGAGTCGGTAGAAGACATAACGGCTGCCAGTAAAAGGCAGCCTACCAGAGGGGCAGCTGTATCCGGATAAAGATTGCCGATCAGCCAGTAAATAAAATAGCCTGTAATGAATGTTGTCAGAAGAACCCCTAAAGTAGCCAGGATCACTCCTTGGGAAACAATGGGGCGTATATCATTTATCTTTGTATCCATACCGCCGGCAAACAGAATAATACAAAGGGATAACGTTCCGATAAATTGGGCTTCACTGGCATTGTGAAACTGGATACCAATGCCGTCGCTTCCAAAAATCATACCTACTAACAGAAATAGCAACAGAACGGGTATACCAAGCTTATAGCCTGTTCTTCCGATGATCAGGCTGACAAATAAAAGGGTAGAACCGATGAGTAAAATATTGCCCGTAGTAACAATCATATCGTTGGCATTTTCATTATACTAAACGCATGAGTCTTTTGAAAGTTCCGCATTTATTTTTAATAAAAAGAAAAAATTAAAAAGAGGGCTGAGATTTTTGTGAAATGTCTAACTTTGTAAATTAGAAAAAGAAGGAGGTATGGTATACTAAATGGTTCTATATGTCTCACTTGCCTACATTAATCACTGATCTTGCCCTGATATTAGTTTCCGCTGGTATTGTCACGCTTATATTCAAAAAATTAAGACAACCTTTAGTGTTGGGATATATTGTTGCAGGATTCATTGCCGGACCTCATGTTTCTTTTACGCCTACCGTTATAGATACTGCTAATATACAAACCTGGGCGGACATCGGCGTTGTTTTTCTGTTGTTTGCCTTAGGATTGGATTTTAGTTTCAAGAAATTGATGAAGGTGGGAGGACCGGCAATAATTGCGGCGATAACCATTATTACCGGTATGGTCATCTTGGGGATGTTAGTGGGATCTGTGATGGGTTGGAAACGCATGGATTGTATCTTTCTGGGAGGTATGTTAGCTATGTCTTCTACTTCTATTATTTATAAGGCTTTGGAGGATATGGGCTTGCGTACACAGCGGTTTGCCGGTTTGGTGTTGGGTATATTGGTAATAGAAGATTTAGTGGCGGTTGTATTGATGGTATTGTTGTCGACTATGGCTGTAAAGAATAATTTTGAGGGAGCAGAGATGGTTTTCAGCATTGCAAAATTGTTCTTTTTTCTGATGTTATGGTTTATTATCGGCATTTTTATCATTCCCACCTTTTTTAAGCGGACTAAATTGCTGATGAATGAGGAGACAATGCTGATTGTGGCGTTGGGATTGTGTTTTCTGATGGTAGTGGCAGCTACACAGGTCGGCTTTTCTTCGGCACTGGGAGCATTTGTCATGGGTTCCATTCTGGCAGAAACCATGGAAGCCGAGAAAATCGGGCATTTGGTAAAGCCTGTAAAGGATTTATTTGCCGCTATTTTCTTTGTGTCCGTGGGAATGATGGTAGATCCCGGGATGATCTGGGAGTATATGGGACCGATTATTTTAATTACGCTGACCGTATTAACAGGGCAGTCTTTATTGGGTACTTTGGGGGTTGTGTTGGCCGGCCAACCTTTAAAAGTGGCTATGCAATGCGGATTTTGCCTTTCCCAGATCGGAGAATTTGCGTTTATTATTGCTTCTCTCGGGTTGAGCCTGGGGGTAACCGACAGTTTTTTATACCCTATAGTCGTAGCCGTTTCTGTCATCACTACATTTCTGACACCTTATATGATGCGTTTATCCGAGCCGGCTTACCCTTTTGTAGAAAAACGTTTGCCTGTCAAATGGAAAAAATTGCTGGATCGTTATACTTCAGGAGCTGAGGTGGTCAACCAGGAAAACAACTGGAAAAAACTGTTGGTTGCTTTGACCCGAATCGTTGTGGTTTATTCTGTCATTCTGATTGCAGAATTGATATTGGCATTCAGTTTATTGTTGCCTTTTATCCGGACGCATATTCCCGGAATCTGGGGAAATATACTGGCAGCTATTCTTATCGTTACCTGTATGGCTCCTTTTTTGAGAGCCATTGTGGCTAAAAAGAATCATTCGGTGGAATTTCAGATTTTGTGGCAGGATAATCGTTTTAACCGGGGATACCTGGTGTCTTTAATTGTCTTTCGCTTTGTGCTGGCCATGTTGTTTGTCATGTTTGTCATCTCGGCACTTTTTAAAATTTCAGTAGGCTTGTTGATCGGGATTGCAGGGATGGCTGTCGCCGGAATGATTTATTCCCGTTACCTGAAAAAACAGTCGATACTCATTGAGCGCCGTTTTCTCCGGAATTTAAATATCCGGGATATCAGTGCCCGGCCCAAAGGAAAAACAATGCCTCGCTTTGCCGGTAATTTATTATCCCGGGATTTGCATATGGCAGATTTTATAGTACCTGCCGACTCCAAATGGGCTGGAAATTCCTTGTCGGAATTGGGACTTAAAACCCGTTTCGGAATACAGGTTGTTGCTATATTCCGGGGAAATTATTGTTTGAATATACCGGGCGGACGGGAGCGTATTTTCCCCCAGGACCGCATACAGGTAATCGGGAGCGATGAGCAGTTGCTGAAATTTGGAGGACAATTGGAACAGCAGCTTTTGCAGGGGGAGGATTGCGACCTGAGCCAGAGTGAAGTCAACTTACGGCAGTTTATCGTCGACGCAGATTCAGCTTTTTTGGGAAAGACCATAGGAGAATCCGGAATACGGGAACGGTACAAGTGTTTGATTGTCGGGATGGAAAGAGGGGATGGTTCACTGCACGATCCGACAGCTACTACTCGTTTCGAAGAAGGAGATCTGGTGTGGATCGTGGGCGAAGACGCTAATATTTATAAACTTATCCATGCTGAATAAAGAAGTAAGAAAATTCCTATTATAATTTTTTCCGGGAAGGGATAATACGGTCTGTATAATACGATTTCTTTTCTGAGCTGAAATGTCTTTTTTTTAGACAGTTTTGTCTATATATTTGACAATTCATTCGATTATTTTATTTTTAAATTCCTGATTTATTGTTGTTTGTATGATTGGCACAGATTTTGTTAAAAATGATAAAAGAAAGAAACAGATAAGTATAAAACTGAAACATTATGTTTTTGCAATTCAAAGAATTCCTACGGGCGACGCGAAATAAACCCTTTTCATTTGTCGTAAATTGTGTCGGTATGTCACTGGCTTTTACTGCTCTTATTGTTTTATTTACTTATGTACGTTCGGAGCTGAATCACGATAGTGATGTAGTGGACAGGGCGGATATTGTGCGGGTAAAAAACTACAGTTGGGGAATTACGCCCGGAGCTTATGCTTCCTGGTTAGCTGGAAATTTACCGGAAGTGAAGCAATATTGCCGGGTGCTTGAGTTGTCGGTTGTTGTTTTTGTTCCTCAGCAGGAAAATGTCGGGGAATTGTATCTTGTAGAAAATGTCGTTATGGCTGACAGTACGTATCCTGAATTTTTTTCGCTTCGTCTTGTAGCTGGAAATTTAAAAGACGCCTTAATTACGACAGAACAAGTTATTATAAGTGAGAGTATGGCCCGGAAATTATTCGGAGAGGCGGATCCTTTGGGGAAACAATTGGTATTGGGAGGAAAAATCCATTCCACGGTTGTGGCTGTATACAAAGATATAAACAATCCCGGACTCCGGAGTCCTAAACTAATTGTTAACCTGGACTATATCAATAAGGTCTGGCAACCTGGGTACAGTGATTCGTGGTGGTCTTCGAATTGGGAAAGCTATTTAAAACTGACTCCCGGGGTAGACCGTTTGCAGCTAACGGATAAATACCGGCAATTATACGATCAGAAATTGAAAAGTTTTGAGTGGGAAGAAGCCAATATAAAGAATGCCTTAGCGGAGGCAAAATTCCAGAAATTTGAAGAATTGTATTTTATGCCTGAAGTTGATTTTGCCCGGCATGGAAATCGTTCCAATATTTATATTTTAATTTTGATTGCGGTATTGGTATTGGGCGTAAGCATTATTAATTATGTCAATATGGCTACTGCCCGTCTGGCGGATAAAGCCCGGATTACCGGAGTGAAAAGGACTTTAGGAGCCAGTCGCAGGAGATTGGTTTCCTCTATTATCCTGGATTCTGTGGTAACGTGTTTTCTGGCGATGGTTATCGCCTGGATTCTGGCAGAATTATCGTTTCCTTATCTGGCTGATTGGCTGGGATGCGGAGACATATTGAATATCGATAAATGGGCGGGTATCGTATTATTTATTTTGATTCCTATAACCAGCGGTTTGCTTTCCGGAATTTTTCCCTCTATCTATCTGACGCGTATGAATCGTATGGATTCTTTGAATTCCCAGCGGAATGAGAGTATTGCTTTACAGCGGGTAAAAGGAGGATTAATGGTATTGCAATTTGCTGTTTCCATAGGATTGATCATCGCTACTATGTTGATTAATAAGCAGGTAAATTATATAAAACATTTGGATCCCGGTTATGACCGTACAAATGTAGTGGTCGTAAAAGGGCATGGAGAACCGGCCTTATTGAAAAAATTTCCGGAATTCCGGAATCTGCTATTACAGCATCCTGCTGTTTTGAAAGTGGCAGCAGCTAAGGAGCCGATTTATAATATAGGAGAAAGAGGCAATCATCTCATTATTCCGGGAAGCGGGGAGAATGCCGGGGGATCTGTTACGTGGATTGATGAGAATTTTATGGATTTGATGGGGTTAAAACTGATTGAGGGAGAAGGATTCCGGGAAGGAAATGAGTACCGGGGAAAGTTTATTATCAACCAGCGGATGGCAAAACAAATAGCTGCAGCATCGCCGGATCATTCTTATCTTTCAGAGCATCAGATCGGTGTCGTTAAAGATTTTAATTTTAAATCGATGCATCAGCCGATAGAGCCTATGTATTTGGGTTATCTGAACGATTATCAGGGCATGGCAGACGCTTATATCCGGATTGCTCCGGAAAACCGGCAAGCTACCCTGGATTATATTGAAAAGTGTTATCGTCAGCTTTATCCTCAGACTTTTTATCAGTATAGTTTTATGGATGACGACTATTCCCGTTTATATGGGTCGGAGGATTTATTTGCAAAACGCCTGTTGGTCTTTACAGGTATGGCTATTGTGATTGCCTGTTTGGGGTTGTTGGCTTTTGTTGTCTTTTTTATCGAGCAAAAGACAAAAAGTATAGGGGTACGGAAAGTAATGGGAGCCACAGAATTCCAGATTATAGAATTATTAAACCGGGATTTTATACGTCGTTTATCGATCGCTTTTCTGATTGCCTGTCCGGTAGTCTATTATTTGATCTATTTGTGGTTGGATAATTTTGCTTACAAAACAATTTTAAGTTGGTGGGTTTTTGTGTTCGGCTTTTTCATCATGGTAATCATTGCTTTGTTGACAGTCAGTGTATTAACCTGGAAAGCAGCTACAAGAAATCCCGTAGATGCTCTGAAAACAGAATAAAAACGGGACAGAAAACTTTGCCGGAAGGTCAGGATGGAGAAGCCCGTCGTCCATCCTTTCAGTACCTCTTACATCGGAAAAGAGAATTGTCCTCGTATTCATATTAAAAAAATAATTCATTCCCACAGGTAATCTTTTAATCTCTTCATCTTTTATTCATCCGCCTTTTTAAAATAAAATCTGTGATTGCTGAAATCAAAAATTACATCGAAATGACGTAAAAAGTCTAATCCCAGAAATCCGTCACTTTCCAGTTGGGTAAAATGAGGAGTTATCATAAAAACTACGTTTGAAAATGGTACTTTTTTATTAAATACCCCCTCCTTTATATGCATTGCTTTTACCGGCATTGGTTGTCCCTTTTTGTTCAATCCTTGTTGTAACGGAATAGCAGTGTTTTGAATAAAATCTTTAACGTTAGGATGATTTTCAAACAAAGCTAAAAAAATGATATTGCCTAAATCCGGTATAAATTTACCCCGGAGAGTAGCAATCTTACCTGTTTTATCTTTAATTGCGAATTCTGCCTCCAGATTGTACATTTTTCCGTAATCTCCTTTACGGAGTGTTAATTCGCTGTACTGATGCTGTATAAAAGAAAGTTCTTTACGGGTAAGTTGACGCATATAATTTCTTTTTAAATTCAGTTCGATAATACAGGAGGGGATATTGTCCTCCGGCGTACAGAATGTTTGTACCGGATACATCATATCGATACCTCTGGACCTTAAATTGGCAATTAAGGTAATTCCGGTATAAATCTGACGATTTAAGAATACGGTATCTTCTGTCTGATAATAGCAACGTATTTTTTCTCCATTCAGGTTCATTGAAATCTCTGATGGTTTTAGGCTGAGGTTGAGAAGAGCCGAATTTTGAAATACAAATGTGCTGTCCAGAATAGGAAAAGGTATGCCGGATTCAAGCATCGCTTTAAGGGGTAACTTATGTTGAAGTGTCAGACAGGCGGCCCTATGGCCGGTACTCAGTTTTTCTAAACGGATGGTGTCGGATTGAGCTTTGGCGGGAATAGACAGGAGATAAAAGGAGGCAGACAGTAATAATGCTGAAATGAGAAATGAATGGCGGAATGTATAAAACATATTCAGTTTATTTTTATTCATAGGTTTATTTTGTTGTTCTGATGTTTTCTGATGGATAACTGTCTGGAAATATTCTTTCCGGGTCTTTTTCAGGCATTTGTAAAAATAGCAAAAAAAATGAGAAGTCCGGACTTATTTATTTTTTATTAAAAACTGACGAAGGTGTAAATATATAATTGTTTAAATGTAAAAATGTCCGGGTGTTTAAATGTTTGAAAGCGTGAGGTTATCGTTGTGAAAAGAGTAGTAATAAAAAAATGATTTTTATTGTTGCCTTTTTAAATCGGTTTCCGACTGACTTATTTTTTCTTTTATAAGGGAATTTTAGGTAGGGGGATATATTTTATTAAAGAGGAAGAGAAGGGGAAGATCGGGAAGGTAAAATTTAGAAAATAGAATGCGGTAATACTGTTCGATAAAAGATAAAAAACAGATAGCGCGGCCATACTATCCGGCAAATAACAAAGCTTTTGCTTTAAATTATAAGATTAATGTTAATTTTGCAAATGTTGGCGGGGAAAGATATGCCGAAGGTGTAGAAGTGCAGAGAGAGTGGTAAAGAATGATATAACTGTCAGAGAAATAAAAACGGATTTTATTTTACAGGAGGGAAAGCAGGCGGAGAAGAACAGTTTGGAAGAGAAAGAGTTAAAAGGTTTGTCGGAAAGTTTTAAAAGCGTCCTGAGGTTTAGTAATAATTCCGGCTACAGGGCTTTTAGAGACGGTGTTTTGAAATAAATATAGATATGAAAGCGAAGTTTTTTTTACACGAGGGTTTATTTTTCTCTATGCTTGCCCTGATTTTGTCTTGTAAAGGACCGGAATTAAGGCTGGAGATGGCTTTACAGGATGGGGATTTGACGACTGTAGGTAAGGCGTGGGGATCACAAAATCAGTTTTTACTGAACCCGGAAGGAAAAGGTGTAGTCCTGTCCTATAAAATATGGTCTTCAGGGGAATTTCCGGAGCAAGATCCTACGGCCTGGCGATTGAAAGGTTCAGCAGACGGGAAAAACTGGACGGTAATAGACGAGCGTCAGGAACAGTTTTTTTGTTCCCGTTATCAGGAAAAATTGTATACTGTGCAGCATCCGGGTGATTATAAACAGTATATGCTGGAAATAAAGGTATCGGCGGGAGATACTGTGACATTGGCGGAGGTGAAAATGTATACGGAAAATCCGGTAGAAAATTGGAAACATTTTGTCTATCCGCAAGTCGTTTTCAGCGATGCGGACGATACTTCCCGGGGAAGTGCCTGTTACAGGCAATTGGTACAATTGCCGGAGGAGTATGTAAAATACCATACACAAAAAGTAGCTGAAATATTGTATTTTAAGGACAGCGATCCTATGCCGGAAGTACGGCGGATTGATTATTCCCTGAAAAACTTTAAGGGAGTGTCTTATAAAGGGGGAGAGCCTCCTGTTGTACACATCGTCTACAGTACACAGCATATTGAAAAATCGGCCGGAGAGTCACTTTATAAACTGGACTATGAAACCCGAGGGGTGTTGTACCATGAATTGACGCATGCTTATCAACATGAACCTAAAAATATTGGTAGCTACGGGACCAATAAGACTTTTTGGGCCTGTATAGAGGGAATTGCAGATGCCGTAAGGACGGAAGCTGGTTTGTTTGATATAAAAACGTTACGGAAACCGGGAGGGAATTGGATGGACGGGTATAAGACGACCGGTTTTTTTATTCAGTGGCTGAAAACGAAAGATCCGGATGCTATCCGGAAATTCCACCAATCCGTGCGGGATTTAGATACCTGGAGTTTTGACGGTGCTATAAAGTATGTATTTGGAGAGCAACAAAGTATCGAAGGAATGTGGCAGGAGTATCAGGCATTTTTGCTGGCTGAAGAAAATAATAACCCTCTATAAAATAATTATATGAAGAGAATATCAGGATTTTTATGGTGTGTGCTGCTTCTACTGTCTGTGAGCAGTATATCGGCTCAAAGGAAAATTGATTACGTAAATCCCCTGGTGGGAACCAACGGGATGGGGCATACTTTTCCGGGGGCTTGTGTCCCTAACGGATTAATACAGTTAAGTCCGGATACAGATACGGTGCCTCACAATATAAATGGAGTTTATCAGTCCCGGGCTTATGAATATTGTGCCGGTTATCAGTATCACGATAAAACGATTGTCGGTTTTAGTCATACTCATCTCAATGGCACGGGGCATTCAGACTTGGGAGATATTTTAGTGATGCCTGTTGTGGGAGAAATAAAGTTTAACCCGGGTACGGCTGAGGATCCGGATGCCGGTTATCGTTCCCGTTTTTCGCATGAAACGGAAAAAGCGCATCCCGGGTATTATGCTGTTTTCCTGGAGGATTATCAGGTGAAAGCTGAGATGACAGCGACGCAAAGAGTCGGAATCCATAAATATACTTTTCCGGGAGGAGATGCTCATATTCTCCTGGATTTAATTCATGGTATATACAATTATGACGGAAAAGTGTTATGGGCCAATTTGCGGATAGAAAATGATACTTTGTTGACAGGTTATCGGATTACAAACGGTTGGTCGCGTGTAAATTACACTTATTTTGCGATCACTTTTTCAAAGCCTGTAAAGAGTTACGGTTACAAAGAAAGGGGGAAAACCTTATACAATGGTTTTTGGCGTAAGTTTGATATCTATCATAATTTTCCGGAGATCGGAGGAAGACGGGTAGTGGCTTATTTCGATTTTGATTTACAGAAAGGAGAAACGTTGGAAGTAAAAGTGGCCCTTTCTCCTGTTAGTGCTTCGGGAGCTTTAGCAAATCTGAAAGCAGAGGCTGCAGGAAAAAACTTTGAACAACTGAAGGCAGAAGCGGAACAGAGATGGGAGACGGAACTGGGACAAATTGAGGTAGAAGGGGATTACGATCAGGTATGTAATTTATACTCTTCTGTGTATCATACTTTAATCAATCCCTCTGTGTATATGGATCTCGATGGTTCCTACCGGGGACTGGATCATGAAATACATAAAGCGGACGGTTTTACCAATTATACTGTATTTTCTGTATGGGATACCTATCGGGCTTTGCATCCTTTGTATAATCTTTTGCATCCGGAACGTAGCCGGAACATTATTGCTTCTATGCTGGCCCATTACAGCCAGAGTGTACATGGGTCCCTGCCTATCTGGTCGCATATGGGAAATGAAAACTGGTGCATGATTGGTTATCACGGAGTATCGGTGGTGGCAGATGCATACATAAAAGGAATCCCGATGGATGAAAAGTTAGCTGCAAAAGCAGTAGTCAGCAGTTCTGCTATTCCTTATCTGGACGGTACAAAAGAATATATGGAATTGGGATATGTCCCTTTGGAAAAGAGCGGAAGTGCAGCTTCTGTTACGCTGGAATACGGATATGACGATTGGGCCATCTACAACATGGCTGAAAAAATGGGACTAAAAGATGTTGCAGCTACTTATAAGAAAAGAGCGGCTGCCTATCAGTACCTGATGGATCCTTCGCTGGGATTTGTACGCCCTAAAAACGCTGAAGGGGAATGGAAAATGAATTTTGACGTATTGGATACCCACGGGCAGGGATTTATTGAAGGGAATTCCTGGAATTATTCTTTCTATGTACCGCAGGATGTAGAAGGCTTGATGAAAGCAATGGGAGGAAATAAGCGGTTTGTCGGGCGTTTGGATTCCTTGTTTACTATGCATCTGCCGGAAAAGTATTATGCCAATACAGAAGATATAACGGAAGAAGGGCTAATGGGAAATTATGTACATGGAAATGAACCTAGCCACCACATTGCTTATTTGTATATGTGGACGTCCCAGCCCTGGAAAACCCAGTACCGGATCCGGGAAATCATGGACCGGATGTACCGCAATAATATAGACGGATTGTGTGGAAACGACGATTGCGGGCAAATGTCCGCCTGGTATATTTTCAGTGCTATGGGTTTTTACCCGGTTTGTCCGGGATCTGACCAATATGTTTTCGGTGCTCCTTATTTTCGGGAAATGAAAATCCATTTGGAAAACGGAAATGAATTGGTTATTAAGGCGCCAAACGTAAGCAGTACCAATCGGTATGTAAAGTCGGTGCGTTTGAACGGGAAACCTTATGATAAAGCTTATATAACGCATGCGGATCTGGTAAGGGGAGGAGAATTATATTTCGAAATGAGTAGCCGTCCCAATAAAAAACGGACTTTTACCGAATCTCAAAAGCCGTATTCATTGAGTCGGGATGTCCGGTAAGCGGGAGAAGTGTTTAGATGGGAAAGGGGGAAAGAAGGAGGGGACAGGTCTTTTTGGGGAAGCCGGCTTAATTCCGCTGAGAGAAGGAATAAAGGAGTACGGATTGGTTTTTGTGCCAAACCGGAGGGGTGTTTGTTTGAGTCTTAGAAATAATTACAATTAAAATGAAAAAAATACATTATGGTATAGGTTGCCTGCTGTCAATTCTGTTGTTGACGGGTCAGGGAGTGCGGGCTGTAAATGAAACGGCTTCCCAACCGCTTATTCAATACGTTAAACCGCTGGTGGGAACTTCCGGTTTCGGAAATGTTTACCCGGGGGCTCAGCTCCCTTTCGGGGGGATACAGATCAGTCCGGATACAGATTTTGATTATTACGATGCCGCCGCCGGATATAAATATGATCATCATACTTTGTTGGGATTTAGCCTGACACATCTGAGCGGAACGGGAATTCCGGATCTGGGGGATTTCCTTTTTATGCCGGGTACTGGAAAAATTAAGTTTACACCGGGTACGCACGAAAATCCGGATGCCGGTTATCGTTCCCGCTATTCCCACCAGCGTGAGTGGGCTTCTCCCAATTATTATGGGGTAGATTTACTGGATTACGGTGTAAAGGCAGAGATGACTTCCGGGGAGAGGAGTGGTATTTTCTGTTTTACTTATCCGGAATCGGAAGAAGCTTTTATTCTGATCGATTTAAACCATACCCTTTGGCAAAGCTGTGAGTGGAGCAACATACGTTTTGAGAACGACTCTACCCTTACGGGCTATAAACTGGTAAAAGGCTGGGGACCGGAACGTCACGTTTATTTTACAGCTGTCTTTTCCCGCCCTTTTGAATCATACGGGATTATGCAGGATACGACTCCGGTTGTGTATAATACCAAACGCTTTCGGAGCCATTTGGAAGCCTGGGGAAAAGAGCTGAGGGTATGGATGAAGTTTAAAACGGGAAGCGGGGAAAAAGTATATGTAAAAACAGCGGTTTCTGCTGTCAGTACCGATGGGGCCCTACTCAATATGAAGGAATTGGAGGGACATACTTTTGAAACTTTAAAGAGAAGCGGGGAGGAGAAATGGAATGCGGAACTGGGAAAATTTATTGCCAAAGGTTCACAGAAACAATTGGAAACTTTTTATACTTCGGTTTATCATGCAGCCTTGCATCCTTTTCTCTTTCAGGACGCTGATGGAAAATTCCGGGGATTGGATAAAAATATCGGACAGGCGGAAGGTTTTACCAATTATACCGTATTTTCTCTGTGGGATACTTACCGGGCTTTACATCCTCTGTTCAATTTAGTTCAACGGGAGGTTAATGCAGATGTAATTCATTCGATGTTGGCTCATTATGATAAAAGTGTGGAGAAAATGTTACCGGTTTGGTCATTTTATGGAAATGAAACCTGGTGCATGATTGGTTATCACGCTGTTTCGGTTATTGCAGATGCAATAGTGAAGGATGTAAAAGGATTTGATTATGAACGGGCTTATGAAGCTATGAAAACCACAGCTATGAATCCGCATTACGATTGTTTGCCGGAATATATTTCGCTGGGATGGGTTCCTTTCGATAAGGAAAAAGAATCGGTCTCCAAAACGCTGGAATATGCTTATGACGATTATTGTATAGCTCAGGCGGCTAAGAAATTGGGGAAACAGGCTGATTATGAATATTTCCTGAATCGTTCCCTTGCTTATCAGAACCTGATCGATCCGGAAACAAAATATATGCGGGGAAGGGATAGTGAAGGCAAATGGCGTACACCATTTGCGCCTATTGCTTATCAAGGACCTGGCTCTGTAAACGGATGGGGGGATATAACGGAAGGATTTACCATGCAATATACCTGGTATGTTCCTCACGATGTACAAGGCTATATCAACGAAGCCGGAGAAAAATTATTCCGGGCACGTTTGGACAGTATGTTTGTGATGGAATTGCCCGACGATATCCCCGGTGCTCACGATATTCAAGGACGGGTTGGAGCGTATTGGCACGGAAATGAACCTTGCCATCAGGTAATTTACTTGTACAATTACCTGAAACAACCCTGGAAATGCCAGGAGAAAATACGTTATATTATGGATACCTTTTATGGGAATACCCCGGATGCATTAAGCGGAAATGACGATTGCGGACAGATGTCTGCCTGGTATATTTTCAATGCAATGGGATTTTATCCGACAGCTCCCTCCAGTAATATTTATAATATAGGTTCTCCTGCTCTCGAAAGTGTAGAGATGCGGATGAGCAACGGAAAACGGGTTAAGGTCACTACTCAAAACTGGTCGCCCGAAAATGTCTATATCCGGGAAATGTATCTGAACGGAAAGAAATATGATAAATCCTATATTACTTACGAGGATATATGGGAAGGAGCTGAGCTGCATTTTGTCATGAGCCGGAAGCCGAATTACCGCCGGGCTGTCTCAGCAGCTGCAGTACCCGCTTCTTTGTCCGGGGTGGGAAAGACATTGAAGTATCAGCCTAACGGAAAATAACAGAGCAGGACTGAAATCCGGAAAATTTAAAAACTTTTCCAGGTTTTATTTTTTCATCTTTTTCTTTGATTTTTCGAATGTTTTGAAGAATAAAAGTGAATGATTCACCTTATTTTATGTTTTACTGGCATTTTATATTTTATATTTAAAAAATAATCCGTATAATCGAACTTTAATTCAACGTTTAATTATGCGGATTCGTTTTTTTATAGGAATTTTAGGAATATGCGCCTTATGGGGGTGTCATCACGATTCGGGCGGACCTGTTTATGCTGACCGGACAATAATCGTTTATTTAGGAGTTGATAATAATTTTAGCGGGGAAGATGCCGAGAAAATAGAAAGTTTGAGGAAGGGGTGGAAAGAAGACTATCCCGGACATCTGCTTGTATATGCCGATCCCCGGAAGGGGCGGTTGAGCTCGGGTGACGGTTTACCTTATTTGACCGAGGTGGTGTGGGAAAACGGGGAGGCTGTAGCCAGACAGGTAAAACAATATGCGGAGCAAAATTCTGCCAGTCCGGAAGTGTTTCGTCAGGTTTTGACAGAGATTGTGGCGGATTATCCCGCTGATTCGTATGGGCTGGTCGTCTTGTCCCATGCTTCCGGTTGGCTGCCTTCAGGGACGCTGGCCAGTCCGCATTCCATCATCAACGACGGGGATTCAGATATGGAATTATGGGATTTTGCAGAAGCGATTCCGGTAAAGATGGACTTCATTGTTTTAGATGCCTGCTTTATGGCGGGAGCGGAAGTAATTTATGAATTAAAAGAGAAGACGGATTATTTGGTCAGTTCGCCTGCAGAAGTTTTGGTTCCGGGATTTGTATACAGAAGTATGATGTCCCATTTGATGTTGGAGCAGCCCGATGTCCTTGCGGTTGCCCGGGATTTTTATAATTATTTCAATGACCAGAGCGGAATGAAACGTTCGGCTACAGTAAGTGTTTTTAAGATGTCTGCTGTGGAAGCATGGACAGAAATGACCCGTACTTTATTAGAGCAGGTAGATGGGGAAAAACTCATTGATCTGGACCGTATCCAACGTTTTGGATACGGAGAGAATAAATTGTATTTTGATTTGGGAGATTATATAAAAGCTCTTTATCCGGATCGTTTTGAGGAATTTACCACTGTCCTGAATAATTGTGTCATTTATAAAGCCTGTACGCCAGGCTATTATTCTGCGGGAACGGTTTCCTATTCCGATATCAATGCGTATTCCGGAGTAACGGTTTATATTCCGCAGGCAGAATTCCCTTATATTAATTCCGTTTATCAGCGGTTGAAGTGGACAAAGCGGGTAAATCCATATATCCCTTTATAAGCTTTCAGAAGTCTGAATTTTTATTAATTTTGTTCGGTTTATTCTTTTTAATCAGTCGTCAGTATGGCATTTGGTATTGCAGACTTAAGTATAGTTCCGATACGGAAAGAACAATCGGAAAGAAGTGAAATGGTTTCCCAGATATTGTTCGGAGAATTATTTGAGATACTGGAAGTTACAGATAAATGGTCCTATGTGAAGTTGCAGGTGGACGGTACGGAGGGTTGGATTAGTCAAAATATGTGTTTGCCGGTGAGCGATGAATTTGCCGGTCAATATAGGGAAGAACCGCCGATGCTGACGACGGAAATTTTCAATATTGTGACAAAAGAAGGAGATTACGGGAATAAACTGATTGTTGCCGGTAGCGTATTGCCTTTTTTTAATGCTGAAAACCAGAAATTTTCGATAGGGGAAGATACTTATACTTTGATGACAAAACCCCGTAATGTCGGAATGGATAGCTTGCGCGAATTAATTATAGAATATGCCCTGAAATATTATAATGCCCCTTATCTGTGGGGAGGCCGTTCCCCTTATGGAATAGATTGTGCCGGATTGGTACAAATGGTTTACCGCCTGGCAGAGATTAAATTGCCACGTACCGTTACGGAACAAGTGAACTGCGGGCAGAATTTTTCTTTTATAGAAGAGGCTTTACCGGGGGATCTGGCTTTTTTCGGGGACGAAACGGAGGTCACTCATGTCGGAATTTTATGGGAACAAAACCGTGTTATTCACGCTTCCGGACGGGTGAGGATAGACCGGATCGATCATCAGGGAATTTTCAATGAAGACCTGAAACGCTATACGCATAATTTGAAAGTAATCAAAAGGATTGTTTTGGATTGATGGGAGGGGGGAATGTTCAAATGTTCAAGCGTTCAAATGTTTAGGAGGCATGGGGGCAGTTCGGTGATAGTAACCTTGAAAATTTACTTCTCAGAGGTTTTATGCTGTAAATTTGGACATGTGTTTTCCGGTGTCCGAAAGAATAAATATGTTTTTCCGGTGTTTATTTTTTTATATTACCGGATAAGGTCAAGTTAATTTCCGGGTTTTTGGGATCATTGGTGATAACCGTAATCGTTTTATATTGACGGCCGCTTTTTCCGGAAGGATCGAAAATGGCACGGATTGTCATCGATTTCCCCGGAGCCACTGTGTTTTTTCCCAGCACTACAGCTGTACATCCGCAACTGGATTTGGTTTTCCGGATAATCAGTTCTGATTTTCCTTTATTTTCCAGAATAAAATCGCATTTTCCTTTTTCTTTAGGTTTGATTTCTCCGAAAGAGAGATCTTTTTCTCTGAAATGTGCAACGGGAGCATTGGCTAATTCTTCCGGTGTTAATCTTGTAAAATCTTCCTTGATAGTAGCGGATATGGCAAGACGGTTTCTGTAGGAATCTTTGTCGTTGACAATGAAAATAATATTGTCGTAAATGTAGCCGTACTCCTTATTGGCAATGGCGTCGAAAGCCAGGATCAGCATTCCTTTTTCTTTGGGTTTAATCTGCTCCGGTACCTGGATGTGCAGGTAAGAAGGGGCGTAGAGAACAGATAGGGTGACTTCTGTGTCCAGGGAATTATAAAAATAGACGGTGTCTTTGGTTATTGTTCCGCTGTAGATTTTCCCAAAATTTACGGAAGAAGAACGGAACTTTAATCCGTCCATACTATACCGGTATAAGAGAAAGGGTTTATCGGGATTCTCCACTACCTTCCCTTTTAAATAGAGTTTTTCCGGGGAATTCGATGCATTGGAAAATACCATAATCGAATAAGAAAAATGGGGAGGAAAAGAGGTTGAATTGAACGTTATTTTAATTGAGGACGATTGACCCGGAGCAATAGGACTTTTATCCCACTCTGCTTTGATTTGGGAAGTAACAGGAGACACCCGGGAAATAATGACAGGTTGTTCCCCGCTATTGGTAAAACGGAAAAGGATAGCCGTCGGCTTGTCGTCGGCTTTTAAATTGTCCAGAAGGGTATCTTTATTTTCAAAACAGAGTCTTCCTTGCTGGGCAAAGCTGACGAATCCAAGCAAAAGGAACAAAAAGACGGGGATAAACTTCATATTACTGAACATTTCCGGTTAATTTACAAGTGACAATTGTATTTTTAGGATCGTTGAGTGTGAAAGAGACGATTTTTACTTTTCTCCCTGAAGTATTATCGGTATTCAACGTAAGGGTTACTTTGGTTTTCTTTCCGGGTTTAATAATTGTTTTAGCGGGAACGACAGAAAGCATTTGATCGTCAGAAGTTTTTATTTTCCGGATGATAAGATCGGATTTGCCTGCATTCTGGATATAGATTTCCTGCTTTTTGGTCGTATTTTTTTTGAGGATACCTAGTTTGATTTCTGTTTCTGAAAATATAGCCTGGGGAGCATTTTGGTAATTATTCTTTTTAAAGGCTGAAAAATCTTCGCAGATGTTTGCTACGACTCCGAGTGAGCCTTTATCGCCGGCATCGGTTTCTATTTCCATCTGATCGTTGACAAATCCCCAATCCTTTTTTTGATCGGGGTAGTAGAGAATACGAACTTCCCCTTTTTCCCCGCTTTTCAACATTTCCGGGATAACAGTGGCTGAGATATAATTTCCTGCCGGGTGAATGCTGATTTTAACCGGGCGGGTTCCTGTATTGACGATATCCATCGATTTTTCCGCAATGGCGGTGTTATAAATACTGCCCAGGTTGAAGTAACTGGAACGGGTTTTGAGGGTACCGATGGAATGAGTATAGTCTGCATACGGATCAGAGTTACCGGCAAAAACTTTCCCTTTGATAGCTAAAGAGACAATAGAGTTTTCTGCATTGGATTTCACCGTGATGGATTTCAGGAAAGAATTGAGACGGTTTTTGGGATTGAAACTCACTTTAATGCAGCCCGTTTCATTGGGTAAAATCGGTTTGCGGCTCCATTGCGGGGTGGCACAACCGCAACTGGGTCTGACTTCTGTCAGAATCAGCGGACCTTTTCCTGTATTTTTAAAAATAAAATCGTATGAGACGATACCGCCGCTTTCGCTGATATTTCCGAAATTATGTATTGTCGTTTCAAAATCTATTTTTGCCCTTTGTCCGAAGAGGAGGAGGGGAAAAAGAATAAATAATACTAAAATAACCCTTTTCATTTGTTTTCCTTTATTATTGTTGTTGTTTTCTATATAAAAGCCGGCGGAATGTCACAAAAGTAAAAATAGAAAAGAAAAAAGAAAAACAGAATTCAATGAAAAACGATAAATTAGGAATTTTTTAAGGGTAAAAAATAGAGAAATGGAGAAAATAAAAATTTGAAACAGACATAGAGTCCCCCCTATAACGAATAAAATTCCGGATAACCCTGCGTTTTCCAAAGGAAAAATTGGGACAGATAAAAATAAAGTGTATCTTTGCGGCGTTTAACGATATTAATTATTTAAAGATTTAGAAATTATGTATTTAACAGCGGAAAAGAAAGAAGAGCTTTTTTCTTCATACGGGAAGTCTAATAAAGATACTGGTTCTGCCGAATCTCAGATCGCTTTATTTTCCTACCGTATCAATCATTTAACTGAACATTTGAAGAGCAATCACAAGGATTTTGGTACACAACGTGCCTTGATCAAATTAGTAGGAAAGCGTAGAGCATTATTGGATTATCTGAAAAGAAATGATATTGAGAGATATCGTTCTATCGTTAAAGCGTTGAATTTACGTAAATAAGCATACGTTTCGGACAAACCCGGGATCTTCCCCGGGCTTGTTTTTATTAATACCTCCCTCCAAGCCTCCATTGCAATTTTAATTTAATCTGAATGTTTTTCTTCGGATCAAATTGCATATCTAATAAAAGAGTTCCGTTAAAATAAATTATTTTAACTGTTTGATTATGAATGTTATTGAAAAAAGTATTACTCTCCACGACGGAAGGGTAATTACCTTGGAAACAGGCAAGTTGGCTAAGCAAGCTGATGGTGCTGTGATGTTGAAAATGGGCAATACCATGATATTGGCAACTGTGGTGTCTGCTCAGGAAGCGGGTCCGGATGTGGATTTTATGCCATTATCGGTCGATTATAAAGAGAAGTTTTCAGCTATTGGGCGTTTCCCCGGAGGATTTACCCGTAGGGAAGGAAAAGCTTCGGATTATGAGGTATTGGTATCCCGTTTAATCGACCGGGCGTTGAGACCTTTATTTCCGGACGATTATCATGCGGAGACTTTTGTACAAGTGACTCTCTATTCGGCAGATCCGGAGTCAATGCCGGATTCATTGGCCGGATTGGCTGCTTCTGCTGCAATTGCTGTAAGCGATATTCCTTTCCACGGTCCGATTTCAGAAGTGAGAGTGGCCCGTATTCAGGGGGAATTTGTGATTAATCCGACCTGTTCGCAGTTGAAAGAGGCCGATTTGGATATTATGGTAGGGGCTACCTATGAAAATATCATGATGGTAGAAGGAGAAATGAGTGAAGTTTCGGAAAAAGAAATGTTGGATGCCATCAAGTTCGCTCACCTTGCAATTAAAGATCAGTGCTTGGTACAAAAAGAATTAGCCGAAGCGGTAGGGAAAGCAAAGCGTACTTATTGCCATGAAGTAAATGACGAAGAGTTGCGGAAAGATGTATGGGACAAATGTTATCAAAAGGCTTATGATGTTGCCCGTCAGTGCAATGCCGATAAGCACCTGAGGGGTGAGTTGCTGAACCGGGTATGTGAAGAATATATGGAAAGCTTGCCGGAAGAGGAAAGGGACGCCAAAAAGATGATGGTTGCCCGGTATTATCACGACGTGGAGAAAGAAGCGATGCGCCGGATGATACTGGACGAAGGAGTTCGGCTGGACGGACGGACTACAGAACAGATCCGGCCGATTTGGTGTGAAGTCGGTTACCTGCCCGGACCTCACGGTTCTTCCATTTTTACCCGCGGGGAAACGCAGTCTTTGTCGACGGTTACCTTAGGTACGAAACTGGACGAAAAAATTATTGACGAAGCTACTGAAAAAGGAAAAGAACGGTTTTTGTTGCATTATAATTTCCCTCCTTTTTCTACCGGGGAAGCAAAAGCCAGCCGGGGAGTGGGACGCCGGGAAATCGGACACGGAAATTTAGCTCACCGCGCATTAAAACGCATGATACCGGAAGATTTTCCCTATACGGTACGGGTCGTATCCGACATATTGGAATCCAATGGTTCTTCTTCTATGGCAACCGTATGTGCCGGGACTTTGGCTTTGATGGATGCCGGTGTTCCGATGAGGAAACCGGTGACAGGAATTGCTATGGGATTGATTACCGATAAAGGATGTGAAAAATATGCTGTATTATCGGATATTTTAGGAGATGAGGACCATCTCGGCGATATGGATTTTAAAGTGACCGGCACAGTAGACGGGATTACTGCTACCCAGATGGATATTAAAGTCGATGGTCTGCCTTATGAAATTCTGGAAAAAGCGCTGGAACAGGCTAGACGGGGACGTTTGCATATTATGAATATTATCCGGGAAACCTTGCCGGGACCTCGTCCGGAACTGAAGCCGCATGCTCCTCGTATTCAGACCATTATTATCGATAAAGATCAGATCGGAGCCGTCATTGGACCCGGCGGAAAGATTATCCAGGATATTCAGGAAAAATCAGGAGCTACCATTAATATAGAAGAAGTAGACAATAAAGGAATTATCGATGTTTCTGCTTCCAATGCTGATTCCATTAATATTGCTTTGGCCCGCATCCGTGCCATAGTAGCTAAACCGGAAGAAGGAGAAGTGTATGAAGGAATCGTGAAGTCGATTATGCCGTTTGGGGCATTTGTCGAAATTTTACCGGGGAAAGACGGATTACTCCATGTTTCGGAAATCGACTATAAACGTATAGAAAAGGTGGAAGATGTATTGAAAGAAGGAGATAAAATCCAGGTGAAATTGCTGGAGATAGATAAAAAAACCGGAAAATTGCGTTTGTCCCGGAAAGCTCTTTTGCCCAGACCGGAGCGGAGAGAAAACAATAAAAACAATTGATTTTTTTCAGCACCTTGAAATAAGGGGAATAAAAAAAGAGGCGTGAGCCTCTTTTTTGCGTTATAAGAAAAAGGAATTCAGCCCTATTTTGAAAGAAATCGTATCGAATGCTAAAGGGGAAATTAAAATTAATTTATCTTTGTATGCCTTAAAAGTATTGGGAAAATGGAAAACAGATTAAAAATAGGAATCACTCAGGGTGATGTAAACAGTATCAGTTATGAATTGATTATAAAAATGATGGCAGAAAACCGGATTTGTGAGATTTGTACACCTATACTGTACGGATCCTCTAAAGTGGCTGCTTACCATCGGAAAACGTTGAATATTGAGAATTTTAATCTGAACAGTATCCAGAATCCGCAGGAGGCTAATCCGAAACGGTGTAACGTAATTAATTGTGTGGATGATGCTGTAAAAGTAGAGTTGGGAAAAGAAACCCGGGAATCGGATGAAGTGGCCATGATTGCCTTGAAAGAAGCCCTGGATGCGTTGGATCATCAGACTATAGATGCAGTTGTTGCAGGACCGCAGGGAGTGAAATCCTTTGAATTGGAAAATGCACAGGGATGTCCTGCTTTCCTGGCTGCCCGTTACGGGCTGAAAGATACAATGCCTCTGCTGGTGGGGACAAAGATGAAAATCGGTTTTGTTACGACACATATTCCTTTCAAAGAGATAACCCCTCATATCACTTTCGAGAATATCTGCCAGAAGCTGAATATGCTGGACAGTTGTTTAAAGAAAGATTTTACCATCCGGAAACCCCGGATAGCAGTGCTGGGCCTTAATCCCCATACGGGAGAGAACTGTACTTTCGGAGAGGAAGAACATAATATTATTATTCCGGCTTTGGAAAAAGCCCGGGAAAACGGTATTATGGCTTTGGGACCTTATGCTACAGACAGTTTGTTCAGTGGGATAGAATTTGAAAAATTTGATGCTATACTGGCCTTATACCACGATCAGGGCATGATCCCTTTTAAAGCCATAGAAGGATATGAAGGAGCTGTGTTAATGACCGGTTTACCGGTGGTATATACTTCTACTGTCACGGGTACAGCTTATGATATTGTAGGAAAAGGGATAGCGGATGAGTCGACTTTAAGAAATGCCCTCTATTTGGCAATAGATGTATATAATAACCGTATGCAAAACGAAGAATTAGGTGCCAATCCTCTTCAGCATTATGATGTAGCCGGTAATGCGAATGAAAGCGATATGAATGTAGAACAAATTGCAGGGGTGACAGAAGAAGTTGAAGATTAATATTTTGTTTTCCGGGCAAATTATTCGTCTATTTTTTCTGCGGGAACCGGTAGTTCATAGCGGGATTCGATGATTTCTCTGTCACTGAAAAAGAAAGCTGTTTCCCGGCTTGCATTTTCCTCACTGTCGGAAGCATGGATAGCATTCCGGGTTTTGCTTCCGGCAAATTGTTTCCGGATAGTTCCGGGGGAGGCTTTTGCAGGATCTGTGGCACCGATGAGTTTTCGGAAATCAGCTACTGCATTTTCTTTTTCCAGTACGGCGGCGACAATAGGGCCGGATGTCATAAAAAGACATAAATTGCGGAAAAAAGGACGTCCCTGATGTATATGGTAGAACTTTTCAGCATCGGAGCGGCTGAGGTATAACATTTTCAGAGCCAGTATCCGGAATCCTGCCTGCTCAATAATGCGCAATATTTCTCCGGTATGTCCTCCTCCTACGGCATCGGGCTTTAAAATAGTGAAAGTCCTGTTTTTCATCACTCTTCTGTTTGGTTAACTGTAGGCAAAGTTATGAAATCCTCCCGGGAAAGAGCTTTCCGGATATGTTATTGTCTTATAAATGTTGTCAACAGACTTTATCAGTAGTCGCTCAGGTTTTCGAACATGGGCGTGCTCAGGTATTTTTCGGCCCGGTCCGGGAAAATGACAATGATATTGCCTTTTTCTATACGTTCGGCTGTTTTCAAAGCGGCGACCATGGCGGCTCCGCTACTCATACCTGCAAAGATGCCTTCTTCCGCGATGATGCGGCGGGCCATGGCGATAGCTTCTTCGCTTTCAACCATAATCTGCATATCTATACGCGAAGGATCGTAGATTGCCGGCACTATAGCTTCTTCCATGTTTTTTAATCCTTGTATATAATGTCCTTTAATGGGATGGGCACAGACGATTTTGATATCCGGTTTACATTGTTTTAAAAATTTTGAGATGCCCATTATAGTACCGGAAGTACCCAAAGCACTGACAAAGTAATCAATGCGGCCTTTCGTCTGTTGCCAGATTTCTATGGCTGTATTTTCATAGTGCGCCTGATAATTACCGGCATTGGAGAATTGATCCGGCATAAAGTATTTGCCGGGGTTTTCTTTCACCAGTTTGCGGGCTTTGCGGATGGCTCCGTCCGTGCCTTCAGCTGCCGGGGTGAGAATGACCTTACCCCCGTAAGAGCGGATAATTTTACGGCGTTCTACAGAGACCGCTTCACTCATAACGATTTCTACAGCATATCCTTTTACAATACCGATAATGGCCAAGCCGATTCCTGTGTTTCCGGAAGTCGGTTCGATAATGGTTTTCCCTGGGGAGAGTTTCCCCTCCTGTTCCGCTTGTTCTATCATCTGGACGGCAATGCGGTCTTTTATGCTGCCGGTCGGATTAAAACCTTCCAGCTTAGCGAAAATACGGACGTCTTTTTTAGTACATAGTCTGTTTATCCGGACCAGGGGGGTGTTGCCTATGGTCTCGAGTATATTGTTCTTTATCATCAGTGTGTGGTTTTAACAAGTTTCAGCAACAATTTCGGCAATGTCTTTAACGGGTATGGCATCGGGTTTTTTAGCAAATGTCTTTTTACAGAGTGGACAAGCTGTTACGAGAACGTCTGGTTTATAAGAGGCGTAGATGCGTAAAGCGTCTGTACTGATGCGGTAACGCTGTTCTCCGGAAATATGGGTATTGGCCAGAGATCCTCCGCAGCACAATGAATTCCGGTCGTCATAAGGCGTATCTATTTTCTGACTTACCGTTTGGAGAATGCGACTGGGGGCAGCGTAGACATTGCTTCCCCGGCCTAGTTCACAGGGATTGTGGAAAACGGTACGGAGGGCCGAAGGTACGATCTTCAGACAGTGGTTCCGGATCAGGTAATCGATATATTCTGTGTGGTGCATGACCTGCATTTGCAGTCCGTATTCCTCTTTAAACGTTTTGTAACATATAGGACAGGAGGTAACCAGGATTTCTGCTTTTGAAGCTTCTATAATGGCTTTGTTTTTTTCCAGGATGACTGAAGCGGCGCTTTGATTTCCGGAAAGCAGCATCGGACGCCCGCAGCATACTCCGCCGTTTTCATCTATAAAAGTATACGAAACATTTGCCTTTTTGAAAATGGAACGCATGGCTTGTATGACACTGGGGGTGAGGTGTCCCATACAACCTGCAAAATAAGCTGCTTTGGCCGGGGAAAAGGATGGAAGCTTGACATAGCTGTACGTATCCTTCGTAATCCGGATCAGATCCGGACGTTTGCTTAAACGTAAGGCATTATGGCGGATGTCGACCGGACAACTGGCCTCACAGCGGCCACACATCAGGCAATTTTCCCGTTGTACGGTGTAATCTCTCCGATGGCGTATTTTTTTCAGAAAATATACCGCCTGAGTATCATTCAGGCCGAGGGAGGTATTCAATTGACAGCGGTCGATGCAAATTCCGCAGCGGGAACAGGAAAAGACCTGGATTTCACTGAAAGCATTGAAAGTTTTCCCTTGACGGATTCCCCAGTTTTTGAGGAAAATATATACCACTTCTGTGGGGATATGCATATACCGGGAAAAAGGCAGTAGCAGGAAAAATAAACCCAGAACGGAAGAATAAGCCCACCATGCCGGATAAGCCAGGGTATCCAGGGGTAAAAATGTAGCGAAAGCGTCACCTGCTGTGTGGGTCAGGAAACTGCCCCCTCCGCGGAGCCCGCTGGTGAAACTTTCGGCTAAGAACCGAAAGGGGAAAATGAGCCATAGAACCGTCAGAATCAGTAAATCCAAAGGTCTGTGACGGGTCGTTTTTTTCAGTCCTACCACCCGGGAAGAAATCCGTTTGGCCAAAGCCAGAAAAAGTCCGGACAGGATGAATAATAAAATCAAGTCCATGATAAAAGCAAAGACATTGCTGTAAGGAAAGGTTTCATTTGCCGGATGAAAATAACGGAAAAAGATGGCAAAATAAGGGGGATTGAAAGCACTGGTGTGGTAAACCATCGATTCTGTTTTCCCTACTACAATCAGTAAAAACCAACCCAGAGCAAAACACATATGCATATACCCCAGAAAAGGATTTGTCCGGAATATTCTATGGTGAACCAAACATTCCAGAACAGTTTCTTTTGTCGCTTTCAGGGTTTTGACACTGAACATCCCTTTTAGAATCAGTTTCTTTTCCGGCCGGGAAAAACTCCTGATCCATCTGATGTATTTAATGATTAAAAAAATAATCAATATGTTCAGACCGATAGTAAAAGGAAGTACAAAATGATCGTAATACATAGAATGCTTTCTATTGGATATAAATGATAAATTTATTTTCTCAGGTATTGTATCATAGTCAGTATCATTTTCCGGGTATCTACTCCTCGCGGACACACCAGCAGACACTTGCCGCAAAGCATACATTTAGATAAATTCTTCGCTGCTTCCTGATTTTCTCCTCTTTTTACCAACATCTGCAGTTTCCGGATATTGAATTCCGTCAGGTTCCCGGCTGTGCACGTTGCCGTACAGCCTCCGCAACCGATACAGAGCTTCGTACTGGGTACTTTCTCTGCTATATAAGCTGAGAAAGATTTATCGTTTTTATCGTAATCGATACTTCTGGTTTCCGATATGGAGTACCCCCAAAGTGTTGTCATGTGGTTCGGTTATTTAAAGGATTGATTCTGTTTTAAGTAGGCTGCTATTGCCCAGGCTGCGGAACGGGCATCTGTAAGGGTATCCGTCAGGTTCATCGGAGCTGTAGCGCAGCCGGCCAGAAAAACCCCTTCCTGATTACTCAGGTTGGTTCCGTAATGCGGATCTGCCGCTTGGATAAATCCGTTGGGAGACTGTTTTAACGACAATTGCCGGGCAGCTTTCCGGCTGCCTTCAGAAGCTTCCATGCCGACCATAAGGACCAGAAGGTCGAGGGTCATCCTGAGCGGCTTTCCGATAAGCGTGTCTTCCACTTTTATGACAAGTTGTTTATCGAGGTTTTCAGCGGCCTCGGAGAGTCTGCCCCTGACAAATTTAATATTGTATTTTTCCTGGGCTTCCCGGTACATTTCTTCATAACCGGGCCCGAACATACGCATGTCCATATAAAAACAGAAAATCTCGGCTTCAGGAATAAATTCCCGCACTTCAATTGCTTGTTTTACAGCGGTGATACAACACAACTTGGAACAATGATAATTGCATATTTTTTCGTCTCTGGAACCCACACAGTGGATGAATCCGATGCGTTTGGGACTTTTTCCATCCGGTAATTGGAGGGAATGATTGGAAAAAAAGTTTTCGAGTTCTACAGAAGTAATGACGTGATTGTAAACTCCATAGCCATATTCTTCTTTCCGCTGGGCTTCGAAAAGTTTAAAACCGGTGGTAATCAGTAAAGCATCCCCTTCTAAAAGTCCCCGGTCACTCAAAAGCACTGAAAATTGCCCTTGGGCCGTCTTTTGCAGGTTGTGGGCTTCCGTGTTCAGGTGTAAATGAATATTGGGATGATTCAGGTTTTCATGTAACAGCTTACAGATTTCCTGTGCATTTTTCCTGTCGGGAAAAAGTTGATACCAATTATTTAAATTTCCGCCTGTCGTATTTTCCTTTTCGATCAAATCTACCTGAATGCCTTCGTTTGCAAGCCGGAAAGCAGCTTCACAGCCCGCCGGGCCACCGCCGATAATGATTACCTTCATAGATTACAGGTTTATGGTTTCTCACTATTCAATTCTCATTTGTCTGTATATTGGCCTGACCATACCAAAAATTAAAATGTCCGGAAAGCCGGAAAGATAAGGGAAAGACTGATTTTAAAATAGAATTCAGTTTTCTGCCTCTCTTTGGGAATTTGTTTTTTCCTATTTTACTTTTAAATAAGTGGGACAGGCGGGTTCCCCCAGCGAATCCCCCCTTATATTCCGGTATTTGGCATCGCGCTCATATTCAATTCCCATTTTGTCCAATAAGGGTTCTACTGCTACCTGGTGCATTTGTAAACCGATTTCCCAGGGATCATATCCCAGTACCAAAGCTGCCAGTTCTTCGTATGTAAGCACCGGTATACCATACCCGTCAGGGCCGTATGTAATTCCCTCCATTTCACTGATCGTATATTGCCATTTGTCCAGAAACATTCCGCATCCCGGGCAATTTGTCAAAATAAAATCCGGTTCGTACTCCTGCATGGATTCGAATTTTTTCTTTGAATTGGCTACGGAAAACCCCCGGTTTGCCATTACCAGGTAATTCCGGAAGCCAAATCCGCAACAATGACGCCGTTCCGGGTAATCTACCGGTTCTCCCCCCCAGGCCTCTATTAGTCCGGAAAGAACCGCCGGAAATTCTGCGCCTCCAATTCCTTTAGAAGGAAACATCTTGGCATAATGGCAGCCGATGTGATCCACTCCTCTCAACGGCCGTCCGCTATGTACATCTTTCAGAGAATAAACCGCCAATTCAGCTATATGCTGACGGAATTTGTAGATGATATCCGATGTATGAGCCAGATTTTTAGGCTTTTTAAATTCTCTCTTCGTAGCTTTCCATAAAAAATCCCGGATTTTTTCCTCTATTTCGGGATGATGTTCCCAGGTGTCCAGAATTTCAGTATATATTCCGAATGAGGTGATGCAGGAAGGCGTTATATTTTCATAACCAGCTTCTGTCATCAAGGCAAAATGCCGCGCTACGACAGTCATAATTGTTTCTATCGGGACTACGTCCGAATGATAACCGATTCCGGTGCAGGTGGTATGCCGGGCATCTTCCAGTACATCTTTGTGTAATTTATTCCGGAGAATATCCAGATAAGCCCATTCGGAACCGGGAAAGAACGTCTGACGGATACAACTGCGCGCATAGAAGTATTTATCGTCGGCAATTTCTTTCTGATAGTCTTTCCATATTTGTTGTTTCCCTAGTAAATTCATATATTCTTACCTCTTCCGGTTGTTTTTATTCGCTGTGAGAACCGTTGTTTTCCGTATAAACAGACATAAAATATTGTTCTATGTCTTTTCCCGATTCTTTGGCTTTTTCTTCCGAACACTTTTGGATGTGTTGTAAAAAGTCTGTTCCTCCTGTAATGTCGAAAATTCTATGGAGTTCTTCCATACTCTGCTCATCCACTTGCCTTAATGCTCCGGGACCCGGTTTGCGGTAGTTGGCATGCACCCGCTCGTAAACATCGTCCAGGTGGGCATAGATCCATTCCCATACCGGACCTTGTTCGGGATGCATTTCCGGTTTCACAATGTCTGGCGTCACGCAATATCCTCTTTCCAGTATATTGGTATCTATCACTTTTTTTAAAGCATATTGCTGCCTGCCTTTTTCAGAACAGGTGAACGTCCCCTCGTCCTGGGCCAGCTTCCGCAAGGCCATAATGATTAATCCGGGCGTATTCCCGCGGGGACAGCGGGTTTTACAGGACATACATTCCCCGCAATACCAGATCACATCCGACTTTATGAATTGACGTATCACTTCCTCGTCATTCCGTTGTACCGAATCGACAATAATCCGGGGATCGTAATTGTAGAATTCGGCAGCGGGGCAAATAGCCGTACATACACCGCAATTCATGCAACTATTCATCCCTTCTCTGTAATGGATATCCTTTTTAAGTTTCTCAATCAATGTACCCATATCCTTTGTTTTTACTGTTCCCGGTTTCAGGACACCATATTACGTATGCAAAATTATATTTAAAAAATCTGGTGTTAAAGTGAGTAAATGCTTATTGTGAATGTGTATTTATACTTAGGCCATCTGTTATCGAATAACTTAGTTATATATGGGTAATAAAAGCATCGGTCCCGGTCAGAAAATATTATCGGAATCTTCAGCTAAAACAGGTTTTTCCTATCCTAGTTCGGTTTCATTTTCCTTTTTGCTTCCCCGTACTTTTTGAAATACACCCTGGGAATGAAACTTCCTTCTTCTTTTTCTGAAGTTATAACTGTTCGTATGACATCCAGCAGACAGAGGCAGTAGTATTTATCATAACCGCAATATTTGATTTAACCTGCCGTCAAACTTTTTATTCAATACAGGGAATTAAGTTTAGAAAAATAAAACAATTCAGGAATATAAAATTATATATAATTTTATTGTTTTTTGTTAATTAACTGTATAATTGTTTATAATCATTCATTGTTTAGAAATACCTGTAAAATTTGATTTTATCCTTATAATGGAGAATGGAAGCATTAAAGAAGTTAAGCGATCAGATTTTATAAAAAATGCAAGTAATTCATTTGATAGCATATGACCAGATAGTTTATTTATACTGCTTTACGTTTTCTTTCAGAAAGAAATGGGAGTCCGTAAAACTTTCGGGGCAAATGGAAAAGATTTAATTTCTTTGTTATTAAAAAATTTTCTTCTGGCAACTCTCACAGCATTTGTCCTTTCTATTCCTTTGATTTATACGTTTGCGACCTATTTCGATAGTCAGTTCGCCTACAATAGCGGTATACCTTTAAATCTGTTTTTGGTCAGCTTATTCTATGTTGTTGTAATAATAGCGGTAGCCGTTAGTTATCATTATTATCAGATCGTAAAATTAGCTATTATCCGTATCTTGAAACAGGATTAAAAGATGTTTTATTTTAACTTCTTACTTTTTATGTAAGAAATTAACCCGTTAAATGTCCCCTCGTAAGAAAGAAAAAATCAGAAATTTAAATGTTTTGTAACTCTTATGACTTTCAGACGTAGATAAAGAGTGTATTAATTATTAAAATTTAAGAGAATGAATAAGTCAGTAAAGGGAACCTTAACCGAGCAAAATTTATTAAAGGCTTTTGCCGGTGAATCTCAGGCAAAAAACAGATATACTTTTTTTGCAGAGGTAGCTAGAAAAGAAGGCTATGAGCAGATTGCCGGTATTTTTTACGAGACGGCTTTGCAGGAAGAAACCCATGCCAAACGTTTTTTCAGTTATCTGGAAGGAGGCATGGTGGAAATTACTGCCGCTTATCCGGCCGGAGTAATATTAGAGACAGCTTATAATTTGCAGGAAGCTGCCGAGGGGGAATTCGACGAATGGCATAATCTTTATCCCGTGTTCGGACAGATTGCTGCTGACGAGGGGTTCAGTGCTGTAGCTGCTCTTTTCAGACATGTTACGGAAGTGGAGAAAATGCATGAAAACCGTTATTTGAAATTATTGGATAACCTGCGTTCCGATATGGTTTTCTCCCGTCCGGAAGAAGTCAGATGGTATTGCCGGAAATGCGGATACGTACATGTTGGTAAAACGGCTCCTAAAATTTGTCCTTCCTGTTTACATCCGCAGGCTTATTTTGAATTATTTCCGGATAATTATTGATCCCTGAAATCATAAAAGTGCCAATCTTTGAAATGCATCTGGACGGTTAAACAGACTGTCGGATGCATTTTTCAGTATAATTGTTTTGATACGTCTTTTGCCGGTTTTTAAGGTGTTTTATCCGGATTGTATTTATAATTCAGGACGTTATAACAGATAAATAAAATCTGGTTTTGCTGAGGAAGGTTACGCTTGACGGATTTCCTGTTTTCGTACGGCAAAGATTCAGCTGACCTTCGCCTTAACTGTCTTTCCTGTATCTGCAGGATGCTGTGATTCCCAGACGGGAGAAAGAAGGGACAGTTACTTCGGGCATCCACAATACGATCCCTGATATTGTTGCCCTCCGTCGTCTCAAACTGACCGTTGTAGACAATAAGAGGGGTAGAATTAAAAAATTAGCTCAAATTTATTTTCCGGCCGGCTCTTTTAAACCAATAAAAATCTGAAATAAAATTGCTAAATGAAAATTTAGTTTTTAGATTCGCAGGGTAAAGTCTAATCGGGTGAAGGGGTGTGTAACGATATAAGGTGGAAAATATGAGGAAATACGATTTGTCTGGTTTTCAGGTGCTGGAATTTGAGGAATTGGATTCGACCAATACGAAAGCTGCCCAGCTGCTAAAGGAAGGGTTGGGAGATCGGTCGGCTGTCCTTACATTTTGTCAGACGAAAGGCAGGGGACAGGTGGGAAATAGTTGGGAAAGCGAAAAGGGAAAGAATATTTCCGTTACGGTAGTTTTCCGCCCTGAAAAATTGCAGGCTGTACGACAGTTTGCTGTATCAATGGTAATTGCTTTAGGCTGCAGGGATTTTATTAGCCGGTATGTGGACGGCTGTTGTGTAAAATGGCCGAATGATGTATATGTGGAAGAACGGAAGATGGTGGGGATATTAATCGAACATACGGTGTCGGGACCTTATATCCGGGCTTCCCTGTGCGGAATAGGGGTAAACATCAATCAGCGGCAATTTTATTCTGATGCTCCGAATCCCGTATCTTTGTATCAGTTGCTGGGTAAAGAACTGGATATCCGCGGGGTATTGGGAGAATTGCTGGAATGTATCGGAAAGCGTTATGAGCAAATCCGGGATTATGCAGGCTTGGAAAAGGATTATCTGGAGGCTTTGTACCGGAGATGCGGACAGTATGCATGGGAAGATGCTGGAGGAAAATTTGTGGCTTCTGTGGTAGGGATAGATGAATATGGAAGACTGGTTGTAAAGGATGAAGAAGGCAGGGAACGGGTGTATGGTTTTAAAGAAGTTAAGTTTTGCTGAAAAAATAGTTCTAATTTTTTAATTAAATTGTATGTTACGTATTGTCGTTTTATTGGGGGCATTTCTCTGTCTTTGGGCCTGTCAGCAGGAAAAACATTTTATTACGGATGTGACTTACCGGAAAACAGTAAAAGAGGATTTTGAACATAAAAAAGAATTGTTAGCTGATTCCCGGGTAGATTTATTTCAGGTTTTTAATCAGCCTCTGACAACGGAAGAGCGTGAAGCCCTGGAGTTTATATATGCTTATGCTCCGCTGACGGATTTAGCCACGTACGGGGGAGATTTCCTGCTGAAAAATGTACGGCAGTCGTTAAAAGTAAGGGAAGAAATGCCTTGGGGAAAAGAGATTCCGGAAAATATTTTCCGGCATTTTGTGCTTCCGGTAAGGGGACATAATGAGGGGTTGGACTCTTCCCGCTTTGTCTTTTACCGGGAATTGAAAGACCGGGTATTAAAGTGCGGGACGATGGAAGAGGCTGCTTTGGAAGTGAATCACTGGTGCCATGAAAAGGCGATTTACCAGCCCACAAACGGGCGTACCTGTGCGCCCTTGACGATGACGACTACTGCCTATGGGCGTTGTGGAGAGGAATCTGTATTTGCGTTGGCTGCCATGCGTTCTGTCGGGATTCCCGCTCGTCAGGTGTATACTCCCCGTTGGGCTCATTGCGATGATAATCATGCTTGGATAGAAGTGTGGACAGACGGAAAATGGAAATACCTGGGAGCTTGTGAACCGGAACCCCGTTTGGATATTGCCTGGTTTACGGCACCCGTCCGCCGGGGATTATATATGGAAGCCCGGGTTTTCGGTAAGTATGAATCGGAGGAAGAAGTGACGGCAAGGAATGCTAATTTGACAGCGGTGAACGCTACAGGGCATTATACCGATGTGAAAAAAGTGGTGATTCGGGTGGTCGATACTGCCGGCGGACCGGTAGCAGGAGCTAAGGTGGAGTATAAAATATACAATTATGGAGAATATTATCCGGCTGTAACTTTAAATACGGATAAGCAAGGAATTTCTTCCCTGACTGTAGGCCTGGGGGACTGGATGATCTGGGCTTCCGGGAACGGGAAATTCGGTTTCGGAGAGTTAGAAGCCGCCCGGATGGACACCCTGAAAATTGTATTGAATAAAAAAGGAAATGAAAGAGAACGCTATGCTTATCATCTTATTCCGCCTGTGGAAAAAGAATATCAGGCTTTGGTTGCAGAAGAGAAACGGGCTGAAAACGACCGGCGTTTTATGAAGGAAGATTCGATACGGAATGCCTATATTGCAACATTTATGGATGAACATACGGCGAAAGAAAAAGCAAAAGCTTGGGGATATCAACCGCAATCTTTTTTCCGGTATATAAAGGCTGCCCGGGGAAATTATCCGGTCATTCTCCGTTTCCTGGAGCTGGAAAGCCGGAGAGAGCCGGAGAGAAAAGAAGTTGCTATGGATTTGTTGGGCGTTTTACAGGAAAAGGATTTACAGGATATTACAGTGGAGGTTCTGGAAGATCAGCTGAACGGAGCTTTCCGGTATGCAGCACAGCCCCGTTCCCCGGAATACGGGGCTCGCGCTTATGCGGATGTATACCGGGAATATATTTTAAATCCCCGGATAAAAAACGAATTTATTACTGCTTACCGGGATATAGTCGCTGCTTATTTGGAGCAGAAGAATATCCGTACGCCTGAAGAATTACTGCTGGAAATGACGAAAATAAAGGTAGTGGATGACTTGAATACAATCAATATTGTTACTCCTCCTGCGGCCATATTGAAAACCATGCTTACGGATTCCCGTTCCAAAGAACAGTTTTTCGTGGCGGCCTGCCGTACAATGGGAATAGCGGCTCGTTTAAATCCGGTGGATGGTAAACCGGAATATTATGCAGGCGATAATTGGAAGCCTGTGAGTTTTGCCGCGCAGCAAACTGTCGGGCCGAAAGGGGAGCTGATGGTTGTTTACAAAGGAAAAACGGTAAAAGATCCGGCTTATTATACGCATTTTACTCTTTCAAAACTTGTGGAAGGCGGGGCCCATTTATTGGATTTAGGAAGTAATGCCGAGGTGGATATGGGAGGTGGTGCTACGTATAGTACGATTTTCCGTAAGCCTGTTTCTTTGGAAGAAGGAACGTATGTTTTGGTAAGCGGCAACCGGAAAAGTGATGGTTCTGTTTTATCCAATATGACCACTTTCCGGATAGAAGCCGGAAAACTGGCGCAGGTAGATCTGGTTTTGCAGGAGGTACAGGAGACATTGACTGTCGTTGGGAAAATCGATACGGGATTAAAATATGTACCGGAAAATGAAGAAAAACCTGTAAAAATTAAATTACCGCGAAAAGGATATACAGCAATTGCTCTGCTTGGGGTAAACCAGGAACCTACCAATCATTTGATCCGGGATATGAGCGGAATGAAAGCGGATTTTGAAGCAAAGGGAGTTCCGATGACATTTCTCTTCCCCGATTCCGCTCAGTTGAAAAAATTCTCCCGTTCCGATTTCCGTCCGCTTCCTGAAAATATGCGTATCGGGTATGATGATCAGGGGAAATTTGTCCAAATGTTAAAGGAAAAACTGGACATAAAAAAAGAAAATAATTTGCCGGTTATTATTCTGGTCAATAAAAAAGGAGAAGTTGTTTTCTTATCGCAGGGGTACCGGGTTGGTTTAGGAAACCAGATGATGAGATTTATGAATTTGTAGGATTAAACGTTATAGGAATGCCCGAAGGGTTCTGCCGGTAAGGAGGAACCTTTCGGGCATTTTTGCAGCATCGTTTTCCGGAAAAAAAACTGTATCTTTGTTATATTACTATTGGTGTGATATTTATATGGAAACGAATATTCAGTTAGAGTTAGCTTATAATTTTCTGCAATATACGGGGGTAAATGTCTTTTTGACCGGAAAAGCCGGTACGGGAAAGACGACTTTTTTGCAGCGGCTGAAAAGAGTATCCCCCAAGCGAATGATTGTGCTAGCTCCTACTGGAGTTGCGGCTATTAATGCCGGGGGAGTTACGATTCATTCTTTTTTTCAACTTCCTTTTGGTCCTTATCTCGCTGCAAAAACGAATGGACCTACCGATACCGGGGAACGTTTTACGAATAAATTCAGTAAGGAAAAAATCAATATTATCCGCAGCCTGGATTTATTGGTGATAGACGAAATCAGTATGGTGAGGGCCGACTTATTGGATGCAGTCAACGATGTTTTGTGTCGCTACAGGGATAGAAACCGTCCTTTTGGAGGAGTACAATTGTTGATGATCGGAGATTTGCAACAATTGGCACCTGTCGTGAAGGAAGAAGAATGGGGACTTTTGAAAGGCTATTACAAATCTCCCTTTTTTTTCAATAGTATAGCTTTGCAACAGACTTCCTACGTGAGTATCGAATTGACGGAAGTGTACCGGCAGTGTGACGCCGAATTTATACGGTTGTTGAATGGAATACGGGAAAACTGTGCTGACAAAACGATTTTAGATTTATTAAACCGCCGGTATATTCCCGGGTTTAAACCCGGAAAAGAAGAGGGATACATTACCCTGACCACACATAACGCACAGGCCCAGTTGATAAATAACCGGGAATTGGAAGAAATTGACGAACCGGCTTTTTCCTTTCTGGCAGAAGTGAAAGACGATTTCCCGGCTTATGCTTTTCCGATGGAGGAGCGGTTAGTATTAAAAAAGGGGGCTCAGGTTATGTTTGTCAAGAATGATTCTTCTCCTGAAAAACGTTATTATAATGGGAAAATAGGCAAGGTCACAGAAATCGGGAGTAGCCGGATCCGGGTAAGATGTGCGGACGGGCAGGAGGAGATAGAAGTGGGGCAGGAAGAATGGACAAATACGAAATATACGATCGATCCGGAAACGAAAGAAATTACAGAGAGCATAGAGGGCGTTTTCCGGCAATATCCTTTAAAGACTGCTTGGGCGATTACCATACACAAGAGTCAGGGGTTGACTTTTGAGCGGGCCATCATTGATGCTGCATCAGCATTTGCACATGGACAGGTATATGTTGCGCTCAGTCGCTGCAGAACTCTGGAAGGTTTGGTATTGAGTGCTCCTTTGAAAGACAGTGCTTTGATTAATGACCGGACAGTTGAAAGTTTTATTGAAAAGGTAGAAAAAAATCAGCCGGGCGATGTAGATTTAAAGAGAGCCCGTTGCCATTACTATACAGAGTTGGTAACGGATTTATTCGATTTTACCCTTCTCTGGAAGCGTTTACAGAGAGTAAGCTGGGTTTTCGGTGAGCATTTGGGGAAATTATATCCCGAATTAACTGCCCGTTACCGTCAGGCAAGGGAGAATTGTTACCGGGAGATGACAGAAGTCGGTGAAAAATTTAAGGTACAGTTGAGGCGGTTGATTGCAGAAAGTGAGAATGCTGAGCAAAGTGAATTAGTGAGAGAGAGGATCAATAAAGGAGTTGTCTATTTTTTCGGGAAATTACGGCTTATTGTGATGGATTTGTTGGAAAATTCCGTTTTAGAAATTGATAATAAAGAAGTGCGGAAGACTGTAGAAGAGGCATTAGGACGTTTGCAGCAGGAAGCAGATATCAAATGTGAAACGCTGAGGGCTTCAGAAGATGGTTTTTCGATTAAAAGCTATCTGGCTGCCCGTTCCCGGGCGATGTTGGAAAAGACCAAAATTAAAACGCGGAAAAGTACAGATAAAATAGAAGTGGCCGAAGATATTCGTCATCCGGATTTGTATAATAGTTTACGGCATTGGCGTAAAGAAGAGGCTGACAGGTTGAAATTGCCCGTTTATACCATCATGCAGCAAAAAGCTCTTTTAGGTGTTGCCAATACCTTGCCGGCAGATGGAAAAGAATTATTAAAAATTCCGGGTATTGGAAAAAAAGTATTGGAGAAATATGGTAAAAAATTGCTGGAAATGGTGGATGCATTCCGGCTGGGGGGCAAGCTGACTTAAAGAATTGAACTTTTTACACAAGATACCGTATATTGAGGGTAGTTAATGAATTTACAACCTTTAATATCGAAAATATGAATTATGGTATCAGTGTTTTATTTCGGGCAATCCCGGTAGTAATGGCCTTCATTTGTTTCTTTCTGGGAGGTTTTATTTTTTTGTACGGGGATGATGCAGCCAGGGACGTTGCCGGTCCTGTGGTGTTCTTTTTAGGGTCCATATGCCTGGCTTTGTATGCCACGGCAGCTACTATTATCCGTCAATTGATTCATAAATTTCATCCTTTCCTCAAATACCTTATTCCGGGTTTCGGTTATTTGGTAGCTCTGGTGACTATCGGTTTGGGAATATGGATTTTTACACAGGGTACTTCTAATTTTATTGTATCCGGACATGTGGTATGCGGAGTAGGATTAATTGCCTGTTGTGTTTCGACAGCGGCTACATCTTCTACAAAATTTTATTTGATTCCGCAGAATTCCGCTTCCGGGAGTCTGGCTTTAAATAAAGAAGGTTTTTCGGGATTTACGGAAAAAATGCTGATTGTGTTGACAGCGATTTTCTCTGTCATAGCTTGGGTTTGGTGCATTATTCTGCTTTCCCGTCTGTCGGAAGGAGGGGAATATTTTGTCGCAGGTACGGTGATGGGAGGTTTAGCTTGTATTTGCAGTAGTCTTATTGCCCTTGTTGCCAGTATTTCCCGTCAGATCCGTAACGATTACGGAGAGAAGGACCGTAGCTTTTGGCCGAAGTTGGTTTTTTTCTTTGGGACTGTATGTATCATTTGGGGAGTAGTCGTCATTTTGACAATGATTGGCGATGTGGCAAACACAACCGGATTTATAATGATTGGTTTGGGATTAGTATGTTTCAGTATTTCCAGCAAGGTTTTGTTGTTGGCTAAGGTTTGGAGGCAGGAATATGCTTTGGCAAACCGGATTCCGCTTATACCGGTGATTACGGCCCTTTTGTGTTTGTTCCTGGGAGCTTTTCTGTTTGAGGAAGGTATTCTGGACAATGCCTTTTTTGTGCCTGCCCGGGTATTAATCGGACTAGGGGCTATTTGTTTCTGCCTTTTCTCTATCGTCAGTATATTGGAGAGCGGAACTTCAAAAAAATAAGGAAGGGGCTTGTTTCCCTTTTAGGCTTAAATCCTTATCTTTGCAAAAAGATAAGGATTTTTTGTTATGGAAAATAAGCCTTTGGCAGAACGGATGCGTCCGAAAACATTAGACGATTATATCGGACAGAAACATTTGGTGGGAGAAGGGAAGGTTTTACGGAAGATGATAGAATCAGGGGGAATATCGTCTTTTATTCTGTGGGGGCCTCCGGGAGTGGGGAAAACTACTTTAGCGATGATTATTGCAGAGCAGTTGAAAAGACCGTTTTATGTATTGAGTGCTGTCAGTTCCGGAGTAAAAGATGTGAGGGAAGTGATTCAGAAAGCAGAAAGTCAGCGGTTTTTCAATACCCCTAATCCTATTTTGTTTATCGACGAAATTCACCGTTTTTCGAAAGCCCAGCAGGATTCTTTGCTGGCTGCTGTAGAGAAAGGTACTGTCACTCTGATCGGGGCTACTACGGAGAATCCTTCGTTTGAGGTGATTTCTCCTCTTTTGTCGCGTTGTCAGGTATATGTATTAAAAGCCCAGGAAAAAGCCGACCTGGAAGAACTGATCGATAAGGCGATAACGAAAGATTATTATCTGAAAGAGAGAACAATTCTGGTTAAGGAAAAGGAAGCTTTGATTTCTTTTAGCGGGGGAGATGCCCGGAAATTGTTGAATATTCTGGAATTGGTCGTGAATGCCCAGGCAGGAAAAGAGGTTTTGATAGACAATGAAACGGTACGGAAGGAACTTCAGGAGAATCCTTTGATGTATGATAAGAACGGAGAACAGCATTACGACATTATTTCAGCTATGATAAAGTCGGTTCGGGGAAGTGACCCGAATGCGGCTCTTTATTATATGGCCAGGATGCTGGAAGGAGGAGAGGATCCTAAATTTATTGCAAGACGTTTAATTATCTCTGCTTCGGAAGATATCGGATTAGCCAATCCCAATGCTATGCTTATTGCAAATGCCTGTTTTGAAGCTGTACACAAGATCGGCATGCCGGAAGCCCGGATTCCGCTGGCAGAATGCCTGATTTATCTGGCTACTTCTCCCAAAAGTAATTCGGCTTATCTCGCTATCGACCAGGCGATGGATTGGGTTAAGAGGACAGGCAATGTCCCTGTTCCCCTCTATCTGCGAAATGCACCTACAAAATTGATGAAGGAACTGAATTATGGGAAAGACTATAAATATGCCCATGATTTTCCGGGGAATTTTGTCGATCAGGAATATATGCCGGAGGAGGTGAAAAATGCAATATTTTATCAGCCCCAGAATAATGCTCAGGAAATAAAAATTTTCGAACGTTTAAAAAATTGGTGGAAGCGAAAATATAAATAAAAGATGTCCGGGAATAAAATATTTTTATAGAGCGGTGTGGCTTTTGCGGATAAAGGGTGATTTTTAAGTCCTGGAATTTTAATGGAATAATTTTAAGCTAAATTATATGGAACTAATGGATGAAATAAAAAATTCAGAAATGTTTTTTCTATTGGCAGGGCCGTGTGTTGTGGAGGGGGAAGAAATGGCATTGCGGATAGCGGAGCATATCAAAGGGATAACGGATCGTTTAAAAATACCTTATGTATTTAAAGGTTCTTTCAGGAAAGCCAATCGTTCGCGTTTGGATTCTTTTACAGGCATAGGGGATGAAAAAGCTTTGAAGATCTTGTCGAAAGTAAGGGCTGAATTGGGAATTGCAGTGGTGACAGATATCCATTCGCCGGAGGATGCCCTCAAGGCTGCCGAATATGTAGACGTATTACAAATACCTGCTTTTTTGTGCCGTCAGACGGATCTATTGGTAGCTGCGGCTAAAACCGGGAAGGTGGTCAATGTGAAAAAAGGACAATTCCTTTCCCCGGAAGCGATGCGTTTTGCTGTGGAAAAGATCCGGGAATCGCAAAATCCGAAGGTAATGGTGACGGAGCGGGGCACTACTTTTGGTTATCAGGATCTGGTGGTAGATTACCGGGGAATCCGGATCATGCAACAGGAATGCCGGTGCCCGGTAGTGGTTGACGTAACCCATTCGCTTCAGCAACCGAATCAAAGTTGCGGTGTAACAGGCGGGCAACCCGAGCTGATCGAAACAATTGCAAAAGCCGGTATTGCTGTCGGTGCAGACGGTTTGTTTATTGAAACCCATATGGAACCTGCTCAGGCAAAATCCGATGGAGCCAATATGCTGAGATTGGACCGGATGGAAGGATTATTGGAAAAGTTAGTCAGAATTCGGGAAGCCATTTTGTAAATCATAAAAAAGTTTAAAAAATTAAATTTTTGGATAAAATGATTTATTAATCGTTTTATTTGTATGCTGAATTCAATAGAAGAATGTCCTTTTTATAATTTATAGGGGAAGATGACTGTCAAAGCGATAGGGTTAGTATTTTTGTGCTTGTTTACCTTTCTTTTTGGTGTTCTTGGAAAAGAATCGCCTTCCTTCTTTTCGTCGGACGGGAAAGCAAGGGATACGCTTTTGGCTGTGGATAAACCGGTTCGTTGTGGATTAAAAGGAGTGGTTATGAATAAGGGAGGAGAACCTTTACCGGGAGCGACAATTTTAGAAAAAGCAACGGGACAGGGGACGACTACTGATATATACGGTCGTTTTGAATTAGAGGTCACAGCCGGAAATGAAGTGGTGATTTCTTTTATTGGATATTCTACTCAGCGTTTTATTTGTAAAGAAGCGTCGGATGTACAGATTGTCTTGGAAGAAGAGTCGCTTTTATTGGATGATATACTGGTGACGGCTTTGGGAATCCGTAAAAAAGAAACTTCTTTGGTATATGCTGCTACAGAGATCAAAGGGGATGATATCGTAAGGGTAAAGGACCCGAATATGATCGTTGCGCTTATGGGAAAAATTGCGGGTATGCAGATTCACAAAAGTTCTTCCGGACCGGGAGGATCTGCCCAGGTGCTTTTGAGAGGAGCCCGTTCTGCTTCCGGGAATAATCAGCCTTTGTATGTAATTGATGGGACGCCTATTTTAAATTCCGGAGGAGAACAGCCTTATACTGCCATAGGGGGAATAGCCGATGGCGGTAACCGGGACGGAGGGGATGGGGTTTCCAATTTGAATCCGGAAGATATAAAAAGTATAAGTATACTGAAAGGCGCCCCGGCAGCTGCTTTATATGGAACACAGGCGGCGAACGGAGTGATTTTGATTACGACAAAAAAAGGACAGGCAGGCAAACAGGAGATTACTTTTTCTTCTCATGTATTATTTGAAAAAGCGATTTCGTTACCGGAATTTCAAAATACTTATGGGGTGAGTGACGGCATAGAAAGCTGGGGACAACGGGCAGATATGAAAGCTTATGACCATGCAGGGGATTTTTTCCGAAGGGGGCATACGGCCATTCATACTTTTACCGTATCGGGTGGAAATGAGAAACAGCAGGCTTATTTTTCATATGCTAATACCAGCTCCAAAGGGATTGTTCCCCACAATCGTCTGACCCGTCACAATTTCAATTTCCGGGAAACAGCCAATTTTTACGGAGACCGGCTGAAGTTGGATGGCAATGTCAGTTTACTCCGTCAGACAGTGAAGAACCGGCCGGTACCGGGAGGATTTTATATGAATCCACTGGTCGGATTATACCGCTTCCCCCGGGGAATGGATATGAGGGAATACCGGGAGCATTTTGAAACATTCAATCCGGACCGGAATCTAATGGAACAGAACTGGCATTCTTCAACAGAAGATTTTGAACAAAATCCGTATTGGGTTATCCATCGGATCCTGAGTAAAGATCAGAGAACCCGTGCAATTGCTTCTTTAGCATTGCAATTGACACTTACGGATTGGCTTACATTGGAAGTCCGGGGAAATGCTGATTACATATCGGATAAATTCAGGGAAAAATTTTATGCTTCTACGGCTCCGGCTCTGGCGGGCCTGAACGGGAGGTATATTGATTCCGAATACCAGCAAACATTGTTTTACGGAGATGTTTTGGTGAAAGGAGAACGGAAATGGAAGTCGTTTTCTTTACAGTTTGCAGTCGGTACAAGTATTAACGACAATACGGTCAATGCTCTTCGTTATGATTCCAAAACAGCTTCTTTGAAATATCCCAATGTATTCACAATTGCCAATATCAATATGAATAGTTCTGCCTATATCGAGGAGAAAAATGAAGCTCAGCGGCAAATGCAGTCTGTTTTCGGTACTTTCCAGGTCGGTTACCGGGATTTTTTATATTTGGACGTGACGGCCCGCAATGATTGGTCGTCTACTTTAGCCTATACAGCCCATGAAAAGAGCGGTTTTTTTTATCCTTCTATAGGTATGTCCTGGGTACTTTCCCGGAGTTTAAAAATGCCCTCCTGGATCTCGCTGGGAAAACTGAGGGGAGTGTGGAGTCAGGTCGGAAATGATATTCCCCTTTATATTACTTGTCCTGCAGCTTCCATATCGGCAGGAGGGGAAGTACAGCTGCCGGATGCAGCTCCATTCGAAGATATGAAACCAGAGATGAATACTTCTTTCGAAGCCGGAACGGAGTGGAAGTTTTTTAAGAATCGCCTGAATTTCAGTTTTACCTGGTATATCAGTCATACCCGGAATCAGTTTTTTAAACTTCCTGCCAAAACCGGTGATACATACGCATACCGTTATGTAAATGCCGGAAATATCAGGAACAAAGGGATAGAATTGAGTGTGGAGTCCTGGGTTTTAAATAAGAAGGATTTCAGCTGGAGAACGGGGATAAATTATGCCATGAACCGGAATAAGGTATTGCGTTTACAGGAAGAACTTCCGGTATTTATATACGGGCCCTCCGGTTTTTCTTCCAGTTATGCCTTAAAACTGGTAAAAGGCGGATCTTTCGGGGATATATACGGAAAAGCTTTCCTCCGGGATGAAAAAGGGGAGATTCTATATGAGACAGAGGGGGAAAAAGCTGGTTTGCCCAAAGTGTACGGAGAGGGGAATACCGTTAAGGTCGGTAATGCTAATCCCCGTTATACCTTGGGATGGCAAAATACATGGAGCTGGAAAGGATTGTCACTGTATGTGCTGTTGGATAGCCGGGTAGGAGGAAAGGTGCTGTCTCAGACTCAGGCTGATCTCGATATGTTCGGAGTGACGAAAGCTACGGCTAAAGACCGGGATAAAGGATATGTAGAGCTGGAAGGCAAGAGAATCCCTAAAGTAAAAGAATTTTACAAATTAGTCGTCGGAGGACGGGCCGGAGTTACGGAGTATTATATTTATGATGCTACCAATATCCGCTTGAGAGAACTTTCTTTGACCTATTCTTTGCCGGAGAAGTGGATGGAAAAGACCGGTTGTTTCCGGAATGTTTATTTTTCGGTTATTGCCCGGAATTTATTTTTTATCTATAAAAAGGCTCCTTTCGATCCGGATTTGGTCCTTTCTACCGGAAATGACAATCAGGCGATCGATTCTTATGGAATGCCTACTACCCGGAGTATAGGGTTTTATGTCCGTTGTACTTTTTAAAAATATGTATAGGTTTTATTTATATATTATAATAAGCATTTGCGTAGCTTGTACCGGAAGATTCCGGGAAATGAATCAGGATAAAGCCGGGATGACGGATGAAGATATGCGGATAGATTTCAATCAGCTGGGTTTTCCGTTGGGGACGATTCAGCAGGGTATTTATTTCAATTATGATTTTGGTAAAGGGAAAAACTGGCCTTATCAGATTATGCAAAATCTGAGTGCAGATATGTTTAGTGGGTATATGCACGATTATAAACCGCTCAATGGAGGAAGCCACAATTCGGACTATAATCTGCAAGACGGTTGGAATGGTACATTTTGGGAAAATACCTATGCTTATATTTTCCCCCAGATCAAAAAACTGGAAGACAGCTGCCGGGATAGTTTTCCCGATTTTTATGCTGTTACAAAAATATTAAAAGTATTCCTTATGCATAGAGTGTCGGATTATTATGGTCCTATTGTTTACACTCATTTCGGAGAAGGGGGAACTGCTTATAAACCTGATACGCAACAGGAAGCTTATTATGCTTTTTTCAGGGATCTGGATACTGCCGTAAGTTTATTATCCTGTTATATAGCAGAAAATCCCGGGGAATGCCGGTTTGCCAAATTTGACCTGCTAACGGATGGAAGTTGTGAAAGTTGGATCAGAATGGCCAATTCTCTCCGGCTCCGCCTGGCCGTCCGCCTTTCCATGGCAGACCCGGAAAAGGCTCGTAAAGAATGTGAGAAAGCTTTGGAAAATGAATATGGAGTATTGGAAAACCCCGGAGATGTAGTTGCTGTTTCTACCCGGGAAGGGTATACAAATCCTTTGGGAGAGATTAATAAAGTCTGGGGGGAAGCTTTCATGAATGCTTCCATGGAATCCATTTTGAACGGATATCAGGATCCCCGCCTTGAAAAATATTTCATTCCTTGTCCGGAGGATGTGATATTACCCGATCACCTTGGAAAAGATTCCGTTGTTATTTCTCTGAAAGGACAATACAGGGGAATCCGGCAGGGAACTCTTTTTTCCCATACTTATTATGCTTCTCATTCCCGTTTATACGTAACTCAGTCGACAGCTCCGATTTTAATGACCGCTGCCGAAATGTGGTTTCTTCGGGCAGAAGCAGCTTTAAGGGGATGGTCGGAAGAGAGCGCAGAGGCTTGTTACAAAAAAGGGGTAAAAATTTCTTTTTCCCAATGGAGAGTACCGGATGCAGAGATTTATTTGGAAAGCGACAGAATAGGAGCTGATTATGAAGATGTTTATACGCCTTCCAATAATATTGCAGCACGCTGCCTTGTTTCTCCCCGCTGGAAACCAGAGGATACTGCTGAAGTGAAATTGGAAAAAATTATTACTCAAAAATGGATCGCTATTTTCCCCGAAGGCTGTGAAGCCTGGGCGGAACAAAGACGTACAGGATATCCTCGGCTTTTCCCTGTTAAATACAATAATAGCAAAAATGCTTCTATCGATACGGAAATAATGATCCGGCGGTTGAATTTTCCGGTTAGCCTGCAGGATGCTGATCTTGGTTTGTATCAGGCCCTGTGTGCGGCTTTAGGGACAGAAGATGACGGAGGATCGCGTTTGTGGTGGGATACAGGGCGGAATTTTTAGTTGAAAGATGTTAGACGTTCAAAGGCTCAAAGGTATAAGGGAGGGATGATTCAGGATAGTGGTATTTCCGGTTTGATTTCCGTTTATTGTAAGAGAAGAAAAGGGGCAGATGCGGAGGGGGAAAAGGTGTTGGCTATTTTTCTATAGAGGACTAAAGGTAATCAGAAGCTTCCGGACCCGTATTAAACAAGAGATCGAGTATACTTAAATTAGGCATAAAAGGAAATCGGTCGTTAAAGGTTTGAGTGTAAGGACGACCCCTGAAATCAGTATCCATTGCTTTCCGGCGACTCGGTTTAGGATGGATAATTTCCCGGTAATCACAGAAGCCGGTAGTGTCGGTTATATAATCAGGCGTGCTATGTATTTCCCTTTTTAAATCTAACAGAGAGAGAAAAGTCAGCAGTATTTGATTATTCAAATCCAGCAGGTATTTTTCCTGGTGTTCGAAAAAGCCGAGCAAGTCTTCAATATAATAATCGTAAAAAGGAGAATTTTTATAAGCTGATTCTATGCTTTTGAAATGTAATTTTTGCCATTTACAGGAATAGTCGATCCGGGCTTCTTTTGTCAGAAATTTAATTTCTCCTGTTTTTCTTACCGGTACGACCAGGGGCATTGCTCCGTTAGCGGATTGAATTATACAGCGGTTCCGGTAACTTTGTTTTCCATAGTTTTCATATTGTTCAATACAAAGCTGTTCGTGCCGTTTTATTTCGGAAAAATATTGTATGGGCGGAAAATAGGCGGTGTTCAAAAGGAGTATACTCATGTTACAATGGTTTTAAATATCCAGTTTAACGACGGTGATACCAGCACCTCCCAGTTGTATTTGCTCGTCAGCGTATGAGCCGACAACAGGGTTTGTGCTTAAAAACTGGCGGATGATCTGCCTCAAGGCACCGGTACCTGTCCCGTGCAAAATACGCAGGTTTTTAGCATCGAGCATCACGGCTTCATCTATAAAGTCTGTTACTTTTTGCAAAGCTTCGTCTCCGCGCATTCCCCTGACATCGATTTCCGGTTTAAACAAGAGTCGTTTTTGACTCATATTTTCTCTGAAATCCGGATAAACAGAAGGAGACAGGGTACGGGTCTGTTTTTTTACCTGATTGGCGGACACTTTTTGTAATTTGCCGGGGTTTACAGTTGTCCGGATATTCCCCAAAGCGATAGTCGCGCTTTTATCCTTTATTTCCAGAATTTCTCCGACTGCCTGATTGGGAAGTTTTACGAAATCTCCTTTCTGAAACCGGATTTCAGCTGAGGTGTCGGAAAGAACAGTTGAATTTTTCTTAGCCTCTCCTTTTTTTCTGTTTTCCCGTTTTTTGATTTTTTCTATTTTCCGTTTCAGGCGTTCTTCTTCCTCTTCTTCCTGAACTAATTTTTGTTTTTGGGCTTCCAGTTGCTCCCGGATTTTCCGGGTTTTTTCTTTGTCTGCCTGACTTTCTTTTATCTCCCGTATCGTGTTCTCGATCGTTTTATTGGCTTCTGTTAATAATTCATTTGCTTTTTCCTGTGCTTCTTTGATGATTTCTTTCCGTAAACGGGAAGCTTCCTGGAGTTCGTGGCTGTATTTTTCGACTACTTCATCCAGCCGTTTTTCGTTTTCGTGAATTTTTCTCCGTTTTTCTTCCCAATACCGTTTATCCCGTGCTATGTCTTTCAAATGCTTGTCGTAATTGATATGTTCTTCCCCGACTTTAGAGGCAGCTTCTTCCAGGATATCTTTGGGAAGACCGATTTTTTGTGCGATTTCAAATGCAAAGGAGGAACCGGGTTTCCCGATTTCCAGTTGGAACAAAGGCATCATCCGGTGGTTGTCGTAAAGCATAGCTCCGTTTTCTATTCCCGGAGTAGCAGAAGCAAAATGTTTCAGATTGGTATAGTGAGTCGTAATTACCCCTTTGACGCGATGTTCATTTAGCGCGTGAAGGATTGCCTCAGCAATGGCGCCCCCTAACATGGGTTCTGTACCCGTTCCGAATTCATCGATCAAAATAAGGGTGTTGTTGTCTCCGTATTTTACGAAGTTTTTCATATTAATCAGATGGGAACTGTAAGTACTCAAGTCGTTTTCCAAAGACTGCTCATCTCCGATATCGATTAATATTTTTTTGAAGATACCAAACCGGCTGGCTTCGCTTACCGGTACGGGTAACCCGCATTGAAACATATATTGCAGTAAACCGGCTGTCTGTAAGCATACCGATTTTCCTCCGGCATTCGGACCGGAAATCAGGATAATACGTTGTTCTTCGTTGATTTCGATCCGGAGAGGAACCAGCGTTTTGTCCGTATTTTTGAATGCCAGGTATAAAAGGGGATGTCTGGCTTCATACCAGAGCATTTCCGGCTCAGCGGTAAAAACCGGATGAATAGCATTGATTTCTATGCCGAACAGGGCTTTTGCTTTTACGTAATCTACGAAAGCTAAGAAAGCATAAGCGGGAATAAGGTCGTCGATATAGGGGCGGATATCGTCTGCAAATTTTCGTAAGATGCGGGTGATTTCCCTTTTTTCTTCCAATTGCAATTCCCTTATTTCATTGTTGGTCTCGATGATTTCAGTCGGTTCGATATAAGAGGTTTTTCCCGTAGCCGACTCGTCGTGTACGATTCCGTTAATCCGGCGTTTGTAGGCAGCCGGTACCGGGATCACCATACGTCCGTCCCGGATCGCGATGGCAGCGTCTTTTTCTGCCCACCCCTCTGTTTGAGCGTCCTGCAATAAGACTTGCATACGGCGGGAAATACCGGATTGCTTTTTTAATAGTTGACGCCGTATTTCCCCCAGTTCGGAAGAAGCATTGTCTTTTATGGTTCCGTGTTTGGAGACGATTGAATCTAAACGTTGTAATACATAGGGGAAAAGTTGTATCTGTCCCGCTTTGGAAGTCAGTACCGGATAAATTTCCGTTTTCCCCTGGAAAAAGCGGATAATCGCATGCAGGGATTCCAGGGAATTTTTTAATGCAATTAATTCAGGAATATCCAGAAACAGTCCTTCTATCCGTATTTTTGATAAAAAAGGACGGGCATCCGTATAATGATTGTCCGGAAATTCTTCTTCACGCATGATCTGCATAAATTCAGCAGTTTCTTTTTGTGCCTCCTCGATCTGTTCTTTATTATCGGAAAAGCACATCTGTTCCACCAAAGCTTTACCCATTTCACTTCGGCAATTCCGGCTGATAAGATGCCGTATTTTATCGAATTTTATTTTACTTTCAAAATTATCCGGATATATCACTTCCTCTTCCTCTTTTAAATTTGAATTACAAAAATAAAGAGAAAACGGCTAATGTCGAAAATCCTGCTCAATTAATTCTGTGAATTTGTTGTTTTAAAACAGTAAGACTCATTTTTAAGAAGGTTTTTCCTAATCGGACAATTATTTCTGTAAATACCGGTTTTCATTCTTTTGTTGTAAATTAAAATATCTTAACTTTGGAAATCCGACTGGAAGAAAACTTGAGGAGTTTGTATACAGACCCGGAGGATTAAAATGAAATAGAAAGGTCCGGGCCGATTGAAAGGGAAGGAAGGTTTGAAGGTCAAGGGTTTCCTTTATATATAATTTACTGAGGGAAAAGTAAGTTTGTTCGGCTCAGGGATACAGTAATTTAAAAGAAAGGCTATAAAATTTATCGGATAAACAACTGATTGAAGTCGTTTCATAAATAAGTGGACCGGGAAATTTCAGGGAGATGTGAATAGAATTACTCGATTTCTGTCCCGAATAGTATGTTGGAGGTAAAAGAGGGGAAAAATCCCCCTGTTTTTCTTTTTAACACAATTCTTCCTTATTTATCGTAACAAAATCTCTAAGTTTGTCATAATACAGATAGAAAATGCAATTTTATTTCTTAAAAAATAATTTTAATCAAAGAGTATGAAACAAAAGCTGAAAAACAAATGGGGAGTTACTTTGTTTTTGGTTGGCACTTTACTTCTTGGCGCTTGCAGCGAGGAAAGTAGTGTAACGGAAGACCCCTCTCAACCGTTGATGCAAGTCGTGACAAACGGGATCGAAACCCGCGCCGGCGTGGAAACCCAATTTGCCACGGGAGACGCGATTGGAATTTATGTCGTTAACCGGGTAACGGAGAATGTACCAGCTTCACTTGCCGGATTGACAGGGAACTGGTTGGATAATATAAAAGTGACACTCGGAGCTGACGGGAACTGGGATGGCAATTCTCTCTTAACCTGGAAAGATAAGAATACAGTGGTGGATGCCTATGCTTATTATCCCTGGAAAACGACTCCCGGAAATGCAGATATAACTGCCTGGCCGGTAGAAGTATCTGCGGACCAGAGTCAGGCAAGTGCTATCCGGGGGAGCGATTTTCTATGGGCCAAAACCAACGGGGTTTCCTTTGCCACTGACGAAGGTCGCCTGACATTGAGATTTAAACATTGTTTTGCAAAACTCAATATCCGTATTACAGGAAACGGAATCACCAATGGGGCTCAGATTGTTTCTATGGAAATCAGCGGATTGAAAACAGCGGCTACATTTAATATGAATACCGGAGAAATAAACGGGGTTACAGGAGAGGCGCAACTCATTATCCCTTATTATACTTCCGGTGTAAAAAATACAGCAGAAGTAATTCTGATTCCGCAATCGGTGGAAGCGGGAGAATTATTGTCTGTTACTATTCAGGATCAGCAAAATAAAAGATTATTTAAATATAATTTGAAGGAAGCTGCCGTTTTTAAAGCGGGGGAGGAATACAATCTTCAGATGGAGTATACGACTGAAAATGGCTTAAAATCTACTTTTTTATCAAAAGGTAGTGAGGTGAAATAACAAACTGATAAAAAAAGATATGAAATCAATATTATTATATACAGGACTATTTGCAGGAATGTTTTGGGCTTGTGGTGGAAGTGGAAATGGGGATGATCCTACCCCTGAGCCGCCTACTCCCCCCGTTGAGAAAATAGAAATGAAAATTTCTGTATCCGGTATTCAGGCCCGGGGAGAAATGAGTGAAAAATTTGAAGCAGGGCAGAGTGTGGGTTTATTTGTGGCAAACCGGGAGAGTGCGGGGACCAAAGCCCGGCTCGTTTCTGTGAGCGGAAATCAGGTAGACAATGTAAAGAATACTTTAGAAAGTGATGCAAAGAACTGGAAAGCTGCTTCCACAATGTATTGGAAGGATGCCGCTACTACGGTCGATGCTTATGCTTATTATCCCTGGATCGCTGCTCCCTCCGGGGCGGACGTGACGAAATGGCCGGTTTCGGTAAAAACCGATCAAAGTCAGGAAGAGAGTGGGGTGGCCAGCGACTTCCTCTGGGCAAACACCAGCGGACAGAAAGCCGGAAATGACGGTCTGTTGTCTCTCTCTTTTCAACACGCTTTATCTAAAATCAGTCTGAGTATTAAAATGGAGGAATCCGTCAAGGACATATATACCATTAGCGGAGTAAAATTTATGGGTTTACAGACGACTGCTACTTGTGATTTAAATACAGGAGATGTGACAGCGTCTGATGGAAACGGGAACGATATGATTCCTTATTATAAGACGGCAGATAAGCAGAGTATAGAATTGATTGTTGTTCCCCAGACGATAGCCGCAGCTAAGTTTTTACAGGTAGAGGTGAATGTCGGAGGAGGAGAAATCCATACCTTTGAATATAATCTTACCGGGGATTTAAAAAGTGAAAGAGGAAAACAATATATTTTGGAGGTGAAAGTAGAAAAAGAGTTAGATCCTTTAAAGACGGTTGACATAAAGATTTCCGACTGGGAACCGGGAGGAAATGAGGATGTAGAAACGGATTGAGAAAGCGGAAACGCTGGATGAGTAGAAATAAATAGAAAATGAATGCAGTAAATTATATGAACAAAAATAAGATCATTTGGGGCATTGCTTTATTGTTGGCCGGATGTACCCAGGAAATGGAAAATCAGCCACAAAGTTCCGAATTGCGGATTAATGTGGGTGTAAATGAAACCCGTGTAACCCCGGGAAACGAAGGGTATACCTTCGATACAAATGATGAAATAGGCGTATTTGTAAGTCCTGAGGGACAATCTATACAAACTGCGGATCTGTCTTATAATGTGAAAAACCGCTGGAGCGGCTCTGAATGGGTAGCTGAGCACTCCATGTACTGGACTTCCGATGAAGTCGGTACCAAAGATAAAATAGTCGGATATTATCCTTATGCGAAGACCGTTTCCGATCCTGCAAAATTTGTATTTACCGTTTCTTCCGATCAGTCTACTACTGACAAGATGCAGGTAAATGACTTCCTGTATGGAAGTACAGTTGGGGTGAAGACAACGGAAAATGCTCCTGTCCGTTTTTCATTGGATCATAAAATGACCCGGTTGACGGTAAATGTAAAATACAGTACTCAATTTACCGGTACGGAATCCATTTCAAGTTTTAAAATCAATGCTTTACCTACAGTATCGATTGATTTGAATACGGGTAATTTGGGGAAAGCTTCCGGTACCCGGACAGCTATTTCTTTAGGAAAAGCGGGTAAGGTGACCGAAGGATATCGGAGTACTTATGACGTGATCATTGTGCCCCAAAGTGTTTCTGCAACTGATCCTTTACTTACTTTGTCGATAAATGGTCAGGAATTGAGGCTTACGCTGGCTAAGGAATTTGAGAGCGGTAAACACTATGTTTTAAACCTGACTGCCGGAAAAGAACGTTTGGAATTAACAGGAATTTCGGTATCCGACTGGACTACCGGAAAAGTATTGGTTGGGGAAGTGGTAGAAGAACAGTTGTATTATAAACACGGGGATGTAATTCCTTATATGGTGAACAGAACACAGAAACCGGTTACAATAGTGTTTGTCGGAGACGGATTTACGATAGAGTCGATGAAAAAACAAAACGGATTTTATAATGAAAGTCTGGATAAAGCCATTAAGGCTATCTTTAATACGGAACCTTATAAGACTTATCAGGATTATTTCAATGTCTATAAAATTGTTGCCGTTTCTGCAGAAGAAGGGGCTGATAATACTTCGACAGGGGACATGAAGGATACTTTCTTCGGTGCCGGTTGGAATAACAGTTATAGTGATATGAAATGTGACCATAATACTGTATTCAATTTTGTACAGCAGTATTGTCCGGATATTGTAAAGGGACAGACAACCATAGATAAGATAGCCATTATTGTTGTTGTGAATGACGAACGGTATGGAGGTATGTGCTGGTCCTGGTCTACCGGACGGGCTTATTGTATATGTCCGATTGCAAAAGGAGGAGCTCCTCTCTATTGGTCCGGAGGGTATGAAGGTACAGGTTTGAATAAGGGAGATTGGACAAATACGGTGGTACATGAAGGCGGAGGCCATTGTTTTGGAAAGTTGGGAGATGAATATTATTCAAGTGAAGGCTATTACCCTAACTCTTATATTTCCGGTCATAGTTGGCCTGTACCGATGAGTTTAAATTTGATTGCCAATAAAAATAATGTACTCTGGCAGCACTTTATCGGTTTGAATGATTATCCTAAGGTAGGACTCTACGAAGGAGGAAGTGGTTATTTACATGGGGTATGGCGTTCGGAATTGATTAGTTGCATGATCGACAATCGTTTTTATTTTAATGCACCTTCCCGGGAATTGATTGTAAAACGTATCAAATCACTGGCTGGAGAGACTTATTCCTTTGAAGACTTTTTGGCAAGGGATGTAAATGTTGATAATACTCCGAAGGTAACGGGCGCACGAACTGCCTCTGTTCAGATTATGCCACCTACGGCTCCGCCTATGCTGATAGATAATTCATTTGAATAGCCGATAGCATAAACCGGATTTAAACCATTCGGTAATTTTAAATCAGATGCCTGAAATGTTTACAGCATTTCAGGCATTTTTCTTTTATACTTATCCAGGAATAAATAAAAATTAATAAAAAATTGTAAATAAGGATTTTTTTAGTTATTTTCGAAAGGACCAACTCTGTGGAGTGTTTTTGTTCGGGATTTTTGCAGGAAAAGCTGTCTGAAATCAAACGCAGAAATGGAGATAATTAAATAAAAAATATGTAACAATCTCTATATATAAAACGTATGCGTATATTAATATGTAAATTCCTTATTCAAAACGAACAAGTGCTTTAAAATTGTGTTACTTTTGTAGTTGGATAGTAGCTTTCTAAAGTGGGACATGGTTATTAAATTATTTAAGTAAGAATAAAGGATATAAAAAACTTTGGATATAGGCTGTTGGTTAATAGATAAATTGAGCAGGATATGATGGATAGAAATTGCAGCTTTGCAGATAAAGACCCTTTATTAGAACCTTTCAGGTATACAATCCGGAAGCGGTATGAGAATTTTATAATGCGGGAACTTGGATTTACTGAAGGGAAGAAGAAGTTGGCAGATGTTTTTAATTCCTATCTTTATTACGGACTTCATAATACCGGAAAGAATTGGATTTTCCGGGAATGGGCACCGGCTGCTACTGCGATTTATCTGATTGGAGATTTTTCCGGTTGGAAGAAAGAGGAAGAATATCGGTTGCAGCGGATCGAAAACGGTAATTGGGAGTTGAAGTTAGCTTTGGAGAAACTTCGGCACGGGATGAAATACCGTTTGTGGGTAGAGTGGGAAGGAGGATGCGGAGAACGTTTGCCTAGCCATGTGAGGCGTGCCGTGCAGGATGAAGAGACGAAACTGTTTTCGGCGGAGGTATGGAGTCCGTCTGAAACTTATAGCTGGGAACATAAATTTCGTCGCAAAGAGAAAAATCCTTTAATTTATGAAGCGCATATCGGTATGAGTACGGAGAAACCGGGAGTGTCTACTTTTGAGGAATTTCGCCGGCAGATATTGCCCCGGATTGCCGGTTTGGGCTATAATACCCTTCAGCTAATGGGTATACAGGAACATCCGTATTACGGATCTTTCGGCTATCAGGTCTCTAATTTCTTTGCAGTGAGTTCTCGTTTCGGGACCCCGGACGATTTGAAAAGATTGATTGATGATGCTCATGGAAGAGGAATTGCGGTTGTAATGGATTTGGTACATTCTCATGCCGTAAAGAATGAGGCGGAAGGTTTGAGCCGGTTTGACGGAACTTATGATCTCTATTTTTACGGAGGAGAAAAGGGAGAACACAAATTGTGGAATTCCCGTTGTTTTGATTATGGAAAAAATGAAGTATTGAATTTTTTGTTATCCAATTGTAAATATTGGTTGGAAGAATATCAGTTCGACGGTTTCCGTTTTGACGGGATAACGAGCATGTTGTATTGGGATCACGGCTTAGGACGCGATTTTACAGAATATAAATTTTATTATGATGGAAATCAGGACGAAAATGCGATTATTTATCTGACTTTAGCAAATCGTTTGATTCATCAGGTGAATCGGAATGCCATAACCATTGCGGAGGACATGAGCGGAATGCCGGGATTGGCCTCACCCATAGATCAGGAAGGTATAGGCTTTGATTTCCGGATGAGCATGGGAGTGCCGGATTATTGGATAAAATTAGTGTCGGACCAGCGGGATGAAGAATGGCATGTGGGAGATTTATTCTATCAGCTGACGAATAAACGGGAAGATGAACATACGATTAGTTATGCTGAAAGTCATGATCAGGCTCTTGTCGGAGACAAGACATTGATTTTTAGAATGGTCGATAAAGAGATGTATACGTCCATGAATGTTTTTGAACGGAATATGGTGGTCGACCGGGGAATGGCTTTGCATAAAATGATCCGTTTGCTGACGATTACGACTGCCGGGGACGGTTATTTGAATTTTATGGGTAATGAATGGGGACATCCGGAATGGATCGATTTTCCCCGGGAAGGAAATGACTGGAGTTACGAACATGCAAGGCGGCTATGGCATTTGATGGAAGATAACAGTTTGCGTTATCATTTCCTGAATGAGTTTGATAAAGCCATGTTAAAACTGGTAAAACGCGAAAAGATCTTTCGTTACCGTCCCTTATCTGTAGTAAGGGATAATGAACGTCAGGTCCTGATTTTTTCAAGGGGAGATTTACTCCTGGCTTTTAATTTTAATCCGGTTACTTCTTTCCCGGATTACAACTTTATTGCTCCTCCGGGAAAATATAAAGAACTTTTGGATACAGACGGGCGTAAATTTGATGGATTTGGTCGTATCGATAAAAAAGTTGATCATTTTACATACTACAAAGAGGGAGAAGGGAATGTCCTGAGTCTGTATTTACCCTCCAGGGCGGCTTTGGTCTTGAAATTGGTTGATTAGAATATAAACGATTACTATAGATATAAAAATTATGGCTTATTTAAAATTTAACAAAGATGAATTGGTGAATCTGGAGTATTCATTAAAACGCGAGGTTTTAGCAACAAACAGGGCGGGAGGATATATGTCTTCCACTATTATTTGTTGTAATACGCGTAAGTATCATGGGTTGTTAATTGTGCCGATAGAAGAGTTCAATAATGAGAATCATGTGCTTCTGTCTGCTTTGGATGAAACAATTGTCCAGCATGGGCAAGCATTTAATCTGGGGATTCACAAATATCCTGGTAATTACGAACCCCGTGGTCACAAATATATTGTTGATTTTGAATATGAGCCTGTATATACACTTACTTACCGCGTAGGGGGTGTCGTATTAAAGAAAGAAATCGTATTGGTACATAATGAGGATCAGGTGTTGATCCGGTATACTTTGGTAGATGCCCATTCGGAAACGCTGTTGCGCCTGAAACCGTTTCTGGCTTACCGGAATGTAAATAGCCTTTGTAAAGCCAATATGATGGCTAATACAAAGTATGAAGGGATAGAAAACGGTATCCGTTCCAAATTATACAACGGTTTTCCCTATCTGAATATGCAGTTGAGCAAAGCCAATGACTTTGTTGCTGTGCCGGATTGGTATCTGAATATTGAATACATGGAAGAGGAGAACCGGGGATATGATTTCCGGGAAGATTTGTTTGTACCCGGGTATTTTGAAGTGCCTATCAAAAAAGGAGAAAGTATTATTTTTTCGGCTTCTACGCTTCCTGTTGCTACCGGTCGTTTAAAAGTTAAGTTCCAGAAATTGGTAGATGCCCGTGGTCCCCGCAACAGTTTTGTAAATTGTTTGAAATATTCAGCTTCGCAGTTTATTGTTAAGGAGGGAAAAGATACTGAAATTATAGCAGGGTATCCTTGGTTTGGCGCTTGGGGAAGGGATACTTTTATTGCTTTGCCGGGAGTGACGCTGGCAGCCGCAGGAGATGTAAAAACCTGTAAGGAGGTATTGGATACCATGTCCCGTCAATTGTATAACGGACTTTTTCCCAATGTCGGGAAAGGGAAAAATGCGGCTTACAATTCTGTAGATGCTCCGATGTGGTACTTTAAAGCTTTGCAGGAATACGGGGAAGCCATGGGGGATCCGGCTTTGGTTTGGAAGAATTACGGTTCGAAAATGAAGGCTATTCTGACGGCCTTCCGTACAGGCGTACATCCTCACGTACAAATGCATGAAAATAGCCTGATATGGGCGGAGGAACCCGGAAAAGCTTTGAGCTGGATGGATGCTGTTGTAAACGGACGCCCGGTTACTCCCAGGGGAGGCTATCAGGTAGAAGTCAATGCTCTTTGGTATAATGCTGTCTGTTATACCCTGAAGTTAGCCCAGGAAGCAGGTGATACAAAGTTTGTGAAGGAATGGGAAAACATGCCCGAAAGGATAAAGGAAAACTTTATTAAAGTTTTTTGGTATAATGAAAAAGGATATCTGGCCGATTATGTCGGAGCGGAAGGGCAAAACGTATTTGTACGTCCGAATCAGGTTATTGCCTGTTCCCTTGAATATAGTCCGTTGACGGACGAAATGAAACGGAAAGTTCTGGACGTTGTAAAAAGAGAGTTGCTGACCCCCAGGGGATTGCGTACTTTGTCACCTAAGAACCCGAATTATAAAGGACTATATGGGGGAAATCAGACGGTACGGGATGAAGCTTATCATCAGGGGACCGTATGGCCATGGTTGACTGGTCCTTATATCGAGGCTAATTTCCGTTTATACGGAGCTGCCTTTGTTCCCAAAGCGAAAGAATTGGTCGCTGGATTTGAGGAAGATATGACATTATACGGGGTATGTTCTATATCGGAGGTGTATGACGGGAATCCTCCTTATGCCCCGAATGGATGTATTTCCCAGGCCTGGAGTGTTGGGGAGATTCTTCGTAGCTTGGCGTTGATCGAAAGATTTGAAAAAAAGGCTCCGAAGAAAACGAAAAAAAATAGCTAATTATTTGAATTTGATTATATATGAAGACAAGAGTGTTAATGTTCGGTTGGGAGTTTCCGCCTCACATTGCGGGAGGTTTGGGAACTGCCTGTTTAGGCCTTACCAAAGGGCTCGCTAAACAGGGTGTTGAAGTGTTGTTTGTCATGCCAAAAGCCAGTGGGGATGAGGACCAGAGCGCTGCAAAAATTATCAATGCCAGTGATGTGGAGGCTTTGTTTGATGTGGTAGATATAGAAGAATACTGGAAAAATATCAATTTTATGGAAATCGGGTCTAACCTGATTCCCTATATGGATCCGGAACATTTTGAAAGAGAAGTGAATGAGCAGATAAAGACAGGCCGGCGGGAAGAAAAGATCGGATTTAAAAATAAATATACATTTTCCGGAAAATACGGGGCTAACTTAATGGAAGAAGTCGCCCGTTATGCCATCGTAGCGGCTACAATTGCCCGTCAGCAAAAGTTCGATGTCATTCATGCGCACGACTGGTTGACTTATGCTGCAGGTATTGCAGCAAAGAAAGTGTCTGGCAAGCCGCTGGTGATCCATGTACATGCTACGGAGTTTGACCGGAGCGGAGAGAATGTAAATCAGCTGGTGTTCGATTTGGAGCGGCAGGGAATGATGGCTGCCGACCGGGTTATTACTGTAAGTAATCTGACCCGTAATATTGTCATCAGCCGGTATGGAATTGATCCGGCAAAAGTGGTAACAGTACACAATGCTGTAGATTTCCAGTCTTATAAAGATATGAATATTGAGAAGGGCGTAAAGGAAAAAGTGGTTACTTTTTTAGGGCGTATTACTTACCAGAAAGGACCGGAATATTTTATTGAAGCTGCTAATAAGGTATTAAAAGCTTATCCGAATGTACGGTTTGTAATGGCTGGTAGCGGAGATTTGATGAACCGCTCGATCCGGAGGGTAGCAAAATTGAGAATTGCTACACACTTCCATTTTACCGGTTTTTTGAAAGGACAGGATGTACAGAAGATGTTTGCACAGAGTGATGTTTATGTTATGCCTTCCGTATCAGAACCTTTTGGGATTTCTCCTTTGGAGGCAATGCGTTCCGGAGTACCTACGATTATTTCCAAACAGTCGGGGGTTGCTGAAGTTTTAAAACATGCCCTGAAAGTAGATTTTTGGGATGTGGAGGCTTTGGCCGATGCGATTTACGGTTTGTTGAAATATCCGGCACTTTCCCAGATGGCAGGTCGCTGCGGGCTAGAAGAAGTGAATACTTTAAAATGGGAAAATGCTGCTTATCTGCTGAAGCAAATTTACGAGGAAGTAAAACAAAAATAAGTTAGAATAAAGACTTTTAGCAAGGGTGGGGTTTAAATAGGAAATGAAACAATAAATTAAAATATTATGGATAAGAAGACATTATGCTTGTATTTTCAGGTTCATCAGCCGGTGCGCTTAAGAAAATATCACTTTTTCGATATAGGTAAAAGCCATGATTATTATGATGATTTTGCCAATCGGACGATTACCCGGAAAGTGGCTGAAAGATGTTATTTACCAGCAAATAAGATGATGCTGGAGCTGATCAAAAAGTACGGAAAAAATTTTAAAGTGAGTTTTTCTATATCAGGTTTGGCTATCGAGCAATTTGAAAAATATGCTCCGGAAGTAATTGATAGTTTTAAAGCTTTGGCGGAAACAGGTTGTGTGGAATTTTTGGCGGAGACGTATTCACACTCATTGGCAAGTTTGGCAAATGAAAAAGAGTTCAATAATCAGGTAAAACAACACGCAGAACTGATAAAAAAATTATTTGGCTATACTCCCGTAACTTTCCGGAATACGGAACTTATTTATTCCGATAAAATTGGAGAAATGGTAGCTCATATGGGATATACAACTATGCTGACGGAAGGGGCCAAACACATATTGGGTTGGAAGAGCCCGAATTACGTCTATACCAATTCCCTGAATCCGAAATTGAAATTGTTACTGAAAAATTTCCGTTTAAGCGATGATATCGCTTTCCGCTTTTCTGACAGATCCTGGGGAGAATGGCCCCTTACTGCGGAAAAATATACGGGATGGCTGACTGAGGCTGTTCAGAAGGAGGATGTCATTAATTTATTTATGGATTATGAGACTTTTGGTGAGCACCAGCAGGAAGAAACCGGTATATTTGCCTTTATGAGGAGTTTACCGGAGCAGGTACTTTCGACTGCTGCCTTTGAATTTCTTACTCCCCGTGAAGTAGTTGCCAAACATCAGCCGGTGGCTCCTTTAAACGTGCCTTTCCCTATCTCCTGGGCAGATGAAGAAAGAGACCTGACAGCGTGGTTGGGAAATGAATTGCAGATGGAAGCTTTTGAAGAGCTGTATAAAATGCGCGATAAAGTGAAGGTTTTAGACGAACCGAAAATCAATTACGATTATAAGTGCTTGCAAGCCAGCGACCATTTTTATTATATGTGTACGAAATTATTTTCAGATGGAATTGTACACCAATATTTTACTCCTTATGATTCTCCTTACGAAGCCTTTATTAATTACATGAATGTCCTGAGTGATTTTATTGCCCAGGTGGATGAAAAAACAGAAAATTTATCAAAGCCTGGGAAAAAAGGAAAAGAAGAACCGAAAAAAGAAGTAAAAAAAGCAAAAACCGGTAAAAAAGAGGTGATGGCTGAAGTCCAGACGGTGCAGGCTGAAATTCGGGAACAGAAATCTCTGAAAGCAGCCCGTACAGCAGAAAATGAAAAGATTGAAACGGAAGTTAAAAGCGCCCGTACAGATAAATCTGCAAAAGGAACCCGGAGGACTACTAAAAAATAAATGATATCAGCAGAATGAATAATAGATGAAGTTTACGGATAAACTGAAATCAGTGGAATCCGTAAACTTCGTGTTTTTTATAAAGCAGTAAAAATTAATTTTCCCTTTATAAAACAGAAAATACACATAAAGTCAAATTATCAGCTGCTGTCAAAATTGGAAATAAAAGCTCGCTTGAGCGGATAAAGTGATGGGAAGGTCAGGTCTGTTTTTTATGTATTTTAACTGTACCTCAAATTATTTTTTTCGTATCTTTGCGCGCACTTTTGTATAAATATAATATTATGGATAACAATAAATTGAAGAATCCTGCCTATTTGTTTGAGGTAAGTTGGGAAGTTTGTAATAAAGTCGGAGGGATACACACCGTAATTTCTACGAAGGCTTTGAATATGGTGAAAGAGTATAGTAATAGCCATATTCTGATCGGGCCGGATGTCTGGAGGTATACCGAACAGAATCCGGAATTTATTGATGATCCCCGTTTATTTAAATCCTGGAGGGTGAGGGCCGCTCAGGAAGGTTTGCGTATTAAAGTGGGACGGTGGAACGTGGCAGGGGAGCCGGTGGTGATTTTAGTAGATTTTACTACTTTTATTACACAAAAAGACGCCATTTTTTCTTCATTTTGGGAAAAATATAAGCTGGACTCTATCAGTGGGCAATGGGACTATATCGAACCGGCTCTTTTTGGATATGCGTCGGGAAAAGTTATTGAAAGTTTTGTCCGTTTTAATACGACAATGCGGCAACGTATTATTGCCCAGTTTCACGAATGGATGACCGGTACCGGACTTTTATATCTGAAATATGCTATGCCTCAGGTAGGTTGTGTATTTACTACACATGCTACGGTTTTGGGAAGATGTGTAGCGGGGAATAATTTACCCTTATACAGTGAGATGAAAAATTATGTGCCGGAAGAGTTAGCCCGCCGCTTTAATGTAGTCTCAAAACAGTCTTTGGAGAAGACAGCAGCTCATAATGCCGATTGTTTTACTACAGTCAGTGAGATCACAGCTACTGAATGTTCCCATTTTCTGGACACGGATGTAGATATTGTTACTCCTAACGGTTTTGAAAATGTTTTTACTCCTAAGGATACAGAGTTCGAAGGGAAAAGAAATGCCGGAAGGGAAAAATTTATGCAGGTCGCTCAGGCTTTGCTGAGACGTCCGGTAAGCGAAAACGCTTTGATTATCGGGATCAGTGGACGGTATGAATTTAAAAATAAAGGAATTGATGTATTTATTGAAGCGTTGGGACGTCTAAACCGGAATAATGGTATCAACCGAGAAGTTTTGGCTTTTGTGTTAGTGCCTGCCGGTCAGAATGGTCCGAACAAAGAATTATTACATAATTTGGAATATCCCCAGGATACTGTCAATGGAAGTTCTTATCTGACCCACTATTTATCCGATGAAATGCACGATCCGGTCATGAATAGTATCCGGTCACAAAAATTAAATAACGGGGAAAACGATCCGGTAAAGGTGTTTTTTGTGCCCTGTTATTTGAACGGGGATGACGGCGTTTTCAACATGCCTTATTACGACTTGTTAATCGGCATGGATTTGACTGTTTTCCCTTCCTATTATGAACCCTGGGGATATACTCCTCTGGAAAGTCTGGCTTTTAGGGTCCCTACGATTACGACAACTTTAGCCGGTTTTGGTCTGTGGGTTAAAGAGCATTATAATATGGAACATCCGGGAATAGATGTTATTCACCGGGAGGACGGAAATAGTGATTATGTGATTGGTTCTATCGCTGACCGGATTAAAAGTTTTACGACACTGAATGAACAGGAAGTAGTACAATACAAGGAGAATGCAAAAGACGTTTCCCGTATTGCTTTATGGGATAATCTGATTATTTATTATAAAAAAGCTTATGAAATTGCTTTAAATCAGGTAAATGAACGCCTGAAGGAGATGCCTGTCGCTTTAAATGAACAAGTGTCGTATATTGAAAAACAACTTTCGGTGAATACTCCTCATTGGATCAGTGTCATGATTCATCGTTCTATTCCCGAAAAGTTGATAGCGCTGGAAGAATTATCCAAAAACTTGTGGTGGTGTTGGAATGATGAAGCCCGGGAATTGTTTAGAAGTATTGATATTGAGCAGTGGCGGGCTTGCGGGCATAATCCGATAGCTTTGCTGGATAAGATTTCATTGAGCCGTTATAAGGAATTGGAAAATGATCCGGAATTTGTAGGACGTCTGGAGAAAGTCTATACTCACTTTAAGACTTATATGGAGGGGAAGAAACAGATGAGTGGGGCAGGAGTCGCTTATTTCAGTATGGAATATGGATTGCATACTTCTTTAAAGATTTATTCCGGAGGCCTGGGTATTTTAGCCGGGGATTATTTGAAAGAGGCCAGTGATAAGGGAACTAAAATTACAGCGGTTGGGTTGCTGTACCGGTATGGTTATTTCACCCAAAAGCTTTCGGCTATGGGGGATCAGGAAGCCGAGTATGAAGCGCAGGACTTTATGAAAATTGCCGTGACACCTGTACGCGATAAGGATGGCAATTGGCTTACCGTAAGTCTGGTATTCCCGGGACGTAATGTATATGCGAGGATTTGGAGAGTAGATGTCGGACGTATTGAGTTGTATCTGCTGGATACGGATTTTGAAGATAATCTTCAGGAAGATCGCTCGATTACCCACCATTTGTATGGAGGGGATTGGGAGAACCGTTTGAAGCAGGAATTGTTGCTGGGATGCGGAGGTATACAGGCTTTACGGAAATTAGGAGTAGATGCTTCCACTTATCATTGTAACGAAGGTCACGCTGCATTTACAGGTTTGGAACGACTGAAAGAGTATATCACAGAGCAGGGATTGTCATTTGCTGAAGCAATAGAAGTGGTAAGAGCCTCTTCTCTTTTTACAACTCATACTCCTGTTCCTGCCGGACATGATTTCTTTTCTGAAAATATGCTCCGTACTTATATTTCTCATTTTGCCGATCGTCTGAAGATTAGCTGGGAACAGTTATTGGGTTTGGGAAAAATCAATGTGGCAGATCCGAATGAGAAATTTTCGATGAGCTTCCTGGCTGCTAATTTGTCTCAGGAAGTGAATGGGGTAAGCTGGCTGCATGGTGAAGTAAGCCGGGATATTTTCAAAGGATTATGGCCGGGTTATCTACCGGAAGAATTGCACATCAGTTATGTGACAAATGGAGTGCATTACCCGACTTGGACAGCCCCGGAATGGAAGAAAATAGAGGCTTCTATTTTTGGGGAAGCTTTTCAGACCCACCACTATGATAAAAAGTGTTTTGAAGAAATTTATAAAGTACCGGATGAAATTGTATTCGAAGTACGGAATAAACTGAGAAAACGGTTGATCGATCACGTCAAGAAAATGCTGACGGATGGACTTACGGCTTCTTATTTTACTCCCCGTCAGGTGATCGAAATACATGATACTTTGCGGGACGATATTCTAACGATAGGGTTTGCACGCCGTTTTGCTACTTATAAACGGGCTCATCTGCTCTTCCGTAACCTCGATCGCCTGGACGAGATTGTAAACAATCCCCAGCATCCTGTACAATTCATTTTTGCCGGGAAAGCCCACCCTGCAGATAAAGCCGGGCAGGATTTGATCAAACGGATCGTCGAAATATCTAAACATCCCAAGTTTATCGGAAAAATTTTGTTCCTGCCGAATTACGATATGGATTTGGCAAAGAATCTGGTTCAGGGAGTGGATGTGTGGATGAATACTCCTACACGTCCTCAGGAAGCTTCGGGAACCAGTGGAGAGAAAGCAGCCATGAACGGAGTAATGCATTTTAGTGTGTTGGACGGTTGGTGGGTGGAAGGTTATCGTCCCGATGCCGGTTGGATGCTCCCCATGGAACGTACCTATGAAAATCAATCTTTCCAGGATGAACTGGATTCGGAAATGATTTACAATATCATAGACGATGATATCGCTCCGCTCTTTTACGATAAAAATAACGCGGGCATGTCTCCTAAATGGATCAGTTATATTAAGAATACTATCGCTAAAGTTGCTTCTAATTTTACAACCAACCGGATGTTAATTGATTACGAGAATCAATATTATATTCCGATGTCGGAACGTTATCACCAAATGATTGCAAATGATTTTGCCATGGCAACGGAAATTGCGGAATGGAAAAAGAAAGTTACACGTGAATGGGATAACATTGAAGTGGTCAGCCTGGATATTCCCAATCGCTCCAAACAAATTATCGCTTTGGGTAAGTCTTATTGGGGAGAAGTTACGTTGGAGATCGGAGAGCTGTCTATGGAAGATATAGGAGTGGAATTGGTGGCTGCCGAACAGAAAAACGACCGTTTGGTCATCCGCGAAAAATACGATTTTACACCTGTATCCCAGGAAGACGGGAAAGCGACCTATCATATAGATGTGACGGCCGATGCCCCCGGAGTGCTCAATTTAGCTCTGCGTATTTATCCTAAAAATTCGTTACTGCCTCATCGGCAAGACTTTGCTTTGGTAAAATGGTTATAATCCGCTATGGATATAGCAAATACTGTAAGAGCCGCCCTGTGCGGCTCTTTTGGTGACAAGGGGACGGTTCTTTTGTCACCTGCTGCAATTTCCCGGAAAAAGTCATGTTGATTTTCATTAAAAAATGCCTTAAATTTACATAACTTAAAGGCTTGTCCGTAATATGCCCAGAAATTCGCGTCAGACATCAGTTACAGGGATATATCATGTTATTGCCCGGGGTCAGGGCGAACAGATTATCTTTTACGAGCGGGAGGATTATGAGGAATATTTAAAGCGATTGGAAAGATATTCTGATGAACATTTTACCATCTATTGCTTTTGTTTAATGGATAATCATGTGCATCTGTTAGTCAAAAGTACCGATTTAAGTCTTTATATGAAAAAAATAACGGTGAGTTTTGTTGCATGGTATAATCGGAAATACGATCGTAAAGGCTGGCTTTTTTTGGATCGTTTTAAAAGTGAACCGGTAGAAGAAGAAGGTTATCTGATGCGGTGTGTAAGGTATATTTTGCAGAATCCTTTAAAAGCGGGGATTTGTAAGGATATCTCTTCTTACCCCTGGGGAAGTTTTTCTTTCTATTACAGTAAAAGGAAAACCTGGATGGAAAGCATGCCGATAGAATTGCTTTTTGGAAATAAAGAGGAATTTTTGCAATTTGTTCAGGAAAAAGAAATCATTGCCGATACCAATAAATTGGAGATAGAAAAACGTATTTCTGATTATGATTTGATCCGGTTATGGCAGAAGGCGTTGGGAGAGAGAAATTATGGTAAAATGGAAAAAGAAGAAAGAGTGGAGTTTGTAAGATACATAGGACAGGAAACAAATGCAAGTGTAAGGCAACTTGCGCGTATTAGCGGATTCGGACGGGGATTGTTGTATCGGTTAAAGAAAAAATGAAATGAAAAATGGTGACAAAAGAACCGTCCCCCTGTCACCAAAATGTTGAAATAGGATGAGGCCCGAAGAATTTTACAGTCAAAAACAAACAGAAATACAACAAGCTTTAGCAGCAGTAAAGAAGAAGCGGAATGGGATAACTCTGGGAAAAATTATACTGTTTCTCGGTATGTGTATCGGGATATATTTTTTTGCGACAACAGCAGTCTGGGAAATTTTGGCTGTCAAGATAGGTTGTCTGATCCTGTTTATTATTTTATCCGTTTGGGACAATAAAGTCGTGGTTCGGATAAAGGAGTATGAAATTGCCCGGATTTGTTATCAGACTGAATTGAACTATTTAAAAGAAGAGTATGAGGGACTTCCGACGGGCAAAGAATATATGCGGGAAAATCATCCCTATGCGACAGATTTGGATATTTTGGGGGATAATTCGCTTTTTCAACAAATGAACAGGACCGTTCTTCCCGGAGGAAAAGACAAATTAGCGGAATACTTACTTTCTCCTTCCCGGACGGTTCAGGAAATAAAAGAAAGGCAGGATTCGGTAGCAGAATTAGCCGCATTGCCGGATTGGTGTAACGAATTCCGGGTAAAAGGCCGGTTGTATTCGCAGGCGGAGGGTAAACCTCTGGATTTAAATACATGGTTGAATGTGAAGCCTTATTTTTCCCATCGGTCCGTTTGGATGTATATATATTTTAGCAATATTCTGACTGTTGGAGCATGGATAGCAGTGTTGTTTTCCTATATCCCTTTTATTTTTGCTTTAGTATTATCCCTTGTCCAATTGAGTTGGGTAGCTTTGCATTTGAAACGTATGGGACTTTATAATGAACAATTGGACGGATTTATGCAGGTAACGGCTGTTTATTTGCATTTGATCCGTCACATGGAGGAAATTCCGTTTCAGTCGAAGCGTCTAAAAGACTTACAGCAGCGGTTGGGGGGCGAAAAACAGGAAGCGTTAAGGGCTTTTGCTGTATTGAATTCCCAATTAAATCGCTTTGAACAGCGGGGCAATTTTTTAGTAAGTACAATAGTAAATGGATTGTATACACATACGTTCTATGTCATTAAGAACTTAGATCGCTGGAAGTGTGTATACGGAAGTGCCGTTTTTAAGTGGATGGGGGCTATAAACGAAATAGATGCATTGGTCAGTATGGCCATTTATTATTTTAACCATCCGGAATATACGATTCCGATTTTAAAAGAGGGGAAATGGCTGACGGCGGAAGGAATAGGCCATCCTTTACTGGGGAAAAACGGGGGGGTAAAAAATGATTTTTCGGTCCGGGATATGCATGAGTTTTTTATTATTACCGGGGCAAATATGGCGGGTAAAAGTACATTTTTAAGAACGATAGGAGTAAATTTAGTGTTGGCCTTATCCGGAAATGTTGTTTGCAGCCGGAAATTTGAATTTGGTTTGATGGAGCTGTTTACCAGTATGCGGACTACAGATGATTTAGCCCGGTGCACATCCTATTTTCATGCGGAATTATTGCGTTTAAAACAATTGGTAGCTCAGGCCGGACAAACGGATCGCCTTTTTATTATTTTAGACGAAATGCTGAAAGGGACAAACTCTCAGGACAAACTTTACGGATCCGTGAAGTTTCTGGAACGTTTGATTCAATTGCCGGTTTCCGGGATGGTTGCTACCCACGATTTGGCTTTGGGGGAGTTGGCTGAAAAATATCCGGATCATTTTTTTAATTATTGTTTTGAGATTATTTCGACAGACGAGAATATTCAGTATGATTATAAATTAAAGGCCGGAATCAGCCGGAATATGAATGCTTCTTTGTTGCTTCGCAAAATGGGATTAATTAGGTGACAAAAGAACCGTCCCCTTGTCACCGGGTACGGTAGTGATGATCGTGGAGGATTGCCAATATTTTGTCTTTGAATGCTCCTTGAATGAGGATTTGTCCGTCTTTGACCGTCCCTCCGACCCCGCACTTGTTTTTAAGCAATTTAGCTAATTCTTTCAAATCTTCTTCTGTGCCGACAAAGCCTTGAACGAGGGTAACGGTTTTTCCTGCCCTTTGTTTCGTGTCGAGAACGACTTTCAGATGCTGCTTTTCGGGAGAAAGTGTTTCTAAAGCAGCCTCTTGCTCGTATTCGTATTTAAAATCCGGATTAGTGGAATAAACGATATTGATTCTTTCTTTTTTATTGCTCATGGAATAATGTTCTTTTTATAAATAACGGAATAGTCTTATTTAAGTTGATTTCTCCTGCAAAATTAAATTTTTTTGTTTAAATTTTAGCAAAAGACTTGATCAGTTAGAAATAGCGATTATTTTTGTATGTCTTTAAACCTATACCCTGCTGAATATTTTTTGCTGTTTCTGTTGAAAAGAAGAGCGGAATAAGGATGGAATTTTAAGGGTATATCGTTTTCAATGTAAACTTGTAAGTCTAAAGCTATGAATAAAATACTGAAGAAAAGGTATTTTTCGGACAGGGTGGTGCAAATGGAAGTAGAAGCTCCTTTAATTGCGAAGGCCCGTAAACCGGGGAATTTTGTAATCGTAAGGGTTGGAGAGAAAGGAGAGCGGATTCCATTGACGATTTCTGAAGCCGATATTCGCAGGGGAAGTATTACTTTGGTTATTCAGAAAATGGGGGTTTCTTCCACAAAATTGTGTGAGTTGGAAGAAGGTGATTACATTACGGATTTGGTTGGTCCTTTGGGAAAGGCAACGCATATAGAAAAGGTGGGTACTGTACTGGCTTGTGGGGGAGGGGTCGGAGTAGCGCCTTTATTGCCTATTGTGCAGGGTTTTAAAGAAGCGGGGAATAGAGTTGTTTCGGTAATTGCTGCCCGGACGAAGGAGTTGGTTATTCTGGAAAAAGAGATAAGCCGGTATTCTGATGAGGTGATCGTTATGACGGACGATGGCAGTTACGGGCGGAAAGGCTTGGTGACAGAAGGTATGGAAGAAGTGATTGGACGTGAAAAAATAGATATGGCTGTGACGATCGGGCCTGCTGTCATGATGAAATTTTGTTCGCTGTTGACAAAGAAATATGCTATTCCCACTATTGCAAGTTTAAATGCTATTATGGTAGACGGTACGGGTATGTGCGGGGCTTGCCGGGTGACAGTAGGAGGGAAGACGCGCTTTACTTGTATAGACGGACCGGAATTTGATGCGCATCAAATAGATTTCGATGAGATGATGTCGCGGTTAAGCGGGTATAAAAATATAGAAACGGAGAAAATGAGTCATCTGTAACTTTCTCCTGTACGGGAATAGGGAAGAAGTACAGAAGGAAGGAAATTTGGAAAGGAATTAAAGAGACCTCTTATTTCCGAAAAGATAGAAAGAATGGAAGGCCGGAATGAGGGGAGCAATAAAATAGAAGTTAGTAATAAATTGAGATATGGCTGTAAGTGACAGGAATACAGATTGGAGAAAAAAACTCCGGGAAGAAGTGAAGGGAAAAGAAAGGACAGGTATCGGACGGGTGAAGATGCCGGAATTGGAACCGGCAGAAAGGATAAAGAGCCAGCGTTTGGAAGTGAATACGGGACTTACGCGGGAAATGGCTTTGTTGGAAGCTAAGAGGTGTATGGATTGCGTAAATCCGACCTGTATGGAAGGGTGTCCGGTTGGAATTGATATTCCGGGTTTTATCAAGCATATTGAAAGGGGAGCATTTGGAGAAGCTGCAGCTATCTTAAAACAGACCAGTGCTCTGCCGGCTGTTTGCGGAAGAGTATGTCCCCAGGAAAAGCAGTGTGAAGCGAAGTGTTTTTATATACAAAAACTGAAGAAAGAACCGGTAGCTATCGGTTATTTGGAAAGGTTTGCCGCCGATTATGAGCGGGAATCCGGGCAAATAGCTGTACCGGCGGTAGCTGCTTCAAATGGTATACGGGTGGCTGCAATCGGGTCGGGACCTTCGGGTTTATCTTTTGCCGGGGATATGGTGAAATTGGGTTATGATGTTACTGTCTTTGAGGCTTTACATGAAATAGGAGGCGTATTAAAATATGGGATCCCTGAATTCCGTTTACCGAATAAAGTAGTAGATGTGGAGGTGGACAATTTACGGAAAATGGGGGTGAAGTTTGTGACTAACTTTATTGTGGGACTGACTGAGTCGATAGAAGGTTTAAAAGCGGAAGGCTTTAAGGGATTTTACGTCGGTTCCGGAGCAGGATTACCCCGTTTTATGAATATACCGGGGGAAAATGCGAACGGAATATTATCTTCGAATGAATACCTGACGCGGGTAAATTTGATGGGAGCTGATCAGGAAGATGCAGATACGCCGGTTTTCCGCGGGAAAAACGTAGTAGTGGTAGGAGGCGGAAACACGGCTATGGATTCTGTACGTACAGCGAAACGTTTAGGGGCAGAAAGGGCCATTATCGTTTACAGGCGTAGCGAAGCGGAAATGCCTGCCCGTATTGAAGAGGTAAAACATGCGAAAGAGGAAGGATGTGAGTTTATTACTTTGACGAATCCGGTTGAATATATTGTCAATGAACAAGGGAGAGTCAGGCAGGTAAAAGTGCAGAAAATGGCTTTGGGGGAACCGGATGAAAGCGGAAGAAGGAGCCCCGTACCGGTAGAGGGGTCCGATTATCGGATAGATGCGGACGTTGTAGTGGTGGCAGTAGGAGTATCTCCAAATCCGATTATTCCGCATTCCGTATCCGGATTGGAAGTTTCCAGGAGAGGGACGATTATTGTGAATGAAAATACGATGCAATCTAATATTCCTGGATTATATGCCGGAGGAGATATTGTAAGGGGAGGAGCCACCGTTATCCTGGCAATGGGAGATGGACGACGGGCCGCCCGTTATATGGATGAATATTTGAAAAATGCCGGAACCGGGCAGGAATGAGGCCCCCATGATTCGGTTTTTTAGGTGTATGCAACTGTCTGAAAGGAAAGCCGGAAAGTATTATTTTGTATATTTCTGTTGATAGGCTGATAGTTGAATCCTGTACTTGTGTAAATAAAACGAATTTGTCATTTTAAATTAGGGGAACAGTAAAATGTTCAGTCCTTTCGAGGGATAAGACGTTTGGCCGTTGCCCCGGAAGGGAAGTTGTATGCTTTTTTAGCATCCCCTTACCGGATGTTTTCTCTGGAATAATTTCCGAGATTGAAACATCAGCCGTTTTTTGTAAAATTTATTTTTTAAACTATATTAAAAATATTGTATAAATTTAAATAATTTTTTATGTTTGTACACGACTGCTTGCAGACGGATACAATCGGATTCGCTCGTGTGTGGTAACAGGAATGCAGGTGTGAGCTGTAAATCAATTTTTATAAAAGGAAAAATAAATTTTGTATGTTATGAGAAGGTTTTTATTTTTTATTTTGATTCTTATCGGTATTTCCGGAGAAGTGTTGGCACAGGAAAATTTCTATTGGGGATTCCGCGGGGGATTAAACATATCCCATGCAGTACAGAAGTCAGATGCCGGAGCTGATTTGGATTATAAAAGTAAACCGGGTTTCCGGGTTGGAATGGTGTTGGGAACGGGAATTGTAAAAAACTTATCGCTGGAGACGGGTTTGTATTTTACTACACTGGGGATGAAAAATAAGTTAATAACGGATGAAGTCAAATTCAATATCAATTATATACAACTTCCCATTCAGTTTGCTTTCCGGCCGGAGTTGGGAAAAAAGCTTCGGTTGCATGTCGGAGCAGGACCTTATGTTGCCTGCGGGGTAGGGGGCAAAATAGAGAATAGGTCGGAAAATATAGATGTATACGGAGACAAGGATTATTTTAAGAGATTTGATGCAGGAATGTCTGTATCCGGGGGATTGTGCATCGGTAAATTTTTTATCGGTTTAGGGTATGATTGGGGGTTGATTGATATATTCACTACCCAATTTAAGACGGATATCGGAATGATTGGGGGAGGAGGTTCTGAGGGACGAAAACTACATAACCGGAATTTTTGGGTAGGAATAGGTATTAATATTTGATAATTCTTTTATATCCATTAATCAATCAGAGGGAGCCGGAAAGCTCCCTCTCATTATTTTTCCGTATCCCGGTAGAAGTTATTCTTTTAATTTTTCGGCCATGGCATAAGCTATTTTCCGGCAATCTTCTACATCCTGAAATTTGGGAGAGCCGGAAGCATCGGCATGCGGAGCTACGATTTCCCATTTCATTTTGTCTGCAAATTGAGTAAAACGGGGAAGTGCACCTCCTGCCCAGGTTTTATTGGCAAAGAACGCCAGATAATGATTTTTGACACCTATATTTTCCAGTTCACTTAAAAGGGTTTCCATGGTTGGGAAAATTCCCCCGTTATAGGAACAGCTTCCTAAAATAACTCCTTTGTAACGGAAAATATCATTGATCATATAAGAAGGATGGGTCTTGGACGTATCGTGTATTCTGATCTTTTTGACCCCTTTTTCTGCCAGGAAACGCCCGATCAGATCGGCCATTTTTTCAGTATGTCCGTACATACTGCTAAAAGCGATGACGACGCCTTCGTCGGTTTCGTATTTACTCCATTTATCGTATTTCGCTATGATTTCAGGAATATGACTCCGCCAGATGGGACCGTGTGTGGCACAAATTGTACTGACCGCGAGACCTCCTAGTTTTTTCAGTGCAGATTGTGCGGGCATGCCGTATTTCCCTACGATATTGGAATAATAACGGCTGATCTCTTCTTCCAGATAATCCAGGTCTAACTGATCGTCGAAAATTCCGCCGTCTAAGGTACCAAAAGCTCCAAATACGTCCCCACTGAACAGTAATTGTGCTTTCGGCAAATAGGTAACCATTGTTTCCGGCCAGTGGAGCATAGGTACCATATAAAAATTCAGTTGTTGTTCTCCGAGATCCAGGCAACTTCCTTCTTTTGCTTCCAGTAAGTTCGTGTGAATGCCGTAATAATTTTCCAGCATGGGAAAAGTTTTACTGTTGCCCACCAGGGTCAGCTCCGGATAATGACAGAGGAGGGCTTTTATTGCTCCGGAATGATCCGGTTCCATATGGTTGATAATCAAATAATCTACTTTTCTTCCGTTTAAGGTTGCCTCTAGGCTTTCCAGATAGTCGTCCATACGACTTCTTTCGACAGTATCGATGACAGCTACTTTTTCGTCTACGATGACATAAGAATTATAAGCTACGCCTTTGGGAAGAGGCCAATAATTTTCAAATAGGTGGGTTCTGCGATCGTTTACCCCGATCCAGAAAATGTTTTTTTTAATCTCAATTGCCTGATTCATATAAATTGTATTTATAATTAGATTTATTATTTTCTTACTTCGTTTATTTTCAAAGGACCGAAGAACAGCATATTCCTGAAACAGGAAATATTTTCAGGCATCTGATAGCAGTTCTGAAAACTACAATTCTCCTTTATCGGTATGCAAAGGTAAAAAAAAGTCGTCATATAACGTATGACGACCTTTTTAAACTCATATGCTGTAAATTATTTAATGCCTAATTTATCTTTCAATGCCTGAGGAAGAGCATCTTTATGAATCATAATGGAAGTCGTTTTGTAAGCTACAAAAGGATAAGAAGCATATAAATAACCGTGATATTGGTTATAATCTCCCCAGGAATTTTTTACGATAAAATATTTATTTCCATTTTGGTCTACGGCTTTTCCTACGGCATGCATACCATGATCATCCGTGGTTTGAAAATTGTCAAAAGCCTCCTGGCGCATTTCCTGCGTAATGGTTTTTTCTTTTCCCGGTTTCTCCAATAATTTAGCTTGTTTGTCTTCTTTTTTCATTTTTACCCATTTTGCAATTTCTGCATCACTGGTCTCTGTGTTTTCAATATCCGGGATAATCGCAATGCCGTCTCTCAAAAATCCGACTTCAGAAACATCTGATCCCCAGGAAAAAGTATATCCCTTGTCGATAGCTTTGTCCAGAACATCCATCAATTCATCCAGGGGAAGATTGTAACTTTCCTCTCCGATCCAATTGTCGGGAACTTCCAAAGCAAATTTTGTGTAGAAAGGATGATGAGTGAAAGAAGTGAGACTTATATAGTCGTCCATATTCAGGCCGGTAGACTGATAAAAGGACATGGGGGTATATTCCTGTCCCCGGAAGGTGAATTTTTCCGGTTTTGCACCCAGATAGGCATCTAAAATACCGTCGAATCCTTTTTTCCAGGCTGTACTGAGTTTTTTGTTCGGATTGGATACGATAACTCTTAAATAAGCACCGAGTACACCATCCAATTCAGCATGAACATGTACATTTTCTCCGTAATTTAATCCGCTGTAGATTTCCAGAGGAACAATACCGTAGTTTTTGATTGCCCAGGTTACATCGGCAGAAGCTCCTCCCTGTGCGAAATTCATACAACCCTGCATGCGGACGTATTTATCGGCTTTTTCATTATAAGTATTCCACACAATATACATGGGTGCTAAACTGACACTGTCTTTACCGAGGCGCATCATTTCTGATTCCAGTAAGGAAATGGTCGACCAGGACCAGCAAGTACCTGCTCTGTCCTGAGATTTTACGGAAGTTGCAGGCAAACGTCTGAGTTCTGTAAACTGATAACCTTGTTTTTCTTCTTCTTTTTTCTTTTTCTTGCTGTTACCTGCTGTTGCAACGGTTGCGAAAGCCAGCAACAGGCTAAACATTAAAAGTACGGTTTTTCTCATTTCAAAATTATTTTAAGTTTTAGATTAAATTTGCGGGTAAAGATAATGATTTTATTCAATAGGATGAATTTCGTCTTTAAGAAACCGGTATTTCCAGTTGCAAATAGCAATAAAAATGACACCGGCTATTAACATAATCAATGTATCCAGATAGGAAGCTGACGGATGCAGATCTTTGAATAAAGCATGGGTTTGCAGGGCAGAAGCGTCCGAAGTAAACATCACGGCTGCTAGAAAATTATTTGCCAGGTGTAATCCGATAGCTAATTCCAGTCCGTCGTCTTTTATGGCAACAAAACCCAGTATCAGTCCCATAGTAAGGTATTGGGGAAGGGCTACTTCTACACCGAAAGCTTTGATTTCGGGATTACTGATATGCATTAACGCGAAAAGGATAGCGATTAAAAGAAAAGCCATCCATTTGGATTTAATAAGGAGAGTCGTTCCTTGCATCAGATAGCCCCGGAAAAGAATTTCTTCAAAGGCTGTTTGTATAGGAAGGAAAATCAGGGAAATAATGACGAGTATAAAGAAATTCACCGGATCGAACTGAAACAGGATATCCGAATTGTCCGAAGATAAAATGGTGATTGCAAAAGTAATCAGCGTGAGTACACCCCATATCGCCGCTCCGAAACCCAGGCGTTTCCAGTCAAATTTCGAACGACCGGTGACAATGTCCAGATAATTTTTTTTTTGCAGGAACCGAATGCAGGCGAACAAAGCTACAAAGCCACCTGCAAAAGTGAATAAAGTAAGGGCAAGACCGGTATTTGTGGACGTCAGGGGACCGATATTTCCTTGCATGGCTGCTTCCGGGTTTTGTATCAGCAGATACAGAGCCAGCGGCAGACTTGCTATTTGTATGGCAACGAAGACAATGAGAAGGGTAAGGACATACAATGTCCAGTTATTCCTTCCTTTATAAGCTTTTTCCAGAAACATGGTATTGGATTTAAAAAGTTAAAATTTATCTCCTAAGTTTTTTAATAATAATTCCAGGCTATATTCGTCTGCTACCAGCACCTGGCGGGCTTTACTTCCTTCGAAAGGACCGACAATTCCGGCGGCTTCCAGCTGGTCTACAATACGTCCGGCCCGGTTATAACCGATGGAAAAGCGGCGCTGGATAGAAGAAGTGGAGCCTTGCTGAGAATTGACAACTAGTTTGGCTGCTTCTTCAAATAAAGGGTCTTTTACGCCCAGATCAGCTTCCTGAATACTCGTGTTACCCTCATTTTCGGGGATATATTCCGGTAATGCAAACGCAGAAGGATAGGATTGCTGGGAAGCTATAAAATGAGTGACAGCGTCGATCTCGGGAGTATCGACAAAGGCACATTGTACACGCGTCATTTCGTTTCCTACAGAGATTAACAAATCTCCGCGCCCGATCAGTTGGTTGGCTCCGGGGGAATCCAGAATAGTACGGGAGTCGATCATAGAAGCTACTTTAAAAGCAATACGGGCCGGAAAGTTTGCTTTAATGACACCTGTAATAATATTGGTGGAAGGGCGTTGTGTAGCAATGATCATGTGTATTCCTACGGCCCGTGCTAATTGGGCTATCCGGGCGATAGGCTGCTCTACATCTTTCCCTGCAGTCATAATCAGGTCGGCGAATTCATCCACGACGACAACAATATAAGGCAGGTATTTATGCCCTTTGGAAGGGTTAAGCTGACGTTTTATAAATTTCTCATTGTATTCTTTAATATTCCGGACCTGGGCCTCTTTTAACAGATCATACCGGTTGTCCATTTCGATACAAAGAGAATTGAGGGTATTGATCACTTTAGTGGTTTCCGTAATAATTGCATCTTCTTCGTCGGGCAGTTTTGCCAGAAAATGTTTTTCAATGATCGAATAGATACTCAGTTCTACTTTTTTAGGGTCGACCATCACAAATTTTAACTGGGAAGGATGCTTCTTATACAGGAGAGAAGTGATGATGGCATTTAATCCCACGGATTTACCTTGACCGGTTGCTCCGGCTACTAACAAATGAGGCATTTTAGCCAGATCGAAAGTATAGGTTTCGTTTGAGATGGTACGTCCTAAAGCTACCGGCAGGGCATATTTGGATTCCTGGAATTTTTTGGATGCCAGTATTCCCCGCATGGAAACGATTTCCGGATTTTGGTTCGGGACTTCTATACCGATCGTGCCTGCACCGGGAATGGGGGCTATAATACGGATACCTAAAGCAGCAAGACTTAATGCGATATCGTCTTCCAAATTTTTGATCTTGGAAATTTTAACGCCTGGAGCCGGAATAATTTCGTAAAGGGTGACAGTCGGACCAATCGTAGCTTTTATTTTGACAATTTCAATCTTGTAATTTCTGAGTGTTTCGACAATTTTATTTTTATTTTCGTCCAATTCATTTTGAGTTACCTTTGGGTTTCCGCTAGAGTGTTCTTCCAGCAGGTCGAGGGTCGGGTAACAATAATGTGATAAGTCGAGAGTGGGGTCATAGTCCTCTTCCGGTTGCAGGTTCTTATTGACCGTTTCCTCTTTCTTTTCGTTGTTAATAGTGAGTTCTACATTTTCTTTTTCTCCGTTTTTTCCCGGGTCGTTAAAAGATAAGTCTTCCGGTTGTTCTTCCGTAGGAACAGTTTTGTGAAACATATTCAGTTCTGTCGGGAATTCTATATCTATGGTAGAAAGGGAAGAGGACGGTATATCCTCCGTTGTTTCTTCCTTTATCCGGATAAAGTCTTTACCGGGATTGAACTCCTCCTCTATAGTAATGACCGGCGGGAAGATATTGTTTTCTTCGTTTTTTTCTTTAGGGTCAGTTGTGTTCTGCTTTTCATTGTTGTCATCGGTTTCCGTATTTTCGCCGGCTTTAGCAATTTCTGAAACCTTTTCCGGTTTTCGGGGGATAAGGTTTTTGATACAAAGGACACATTTAGCGAAGGCTTTTTCAAATCCGAAGAACAGAAGAATGGCAAAAGTCAGTATAAGCAGGAAAAATGTTCCGATTCCGCCGATCAGGGAATTAAGCCATTGAGTGACAAAATATCCGTGTGCTCCCCCCGGATAGAGATAAGATCTTTTTAAATCCAGCAGCGAATAAAATAAATCGGAAATATAACCTAAAAATAAAGAGAGCCATATTATGAACACAATGCCGAAAAAAATCTTTTTCGGATAAGCGGTAATTTTTTTCCCTGCAATTTGAATACCAGATAGAATCAGCAGATAACAAAAGATAAAAGAAGATATGCCAAACCATCGGTTGATCAGCAGGTCCGACCACCAGGCTCCCAGCGTACCGGCCGGATTTCCGGCTGTGATTTCCGGGTTACTGACTATTTGCCGGAGTCCTTTATCAATAAGGCTTTGATCGATTCCTCCGGTAAAAAAGAAGCCGATAAAAGAAAATAATAGATAAAGGGAAAATAATATTAAAGCCATCCCCATAATAAAACGGGTACGGGGTTCTTTTAAAAATGACAAGGCGGATTCGGACTGTTTTTTTTCATAAGCCCGTCGATTTATACTTTTTTTCATTCGTAAACGCTTCTCTAAGGTAAAGGTAATAATATAAATATCTTATACTAAAATACTTAATAAAATGGAATAAGAATTTGCCAGATTTCAATTTTGCCTTTGCAAGATACAAATTAATTGAAAACTGAAAATTGAAAACTGAAAATTATTTTGTGAAAGGGGAGAAGAATCTTAAAATTATACCCAGGTATTTCTTTGTTCTGGCATTTACCGAAAAAGAAAATTCTTTTTCAGTAAATGGAGGAAGCTTACTTGGGTAAAATATAAGAATTATTGGTAGAGAAATCGCTTTATACTTCTTTTCGGTGTTTTTTCAAATTCTTCATTGTAAATTTTGATTTTAGAGATTTGGCTGTAGGCCGGTAATTGCTGGTTTAACTGTTTGAGATTTTCATCCATGATTTTCTGTAAATCATTTTCATGGATGCGATCGTTACCGGCAGCTTCAAAATCGGGATAAACAAGTGCTATCAATTTTCCTTCTTGTTCGATGACAATGGATTCTGTAACATAGATCATATTATTCAGTTTATCTTCGATTTCTTCCGGGTATATGTTTTGTCCGCTGGGACCTAATAACATATTTTTACTGCGTCCTTTAATGAAAAGGTTACCTTCTGTATCAATCAAACCGAGATCGCCCGTATGCAACCAACCGTCCTCGTCGATGGCTGCAGCTGTCGCTTCCGGATTTTTATAATACCCTTTCATAACACAATCCCCTTTTGCCATAATTTCTCCTACGATATGCTGGGGATCTTCAGAATCGATTTTTAATTGTACCCGGTTAACTGCTTTCCCGCAGGAACCCTGACGAAAATATTTCCAGTCTTCATAACTTAAAAGAGGCCCGCATTCCGTCATTCCGTATCCTACCGTATAGGGAAAATGAATGGATCTCAGGAAATTTTCCACTTCTTTATTCAAGGCTGCACCTCCGATAATCAGTTGCTTGAATTTACCGCCCAAAGCGTCCATGAGTTTTTGGCGGATGGTATCCCTGATTTTATCATTGATAACCGGTATATTCATTAACAGGCGGATATGCGGCTTTTCAATGGCCGGAAATATTTTTTTCCGTATAATTTTTTCGATGATTAACGGTACGGTAATAATTAAATCCGGTTTTACCTCTGCAAAAGCATCTGCGATGATTTTGGGGGAGGGAGTGCGGGAAAGGAAATGAATATGCGTTCCGTTTACAAACTGATAGATAAATTCGAAGGCCAGTCCGTACATGTGTGCCATCGGTAACATGCATACGATTTGTTCACCCGGATTATAACCCAATACTTCAATACCGAATTTCATATTCGTCCACAGACTCCGGTAGGGAAGCATGACCCCTTTTGAAAAACTGGTTGTACCGGATGTGTAATTGATAACTGCCAGGTCTTCCAGACAATCGTATTCATATTTTACGTTTTCAGCCTGGAAGCGTTCAGGGTATTTTTTGCCGAACAATTCATTTAAACGTTCCCGGGCTTCTGTCAGGGATTTTTTATTCGAATGCCGTAAAGAATAGTCTTCAATACGTAGGATACCATCCAAACCGGGCATTGCATTTTCGTCTAAATTTTCCCATACAATATCCCCGGCAAAGAGAAGACGGGCTTCTGAATGATTGACAATATGGTGAATATTGTCCGGTTTGAATTCATTTAAAATGGGAACAGCCACAGCCCCATAAGTCAGGGTGGCTAAAAAAGCGATTCCCCAGCTTGACATATTGCGGCTGCATAAAGCAATTTTATCGCCTTTTTTAATACCGCTATGTTCAAAAAGAATATGTAATTTTTCGATTTTCCGGGCGACATCTTTATAGGAAGAAGTAGCCCCCTTAAAGTCGGTAAGAGAAGGTCTGTCCCAATTCTTTTTTATACTTTCTTCAATGTATTGTATAAAGTTTTCTTCCATGATGATTTATTTAGCGGTCTCAAATATAACTCTTTATACATTAATATGGAAGGAAAACAGGAAATTTAGGTTTTATACAGGAAGGATAAAGAAAAGTGAGGAAAGTAAATAAAAATTATAGAATTAAAGTAAAGTCAGACGAGAATACTGAATCTTTTGTTGACTTTACTTATTTATCTGTATTTCAGAATTATTGATATAAATATCGTTTTATGCTTCTTTTCGGTGTTTTTTCAAATTCTTCATGCCGGATGCGGATTCTGCTGATCTGGCTGTATCCGGGGAGAATTTCATTGAGTTGTTTCCGGTTGTGGTCCAATTGTTTTGTCAGTGCTTCGTCTGAAAGTTTCGCAGCTTTCGCGGCCTCGAAGTCCGGGTAAATGAGGGCAACTAACTTTCCGTCTTGTTCAATGACCAGGGATTCGGCCACAAAAGGCATGACATTTAATTTGTCTTCGATTTCTTCCGGATATATGTTTTGTCCACTGGGACCTAATATCATATTTTTATTCCTGCCTTTGATATACAAGTAATTGTCTTTGTCCAGAATACCTAGGTCTCCTGTATGCAACCAGCCGTCTTCATCCAAAGCAGCAGCAGTTGCTTCCGGATTTTTGTAATATCCTTTCATTACATTGGTGCCTCGCACCAGGATTTCCCCTACGATCCGGTGAGGATCGGAAGAATCGATCTGTATCTCTATACGATCGACAGCTTTTCCGCAGGAACCGAGACGGAAAGTCAGCCAATCGTCGAAAGAAATTCCGGGTCCGCATTCCGTCATTCCGTAACCTACTGTATAGGGGAAACGGATGTCTGCCAGAAAAGCTTCTACTTCATGATTTAAAGCAGCTCCTCCAACGGCTAATAGTTTAAACTGTCCTCCGAAAGCGTCCAGTACTTTCTGGCGGATAGAAGCCTTTATCCGTTTGTTTACATAAGGAATCCGGAGGAAAAGGCGGATGGAAGGACGGTTAATTTGGGGAAAAACTCCCTTCCGGATAATTTTCTCAATAATTAACGGAACGGCTACGATCAAATTCGGACGAATACTGGTGAATACTTCACTGATTACACGCGGAGAAGGAATCTTGGAGAGGAAAAATACTTGTGTACCACTGGCGAAAGGATAAATAAATTCGAAAGCTAATCCATACATATGAGCCATGGTAAGTATACTCACCAGTTTTTCTCCCGGATGGTAACCCATTTTATCTAAGGCGAAACGTAAATTCGACCACATGCTCCGGTAAGGCAGTAATACACCTTTGGAAGCACTGGTTGTGCCCGAAGTATAATTGATAAGAGCAATGTCTTCCGGATGGTCGGGAGCATATTTTACATCTTCAACTGTGAATCGGTCCGGATATTTTTGTCCGAAAAGTTCATTGACTTTTTTACGTGCTTCTGTCAACAGGGAATTATTGGCATGCCGGATGGAGTAGTCTTCCATGCGGATCACCCCGTCCAGATAAGGCATATGATTGTGATCCAGGTTTTCCCAGACCGAATCCCCTACAAACAATAGTTTGCATTCCGAATGATTGATAATGTGATGGATATTGTCGGGTTTAAATTCGTGTAAGATCGGGACAGCAATTGCTCCGTAGGTGACTATTGCCAAAAAAGCGATTCCCCAGTGAGAAGCATTCCGGCTGCATAAAGCAATTTTATCTGCTTTTTTTATCCCACTGTTTTCAAATAGCAAATGGAGTTTTTCAATTTTCCGGGCAATATCTTTGTAAGTATAAGTTACTCCTTTATAATCCGTTAATGCGGGTAATTCCCAATGTTCCTTAATACTGTATTCAAGTAAATATATAAAACTGTTTTCCATATTTGTCAGATTATCCTTATTCGTATTTATACTATGAATACCTTTAAAAAGTTAAAGTAGAAGCTGTTAAAAGAGGGTTATAGGTTGTCTTTCAAAGTTAAATAATGTGAGGAGTTGAAACTTTAGTAAGCCAGTGTCGTAAGTAAAAACGAGCAATTGAAGTTGTTTACTATTTTGTTAAGTTTCAATATTTTAAACCAAATTAATTATGAAAAAGACAGAAAATCCAAACACGCCTATTTTTGGTACATCTGAAGAAGCACGGGTCGCTCCGAAATTTGAGTTGGCTGATAACTCTATGCCGGGAGAAGTGGCTTATCAGATGGTACATGACGAAGCTATGCTGGACGGGAATTCCCGTTTGAATTTAGCTACGTTCGTTACAACCTGGATGGACGATTATGCCCGCCGGGTGATGACTGAAAATATGGATAAGAATATGATCGATAAAACGGAATACCCGCAAACGGCAGAAATAGAAAGACGTTGTGTAAATATTTTGGCTAAATTGTGGAATTCCCCTGAAGACCCTTATTGTACCGGAACAAGTACGGTAGGTTCTTCCGAAGCTTGTATGTTGGGAGGGATTGCCGCTTTGAAACGCTGGCAAAAACGTCGCAGGGCAAAAGGTCTGCCTACTGATAAACCCAATTTTATTATTTCCAGCTGTATGCAAGTTGTATGGGAGAAGTTTGCCGTATACTGGGATGTAGAAATGCGTATGGTTCCGGTAACTTATGATAAGATAACACTGGATCCGGACGATGTTGTCAGAATGTGTGATGAAAACACGATTTGCGTCGTTCCTATTCAGGGAGTAACCATTACAGGTTTGAATGACGACGTAAAAGCCATTAACGATGCCTTGGATAAATTGAATGCTGAAAAAGGTTGGGAGATCTGCATACACGTAGATGCAGCCACCGGCGGTTTTATACATCCGTTTATCGATCCGGAAACAGAATGGGATTTCCGTTTGAAATGGGTACTTTCTATCAGTACTTCCGGTCATAAATTCGGTTTGGTATACCCGGGTGTAGGCTGGGTGGTATGGAAGGATAAACAATATTTGCCGCAGGATATGAACTTTGCCGTGAATTATTTGGGAGCAGATATTCCGAGTATTTCAATTAACTTCTCCCGTCCGGGAAATCAGGTATTGGCTCAGTATTACCAGTTCCTGCGTCTGGGTAAGGAAGGATATCGACAGATTCAGCAAAATTGCCTGGACGTATGTACTTATCTGAGAAAACAGCTGGATGAAATGGGTATTTTTGAGTTCCTGAGTGATGAAAACCCAAATCCGTTGTTTATATGGAAATTGAAAGATGATCCGGACCGGAAATGGACGCTGTACGATCTGTCGGACGCATTGCATGTGGAAGGCTGGCAAGTTCCGGCTTATACCATGCCCAAAGCAATGGAAGATGTCGTTATTATGCGGGTTGTGGTTCGTCAGGGGACAGGCATTGATCTGGCCGATTTGCTGATGCAGGATATGCGCCGTAATATCGAAATCCTGGATAAATTAATGGAGCCGACCAATAGTGCTATCCAATGGAGAAATAAGATTCCGCAGAAACCGAGAGGATTTAACCATGCACGTTGATCCTTAGTGTAGATAAATAAAAAAGCCGGGCGAAGATTTTTTCGTCCGGTTTTTTGTGAAAAATATTTCTTTGTAAAGTTTTGAAATTTGTCGTTGTGTTCAACCTGGAAATACAAGTCGTTTTTGTTCACTGACAATAGATCTGAAATCTTATTATACAATCCCGGATTGGAAGAGAGAATTCCCGTAATTTCTCTCTTCTTCGTTTGCTTAAATGATAACAATAGCGTATAGAACAAAAAAAATCGTTTTTTTAAAGAGCTTGACATTTTTGATATTATTAAAAATAAATTATCTTTAACCAACTAAAATAGAGCAGTCTTATTCTTTGCATTCGATTCCTGACAGAGGAAGTAGTAGTAGGAGTACAACTACAGGGAGACGTATTTTATTCCTGTAATTTCTGTAAGAGTAATTTATTGATTATTTTATTTGTAAGAGGAACCATTTATATAACATTTAAAATTTTAGATGAATATATGATTGGGGAAGAGATGAATTATTCAATGAAAAATAAAATTTAGTAAACTTAAAAAATGTATATGAATACTATTGTTATCGGGATAGGAGAAGCCCTGTGGGATATACTACCGGAAGAGAAAAAAATCGGTGGGGCGCCTGCTAATTATGCTTATCATGTATCGCAATTCGGACTGGACAGCCGGGTTGTAAGTGCGGTTGGGAACGATCAGCTGGGAAACGGGATTTTAAAAGGTTTTGAAGAAAAACGATTGAAGTACCATATTGATCGGGTTCCTTATCCCACGGGGAGCGTTGTGGTGGAATTGGACGGTCGCGGGGAACCCTGTTATGAGATCAAAGAGGGAGTGGCTTGGGATAATATACCTTACACAGAGTCGTTAGAAGAATTAGCGCATAATACACGTTGTGTATGTTTTGGATCATTAGCGCAACGGAGTAAGGTGTCACGGACGACTATTACTCATTTTTTGGACGCAATGCCCGACGGGGAGGGACAGTATAAGATTTTTGATGTCAATCTCCGTCAGGAATTTTATACGAAAGAAGTGATCTGTGATTCCCTGCTCCGTTGTAATGTTTTAAAATTGAATGCGGGAGAATTGGTATTCCTGAGTCAGATGTTCGGTTTTTCTGACATTGCTCTGGAAGATAAATGCTGGATACTGCTAGGCAAATATAACCTGAAGATACTGATACTTACCTGCGGGATAAATGGCAGTTATGTATTTACGCCGGGGGCTGTATCATTTGTTGAAACTCCGTGCGTAAAGGTGGCAGATGCGGTGGGAGCAGGAGATTCTTTTACGGCAGCTTTTTCTGCTTCTGTTTTGAAAGGACATACAATTGAAGAGGCTCATCATCTGGCAGTAGATGTTGCTGCTTTTGTCTGTACGCAAAAAGGAGCAATGCCTGTACTTCCTCCGGAATTGAAAAACCGTTTATAATCCAGGGAGATCGTTTGGGAAAGGGAATATTAATTGTAAATTTTTGTTCAGGGGGAATTTAGTGATTTGTCTGTAAGTAAAAAATATTTATATATTGTTGATTATCAGATTTATATTAGAGATTTATTTCAAAAATTATATTTAAAAAAATATACAATTTGTTTCCCGGTTGGGTGATTTTCAGAAAACAGAAACAAAAGTTCATCGGCAGGAGGATAACTTAAAGGATGAACTTTTATAGCTGTTTTTCCAGCTTTTCAGTTACCTGAAAGCAGAGTGATGAATTTTTCTCCGTGAAAAGTGGATTGAAAGACATCTTGTTGTTTCCCCTTATTGTACCTGGATCGTTTTTATAAATGTAATCTGCATTTAGTCCTTATCGATCCGTAGCAAGCAGTTTCCTGCATGCAGGAAGTTCGGGTTGCCTCTGTTTTCTTCCCAGACGGATAGGACTGTATCCTACTTCCCGCCAAAACCTATATTCATTATATGGGGGAAGGAGTATAATATATTTTTGTGTTTTATAAGTTTATAAAATACTCAATTAAGTTAATTTGTTTATTTCTCCTTGCTGAATGAAAGGCAGATTCTCCCGTATTTTAGTGACAGGCCAGTTCCACCATTGCAAATTTTCCAGACGGGCTATTGTTTTGGCATCGAAACGTTTCCTGATTTTTTTTGCAGGTACACCTCCTGCAATGGTATAAGGCTCTACATCTTTAGTAACGACAGCCCTTGCCCCGATGATTGCTCCATTGCCGATATGTACTCCCGAGAGAATAACGGCTTCGTAACCAATCCAGACGTCATTGCCGATAACAATATCTCCCCGGTTATCCCAGGCTTGAAGTATATTCTTTTTTTCTAAATTCCACTCTTCCCAGAATAGCGGGAAAGTATAGGAGGATAAAGACGACAGGGAGTGGTTGGCACAGTTAAATAGAAATTTTGCCCCACAGGCAATGGAACAAAATTTACCGATGATCAGTTTTTCTGAATGCAGGGGGTAATGATAAAGTACATTATTTTTTTCAAAATGCAGGGGATCGCATACGAAGTCATTGTATATGGTATAGTCACCGACCTGAATGCTAGGGTCTTTTACGACTGCTTTCAGATAAACAGTCTGCCGGTCTTGAGAACGGGGGTAAATTTTTTTCATGATTTGAATTGTTTTTTAAGATAAAGCACAGATTGGATCATCAACAGCATGACAAACAGGTATTCAGCAGTCATATATGCAGTTAAAGTTGCTTTTAGCCACTGGCTTAAAAAATAGAGATAAATAAGATAGAATACGATTGTAAGGACTTGAAACAGAAAGGCTATTTTCGTATTCCCTGTCCCTGTGACAGCATTGATATAAACATAGGCGGGCAGGGCAAAAATGTAATTCAACAGCATGATGCTATAGGGTGCAATCGCTTGTTGAATCAGTATTTCATTAGGGGTATAGAAATGGATTATTGTACGGCGGCAAAGCAAGGCCGTTATTACTAATGGAATACCTACGGCATAGCCCAATTTCACTATCCGGCGACAGACCGGAAAAAGTTGGCGGGACTGTTTAGCACCGAACAGATTGCTGATGAGAGAACCTGTTGTAGATGCAAAAGAGTTCACAATGACAAAAAACAGGGTAGAAACGCTACGGGTAATATTGGAGACAGCTAGTTCCGTTTTTCCCAGGTGTTCTATGGCAATAAAAAAAAGAAACCAGGGACTAACGCTGATAAAGGCATGCAGCATACTCCATACTGACAGTTGAAATATTTTTGAAAGCAGCCTGCCCTCATAAACCGCCTTTAAACCGTATTTTGCAGGATCGGTTTTCTGATATAAATAAACGGCAAGTAGGAAAAAGGAAGCTGCTTCGGACAGGGAGGAAGCCATCGCTGCTCCCGATATACCTTGACCCAGTATAAATATCAATAGATAATTGAGCGGTATATTGATACTGAAGGCGAAAAGGGCAGCAATAGACAATGCTTTGGTTTGTGTAATACCTGTCAAAAAAGCACGTAAGGCCAGAAATGGAAACGAGAATAATAAGCCGGTACTTCTCCAGTAAAGATAGTCGACGACTGCTTGATAAATTTCAGCCGAGGAGATCAGTTGTTTCAGTATAAAAGGTGAGAGCAGGTTTATAAACAGACAAAGCAGGATAGCTAGCAGGACTAGGAAATACAATCCCTGAAAAAAAGTCCGTCCGGTCTGTTTATAATTTTGTTCTCCGTTTCGACGGGCAATCATAACTTGCAGTCCGGTACTGAAACCAAAACCGAGCATATAGCTGGCCAGGTAATAAATTCCGCCCAGGGCAGATGCTCCGAGTTCCGTTTCGCCGACGTGCCCGAGGAATAGGGCATCCGTGATATTGATTAATTGTTCCGTAAGGATGCTCATCATCACCGGGAAATTGATGAGCCAGATTTGTTTATAATTATAATTCATTACTCAACAGATATCTATAGAAACATATCCTGAATAAACAGATACATTTCTGAAAACGATAAATACAGGATAATAAAACGCTGTGCCAGATTAGAATAACCTGTCAGTTGCTTGAATAGCTTTGCGATTGATAAGTACTATTCGTGAAGAAGAGCTATATACAGCGTTGGCTTTTCATGAGTGGAACAAACAAATTTTGATATTTCAGGGGATAAAGATAATATTTTTTAATTGAAATAACACCCGGGGCCGGGGGAAGGTGTCATCTGTACCCGCGACTTATTCTTTTGTAACCCTTACTTTCAGAGGTTCGCTGAAGTTGTCCAATATGTCAATTTTATACTCTTTCCATTTGCTTACAGTTGCCTGTTCCCCTTTTTCGGCAGTGCTCTCGTAGCTGAAAATAACGATCTTTTCATCTTCAAATTCTGATAACCGGAATGAATGGCAGACAATGCAACCGCCGAAACTGCCATCCGGTTGGATACTATTGCCACTCCAGCCGGAATCATAAGTGATTTTAAATCTGTCTATGATAGCGCTCATCTTATTTCTGGTATCGATTATAAAAGCGTCCCCGAATTTCAAGGTATCGGTTCGCAAATATACACGACCCTCTTCTGTCTCAAGACTAAAAAGATATTTCCCGATAGCCTGCGGTAAATTATTTTGCTGTAATATGTCCTCTTTTTCATAATAAATCAGAAACGATTGATGTACTGTGTCCGGTGTTGTGATTCTGATTTCCAGTTGCAGGTGAGGAGATCGGTCATTCCATGGCTTTGGTTGAATATACAGATTAACGGGTTCTATCGTCATGTCGTCAAAACGAACAGCAGGATTGTTATTATATCCTTGTTTTAGCAGGATTCTCCTATTATTTTGTGCATTCATAGTGTCGGTTGTCAAAAACAGCAGGAAAAACATTAATATTTTTTGATACCCTTTCATACAATAATGGATTAATCCTGAATGGTGTTCAGTCCTTTCATATTTCGCTACGAATATAGTTATAATAATTTAAAGGGCCGGGGGAATGTGTCTTTTGGTTTTTGTTTAAAAGGGTAGGATGTCTTTATTCTTTTTTGTAATTATAAAAAGCATAAATTTCCGGATTACAGCTAAGACAGTCAGGTCTGGTAACGAATATAACCTGAGGTTTCAGGAGCTCCTTGTCCAGCATTGAAAAAGATAATGCAAAACTCCCGTTCCTCTTTGTCGATAAGCAGTGTTACCGGCATGAATACGGGAAATTACCGTTCAGCAGAAGTTGTGAAAAAAGGAAATTCAAGCTGGCGGGCAAAGAACATTCGAGTCATCATAAGTGAGACAATCTTTTCGGAAAAGATTAGGTATTAATAGATATAAATAAAACACAATTATTATTTAATATCTGTAAATCACAAAATAAATATTGTTTATCTGATTTATTGTATTACCTTTGTCTGCGGTTAGAGTTACGAATCGTTATCGACAAAGTTCTTCTTTATTTAATAAGCAAGTCTCTCCTTTAATTATCCTCTCTCTAATTAGTATTAATTTTTATTTTATTTCAGATGAACATTTACATTTCAGGTTTAAGCTATGGCACAAATGATGCAGACTTAAACGAGCTATTTACAGAGTTTGGAGAAGTTTCTTCAGCAAAAGTTATTTCAGACAGGGAAACCGGTAGATCCAGAGGATTCGGGTTTGTCGAAATGAATAATGATACAGAAGGACAAAAGGCAATTGATGAACTGAATGGTGTGGAATACGACAAGAAAGTGATTACAGTAAGTATTGCTCGTCCCCGTACCGAAAGACCTTCTAACGGAGGATACCGTGACAGGAATTACAATTCCAGACGATATTAATATTCCGAACATATAAAACAGGAGATTCTCCTGTTTTATAATTATTTTATTTTGCTTTTCGGGTGATTCATTTGCGGGTCCGGCTAAATAAAGTAAAACACTTAGCAATTAAGTTCGATTTATTCTTACTCCTCAATGTAATATCAGGTACTTATCAATCCTGAAACTTTCCATTTCAGAAACAGATCTATTAAACTTTTTTGTAATCCGGACTCTGAATGAAACAGAGTAAAAAGTTTAATTTTTTATGTTCAACAGGCGGTTGATATTTGAGTAAAGCTGATGCCCGAAGGCTTTCTTTGTTTACCGTTTTGTATACAAAAAGTTATGAAATCATTTTTTATTGGAAATATAGAGATAAAGCTGCCTATTATACAGGGCGGCATGGGGGTAGGAATCTCACTGTCCGGATTGGCTTCGGCTGTTGCGAATGAGGGCGGCATAGGGGTTATATCGGCTGCCGGGCTAGGTTTATTATACCCGGGGGGAGAAGGTTACGCTCAAAACTGTATCCGGGGATTGAAAGAAGAGATCCGGAAAGCACGCCGGAAAACAAATGGAATAATCGGAGTGAACATTATGGTAGCACTTTCCAATTATGCCGATATGGTACGTACGTCTATACGGGAAAAAATAGATGTGATTTTTTCCGGTGCAGGCTTACCTTTTGATTTGCCGTCTTATCTGACAGCGGACAGTACGACTAAGCTGGTACCGATAGTCTCTTCAGCCAGGGCAGCAAAGATCATTTGTGAGAAATGGCTGAAAAATTACAACTATCTGCCCGATGCCGTTGTGGTGGAGGGGCCCAAAGCAGGTGGCCACCTGGGATTTAAAAAGGAACAATTGGAAGATCAGAACTACGCTCTGGAGTCGCTGATTCCGGCAGTAGTAAAAGCTGTAGCCGGCTACCAGGAAACCAAAAAAATACCGGTTATTGCTGCAGGAGGTATTTCTAGCGGGGAGGACATAGCCCGGTTTATGGAATTGGGAGCTTCGGCAGTACAGATGGGGAGTATTTTTGTCACCACACTGGAATGTGATGCTTCCCCTGATTTTAAAGAGGTATACATTCATTCAAAACCCGAGGACATGCTGATTATCGACAGTCCGGTAGGGATGCCCGGACGGGCCATTGACGGGGAATTTATCCGGCAGGTGAAGGATGGGCTGGAGAAACCCCAAAATTGTCCTTTCCATTGTATTAAAACCTGTGATTATACCCGTAGTCCTTATTGTATTATCAAAGCGTTGTATAATGCAGCCAGGGGAAATATGAAAAGGGGCTATGCCTTTGCAGGCAGTAATGCTTTTCTGGCAGACAAAATAAGGAGTGTAAAGGAAGTGGTCAACGCCTTGAAGGACGAATTTCTTTTGGCTACTCATCGTCTGGCATAAAGCCGGACGCAAATAACCGCTGTTTTACGACAGCAAATAATGATAAATAATAGATGACATTTAAAGAATTAAATATTATTGAGCCGATTTTAAAGGCTATTAAAGAAAAAGGATATATTATACCGACCCCGATTCAGGAAAAAGCTATTCCTGCGGCATTGGCCCGCAGGGATGTATTGGGATGTGCGCAAACCGGAACCGGAAAAACAGCTTCGTTTGCCATTCCTATTATCCAGCTTTTACAGTTGGAGCCGGATACGGCCGGCCGTAAAAGTATTAAGGCATTGATTCTGACACCGACTCGTGAACTGGCTTTACAGATCAGTGAATGTATTGATGAATATGCACATTATACCCGGATCCGTCACGGAGTAATATTCGGGGGGGTAAATCAACGTCCGCAGGTAAATATGTTACAAAAGGGGGTCGATATTCTGGTAGCTACTCCCGGACGTTTACTCGATCTGATGAATCAGGGATATCTCCGTTTGGACCGGGTGAAATATTTCGTCCTCGACGAAGCCGACCGGATGTTGGATATGGGATTTATTCATGATATCAAACGAATATTACCGAGGCTTCCGAAAGAGAAACAAACCTTGTTTTTTTCAGCAACTTTGCCGGAAACTATTGTTTCGCTGACTGCTTCATTATTGAAAAATCCGGTGAAAATCACTATTACCCCGGATTCTCCGGCAGTGGATGCCATTGAACAATATATCTATTTTGTAGAGAAGGCGGAAAAAGGGCATTTGTTGATTTCTTTACTGCGTGAGGCAAAAGGCCAGTCTGTACTGATCTTTTCCCGTACCAAACACAATGCCGACCGGATTGTACGGGTATTGGGAAAGGCCGGTATCGGAAGCCAGGCCATTCACGGAAACAAAAGCCAGTCGGCCAGACAATCCGCTTTAGGGAATTTCAAGTCGGGCAGGACCCGGGTGATGGTAGCTACCGATATTGCAGCCAGAGGCATTGACATCAATGAACTGCCCCTGGTAATAAATTACGATTTGCCGGATGTGCCTGAAACTTATGTCCATCGTATCGGGCGTACGGGCAGGGCAGGAAATACCGGGACAGCCCTTACTTTTTGCTCGCAGGAGGAACGTAAACTGGTGAATGACATTCAAAAATTGACAGGAAAAAAACTCTGCAGGGCTGAATTTTCAGCTTAAACCTTACTGAGCCCTGGATTGTGATTTCAACCAGGGCTTTTTTACAAACAATACATAAAATTAAAAATAGTACATGGCAAAACCCCAGACTTTTAGTAAAAAAGAAAACGAAAAGAAAAAACAAGCCCGAAGAATAGAAAAACAAAACCGGAAGGAAGAAAGGAAATTATCCGGTAAAGCGAATAGTTTTGATGATATGATTGCTTATGTTGATGAAAACGGCCGGATTACCTCAACCCCTCCTGAAATGAATCGCAAAAGAGAAGAAGTTAATCAAGCCGAGATACCCGTCTCAACGCCAAAGCAAGAAGCTCCCGTTGTCCGGAAAGGACGTGTGGAACATTTTAATGTAGCTAAAGGCTATGGATTTATCAAGGATCTGACCGGAACCGACAAATATTTTTTTCATGTGCATAATGTACTGGACGATATTGTTGAAAATGATATTGTAACCTTTGATTTGGAGCGGGGTAAAAGGGGACTGAATGCCATTCATATTTGTGCGCTGAGTCAGACTGCTGTCTGACCTTTTCCGGATTCGTCTGAGGGAAAATAACAAAAGGAACAGGAAATAAAATATTTTAATATGCAAAACGACCGTATTATTCATTCAGAAAAACAATCTTCTGCCCAGCAGATTGAATCCGTATTAAAAGAGTATAAGAAAAGAGTGGGAGAAGTTGTGCATGTTTCGGTCAGTAACCGGACTACTTTTGAATTCCCTGCTGACCTTTCTCAGGAAGAAAGAGAAATCCGGATTGCGAATTATTTGAAACGTCATAAACCGATCGTTTAAGAGGAAAAATAGCCCTAGTGCCCGTATGACAGTTGCGCCATGTAATAAGGATCGGTTTTACGGCTTTACTTATAAAAAATTCGGTTTCCTCCAATTCACAGGGGAAGGGAGAGAAGTCTTCCGGTAGTGGAATAGCAGTTTTGCCTTGTTCCGGGGGCTATAGGGAGAATCTAACGAAGGCCATCAGACAAAACCAGTTCTTGGGAGAGGGGAGGGCATTTCGGATAGCATTCCCGGGCAGGGTCAGGGCGGTGTTGAGGTGGAAATACCAGTGTTGTGAATGATAATATTTTACGGTGAGGTTAATCTCCGAACCGTAATAATGTGATTCGAGAGTGGAAAGTCTTGGATTACCACCGAGGTTGTTTTTTTCCGGTGCAAGGAAAGACCAGAGTTGGGTAACCGTTTGTACTTTTTTCAGGGGTGAGTAAACCAATTGCAGGAGGTGTGTCATTTCGTTAGTATTTTGTACCAACTTATACATATTTGATCCCTGAACCCATTGTTCTCCGTTTCCTCCGGTATAGAGGGCATCCCAGCGTTCATAGGTGCGGGTGCTTGCTTTATCGCCTGAAAAATAGGCAAAGCGGTAGCTCAGGGCAGGTTTCCCCCGCTTAGCGGCGAAATTCCAGCCCAGGTGAGTATACCAGGCGTAAGCCCGCATCCGGAAATGTTTATTCGTTTGATATCCGGCTTCTGCTTTATAAAAAAGTCCCGGGTTTCCGCTATGCGGGTTTCCGAAGAGGCGGAGGTTGTATACCCACAAACCACGGCGTTGATAAACGGTGCCGTCCGGAAGGTAATACTTTGCTCCGGACCGGGGAACAAAAAGTATACTGCCGCCGATTTGGAGCCGGTTATTGTTGTCGTATTCCACATTCAGTCCGTTGATAATGGTATGGCTGTTGAGAATCGTCAGTTCGTCCGGGCGTAACTGAAAAGTTTGCAGCGTGAGTTTGTCCCAGCGTGCCCCCATTTGGAACAGTCGGCGTGCTGCCACCCGCGGATTAAGCTGTAAGGCTGCCCTTTCTTCTCCGTTCATGCCGGTATTGACGATCAACCAGCCGTTTCCCAGTACGAATTGTTTACGTCCGTAAAGGATGTTGAAAGCGTAGTCGTGTTCGGGCGCATAACGTTTTCCACCGACCAGTCCTGCAAAAGCGTCTTCCACTGCGATATGAAAACGGCTTTGGTCAGTAAATAACTCTCTTCCTGCGCTGAAAGTGACGATATAACCCACTCCGCCATAGAAATGCAAATTCCCCCATTCCGTCAGACGTGTGATCCCGTATAATCCCTGCATAACATAGCCTTCGATCCAGCCGGTATATCCTTCGCCGGCAGGGTGGCCGGCCAGCGGATTTCCTGCAAGTAACTGTTCCGGACAGGCAAACCAGGCATTGGAATTTGAATATGCCATTTCCGAAGCGGCTACACGGAAAGTTAGGAAAGTCCGGTGGTTACTGTATACTACCGGAAAATTCCTGGGATTTTGGAATAAATTGCGGGTGACCACTTTTCCCGGTTGGGCCGTCATCAGGCCGACGTAGACCTTTACGTTAACACCTCCGTCCCCCGTAGGGATAACTTCCAGACGGGCGTCCCGGACAAACGGCAGATTACGCACCCTTGAGAGATAATAATCTGTCATCATTTGGTTGAAATGCGTATAAGGATATATAGCGAACGTATTTTCCGTTGCTTGCATCATTCTTATTGTAGCCAATGAGTCGGCAGGTAATCCGGTGTAGCTGAAACGTACCGTTTGAATCCGTTCCCCTTCGAATACGGATAGAGGGTTGTTGCTTTGGGCAGAGAGCGTCTCAATGCGAAACGGGATAGTAAGGCAAAAGAGAAGGCAGAAAGTTCTCATGCAGGAAATATTGATATTTCATTTTGAATATACCGGATCAGCTTCAGCCTAATCGGATTATCGGTCAGAAATTGCCGATCAAAATGCCGTCCAGCCTCCGTCTGTAGCAATGATTGCCCCTGTCAGAGCAGAAGCTTCGTCTGAGATCAGGTAGAGCATATTGGAAGCCTGTTCCCAGGGAAAAGCCCCCCGGTGTTCAGAATCGCAATAAGCCATTAAACTCATGGTTTTTACTTTCCCCATTCCGAAACCGACTCCGGCTTTTTCCTGGGCTTCGACAAATTCGTAAGCGCGGGTGACCATAGGGGTATACGTTTGTGCCATATTCACCGAATTGACCCGTATACCGTAAGGGGCATAGTCTACGGCGGCACTGCGTACCAGTCCGTTTACAGCATGTTTACTGGCGAGATAAGCCGGATTGCCTGCTAACCCGGTCATTCCGGCAATGGACGAGACGACAACCACGGCTCCCCCCTGTGCCTGGTTAACCAGTTGTCTCAGTACTGCACGCAATGATTTGAACGTTCCGGTGGCGTTGGTAGCCATCACCCCTTCCCAATATTCATCTGTAGCGTCAGTGATCATCGCAGGCATCAGTTTCCGCTGTTCGTCGTATTCAAAAGGAGCGCCAGAATATACGGCATCCATTACCCCGGCGTTAAGGATTGCATAATCCAGTTTGCCGTAAACCTTTATGGTCGTGTCTATCATTCGCTGACAGTCTTCGTCTTTTTGAATATTACCGTATACAAATAGGGCTTTTCCGCCGAAACTGCAAATCGAATCGGCCGTATGTTGTCCTTCTTTACGCAGCCAGTCGAGAATCACTACATTGGCTCCTTCCCTGGCTGCCCGGACGGCTGCCCATTTGCCCATTCCCCTGGCTGCTCCGGTAATGATGATAGTCTTGCCGTCAAAACGGTGCGGAATATAATAATCTTTCGACAGCCGGTTTACGTCGTGGCGTTTTGCTTGTTCAATAGGTGCCCCGGTTTCCTGGGACAAGGCTGGAAGTACGCATACGACTCCCAGGAATAAAATCAATAAAATACGGTTTCTCATTTTTTTAGTTTTTATCATTTCTATTTATTAAACGAAAGGAGAGAGGGAAGGTTATATACCCTAAAAGACCTGGTGTTTGTAATCTATCCCCGGTAGCCGGCTTTTGATAAGGCTCTTAGGGCAGGTTCAGACGGTTTGGAAAATCGCTGAAACCTGTCCGATTTATTTATACATCGCTGATAAGCAGAAGATCAGAAACAGATCCTTCCGGTATAAAATTTCCCACCTGACATATCATATGTTTTTTGCAAAAAGGGGGAAAAGAAGTCCGTATACTTTAAGGAACCCTTCCACAGTTTTAACACTTTTACCCCTTCCCTTTGTATGATCAGTGGAAACCCTTGTTAAAATTACAGACCGCTCAAACAAAAAGTTTTTTAGTCCGTTATACATATAAATAAAACAAAATTAACTAAACACTAAAATTATGGCTAAAGAAAGTGTAGAAATCCTAAAAGGAAAATTAGATGTAGAAAATTTAATTTCACAATTGAACGCTGCATTGTCTGAAGAATGGTTAGCGTACTACCAGTACTGGGTAGGGGCGTTAGTTGTGGAAGGCGCTATGCGTGCTAACGTACAAAGTGAGTTTGAAGAACATGCTGAAGAAGAACGTAAACATGCCCAAATGATCGCCAAACGTATCATCGAACTGGAAGGGGTACCTGTTCTGGACCCTCAGAAATGGTTTGAACTGGCAAGATGTAAATACGATACTCCCCAGGATTTCGGTTCGGTCAGCTTACTAAAAGACAATGTAGCTTCTGAACGCTGTGCTATTCTGAGGTACCAGGAAATTGCCGATTTTACAGACGGAAAAGACTATACTACTTGTGATATCGTGAAAAAAATTCTGGCTGAAGAAGAAGAACATGAGCAGGACCTTCAGGATTACCTGACCGATATTGACAGAATGAAAAAATCCCTTCTTGAAAAGTGATTTTTAATTGGAAGATTATCACTCGAAAAAAGTCTGCTTAACAAAATTGAGGCAGACCTTTTATAAAACCACAGGGGACGGGGGTGTTGTATCAAAAATTTTTGACACAACACCCCCGCCTTTCCGGTATAAGAATACCATTGAGCAGAGCGGCCAAACGCTTTTGGAAACCGACTAACAGTAAGGTGTCCGGAATAATTTCCGCTATCGTATCCTTCCAGGCAACTAATGGCAATAAAGCTTTGGGGAGTCAAGGCAATAATCTTACGGTATAAGTGGTAAAATTTCCCATATTGGCCTAAACTACGTTTCCGCTTCCCGATAAAGGAAACTATAACCCAAAACGGTCTGCGGTTCCTGAAAAACATCCGGGAGCAATAACAAAGTGTGCAAATAAAGAAATATAATCTCTTTTTTTGGGATTTATCCGCCTCAAAAGCTGTAAAAACAGCTTATACCCTATTATCATACCCCTATTTTGTTGCTGATGTTTGCAGAACCGTCCCATTTGTAGAATTATATCCTACCTGATAGGTAAGAATTTGTACCTCTCATTTTTATTATACAACTTATGGGAATATTTTTTAGTGGTGTCGTAATTTTAAAGAAATTAAAGATAAAGTATTAATTTTATATTATATTTATTACTGTTTACTGATAAATTATTTTATGTAAATTTTGATAAATGAATCATATTATTATTTATTCTTTTGAGATATATACCTGTTTGGTGATGGGTATATTGTTATTCTCCTGTCATTTTATATCTTATCCCCTTCACAAACTGTATTATCAGGAGAAAATTTATTTAGGGATAGCTTCCCTTATTGTAGGAACAGGAAAAGTGCTCACGGTTTATTTTCGTGGAACTGATCTTCCTGAAATTTTTTCGGTACCTACGCTTTTTATTGCTAGTACACAAGCGTGTATATTCAGTTTTTTGTCGATTTATTTATTTCATTCTACTTATGTCAATAAGAAAAATGTGGTAAAACATTTGTTACCGACTGTTATTTATATGATTCTTTATTTCGGTATTATTATGATGTATACTGACAAGAAAGTATACTCCTGGAAGGAGTTTTTACAATATAGGAACCATCCGGCTTTGCTTTTCCGGTTATTATTTGCACTCACTTATTTTATACAAATAATAGTATACACCTTTTTATTTTTTAGGGAAAGGCATATTTTTATAAAAAAGTTGAATAATATCTTCTCCGATATTGACCGGTTTCATCTTCATTGGGGAACACGGTTATTTTTTGAGGCTGGCATATTAGGAATCATAGTTTTGTTTTTCTCTTCCTATCCTTCTTATTGGGGAGATATTATTTTTTCTACTTTTCTTCCTGTTTTTTATTTTGTTTTTGTAATCCGGTATATTAACTACCAAAGCCGTCTTTCTGATATACTGGTAATCGTAAAGAGAGCGGATAAACGGCCGCCTGCAAATAAGCCTGTAACTCAACCGGCTTTTCATATTCTGGAAGACAAATTAAATGCTTTCATACAATCTAAAAAACCTTATTTGACTCCGGGGATAGTAATTGCTGATATTGCTTCGTGTCTGAATGTTCCTGACCGTGAGTTATCTTATTTTATCAAATATACTTATAATCAAAATTTTAATACCTGGGTGAATGCTTTAAGAATTGAACATGCAAAACATTTGATGGCTGAGTTTCCGACGATGAGTTTTGCGGAGATTGCAGAACAATCGGGCTTTTCGGATAAAACAAAATTTAGTCGCGTATTCAAAGAAATAACCGGTATTTTATACAGTGACTATAAAAAGCAGCTCTGTTGATGATTTTGTACGGAAATTATTAACAAAATATCATTATTTGTTTTATAGCTTTACCATTATACAGGAATTCTGTAGTTTATGATATAGAGTTTGGCTGTATAATTAATGTATTAATTAAAAAATAAGGTTATGAAAGAGGTAAATGATGCTGCTTTAAAGGAATTGAATTCCTGGATTCTGTCTATGAAAAACGAACAGTTTCAGATCGGTGAAGCCCGGAATGTTTCTGACCGGGAAATGAAAGCCAAATGGCTTGATAAAGTTGAGGAATTGCGAAAAGAAAATCCGGAAATGACGGACGCATTCATAGAACGTATCCAGAAAAATGCCCAGCCCATCCGGGAAGCCATTGGTAAATTGATTTATGAAGGAAAATTGAATGAAGAAGAAATCCGGCAAGTGCTTGTAGAGCATAAGGTGTTAAACGATGGCAAGTCAGTGGATAATTGCTGTCCTACCTGTACGGTTTGTGTTGCTTGTTCTACTTGTATTTCCTGTGCTGTATGCGTCATGACAGGTGTGGCAGTAGCTGTTTTTTCAGCTTCTATTACCTCCACGGCTTCTGCTGCTTCGACTGCTTCATAAACGGTGGGAGTTTGGGGTAAGAGCGAATCAGGATTATTACGGAATACTGGGATTATTTCGATTATCACCGGATCATTTCCGGACGGAATACCCGGTTTATTATGAATGGACAAAATAGTTTTTAGGAAACCGGATCACAAAAATAAATAGATCATGGATAGTGATTTTTTGTTATTTGTAACTGAAAAGGATAGCCGGTATTTGTATGATGCGAATACGAATACGGTCCATCCTCTGTCTGAAAGGATAGAAGAGAATTTTGTAAACCAGATATATAATTCAACTTCTGACGATGAATTGAATCGTCTTATTGATTTATATCCGGAACATAAAGATTTTCTGCGATATGTACGAATTTGGAGGACGCATAGTGATGCTTTCAGGCGTAAGTCCCGGTCCGGAAAAATATTTCTAAAAAGTGTAGAAGAAGCCCAGAATACCCAATTGCTGACAAGTTTGGCGTGGGATTTGATTCTGGTTACTACGGAACAGTGTAATATGCGGTGTTTGTATTGTGTATATGAGGAAGGGTTGTATCCTAATCGCCGGTCGCACCATTCTCGTTATATGACTGCGGAAAGTACTAAAAAGGCGATAGATCTTTATTTACAGCTGAATCGGCAGGAGAAAGTGTTACCTTTCAAAAACAGGGCTTTGAACGTATCTTTTTACGGGGGCGAGGCACTATTGAACTGGCCTGTCGTAAAGGAAGGGATTGCTTATGTCCGGAATCAGTATCAGGGACCTTTTGAATTGCATATAGGGATCAGTACAAATCTCACTCTATTAAAAAAAGAATGGCTGCCTTTTTTAAGGGATAACTGCGTTTTTCTGAATGTCAGTATTGACGGACCTGAAAAGGAACATGACAGATACCGTCGTCTGAAAGATGGCCGTCCTTCTTTTCGATTGGTGGAAAAGAAATTAAAGGAAATATATTATTTTGATCAGGATTATTACAATAAGTATGTGAAAGCTAACGTCACCACCAATGGAAATACGGATTTTTTAGAGGTTACCGATTTTTTTGAAAAAAATGATATAGCCCCTCATGTACAGAATGCTTCTATGTTAAAGGATTTAGAGATTTCTGATTTTCACCGGATTCATCCGTATGAACCGGAGCGTTTTAGAAATTCTCTGATACAATTGAAGCAGGCATACGAAGATCTTTGTCTGAAAGGACGGCAGTTCCAGCGGGGAGAGGTCTTCTATGCCTTTAATTACGATGCTCAGAGCACTTTTTTTAACGTGCCTCATTGTTTAAGGAGTGAAAAGAATTGGTATACCGGTATTTGTGCTTCGGGTAGGAAATTATGTGTTACTCCGGATGAACGCATCTATATGTGTGAACGCATTGGGAATGACCGGCCGATTGGATCATTGGATAGCGGGGTAGATGAAAATAAATTACTGGATTATTTCAATGATTTTTTTAAATCGACCGAGGAATGCCCTTCTTGTGTGGCACGCAATCATTGTCATATATGTCCGGCAGAAGTGGATAGTGGCAGAGAAGATTATTTTGAGAATCGTTGTGAAAAGGCAAGGGAATTACTGGTAAAAAATTTGACTAATCTGTACTCCCTTTTGGAGAAAAAGCCTGATTTGTTTAAAAGAGAATATGAATATTTTTAATGGTGTATGGTTATGAACTATTTTGTCCTTCATAATTATTGTTATATCAGTTGGGGAGCCTGTAAAGCTGCTGTTTATGATGTTTTGCAAAAAAGGATTTTCTGGATTGAAGATCCGGAGCATCAGCTTTTTTTGAAACAATCTCAACAGGGAATGAGTATAGAAGAAATTAGCAGGAGTTTCGGTTTAGAAGAGAACGAATTGTTTCAATATACGGATTTACTCAGACAATTGGATTTGGGAACTATATATGACCGGCCTAAAGTAAGTACTAAATTTCGTCCTTTTGTCCATAATCATCTGGTAGAAAAAAATGGTTATTACAGACCTTTGAGTACAGTTACTATTGAAATGGCATCAGAGTGTAAGAAGAATTGCAGTTTTTGTGATTTTAAAAAACGTTTTGCTACACTGGAATGTGCCTGTGGGTGTTATTCGGACACCACAAGAATTACTTATAATATTGCCGGTCTACTGAAAAGTCTGAGTTTTGCCAAACCCGGCAGGTTGGAACTTATGGGAGGAGATCCCTTTACACATAAGGAAGATTTATATGAAATTTTGAAATATGCTTCAGAATTTCATATTCCTGTTACAGTTAAAACTTCCGGTATGCTTGTAGAGGAGACAGATATTAAACAATTAAAACGAAATCAGGTTCATTTATCATTGATCGTAACAGGGTTTAATCCGGCCAAAGGGAGAGAGGAAGTATCCGGATTAATGAGAATTTTAGGTTGGGCTGCTAAATATGATTTTACAGACTTGGATATTGTTTTACTATTGGATGAGCATCAGCTGAAAAATAGAGATGAAATACAACAATGGTTGTCGGAGTATTATCTGACAGTAAGTTGTATGAGTTGTTGTTATCCAATGGAAATGATTGTCCCGGAAAAATCTGCGCAATTGGAGCATTTAAGCCCTTTCCTGTTCACCAGGCATTATCATTTTGCCATCGATATAGACGGTCTGGCCCGGCAGTTAAACGGGCATTCCTGCTGGCAGGACCGGATTTGTATTATGCAGGATGGAGAAGTACGTCCTTGTATCGCTGCATCGGATATAAGTTATGGAAATGTAAACGAAAAAAATATCCTTAATATTATCCGTGAAGGCCGGTCAACTGAAGTGATAAAAGAAAGAAATTGTTCAGTTGAGTCATGTTCCGGGTGTGAGTTTGCATTGGGATGTTCTTCCTGTGTGATCGCTACACGAAAAATCCGGGGAAGTTATCAATCTAAAGCCTGGAATTGTACCTATCAGCCGGAATCAGGAAAATTCGGGAAATAAGCTGAATAGAAAGGGGTGGACAGACGTTTTCCAACTGTAAATCGGAGAGATCATTTGTTTCTGTATATCTTCAGGCATTTGTGTTCTTTTCTGTTTGTCTTGTAGTGACCAATATAAAGATTCAGGGTTGGAGAATCAAGCGTTTAGAAAAGCAAGGTAGCATCGTCTTTATTCCGATGAGAAGGTATCCCATTCGTTTGCCAGTAAGGATCGTATTGATGCTCAGATAAGGGAGGGTAAGATTTTTAGGTATAAGTGGGTGCATGAAAATGAAAGGGAAGAAGCTGACCGGAAAAATCTGGATGTATTGTTTGCCAATATCGAGTATCCTGCTCAGGCTATGGAATTTGCCGGAGATAATATCATTTCCGGTCAGGGAGATTTTGCCAATAAGACATTGGTATGATTTAATTACTTAATTGCCCTTCTGCTTCTTTCCGCTTTTTCTGGAACTTGTCCACCACAAAGGCGGTGAAAATCGGGAAGAAAATCATGCCGGAGGCGGCGAGGATGACGGCCAGGGATTGGCCGAGTTTGGTGACGCCGAAGATGTTGGAACCGACGGTGGTGACATTCATGAGCGACCAGTTGAAGGCATCCCAGTAATCTTTGACCATAGGATTGGGGCCGTGTTCCATAAAAAAGAATATTATGCTGGAAAAATAAATGATAATGAAGAGAATCGTCAGATAAGTAACGAACAGATTGGTGACTTTGCTGAGGGTCATCCAGCTTACGATCAATGAAACTCCGTAAATTCCCCGGGCCAGCGGAATAAGGCGCAGGGCTACCCATGCTCCGTGGGAGAGGTCGGGCACAAAGGCATAAACAATGTTGAGATAAGGAATAGAAACCAAGAAGAAAAATAGATTGCGCCACATAAAACGCCAACCTTGTCCGCTGTAAAACCAGCGTACAAAAAAGTCAAGCAGGAAGATAAAACAGACAATTAAATGAGTATTCAGAATAAAAGATTCACTTAAAACGGGTCTTAACGACAACAGTTCTATGGATACGATGACAATAATAAACAAACTTCCCAGTAAAACCAGAATGTTCAGAAACTTTTCAAATATTCTATTTTCTTGTTTCATATGCTGGAGGATAAGGAGAAGGGATATCCGGAAAATCCGTTTTCCGGATATCCGCTTCTCTTATTAGAGGAAGCGTCCTGAATATTACTTTATACCTTTCATTATCAGAATAAGAGAAAGCAATAAACAGGGCCTGTTCCTGATTTTTACATTTCTATTTCTATATTGTTGTTCCGGAATATGTTCAAGCCCAATTTCTGAGTGATATATTTGATTACGGCCTGGGCTTTTACGGAATTACCTGCATCGTCCAGAGGGGGTGCAAATGCTGCGATACCGAAAGCTCCGGGCATAATTCCGAGTACTCCTCCTCCGACTCCGCTTTTAGCGGGGATTCCACTGGTATACAGCCAGTCGCCAGTATGTTCATAGAATCCGACAGTTGCCACTAAGGACGTAATTTTAGGTGCCAGTTCCGGTTCAAAAACCTGTTCTTGAGTCACCGGATTCAGACCGTCGTTGGCCATCGTACAGGCTGCAATAGCCAGTTGTTTGGCTGTTACCCCCATCGAACATTGGCGGGTATAGAGGTCCAATGACATATCGGGATCGTCATAAATGCGGTTGTAATTTTTCAACAGCCAGGCAATCGAGCGGTTATTGAAATTGGTGGCTGTTTCCGATTCGTATAACTCGTCTAATAAAACCAATTCGCTTCCGCTCAGGGCTGCCATATTATCTGTAATCGCTCCCCATTTGCCGTTGCTGTCGCCCAATGGTTTTACCATGCTGTCGGCAGTAATTGCTCCGGCATTGACCAAGGGAGTACTGGGGTGATCTTTTTCCAGTAAGATCGCCATTATCGAATTAAAAGGCAAACCGGTAGCATCGGCCCCGATTTTATTCAATATTTCTTCAGCTCCGTATTGTTTCAGGACCAACACGGCTGTATAGACTTTTGATACGGATTCGATACCGAACACGAAATCTGTATCACCCGCTTCTATGACTTCTCCGGTGGGCAGGCAAACTGCCACACCGAAAAGTTTGGGATCTATTTTGGCGAGAAAAGGAATATAATCGGCATTTTTACCTCCTTCCATGGTTTTGACTTTTTCATAAGCCTCTTTTACGACATTCCGGAGATCCTCTATTTTTATTTTATTCATGTTGTTTATTTTTTAGAGTTAGTGTTATCTGTATTATTATGAGATGTATTACCCGGTTTGTTTTGATTGGAGTTTGCTGACTTATTTGCCGGGGGTGTTTTGGTATCCTTACTGGGTGTTTTCTGTCCGGCATGCTGGCTTTGTTGATAACCTTGTTTATCGGCTTCACTAACGGTCGTATTCCGTGTATTGGAAGCTGTCCCTGACGTTACATTGGAAGCAATTGTATTAGCAGGGGAGCTGCTTATATGCTGGGCTGCTGGTCCGGCGTTATCTACGGGAGCTGCTGCTTGTGCTGCTGTAACGGGGGAGGTTTCCCAATGGAAAGGTTCAATTTTTGCATTCGGGTCTTTCCAGGACGGTTTACGTAAAGAATAAATAATCAATGGAATAGCTACGAAGATTACACATCCTATAATGAGGACAGTAAACCAAACGGTGTTGCTTCCGGTATTGATTTGGGAAGGCGGAATAAAGCTCAGGATGAAGGCCAATAAAGCTCCCAGGAAACCGATTCCGGCAACGATCCAGATCAGTCCGTTCCCGTTCCGTCCAATGGCAAAGGGACGGTCTGCTTTCGGCATCCGGTAACGTAAAGCTATAGCTGCGGTAAACATCAGCATATACATGATCAGGTAAAGCAATACCGTCAATTGAGAAAGCATCTGGTAGAAAGACTGTACGGAGGGCATTACCACGAATAACAGGGATAATAAAGTAACAATACATCCTTGTATGATCAGAATATTTTTTTGTACGCCGACTTTATTGGTTTTTTGGAAGAAACGGGGAAGGTAACCGGCTTTCCCGACAGCGAAAATACCTTTTGAAGGACCTGCTACCCATGTAAGTACACCGGCCAATACTCCGAACATTAAAGCGATAGCGATAATAGGAGAAGCCCAATGGAGGTGGAGGTAATTCAGGTAATTATCAAAACCTACCAATAAACTTTGGGTAAGGTTAATGTCTTTTGCGGGAATGATCAATCCCAGCGAGAAAGTTCCTAATATAAAAATTACGACGATGATAATGGCACCGATAAAAATAGCTTTCGGATAGTTTTTACTGGCAGGGGGTTGTACGTCCATAACGTGGATACCCGACATTTCCATACCTGCATAAAACAGGAAAATACTGGAGGCTAAAACAAGATTGTTAAAATTTGATAAATCGGGGAAAAATCCTTGGCTCATATCCATATTATTATGTCCTCCTGTAGCCAGATAGATAATACCGAATAAGATAAGAAGACCGGCGGGTATAATTGTACCTACCGTCGCTCCGATTTTGGAAATTTTACTTACCCATCCCAGCCCTTTTAAAGATATGAAAGTAGCTACCCAATAAATTACCAATACGGTAACCAGGGTGAAGACTTTATTGGAAGCCATTAAAGCATCTTCAGAAGTATTCATTCCGATATAAGCGATAGATACTGCACCGAATGTCAGCACCGTAGGATACCAGATTGTACTTTCAATCCATTGCAGAAAAATAGCCAGGAATCCGTAACGTTTACCATAGGCTTCTCCGACCCAGCGGAATACACCACCTTCTTTATTAGAGAACATTGCAGCCAGTTCGGCGGCCACCAAAGAGGTTGGTATCAAAAATACAATAGCTGCAAAGAGGTAATAAAATGCCGAGCTAAGTCCGTATACGGCCTCTGCTGGAAGTCCCCTAAGGCTGACTACGGCGGCGACGTTCATAATCGCGAGCGTCATCACGCCTAGCTTTGCCACGGTACTTGTTTTTTTCAAGTTTGTTGCCATAATTTGATTTAGATTTAGTTTATAGGTTCAGAATATTATATAATTATTTTCATCTTCATTACCGGGTAAGTACGTAAGAGCTGGTTTTAATGTTTATATCCTTACATTATTTAACGTTATCGTCTTCCTGTATTTGTTTCATACCCAGTGTTTTACTATTGAGACGAAAGAATGCGAATACGGTAAATGCCGATCCTAAAATCAGGCAGAGGATAAAAGGAAAATAGGCAGAATCCATTGAAAGCCAGCTTAAAATAAAGGGATAAGTAATAATGGCTATGTAATTCATGACCATTACGAGCGAAAGGGCATACGTAGCATCGGCGGCAGGTACTTTATTGGCTGTTTTATCGTAGATAATGGGCTGCATTATACCGTATCCCAATCCGGTCAGGATAACACCTAAAGTGAGAAGTAAAATTCCGCTTTTGAAAACAAATAATGCTAGGCCTGCCGAAATGGCTGCAAGGGAGATAACATTCGTATACCCTTTGAACCAGGAGATTACCCGGTTAATATCGAATCCCGGTAAGGTGACAGCTAAAAAGAAAATGGAAATAAGGGTACCGGATTTTTCAGCATTCCCGATGTGTAAATTTTGCATATACAGCGAAAGGTTAAAGGGAACGGTGAGTACAATAAAGGTAATAAAATAATACAATAGCATAATTTTTACCGGCCATTTCAGCCGGGAGTGTGAAGCCGTTAGCGGTTTTGAACGGGCGGTTTGTACATAGGGAGGAGTATTGTCCAGAAAAAAAGCAAAGAAAAGAGAAATCCCGGAGAAACAGTATACCAAAAACGAATAATGCCAGTCAATACCGGCTAAAAATCCGGAAAGTAAAGTAGCTAAAACGAGGGTCAGATTATTGATGGCGGAGGCGATACCTAACTGACGTGTGCGGTAGGATCCTGTAAAATAATCAGCAATGAGCCCTGTTGAGAAGGGGATCACCATGCCGGCTCCGATACCTAAAAAAGCACTGACGACCAAAAGTAAATTCAGGGTATGGACAAAAGGATAAATAATACTGCATATAAAAAAGATGGCGAGTCCTGCAATTAACAGTTTCTTTTTATTTAACCGCAGAGAAAGCCGTCCTGCTATCAGAATAAAGGGGACAATAATAAAAGAAGGGAGTGATTCAAGCATCTGTAGATGGAGATTGCTGGCTTTCCGGAATACCGTTTCCAGATCGCCGAGAATAGGAGAAATAGCTAAGCCTGGAAGGGATGTGACCATGGAAATAGAATAAATAGCTAATAAAACCGTTATTCCGATTGTACCTCGTCCTGTTTTTATTTTCATGCTTAAGTGTATGATTTTTAACGAATTCATTCGTTTTATAAAAGAAAATACAAGCCTCTTCTCTAAAATTCCTGTGTGTGGAATTTTCGTATTGTATAACTTTTAATAAAATGCCGCTAATTTTATTTACCGGCACAGACATATACGCGAAAAAAGCGGGAAAAGTTGATTTTTTATTATTACTTTCGAGGAGTAAAATAGAAATTATATATTATGTTATACAGAAAAATTTATTTTGTCGTTTTTATCCTGCTTTTTACAGTATTTTCAGCCTGTCAGTCAGATAAAAACATGACTTCCGGTACCACCCGGGTGGTGATCATTTCGACGAATGATATTCATGCTCAGATTGACCATTTCCCGAAATTTGCGACTTTTTTAAAGCAAATCAGGGCAGAAAATCCTCATGTGCTTTTGGTAGACGGGGGAGACCGTTTTTCGGGAAATGTGTATGTGGATAATGCTAAAGAAAAGGGAAAACCGATGTTTGATTTAATGGGTAAGCTGGGATATAATGTCGCTACTTTCGGAAACCATGAATTCGATTACGGGGAAGCTGAATTGAATAAAAGAATTTCGGAATCTTCTTTTCCGGTTATTTGTGCAAATATACAGACGAAGGGAACTCCTTTGGAACAACCGGATCCTTTCCGGATTCTGGAGGTTGCCGGTATTAGATTTTGTTTTTTGGGACTGTTGGAGACGAATGCTGTAACCCGTATCCCGGCTACAAACCCTGATAATGTAAAAGGGATTACATTCCGCTACCATAAGGCTGTTGCCCTTGAACATAAAAAATTAAAGAATCAATGCGATGTATTTATCGGTTTAACGCATATCGGGTTTACTGCCGATTCCTTACTGGCGGTAGCTATGCCTGAACTGGATGTCATCATTGGAGGGCATTCCCACACTTTGATCGAAGATCCCCGGGTAATTAATAATGTGTTGGTGAGCCAGACCGGTTCGAATTTACGGTATGCCGGAGTAACCTATTTAGATTTCAAAGGAAAAAAATTGATAAATAAGACTTATAAAGCTGTCAAACTGGATGATTTCGGTGAGGATGCAGACATGGAGGCTATGGTCCGGGAGATTTCTAACCATCCGGAATTTAAAGAGAAAATCGGTATCACTTCGAAAGGATTAAAATATAAAGAGAATGTGGCTAATCTGGTTACCGATGCGATGAGTGAAGCTGCGGGCTGTGATTTTGCTTTTTACAATAGCGGAGGGGTGCGTTACAATTCTATACCTGCAGGAGATATTACCCGGGAAACAATCTACCGGATAGAGCCTTTTAATAATTATATTGTCAGGCAGAGGCTGACACTGAACGAGATCAAAGAATTGATATTGAACCGTTTTAACGGTTTGAAAAACCGGGAAAACCGGCGGATTGATTTATTTGTTTCCCGGGGAAGGTATACGATTCTGAAAGATGAAAACGGGGATGGCGTAGATGTGGTATTTGTTGATAAAAACGGCAATAAACTAAAAGATCCCCAGCAGGAATTTACGATAGGTTTGAGTAATTATGTAAACAGTGCGTATGACTTTGCGGGAAAAGGGAAAGGGGAGAATACACATATTTATATAGTGGAAGCCATAGAGAAATTCGTTAAAGCCCGGGGAGATGTGAATTACCAGGAAAGGAGAACCTTTATCAATAAAAAGTAAATTCCCGTTGACTTAAAAATACAAGTGCTCAAAGAGCAGCTATAAGATGATATTTATTCTAAAGATTAACGGCATTTCCGGTAAGCTGAATATCCTTCCTGTCCGGATGAAGGGTAAATCCGTTCTGAAATGCCGTTAATCCTTTTTATATAGGGAGCAATCTTCCGGTAAACAATTGATGTATACCTTTTTCATTCCCTGTTTATGAAAAACTTTAATTTTGACGAAACAGGGGAAGACGTTTGTTTTTCGCTTGGGGCTCGTATGAATAGATGAAACTTATTTGTGGTTTATGCGTTTATAGGAAAAATTAGGAAGACAGATTTAACTATAAATAAATTCACTACTAATGAAGACATTTAAGACACAAATGCAAGCCTTTGCGATGAAGAAATTGCTCAAATATGTAGAGAAAGATCCGGAACAAAACGCATCCAAGGCTTTAAAATGGATTAAAAAGATTGATACGGACGGCACTTACGGTTCATCATGGGATACTTTGGCCGAGTGCTTGAAAGATCCCCAAAATAACTGGACCCGTTTGGTTATGAAAGCGTACAACGAATGGGACCCCTATGTAAGGAGAAAACTCTTTGAAGCGCTGATTTGTAATGCAGCCATTATCGGGAACAGTGCGATAAAGATTACCAGTAAGAAATACGGTGTGAGCGTTCCCTGGACAATTTTAATGGATCCCACATCGGCCTGTAATTTGAAATGTACCGGATGCTGGGCGGCGGAGTACGGTCACCGGATGTCTATGGATTTTGAGACTTTAGACAGGATAATTGCGGAAGCAAAAGATTTGGGGGTATATATGTTTATTTTTTCCGGAGGCGAACCTCTGGTAAGAAAAAATGATATCATTCGTCTTTGTGAAAAGCATCCGGAGTGTTATTTTCTGGCTTTTACCAACGGGACTCTGATTGATGAAGCTTTCGCTGACGAGATGCTGAGGGTGGGAAATTTCGCTCCGGCAATCAGTGTAGAAGGTTATGAAGAAGAGACGGATATGCGGAGAGGAAAAGGTACCTATCAGGCTGTGATGAGGGCTATGAAAATCCTCAAGGAAAAACGTTTGGTATTTGGCATGTCTACCTGTTATCACCGGAAAAATGTAGACGTAGTAGGATCGTCCGAGTATATGGATTTTATGATCGATAAAGGGGCCGCTTTTGTTTGGTATTTTACCTATATGCCGGTAGGGAATGATGCTATTCCCGAATTGATGGTAACGGCGGAACAACGTAAATTCATGTATAATCAGGTGAGGATGTTCCGGAAAACGAAGCCTATTTTTGCAATGGATTTTTGGAACGACGGAGAATACGTGAACGGTTGTATAGCTGGCGGGCGTTATTATTTCCATATTAATGCTAACGGAGATGTAGAGCCTTGTGCCTTTATCCATTATTCCAATGTAAACATAAAAAATATGTCTTTATTGGAGGCCTTGCGTTCTCCTTTGTTTAAGGCTTATCAGCAAAGGCAGCCCTTTAATAAAAACCATTTGCGTCCCTGTCCTTTACTGGACAATCCGGACAGTTTAAAAGAAGTGGTACATGCTTCGGGTGCCCGTTCAACAGATATGCTGAAACCGGAAGACGTAGATGTCTTGACGGATAAATGTCAGGATACTTCCAGAAAATGGGGACATGTGGCAGATAAAATTTGGTATGAACGTCCTGATGTACAAAAAGAAATGAAAAAGGAAGGAGAAGTAACCCCCTTTTATAATGGGGAGACAGACAAGAGAAAAGTAACCGAAATTCCTGAAATTCCGAAAGAAAATCCAGGTAAAACGGAAAAGATTAAAAAAGAAGAGCCTATTGAAATTGAAATCAAAGGTTAGGCTTTTTTACATTCGATGAGAATACGCCGGGCATTCCCGATGGTGGTAGCTAAAAGATACAAATCGCCTCCGTCGGCAATGCCCGAATTTTTTCGGATTTCTGCGACGCTCATGGGAAAATTCCGGACGCTGATATTGGCCTGTGTATATTGCTTTCCCAATTGCCTTAGCTTTTTACGGGAAAATTCCACGACCTGCTTGACCTGAAAAATGCGTCCCGGAAAATGGTTTATTTTTTGATTGGAGGTATAAAGATGACTGTGTATATGCAATTTTTCAATTGAAAACCGATGGCTGACCAGTTTAAAAGCTCCGCTTTTCAAGAGGGCACTATTGGGCTCATACAGGTAGTTTTTCACTGTTTCCGTCAAATGGCAACCGGTTTTTATTTCTTCTCCCCATTGAAAGGAAAAAATTTGAGGGTCTTCCTGAGCAGGGAAATTTACCGTTATGACTTTTACACTTGTATCGGACAATATTTCCCTATTTTCCAATATCAGTAATATTTCCTTGCAGTCGTTTTTAACTGCCAGAATATGAATTTCGACAATCTCCGGAATAAGCTTTATTGTCTCTGCGAGATCTGCCATAGGAGAAATTTTGACGATTATCCGCCGGGATTTTTTTAAAAGCTCGTTTTTTAACTGCAGAATATCCGGTTCGCAGTCTGTCAAAGCGAATAAACGTTTATTACTGCCTGATCTGCGGGCGGGATCGAGATAAAAAGTATCTGCCTGCAGAGAAGGGATGAGTTTTCTTACGTCTGCTTCTATGATTTGAATATTAGGGACATTTAAAAAGGCAAAATTAGAGGCAGCTGCTTTGCAATATTCCGGAAATCGTTCGATATACGTCACTTTTTGGGCTACCTGTGAAAAATACCAACTGTCTATTCCCAGGCCTCCTGTCAGGTCGCATACTGTTTCTCCGCTTAGGAGCGGTTGCTTATAGCGGGCTGTCAATTCCGAAGAACATTGTTCTGCAGCAAGACGGGAAGGGAAAATAAGGTCCGGCAGATTAAACCAGCCCGGCAGTTTTTCCTTGATATGTCTTCTTGCCAATATTTGATCTACAGCGAATGACATGGGGATATCGCTGTACTGCCTGGCATTCAGTAATAACTTGTCGGTATTGTCCCGTAAATGGGTTGCAATGAAATTTTTTAGCTCAGGGGTTAAGACCATGCCGCTTACTGATTTTTCTTCAGGCAAAGATAATAAATTTTGAAACCGGAATTTCTTTATGTAATCCGGAAATAGCCGCTCCTATTTGAGTTGCGGAAATTTTAAAGGGATTTTTGCAGGATATAAATTCCGATACCGGCTAAAAATCCTGCAATAGCGAGCCAGGAGATGTGTTTTACGTACCACATGAAATTGATTTTTTCCAGTCCCATTACCACGACTCCTGCAGCTGAACCGATGATTAGAATACTGCCTCCTGTTCCCGCGCAATAGGCAATTAATTCCCAGAATGTACCGTCCTGTACGAAATTAGACATATAAGCTGCTTCGGGCATGGCTGCTGCTGCTTGCGGGCTGAGTACGGGATACATGCCCATAGAAGCTGCCACTAAAGGGACATTGTCGATAACGGAAGAGAGGAAGCCGATAATAATACTGACAATATATACATTGTGCACTTTCCGGTCCAGAAAAACTGATAGGTCATCCAGTATTCCTATCGCTTCCAATGCTGCTACGGCCATTAAGATGCCGAAAAAGAAAAGAATAGTCGAAAAATCTATTTTGGATAACACCTCGGGAAGCCGGAATTGCCGGTCTGCCGGTATATTTTTTCTGCGGTTATAAAAGATATCCATATAAATCCATAGCAAGCCCAGTGTCAGCAAAATACCGGCGAAGGGGGGCAAGTGTGTGAGTGATTTAAAAACGGGTACAAACAAAAGACAGAGAATACCCAATATAAAAATAGTATTCCGTTCTTTCCGGATTATGGGACTTCCGTTTTCTTCCTTAGCTGCACCGGAAACGGAGGCAATATTTCCCTTTAATTGCAGAGAAACGATCCAGAGCGGCAGGGCAAGGGCTGCTATGCTGGGAAAGAATAAGGACCGCATAATGTTTCCGGAAGTAATATTATCATTGATCCACAACATAATGGTTGTAACATCCCCTATAGGAGTCCAGGCTCCCCCTGCATTGGCTGCAATGATGACAATGCTCCCGAAAATCCATCTTTCCTGGGGGTTGTCAAGCAATTTTTGTAAAAGCATTATCATCACGATGGCAGAAGTCATATTGTCCAGTACGGAAGACATGAAAAAAGTGATAAATCCGATCAGCCACAGTAATTTCTTTTTATTACGGGTTGTAATCTGTCCGGTGATTCCTTCAAAACCTTTGTGTACATCGATGAGTTCCACAATTGTCATTGCTCCCAGCAAATAAAAAAGTATTTCACTGACGTCTCCCAGATGGTCGATAATCTGGAGATTTACAATGTATTTTATGACTTGCTCCGGTTTGGAAAGGGAGAGGTATTCCTTGTGGGCAGCTAAAAATTCGCTGAAAGAAGCAGAATTGGCTTGAATAACTGTGCCTGCGCCGGAAAAGATAAAGAGGGTCCATAAAAGCATGCCTAGTATTAAAGCCACGGCTGCTTTGTTAATACCTGTTTTATTTTCCAAAGCTATGAAGACATAGCCCAGAATAAAAATGACGATCATTATAGTAACCATAGTCAATATATTTGGTCTTTCTCTATACGGAATAGAAAAAGGGGACGTTACAACAGTTTATTTCAAATCTTCTATTTTTTCTTTTATGCAAAATATTTGTATATTTGTTCTATCTTTGCAGAAAATGAAACGTTTGGTTTTGTATATATTATTCGTTTTGGCGGCCGTGTGTTTTTCGGATACGGCTCAGGGGAATAATGGGACATACCCGGATGCATTTAAGGCTGAATTATCTTCGGAGAAGCAGGAGTCTGCAAGCTTATGGGAGTTTATTGCTTCAAATGATGCAGCTGATATCTCTCTTCAGCAACACAATCCTTTTAGTCAGAATAACACTCTGAGGCGAAATCTGCAAATACGGATTTTGCAAGCGAAGTTATTATTTTATTTATCTGAGGACTTAAGATCTTTTTCGTTAGAAGCTTTTCGTACTTCTCTTTCTCTCTACCGGAATTATTTTGCGCAACAGAAAATGTGCGGATATTACATTTACGGGTTGTGCAAAATCATTATTTAGTTTTTTAAAATCATTTCCTTTTATTTTAGTAAACTGAATTTTAATATTTTCCGAATATCTGTTCCGGGATTACTATGGGTAAATTCCGGGAAGGATACCGGACAAACCTTAACGAATCTGAAGATGTCAAAATATAAAACAATAACAGAAGATATAGAAACTGTAACAAACAAAGAAGTTGTTAAACAGAATAAAGTTTCCCTGATCGCTTTGGGACTGGTAACGGTTGCCATCTTGTTTACGGTGGGAGGATGGTCGATCGATGATCCGAACTCGTCCATGTCTACTTTTTTATATACTGCGGCCGTTTTTCTTTTTTTAGGAGGAATCATTAAATTTTTTATGGGGAGAGAATCCTATCTTTTCCGTCCTACAGGCAGTCATTTACAAAAAATGACAGTCTATTTTGATTCCAAAGAAAGTCAGCCTTTACAATACTGTATTGAAGAGAAAAGATTTGAAGATTTGAAGCAATTGAAAAGGCAGATCAATACGGGCGTAAAATTGGACGTTATGATTGCCGGCGACAAAAAATTTGCTGCCGTACAACTTTCGGAATACGTTCCTTATGCTTACGAAGCTATTTCTCCTGTCATTTGCTATTATGGGGAAGAAGCGAAGAATTTTTCCCGATATTTGGGGAATTGTAAATAAGCCGGTAAGTTAAATCCAAAAGCCTGAAAAATTTTTTAATTTTTCAGGCTTTTGGTATAGAATAAACTATTGAATCGGATAAAGGAACGTTTTTAATTCTGAGAAGGAATATCGGGGATTTTCCGGATTAACAGTGTAATTTGCATATCTTTTTCGCGTATACTTTCATGCTGACTTTCCAATAGATTGATTAATTTCCGGATCATCTGCTTGTCATCGATATCTGTTGTCGTACGGTTATAAGTAGTCTGGGGTTCTTCGGTAATGTATTTGGGACCGTCACCGGTTTGCAGCCATGCTTTATTGACTCCCAAAAGTTTACAGAGTACAGTTAATTTCGTAGAATCAGGTTTTGTTTTTCCTTTGATATAATTGGATACAGTACTGGCAGATATATCGATGGCTTTAGCGATTTTATACTTGGATATACGCTGTTCCTCAATAATACTTTGTAAACGTTCTGGAAATCCCATAATTCTTCAAATTAGATTAAATATAAAATTCAATGAAAATAATCCAATATTTATTTGCATGTAAACAAATATTGTATTATATTTGTAAATTGCTTATATACAAATATAGTTATAAACAGTTATATTTTCAATAACTGGAGGGATTTCAATTGCATAATTAATATCAACTGTTTGATTTATAATTTTTTTGAAAATTTTTTTTTATTTATCATAATAGATTTGGCAGGCAATTAGAGGTTGTATTCTCTCTTAATTTATGTATTTTAAATCGTATTTAATCTTTTTATAAATATTCTTTTCTAATCCAAAATTGGATGATTTGTAAAGTGTTTTTCCAGAATTTTATTTCATTTTTCTGTCTTTCTCTTTTCTTTTTCATTTTCTTTGGATATTTCGCATTGTTTTCATATTTTAGGGGAAAAGCGGGGGAAGGAGTACGGCTTTTCACTTTTTAACTTTTTTTTAAAAGGTATACCGGAAAAGAAAAATGGGATTCAGATTTTAAATTAATAGTTTTGTATGACTGAAATAACAAATCATAAATAAAAGAAATATGTCACTAGAAAATCCGATAGAAGAGGTTAAATGTTTGATCATAGGTTCTGGTCCGGCAGGCTATACAGCTGCCATATATGCTGCCCGTGCGAATTTGAAACCTGTATTGTATACGGGAATACAAATGGGGGGGCAACTGACGACGACGACTGAAGTGGAGAATTTTCCTGGGTACCCGGAAGGGATTACGGGGCCGGTAATGATGGAGGATATGCGTCGGCAGGCAGAACGTTTCGGAACGGATATACGTTTCGGAGTGGTGGATGAAGTTGATTTTTCAGCCCCTCCTTACCGGATAGTGGTCGATGGTGAAAAGCAGTTGTTGGCAGAAGCGGTCATCATAGCTACCGGTGCTACTGCCAAATACCTTGGAATTCCTGCTGAAGAGCGTTTCAAAGGGGTAGGTGTCAGTGCTTGTGCAACCTGTGACGGATTTTTTTACAAAGGAAAGGACGTCGCTGTAGTGGGCGGGGGAGATACGGCTTGTGAAGAAGCTACTTATTTAGCCGGTATATGCAGGAAAGTCTATATGATTGTCCGGAAAAATTACCTGAGGGCTTCCAAAGCCATGCAGCAAAGAGTCAGTAAAACCCCCAATATTGAAATATTATACGAGCATAATACCAGAGATTTGTATGGAACAGATATGGGATTGGAAGGGGCTCGGTTGATTTACAAAATGGGTACTCCGGAAGAAAAAGAACACGATATAAAGATTGATGGGTTTTTCCTGGCTATCGGACATACTCCAAATACCGGAATATTCAAAAAATATATACATACGGACGAGCAGGGATATATACTGACAGAAGGAAAAACTTCTAAAACCAATGTCCCGGGAGTCTTTGCAGCCGGCGATGTCATGGACCCCGAATACCGTCAGGGGATAACTTCTGCCGGGGCAGGTTGCCGGGCTGCCATAGATGCGGAGAGATATCTGGCTGATTTGGAAATTAAAAACTTATAAACGGTTGTAGCAGCATATTTACAAACGAATTTACAGAAAAGAAAAGATCCTTACGGATCTTTTTTATCCTACCGATCAAATTATAAAAATAATATAAATATTATTTATTTTTACTAATTAATATAAAGCGAATACGGCATATATTTGATTTTTAGTTATTAATAATGGATATAAATAATCTGGCTAACTCGTTTATTCTGACGAATAAAAAGAAAGGAAGGGGGAAATCTTAGTGAACAAATCAGAACAAAAACTTTAAAAAAGTAAAAAGTAGGCGGAAGAATAGGGAAAAGGAGGGCCGGAATTGGAAGAGAAGTGCATTTTTTTAATATAATTATTTCTTTAGATTTGTGAAGAGGATAGAATCAAGGGCAGAAATAGTTACTAATTATAATATTCCGGCTGAAATTTCTAATAAAAAGAAAATCAGAAGGGAGTTGTTAATAAAAAAGCAGAAGAGAGGAAAGGATTGTTTCCAGGGGATTTTAGAAAAAAGGTAAAACTTAATCTTTTTATAAATTATTTGTCTAATTAAAACCTAACCGTTATGAAAAAATTGTACGTAATTTTTATTTTACTTTTCGCTTTTATTGCCTGCGAGGACGATGATAAAGATACTCCTTTGTTTATACAACTTACTAGTGAAGACGGGTCGGTGGAGATTGGTCCGGACGGAACTTCTGCTTCTTTTACCATTGCTGCTGCGGGGGGATCGGTTGTATTCAGGTTAAATACCAATATTGTTGAAGGAATTACGGTTTATTCGGATGGGAATGCATGGTGTCAGGCTTCTCTTTCCGGGGATATTTTTACCGTCACTGTAAATGCGCTGATCGGGGAAGAAGAGCGGAGTTGTAAAATGCAAATTATGTATAAAGGGGAAATAAAGGCTACGATTTCGGTTACACAAACTGTAGCAGCCCGCTTGACTTTGAGCCGGGAGGGGGTTCGGTTTTCCGATATGGGCGGTTCGGAAGAAGTAATGGTACGGACCAATCAGGCAAAATGGGAAGTTATCAATGAGAATACCTGGCTGACAGTGGAGAAAAAGGATACGGTATTAACTTTAACTGCGGCTGCGAATGCGACAGGTGAAGAGTTGAACGGTACAGTAACGGTCAGGGCCGGAGAAGGTACGGACATCGTTGAAGCTGTAATAACCGTGGTTCAAAGTAGTGGAAACATGATTTTAGAATATACTCTTCCTCTGGATGGGGCAACCGTGAAATTGCCTTTTGAAAATGCGTTTAAAGCTACTGTTGATTGGGGAGACGGGACAAAGGAAGAATTCGATATGGTTATTAATCCTCTCTCCACTCCTGCACCTACTCATAATTATACGGCAAAGGGAGTATATAATGTAAGTATTTCCGGTACTGCGGAAAAAATGTACAGTGTTTTGGGATTTACTACGGAAATGACGACCTATCTTACTGCGGTAAAACAATGGGGAAATTTGGGACTTACTTCTTTGGAAGACGGGTTTTATGACAATTCGAATCTGAGGTATATTGCTGACAATCCGGGAAATGCTTTTACGGAAGTGGTTTCTTTTAAGAATGCTTTTAAAAATTGTGTGGCTCTGGAATCTGTTCCGGCCAGTCTGTTCAAAAATTGTACGAAATTGGAAGATGTCGGATTTTGTTTTACCGGATGTAAATCCTTGACAGAATTTCCGGAAAAACTGTTTAAAGACTGTCCTGAAATTACAATCTTCCGGAGTTTTTCTGCTTCCAATACGGCTCTTACTACTATTCCGGCTGATTTATTTGCTTATTCTCCCGAAGCAGTGGAGTTTAGTAATGTATTTTCCGGTTGTACGGCTTTAACAGAGGTCCCCGGCGAGCTGTTTAAGTATTCCACTAAAGCGACGAAGTTTACGTACTGTTTTTACGGTTGTAAAAAATTGGAAAAAGTTCCTGCCGGTTTATATGCAGAATGCGTTGCAGCGGAAGATTTTACAAGTGCTTTTTTTGGTTGTGATGTTTTGGAAACGGTGGAAGAAGGGGCATTTACCAATTGTACCTCTGTGACTTCTTATAAATGGCTTTTTGCCAACTGTAAGCAATTGAAAACTGTTCCGGTCAATATCTTTGACAATAGTAAAAAGGTAGCTGATTTCTCCGGCACTTTCCGGGATTGTGAATCCTGGACAGGAGAATCTCCCTACACGCTTGTCGGCGGAGTCAAAGTGCATTTATATGAAAGGGAGAAGTATACAGCTGTTTTTACAGCTCCTAAAAGTTATTCTACCTGTTTCCGGAAATGTACTCATTTATCGGATTATGCGGCTATAGAAAGTTCCTATGTGAATTGGACAAAATAAAACAGGAATATTTATTCTGAAATGAATGCGTATTGAGCCAGATTGCCGCTTCCCGGGAGAAGCGGTAATCTGATTTACTATTTAATGGTTACCAGCGTTGCGCCGTATCCGTATTGTTTAAAAGAAGCATCCTGATGGCGGAAACGTTTATATTTGGTTTGAAGTTCCCATAATATACGCTGGCGGAGAACTCCGTCCCCTTTTCCGTGAATGAATACGATTTTTTGTCCTTTCCGCAATTTATATTCATCCAAAGTCTTATGAAAAACATCCAATTGATATTCAAGTATATCTTTATTTTCCATGCCGGTAGTGGTTTCTAATAATTCATGGATATGTAAATCGACCTCAATTATATTGTTTACGGTCTGTTTCTGTGGTTTAGAGGCGGGAGCCGTTTCTTTTTTTTCTTTTAACGCCTGGGTAATATCCGTATCTTCTACTTCTTTATGGATGGGGATTTCCTTATCCAGGGGGCGTATGAAGGCCATATTTTCAAACCATTTGGTGTGTTGGTAACTCCCTGCCTTGCAGAGGGAGGTTTGCGAATACCGGATTTGGGTGTCAATGGCTTTCCGGGGAATATATTTCCCTTTTTGGTAAAAAATAACCTGGATATGAAAAGCTTTTATCTGGTCCAGGTCTTTGCGGCTGTACAGCCCCAGCGAAAGAGTAGCTTCCGGTCCGCAGTTACCTGCCGAAATCGCCGAATACTGTTCTCCGTTGTAGGTGCCTGCACTATAGAGGCAAGTCAGGGAAGTGTCGTTTATAAAATACACTTCGTATTTACTTTCCGGAAGGTTTTGGAAATTTTCAGGTACCCAGGCCAGGTACAGACTATCTGTTGATTCTGTTCTGATCGCTTTGGCGGACGAGCGGGCGTTACTTTCCGATGCTGTATTGAAATCGGATTGAATGACCACCAGGTCGTTCAGGGAAGCCGGAATTTCAAATCCGTATTCTTCACAATATACATTCACTGTGTTCCGGTCGATCAGTCCCGTTACTTTGCCCTCCAGTTTCTCAGAAATAAATCTGACAATATCACCGATTCTTATATTCATGATGTAAAACGTTATTCTTTTGTTTCCCTATTGAGGTCTGTTTTTCTAAATGAGTTACAAAGTTAGTGTTTTTGGAAAGAATTTCCGCTATAACTTTCTTGCTTTTCAAACGTAAACCTTTTGTCTGTTTAAGTTAAAAATATGGGAAATAAGTTTTTAATTCTCTGTCTTTTAGGATGGCTTGCCGGGAGTGTCACTGTTTATGCCCAGCAGCGGAAATTTTTTTCACAAGGGAACGTATCCCGGGACAGCATTGCGGACGATCTGGGAACCATACCGGCTTTTACGATTTATAAAGACAATTATTTGATTACGGGAACAAATTTTTCCGGCGGGAAAATTACAAAATACAATTCCGATGCCAAACTGCAAATCAGTTTGCGGCACCGGCTTTATAAAAGCATGTTGCCCTGGAGGATTTATTTGTTTTTTACGTATACACAGAAATCTTTCTGGGATATATACCGGAAATCGGCCCCGTTTACGGAAACAAATTATAATCCGACATTGGGATTCGGGCACAATTTCGTTCAGGATAAACGAATTGCTGCGGTGGCATTTCTTCAGTTTGAGCATGAATCCAACGGAAGGGACAGTATTTGGTCCAGGAGCTGGAATAAAATCAGTTTTATGGGTTTGTACGCTTTTAAGCGGAATTATACCTTGCAAGCTAAATTCTGGATTCCGATTATGGTAGCGAAAGAGAATAAGAGTCTGCCCCGTTATGCCGGAATCGGACTCGTGGCCGCTACTTATACCAGTAATAACGAGCGGTTTAATTGCTCTGTCGTAATGATGAAGAGGGGAGAATGGAATTTAAGCGCTAACTGGAAAGTAGAACTGGCATATAAAATTTTCAGGCTGGATAATCAATATGTTTTTCTGCAATTTTACAATGGTTATGGAGAAAGTATGATCGAATATAAATATTTTCAACGTTGCGTACGTGTCGGGATTGTGATTAAACCCAATTCTTTTACTATTTTTTGATTTCCTGAAAAAGTATTCTTCCATGCTTACGGCTTTATTGAAAGGTTTCTGTGTAAAAAAAGTCACTGCCGGAGGTCATCCCAGGCCGCATAAATATTGCACTGCTGACCTGTCGTAACGAGTCTGGCTTTCTGATCCGAATCCTTACCGGAAAACCGGAAAAACTTTTACATCTTTAAGCACCCCTCTTTTCTCCTTCCTTATTTATCCCTTTGAACATTCGAATATTTACACCTTCCCGAAGAGATTTTCCGGAAAATCGGTCGTTTCTTTTCCGGAATCGTTTGAAAATATTAAATTAGCACATTAAAAGAACTTAATGAATATTTATATGACTTTAGAAGAATTTCAGCAATCGATTCGGGAGGGGATCCCTACGGAATTACCAGCTCCCCGGCCTTACGATCCGGAAATCAACCATGCTCCTAAGCGGAAGGATATTTTGAAGCGGGAAGAAAAGCAATTGGCTGTCCGGAATGCTTTACGATATTTTGATCCCCGGCATCATGCCGTATTGGCTCCGGAATTTGCGGAAGAACTGGAAAAATACGGGCGTATTTATATGTACCGTTTCCGTCCGGCCTATGAGATGCATGCCCGTAATATAATGGATTATCCGCATAAGAGTTTACAGGCGGCAGCTATTATGGTAATGATTCAGAACAACCTGGATAAAGCAGTAGCCCAGCATCCTCACGAACTGATAACCTATGGTGGGAACGGAGCCGCATTCCAGAATTGGGCCCAGTACCGGCTGACGATGAAATATTTGTCGGAGATGACGGACGAACAGACTCTGGTTTTATATTCCGGTCATCCGATGGGATTGTTCCCTTCCCATAAGGAAGCTCCCCGGCTGGTGATTACCAATGGAATGGTCATTCCTAATTACTCCAGACCCGATGATTGGGAAAGATTTAATGCGCTGGGAGTTTCCCAGTACGGGCAGATGACAGCCGGATCTTTTATGTATATTGGTCCTCAGGGTATAGTACACGGGACCACCATTACTGTTTTAAATGCGGGACGCAAAATAGCCAAACACGGAGAAAGTCTGGCAGGTAAGCTGTTTGTCACCGCAGGACTGGGGGGAATGTCGGGAGCACAGCCCAAGGCAGGTAATATCGCCGGTTGTGTCAGTATCACGGCGGAAATCAATCCGAAAGCGACCCAGACCCGTTACAGGCAGAAATGGGTAGACGAGGTGATAGAGGATCTGGAGGTGCTGATGCAGAGGGTAAAGAAGGCTAAAGCGGAGAAAGAAATTGTTTCCATTGCCTATCAGGGGAATGTGGTCGATTTGTGGGAACGTTTGGCGGAGAGTGATATTACAGTTGAATTAGGGTCGGATCAGACTTCTTTGCATAATCCCTGGGCGGGCGGATACTATCCGGTAGGGCAGAGTTTTGAAGAGAGTAAACGTATGATGGCGGAAGAGCCTGAGTTATTTAAAGAAAAAGTACAGGCTTCCCTGAGGCGGCATGTAGCTGCCATCAATAAATGTGTGGACCGTTTCGGTACTTATTTCTTTGACTATGGGAATGCTTTCTTACTGGAGTCTTCGCGGGCAGGAGCAGCTATTTTAAAGCCCAATGGAGATTTTAAATATTCTTCTTATGTGCAGGATATTATGGGGCCGATGTGTTTTGATTATGGTTTCGGACCTTTCCGCTGGGTATGTACAAGCGGCAAACCGGAAGATCTGGCTAAAACAGATGCTTTGGCCGCTGAAGTTTTGGAGAAGCTGGCCCTGGAGGCTCCCCGGGAAATTCAACAGCAAATGCAGGATAATATCCGCTGGATAAAGGCAGCCGGGGAAAATCATCTGGTAGTCGGTTCGCAGGCTCGTATACTGTATGCGGATGCTGTAGGACGTATTCAGATTGCAGAAGCTTTTAACCGGGCGATTGCTGAAGGACAATTATCTGCTCCGGTAGTGCTGGGACGGGATCATCACGACGTATCGGGGACGGATTCTCCTTACCGGGAAACTTCTAATATATACGACGGTTCCAAATTTACTGCCGATATGGCTATCCAGAATGTTATAGGTGATTCTTTCCGTGGAGCGACTTGGGTGTCTATTCACAACGGAGGCGGAGTCGGTTGGGGAGAAGTCATTAACGGCGGTTTTGGAATGGTACTCGACGGTTCCCGGGAAGCAGAAAGGCGCTTGAAGAATATGTTGTTTTGGGATGTCAATAATGGTATTTCCCGGCGGAGCTGGGCTCGCAATGAAGGGGCTGTGTTTGCCATAAAACGAGCCATGCAGGAGAATCCTTCCCTTAAAGTGACATTACCTCATCCCGCTGACGATCGTCTGATCGAAAGCTTATTTTGACGGGTAAAAGATAAAATAAGCGGGGAGCGCTTGTTTTGAGCGTAAATGATACAGAGAACAGGAATAAATTAACGTTTCGCTGATTAATGAACTGACATTTCTGATTAAATTTCATTCGTCAGGAGTAAAAATTCATTAATCAACGGCTCATGGGAGCGGAATTATTTTATTTCTATTAATTCATCCCAACGGGTAGTGTAACGTTTGGATAAATATTGATTTTTTAATTTCCATTTTTCATCATTTCCCTGTATGCTAAGTTTTATGGTATCGGGACCTTCTTTCCGGTTTATGGTATCCATTTCATGGTCTAGTATACGATATCGCCGCCTGTTTTCCGCAGCGAAAAGATTTCCCTGGATTTCACACTGAGGTACAATATCTGTTACGATAACTCCTGCTTTTTTGTATTGATATCCAGGGATGTATACTTTTTTCAGGACACTTAAAGCTGCAGATATTATTTCTCCGGTGATATTTGTTTCGGTAGCTAACTTTATTTTCTCACTTTTATGATATTGTGCCAGATCGTCCCTGAAGGGATTGGTCAGGATAAAAACGATAAGGCTTCCGGCAGCCGTTCCTTCTTTGCGGAGTTTGAGAGCACATGCTGCTGCAAAATTGGCCACGGCTTCGCATAGGATCCCATAATTTCCGATCATACCTGAAAAACTTCGGGCAGTACAGATACTTTTTTTCTTCCTGTTTTCTTCTTTGGGAATACAGAGGATGCCTTGTAATTCTTTCTAGGTCCTGACGCCCGTGACTTTCAGGTTCCGGCTTACCCAGCTCTCCGGTTGTTGGATAAAGTCGAAAGCTGTTTTAATACCCTGATGACTCAGAAATTTTTCATATTGTTTTCCTATGCCCCAGATTTCTTCTGTCGGAAAAAGTTTTAAAGCCTTCTCTCTTTTTGCCTCCGTATCAATCATACAGACACTGTGGTAGCTAGGATTCCTTTTGGCGAATTTACTGGCTACTTTGGCTAGTGTCTTTGTAGCAGCAATCCCGAGACTGGTTGGAATTCCGGTGTTTTGTTTTAGGATTATTTACGTTAAAACCGGAACTGACGAGCGGTTTGCCCGGACGGTATGAAATTTTTGATAGAGAGGAAGAGAAAGTTCAAACGAAAAAACCACTGAAATTTCAGTGGTTTTTTGTTTCAGAAAGTGTGTTGTTCAACAAGGATTCGAACCTTGACTAACAGGACCAGAATCTGTTGTGCTGCCATTACACCATTGAACAATGGTTGTGCCTTATTTCAACGGCACAAAAGTAATCTTTTTTTTTATTCTGACAAAGAACGGAATTATTTTTTCGGAACAAAATTTAAAGTTAAGATTCTTTTTTCTCCGGCAGGTTCCATTCTTCTCCATATATAAGCGTAAAAAGGGTCAGGTCGTCACTTTGTTCGTAAGTTTGTACGTGTGATTGTATATCGGTTATAATCCTCTGAAGAAATTCACGGGGGTGTTGGGCCCGGTTTTGGTGGATAATCTGTAGCAGCCGTTCTTTTGTGTAAAAGGCTCCTTTTGCATTTTCAGCTTCTGTGACACCGTCTGTATACAAGAGTATGCCTGAACCGGAGGAAAAGGTATAGGTGTATTCCTGATAGGGATAATCTTTCAGTATTCCCAGGGGGAGTTCAGCATGTATGTCGAAGAAAGACGAAGTCCGGTCCGGGTAAGTGATGACAGGGGGCATATGTCCGGCATTACAATATTTGAGTTTCCCGGTTTTTAAATTGAGAATTCCTATAAAAAAAGTAACAAACATATCGGCTTCATTTCTTTCCGTAATTCGGTTATTCAGAAAACGGGCAATCTCGGAAGAAGAGGCCGGTTTGGAAGAGAAGGAACGCAGCAGGCTGATGGTATAAGACATGAGTAAAGAAGCCGGAATCCCTTTACCGGAGACATCTCCGATGGCAAAATAGAGATCGTCTCCCGATATAAAGAAGTCGTAAAAATCTCCGCCTACCTGTCGTGCCGGATGAATAATTGCATAAAAATCGATATTGGAATGTTCCGGAAAAGGGGGAAAATCTTTAGGTAGCATACTCATTTGGATGTCGTGGGCAATGCGGAGTTCACTTTCCATTTTTTCCTTTACGGCCGTTGTCTTTTCCAGGTTGTGCATATAATTGGCCAGCCTTTTTTGCATTTCACTAAAAGCGGAATGTAATTCCTGCATCTCGTCTTTCGATCGGATCGGGGGCAGGGGGGTATTGAAATTTCCCTCGGCAATGGAAGCTGTCGTCAGGGCAAAATTTTTTAATGGTTTGGTGATTCTCCGGACGGTAAGTGTACAGATCAGGCAAACTAAAATCAGAAAACATACGAAGAGCAAAGAGATAATCAGATTAAAACGGTTTAAGCCCTCATAAACATGTTTGTAAGGACATATAGTTGCCATACACCATTCTGTACCGATTACCGGAGAATAAAAAATATAGGATTTATCGTTATGATCAAAAAAAGTTGCTTTCCCTTTTTCGCCACTGGCGATCCGTTTGGATATACCGATAATAGAAGTATCCGGCATTTGATAAGCCTGATTAAAAATATTGTCTTCCAGACCGGTTTGCAGTGAATCCTGATGATGAAGAATAAAACGTCCTTCCCGGTTGATGATAATGATGTAACTGTCCGGATAGGGTTTAATGGAATCGATTAATTCCGTCAGCCAGTTCAGGGAGAGATCTACCGAAAAAATACCGATGATCTGATCTTTGGAATCCCGTAAGGGTACGGAGTATGTAGAGGTAATGATATTCGCTGAAGACAGTTCGTGGTAAGGGCGTGTCCATCGGGACTGGTTTCTTTCTTTGGAAAGTTTGTACCAGTTTTTCTGATAATAATCGTAATTATTCCCGATAAGGGTAGTCACTACACTGTCTCCTTTCATATAAGAGTAAGGAGCGAAGTGAGCCCCTTTGGAAGGGAAATAGTTCGGTTCAAAGGCTATTGCGCACCCGAATACCTCACTGTTATTTTTTACAACCTGACGGGTAATACTGAATATAGAATCCGGATGTGTTACATAGGTTGGAAGTAAACGGCCCAGATTTTCCGGGATCTTTTCAATTGTACGCATAAGGCGGGATACACGGAAATTGATTTCGTCTGCTTGCGTGGATATTTTCTGATAGGTTTGTTTTTCAATATATTGGGAGGCGACATGATAAAATGTACCAAATCCTGCTATAAATAATGCAATCAGAAAAGATAGAATATATAAATTTAGCTTTGCAGCAAAGGAATGTGCAATTTTTAAGAACATACTTCTCCTTTCGTTATTTTGCAAATATAGTAAACTGGGCAAATAATACAAATTTTCTCCCGGAGTTACGGCTGTATCTGCATCTGCTTTGCTTATTTCGTTAAAATGCAGAAGGAAAACCTCCTGAATAGATATCTTCCGCCTGTGCCAGTTCCGTAAAAAGCTGTCTCAGCTTTCCGGTGACAGCTTGGGCATAACGTTTCCCTTTTGCTGCGGTAGCTTTCCCCGGATTCCCGATACCTGTATCTGTGGTTACCCTCTGCCAGTTGCGGGGAACCCAGGCTATTTTTTCATTGAGGGAGGGCAGGGAAAAAGGATAACTTTCCCCTGTACCGGCTAATTCCATATTTACCCATTCTGGATGATAATGCAGCATAACAGAAGTTTCCAGTTCACCCGCATGATCGTCTTTTTCTTCAAAGAAGGAATCCGGTGGCACAATAGTAAACCACTCGGTGGTGGCAATGAGGAAATCCGGATAGTCTACTGCCAGATCCCGGATCATGTTTTTAAAGTTGTTGCCTCCGTGTCCGTTGAGGATAAGCATTTTGCGTAATCCCTGCTGACGAAGGGAGGCTACGATATCGGTTAAAATAGCCTTTTGTGTTTCATAACGGGAGTGGATACAAAACAATAAGTCCCGTTGACCCGGATTTTGTGAACCCATCCATACGGGAGGCAGGACCATACAGCTGATTTGCCGGGCCTCCCATACTTGCTGTGCCGTATCTACGGCTAGCGCATGAGACAGAATACAATCTGTCAGATACGGAAGATGTTGGTTGTGAGGTTCTGTCGCTCCCCAGGGCAAAATGACCAGGGGATAGACATTCTTCTTCACTTCCCCATAACAAGATCTACTGAGATCGATATTTCCTTTCTTTTCCATAACAGAATCCATTAAATTTTTCCTCCTCCCGTTGTGGGTATCCTTTTTACCTTAAGCCCCCTCTTCCTTCCTGTATTTCAACTCATAAAAGAGATGACGGAAATCCTGAATCCGTCCGGGAATTAGCTCAGGGTATAAAACAGAAGGAGTATATACGTCTGCTTCTCCGGTTCGTTGGTTTATTATTGCAAGTATTGCCGGAAAATTTAATTTCCCGGCAAAGAAATATTTATTGTTCCGCTTTTAGCTCCTGACAGAACAATCTGCTAAAGCTGAAAAAAGCGGCCTGAAGACCGCTTTTTTACCGTTTTTTATTTTTTATTTTTATTTCTCTGTGCTTCTTCTGCAGCTTTTAATTGCTCTTCCGATTCCCGGGTTACTTTTTCCAGTCGTTTCATGATAGAGAAAATGAACAGGGCTGAAACAGCACAACAGGCAATCAGGATACCCCACAAGGTCACCAGACTTACTTTTTCCCAGAGGTAACCGATAAGGCTGACGAGATAGTTCCCTACGGCAGTAGCTGCAAACCAGAAACCTTGCATTAAACCTTTGTATTTGGGAGGTGCAACTTTAGAAACAAAAGAGATCCCCATCGGGCTCAGGAATAATTCAGCACACGTCAGTACGAGGTAAGTATTGATTAGCCAGTAAGGGGATACCCGGGTGGCATCTGTCATGGGATCGGCAGCAAGACCGGAAGGAGCTGTAAGCCCTATGGAGCCGACTAACATAACAACGAATCCGATGGCTGCAATAATCATACCGTAACCAATCTTCCGGGGTGCGGACGGTTCTTTTTTCCTGCTGTTGAGCCAACTGAAAAGACCGACAAATACAGGTGTCAGAATGATGATAAACATCGGGTTAAACTGCTGGAAGATTTGAGGTGTGATGGGGGTAGCCACCAGAGCGCCCGTTGAAGTAACAAACATATTGTGGTATACAAAATAGAGGATGATGCCGAAGGCAGCAATCATGGCAATACCAATCGGCTTCAGTGTTTTCTTTCCCGTAATTAATGCATACAGGCCGTAGAATATCAGAATAATGGGCAGAGAGCCGTATAAGGTAAACAGAAGGTTGGTCGGACCGGTTACACTGGATACCGTATAGTCGCGGGCAAAGAATGTCAGGGTTAATCCGTTCTGATGGAATGACATCCAGAAGAAAATCACGGCTGCAAAAACAAGCCCGAGGGCCGTAAGGCGTTCTTTGGTCTGTTTAGGAGTCAATTCGATAATAACAGAATCCTTATCGCCTTTACCGGCGGCTTTTTGCTTTTCAGTAGCATCTGCCGATTTATATAATTTTTTGAAACCCAAGAAGATGGCCAGTGAAGCGATCAGACTGAAACAGGCAACGGCAAAACCGTAATTGTAGGACTGGCAAAGTACATCAATATAATGATGGGCAAATTCAGTCAGACTATTTACGTCTGTAATCTGAGCTCCCTGCGAAAGGGCAAATTCAGTTAAATCTTTGTATCCGGTAGAATCTATCGGAAGTTTGCCGTCAAAAAGTTGATGGGCAAGAGCCGGAATGGTACCGTTGTATACCAGGTTTTCTTTCCCCATAACCCAGTTGGTGATGGCGTCGGCCATACTGGGAGCAAAGAAGGCACCGATATTGATACACATATAGAAAATACTGAAAGCTAAATCCCGGTTTTTGCTGTATTTGGGATTGTCGTAGAGATTTCCGACTAATGCCTGCAGGTTCCCTTTGAAAAAACCGGTACCGATAGCGATCAGTGCCAGGGCACCAAACATAGCCATTTCCTGTTTGCCGAACATGGCCAGCAAAAGATAACCGACAAACATGATGACCGTTCCGATGGTAATGGTTTTTCCGTATCCCCAAAACTTGTCGGCGATAATACCGCCTAATACCGGTAAAAAATAAACTGCGGCAAGAAAAATTCCGAATACTTGCGAGGTCGCTGCCGAAGTCCAGCCGAAGCGAGCTTGCATGTATAAGGCGAAAATGGCAAGCATCGTATAATATCCGAAACGTTCTCCGGTATTAGCAGCTGCCAGCACAAATAACCCTTTAGGATGTCCATTTAACATAGTAGCGTGTATTTAAATTAATATTATTTTTCAGCGGGAGCAAATATAAGAAATTTTCTTTATTTTTAATGTTTAAAACGTTTGAGTAACTATGAGGAAGATGTTAAATCCGATATTTAAAACAGCGCAGGTTGGGGCAATGGATCGATATACAATTGAACATGAGCCGATAAAGCCGATCGATCTGATGGAAAGGGCTGCCCGGAACTGCGTGGGAAGAATGTTAGAAAAATATCCGTTTGCCCGGAAATTCTGTATTGTGGCGGGGAGCGGCAACAATGGGGGAGATGGGTTTGCCATAGCCCGCCTGCTACAGGAAAAAGGAAAAGAGGTGAGGGTGTATCAGCCGGCTCATTCCGGGATGAGTCCGGATTGTGCAGAAAACCGGAATCGCTGGAAGGGGGCTTACCTGGAAATAAAAAGTCCGGAGGAAATGGAATTTAAAGAAGGGGAAATGATCATTGACGCTATTTTCGGTTCCGGACTGAACCGGAAGGTGGAAGGATTGGCGGCCGGGGTAATCAGGAAAATCAATAAAAGTCCGAATCCAGTGATTGCAGTGGATATCCCTTCCGGACTGCTGGGAGAGGATAATTCCCGGAACGATAGGGAGACGATTGTCCGGGCGGATTATACATTTACATTTCAGTTTCCGAAACTGGCTTTTATGCTTCCGGAAAATTATCCTTTTGTGGGAGAATGGGAAGTCGTCGATATCGGTTTGTGCCCGGAAATTATCCGCTCTGTTCCGACAGATTATTTTTATTTATCGGAAGATTTGATTTCAGGAATACTCCCCCGTCCCGGAAAATTTGACCACAAAGGGACGAACGGGCACGGGCTTTTGATTGCTGGAAAAGCTGGAATGATGGGGGCATCTGTGCTGGCTTCTAAGGCTGCAATACGTTCCGGCATCGGATTGTTGAGTTGCCATGTTCCGTTCCGGGAAAGGGAAATCTTACAGATAGCAGTACCGGAAGCTTTGCTGGAGACCGATCGTTCAGACAAGTGTTTTTCCGGAGTGGATAATTTGGATAAATATACGGCTATAGCCATAGGACCCGGGATAGGAAAAGAACCGGAAACTGTAAATGGAATAAAGGAATTGCTTACTCGTTGGAGAGGAAAGACAATATGGGATGCAGATGCTTTAAATATTTTGGCGGAAAACAGTTATTTACTGGATTTGCTTCCCGAGAATAGTTTGCTTACCCCTCATCCGAAAGAATTTGAGAGATTAGTGGGAAAAAGTGAAAATGATTTTGAGAGATTAAATAAATTGAGCATTTTTGCAGACCGTTACCGGGTATATATCGTGTTGAAAGGAGCTCATACCGTGGTGGTGGCACCGGGCGGGAAATATTGGTTCAATACTTCCGGAAATCCGGGTATGGCAAAAGGGGGAATGGGAGATGTTCTGACGGGAGTGTTATTAGGCTTGGTATCCGGCGGTATCCCTCCTTTAGAATCGGCCCTGATCGGAGTGTATGCTCACGGGATGGCAGCGGATATACTGGCTTCGGAAAAAGGAAAGAGGGGAGTGTGTGCAGGGGAAGTGACAGAAGGGATGGGAAAAGCCTGGCGTATCCTGGAAAAATGAGCGTTTCGGAGTAAGATTTGCAGGCCGGGGAGCCGGTTTTTAATTATAAAACCAAGCTATACATAGAACGGGAATTCAAAATGATAAGAGTATGAAAAGGTTTATTTTAATTTTTATAGCGGTGATGGGGATTTATGTTTCCCTTTTTGCCCAGAAAAGAAAAGAAATTAGTACACCGGTTACTGTAGACTATTGTTTACCCAAAGTAAGTTATCTGTTAAAGGTAAAAATGGAATATACCAAGTTTATTCCGGGACCGTTTCAGCAGTATGCTGAAAAAGAACTGGGCGTAAAGCCGGAAATAACGACACCCCGCGAACAATGGGATATTATCAGTATAAACATTGAACCCCGTTATGTGGCGGATGAGAGTGCTTCTTATTCCCTGTCGGCGAGCGGGGATTATAATCCGGTACTGTTGAGTTTGAGTCCGGAAGGTTTTCTGGCCGGAGTGGGGGCGGGACCTTTAGCGATGAAGGTTGCAGACCCGGAGGTCACTTATAAGGCTTTTAAACGGGATGTGCAGGACGAGGTGGACATCACGGCTTTGAATACCTATAATCCGTTAAAAGAGGTGCTGGATACCAATTATACCTACCAGGAAATTGACGGGGTCATGAAGAAAATTTGGGATCCGATCATTCGTTATACTTCCAAAACAGAATCGGATGTCATGAATGAAGCGGTGAAGGAGATCTTCCGGATCCGTTCCGAACGGGTCCGGCTGATCGCTGCGGAGAATGAGGTAGCGGACGGAAAGTCGTTGGAGGTTATTCTGAAAGAGTTCGACCGTATGGAAAAAGATTATCTCAGTCTGTTTATGGGAAAGAGTGTGCATCAGTTGGTGGAACGTAGTTTTCTCGTATCCCCGGAAAAGGAAAATACGCCTGTTTTGGCTTTTCGTTTCAGTGAAACGGAAGGGATAGCTGCGAAGAAAAATGTTTCTGCTACCGCGTACAGTCTGGTCGTAGAAAATCTCTTTATCCCTTATAAGAAAGCTGAAGAGACGGCGACGGCGGTTTCTCCGGTTGTGGGAATACAATATCGGATACCGGCTGTGGGGGATGTGAAATTAATACGGGCGAATGAAGAATTACAGCGTTTCAGGGCTGTCATTCCCCAATTGGGCGTCATAAAAACTTTTCCGGTTGACGTCATCGGAAACGAAGGATTAATACTGGAATTTTATCCGGAATACGGTTCTTTAAAAAGTGTGAGTAGAAAATAAAGGACGGATTGCCGGTTGGACAGCGGCAAAAGGGGTCCTGTAACCTATGAAAGTATATTGGTGTTATGGCATGGTGGAGTAACTGGTTCGGTCGTTTTTTAATCTGGCGGATACGCTACGTTAAGGAAAGGAATTTTATTCTTTTTCTCAGCTTGCTTGTCGGTATTGTATCCGGTTTGGCTGCCGTGCTTTTGAAAAACATGGTCCATTATACCCATCTTTTCTTTACGGAACGTTTGCAGGTCGACAGTGGCAGTTTATTGTTTTTTATTTATCCTTTTATCGGGATATGGCTGACTTCCCTTTTCGTCAAATATTTTGTGCACGAAGACATCAGTCATGGAGTTACAAAAGTTTTATATGCTATTTCCAGGCGTAATAGTATGATTAAGCCGCATAATAATTATTCCTCCATGATTGCCAGTACGATCACCATTGGATTTGGTGGTTCTGTGGGAACAGAAGCGACGATTGTATTGACGGGAGCCTCTATCGGCTCGAACCTGGCTCGTTTTTTCCGGATGAACTACAAGGTGATGACTTTGATGATCGGTTGCGGCGCGGCAGGAGCCATTGCCGGTATTTTTAAAGCTCCGATTGCCGGCATTGTCTTTACCTTGGAAGTTTTGATGCTGGACCTGACCATGGCCTCTTTGATTCCTTTGATGATCTCGGCCATATCGTCCTACGTATTGGTTTATTTTTTAATGGGAGATGGGATTGTACTCGATTTTGCCGTACACGAACATTTTGCATTGTCGAATGTGCCCTATTATATTATTTTAGGAGTATTCTGCGGATTTTTGTCTGTCTATTTTATTCGGATGAATATCCGGATCGAGCATTTCGTAACGAAAATAAAGAATCCTTTCCGCAGAGTATTGGTGGGAGGTGCTTTATTGGGATTATTGATTTATATTTTCCCGCCTTTATACGGGGAAGGATATACTTCGCTTCAGGATTTGCTGACAGATAATGCGGACAATATTTTGAATAACACTTACTTCTTTAGTTTGAAGGACAGTGCTTTTATGGTCTTTTTATATATTGTCGGACTGGTTTTTATAAAAGTGATTGCGACGGCTTTGACGAACGGTAGCGGAGGAGTAGGCGGAGTTTTTGCCCCTTGTCTGTTTACAGGAGGAGTAGGCGGATTTTTGATTGCCAATCTGATTAATTTGTCCGGAATCGTGACTGTACCGGTGAGTTATTTTGTATTGGCGGGTATGGCCGGTGTTATGTCAGGAGTCATGAATTCCCCTTTGACTGCTATGTTTTTGATTGCGGAGATTACAGGGGGCTATTCTTTGCTGGTCCCTCTGATGCTGACTTCCGTGGTTGCCCATCTTACGGGGGGAGGAATGGAACCTCATTCCATTTATGCCAGGCGGTTGGCAATGAAAGGGGATTTAATCACTCACAATAAGGATAAAGCTGTTTTGACCCTGATGAAACTCGATAAGGTTATCGAAACCGATCTGAAGACGATACCTGTGGATGCAACTTTAGGGGATTTGGTGAAGGTCGTGTCCCGTTCTTCACGGAATATATTTCCTGTGATCGATTCCAAAGGGGAATTGCTGGGTATTGTGCTTCTGGACGATATTCGTAAGATTATGTTTAATCAGGATTTGTACGAGGTCACCTATGTGAGGGATTATATGACGACTCCTCCGACTGTCGTGGATGTGACAGATCCTATGGATGCGGTTATGAAAAAATTTGAAGAGACAGGTGCGTGGAATCTTCCTGTCATTCAGGATGAAAAATATATCGGCTTTGTTTCTAAGGCTAAGATTTTTAATACATACCGAAGGGTGTTGCAACACTTCTCAGACGAATAAGCGGTTCCGGAAAACTGTCCGGATCCGGCTTTGGAGATTAGAATATCTAAAGAGAAGAGGGTATGAATGCGAATAATAAACTCGGATACCGGGAAGGTGTCGTTTCCGTGGTATTGAATTTACTGCTTTTCCTGTTGAAATATTATGCGGGGGTTGTCTCTTTTTCTGTAGCCCTTGTTGCAGACGCATGGCATACGCTTTCGGATTCCCTTACTTCTCTGGTTGTGATTTTCGGTATCCGGATGTCTTCCCGCAAACCGGATAAGGAGCATCCGTTCGGACACGGACGCTGGGAACAGATTTCAGCTATTATTATCGCTCTATTGTTGTCTGTGGTGGGTTTGGAGTTTGTAAAGGATTCAATAGGGCGCTTGCATTCCCATGAAACGGCTTATTTTGGGTGGTGGGCTTACGGAGTGACGCTTGTTTCCATTGCGGTAAAAGAGGGACTGGCCCGATACGCTTTCCGGATAGCCCGTATCACGGGTAATGCTTCTGTAAAAGCGGATGGCTGGCATCACCGTAGTGATGCTTTGTCTTCTCTTGTCGTTTTGGGCGGTTTGTTTTTAAGTCCTTATGTCTGGTGGGTTGACAGTGCTTTGGGAATCGTGATTTCCATACTGTTGTTTTATGCTGCTTATGGCATTATCCGGGAAGCTGTCAATAAAATTTTAGGGGAAGAACCTTCAGAAGAACTCCTTTTGCAGGTAAAGGGAATCGTCAGGCAGGAGATGGGGGAAATTGCTTACCCCCATCATTTTCACATTCATAATTACGGGGAGTATGCCGAGTTTATTTTTCACGTAAAAGTTCCGGGTCACCAAACGGTAAAGGAAGCTCATGAGCTTGCAACGAAAATTGAGAACCGGATAGAGAAGGAATTGCACCTGACAACAACTATACATGTGGAACCATTAGATTAAATAATTGTAAATCAGAAAATTGGTGATTATTGTATATGAATGTTAATTTATGCTCTAAGCCTTGTTTTTTAATGTAAAAGCTTTACTTTTGCGGAAATTTTAGGAAAACGGTTAAACACAATATATTATGTACTGGACTCTAGAACTTGCGTCGAAATTGGAAGATGCGCCATGGCCTGCATCAAAAGACGAATTGATAGATTATGCTATCCGTTCCGGCGCGCCAATGGAAGTGATTGAAAATCTTCAGGATATCGAAGACGATGAGGAGATTTTTGAGAGTATTGAAGATATTTGGCCGGATTATCCGAGTAAGGATGATTTTTTCTTCAACGAGGACGAGTATTGATAGAACATGCGCTAAAATTTGCTGAAACAATGAATTACGCAAGGAAGGACCACTGCTGAAACGGTGGTCTTTCCCGTTTTTTAGCGGAAGGGTACCCGTTTTATTTCACAGAAATGCTCTGTTCAGAAAAATAAGGCTGTATGATATAACTATTTTTCAGCATCACCGGAACGGGTGGAGCTATAGGGAAGGCTCTTGGAAAAGCCTGAAAAGAATAAAAGCCTGTTGTCCTGTACTCTAACAGAAACAGGCGAAGAGATGAGCAAAGTGGAGTACTGAAGAAGGGAAGAGGGTAAAAGGGCTATCCATTTGTGAAGTGCCCCCCAAAAGTTAGACATAAAACTTTTGGGGGGCACTTCATTTGCCGGTAGCCCTTATTTTTTAAGCTACTAAAAATGTAAATAGGCCTCTATGGCTTGCCAGGGGGCGTCCTTTAAAATTACTTTTTTATTTTGATCCAGTAAATAAAGGGTGGGGATAGCATTTAAGTTGTAAAGATTCTGATGGGTAATTTTCTGTCCTGCGTCGTATGCTACAATCCAGGTAGAAGGTATTTCAGACAATTTATTCCGCCACAGCGTCAGATCTGCGTCGGGATATACAGCTAATATCTGCAATTTCTTTTCCTTCAATAGAGTGCGGATAAGGGGAGAAGCGGAGAGCTGTTCTACTGTGTGTTTGCATTCCGGGCAGTCGGGATTGTAAAAAATCAGAAGGGTATAAGTTGCGGTAATTCCAGCTAAACGACCGGTTTTACCGGAAGGAAGGGTATAAATAAAATCCGTAGCTTTATTTCCCGGGCGGTTTTTTTTCGCAATTTCCAATTGATGGCGGGGACGGATTTTAGTTACTTCCTCCAGGGCATCTGAGTGGAGAAGGTATTCCAATACGGGAATATAAAGTTCCTCATTCCGTACGGGGGAATTCGGGTCGTAAAGGTATTTCTCGTACAGGCCTGCGATATAAGAAAGCATAGCAGGTGAGCCGGCTTGTGCTTTGCGGAGCATGGAATTGATGGCTTTTTGCTGGGTGGGCTGGTCGACGTATAATAAGATTTGCAGGTAATTGGCCAGAGCCTGTTCGCTGACTTCTGGCAAATGAAGAAGAGTACTATCTTGAAAATCAAAATGATCCCAATAATGAATAACCAGGTATTTGGTTCTCTCTTCCGAATTAACCATAACGGAGGGGATTTCCGGTAATTGAAATGTTTTTTTCATAGGAATGTCCCGGGACTGTCCTTGAAGGGAAAGAGAAGAACATACTAAAATAAAGCAGAAGAATAATGTGAAAAATTTCATATCTATTTATTTGTCAAATTTCGTTTGTATTGGACTACGATACAAATATAGGAATATAATGTAGAATTTTGGATTTAAGAGTTTAAAAGATTGACGGTCCTTTGTGCCGGATTAATGCCCGTTATCTTTGGATTAACGCTCGTCACCCGCCTCTCTGATTCGGAACCTTCGGTTCTGACGAAGGGATAAATGCGGAACAAAAGTTCCTTTAATCCGTTTCTGTCAAGAAGCAATAATCTTTTAATCCTTCATCTTTTTAATTAAAATTTTGTTTTTTATTTATAAAAAGTTTGTATAATTAAAAAAATATATTAGATTTGCAACAACCGATAATCTAAAGTTTGAATACCCCATGAAACTTTGTAGATACATATTAGTTGTTTTTTTATCGACTCAGATAATATTGTTGGGGGTAGGGCAGACCCGTATTCTTTATCGGTGTATTAAATGTGCCAAATCCACGAACAATATTTTTGTACGGGTAGAAACGGGTGTTTATAATGACGGAAGTTGTGTTTGTGGGGTGGGGGATTGTTCCTGTGATGAAGGGGGTTGTTGTGCTTGCGGGGAGCAGGGAACGGAAAAGGAAGATTCTTCTCATTCTTGCGGGAGCACGGGATGTGCTACGATGAAAGTTCATAAGCTAGAGATGCCTACTTTAGCTGAATCTCTTAGTTTAGATCATATATATTTTTCTACGGTTCAGTTCTGTTATGATCCGTATATTTCTATTTTAACTTCAGCTTTGCCCGAAAGGCAGCAAAATCTTCTCTATTACAATACGGCAGCTCCACTGCCACGGGGTTATCTGCATAAGATATGCGTACTGCTGATTTGATTCCTGTTTTTTTATGTAACGTCCATTTGTAGGAAGAGTACAGAGGATAGAATGACATTTTGTCTGGTAGAAGATGCGGTGCGTTGTTTTATATCGCATCCGGCATCCTATAAAATATTCGGATGGAGTTTTGGTGAAGCTCCGGAAGACAGTTCGAGTGGTGTATGACAGGGATTTACTGAATAATCACGGATTTCCTTGTTGATTTTCAATAGGATAAAAATATTGTGCTCTGTCTTTATCCGAAATTGTTAGATAGAAATATCCATTTAAAAGAAAATTCAAATGAGATTTTTAAGTATAGTTTTTTTTATATGTCTTGTTATGCCGTCTTATGCTCAGGTAAAGGGAACGGTAAAGGACACAAAAGGGAATCCCATTTTTATGGCTAATGTTTTTTGGTTAGGGGCCACAGAGGGGACAAGTACAACTGAAGACGGTTCTTTTTCCATTAAAAAATCGTCAGAATCAAATATGTTGATAGCCAGTTTTATTGGCTACGTAAATGATACAATTATCGTAAAAGGTAAAAATGCAACGGTGAATTTTGTATTAAAAGAAGGTGTAATGTTGGAAGAGTCTACTGTAGTCGCTCGAAAATTAGGACTGATTAAAGTTCGTTCCAGTGTGTTGAATGAAGAAATGATTTCCAGTAGCGAATTATTGCGGGCAGCCTGTTGCAACTTAGGGGAGAGTTTTACAACCAATCCTTCAGTTGACGTCAGTTATTCGGATGCAGCTACCGGAGCCAAACAAATCAGGCTGTTGGGCTTGTCGGGAACGTATGTACAAATGCTGACGGAAAACTTCCCGAATTACCGGGGGGCTGCCGCTCCTTTCTCTTTGGGTTATGTGCCGGGACCCTGGATGCAGAGCATCCAGGTTTCCAAAGGGAGCTCTTCAGTGAAAAACGGTTATGAATCCATTACCGGTCAGATTAATATAGAGTTTAAAAAGCCACAGGTTCCTGAAAATCACTTATATCTGAATGTTTTTGCAAATCATAAGGAAAGGTATGAGGGAAATATCGATGGGAATGTGCATATTAATAAAAGACTGAGTACTTCCGTATTAGCGCATTATGAAAATGAAACAAAAACACATGACGACAATGGGGATGGTTTTTTGGACATGCCCAGGATAGAACAGTACAATATTCAGAACCGCTGGGCCTGGATGGGCGATCATTATGTCTTCCAGGCTGCTGTCAAAGCATTGAAAGAGGACAGAAGCAGCGGACAATCTACCCATGTTCACGGGGATGCTGCCGTGCCGGAAGGGGAGCTTTATACCATCGGTTTGAAGACAAAGCGTTATGAAGCTTTTACAAAAAATGCCTATATTTTTAATAAAGAGAAAAGTACCAATGTTGCTTTGATCCTTTCCGGTTCTATCCACCAATTGGACGCGCTGTATGGGCATAAATTCTATAATGTAAACCAAAAGAATCTTTATGCTTCCCTGATGTTTGAGTCGAATATCACGAAGGAACACAATATTTCCACCGGCCTGAGTTTGAATCATGACTATTACGATCAGGATTATCGCCTGACGAATAATACTGATGAAGGGGGAATTACGGTTAAGGAAAAAGAAACGGTTCCGGGTGCTTATGTACAGTATACTTTTAATTGGAATGATAAAATCGTTTTAATGGGAGGAATTCGGGCCGATCACAGTAGTGAATATGGCTTTTTCGTAACTCCCCGTGCCCATTTGAAATACAACCCGAATGAGATTATTAATTTCCGGTTTTCTGTAGGTAAAGGATACCGCACCAATCACGTACTGGCTGAAAACAATTTCTTATTGGCCAGCGGGCGTAAAGTCATCATTGACGATCACTTAAAACAGGAAGAAGCCTGGAATTACGGAGCCAGTATGGCTACTTATATTCCTCTTTTCGGACATACTTTGAATATTAACGCAGAGTATTACTATACCCGTTTTCAGAATCAGTTAGTGGTAGATCTGGATTCCGATCCGCATCAGATACATTTTGCCAATCTGGATGGAAAATCGTATTCCCATACTTTTCAGGTAGAAGTGAACTATCCCTTTTTCCGGGGATTTAATCTGATGGGGGCTTATCGTCTGACCGATGTACAGACGACGATTCACGAAAAACTGATGAAAAAGCCGCTTACCGGGCGGTATAAAGCTTTGCTGACAGCAACTTACAAAACTCCTTTGGATAAATGGCAGTTCGATGTCACATTGCAGTTTAATGGTGGCGGACGTATGCCGACTCCTTATAGGTTAGAAGATGGAACGGCTTCCTGGGAGGCAAATTATCATTCTTACCGTCAACTCAGTGCACAGGTTTCCCGCTTCTTCAAACACTGGTCTGTCTATATCGGTGGAGAAAATATGACGAATTTCAAACAAAAGAATCCGATTATAGGTGCGGAACATCCCTGGAGTGATCATTTCGATTCTACGATGATTTGGGGACCTGTACACGGTTCCATCTATTATATGGGTGTCAGAGTAAATATATAGTTTATTAACTTTTAATTTTAGATTATGAAAACAGTGAAAAATTTTAGTGTATTGGCTGTGCTGCTGATGTTTACAGTGTCCTGTATGGCCAAAGAAATCAAAACCGTGGTGTTTAAAACCAGTCCTGAAATGCATTGTGCAAATTGTGAAGACCGGATTAAATCGAATCTCCGTTTTGAGAAAGGGGTGAAAGATATACAGACCAATTTGGAGGATAAAACAGTGACAATCAAGTACGATTCCGATAAGACAACTGTAGCTCAGTTGATTGCCGGTTTCAAGAAAATTGATTATGTGGCTACTGTTTATGAGGGAGGAACGTCTGCAACAGGAGAAAATTCTTTAAAATCGACAGGTAGTTGTTGTGAAAAACCGGCAGAAGGGCTGGCTACGGTTTGCTTTAAGGCAGCACAGATGGGATGCGGGGGATGTGTAGCTAAAGTTCAGAATAATATGAAAAATGAAGCAGGTGTTAAAAAAGTGGTGTGTGATCTGCCGACTAAATCTGTGAAAATTGAATACGATCCTACAATAACAAATGTGGATAAATTGAAAGAAGGTTTTCAGAAATTTGAATATGCAGTTACACAGTATTATCCGGAAGAAAATATGGCTTATGTTTTCTTTAAGGCCAATCAGATGAATTGTGGAGGATGTGCGAGGATGGTAAAAGAAAAAATAGGAGCCGAACCCGGTGTAAAAGAAGTAACGGTCTGTTTGTCGACTAAAGTTGTTTGTATCGCTTATGATTCAAAAATCAGTAGTGTTGAAAAACTGGTGGATGGATTCAAAAAATTCAATTATGATGTAACTGAATGTTATAATTAATAAGCGGTTCAGGCATACAGTTAGACAAATATAGTCGGAAAACTCTATCTACGATTGACGGAGGGGGAAGGGGAAGGACTTCCTTCCGTACTTTTTCCTTTCCGTTAACCCTTATCCGGTGTACCGGGAATTTACTAACTTTAAACAGACTTCTATGAAAAAAAGACTATTATTATCTACACTGTTTTTCGTCTTCGCGATAAAACTGTTGATGGCACAGAATATTACGGTAAAAGGTACTGTGCTGGCAGAAGAAGATAATCAGCCCTTGGCTGATGTAACCATTCTGGTAAAAAATACCACTATCGGAACCATCACGGATAAAAAAGGGCATTTCAAATTAGATGTTCCGGCTTCTGCAACGACTTTGATCATTTCCTATGTGGGCTATCAAATGCAGGAAGTCCGGATAGAAAAGAATATAAAGGTGTATATGAAAAGCGAGGCTGCTTTAATCGAAGAGGTAGTCGTCGTGGCTTATGGGACACAGAAAAAGAATGCTTTGACAGGTGCTGTTTCCGCACTTCGTTCCGATGAGTTCGAGACCCGTCCTTTATCCAATCCGATAGCGGCTTTGGAAGGGAATATATCCGGAGTACAAATGGCCGGTGCCAGTGGCAAACCCGGTACGGTTCCCGATATCCGGATCCGCGGATTCAGTTCGGTAAATGCTTCCAATGCTCCCATCTACGTGGTAGACGGTGCTATTTTTAACCGTAGTACCGGGGATTTGAATGTAAATGACATCGAATCGATCAGTATTCTGAAAGATGCTGCTTCCGCTTCTTTATATGGGTCCAGTGCAGGAAATGGAGTCGTATTGATTACTACGAAAAAAGCCAAAAAGAACGGAAATACCATCAACCTCAACATCAGTCAGGGATTTTCCAGCCGGGGAATCCGGGAATATGAAAGAGTGAATGTATGGGAATATTATCCTTTGCAATGGGAGATGTTGAAAAATCACTATTACTCTTACGGATACCAGGGCGGAGACGGACAAGAGGCAGCGGAATGGGCTTCTAATACCCTTGTCAGTTCTTACCTGATGTATAATCCTTTCAAAGGAGTGGGAGATACGGAAGTTGTCGGTTTGGATGGCAAGCTGAATCCGAATGCGACCACTTTATTGTGGGGAGATGATATGGACTGGTTTGGTAAAGCAGAGCGGTTGGGATACAGGAGTGAATATAATTTCTCCTACAGTATTAAAAACGACCGTTCTGATACTTATGTATCGCTGGGGTATCTGAAAGATGACGGATATATGAAACGGGCCACCATGAACAGGTACAATGCCCGTGTCAATGTGAATTTTTATCCGGTTCACTGGTTTACAACCGGCGTAAATATTGCCGGAAATAAAGTGGAATCCAATCCGGGATTTCCGGGAGGTGTGGGAAATCCTTTTTATTTCTCCAGACTGATCGGGCCGATTTATCCGGTTTATAAACACGATCCTGAAACCGGTGAATATTTGCTGGACGGAAGCGGAAACAAACAATACGATTATGACGGAACCCGGGGAACAGGTGCTATGAGTCGCCGGCATTCCCTGGCAGAAATGAACCTGAACGATTATACCAATGTGCGGGATGCTATGGATGCCCGTATTTATATGAGTTTGTATCTGTTTAACGGTTTAAAATTCACCGTAAATGCTTCCATGGAGTCCTCGAATACCAATAGCAGTACGTATAACAACCGTTATACCAGTGATAGTTCTCCCGGAGGAGCATTGACTAAATCCACCAACCGGCTGTATTCCTATACGGTAAACGAACTTTTATCTTATGTACAGCAGTTCGGGGAGCATCATCTGGATGTGATGCTGGGACACGAAGCTTATGCATTAAAGAATAAGTACTCTAATATCACTAAAAACGGGGAGATTATGGACGGTTTGCATGAGCTTTCCAATTTCCTCACGACCGGTACCACTGATTCGTATACCGATACTTATCGCAAAGAAGGGTATTTCGGGCGGATCAGTTACGATTATGCCAACCGGTATTATGCTTCTTTCTCTTACCGGCACGATGGTTCTTCTTGTTTTTCGAAAGATACCCGCTGGGGAAATTTTATGGCTTTCGGTTTATCCTGGAGAATTGATCAGGAACCTTTTATGGCCGATGTAAAATGGATGGATCAGTTAAAGTTAAGGGCTTCTTACGGGGAGACCGGAAATGATTCCGGAATCGGTTATTATCCTTACCAGACTTTATATGAATTGGGAAAAAACAATTCTTCGGAAGAGGGTATTTTATTTAAAAGTAAAGGAAATGAAGGATTGAAGTGGGAGACTCAGATCACAAAAGACATTGCTTTGGAATTTGGCTTTTTCGATGTGGTGAGCGGATCGGTAGAGGTTTTTTTCAAGCAATCCAAAGATCTGTTGTTTGATGTGCCCCAGATGGTTTCTTCCGGGATTACTTCTATTTGGGAAAATATCGGTAAAGTAAATAACAATGGAGTAGAATTCGATTTGAATTTCAAACTGATTCATACAAAAGACTGGCGTTGGAATTTAGGCTTGAATGCTACGACTGTAAAGAATAAAGTCAAGCGGTTTCCGGAGGGGGTGACAGAGATCATTAAAGACAGGAAACGGGTGGCAGTCGGCCGTTCGATTTATGACTTCTGGCTGAAAGAATATATGGGAGTAGATCCTGCTGACGGAGCTGCTTTATATCGCTTTGACAGAGAAGGAGGAGCCGTGTGGTCGGACGAGGACTGCCGGCTTGTAAACGGAATTGAAATGACGACCAAACAGGCGAAAGCCAAATATCACTATGCAGGCAGTGCTATTCCGGACTGGTATGGCGGGATTAATACTTCCCTGGGATACGGGAACTGGGAACTTTCCGCTTTATTTTCTTACGGGATCGGGGGAAAAGTTTACGATTACAGCTATATGATGCTGATGTCTGTGGGACAGTATGGTAGGGCTATGCATGCGGATATGAAAAAAAGATGGCAGAAACCGGGAGATATCACGAATGTGCCCCGTTTGGACGGCTATTATGTGACGGATTTTAATGCAGAGTCCGATCGCTGGCTGGTAGATGCGGATTATTTTAGTATGAAATCCCTGACTTTGGGATATACTTTACCGATGCGTTGGATTTCAAAAATTGGAATAAAATCAGCGAAATTGTCTGTAACGGGCGAAAATTTATTTGTATTGAATCATCGCCGGGGCATGAATACCCAGGAAGCCTATACGGGTAATTTGTCGGCCGGCTGGCTTCCCGCTCGTACTTGTACATTCAGGTTAAATGTAACTTTTTAAATTCAACGGCTATGAGAAAAATAATATATTCTATACTTCTGGGAAGTATATGCCTCTCTGCTTGCAAATCCGACTTTCTGGATACTTCACCGACGGATCAGATCGGACAGAAGGTTGTGTTGAATTCTTTAGATAATTTGTATAAAGCACTTAATGGAATTCATCGGGTAATGATTGCGCAGTACAGTAAAAGACCTTGTGGTGGTGAACCGACTATGGGATTATATAAAGATACTATGGGAGAAGATCTGGTGATGACGAATAGCAGTTCGTCCTTTGCAAATGCTTTGGGATGGATAGAGCACCGGGACCCTTCTTCCGGATTATGCCTGTTTGGTTTTGAAATGTATTATAAATTTATTCTGAATGCCAATCAATTGCTGGAAAATGTGGATATTGTGCCGAACACCGATCCGGTTTTACACGATGGGATAAAAGGGGAAGCTTTGTGCTTCCGGGCTTGGTCGCATTTTCAATTGGTGCAGTTATACGGCGCCCGCTATCAGGCCGGTGTAGAAAATTCTCAATCGGGAGTCCCTTACCGGAAGCAGTCTACTACGGAAGCTATGTCCCGAAATACTGTGGAAGAATGTTATACCTATATCCATGAAGATCTGGATGAGGCTATTGCTTTACTGGAAAATTATAAAGCCGCTGCGGTAACACATTTTTCCCTGAAGGTCGCCTACGGAATAAAAGCCCGGGTGCTATTGGCCCAGCAGAATTATAAAGAAGCTGCTAAATATGCGGATTTAGCCATTCAGACAGCTGAAAGAGAAGGATTTAAACTGATGGAAGAGAATCAGTTGCTTTGTGGATTTTACAATTTGCTGACCGAAACGAAAGAGACAATTTGGGGAGCCCATCCTTTGGAAGATCAGTCCATCTGGTGGTGGTCTTATTATGCTTTTATGGGCTGGGATATCGATAATGAAAGGGAGGTGTATTGTATTAATTCCAAACTCTATAATACGATAAGTGAGACCGATATCCGGAGAAACTGGTGGGATCCCAGCGGGGAAGCAGAACGGCCTTCCTGGGTAATTGTATCGGCTCCCTACCAGCACCGCAAATTTAAAGCCAGGGAAGCGGAAATTACAATAGGGGATTTTCCGTATATGCGCCTGGCCGAATTGTATTTGATGAAAGCCGAAGCCCTGGCCCGTCAGGGAGGGCGTGATGGAGAGGCACAGGCAACTTTGACTGCTTTTGCTTTGACAAGAGATCCCGCATATACTCCTAAATCGGGTACGAATGCCGATTTGATAGAAGAAATTATGTGCCAGCGGAGGGTTGAATTGTGGGGAGAGGGATTCCGTTTTACAGACTTGAAGCGGTTGAATCAGCCCTTGGACAGACTTAATAGTAATCATAAAACGGATGTTTCCAGGGTGATGTCTGTTCCGGCAGGCGACTTGCAATGGCAATTTCTGATCCCGACTTCAGAATTGAATACCAATTCTTTAATGGTACAAAATCCTTAGTCTTTTATCAAAAAAACGGATTATGAAAAAATTTAGTTTAATCGTGTGTGCCCTTTTGCTAGGAATAACAGTGCCGGCTTTGGCAAAAGACCGGAAAAAAACAGTTTTACCGGATAAAAATGCGGAGAAATATACTGAACTTATTCCGCCGGATGCAAAAGTGAAGACCGGACTTTTTACGGTTTATCAGGCCGGGGAAAAGTGGTATTTCGAAATTCCGGATAGTTTGTTGAACCGTTTAATACTTTCTGTGACCCGTTTTGCTTCGGCTCCGGCTAATCCGAATTTTTTCGGAGGAGAAGTTGCTAACCAGCAAGTGGTGTATTGGGAAAAGGCTACCGGAAAATTACTGTTGCGTGCTTATTCGGTTTATTCATCTTCCGATCAGAAAGGGGAAATCCGCAAAGCCGTAGCGGTAAATAACGAAAGTCCGGTTTTAGCGTGTTTCCCGATAGAAGCAGTACGGAATTCTGCTTCTTTAATTGATATAACTGAATTTATTGAAAAGGATATACAGGCTTTTTCAATTCGTCCGGGTTTAAAAAGCCGTTTTGAAATTTCAGGTTATCAGAAAGACAAGTCTTTTATAAAACAGATCCGGACTTTCCCCCTCAATACAGAGATGCGGATGGTCCGGACTTATCTGGTCAGATTGGATGAAAGCGGAGAGAAGGAGTGTATTTTCCCCCTGGCAGAAACGACCGGATTGGTGACGGCGGAACTGAATACTTCTTTTATTTTGTTGCCCAAAGAACCGATGAAAAGGCGTTTGTATGATTTACGGGTGGGGTATTTTGCCCATCAGTATGAGTTCTATGGGGATGAGCAACAGATGGCGGCAAATAAAAAATTTATCTGCCGCTGGCGACTGGAACCCCGTCCGGAAGATATCGGAAAAATGAAACGGGGCGAATTAGTGGAACCCCGGAAACCGATAGTATTTTATATTGATCCGGCTACTCCTGAAAAATGGAGGAAATACATGATAAAAGCGGTGGAAGACTGGCAGCCGGCTTTTGAGAAAGCCGGGTTTAAAAACGCCATTTATGCAAAAGAATGGCCGGAGAACGATCCGGATATGGACCGGGAAGATATCCGCTATTCTATTATTCATTACATCGCTTCGCCCATTGCCAATTCCAATGGGCACCAGATCAGCGACCCCCGGAGCGGGGAAATTATTCAGGCCCGGGTCGGCTGGCACCACAATGTCATGAAACTTGTACACGATTGGTATATGATACAGGCCGGGATAAATGATCCGCAGGGACGAAAAATGTATGTGGACGACGAACTTATGGGACGCTTGATTGAGTTTATATGCGCCCACGAAGTTGGACATACTTTGGGTTTACGTCACAACTTGGGAGCGAGCCGGCAAACTCCGGTGGAAAAACTGAGGGATAGAAAGTGGCTGGAAGAAAACGGGCATACGGTGTCCATTATGGATTATGCCCGTTTTAATTATGTTGCGCAACCGGAAGACAGCGTGAGTGTGGATGCACTTTTCCCCAGGATCGGTATCTATGATGAGTGGGCCATTCAGTGGGGATATATGCCTGTCTGGGGTACTTCCGATGACGAGGAAGAGCGGCTGGTGCTGAACGAACTGATCCGGAAGAAGCAAAAGGAAAATAAACGGCTTTGGTTTGGAGCGGAAGGGTTTAACCGCGATCCCAGATGCCAGCGGGAAGATCTGGGAGATAATCCTGTGATAGCAGCTGAATACGGAATACGGAACCTGAAAAGAGTGATGAAAGCTTTACCGGAATGGACATACGAAAAGGGGGATTTTAATACTCATTTACTGGATATGCACCGGTCGGTAATCGATCAGTATCGTCGTTTCCTTATCCATGCTGCGGTTCATATCGGCGGTATTTACCGGAATTTTAAAGTTGCCGAGGAAGAAGGAATCGTCTACGAACCGGTAGAACGGGAGGTACAGCGACAGGCTTTGCAATTTTTAGGAGATTATTTTTTTACTCCTCCCGATTGGCTGTTTGGAGAAAAGTATTTGTACCGGATTTACGAATCACCTCAACGGGAGCTACATAAAATCGTAGATGATGTACTGAGCCCGGAACTCTATCCTTTATTAGATCCGGAAACCTTACTGGGCATGAAAGATTATGCAGCCGATCATGAAGATTGTTATACGGTCGAAGAATACCTGGCCGATTTAAAGCATATTCTTTTCAGTGAGTTACAGGGCCGTCAGCCTATTGGAAATTTCAGGCGGCATGCTCAGCAAGTCTGTGTTGAATCTATGATTTCTCTTTTAAATAATGAGAAATATAAAAAAACAGATGTGCCGGTTATTGCCCGGTATTTTTTGACCGGATTGGCAGAGGATATTAAGAAGAATGAGAGTTATTTTAAAGACAGGATTTCCCGGGAACATTTGGTTTATCTGTATGCTAAAATTCAAAAGCAGTTGGAATAAAGTAAACTGTAAAATGATTTCTGTTCTCTGCTTCTTTTTCATGAAGGTATTTCGGTTTTGACAGACTGAGAAGTATGTTGACGTAGTGTTTAACGGATGCCTGTATACAAAGGCAAAGAGAGTTGTATGAGGTCAGAATGAGACTATTTTCACGTTTTCTAGTAACTCAACTATCCGATATAATTGATAAATTTACCAATAACTTTTTTCTGGCAATTATGAGGTTATACAAATAGTTAAATCATTCTTTTCAGGATCGGATATTGGGTCGTAACCTTACGGAAGGTTACGTATAAATCGAGGGTACCCCGGTATATGTGGGAATACCCTCGATTTTTTGTCTAAAAGGCCGTTTTTCAATTCCGGGATAATATCAGCTACTTGTTTTTGGGTGGTTTTATTGTTCCTTTGGGGAAAGGAGGGTCAATGAATAGCTGGATTCGCTGATCGGAGGATATATTTTAGAAATGCCAAACCGTATGGGAAACAATTTCGGTATATTAATAGCCGTCGAGTCTGTAAATCCAGTATACCGGATAAAGGTATTCTCTCTTTAAATCGGAGCATGATTCAGGTAAAGGAGCCGTCTGAAGGCTTGGTAGAACAGGTTTTAAATAGGGATTCCTACAAAATCTGTTTATATAAAAATAAATTATATGTTTCAGGATTGTAATTGTCTTTATTAAAAGAAGTTATAAAAATAATAAAGAATTCAATAGACTAAAATAAATTTAATGTTTGTATAAATAATTTATTTTTAATATATTTAAACAATTTCAGTTAAGCATAACTTTTTCGATTATTTTTAAATGGTGAAAGTATGTCAAGAGTTGTAAAAATCCTCTTTTTCGTTTTTCCGGCAATTCTGGTTGCCTGTTTGTTTTTGGGCTGTAGTGAAGACAGGAAGGTGGATATTCCTCCCCCTGTGGAACCTTACCTGAAGATAGAAACCGGCCTTTTGCCTTTGAGTTCGCATGGAGAACGGGCAGAACTTGTATTTTCGACCAATGAGTCGTGGGACATTGTAACGGAAACGGAGGATAAAGAAAAGGATTGGTACCGTGTCCTTCCTCTTTCCGGGGATGCGGGTGATGATATCCGCGTAACGGTAGAGGTGGATAGCAATAATGCTTATACGGACCGTACGTTTAGCCTGGTTCTCAAAAGTGAATCCCTTGACGAGCGTATAGAAGTGAGGCAACTGAAAAAGAATGTTATCCTGCTTGGAGAAAACCGTTATGAAATATCCTTCGAGGAGCAGACGTTGACGGTAGAGGTACGTTCGAATGTATCCTACCTTGTTGAAATCGGAGCGGGTGCTGACTGGATGCGTGAAGAAGCCCGTTTACATTCCGGTGAACTGAACCGTTCATCCCATTGTTTCCGAATCTCCCGGAACGAATCAGAGTCCGCCCGTACAGGCGTTATTGTTTTTACCGATCCTTCTTCGGCCCTGAGTGATGAATTGTTTGTAGTTCAGTCAGGTTGGGAAGATCCGACTCCGGAGCTTACAGCCTTGAAATCGATCTACGAATCTGCAGGTGGCCCGGGCTGGACGCATCGTGATAACTGGTGCAGCGATGCTCCCCTTTCAGATTGGTACGGAGTGGAAACGGATGCCGATGGTCATGTAACCGGTCTTCGTTTAAGTCGTAATAACCTGAGTGGTATTATTTCAGAAAAGATCTCCCAGCTAATCTATTTGCAACACCTTGACCTGAGCTGGAACGATCTTAGGGGAGAGATAAGTACCAATGTTAATGGACATATGCGCAGTGCTTTGGACGACTTGTTGGAATTGGAAACGATAGATTTTAGTCATAACCGTTTTGAAGGATTCCTTCCTGATAATTGGTATAAATTTGAGAAACTCCACTACCTGAATTTATCGTTTAACCAGATTAAAAGCTGGATGTCGACTCTGTGGGATCCGATGTTTACAAATGGTCGTACGGTCGACCTGATTTTAAACAACAACTATTTATACGGAGAAATACCTGCTGCGATTCAGAATCATCCGGAATGGAACCGTCTAGCCCTCCAGATGATCCGTCAGAACCGTACAGGAAGTGGAGGTCTCCACTATGATAAGGCCGTATACCTTCCCGATTTTACCTTTACCGATCTTTCAGACGGTTCGGAGCGTAGTATGCGTGAAGTATACAGTAACAGCAAACTGACCATGCTATTGCATTGGGACCCGTTGCAGTCCTCATCGGGAGAGTTTATCTCGACGACCGTCCGCCGGCTCCATACCTTGTTTGGCGGTCAGGGTTTTTCCGTCGTGGGGATTACGCCCGAAGGAGATGAATACCGTGAAGCTGCCCGGCGCTATATCCGAGAACACAATATTACCTGGACTGCTGTTACAGATTACCGAGATGCTGAAGGTCGCCGGCTTGTACTGCCGGATTATCCTTATCCGAGTTACCTTTTGATAGACGGTTCTGGTAAATTACAGATGGATATGTTTAACGGTCAGTATTTCCCTTCAGAAGGTGAACTGGGAGAATCCTCGGTAATGGATTTGCTTACCTTTATCCATGCAGATTATGTAAATCGTTTTTTTAAGGATCTTTTTGGAGAGAGTAGTTATGAAAGCAGGGATTATACGATGGACAAGCAATACGAGACATTGCAGAGGTCCAGTAAGGGATCCGGTATCGATATAGTGGTTGTAGGAGAGGCTTTCACGGATATTGATATTGAGACAGGCTTTTATCGTGATGTTATGAAATTTGCTTTGGAATCTTTTTTTTCGATTGAGCCGGCTAAGACATACCGCGATTACTTTAATGTTTATATGGTTTATGCTGTTTCGCGTAAGGCTTATATCGGAGATGACCGCGATCAGGTTGCATTAGGTACAATTGTCGATCTGGATCAGATGATAGATAACAGGCTGGATAAATTGCCCGATTATGTATACCGTCCTGTTGTATCCGGAAATACCCCTTTTGTTTCTGTTGTCATTAACAATCATTCAGCCGGTTTGACATGGATGGGAAAGCCTTATATACGTCCGAGTTATTCTTTTTCGGGATATCCACCCGGTAGCCGGCGCTATTTAAGAGGAAATTTACTCCATGAAACCATTGGACACGGATTCGGTTTACTTGGTGATGAATATTCGGATGGATATGTGACAGGAGAGATTCCCGACTATAGAAAAGACGAATTGAGAGCTTCCCAAAAGAAAGGTTGGTGTTATAACGTTTCCTTGACAAATGATCCTCATTCTGTATACTGGTCGCATTTGATCGGTCATGCGCGTTATCCTTATGTAGGTATTTATCAGGGAGGTTATTATTATGACCTGGGGGTCTGGAGATCCGAGGATAAAAGTGTAATGCGCGACTCAAAATCGAATTTATATTTTAATGCTATTTGCCGGGAGTTGATCGTAAAACGTATTTTAGAGCTTTCCGGAGAGGAATATACCTTTGAAAAGTTTCTGGAAAAGGACAGCGATGAGGGTCGTCCCGGAGGAGGTTCATCTGGTTTCGGTTTGTTTCGTTCTAAAGAAACCGGATATGTTCATCATCCGCCAATTGTAATGGATGAATTTAACTAAGAATAAACAGGTGTTTAGGATTTTAATGTTTATTGTAGACTGATACTCTTTAAGTAGTAATTATTAATATTTTATTGAATCTCATTCGAATGTTCTGCCCGAAATACTACCTTGAATAGGGGAAGAACTTCCGTTGCAGATATATTTTTCTTTTTTATTCGTATATAATAATAAATAAATTTTATCAGGCCGGATTTGTCTGAAGAATCCCGTTTTATCTGTATAAGATGGATACTGACACCCTAAAGTTAAGGCTTGTTGTGCTTTTACCTTTGAATAGAAATCTATTTTAATTACTGTTGAAACTGGCTTTATTTTTTAAAAAGTTACATAATTATATATTATATTTAAATTAGTTAAATTAATATTTTGAAGTATAATTTTTTATTAATATATTTGATCGATCAAAATAAATATAATGTTTTGATTGCTTTTAACTGTAAAGAATATGTTACGAATTGCAAAAATCCTCTTCTCCTTTTTTCCGGCAATTCTGGTTGCCTGTTTGTTTTTGGGCTGTAGTGAAGACAGGAAGGTGGATATTCCTCCCCCTGTGGAACCTTACCTGAAGATAGAAACCGGCCTTTTGCCTTTGAGTTCGCATGGAGAACGGGCAGAACTTGTATTTTCGACCAATGAGTCGTGGGACATTGTAACGGAAACGGAGGATAAAGAAAAGGATTGGTACCGTGTCCTTCCTCTTTCCGGGGATGCGGGTGATGATATCCGCGTAACGGTAGAGGTGGATAGCAATAATGCTTATACGGACCGTACGTTTAGCCTGGTTCTCAAAAGTGAATCCCTTGACGAGCGTATAGAAGTGAGGCAACTGAAAAAGAATGTTATCCTGCTTGGAGAAAACCGTTATGAAATATCCTTCGAGGAGCAGACGTTGACGGTAGAGGTACGTTCGAATGTATCCTACCTTGTTGAAATCGGAGCGGGTGCTGACTGGATGCGTGAAGAAGCCCGTTTACATTCCGGTGAACTGAACCGTTCATCCCATTGTTTCCGAATCTCCCGGAACGAATCAGAGTCCGCCCGTACAGGCGTTATTGTTTTTACCGATCCTTCTTCGGCCCTGAGTGATGAATTGTTTGTAGTTCAGTCAGGTTGGGAAGATCCGACTCCGGAGCTTACAGCCTTGAAATCGATCTACGAATCTGCAGGTGGCCCGGGCTGGACGCATCGTGATAACTGGTGCAGCGATGCTCCCCTTTCAGATTGGTACGGAGTGGAAACGGATGCCGATGGTCATGTAACCGGTCTTCGTTTAAGTCGTAATAACCTGAGTGGTATTATTTCAGAAAAGATCTCCCAGCTAATCTATTTGCAACACCTTGACCTGAGCTGGAACGATCTTAGGGGAGAGATAAGTACCAATGTTAATGGACATATGCGCAGTGCTTTGGACGACTTGTTGGAATTGGAAACGATAGATTTTAGTCATAACCGTTTTGAAGGATTCCTTCCTGATAATTGGTATAAATTTGAGAAACTCCACTACCTGAATTTATCGTTTAACCAGATTAAAAGCTGGATGTCGACTCTGTGGGATCCGATGTTTACAAATGGTCGTACGGTCGACCTGATTTTAAACAACAACTATTTATACGGAGAAATACCTGCTGCGATTCAGAATCATCCGGAATGGAACCGTCTAGCCCTCCAGATGATCCGTCAGAACCGTACAGGAAGTGGAGGTCTCCACTATGATAAGGCCGTATACCTTCCCGATTTTACCTTTACCGATCTTTCAGACGGTTCGGAGCGTAGTATGCGTGAAGTATACAGTAACAGCAAACTGACCATGCTATTGCATTGGGACCCGTTGCAGTCCTCATCGGGAGAGTTTATCTCGACGACCGTCCGCCGGCTCCATACCTTGTTTGGCGGTCAGGGTTTTTCCGTCGTGGGGATTACGCCCGAAGGAGATGAATACCGTGAAGCTGCCCGGCGCTATATCCGAGAACACAATATTACCTGGACTGCTGTTACAGATTACCGAGATGCTGAAGGTCGCCGGCTTGTACTGCCGGATTATCCTTATCCGAGTTACCTTTTGATAGACGGTTCTGGTAAATTACAGATGGATATGTTTAACGGTCAGTATTTCCCTTCAGAAGGTGAACTGGGAGAATCCTCGGTAATGGATTTGCTTACCTTTATCCATGCAGATTATGTAAATCGTTTTTTTAAGGATCTTTTTGGAGAGAGCAGTTATGAAAGCAGGGATTATACGATGGATAAGCAATACGAGACATTGCAGAGGTCCAGTAAGGGGTCAGGTATCGATATCGTGTTTATAGGAGACGCTTTTACAGATATCGATATAGAGACAGGCTTTTATCGTGATGTTATGAAATTTGCTCTGGAATCTTTTTTTTCGATTGAGCCGGCTAAGACATACCGTGATTACTTTAATGCTTACATGGTTTATGCTGTTTCACGTAAGGCTTATATCGGAGACGACCGCGATCAGACGGCTTTGGGAACAGTAAAGGATGAAACTAATGGAATCGACAATAGATTGGATATATTGCGTGACTATATTAATCTTCCCCTTGTTGGTGAACATATACCCTATCCTTCGATAGTTGTGAATGATAATAACTCAGGTCTTACTTTTATGAAGGGAACGGGTGTCATTAATTCAAATTATTCTTTTTCGGGTTATCCCTATGGAGAATGTGGAATACTAAAAAGTACTGTTATTCATGAATCTGTCGGTCATGGTTTTGGTTTACTTGCAGATGAATATATAGATGGTCGTTTTGGTGAAGAAATACCCGAAAGCAATAAGAACAGGTTAAAATTGGATCAAGCGAAGGGCTTGGCTCTTAACGTTTCGCTGACGAATGATCCCAAATCTGTATACTGGTCGCATCTGATCGGTCACCCGCGTTATCCTTATGTAAGTTTATATGAAGGAGGTTATTATTATGGTAAGGGAGTCTGGAGATCGGAGTACGAAAGTGTGATGCGAACTTCAGGAGAGTATTTATATTTTAATGCTATCAGCCGGGAGTTGATCGTAAAACGTATTTTAGAGCTTTCCGGAGAAGGTTATAGTTTTGAAAAGTTTCTGGAAAAGGACAGCGATGAGGGTCGTCCCGGAGGTGGCTCATCTGGTTTGGGTCTGTTTCGTTCTAAAGGAACCGGATGGGTTCATCATCCGCCAATCATAATAGATGAATTATAATAAAATAAGCTTGTATATGTTGCAGGAATGAAATCTTAATTACACATTAAAAAACACAATTATGAAAAAATTATGGTTAATAACAGCAGTGTTGCTTATACTTTGCGGGTGTAGCAATGAAGATAAGTTCAATTTAGGACAAGAGGATAATGAAACAGAAGCTTTTGTTCCATATTTCTATGGAGCGGCGAGGTTGGAAAATCCGGTTGTGGGAACACGAGGGGTGGCAAATACCTTGAAAGTATGGAGTAAACCGATGGCAGAAGAAAATCTTACTGTAAAATTCCTCAATGGTACAGAGAGTTATCGGAAGTTTGTCAAAGAAGTTGTCAAAGAGTGGGAAAAGGTTGCAGGTGTGAGGTTTAATTTTGTTAAAGATAATGAGAATGCTATGATTCGTATCGGTTTCGATTATGTTCCGGGAATGATGTCGAGTTGGGCGATAACAGGAACCGACCATCTGCAGTTATACAGTCGGCAAACAGAGCCTACAGTTCATTTTGCGCGTTGGCGTCGGATTGCTAATACACTTAAACGTAGCGACGTATTAAGGGCTTTCGGACAAGTACTGGGTTTAGAACTGGAATTTCGTCATCCGAATTTCAATCCCGGATGGATTACCGACGAAAATGGTAATGTGGATGAAACAGCGATCAGGGATTATTGGGAAAATGAACTGGGAAATTATATCACTTGGGAAGAACTGAAGAAGGTTGTATTGGATCCACTTCAGGATCAGACTTTCTTAATAACCAAAACTGAATCTTATGATAAAGAATCAATAATGACGTGGCCTTTTTATGAGATGATTGCAAATAATATTCCACCTATTGAATTTGAAGAGTATAAAACCGAATTATCAGTTCAGGATAAAGAATTTATTCAGCAAATATATGGACCTACTTTGGGGGACTTACTTACGAAAGATAGATATTTGGATTTAATAGAATTTGATTATACAGGTACAGCTTTAGAGTTTGCTTTGACAACAACTAAAAATCTTGCGGTCATTTGGGATGAAGACGCTAAGGATGTTACAAATTACTATTTACCTACTGATACAACGACTGTATATAAATTCACTGCTACTCATACTTTTACCGAAAGTAAAAAGCACAGAATCATTATAGCCGAAATTTTGGATAAGGGTGTAGTACGTCCCAATGAAAGCACGGCATTAACTGCGTTTGACTTGAAGACTGGAGTGGGAGCTGATAATTTTGATATAAAGTTACTGAATAAAGCTTTAGGATATATTCGGATTTGGGGAGGAGGAGGTTTTATAAGTCAGAATTTTAATTTCACGAATTATAATAACCTGAAAGAACTGTATTTGGTTGAGGTGCTGGATTCCAAAGTGACGCTGGATGGATGCAAGAATCTGGAGATTTTTGCTACAAGTCGGTTTATTTATAAACCAGAGAGTGTAAGTGGTCCTCAAGTGACGACACCTGTAGGTAGTCCTATAAATAATATATATGAGATAGTGGAGGGACCGATTGCAGAATGGCCCATTGAAGGCGTTCCTTTTGCAGAATGGCCTAAGTGTGCAGAATGGAATTATTCATTAAGTGATTTGAACGGGGCAGGATTAACGATTAGAAATTGCGACAAGCTTAAAGAGATTAGTCTGGAAAACACCCAGATTATTGATATCGATTTCAGTAATCTTTCCCAATTGGAATACGTTTATCTTTCATCTACCCAGGATTATCTGGTAGGCGGTGGTAGGGAGGAAATTATGAATTACAGCGGAGACTATTTAAATACGGCATTTAGTACTTTAAATACACGACCAAGTAATAATCCCGGTTTAATTGTATTGCGCGGTGTAACCAAGAATACTGAGATTTATCCGCGGGACTTTGTTAAAGTAGGTATAAATGTCGATCAGCTAGAGAAAATCAATAGGCAAATCGAAGCTAAAAACTGGACGGTTGTCTGGGATTCCGGAATTACTCTTTATATGTCGGCTATTCCTGTGCCTGAAAAGAGTGAATGATAAGAAGCCTCTTTTTCAAGAGAACTGATAGCTGGAAAAGGACAGCATAAAGGATAATTATTTATTATTTTTATTTTCTACAAATGCCGGAATATTGACAAGTCCGGCATTTTTTTTCGCTAGGAGCTTGCGTAAAGGACTGTTCCGGCGAAAAAAGACGGCTTAATAAAGCTGTGAGCAGTTGGTAGAATTCTTCCTGATAAGCATTAAAATCGGTAATATAGGTATTGTCACATTTCAATTTGTAATTATAATCGTTCCCGAAAAGTAATTTTATACTGTATATTCCGGGTATAATGGCAGAAGCGGGAGGACAGTGCTGTTTAAACATAAGGCAGTAAAGCATGGTTTGAAAAGCAGCTTTATTGCGTTGGGGATTGGAAGAGTCGAATACGGAACTAATGTTTTTACACTGGGTATTGTCTGCTCCGGTTTTATAGTCGATTACCCTTATGGTGTCCCCGATTTGATCCACCCGGTCGATAATTCCTCCGATAAATACCGGCTGTGTGCCTGCTGGGGTCTGAACCGGAACCGGGATACAGTATTTTTTCTCTGTTGAAATGATGCGGAAAGGGCAAAGCGTTTTGTCGTATTGAAACATTTGCCGGATGTATTTTTTGATGATTTCCAGGATCAGTTCATTGCTTCCGCTATCCATTAATTTACTCGTTTGCTGATTGTAAACGTGAAGGTAAGAACGATATACATGCTCTTCCAGTAACGATTGATTGGATAAAAGGGAATCGATGATACGGGAAGTGATTTCCTGTTCTCCAACAGTAGCATATAAGGATTGCACGGATTCGTGGAAAATGTTTCCAAGCAGGCGGTGATCCAGTTCTTCGGTCATCTCTTCTTTTTCTTTGATACCGGCTATATATTTGAAATAAAATTTCAGGGGACAATCTATATAGGTATTTAAGGCGGAAGGGGACAGGGCTGTTTCTTCAGAAAGCGTATACCCTTCCAGCCGCCGCAGGATACTTTCGTTTTTGGGAATATGGATTTCTTTTTCTTCTTCCAGGGAGATGCGGTTCTGGAAATTTTGTTCTTTTACCGTCAGACCTGATTCGTATTTAATCTGGTGGAGATAACGGCTCATTTCTCCTCCGTTCAGATTCTGAATCACCGAAGTATAAAGGATTTTGACATTCTGGGCCCTTTGTAGCAGGCGGTAAAAGTTATAGGCAAAAAGAGCTTCTCGTTGTTCGGGAGTAGGCAAACGGAAACCTACCCGCAGATTATAAGGAATAAAAGAAGAAGGAATATTGGTCTTTGGCAAAATTCCTTCATTGGCAGAGAAAATAATCAGATTTTTAAAATCGAGCATACGGGTTTCCAGTAACCCCATGATTTGCAGTCCTTCTAAAGGTTCCCCGGAAAAGGGAATACTGACAGATCCCAATACTTTGTAGATCATTTGCAGATAAAGTTTACTTTCGGGTTCAATCTGTTCTTCCTCGAATGTATTTTTAAGGTTTTGGATACAGAGGTAAAGGGTAAAAATAAATTCCTTCTCAATGGCATAACTTTTTTCTTTTTCGATATCGAAAGTTTGGGTCAGTAATTTCAGAATCCGGAGTAAATAATCCGGTATTTTTTCTTCTTTCCCCTCAAATATAGCTTGGGTAACCGCATTAAAATACAGCGATTGGGCCGGTATATAGATTATATTTTTTTGGCGGATGTTGTCGAGAGTTTTATCGATATCTTCAGGGCAGCAATTCCGGAGTAACTTATGGTTCAGCAGGGCGATAACGGGCTTATAGTAATAATAGGTTTCCTCTCCTGCTGTTTTGGTGTAATTTTTCAGCTCTCCCAGCATATAAATGAGAGCGGCGGCGGAAGTGTTACGGGCGGGGTATCCCATCGTAATGTTTATTTTCCGGATATCTTCCGGGATGGAGTGCATGACCGGTATGAGCAGGCGTTCGTCGCACAGGACCAGAGCGGTTTGTATATTGTCTTTTTCGGGTAAATTCTCCAGTAATTTGGGAATCAATTTTGCCTGTCCGATAGAGGAAGGGACAGAAATGTACTCGATCTGTTTCCGGTTGTATTTGAAATTGTTGAAATGTTCCTGTCCGAGTTCATTGGGAAAAAGTTTCAGATTTTCCCGGATATAACGGCCGGCTTCATGATACTCTTCGGTAGAATAATAAATATCGTAATCCCAGTAAAAATGGGCTTTCCGGTTTAAATAGTAAAAAGTGAAGATTTGTTTTTCGCACGGACTTAAAGCATTAAAACCGGCGAAAACGATCGGTTGCTCCCGGGAATAGGCTTCGAGGTGTTCATAAAAATGACGTTCGCCCATTCCTTCGTAACAGATACCCTCTGCCGTAAGTTGTTTTTTAAAACGGGTATAAGTGGAATAAAGATTGTTCCAAATTTTTAAAAATTCTTCCTGTTCTTTACTGTATTTTTCCGGATTAAAACTGTTCCAGAAATTTTGGATGACAGTGATTTGTTCGGGAGTCAGGTATGAAAATCCGGATTCCAGCTCTTTGAGAGAAACGATATTGGAGAATAATGTTTTCGGATCTATCAGATATTTATCAATATCGTCGAAGTCTTCCAATAACAAATTTCCCCAGAAATAGAAATCTTCGAATTTTTCGTTTGTTCCCGAAGCTTTCAGGTAGGCTTTATACAGTTTAATGGTAAGGGTGATGTTCTCTGCTTTTTTTATTCCGGTCTGCTGTTCTATAAATTCATGGAAGGTAAAAATTTCAGGCATCCAGGTCGGTTTTTCCACTAATTCGGAGAGAGCATCCGCCAGAAAAAGTCCGGCCCGTTTATTGGGAAAAACAACCGTCAGGTCTTTAAGGTTATATTGATATTTTGTAATAAGGTCCTTAGCTACTAATTGAATAAATGATGCCATACAAATTTGTACCTGATAGATGATTTGAATTTACGCCTGTCGAAATAATCTTTCCGGATAAAAAACAAAATCTTGTTCTTAACCTGCTTTTTTGTTATTAATTTTGCTTGGCAAAGCTACAATTTAAAATTTATAATTGAAATTCATTTATGTTAAAGGATTTATTGCAGAGAAACAGGAGTTATCGTCGTTTTGACCACAGTGTAAAATTATCTCGGGAAGATTTGTCGGAATGGGTGGAGCTAACCCGCTTTTGTGCTTCTGCCCGCAATGCACAGGCTTTGAAATACAGGCTTGTTACGGATGAGGCAGAAGGGGCAAAGGTATTTGAAACTTTAGCCTGGGCCGGTTATCTGAAAGATTGGGCCGGACCGCAGGAAGAGGAAAGGCCTGTGGCTTACCTGATTCAATTGCTGGATACCCGGATTGAGGAGAACTGTCTGTGCGATGACGGCATTCAGGCGCAGACTATTCTGCTGGGGGCTGTGGAAAAAGGTTTCGGAGGGTGTATTATAAAGGCTTTTAAGAATGAGGCCCTGCGCAGAATTTTAGAATTGCCCGGATATATGAAGATTATGTATGTAATCGCTCTGGGAAAACCGGTGGAAAAGGTTGTCATAGAAGAGATGAAAGCAGGAAATTATGAGTATTGGCGGGATGCGGAAGGGACGCATTATGTACCCAAACGGTCGCTGCATGAATTAATATTTTAAAGGCTGCAGCGGATTATGAAACTGATTTGTGCAGAATACAGTACGAAAGGGGAAATGTCGGTAGGTGTCGTCGGGGACAACGCTTTACTGCGGAATAACAATGATTTTTATTTCCCTGCTTTTACGCAGGAACTCAGTTGTGTGCCTCAGCTTGTTTTCCGGGCCTGTAAATTGGGAAAAGGAATTTCGGAACGTTTTTCCCGGCGGTATTACGATGCGGTAGGCGTCGGACTGAGGTTTTATGCTGATACCCTGGAGCGGAATTTGCAGGAGCAGGGATTACCTTCAGGATTATCCGCTTCTTTTGACGATTCTGCCGCTATAAGTGAGTTGTCGGACTATACGGGAGAGGATGTAAAATATATGTTGCAGATTGACGAAAAGGTAGTTTTTGACGGCAATATGAGGGGATTATCCGTTTCTGTAGATCGCTTTGTAGCAAAAGCTTCCGGATTTTTTATGATTAAAATCGGAGATTTCTTTTTTTGTGGAAATCCGTTTCGTTATAAAGGACTGCAAATAAATACCCGTATCCGGATGTATTTGAACGAGGTGTGCCGGATGGATTTTTATGTAAGGTGAGGGAATGTTGAATGTTTGAAGGTTTAAGAGTGGAAAGGAGTAAGGGCACTTCGCGCCTGATTCAGGCCCGCCACTCGCCCCGCTGATTAATGAACCTTCGGTTTAGATAAAGGGATTAATCAAAAGCGGGGGTTGGTTAATCGTTTCTGTTCAGAAACAATAATACTTTAATTTCACTTTCAAACCTGGATATTATTGTACAGAAAACGTTTGATTTTTTGGGTGGGCGTTTTTTCGAAAGGCTCACTTTGAATCATTACCAATTGTAACTTTGAGAAATTATTTACCCGACTGTTTACGTATTCAAAAAGCTCTTTTTTCTGTTCTTCAATAATTTCGTTTAAATGAGCTTTGTAATTACCTGCCTGGGTTTTCAGTTTTTGGTATTGTTTTTCCAATTCTTCCATATTGAAATGAACCATAGCGACCAGTTTTCCTTTGCTTTCCACCACTAAAGATTCGTTTACGAAACGGAAGTTATTGATTATCGATTCGATTTCTTCGGGATAAATGTTTTCTCCGGAAGCTCCTAAAATCATTGTTTTGATGCGTCCTCGTATGGAAAGGCGGCCTTTCTTGTCGAGATATCCCAGATCCCCTGTCTTAAACCATCCGTCTTCCGTCATCACTTCTTTTGTCAATTCCGGTTTTTTGTAATACCCTTTCATGACATGGGGGCCTTTGATCCAGATTTCTCCTTCTCCTTTCCGGTCCGGTTCATTGATTTTCATACTTACTCCTTCCATCACAGGGCCTACGCCTTGTAAAAAGGTAGCAGAGGGATTACTGCCGGCGCTCATGGGAGCCGTTTCCGTAAGGCCGTATCCGATAGCATAAGGGAATTTGGCTTCGTGCAAAAACCTTTCCACTGTAGGGTCCAGTTTCGAACCCCCTATTCCAAAGAACAAAAGTTCTCCTCCGAAGGTTTTCATCAATTTTTTCCCGGCTAAGCGGTTGAAAAATTTCCGGGCAGGTGTGAATTTATACAAATTACGCATCAGGGCGGAAGAGTTAAACCGGGGTATAATCTGAGTTTTATAAATTTTTTCTATAACCAGGGGCACAGAAAGAATAACTGTCGGACGGATCTTTTGCATAGCCGGTACCAATAACTTAGGAGTCGGTACGCGGTCAAGATAAAAGATCTGGGCTCCGAACATTAAGGGAAGCAATAAACCTAAGGTATTTTCGTATGTATGGGCCAATGGCAATATGCTCAGGAAGCGGTCTGTTTCTCCCACATGTTGTATTGTCCTGCATTGACGGGCATTCCAAACCAGGTTTCTGTGCGTGAGTTCCACTCCTTTTGAAAATCCTGTGGTTCCCGAAGTATAAATGATGGAAGCAGTATCTTCTTCCTCTATATTTATACCGGAAACCGGTTTAAAATTATGGAGGGGAATATCGGATTCCAGTTTTTCAATTGCTTCTACCTCATATCCTTCAGGAATATGGGCAAAATTATTCATCAGGATTTTGTGTTTCAAAAAATCGGTTTTTATCGGGGCAACCAGTTTATAGAGCAATTTTGAAACAAAAATAATCTTCGCTTCCGCATGCTCTAATATATTCTGAATTTCCATGCCACTGAAGCCCGGAAGTATAGGTACGGATATGGCACCAATCTGTGCAATCGCAAATTGAGTGATCCCCCAGTTGGGCATATTGGCACTTAAAATGGCTACTTTATCGCCTTTTTGAATCCCTAAATCTAATAAATGATTGGATATGGAAAGGACTTCGTTGTACAAATTCTGATAAGTTCTGTTTCCTGACTGAACAAAGTTTAAAGATAAATTATTTTTAAACTGGGAACAACTGTTTTTGAGCAGTTCCGGTAAAGTCAACTTCTTTAAGATCATCGTAAAAATTATTCACTAATACTTTACAAAGATACTATGAATTTTTGATATGCGGGTTAAATAAGCCTAAAAAGTAAGAGAAAAATGGTTAAATCCTTAGGATAAAATTAAAAATACCTGTGCTTCGGAATCGCTTACAGGGGATTCATAGGGAAGAAGAAAAGCCTTCAGAATTTTGTTTTATGGTTATTCTTCACGCTTTCCGGAAAAAGCGTGAAGAGTATTACAAAAATGTTGTCTTTTATTTTGCAGGTACTTCTTTCAGTACTTCTTTCAGATAATCCCAGAATTTTCCGACAGAAGCGATGTTCACTTTTTCGTCGGGAGAGTGGGGATGACAGATTGTCGGTCCGAAAGAGATCATATCCCAGTTGGGGTATTTGGCTCCCAGAATACCGCATTCCAGTCCGGCATGTACGGCCATGATTTCAGGTTCTTTCTGGTACATTTTTTGGTAAACGTCCAGCATGAGTTTCAGAATTGCTGAATTCGGATTGGGTTTCCAGCCCGGATAAGCTCCGTCAAAGAGAATACGGTCGGCTTTTGCCAGTTCAAAAACGGCTTGCAGGGAATCGGCTAAATAATCTTTTGCGGTCTCTACGGACGAGCGCATAAGGGTATTGATGACGATCTTGTCTTCTGTTGTTTTTACAATAGCCAGGTTGTTGGAGGTTTCCACTGTTCCCGGCATAGAGTCGATCATCCGTACCGTACCATTGGGACACCCCATGATAGAGTCGATAAGCCGTTCCTGTAAATCTGCATCCATAACCCGGGCCGGAAGAGCTGCTTCTTCCATTAATAATTTGACGTCCGGATCTTTTTCAATTAGTTCTGCCTTATAGATGGCGGAAGCTTCAGCTACTTTTGACTGTAGTTTGCCGGCATTCTTACTGGGAACGGTCACGAGGGCAAAAGATTCTCTGGGAATGGCATTGCGTAATGTACCTCCGTTTACGGAAGCCAGTCTCAACTCCAGTTCTTTGGCATTGGCTTTTAAGAAACGGAACAACAGTTTATTGGAGTTCCCGCGTCCGAGGTTGATATCCATTCCTGAATGTCCGCCTTTCAGCCCTTTTAAAGATAATTTAAAGGCTTTACTGTCAGCGGGCACAGGAGCTTCCTGATAATTGAATTCTATTGTAGAATCCAAACCGCCGGCGCATCCTACATACAGTTCTCCTTCGGTTTCGGAATCCAGATTTAATAAAATATCCCCTTTTAATACGCCGGGTTTCAAGCCGTTTGCACCGTCCATACCGGTTTCTTCCGTAGCTGTAATCAATACTTCAATCGGTCCGTGAGGAATGTCGGTAGCTGTTAATACGGCCATACCTGCAGATACTCCCATGCCGTTGTCAGCTCCTAAAGTCGTTCCTTTTGCCCGTACCCACTCGCCGTCTACATAGGCTTGAATAGGGTCTTTGGTAAAATCGTGTTCCGTATCTTCATTTTTCTGAGGAACCATATCCAAATGTCCCTGAAGAATAATGCCTTTCCGGTTTTCCATACCCGGAGTAGCCGGTTTTCTCATGATGATGTTTCCGGCTTCGTCCATACTGGCATCAATCTGATTTTCTTTTGCCCAGTTCATCATAAATTCCCTGGCTTTCTCTTCATGATTGGACGGTCTCGGTACCTGGGTTAATTTGTAAAAATTCTCCCAAATTGCTTTTGGTTGAAGGTCTTTGATTGTATTCATATTATTTAAATTTAAAAGTTCAAGAATGTAAATGTTTAGTTAAAAGGGTGGGAGGGCAGGGTATATTATCATTTTTGAGATATAGGATTAATTTAGGAATAGAAACAGCTAAATATTGACATTGAGCAATTAAAGTTTTAGCTGTTGTTTTTTCTGTATAATGTAAATCAATGCCTGTATGTAGCATACTTCTGACTGCACCACAACTCCCTTTAGCTATAAAAAGATATTTTTTAAACATCGTTTTGCTTCCACTTTCATAACTTTCTGCTATATTATTCATAACTGATAATACTGCTCTTTGAATCTGATCGCAAAGACCGGAATCTTTTAACATAGAAGTGTACCTGTTTATTTGATTAATTACTTTTCCCGCTTCCTGCCGGATAATCAAATCTTCAAAACATGTAACAGCTCCCATACTATTGTGATTATAATCCTTATTATTCCTTTTTCCCCTCAGATTTTTAAATTCTCACTCATTTAAAAGCATTTATATTCTTGAACGTTTGAACATTATTTCATATTTTTATTTAAAAAGTTTACGAATTTAGTGTACAGTTGCAAACTGGTGTTTCCGCCGTAGATACTGTGATTACGGTTGGTATAGATGCCCATGTCAAATTGTTTGCCGGCCTGAACCAGGCGTTCGGCCAGTTCGTATGTATTCTGTACGTGTACATTGTCGTCAGCTGTTCCGTGACAGAGCAGGAGATTGCCTTGGAGCTTGCCGGCCCAGTTCAGAGGTGCGTTTTCGTTATAACCTTTTTCATTTTCCCGGGGGGTACGCATGTATCTTTCCGTATAAATGGAATCGTAAAATTTATAATGGGTGACAGGAGCTACAGCTATGGCCGTACTGAAAACGTCATTGCCTTTCATAATGCAGAGTGAGGACATAAATCCTCCGTAACTCCATCCCCAGATCCCGACTTTTTTGCTGTCGACATACGGTTTTTCGGCCAGCCATTTGGCGGCTGCAATCATGTCGTCGCTCTCCAGTTTTCCCAATTGCATATAAGTACATTTGCGGAATTCTTCCCCTCTGGCAGCTGTGCCCCGGGGGTCAATACAGGCGACGATATAACCTTCCTGAGTAAGATAATGTAACCAGTTGATGCCTCCCCAGCTGTTTTTTACTTGCTGGGAATTGGGACCGCTGTATTGGGTGATCAGTAAAGGATAAGTTTTGTCGGGATCAAAATCTACCGGTTTCATGATCCAGGCATTTAACAGGGTCTGGTGGTCTGCGGCCGGAATTTGTATGAATTCTTTCGGAGAGATGGCGTAATCTTGCATCACTTCCTTGAGCTGATGATTATCTTCTAACACTCTTACAGGCTTTACTTTGGCGTTATATAAACGGATTACCGGAGGGTTTTCTGCATTGGAAACCGTGTTGATATAGTAATTGTATGTTTTACTGAAATTTACTTCATTCCAGCCTTTTTCCGGTGTAAGTTTTCTTTTTTTCCCTTTGCTGTCTACTGCATATACATATTTTTCCAGAGGGGATTCTTCATAAGAAGAATAATAGTACGTTTTTCTGACCGGATCGTATCCGTAAAAATCCGCAATGTCGTACGGACCGGAAGTAAGGGCTTTTTTCTCATGCCCCGCCATATCATACAGGTAGAGGTGCATAAATCCGCTCTTCTCACTGGTGATGATAAAATGTTGTCCGTCTGCTGTGAAAAACAGATTGTCGAAATTGCTTTCGTCTATATAATATTTATTGTCTTCCCGGTACAGCACATTCGATTCACCGGTACGGGCGTTGGCCAGCAGTACTTCCATTCTGTTCTGTAAACGATTTAACCGGATAATGGCGAGTTTTTTCGGATCTCTGGTCCACCGTATACGGGGGATATAGATGTCGGTTTCCTCCCCTATATCCATTTTTAGTGTGGTTTTATCCTGGATGTCGTATACGTGAACCGATACAACTGAATTGGCTTCTCCGGCTTTGGGGTATTTATAACTGTATACGGAGGGATAATTATCATTTTCTTTTAAAGCAGGAGCTTGTCCTTCAAACATATTCATCGGAAATTCCTTTACATCGGTTTCATCGAACCGGATAAAAGCGATGGCTGATCCGTCCGGTGCCCATTCAAATGCCCGGTTAAAAGCAAATTCCTCTTCGTACACCCAGTCCGGAGCTCCATTGATGATGTGGTTGTATTTGCCGTCGAAAGTAATTTGACGTTCTGTTTTAAAGCGGATATCGTATATAAATAAATTATTGTCCCGCATAAAGGCAATCCGCAATCCGTCGGGGGAAAAGGTGGCTAAACGTTGTTTCCCGTTTTCAGAAAGGGGATTCAGTTCTTTATTTTTAAAATCGAACAGGTAATAATCAGCGGTAAAAGAACGGCGGTAAATGGGGCTGACGTTCGTACTGATCAACAGGCGGCTTTCGTCGGCATTGAATTGATAATCCGATATGTATTTTACTTTGTTATTTCCTTCAACCGTTTCCAGATCCAGTAAAACGGCCACGGGTTGTCCGGTCTTGTAACTGTATTTGACAATCTTTTTCCCTCCGTTTTCCAGAACCGTATAGTGTTCTCCGTCGTTCATGGAGCGTATTCCGTACACTCCTTTACTCCGGAACGTTCCGTCCTTGAAAAAATCGTTCAGACTTAACTGTTTGGATTGGGCCATTACTTGCACTCCCGCACTCACCAGAATCAATAAAATTAAAATGTGATATATTCTTTTCATCGTTTAAAATTATTTGGTAATTCAATCGTGCCTCAAAGGTTTAAAAAAAAACTTTGTTTTCAAAGGATTTTTTCTGTCAAAGTTAACATTCCTTTCTTTTCCTTTTCCTTTTTATCTTCTCTTGTTAATCTTGCACATTGATCGATAATCTCTAAAAAAAATATATCTTTGCAGTTCATTAATTAGTGACGTTTAATTTGTTCGGTTTCCGCCCATGCATTATACCCTTATAGCGAAAGATAAAAACAGTGAGGCCCGTTGTGGCGTATTGACGACAGCTCACGGAGAAATTCATACTCCTATTTTTATGCCTGTAGGGACGGTGGGGACAGTGAAAGCAGTGCATACACGGGAATTGAAAGAAGATATCCGGGCGGAAATTATTCTGGGGAATACTTATCATTTGTATTTAAGGCCGGGGACAGAGGTATTGCAGGCGGCCGGAGGATTACATAAATTCAATGCCTGGGACAGGCCTATCCTTACAGATAGTGGAGGATTTCAGGTCTTTTCGCTGACGGAAAACCGGAAAATTACGGAAGAAGGCGTGATATTCCGCTCTCATATAGACGGTTCAAAACATATCTTTACTCCGGAAAACGTGATGGATATTCAGCGGAAAATCGGTTCGGATATTGTCATGGCTTTCGACGAGTGCCCGCCGGGTACAAGTGAGTATGGATATGCAAAAAAGTCTTTGGAATTAACCCAAAAGTGGTTGGAACGTTGTGTGTCCCGCTTTGACGCTACAGCACCCCTCTATGGATATGAACAAAATTTGTTTCCGATCGTACAGGGATGTGTATATAAAGAGCTGAGGGAGAAATCTGCGGAACATGCCGTTGCCTTAAACCGGGCCGGTTACGCTATTGGCGGATTGGCTGTAGGAGAACCGGCTGAAGACATGTATGCCATGATAGAAGTGGTTAACCGGATTTTGCCTCCGGACAAACCCCGTTACCTCATGGGAGTCGGTACGCCTGAAAATATTCTGGAGGCCATTGCTTTGGGAGTAGATATGTTCGACTGCGTAATGCCGACGCGAAACGGAAGAAACGGAATGCTGTTCACTACGGAAGGGATTATCAATATAAAAAACCGGAAGTGGGAAAAAGATTTTTCTCCCCTTGATCCGGCCGGGTTGTGTTATGCAGATACAGATTATTCTAAGGCTTATTTGAGACATCTTATTAAAGCAAATGAAATTTTAGGGTTACAAATCTGTTCTGTCCATAATTTGGCTTTTTATTTATGGCTGGTAAGGGAAGCTCGCAGACACATAACAGAAGGCGATTTTCTGGATTGGAAAAACCGTATGATCAGAAAAGTAACCACCCGTTTATAAATGAAGATAAAATTAAGAAGAGATATAAAGCAGAAATCAGATTATTCCGGCCACTGATAAACTGTCAGAAGAGGTATTATGAAAAAGCTCGATTTATATATTATACGAAAATTTTTAGGGACATTCTTTTTTTCCCTGGCACTTATTCTTTGCATTGTAGTCGTATTTGACGTGTCGGAACGTTTGGAAAAGTTTATCGAATATGAGGCTCCGTTACGGGCGATTGTATTTGACTATTATATGAATTTTATTCCTTATTTCGCCAATGTTTTTTCGGCTTTGTTTACCTTTATATCTGTTATTTTCTTTACTTCTAAGATGGCTTATGACAGTGAAATTATTGCCATCCTGAGCACGGGCATCAGTTTCAATCGTTTTTTGGTCCCTTATTTGATTTCCGCCACTATTATTGCCCTATTGTCGTTTTTCCTGAGTGCTTTTGTTATTCCGAATGCCAACCAGACCCGGATCCAGTTTCAGAAAGAATATATGGGGAAAAAATATGCGAACCGGGAAGCGAATATCCACCGGCAAATAGCACCGGGAGTGTATATTTATATGTCCAACTACTCCGTGGCTTCTAATATCGGATATGATTTTTCGCTGGAGAATTTTCAGGGGGATACGCTGGTGAGTAAACTTACTTCTACCCGGATAAGCTGGGATAAAGAAAAGGAGAAATGGATCATTAATAACTGGAAATTGAGAGAGTTGGAAGGAGATAAAGAGATTTATACTACAGGGCGGGAATTGGATACCTTGTTGAATTTTATGCCTTCTGAGTTTTCGGAAGATCCGAGTAAAATTAAAGAACAGCTGACTTTGCCGGAATTGAATGAATATATTGAGCGTATGCGATTAAGGGGAAGTTCGAATGTGACTGAATTTCAGATTGAAAAATACAAGGTCTGGTCCAATGCTTTTGCTACCTTTATTCTGACCATTATAGGGGCTTGTATTTCTTCCCGGAAAATCAGGGGAGGAATGGGCTTACATTTGGGTTTGGGACTTTTGCTCAGTTTTTCGTATATATTATTTATGCAATTTTCAACTGTTTTTGCAACAAATGGAAATATGAATCCGTTATTATCTGTGTGGCTGCCGAATATATTGTTTACGGTGATCGCTTTGTTTGTATACAGGACGGCTCCTAAATAATAATAGAAAGGATAAAAGATTTATTCGGAAATTTAAGATAAAAACGTGTGATAAAAGCCGTTGAACAGATCTTGTTTGTATGCATTTCCGGATACCAGGCTTTCAAAATGTTGGATGTTAAAAATATAAAATAAAATACCGGGGGAAAGGGAGAGTGCATGTATCGGGGCGTGATTAAAATTGAACTATGGAAAGAAATTATAATAGAAAAGAGAACGGTGGAAACCGAAAACCGGCCGGCCGCAATTTTTATAAGGGAAATTACGGCGGAAATTTCAGTAACGAAAAGAGAGAACGTCAGGACGGGGAAAAAAGGGAACGGAAAAGTTATGAGCGAGAACGTTTCAGTAGTGAAAGACGCGTTTCTGCTGAGAATAAAGAAACGTCCCGGGAGTCGGCTCCGCGGTTCCGGAAGCGGGAGAGAATCGGGGGAAATGACCGTCGGGAAAGCCGGGAATATGTAAAAAAAGATTATTATAATCCGGAAGCCCGGAGGGAAGTTGCTTCCGGACAGGAAAAACGTACAGACAGAAGGGAAAGGAAAGAATTCCGGAATACGGATACCTCCCGTTCCCCCCGGGAAAATGCCTATAAACGGGAAAACCGGACTGATTTTTATGAAAGAAGGCGTTCGGATTCTTTCGATCGCAGACCCCGTTTGGGACAGCGGGAAGAGATCAGCGAAGATAAAAAGGAAGAACTTCGGAAAAAACATTATAGCAAAAAGAAACAGCTCATCCACCAACAGAAAAAAGCGGATGAAAATGCTCTGATCCGTTTGAATCGTTATATTTCTATGGGAGGTATATGTTCCCGCCGGGATGCAGATGCGCTCATCGTAGCCGGAAGGGTGAAAGTAAACGGGGAAGTGGTGGATGCCGTTGGAGTGAAAGTAAAGAGAACAGATAAAGTGGAAGTGGACGACACTATAATAACGCCGGAGAAAAAGGTGTATCTGGTTTTGAATAAACCGAAAGATTATGTTACGACCGTAGAAGATCCGCTGGAACGGAAGACGGTGATGAGTTTAATTGAAAATGCCTGTAAAGAACGCATTTATCCTATCGGCCGTCTGGACAGGCAAACCACCGGAGTACTTCTTTTTACCAATGACGGAGATTTGGCCAAGAAGCTGACGCATCCTAAATACGAACATAAAAAGATTTATCATGTATTTTTAGACCGGCCTCTGGAAGAAAAAGATCTGGAAAAAATTGCTTCCGGCATCGAATTGGAAGACGGTTTTATAAAAGCCGATGAGATTAATTACACTTCGCCTGACGGCACTCAGATCGGAATTGAGATACATTCCGGACGGAACCGGATTGTAAGGCGGATATTTGAAAATCTGAATTATCAGATTGTCAAACTGGACCGGGTATATTTTGCCGGAATTACCAAGAAAAATTTACCCCGTGGCAAATGGAGATTCCTTACCCTTCAGGAAGTGAAAATTCTCAAAGTGTATAATGTTTAAGCATGAAAATGTTTAAATGTTTCGTTTTTTAGAAGTTTAAGTGGGAAGTGTATAAAAAGAATAAAAGGCAATCTGTAGCGGGTAAAGGTTTTGCGCCGGACAGGCTGACGGACGGACTTATGGTTCTGAGGGAGAGATGGTAAAACGGAATTTCCGTTCCATTCGCTGGAAAAGCGTTCATCCGTTTCGGAAGGAAATTTTAGCTTTATCTTATGCGGTAAATTTTCAATTTATCTGTAGAGGCATTTTCAAATGTGGGTTTGAGGATAAAAAAGTAAAAACCAAGGAAATAAAATTATGAAGGGAATTGTTTTAGCCGGAGGATCCGGTACCCGTTTATATCCTATAACAAAGGGCGTGTCAAAGCAATTGTTGCCTGTTTACGATAAGCCCATGATTTATTATCCGCTTTCCGTATTGATGTTGGCAGGCATACGGGAGATTCTGATTATTTCTACCCCTCAGGACCTTCCGGGATTTCGCAGGCTACTGGGAGACGGTGCGGAATACGGAGTTTATCTGGAATATGCGGAACAACCCCGGCCGGAAGGATTGGCACAGGCATTTCTTATCGGAGAAAAATTTGTCGGGGAGGATTCCGTATGTCTGGTGTTGGGGGATAATATCTTCTATGGGCAGTCGTTTACGCGCATGTTGAGAGAAGCTGTGGAAACCGCTGAGAAAGAGAAAAAAGCGACAGTATTCGGGTATTATGTGAATGATCCGGAAAGATATGGGGTGGCCGAATTTGATGCTGCGGGAAATGTGTTGAGTATTGAAGAAAAACCGGCTGTACCCAAATCGAATTATGCCGTGGTAGGGTTGTATTTTTATCCCAACAGTGTCCTTTCTGTTGCCAAAGGAGTACGGCCTTCGGAGCGGGGGGAACTGGAAATCACAACAGTTAACCAGCAGTTTTTAAAAAATGAAGCCTTGAAGGTGCAGTTACTGGGGCGTGGGTTTGCCTGGTTGGATACGGGTACTCACGATTCTTTGTCAGAGGCTTCTACGTTTATCGAAGTAATCGAAAAGCGTCAGGGATTAAAAATAGCATGCCTGGAGGAAATTGCTTATAAACAAGGATGGATTGATGCAAAGAAAGTAAAAGAAGTGGCTGCATCTATGGATAAAAATGAATACGGACATTATTTATTGGGATTGGTGGAAGCTTAGGAAGACTTACCTTGCTGATGGAAATACAGCAAGATTCAGGGAAGTGCAGATCGCGGTAACGGTAAAAATATAAGGCTAAAGAGAATGAATCTGATTAAAACAGCAATAGAAGGGGTCGTCATTTTGGAACCCCGTTTATTCAGGGACGAGAGGGGATACTTTTTTGAAAGCTTTTCCCAACGGGAATTTGAAGAAAAAGTAGGAAACGTACATTTTGTACAGGATAATGAATCCAGGTCTGTATACGGGGTAATCAGGGGATTACACTATCAGCTTCCTCCTTATGGGCAGTCTAAATTAGTGAGGGTGGTGAAAGGGAATGTTTTGGATGTAAACGTGGATTTGCGGAAAGGTTCCCCTACATTTGGCAAACACGTTGCAGTGGAGTTGAGCGGAGAAAACAAACGGCAATTGTTTATTCCAAGAGGATTTGCGCATGGATTTGCCGTATTGAGTACAGAAGTCATTTTTCAGTACAAATGCGACAATTATTATGCTCCCGGCCGGGAAGGGGGGATTCGTTTTGATGATCCCGAATTGGGAATAGATTGGCGTATTCCGCCGGAAGATATGCTTTGTTCGGAAAAAGACAGACAGTTGAAATCATTCCGCGAATGTTTTGTCTTCTGAGGTTCTTAATAGAAGGATATTCAATTAGGGAGATCAGGTTTAGAATAATTTTTTTGCGGAATTTTATTTGCGGATGTAATATAAGGGCGTATGAAGACTATTTTGATCACAGGAGGAGCCGGTTTTATCGGTTCGCATTTGGTAAGACATATGTTGAATAAATATCCGGATTACCGGGTTATTAATCTGGATAAACTGACCTATGCCGGGAATCTGGAAAATTTACGGGATATAGAGCAGAAGCCGAATTATGAATTTGTACGGGCGGATATTTGCGATTATCCCCGTATGCAGTATGTATTTGAACATTATCGGGTAGATGGGGTAATCCATTTGGCTGCGGAAAGTCATGTAGACCGTTCTATAAAAGATCCTTTTGCATTTGCCCAGACGAATATTATGGGCACGCTGAGTTTGTTGCAGGCAGCTAAGGGAGCCTGGGAAGGGGCCTGGGAAGATAAGTTATTCTATCATGTATCGACGGATGAAGTATATGGGTCTTTGCGGGAAGGGAGGGATTTATTTACAGAAGTTACCCGCTATGATCCGCATTCTCCCTATTCCGCTTCCAAAGCTTCTTCCGATCATTTTGTCAGGGCTTATCAGGATACTTACGGTTTGCCTGTAAAAATTTCGAATTGTTCAAATAATTATGGGTCTTATCAGTTTCCTGAAAAATTAATTCCGTTGTTTATCAATAACATTCGCTATAACAGACCGTTACCGGTGTACGGAAAAGGGCAGAATGTACGGGACTGGTTATTTGTAGAAGACCATGTCGGGGCTATTGATTTGATTTTTCATAAGGGAAAGATAGGCGATACCTATAATATCGGCGGTTTTAATGAATGGAAAAATATCGATTTGATCCGGTTGTTAGTGCAGATTACCGACCGTTTGCTCGGACGCCCGGAGGGAACGTCCGAGAAATTGATAACCTACGTGGAAGACCGGGCAGGTCATGATGTACGTTATGCTATAGATTCGACGAAGCTGAAGAATGAGTTGGGGTGGGAGCCTTCTTTACAATTTGAGGAGGGACTGGAGAAAACGGTGAGGTGGTATCTGGAAAACCAAAAGTGGCTGGACCGTGTGACCAGCGGAGAATATCAACAGTATTACGAGAAGATGTACGGTTCCCGGAAAACGATATAATCCGGATTTCTCCGGAGAAAATTAAAGAGCAGCATTATGGCAAATATATTAGTTACCGGTTCTAAAGGACAATTGGGTTCTGAACTTCAAAAAATAGGATTTACGCTTTTGGATGACGTTTTTTATACGGATCTGCCGGAGCTGGATATTACCGATGAGCAGGCCGTAGGAAAATTTGTGAGGGAAAAGGAAATCGATACGATCATCAATTGTGCTGCTTATACAGCGGTGGATAAAGCTGAGGAAGAGAAAGAAAAAGCGGCTTTAATCAATACGGCAGCAGTGGCAAATTTGGCTAAAGTTGCGGCTGCTGAAGATTGTCTGTTGATTCATATCTCTACGGATTATGTTTTTGACGGAACAGCTACGGTTCCTTATACGGAAAAAGACCGCCCCCATCCCCAGAGTGTATACGGTATGACAAAATGGGAGGGGGAACGGGCGATTCAAAAATCTGGTTGTTTGGCAATTATTCTCCGGACGGCCTGGCTGTATGCTGCGGAAGGTAATAATTTTGTAAAGACAATTCTTCGCCTGGCTGCTGAGAAGGGAGAAATCCATGTGGTGGCCGACCAGACCGGAACGCCTACTTATGCGGCTGATTTAGCCAGGGTGATTGTGAAAATAGTGACCGATAATGAGCTGGGGGATAATGTGGAAATTTATCATTATACCAATGAAGGGGTATGCAGTTGGTATGAATTTGCCCGGGAAATTGTAAAGCAGAGTGGGATAAAATGTGAAGTTTATCCTTTGACAACGGCTCAGTATCCGACAAAAGCCAGACGCCCTGCCTATTCCGTATTGGATAAAAGCAAGCTCAAACAAAGGTATGGAATAGAAATTCCTGTGTGGCAGGAGGCCTTGGGAAGATGCCTTGCGGCTATGTCTGACACGGAGAAAGGATGATTTGCGCCTGCAGGCGCGGATGCCGGAAGACGGTTGCAGGAACCAAAATAAAGTTGTAAATTCGCGCTCGTTTTGAAGAAAGGAAAATATTGACTATCAGTAAAAAGTATATTGAATAATGATTACAGTTTCGAATTTAGAGATTCAGTTTGGAAAACGTATTTTGTTTCAGGATGTAAATTTAAAATTCACTCCCGGAAATTGTTATGGTGTCATTGGGGCGAATGGGGCTGGTAAATCGACATTGTTACGGATTTTAAGCGGGGAGTTGGAGCCGACACGGGGGACTGTACTGTTTGGTCCGGGGGAACGTCTGTCCGTATTGAAACAGGATCACTTTGCTTATAATGAATGTACGGTATTGGACACTGTAATGCAAGGTCATACGGATTTGTGGGAGGTAATGAAGGAGAAGGATGCTTTATATGCTAAACCTGATTTTTCGGATGAGGACGGGGTCCGTGCAGCGGAACTGGAGGAAAAATTTGCTGAGATGGACGGGTGGAACGCAGAAAGTGATGCGGCTTCTTTATTAAGCGGTTTGGGTATAAAAGAAGAACTCCATTCTTTTTTGATGAAAGATTTGAGCGGTAAGCAAAAAGTGCGGGTATTACTGGCTCAGGCTTTGTTTGGAAAACCGGACAATTTACTGTTGGATGAGCCGACCAATGATTTGGATATTGAAACGGTTATGTGGTTGGAAAATTATCTGTCAAATTATGAAAATACGGTATTGGTGGTATCGCACGACCGTCATTTTTTGGATGCTGTAAGTACACATACTGTAGATATTGATTTTGGTAAAATCCAGTTATTTGCCGGTAATTATAGTTTCTGGTACGAATCCAGCCAGTTAGCTTTGCGTCAGGCGCAGGCAAAGAACAAGAAAGCCGAAGAGAAGAAAAAAGAACTGATGGAATTTATCCAGCGCTTTAGTGCCAATGTGGCGAAGTCAAAGCAGACGACCAGCCGTAAAAAAATGCTGGAGAAATTGAATGTGGAAGAAATTATGCCTTCTACCCGTAAATATCCGGGTATTATTTTTACTCCGGAACGGGAAGTAGGAGATAAGATATTAGAAGTGAGAGGATTGAGTAAACAAATAGAAGGAGAATGTTTGTTCCGGGATGTGGAATTTTCGGTAGAGAAAGGGGATAAAATTGTATTCTGGTCGAAAGATCCGAGGGCTATGACAGCTTTTTTGGAAATTATTACTGACAATATGAAGCCCGACGAAGGCAGTTACAGCTGGGGGGTGACGGTGACAACTGCTTATTTGCCGATAGATAATTCAGCTTATTTTGATACGGATATGAAGCTGATCGATTGGCTGGGACAGTTTTCGAATGATACAAGCGAGACTTTTCTCCGGGGATTTTTGGGAAAAATGTTGTTTTCGGGAGAAGATATTTACAAAAACGTTAAGGTGTTGTCGGGAGGTGAGAGGATGCGGTGTATGATTGCCCGAATGATGTTGAAGAATGCCAATGTGCTGGTGCTGGATTCTCCGGCCAATCATTTGGATCTGGAATCCATCCAGGCGTTCAATAATATGCTGGTATCCTTTAAAGGTATTGTGCTGATGAACTCGCACGACCATGAATTTATTCAGACAGTTTGTAACCGGATTATCGAGTTGACCCCTCAGGGGACCATTGATAAGCGTATGGATTTCGACGACTATATTACAAGTGAAACAATACGTGAACAGTCGGCAAGAATGTATAAGTCGTGAACTCGGGATCGGTTAAAGATAGAAAATAATTCTGATGTCCGGTTTCCGGAGAATAATTCGGAAGACCGGATTTTGTGAGGGGACTATTCGAAAAGTTTATTCCTTAAAATAAAAGGTTGATACTTCTTTGCGCAAGTGGGGTAACGTTTTTTGCTGGACGGCGCGGGTGTTTCTGAACCTTTGGGATTGGTCAGAAACGAAGGGGTGTGAACGGATATCAGGTTGGCGGACTTTAATCAGGTGCGGAATGTCATTAATCCCGGAGGGAGGAGTTTGCGGATAGTCATTTACATATGGGGTAATTTTAATTTAAACGATATGTGTATGAAAAGTATATTCTATTTCTTTTGTATGCTGTCTGTTCTGGGCTGTGCCAAAACGGAAGAAAAGGTTGAAGGCGTATTTGAAGGGGCTCCCCGGATAAATGCTCCTTATGTAACAGGTAATTATCCTCATACGGAATTTGTCTTTGCCGTGCCCACCTCAGGGGAACGTCCTATGAGCTGGAAGGCGGAGCATTTACCTGAAGGTTTGTTTCTGGATTCTGAAACCGGGATTATACGGGGAGTTGTAAAAGAAGCTGGAGATTATAAGGTAAAGATTACAGCAGAGAATGCCAAAGGAAAGAAAGAAAGCGAATTAAACATTAAAATTGGGAATGAACTGGCCCTTACACCGGTTATGGGTTGGAACAGCTGGAATACATTTGGTCCGGAGCTTACGGAAGCTTTGGTGATCGAAACAGCCGAGGCTATGATTGCCAACGGGATGCGGGATTTGGGATACCAGTATATTAATATTGACGATTACTGGCAGTTAAAAGACAGAGGAGCGGATGGGCATATTCAGATCAATAAAGAAAAGTTTCCCCGGGGGATAAAATATGTAGCCGATTATTTACATGAAAGGGGATTCCGTTTGGGAATTTATTCCGATGCTTCCCGTTATACTTGCGGTGGGGTATGCGGAAGTTACGGTTATGAAGATGTGGATGCACAGGATTTCGCTTCCTGGGGAGTAGATTTATTGAAATACGATTATTGCGGGGCTCCGGAAGAACGGGATACCGCAATTGTCAGATACCGGAAAATGGGAGAAGCCTTGCGGGCTACGGATCGTTCTATCGTATTCAGCGTATGCGAATGGGGTGGACGGGAGCCCTGGACCTGGGCCAAAGAAGTGGGAGGACATTATTGGCGGACAACAGGGGATATACGGGATAAATGGAGTACGGATAATAAGAATTTTTTGGGGATAGTCAATATAATCGACCGGAATAAGGATCTGGCAGATTATGCCGGACCGGGGGCCTGGAATGATCCGGATATGCTGACAGTGGGAATTTTTGGCAAAAGCTATAGCATTAATGACGGACGGAAAGATTTCGGATGTACTTTGGAAGAATACAGAAGTCATATGAGTTTGTGGTGTATGATGGCTGCTCCTTTGTTAAGCGGGAATGATGTCCGTACAATGGCCGATTCCGTGAAAGATATTCTTTTAAACGAAGAGGTTATAGCCTTAAATCAGGATAAATTGGGTAAGCAGGCTGTAGTTGTAAAGACCGCCGGAAATTGTGAAATATGGCGAAAACCTCTGGTGGATGGTATGGCAATAGCTGTTTTAAACCGGGGAGAAGTACCGGAAACTGTAATACTCGATTTTGAAGAAATAGGGGTAAAAGGAAAAGTAAAGGTAAGGGATGTGTGGAAGCATGAGAATTTGGGCGCTATAAAGACCTTGAACGTATCTCCCCGGGGCCACGGTGCAGAGGTGTATCGTTTGACTTTTCAGCATAAATAGTTCCCCGGCTTAAAATTTTGTAATCCAAAGGAGAAATTATACGTAAAAGATTACAACAGGAAGGAGATTTTCTGTTATAGAGAGTTCGTTAGAAAAGGAAGGTTTGATTTCCGGCTGTACTGGATTGAATATGGACAATTTAACTGAGGAATATATTATTGTAGAGGGGGCTGATGAAAATAATCTGAAACATGTCTCTTTGAAAATTCCCAAAAAACAGGTCACTGTTTTTACGGGTGTATCCGGTTCGGGTAAATCCTCTTTGGTACTGGATACAATTGCTGCCAAATCGCGCCGGGAATTGAATGAGACTTTCCCCAGTTTTGTCCAGCAATATTTGCCCAAATACGGTCGTCCGCATGTAGAGCGGATTGAGAATTTGCCTGTAGCTATCGTTATAGATCAGCGGAAGCCTGCTCCTAATGCCCGTTCGACAGTGGGTACCTATACCGATATTTATGCATTGCTGCGCCTGTTATTTTCCCGGGTCGGCAAGCCTTTTACCGGTTATTCCGATACTTTTTCTTTTAATCACCCACAGGGACGTTGCACGCGTTGTGACGGTCTGGGAGAGGTTACGGAAGTGGATGTTCATAAACTGGTAGATTTTAATAAATCCCTGAATGAGGAAGGGGTGATTCATTATGCTGCTTTTAAGCCGGGAGAATGGCGTTGGATCCGTTATGCCTGCAGCGGTTTATTCGATACAGATAAAAAGATACGCGATTATACACCTGAAGAATTGGAATTATTTTTATATTCTCCTCAGATACGGTTGAAAAACCCTCCTGCAGAATGGCCTAAAACTGCTAAATATGAGGGGTTGATGACGCGTATGTACCGGAGTATTATTCATTCGGAAGAAGGGAAATTACACCGGAAATTACTGGATCCCATGACGACAAGGGGGATTTGTCCGGATTGTAAGGGAAGCCGGCTGAATCCGGCTGTATTGTCTTGCCGTATTGAAGGGAAGAATATTGCTGAGGTGACGGCTATGGCTATTCCGGATAGTATTGTCTGGCTGAAAAACATAAAGGATTCTCTGGCTGAAGATTTAAAACAGGCTCTCTGCGGACGCCTGGAAGCCTTGGTAGAAATCGGGCTGGGATATCTGACACTCGACCGGGGTATGGGGACTCTTTCCGGAGGAGAAGCACAAAGGTGTAAGATTGCCAAATATATCAATTCTTCTTTGTCCGATATTTTATATGTATTGGATGAGCCCAGTGTGGGCCTGCACAGTCTGGATATTCACCTGTTGAAAGAATCGGTACGGAAATTGCGCGATCACGGAAATACGGTATTGTTGGTGGAACATCACAAAGAAATGATCAAAATTGCCGACCATATTGTCGATATGGGACCCGGTTCCGGCATGAGCGGAGGTTATATCCTGTACGAAGGCAGTTATGAGGGGTTGCTTCAGAGCGGGACGGAAACCGGTAACCGGATGACGGAAAAATTACCGTTGAAATCCGGCGTACGCAAGCCCCGGGAATGGTTCCGGATAGAGCATGCCTGTTTGCATAACCTGAAGGATCTCTCTGTAGATATGCCGATGGGAGTGTTGGCTGTGATTGCTGGGGTAGCCGGATCGGGGAAGAGTTCTTTGATGGAATGTTTCAGGCGGGACTTTTCAGAACGGAATGAAGGTTCGGAAATCATATATATCAGTCAGAAAAATATAGGGGTCAGTTTGCGCTCTACACCGGCAACTTACTTAGGAGTAGCGGATGATATCCGGAAGATTTTCGGTCAGAAGAGCGGAATGGGCATGAGCCTGTTTGCCTTTAATGGAAATGGGGGATGTCCGGTTTGCGGAGGCAAGGGAGTTATTGTGTCGGATATGGCTTTTATGGACGCTATTGAAACAGTCTGTGAAGCTTGCGGAGGATTGCGTTATTCTGCCGGGGCTCTGCAGTATAAAGTGGATGGATATACCATTGCGGATGTAATGGATCTGACTGTCAGAAAAGCTGCTTTGCAATTTGCCGGAACTGTCATAGAAAAAAAATTACAGCCCTTGCTGGATGTAGGTTTGGGATATTTGCATTTGAATCAGTCGCTTTCTACCTTATCGGGAGGAGAATTGCAGCGGATGAAACTGGCCTCTTATCTGGGGTGTAAAGGAAAAGTTTTTGTAGTGGATGAACCTACCGATGGATTGCATGTCAAGGACATTTATCAAATGATAGAACTTTTCGAATCTATGGTTGAAAAGGGAAATGCTGTGTTTTTAGTGGAACACAACCTGGATGTACTGAAGGCGGCGGATTATGTAATTGAACTGGGGCCCGGAGGAGGGCAGACGGGCGGAAAACTGCTTTATGCCGGTACGCCTGCGGGAATGTTGACCTGCCGGGATTCCGTTACAGCTTCTTTTCTGGCAAGGGAATTACCGGAAGAAGGGAAAAATATCTGTTATAAAAGCTGAATTTCCCTTAGGATCCGGATTTTATTCTGGCCCGGATGCGGCTCAGGGATTGAGGAGTAATCATGAGGTAAGAAGCAATGTGTTTTTGGGGTACATATTTCAGTAATTCCGGAGTTTCCCGGATCAGGGTCAGGTAGCGCTCCCGGGCACGCGGGCTGCCGCTGATTAACCAGTTTTCGGTAGAAAGTAATTGCTGTTCCATTAATTTTCGTCCTAAATTGGCTAATTCAATGGAAGAAGAATAAAGCTGATTCAGATCCTTTCCGGAAATACAATAGACCATACTGTCACAGCACGTTTCTATGGAAATATGGGATGTCGAATTGTCGGTATACCCCCAGACGGAAAAAGCAACTTCTCCTGCTGAAGCAAACCAGATGGTGGTATCTACTCCGTCTTTCAGATAATGACCCCGCCAGATTCCCTGCTTGATAAGGTAGAGATTCGTATTTTTTTCTCCTTCTTGGACCACAATTTCTTTCTTTTTAAAATGTATTTCCTGCATACGCCCGATGAGCTGCTGCAGATTATCTTTCGATATGTGGTATCTTTTCTGGAATTTTTCTATAAATGTTTCCATACTCCTGAACTTTCAGATTAATATTCGCAAATATCTATCATCTGCGTGCTGTTAGGCGATCCCTGGCATAAATTCCTCCGATAAAAAGTAACGTCAGCAGTTCTGCCAGAGGTACAGCTAACCAAATGCCTTTTATGTCCCATAATAGAGGGAGCAGTAAGAAACCTGCCGACATGAACACGATTCCGCGTAAAAGAGTTATGATGATTGCCCGCCGGGCTTTTTCGATGCTTTGATAATAACCGATGCCGACCATATTTAAGGCAAAGAAGATAAACCCGAAAGCAAAATACGGCAGACCATTTACTGCAATTTGATATGCGGAATAACTTTCATTTATAAATAAAGCGACAATTTGCCGGCTGAAAAGTGCGGTACTCATAAAAAAACAGATTCCGCTGGCCAGAGCAGCCTTTATCATAAGCATGACCGTACGGGAAATGCGTTCCCGATTCCGTATCCCGAAATTATAACTGATGATGGGTTGGCCCGACTGCGCAATGGCATTATACACCATGAAAATAATCGGGAAAAAGTAACAGGCAATACTGAAAGCTGCAACTCCATCTTCGCCCAGATAGCGGATGAACACATAATTCCCCAGAAACATCATATAAGCTATAGATGCTTCGCTGATAAAAGCCGAGGACCCGAGTTTTCCCATGCGGACAATATTAGCGTAAGTAAGTTGCAGGCTTTTCCGATTGATGATTATCCGGCAAAGCCGTAGTTTTTGCGAAAGGCGTGTCAGGTAAAGTAAGGTCATCAGTCCCCCTAACAGAGTCCCCAAACTGGTAGCAAAAGCCGCTCCCATCAGTCCCCAACCGAACCGGAAGATAAAGATATAATCCAGTATGACGTTCGTGACAGCTGCAACGACATTGCATAGCATGGCATAATTGGGAGAACCGTCCAGCCGGATAAAAAACATCCCTGCACTGAGTAACAGATAGGCAACCAGAAAAGGAATATACCATTTCATGTATTCGGTTACATCCGGAAGCAGTCGTTCCGAACTGCCCAATAATTTGCCTACCGGTTCTATAAATATGCAACATACAGCCGACAGCAGTATAATCAGTAAGGAGGAAACTGTCAGGGCCTGTGTTATATTGATATTGGCTGCTTTAATTTTACCCCGGGAAAGATGAATCGAAGCTACGACAGAAGCTCCTACCCCGAACATTAATCCTATTCCGGTGGTGATCATAAACAAAGGGGCTGTAATATTGACAGCGGCCAGGGCATCACTGCCTATGCCTTTCCCGACAAATATTCCGTCTGTAATGACAAAGACAGCAGAAAAAACCATACCCAGTACAGTCGGAATTAATAATTTCCAGAATAATTTGGAAATATCTGTACGTCCGAAATCAATACTATCTCTCATCATCTTTCATTTTTGTTTAACAAGGGTACAAAGGTAAGGCATTCGTGAAAAAATAAAATTACCAATTGGTAATTTCTTTAAGCTGAAAAGAGGTTTTGGAAAAGGATAGCGGAAAAAAGGTTTATGTTATTCAGGCTAAAATGCTTTTTTATGAAAATTACAGGTGCTGTAGGTAAATATAGAAAGTACAACTGCCGTTCTAAAGCAAGAAGGTTATAACAGGAGACATAAAAATCAGTTTATCGGGAAAGAGTTATTTCCAGTAAAATTGGAAAGGAAATTTTGTGTTATTAAAAGTAATTTTACCAAATTGCGGAAAAATTATAGCTAACCGTTCAGCGTGAAAAATCTTTTCCCTGACCTTATTTTTTGAAAAATTTGTAGAGGTAAATGGTTCGTTTTGGAAACGGAAAAGATTCAGAGGATATGAAATTAGAAGATAAAATTGCAGATATTCGTTTGGTTTCCCAGCAATTGGCCCTTCCGGATTTTGAAAGGCCGGAGGAGTTGGTATCCTGGATGGGTGCTGTACAGGCACAGGATTATACAATGTCGAAATGGGCGATTGGAGTAAGAATAAAGTCGGGTACACTCCGGCAAATCGATGAGGCGATAAGGAAAGGGGAAATTGTGCGGGCGCATGTGATGCGTCCGACCTGGCATTTTGTGGCAGGAAAGGATTTACGGTGGATGCAGCAGCTTACTGCTCCGCGTATAAAAAAGACCGTTGATGCCTGGGTAAAGGCAAGCGGAATGGTTATACCGGAAAGTATGTATACGAAATGCAATGATCTGATCGGTAAAATGTTGTCGGGTCACCGCTGTCTTACCCGGGAAGAGATTGAGCAGGAGTTAGACCGGGCAGGGATGCCGACGGCAGACGACCGTGTCAGGCGCTATCTTCTGCGTGCGGAGACCGAGGGACTTGTTTGTAATGGTGCAGACCGGGCAGGCAAGCCTGCTTATACTTTAGTGGATGAGCATATCCCTTTCAGCCGGAAATTGCAGCGGGAAGAAGCTTTAGCTGAATTGGCACTTCGTTATTTCCGCAGCCATTCGCCGGCAACTGTAAAAGATTTTGTATGGTGGTCCGGGTTGACTGTAAGCGAAGCAAAGCAGGCCATCGGGTTGATACAGGGACAGCTGGTCCGGGAAATTTCCGGTTCACAGGAATTGTGGTGTTATGCTTTTTATAAAGAAAGAAAAGGGAAAGAAGTATTGCATTTTTTGCCGCCTTATGATGAATACCTGGTGAGTTATAAGGACAGAACCCCGGTACTTTTGCAAAAATATCACCCCAAAGCGTTTAACAGATGGGGAATTTTTTATCCTGTCGTTCTCTATAACGGGCAGATTGTCGGAAATTGGAAAAAGATATCTGAAAAGGGAGAACTTCAGTGTGCAACTTCCTTTTTTGAGTCTGAACCGGAAGTAGATGCCGGAATGATAAGAAAAGCTGAGGAAAGCTATCGGAATTTTTTAAGAATGAAATAGGAAGACTGTTCAGCAAATAATTGTTCAGGACGTATGGATTTAAATTTGGAAGAATGGGGATGACACGTATCGGATGGGAGAAAAAAGTGGTGGGTATTATGATTCGGCTCTATTGCCGTAAAAAAGAAGGAAATGAGCAATTGTGCGGAAATTGCAAACGCTTGTTGGCGTATGCCTGCGCGCGGCTGGACCATTGTCCTTTCGGAGAACGGAAAACGGTTTGTAAACATTGTCCTGTACATTGCTATAAACCGGAATTACGGCAGCAGATGCGGGACGTCATGCGTTTTGCCGGTCCCCGTATGTTGTTTTATCATCCCTTAACGGCTTTGCGACATTTACTGAAAAGGTGAAAAAACTGGATCTGCAAAAAGGGAAAAATACTGTTTCAGGTATAGAGAAATAAACAGAAAAATTTTTCGCAATGCCGGGATAGAAAGAGTGGACCGGACCTGCTCCCCCTCCGTGCAGTATGCTTCCTCTGTATACGTTTGGCGGATCGTGCAGACAGATGGGAAGAGAAACTTTTATTTTTGACGGAAACAGAAGACTGTGTAAGAATAAGGTCTTTAATAAAGGAGAGAAGCATGATATTTTTTGATTTTTATTTATAGCAAAAAATGAAAAAATATTTATTTATAGCATATCCGGGTTGCAGTACTTGCCGGGCTGCCCGAAAATGGCTGGAAGAACATCAGATAGAATTTGAAGAACGGCATATTGCGGAACGAAAACCTACCGAAGAAGAGCTGTTAATGTGGGTGGCAAACAGTGGCCTGGCTGTAGAAAAATTTTTTAATACCGGTGGATGGGTATATAAATCCTTACAATTAAAAAATAAATTGTTAGAGATGAATGAAAGGGAAAAAATTCATCTGTTGGCGACAGACAGTATGTTAATCAAACGTCCGTTATTGGTGGGGAAAGATCGGGTATGGGTCGGTTTTAAACCGGAAAACTGGTCTTAGGAAGTGCTGTAGCGGCTGAAATTGAGGCGATATTTTTCTTATTAAATACCGCCTCTCTTGTCGATATACTTCTATATTATTGCAGGGCTTCCAATAATCGGGGCATCAGGTCCGGGAGGGTATGTTCACATTGTGCCGTATAGAAATTGTCATCTACGGTAGCGGTATCGTCGGTGGCTATGCCTTTTTGAATAGCTGGTTTGGCTAACGGATGGATAGACAATTTTTTACCTTCCGTGATGCCTGCAATTTCAAATATTAGGCCGGCAGCACAATGTCCCGCCATAATTTTATGTTTCCCGGCAAATTCCCGGATTACTTCTAATAGATCGGTATTGAAGGGTTTTGCCGCATTGTTCTGGAAAACAGGTACCGCATCCCCGCAGGAAAATACTAAAGCATCATAGGATTCAGACTGACCTTTCAAATGAGCAATTACATCGTCTGACTGTAAAACAATTCCTGAATTTGTTGAAATCGTTTTGCTATCGGAAACAGCGAAAACTTTGTAAGAAACCCCTTTTTCATAAAAAGTTTCGAGATACTGGAATAAACCAAATCCGTTTACCGGATTTACCGCTAATACTGCTACTCGTTTTGCCATAATTGTAAATTTATAATTGAAACAATAGTTCTTTTTAGTAAGTTTATTACTTTTGTAATGTAAAGGTAGGGGCTATTTTTAGCATAAACAAGAACGGACATGAAGATAAGCTACTTACCTCCGTGTAACTAATATTGAAAAACAATCGGATAGATATTTGTTAAAAAATGCAAAAATTTCATCATGCCACCCTGTGTCCTGTCCGGGATATACTTAGCCGTTTGAGTAGCAAATGGGCTATGTTAATTTTGATCACCTTGAATGCGAATAAAACGATGCGTTTCAGTGATATTCAGAAAAGCATAGGGGATATTTCCCAACGTATGCTGACAGTTTCTTTGCGGACTTTGGAAGCCGATGGTCTGATCAGTCGCGAGGTTTTTCCGGAAGTTCCTCCCCGGGTAGAGTATTGTCTGACGGAAAGAGGATATAGTTTAATTCCTTATATTCAAGGGTTAGTGGATTGGGCATTGTCGAATATGCCGCAAATTCTGAATGAACGGCAGGGGAAGGAATTTTTGTAAAGGGAAACCCTGTTATGGGAGGGGGAGGAAATCAGAAATAGGTAAAAATTCAGAGCAGCAATGGAGAAAATCGTTTCGGAAAGAAGTATCATCCCGGCCTGTACGGGCCGGAAAGGTGAATTGCTTGCCCTGTGGGAGCAGTCGGTGAGGACCACTCATACTTTTCTGAAAGAGGCGGACATAAAAGCGTTATTTCCCTTTGTCAGCGAAGCTTTGGAAAAGGTCGGAAGACTTCTTTGCATTTGTAATGAGGCCGGACAGGCGGAAGCTTTTATGGGAGTTGACGGGGATAAACTCGAGATGTTATTTGTGCATCCCCTTAGCCGGGGAAAAGGAATAGGAAAAGTACTCGTCAGGCATGCCATACAGAATCTGGGGGTATGTTATGTCGATGTAAATGAGCAAAATCTTTTGGCTCTCGGTTTTTATCAGTATATGGGATTCCGGGTATACGATCGTTCCGCTTTGGATGGGCAGGGGAACCCCTTTCCCATTTTGCACATGAAACTGAAAAAGTAAGGCAGGTGAACGATAATATGCCGGCCGGGCAGAAAAGTTTTACCGGTTTGAATAAAGGATGGGAATTGAAAAATTCTTATCTTTAAAGATTGTAAGATAAAGGAGAGCGGGGAATGTTGTAGGAAGTTTTTTGTACAAGTAAGATGAAAAAACAGGGGAAGGATAGGGAACAGAAAAATAGTACATGAATTCAATTGAGAAAAAATGATGGAATTGACTTTGAATATTAATCCGGAAAAATGTATCCGTTGTGGAAAATGTGTCCGGATTTGTCCTTCTCTGATCTTGCGGCAGCAAGACCGGGGAGGAGAGGTGGAGGTGAGGGAATTGCAAAATTGCATTGTTTGCGGGCATTGCGTTGCTGTGTGCCCGGAAGCAGCAGTGGAACATTCTGCCTTTCCGCCGGCAAAAGTACATGCATTTGACTATAAGGATTACCCTACTGCAGAGCAAATGTTGCTGTTGTGTAAGGCAAGGCGTTCGAACCGGGCTTTTTCGGATAAGCCGGTCCCGGAGGAAATGTTAAGGCAAATTGTGGAAGCTGCTCACCGGGCTCCGACAGCCAGTAATGCACAGGAGCTGATGTATACGGTAGTGACGGATCCCGTAAAATTACGTTCTGTGACGGAGTTTACATTAGGTGTATTCCGTTCGGCCTTAAAGAAAATGCAAAATCCCTTGTTGTCTCCTTTGGTAAAATGGCTGATGCCGGAAGCTTTTCGTTATGTTCCCGTATTCGAGCGGTTGTTGGGAGAAGATGCCAGGGGAAACGACTTGATTTTGCGGAAAGCGAAGGCTGTCGTTTTCATACATGCTCCTAAAGAAAGCCGGTTTGGCTGTCAGGATGCTAATCTGGCCTATCAGAATGGTTCATTGATGGCCGAATGTCTGGGGGTGAGTCAATTCTATACCGGATTTGTTTGTTCGGCAATTGAGCAGGAGAAAAAGGGGAGTTTGGAAAAAATGTTGGGAATAGAGGGAAAAATTTATGCCGGAATGGCTTTAGGCATGCCGGCGTTCCGGTATATCCGCTACATTGACCGGCAAGAGACCGGGATCAAAAAGTTGTAAATCTGTCCGGATAAGCGGCAGAAAAATGAGCGGACAATTTTGTTTGTAAAAGATAAAATTACGGGATAATTTTTTCTTCGATTCTTTCTACGGTCAATTTTGAGCCGATAATGGCCATGGGCAGGCCTGTACCGGGAACGGTGGAAGCTCCGACATAAAATACATTGGGGAAAATCTCGTCGTAATTGCGGGGACGGAAAGCTCCTACCTGCATCATATCGTGTGCTAATCCGAGTCCGCTGCCCCGGTAGAGGTTAAAGCGGCTTTCCCAATCGAGTGGAGTATAGATGGTGCGGCTGATAATATGGGGGTGAACATTCAGGCCAATGCGGGCAGAAAAGTCGGCAAGTATATTGTCGGCAAGTGCGTCACGGTCGTCCCAGTGCGGCTTGAATCGCAAATCCGGTACCGGAACGACGAAAAAAAGGGCTTCTGCATTTTCGGGGGCGCAACCGAGGTTATGCCGGGAGATAACATTTACATAATAATAGGGCGTTTCGGAGGTTTGAGGTTGGCGGAATACTTTTCCGGCATATTCGCGGAAATTATTGCCGAGATAATAATTGTGGAGTTGTATTTGGGGCAGTTTACAGTCGATGCCGATATACATAGTCATCACCCCCATTGTCCAGCCCATCCGGTCGAGGCGTTTCTCATTAAAAGCCCGGCGTTTGAAAATTTTGCCCCGGAATGCGGCCGCATCTGCGTTTATGACGTAAAGGTCAGCGCTATGGGAAATATTATTTTGGTCTGTGAGGGCAGTCAAACGGTTTCCCTTATATTTTGCATTTACAATTTCTGTGTTATAGGTGATTTTCACACCGGCTTTGTGGAGTTCGTTCACTAAACCTTCGATGATTTTATACATACCCCCTTCGACGTTGAAATAACCGTCGTGCCGGAATTCAGTATAGGAAAGCAGCGAGTAGACAGCACTGGTATCAAAAGGGGTGCGTCCGAGAAAGAAAGATACCAGGGAAATGATTTGCCGGGCTTCATCCGATGAAAAATAATGGCTGATATGGCGCCAGAAAGTGGAGAATAGCACAGGGAGCAAGACGGGATTGACCTTCATTAACTTGGAAAAATAATCCCGTAATGAACCGAAATTTTGTTTTACTACAATGTCAATTGTAGAATCGAAAATTTCGCGGCTTTTTTCGAGATAACGTTCCATTTTTACGGCAAAATCCGGTTCGGTATCTTTGAATTGTTCAGCTAAACGGTTGATATCCCGGTAAAGCTGGAAAGTACGGGAAGGATTGCGGAAGTTTACAGTATAAAGGGGATCGACAGTATGGTAGTGAAAAGGCAGCTGAATATTACAGTCGCGGGCAAATGCTTCGAATTCGTAAGACATACTGAAAAAACTGGGACCGGTATCGAATGTAAAACCGTCTTTACGGATCCGGTTTACACGTCCTCCGGCCTGGGGATTTTTTTCCAGGATTTCTACAGCATAATTTCTTTTTGCTAAGCGCAGGGCTGTCGCTAATCCGCCGATTCCAGCCCCTACGATGAGTACATTTCGTTTCATTTGTGTTTTACGTTTAAAATGTTCCTTCCTTTCCATTCCTGATGTTTTCTTCTGCGGCCGAGAAAGGCGCGAAATAAGATGAAGCCCATATTCCATTGTTGGGCTATTGATCCGATTAGATTTACGGCCAGGGATTGATGGCAGGTCCTGGCGACAAGTATGCGCACAATTGCTCTTAGTCCGAAATAGAAAAATAGGATTTTCCAGCCGAATGCCAGTCCGGTAATGAGCCATCCCCAGCCGGTGAATACCCAGAATAGGAAACCTAATATAAGGCTGTCCCCGAAAAATCCGGCTATATTGCGGGCAAAACCGTCTATCGCCTGATGGCGTGAAGTATACATGCGGCAGGAAATATCCCGTATGCCTGTCAGGCAGGCGACACGCATTCCGGCTTTTTTGTACAAACGTGAAATGGCAATGTCTTCCACAGCATTGTCGCGTACTTCCCGATGAGGTTGGAGCCGGTGATAGCTATCGGCTTGAAATAACATAAACTGACCGTTTGCGGCGGCTAGTGCGCTCTGGTCCGCTATTTTATATACCAAGGATAAAGGCAGTAATGTCAGCAGGATATAAGTCATCAGAGGTACAGTCGCTTTTTCACCGTTTGTTTGCATAATCTGACGGGGAAAAACGGATAGCAGTCCTGCTTGTAATTCCTGGGCTACACGGAGTAGGGGATCCATTCCGTCCTTGCCGATCCGGACATCTGCATCCAGAAAGAGCAGATAATTTCCCCGGGCCTGACGAGCAAGCTGATAGCAGGCAAAATTTTTTCCCAACCAGCCGTCTGGCAGTTCTGCACTACGGAATATCCGGATGTTGGGATGTTGGGTAGCCAGTTGATTCACAACAGAATAGGTATCATCTTCCGAATGGTCGTCGCAAATAATGATTTCCAGAGGCGGGTAGGCTTGTTTTAAGAGGTCGCTGAGCAATAAGGGAAGGGTTTTTTCTTCATTGCGGGCAGGAATCAGTATGGAGGTCTGACGGATAATTTGCCGGCCGTTTTGAGGTAAAGGCTTTTGGCTTAACCAATTAGACAAAGCTACCCCTAATTGTATAAAAAGAAAACCGATAACGATACCTGCCAGGATTTCCATAGTTTATTGAATATAAAGGATGACACAGATATACATGATAATTTGGAGCAATAGCAGAGGGAGGGCCATATTGTTGCGGGTGATAAGCTGATTGCGGTGGATGAGCCACTGAAAAATCAAGGCTAATACGAACCAGCTTATGTAATTTCCGAAAGGGATATGGCCTTTTTCCCAATACCACAGCTGCATATACGGAGCTGCCTGTTCGAGTAACAAATCATAGGCGAGCATACCGAGGGCTGCATAGACAATCCGGTAAGCAGGGGCTGAGGCTGTATTATGCACCACTGCTGCCCAGGCATAACTGAGAAAAAGCCAATTGATACCGATGAGGGGAGGAGTTCCTCCCCAACGGATTCCAAAATGGTCTGTATAGTGATAATTACCGAAAATCCAGCCCGTTTGTATTCCGATCCACTCCACCAGAAAACCTGAAATCGTAATGAGAATAAAAATGACTATCATTCGGCGGGTATAAACGGTTTGAGCGAAAAATAAAAGGACAAAAGTTGTAATGAGGAGGGCTACCGGTGTTAAACGAAGAGCTTCTTCCCGGGTATTGGGGGTAAGTATACTGATGATCCCCATCCCGTATACAAAAAAAGCGACGAGTATCCAACTGATAAAGAGAACAGATTTGCGGGAGATAAATTCCAGTCGTTTCATCAGGCGGAAAGATTTAGTGATGTTTGAGAATTTCAGGAAAAATTTTTCGGAACCAAACCGTATAATATCCGGGATGAGCTTCTATATCCCGGATAAGGAAATCGGAGTTGAAATATCCCCATTCTCTGACTTCGGCAGGATTAATCTCCGGTAGTTCGGTGGTAATTCCCGTAAATACATGATCGTATTCATATTCTGTTAACCCGTGGTCCAGGGCAGTTTTATAAAGGAAACAAAATCGTTTTTCAAGCGGGCAGGCCAATCCCAGTTCTTCCCGGGTCCGCCTTCGAGCTGCTGTATCCGGTGCTTCCTCGGGATAGGGATGGGTGCAGCAGGCATTTGACCAGAGTCCTCCGGAATGATACTTATGGAGGGCGCGTCTTTGTAAGAGCCATTCTCCGTGTGAATTAAAAAGGAATACCGATACGGCCCGGTGGAGCAAACCTTGCCGGTGAACTTCCATTTTTTCCATATAACCGATAGGCTGATCGTGCAGATCTACAAGGACAATTTGCGAAGAGAGAGGGCCGGGATTTTTCATTTCAGATTAAGTTTATCTTGTGGAGGATTAAAGTCCTTGAAAGTAATATGACTTTACTTAGATTCGGTATACGGATACGATGCTTAACCAATTTGCGGGCCGGTGTTTTTTTGATTTTTTGAAGCAGTTTAGTATAGTAAATATAAGCAACAAATACGCCCAGACGAGCGTTAGAAGGTAATTGACGTATACCTTCGTAAGCTTCTGCGAATTCTGCTTCTATTTCTGTAATGATTTGTTGTTTGTGTTTTTCATTGAAATGCCGGCATTTCAATTCCGGGAAATAATTGCGGTTTAATATTTCCAGATCGGTATGCAAATCCCGTAAAAAATTTACTTTTTGAAACGCTGAACCCAATTTAATGGCAGGTTGTTGTAATTTTTCGTAGAGGGCCTCGTCTTTTCCCGTGAATACCCGGAGGCACATCAGGCCTACAGCCGAAGCTGAACCGTAAATATATTCTTCGGCATCGCTCTTGCTGGTATAATCGGACAGGGTAAGATCCGCCCGCATGCTGTTTAGAAAAGCTTTTACAAGATGCCGGTCGATGTGATATTTTCTGACAGTTATCTCAAAAGCATTGATGACAGGATTCGTACTTATGCCATAGTGACTGGCCTCGGTATATTCTTCTTCAAAACGGTTTAGCAGTTTAGTCCGGTCGTACTCTGTAAAGCTGTCTACAATTTCATCCGCTAAACGCACAAATCCATAAATACTGAAAATGGCCTCCCGGATATTTTTGTGTAATAGATTAGCGGCTGAAAAAAAGGAAGTGCTGTAGTTACTGGTAATTGTACGTGATATATCGAATCCGGTACGGGCATATAAACTATCCATAGAATTTCTGCTTTTATCAGATTTACGTAAGGGGAGAAAGAAAGTTACTTTTTAAAAGTATTTAAAAAAAGTGTTGTTAAAAAAGTAAAGAATAGCGAAATGATGAAAATCGTTTCGGGGTCTTTAAAAAGATAAACAAATAGCAAAAAGACAAATCAAGTAACGGAAAACATGGAAAAAAGCCATTCGACGGCTTATTCCTTACCTTTTTATGGGGTTATCGATTTCCTAAACGCATAATAGAGGAATGTAAGGGTCTGGCCATGATAACTGTAAATTGTCCGTCCAAGTAAGGGAAGGTGTGAAAACATACGCAAAGAAATCGAAAAAGGTGGGGCTTTAAGCAAACAGGCATACCCTATTGAACGCCTTACCTTTCCGGCTTCGCTAATTTCCCCTTTGGACAAGTATGTATTTTTTAGGAATAAGAGGTATGTTTTGGCTTACCCAAACCACCTTGCGTCACATACAGCTGTGAGGATACGGTATGCCCGTGAATTGTACGAATAAATAACATTTCTCCCTTCATTCCGCCAATATTTTTTTTAATGTCATAACTGTACAGGAACCTTAACGCAGCTCAGTATTGCAAAAAATCCCTTCCGGATAAGAGGATATTCTCCTTAACCCTTTCAAAAGTATGTTATTGAACAGATCTCCGGGAAACCGGAATCAAGCCTTATGCCACATTTCCGATTAATTTCCTATATTTACAACTGTACAAAAAATAAATATAAAACTTTGTATATATGAATGCCGTGCAAAAAGACCTTCGGAAATATACATGTAAATGCAGAATTATGAAAGCTTTATGGATATAAAAAACTTTCGCTACAAACATATTACAGAAATAGATAAACAGTCATTGGAAAGTTTGCTTTGTATTACTTGGGGAAATATGAGTGGGAAGGATATTCATCCTCAAGAAATGAATGTCATGTCGTTCTGTGCTGTAGAGAATAAAAAAATTATCGGCTATTTAGGAGTTGTTTCCTGGAATATTAATGTAAGGAATAAAACCTTTAAAATGTGCGGATTGAGTTGCGTATGCACACATCCGAAGTATAGAAGAAGGGGGATTGGTACTATTCTGGTGAAAGAAGCAACAGAATGGATAATGCAATGTAAAATATTTGATATAGGTCTGTTTACCTGTTCACAGAAAAATACACCTTTTTATGAGAACATGGGTTTGTGGCAAAAATGTCCGGATTTAGTTCTGAAAGAAAGCGATAGAGAAGATGCATATAAGAGTGATTTACTTCGGCTAAATGTATTTAAATTATTAATTTCCCCCAAAGCTAAACATTGTGCCGGCTATTTCGAAAATTCCGTTATTACTCTGAATTTCCCTGAAGGAAAATTTATTTAGAGTGTTTGGTTGTAGTTTTTCAAAGAAATGGAGAAATGAAATACAAAAAGCGATATGAGGAAACGAAAAGGAAAATATTCCGGAACTTTATTTAAAAAAATTGTAGATTTCTTTTGTCACCTTTTTCTTCGGTCTATTGTATTTGCCGCTCCGGTGCTCCGTTCGCTTTTTCATAATTCGTCCTGCCTTTAACGCCGGTATATTCTCCTTTTCGTTCCCCTCTGTATGATTAGCGTCAGTTAAGCAATCCGGCGTTTTTTAACATCCCGGACTTCAGACGAGAAAACGCTCATTCCCGTAAGTAGCGGCAGATACAGCAAACCTCCGCTTCTGAACGGACTGTCCTGAATACCGGTTATTCAAATCCCGGACTGTTTCTCCAAAGTTTTGTTTTGTCCGGAAAGCCTGGCAGGCGAAGCGTGATAGCGTATGGGGTGGCTGCAATACCGGCTTGTCCGTTTTCTCCCATACTATACTAAAGCAAAGACTATTCCAGTAGCTAAACAAATCAGTCCCTGCTGGAGATAAGGAGTTGGTGAAAATCTGCTGAATATAAATTTGTTTTTATTCCCGTCGCTCACCACTCTATCTCCGGAATTCCCTTTTCCCGGAAATAGGCATTTGCTTTGCTAAAATGCCTACATCCGAAAAATCCCCGATCGGCCGATAAAGGTGAAGGATGTGGAGCACACAAAACACAGTGGCGGGTACGATCGATAAAAGCTCCTTTCCGCTGTGCATAAGCCCCCCATAACATAAATACAATATTTTCCCGTTCTTCATTCAAATGGCGGATTATAGCATCGGTAAATTCTTCCCAACCTTTTCCCCGATGCGATCCGGCCTGATGAGCCCTAACCGTCAAGATAGCATTGATTAAAAGCACTCCCTGTTCCGCCCACCTTTCTAAACGTCCGGATACTGGCATAGGCTTTCCCAAATCATTTTCTATTTCTTTAAAAATATTTACTAAGGAAGGGGGAAACGGAACCCCGTCCAATACAGAAAAACACAGTCCGTAATATTGACCGGGTTCATGATAGGGATCCTGCCCCAAGATGACTACTTTTACTTGTTCGAACGGACAAGTATTAAAAGCATGAAAAATCCGTCCTCCCGGAGGAAATACAGTATATCTTGCGTATTCTTCTTTTATAAAATGTACTAACCGTTCAAAATAAGGTTTATCAAACTCTTCCTGTAATCGTTGCCGCCAGCTCTCTTCAATCTGTACCTTCATGTTAATTATCTTTTAACAAATTTTATTTTCGTTATTTTTCCCAGTTTTCAATTTCACTTTTTAAAATACTGTAAACATTCAAATCTGCATATTTACCTGACGTCAACCATTCTCCTTCACGCTCTGTCCCCTCAAAGATAAAATTAAGTCGCTGCGGGATGGCATTACTGGGGTGATTACCGACGGCACAACGAATCTGTATCCTATTCATTCCCCTTTCCCTGATGGCCCATTCACACAAATGACGAACGCAACGGGTCATCAACCCCGCTCCCCGGTATTTAGGAATAAGCCAATAGCCTATTTCCGTCCGGTGATTGAGATTATCGGTAGTAACGAAACCTATCAGACCACAAATTTCAGGACCATGGTTAATAACAAACACAATATTTCGTTCTTCATACGGAACAGACAGTTGACATTCCAAAAATTTTTCTTCATCGGCCACTTCTCTCAAATTATCGACAAATGGCAGCCAAGTACGCAGGTCATCCCGGTTCTCAAAAATTGTTTGCCAAATTTCGGCGGCATCTTCCAGAGTGGCTTCCCGAAGAAAGAAATCCGGTTCTATACGAACAAAATGCCCCTGATATTCCTTCTCCTGTTCTTCTGTATTTTTTATTTGTCTTTTCATAAATCCTTTATTAAATGATTGAATACAATTAAAAAATAATTTAAAGTATCTGTTTTTTTCCGCACATTATTCAATTCATTATTCTTCATTACAGGAAGTTTTGTTTAATCATAATACAATTTTTGTTTTGTTTAAAAAAATCGTGATTTACGTTTTATTACAATTACTTTTATTCCGCTATTTAAAATAATTCGCCTTTAGAAACAATAAATTCATTGCAATTTATTTTCTGAGCCAATATTTATGATATACAAATCTTACAGATTCTGCATCTGGTGTAAAATTACAAGAACAATTTTCAAGTTAAAAAAAATTATTTATTTTAAAGCAAGTGAATGAGCATTTAAAGTTAACTGCAATCCTCTAAAAGGATTATTTCCGGGAAAAAAGTATAAGGCAAATATTTATTTATAAAAAATTCTGTTTCGGGAAAAATATTATATAAATAATATGTAATTTTGTAACTCCAAAAAATAAGAGTTATGAGAAAAATTGAGGTTAAAGTTTTAATGTTATTTATAACATGCTTTTTGGGAGTATTAACTTCCTGTCAAAAAGATTCTAATCTATATGATTCGTCTAATCATACATCTGCTTTGGAAATTCCGAAGGGATTTACGTGGTCGATGACGAAAACTGAATCTTTTACAATACGTTCTCTTGTAGAAACGGGGGTTTCTATTTATCTGGATGAGTCTTGCACTGAAAGTCAGCTTATTGCTAAAATAGCTGTGACAAAGGAATCACGTGATTTTTCTCTAGAGTTGCCAGCGGGTACAGAACGGGTATATGTACAATATCCGGTACAAGGTGGGAAAAGTGCTGTTTTACCGGTAGAATGCCAGGGAACAAGGGCAAGTGTAAATATTATCCTTCCGGATAACGCTGCATGGGACTGGAAACCGGACGATGATTATGGGATGCAACTGGACCATTACCTTTATAAAGGTACAGTTATGTTTGAAGATCAGTGGCCGGAAATAGGAGACTATGATTTTAATGATTTTGTTGTCTATTATGAAACGGATGGCCGAATCAGTAGAGGCGGAGAAGGCCTCGTTCCGGAAGTGTATGAAAAAGAAGGGATAACTGTTTCTGTACAGTTCAGAGCTATCGGAGGAGTTTATCCTTATCGGCTGGGCCTTCAATTGGATTCTTTGCCTTCTAAATTTATCGATGAGTTTACTGCACATAATAATGGAGGAATAGAGGTGAAATTACTGAATCCCAATTCAGAAAAACCGGCAGTTTTTGTTTTTGAAGGTTCAGAAAAGCTAAAGGGTTTAAATGGAGCAAATTATTACAATACAGAGAAAGGGTTTGAAATAAGCCGGAATGATTTGATAACAGTAACATTCGATCTGAAAGTTAATTGTTATAATAAAATCAATAAAAACAGAGCATTAAGTTATTCCTGTGCTCCTTTGGGACAGAATTTTTTTATCACGTCTAATAAAGAAATTCATTTAAGAGGGTACGCTCCTACTGCTTATTATCAGAATTACGAAAATGACGCGAAGGAATTGATGTCTTCTGCTATATCTTATTATAGTAAGGAAGGATTTGTCTGGGGAATAAAACTTCCTGCTGATACTCCGCATGCTATAGAGAAAATCGATTTTATCGAAGCTTATCCGGAATTTAAGGAATGGGTAGTGAGCGGTGGAGTAAAAAATACAAATTGGTATGAACACCCGAATTCAAATAAAATAATTCAATTTTGAATGATTTTAAAATTACAAGGATACCCGGTTGTTAAGATCGGGTATTTTTTGTATTAAATTCTTATATTTGAATATCATAATCCCCTGTGATTAAGCATTTTTTTCCGAAATTCAACAGGAGATAAACCGGAATGTTTTTTGAAAAATTTTCCAAATGCCGACTGGTCGGAGAAACACAATTGTTCTGAAATCTCTTTAATAGATAAGTCAGGACGATTGAGTAAAGTCCGGGCTTCACAGTAAAGCCTTTCGAAAATAAACTGACTGGAAGTACGTCCTGTGAGCCTTTTAATAATAAGGGATAGATATTGGGGACTGATATTCAGTTGATCCGCATAATAAGGAACTAAATGTTCTTTCCGGAAATTTAGTATCAACAAATCCATAAAGTTTTTTAGAATGTATTCATAGCGTATTTGCTGGTATTCTTTCAACACATCCCAATGGTTCTCGATCCAGATATTACTGATTTCCAGTAAAAAGGTTACCAGTACATTTTGGACAATCTCATGCCGCAGGTGATGATGGTCCAGCCGTAATTTGTTTCGAATCTGCTGGATACTTTCAGATAAAACCAATCGCTGTGATTCATTTAAAGGATTTACCTGCCGTTGTCGGAGCATTACTTTGGCGATATGTTTGTACATACTGTCGGAGGCCGGTAAAGTGTCCAGAAAATATTTGGAAACAATCAGTATGTCACATTGAAAATCAGAATTTGTATGGGATAGTTGGCCCGTATACTCAGGGGCATACACCACTAAAGTGGATGGGAAGACGGAATATGTTTTATCGTTAATAGTAAAAATTGCGGTTCCGCTCTCCACCAGCATATAGAAAAAAACGTTCGAATAAGTCAGTACTTTTGCTTGTAATTCCTTCCCTGAAACAGAAAAAGAGAGAATACCTTCTTCCGGAATAGTTTTTTTATCCGGATAGAAATGATTTCCTGTAAGATTCGTTTTGCTGTGATTTTTCATAAGGTAAAAATAGGATTAATTTGTTTAAACGGGAAGGGAATTAAGTGTTTAATTGTTCAAATGGGCAGAGGGGTAAAAAGGGAAAGGCGGAGGAGGTTTAAAGAGAAGTTGGGGGAAAAAATTATTTTCAAATAAAACCAATTGCATAGAAAATGAAACTTTGGAAAACAGGTAAATCGGAGGAACTTTGCGCTGTGATTTTATTTAAAGAGGATATGCAGAATTCAAAGACATTTTTATTAATTGTATTAGGCATTTTAGCTGCTTTCGGACCTTTTGTTACGGATATGTATTTGCCTGGACTTCCCTTTATGACCAGTTATTTTAAGACTACAGCTTCTATGGTGCAGCTGGGGATTACAACGGCAATGTTGGGACTGGCTTTTGGGCAAATCATTGTCGGACCGTTGAGCGATAAATACGGCCGCCGAACCCCTCTTTTGTTTTCGTTATGGTTATTTTTCTTTGCCACTATCGGTTGTATTTTTTCCTGGAATGCGGAGGTTTTTATTGTTTTCCGTTTCATACAAGGAATAGCGGGAGCCGGGGGAATCGTAATTTCCCGTTCGGTAGCTACGGATTGTTATTCAGGCAAGGAACTGGCTAAGGCATTTGCTATGATTTCAGCTGTAAACGGATTAGCTCCTATTATCGCTCCTATTGTGGGAGGGGTAATGCTGAAATTTACCAGTTGGCAGGGGATTTTTTTCGCCTTACTGTTACTGGGGATAGTGTTGTTATTGCTTTGTTACCGGTTAAAGGAATCTTTACCGCGGGAAAACAGAATTGTTACATCTGCTTTTTCCTCTTTCCGGGCTTTTTTGCCGCTTTTGGTAAAACGTAAATTTATGGGGTACGTTTGGGTACAATCGTTGATTTTAGGTGTAATCTTTGCCTATATTTCTTCTTCTCCTTTTATTTTGCAGGAACATTATCAGTTATCTCCTCTTCTGTACAGCTTTTGTTTTGCCGGAAATGCCATTGCCCTGATTATGGGGACAACCTGGGCCGGTTATTTTCGTTCTATGCAAAAAGGAATATGGATAGGGGCTGGCGGTTCTTCCCTGCTCTCCGTGATAACGGCTCTGACACTGTGGTATGAGATGCCTATTTTATATTTCGAGACGGCTCTTTTTTTCACTTTGATTTTCAGCGGACTTGTGTTACCTACTTCTACGACATTGGCTTTGGATGCAGAGCGGCAGAAAGCCGGTACGGCCTCCGCTGTTTTGGGAGCTGCCGGATTTTTGGTCGGAGGAATTGTCTCTCCTTTGGTCGGCCTAGGAAATATACTGCATTCTACTGCTATTGTCATGATCATTTGTTCATTTCTGGCATTGGGATTTGTGTTTACGAATTCAAAGGTCCGGAAACTTAATCTTCAACAGGTTTGAGTATCTGAAAGTATACAAACTAAATTCCCACAGCAGAAATAATAATTTAAAACGGGTTTACTATCGGAAGGGGCTGACATTGGGGGCAATAATAGACGCTACCTCCTAAATAAGCTTCGCGTATAATTTCCTGTCCGCAAAGGGGACAAGGTTTTTTGAACGTTTTTTTGGATAATAACACCCGGTATCCTCCCCAATTTCCCCAGAAATCCTTTTCCGTATCCCGTCCGCCCAACTCAATCATACGGTTTAGAGTCCCCTTTATACTGTACAATAAATCTGCTTTTTCCAGTCCGTTGAGGGTAAATATCTTACGTTTGGGATGTATGCCGGCATGAAAGAGGATATCCTGAAGGACTCCATTTCCCAAACCCGGAATACGTTGTTCCGTAGCTAATAAAGCTTTAGCCGATATTGTTTTTTTAGTATTTCCGATCATAGCTTCGAAATATGCCTCGTCAAAACGTTGGTCCAGCGGGCTCAATTTGTGAATACTTCCCTGGTAATAAGGATTAGCATATTCCCCCTGAAATGCATAAATACCACCGTACATAACCACTGTAAAAACCAAAAAGCTGCCGTCGTCCAGAAGGATTAATTGTTGATATTTTCCCGGGCAGTTTTCTTCTGGAGAATAATACCTCATTATCGTCCCGTCCCGATTAATAAATGGGTATCCCGGTCCATAATCAGGTCTACAAAAGCTCCGTAACCTTTTACCGTTTCGATCCGCCGGCCTGTCAAAAGAGAGGGATAATTAGCCGGATTTCCGTTGTACCAGGTAAATTTATGCGGACTGTTTGCAGGAAGCACTTGTACTATTTTTCTTCCGCTCAGGATACTGTCTGCCTGACGGCTGATAATTGTAGATTCCGGGATTTCGAGCATAGCATTTAGTTGAATGGTCTGAATAAGTTTCTTGACTTACTTTACTGTTTTCCAGTCTTTTTCAGAAAGACGATTACAAACTTCAAATGTATAATTATTTTTTGACCGGTTATTTATAAAATCATATTTAGAGATAGAAAATATATCCGGTTTCCGGGGAGGAGTTTTATTCCATTCGCTGTAAAGGAAATGAGATGGGAAAAGAGTATGTTTCTCATTTATACAGCCTGCAATGCCCTTTTGTGTAAATGAAAAACAGGGGAGACAAAGTGCGGTTCGTAAGGCGCGAATTTTGGGCTTTTATGCAGAAGATAGGGGTAAAATGATTATCTTTGCGTACTTAAATACATGAAATAAATAGGTATAAAGCATGAGTATAGTTTTCTATCAGCAGGGCGGAACGGTATTTGCCGTACAATATAAAACGTCCGAAAATCCTCTTGATATTAATAAGCTGGAATGGTTGTTCAGTGGTGCTAAACGGGTGCAGGACGACGCCTTGGGCGGGTATTTTATCGGTCCCCGGCGGGAGATGATTACTCCCTGGAGTACAAATGCCGTTGAGATCACACAGAATATGGGAATCAGCGGCATTTTACGTATTGAAGAGTTTATAAAGGCGGAGAATGAGAAAACGCCTTTTGATCCCATGCTGAAAGCTTTTTATAAAGGACTGGACCAGGATATTTTTACCATTGATAAAAAACCGGATCCCATTATTTATATTGAAAATATAAGGGAATATAATAGACAGGAAGGGTTGGCCCTAAATGAGGATGAGATTACTTATCTTGAGAATTTGACTCAAAAACTGGGACGTTCCTTGACAGATTCGGAAGTTTTCGGTTTTTCTCAGGTCAATTCGGAACATTGCCGCCATAAGATTTTTAACGGTACTTTTATCCTGGACGGGGAGGAGAAAGAGAGTTCTCTTTTTAAACTGATAAAAAAGACATCGCAGGAAAATCCCAACCGGATTGTTTCTGCTTACAAAGATAACTGCGCTTTTATCGAAGGACCAAAAACCGTGCAATTTGCACCCCATACGCAGGATAAACCCGATTTTTATGAGATGAGGGAAATTGATACGGTCATTTCTCTGAAAGCAGAAACGCATAATTTCCCGACGACGGTAGAACCTTTTAACGGAGCAGCTACGGGTACAGGCGGGGAAATACGCGACCGTATTGCCGGGGGACAGGCTGCTTTGCCATTGGCCGGAACAGCAGTATATATGACTTCTTATCCGCGTCTGGATGCCGGACGGATGTGGGAGGAAAATATTGATCCGCGGAAGTGGTTATATCAGACGCCGCAAGACATTCTGATTAAGGCATCGAACGGTGCTTCGGATTTCGGCAATAAATTCGGACAGCCGCTGATTTGCGGTTCCTTATTGACGTTTGAACACGAGGAGGACGGCCGGACGTACGGATATGATAAAGTAATCATGCAGGCGGGGGGAGTCGGCTTTGGCAACCGGGAGCAGGCGATGAAACAGAAGCCGGAAGTAGGAGATAAAGTCGTATTATTAGGAGGAGACAATTACCGGATTGGTATGGGAGGAGGAGCTGTTTCTTCTGTAGATACCGGAGTATATGCCGGCGCTATAGAGCTGAATGCCGTACAGCGTTCAAACCCGGAGATGCAAAAGCGGGTAAACAATGCCATCCGGGCTATGGCTGAAAGTGAGGTGAATCCCATTGTTTCCATCCACGACCATGGGGCAGGCGGGCATTTAAACTGTTTATCGGAATTGGTGGAGGAAACAGGAGGGGAGATTCATATGGAAAAATTACCGGTAGGAGATCCCACTTTGTCGGCTAAAGAGATTGTCGGAAATGAGTCGCAGGAACGCATGGGATTGGTGATGAAGGAGAAAGACGTAGCTGCCTTGCAGAGAATTGCCGATCGGGAGCGGGCTCCTATGTACGTTATCGGAGAGACGACCGGAGATATGAAGTTTACCTTTGAGAATGCCAGGACGGGAGAAAAACCAATCGATTTGGAATTAAAAGATATGTTCGGAAATCCACCCAAAACGGTTATGGAGGACAAGACCATAAAGGAGGATTATACGGACTTAGACTATTCTGCGGATAAACTGGAAGAATATATCGAACAAGTATTACAGATAGAAGCTGTCGCTTCAAAGGATTGGCTGACGAACAAAGCAGACCGTTCTGTTTCCGGACGTATTGCCCGTCAGCAATGTGTGGGACCTTTACAATTGCCTTTGAGTGACGTTGCTGCAGTGATGATGGATTATGAAGGACATAAAGGGATTGCTACTTCCATCGGACATGCACCGGTTGCTGCCATGGCGGATGCTTCTGCCGGTTCCCGTCTGGCAATTGCCGAAGCGCTCACAAATTTGGTATGGGCCCCTGTTGAAAAAGGACTAAAAGGCGTTTCCCTTTCGGCCAACTGGATGTGGCCTTGCCGGAATCCGGGAGAGGATGCCCGTTTATATCAGGCTGTGCAGGCCGCCAGTGATTTTGCAATAGAGTTAGGCGTGAATATCCCTACGGGAAAAGATTCCTTGTCGATGACTCAAAAATACGGAGATAAAAAGGTGTATGCTCCCGGGACAGTTATTATTTCTACAGTAGGAGAAGTAAAAGATGTGCGTCAAATCGTAACGCCTGTATTGAAAGCCGATCCGGCTACAGAAATACTCTATATAGATTTCTCTTTTGACAAATTGAAATTGGGAGGGTCCAGTTTTGCACAAACGTTGAATAAAGTAGGAAAAGAAACTCCCGACGTGAAAGATAGCAGTTATTTTGTAAAGGCTTTTACTGTTCTGCAGGAGTTGGTGGAGCGTCGTCTGGTTTTGGCGGGTCATGATATTTCTGCAGGAGGTATGATTACGGCTTTACTGGAAATGTGTTTTGCCGGTAATCAGCTGGGACTGGATATCGATTTGTCGTTTTTGGCTGAAAAAGATATCGTTAAACTTTTGTTTGCTGAAAATCCCGGGGTATTGATTCAGATCCGGGACGAAAAGGCAAAACAGGTAGCTTCCCTCTTGGATCAGGCGGGTATAGCTTACGGGTTTATCGGTAAACCGGGAAAAGCAGGAAAATTAAACCTCAAAAAAGATACCGCTCAGTGGTCGCTGGATATTCCTTCTTTGCGGGATCTCTGGTATAAGACTTCTTATTTGCTGGATCGCCGGCAAAGTGGGGAAGAAAAAGCTTTGGAACGTTATAAAAGTTATAAACACAGTGAACTGAAGTTTAAGTTCCCGAAAGAGTTTACCGGTAAACTGGCTGATTTAGGGCTGGAGTTACACCGGACGAAACCTTCCCGGGCGAAAGCGGCGATTATACGGGAGAAAGGTTGCCAATGTGAGCGGGAAACGGCCTGGGCTTTGCATTTGGCCGGATTTGATGTAAAGGATGTGCATATGACTGATTTGGTTGCCGGACGGGAGACTTTGGAAGATGTGAATATGATTGCTTTTGTCGGGGGGTTCTCTAATTCGGATGTATTGGGGTCTGCCAAAGGATGGGCCGGAGCTTTCAAATACAATGAAAAGGCCCGGCAGGCTCTGGAAAATTTCTACAAACGGGAAGATACTTTAAGTGTTGGTATATGTAATGGTTGTCAGCTGATGGTCGAATTGGGACTGATTTATCCGGAACAGGCAGATAAGCCTAAAATGCTTCACAACGATTCGCATAAATTTGAGTCCGGGTTTGTAAATGTGACAATACAGCCGAACAATTCAGTGATGTTGAAATCATTGGCGGGAGCCCGCCTGGGCGTGTGGATTGCTCACGGGGAGGGAAAATTCTGTCTTCCGTATGCTGAAAGTGAATATGCTATTCCGCTTAAATACAGTTATGATGTTTACCCGGCCAATCCCAATGGTTCACCTTATGCGGCAGCAGCTATCTGCAGTAAAGACGGACGGCATTTGGCGATTATGCCTCATACGGAACGGACTATTTTCCCCTGGAACTGGGCTTATTATGCGGAAGGAAGGGAAGCAGATGAAGTGAGTCCCTGGATTATGGCTTTTGTAAATGCCCGGAAATGGGTAGAAGAACAGATGAAATAAAACGGAATTCGGGCAGATATTTTTGAGGGATTTCATTTGGAAGGGTACGGGAGTGGAATGCCTTAGAGGCAGGAAATATTGCTGTTCCGGTTAAGTGTAAGTTTAGTTAGTCGTTGGGAGATGCAAGAGAAAATTATTTTCCGGAAAGCGATCGAAACAGATACGGAAGAAATAGGGCAAATTATCCTGGATGCTAAAGAACAAATGCGTTTGAGGAATAGCCGGCAATGGCAGAACGGCTATCCTGCTTCCGAAGATATTGACAGGGATATTCAATCGGGTTACGGGTATGTATTGTGTGAGGGGAACCGGGTTGTGGCTTACGGTGCAGTAATTTTTGACGGGGAACCGGCATACCGTTTGATTCAGGGGAAGTGGCATACAGAGGATCCTTATGTGGCTGTACACCGTTTGGCTGTTTCTGTTAAGAGGGTGAAATGCGGTTTAGCTACCCGGTTTATGCAGGAGGTGGAAAAATTGAGTTGCCGGAAGGAAATTTACAGTTTCAGAGTGGATACGAATTTCGATAATTTATATATGCTCAGGCTATTAACAACTTTGGGATTTAATTATTGCGGGGAGATTCGGTACGATAAAGAGGTGCGTAAAGCGTATGATAAAAACTTGAGGTGAGAAGGGATTTGTGTGGATAATGAAGTACTCAGGGGGAGAGAAGAATAAGCCGGCGTTCAAAATGATTACATCTTACGGGAACATAAGGGACTTTGTAAAAGAAGAGTAGGAAAACAGTAAAAGGCCGGCAGACTTCGTTTGTTTTTTAGGAATAAAATGGGATAAAATATGAAAACGTTGTGTATTGTTTGTAGTTTGCTTTTCGGGAGTTTTATGGCTGTGGCACAAACGGGGGAAAAGAATTTCATCGATCAGAATTATATAGAAGTAACGGGGACGGCAGAAATGGAAATTGTACCGGATCAGATTTATCTGAGTATTGTGATCAGTGAAAAAGATAAAGGGAAGAGGACCGTGGAACAGCAGGAGAAAGCGATGGTTGCGATACTGCAGGAGTTGGGAATAGATAGCCGTAAAGATCTCTTGATAAAAGATGTATCCAGTAATTTTAAGTCCTATTTTTTGAAGAGGACTGCTATCCAAACGGAAAAAGAATACCAGCTTTGTTTGCACGGAGCAGATAAAATGGGACAGTTGCTACCGGCTTTAGAAGCTGCTGGTATTTCAAATATTTCAGTTAGCCGGGTGGATCATTCACGGTTGGATCAATACCGGCAAGAGGTGAAAATCCAGGCTGTTAAAATTGCAAAAGCAAAGGCTGCAGCTTTTGCAGAGGCCGTCGGGCAGCAGGCCGGACGTGCCCTATATATCGGAGAATCGGAAAGTTCCTATTTTATTCGTCAGAATGCAATGAGTTCGAATATACGGGTGAGAGGAACGGGTGCTGTGACAGATACGGGGGCCCCTCTCATTGATTTTGAAAAAATTCCTTTAAAATCTTCCGTATTGGTTCGGTTTGAATTAAAGTGATCTGACAGAGAGGAAGCAGCGTAAACAAAGAAAGGGTAAAAGTGCAGAAATCGATATGGAATTGCTAAAAAAACGGATTCTTCAGGATGGAAAATGTTTTCCGGGAGGGATATTGAAAGTGGATAGTTTTATCAATCACCAAATGGATCCCATCCTTATGAAGTCGGTTGCCGTAGAGTTTGTGAAACGGTTTGCCGGACAGGACTTCAATAAAGTGATGACGATAGAAGCCAGTGGAATTGCGCCGGCTATCATGGTGGGATATCTGTTGGAGTTGCCCGTTGTTTTTGCCAAGAAAAAACAGCCGAAAACGATGGAAAATATGCTGTCAACGGTTGTACGCTCTTTTACAAAAGACCGGGAATATACCGTTTGTATCAGTCATGATTTTTTAAATCCGGGGGACCGGGTTCTGTTTATTGACGATTTCCTGGCTAATGGAAATGCAGCGAAAGGGTGTATGGATTTAGTCATACAGGCGGGAGCTGAATTGGTAGGAATGGGGTTTATTATAGAGAAATCTTTTCAACCCGGAGGCAGAATATTGCGGGAAAAAGGGATAAAGGTGGAGTCGCTGGTTATCATTGAGAGTCTGGAAGATTGTAAAATTCAAATCAAAGACTGATTTATTTGTTTTGCTTTTGATGTCTGCCGGAAGTATTCCTCAGAAAATCCGGTACCAAACATACAATCAGATGAGATTTCGGCCATTTATAGCATTTTAGAAAAAGCAACATGGCTGTTGTAATGAAAAAGACCGATCCGATACAGACTTGTAAAGGAAATATCCAAAGATCACTTTTAGGGATAATCAGGGGGAGCAAAGCGATAGCACAGGCCGGAGCAAATAATTTGTTTGTATATATAAATAAACTGAACAGGCCGGCAAAGATCAAAAGAGCCACCAGACATTCCGGTATTCCCCAATAATAATGTAAGAGTCCTTGTAACGCTGTTCCCCAAAGGGCCGCTGCTCCCAGCGTCAGGAAGATCTGAACCGGCCGGTTCCGGAAACCGGCCTTTGAATTTGCAAATTCTACGTAGGTAACGATTAGGGGAGGAGCGATGACGTACAGAGTGGAACTGTAGAGGGGGAGGGCTAGGAAAAGGAATAGGCTTCCACCAATCTTTCCCCACAGCTTTATTTCCTGCTTTCCTCTCCGGGCAACAGGTGCATACACAAGCTTTTGGCGAAGCCCTTTTTTCTCCATAAAGAACTGTCCGCCGACAATTATAACAGACAGCAGACAAACAGCCAGCGGATAGATCCAGCTTTCGGTTTGTAGCAAGACCGGTAACATACAGGCTGAGATCAGCGGTATCAAAGTTGTCCTGGAAAAAATCAGACAAAAAGCGGCAAAAGTAAAAGCCAGGGGAAGATTTACCGGCATGGGAAAAGGCGAATAACGCACCAGACAGATTCCGAAAATGGCTCCGAGCGTCATCAGGGGAACAAATTGAAGTTTACTGATTTGCCATACCCGTTTGTCCACAATCCACATACCTGTTGAGAGAGCAGCCATTTCCGGAAAAATAATTTCTTTTTCGCCCGTTCCTTCTGCGATAGCTACCATGACGAAAATCATCAGTAAAGTATAGATATACCTTTTTTCTTTATACGGATCAGCGGGTTGTTTGGTGTTTTTTAGCTCAGGCATAGGGAAACCGGAATAGTTGAATTGTTTTGATCGGGGGACAAAGATAATTTTTTTACTTCAATCGGGAAGGAAAAAATAAAAAAGGGAAAAATTGACAACTTATCCGGTAAAATTGTCATTTCTTTTCTCCTTAAAAGAAACGAAATTTGTACTATTCAAGTAAAATAGAAAAAAATGAAGTTATATTATTTTGTCTTACCGTTTTTATTTTTAACGGGCAGCTTAATTGCACAGGAAAAGGAGGTAATTATGGAGAAATTGGAAAATAATTCTTCTGCAGACAGGAAGGATAATTTGGCTTTCGCAGCGGATACTGTGAACCGGAGCGATGAATTTTTCGTTATGGCAAGCCGGTTTGAGGTGGAAAAAACCGTCAGCCGGCTGAAACAGTATTTAAAAGCAAGGGACATTCCTGTTTTCGCTTTGTTTGATCATGGCGAAAATGCCCGTAAAGCCGGTTTAGATTTGCGGCCAACCCAGGTCCTTGTATTCGGATCTCCTATGGTAGGTACCGCATTAATGCAGGAGAATCAGCTTATTGCTTTGGAATTACCTTTGAAAATTGCTGTTTGGGAAGATAAAGACGGAAAAGTATGGGCCGGTTTTCTGCAAATGGAAAAATTAGCCCGGCAATACGGTTTGCAACATCATCCGGTAATCGCTAAAATGCAGGTTTTGTTAGAAGATCTGGTAAGACAATCCGTTTGAGAAAGAGGGATAAAGGACAGGGACGGGCTACAAAACGTCCGTATAGCCGAAAAATGAAACAAGCGGAAAAAGTTTAAAATGAACTTATTTTAATACAATTTAAATACAAATAGACATGAAATTATTGAAAATGATGGTATTAAGTGTAATGGTGTTACCGGTGCTCAACGTTTATGCTTCGGGGGAAGAGAACCAAAAGCAGGGGGAAGTGAAGGAATTAACAAAGGCGGAATTCCTGAAACAAGTTTACAATTATGAAGTTAATCCGGAAGAATGGAAGTTTGAAGGCGATAAACCTTGTATAGTCGACTTTTATGCTAGCTGGTGTGGTCCGTGCCGTATGCTTTCTCCTCTATTGAAAGAGATGGCAAAGGAATATGAAGGAAAAATACACGTTTTTAAAGTAGATGTCGATAAAGAAAAGGCTTTGGCTTCCGATTTTCATATTCAGAGTATTCCTGCTTTGTTATGGTGTGCGCCGGGCCGGGAACCTGTAATTACTACCGGTGTCTTATCCAAAGGAGAATTGAAGAAGCTTATAGAAGAGAAACTACTGAAAAAATAGAAAAGGGATACAAAAAGGGATTCCGGATTTAATAATGTTTATATTTACAAAAATTTAAATCCTTTTTTATGGAATACTATTTTAGGACCCGTTTAAAAGGGAGTATTATACTTACTCCCTCTTTTCATCGTAATATAGTCCTTCAGAGGGATAAAACCCTGTATAAATTTATCTGGGTGCAAAAAGGGAAGTTAACTTTGGAAGTGGACCATATCCAAATTGTATTGAATGAAGACGAGATACTGCCCCTGACGCCTATACATCATATTGTCCTCCGGAAAATCGAAGGAGATTATCTGGCTCTCCTGTTTAATAGCAATTTTTATTGTATTTACGGGCATGATAATGAAGTATCCTGTAACGGTTTTCTGTTTAATGGCACTTCCAATGTCATGCGCCTTCAGTTGTCCGCTCAGCAGTCGGCCGTACTGCATGAGATCACGGATAAATTTGCCGGGGAATACCATATTAAAGATAATTTGCAGGAAGAGATGCTGCGTATTCTGTTGAAACGTTTTATTATTACCTGTACCCGCATAGCCCGGGAAAAATTTTTGATCAGCAATGAAAAAGAAAAGAGTTTCGATATTATTCGTCAATTTTATGTATTAGTGGATAATCATTTCCGGGAAAAGAAAATGGTACAGGAATATGCAGATATGTTGCACCGGTCTCCGAAAACGCTTACGAATCTTTTCTCTGCTTATCAATTGCCTTCTCCGCTGCGGATAATTCATGAACGCTTGGAAGCTGAAGCGAAGCGTTTATTGCTGTATTCATCAAAAAATGCTAAAGAAATTGCTGATATATTGGGATTTGAAGACCTTTCCGCTTTCAGTCGCTTTTTTAAGAACATGACGGGAGAAAGTATTTCGGAGTACAGAAAACGGGAAAACGGGAAGAATTGACAACTTATCCGGAAAAATAGCCATTTATTTTCGTTTAGAAAGCTTCGATCTTTGTAGCGTAAGTTTAACTGTTAAAACGAAATAAAATGATGACCCGATTAAACACTTTATTTGATCAATTTTTGAATGTTGCAGCTTCAGCCCGGAAACTCGGAATTAATCTGATCCGTATAGCTATTTTGATTATTTTTGTTTGGATAGGAGGCCTGAAATTTTGGAATTATGAAGCCGAAGGAATTGTTCCTTTTGTTGCCAATAGCCCTTTTATGAGTTTTTTTTACACGAATGCCGCTCCTGAGTATAAAGATTATAAGTTGAAAGAAGGAGAAAAAGATGAAGTCAAACAGGAATGGCATAGGGGAAATAATACTTATGGTTTTTCAAAAGGGTTAGGGATTCTCATTATGAGTATCGGAATTCTTGTATTTTTAGGGATGTTTTTTCCGAAAGTAGGATTGATTGGCGCTTTACTGGCCATTGTCATGACCTTAGGAACCCTCTCTTTTCTGGTAACAACCCCGGAAGTATGGGTGCCTGATTTAGGAAGCGGGGAACACGGCTTTCCTTTGCTAAGTGGTGCCGGACGACTGGTTATTAAGGATACGGCTATTCTGGCCGGAGCAATTGTCGTCCTTTCTGAATCGGCACAACGGATTTTGAAAAAATAATGCAGTGTATATCCTTCCGCAGGATCAAAAAGGAGTAGAGTACAGACTTTAAAAATTAAAAATATGAAACGAGTTGATGCAATTATAATAGGATTTGGCAAAGGTGGAAAAATTCTGGCAGCCGACCTGGCAAAAAGAAATTGGAAAGTGGCGATGATAGAGCGTTCCGATAAGATGTATGGAGGAACTTGTATTAATATCGGATGTATTCCGACCAAGACATTGGTACATGAGGCGCAACAGGTAGCAAAGCGGGAAGATTTGTCTTTTGAGGAAAAGCGGGAATTTTACCGTCAGGCTGTTTCGCGGAAAGAAGAGGTGACCTCTTTTCTGAGGGAAAAGAATTATAAAAACCTGGCGGATTCAGAAAATGTGACTGTCTATACGGGAGAGGGTTCTTTTGTTGCAGCAGATACTGTACAGGTACGGCTGGACAAGGAGAATATTTTACTGCAATCGGATTATATTTTTATCAATACAGGTGCAGAAACCATTATTCCTCCCATAGACGGCATTCAGGGAAATCCCTATATATATACCAGTACTTCCTTAATGGAACTACAGGATCTTCCCCGGCGGATGGTGATTGTGGGAGGGGGATATATCGGATTGGAATTTGCTTCAATGTACGCTTCCTTCGGTTCAGAAGTAATTGTATTGGAAGGATATTCGGAACTCATCCCCAGGGAGGACCGGGATATTGCTGCCCGAGTGAAGGAAGTATTGGAAAAAAAGGGAATTTCTTTCCGGATGAATGCAAAAGTAACTGCTGTGAGGCAAATGGAGCATGGAGTAAAAGTATCGTATGAGGATAGTCTGTATAAACGAACTGTAGAAATAGAAGCGGAGGCTGTATTACTGGCTACGGGCAGGCGTCCGAACACTGCCGGGTTGAATTTGGATAAGGCTGGAGTTGAAGTGGATGAGAGGGGAGCCATACGGGTAGATGAATATTTAAAAACGACTAATCCCCATATCCGGGCGATAGGGGATGTAAAAGGAGGATTGCAGTTTACTTATATATCCCAGGACGACTACCGGATTATCCGGGAAGATTTGTTTGGGGAGAAAGGACGGAATGTGAAAGACCGGGAGCCTGTCAGTTATTCCGTCTTTATAGATCCTCCTTTGGCCCGTATAGGTATGAATGAAGAGGAAGCTTTAAAACAGCAACTGGATGTGAAGGTAAATAAATTGGCTGTGGCAGCTATACCCCGGGCTCATACTTTAGGACAGACAGAGGGGGTATTCAAGGCCGTTATTGATAAACAGACGGGTAAAATAATAGGATGTACCTTATTTGGCCCGGAAGCCAGTGAAATTATAAATATTGTTGCCTTAGCTATGAAATCGGGGCAGCAGGCTGCTTTCCTCCGGGATTTTATCTTTACACATCCCAGTATGAGTGAAGCCTTAAATGAATTATTCAGCTAGGCAGGATCCTAAGGGTTGACTGTCAAAATGACGTGAAGAGAGAATTTGTAGTTACAGGGATAAAGAAAGGAGCAGCGCCCTTTAAAGGACAGATAGAAAAAGAAATAGAGAATTATTATTATTTTTGAAAATCTTTTTAGGATTTTGGCCGTAAAATTGATATTACATTTACAAGAGTAGCTTGTGAAAGGACGATAAGTTCTCTTTAAGCAATTAAACGTAATAAAAATATGGCATACATAGACTATTACAAAATTTTAGGAGTCAATAAGAATGCTTCTCAGGAGGATATTAAGAAGGCGTATAAAAAATTGGCCCGGAAACATCATCCTGATTTGAATCCCAGTGATCCGGATGCTCAACGGCGGTTTCAGGAAATCAATGAGGCCAATGAGGTACTGAGTGATCCGGAAAAGCGTAAAAAGTATGACCAGTACGGAGAGAATTGGAAACACGCGGAGGAATTTGAAAAACAACGGCAACAGTACGGTCAGTATCAGGGACAGGGCGGGGCCGGAGGAGGAGGATACTGGTCGTCGGGAGGAGGATTTTCAGGTGATGGTGAATTTTCTGACTTTTTTGAATCTCTTTTCGGATCACAGGGCAGAAGGCGTACAAGAAGTACAGGTTTCCGGGGACAAGATTATAATGCAGAGTTACAATTGTCTTTGAGGGAGGCCGCCGAAACGCATAAACAGGTATTGACCGTAAATAATAAAAAAATCCGGATTACCATTCCTGCAGGAGTGGAAGACGGACAAACCATAAAATTGGGCGGTCAGGGAGGACCCGGTGTGAACGGAGGACCCGCGGGGGACCTTTACATAACTTTTGTCATTCCGGAAGATCCTGTTTTCAAACGGGAAGGAAATAATTTGTATGTGACAGCGCCTTTGGATTTATATACGGCTATTTTAGGGGGAGAGCAGGTTGTAGAAACGCTGGATGGAAAAGTGAAACTGAAAGTGAAACCGGAGACGCAGAACAATACAAAAGTTCGGTTAAAGGGAAAGGGATTTCCTGTTTATAAACAAGAGGGACAATATGGGGATTTGATTGTCACTTGGTCGGTGAAAATCCCTACAGGCTTATCGGATAAGCAAAAAGAATTGTTCCGGGAATTACAACGTTCACATTAAAAGTAAGGGCCATGGAAACAGATTTGATTATTGTCAGTGATTATTGCCGCGAAAGTCATATTGAACAGTCGTTTGTCGTATTGTTGTGGAAAGAAGGATTGATTGACATTAGGCAGGAACAAGGCCGGGATTATTTATTCGTTTCCCAGTTGCGGGATTTGGAACGGTATTCCCGGATGTATTATGATTTGTCTATCAATATTGAAGGAATTGATGCCATCCGGAATTTGTTGGACCGCATGGAAATTATGCGGAGTGAGATCAACCGTCTGAGAGGAAGATTGAAGCGGTTTGAGACAGGAGAAAGTTATCTGGAGTATTATGAATGATTTGCAACTGACAACAGAAGAGAAAACGGGTAATATAATCTTTTGAGTGCTGAAGTTTCTGTAAACTTTATTTTCAAAAGATGTGGTGCCGGATATAGCTATTATTTACTGAAGTCCACCGACTGCTTTACTGTTTTCGTAATTTCTTTTTATAAAGGCCATTACGATACTGAAACGGAGAATTAATTTTGATCAGTTACTTATTTAATTTAAGCTTTATGAAAAAACTATTTTTATTTCTGGCTGACGGTTTTGAAGAAATCGAGGCTTTAGGTACTGTAGATGTATTGCGCCGGGGAGGCGTAGAAGTTAAAACAGTTTCGGTATACGATCGGAAAGAAGTAAAAGGAGCTCATGAGGTGACGGTTGTTGCGGATTGTTTACTGAGGGAAATAAAAGAAGAGGAGGCAGAATTGCTGATTTTTCCCGGGGGAATGCCGGGAGCTTTGAATTTATCTGAATGTAAACCTTTGATGGAAATGCTGGGAAAACATTTTGATCAGCAAAAACCGGTTGCTGCTATATGTGCCGCTCCTGCTCTGGTGTTGGGAAAATTACCTTTGAAGAAAGAGATTCACATGACTTGCTATCCCGGTTTTGAGAAATATTTACCCGGGATTCAGGTTTCGGCTGAAGGAGTTGTAGTGGATGGCAATATCATAACCGGAAGAGGACCTGGTTTTACTTTTGCCTTTGGATTGAAAATACTGGCTTATTTGAAGGGGTGTGAATGTGCAGCGGAGGAGGTTGCTGAAGGAATGTTGTTGTAAGCGGGCGAAAAAAGACAGTTGTCCTGAAAGACGTATTTGCGTGAAAACCCGGGCCTGACAAAGGCCCGTTTCCGGTTTGCTGAAGAAAGAATTTAAGGTTCTGACTTCCGGAAGCAAAGGTTTTTTCGTTAACCGGCGAAATCGTAAACAACTTCCAGGAAAACAGCCGGTTAGCTCAAATATTTTTTTAAAGTCTCTCTCAGTAATTGGGGTGAAATGGGTTTGGTGAGGTAATCGCTGCAACCCGCTTGTAAAGAATTTTGCCGGTCGCTGTCGAAGGCAAAAGCGGTAATGGCAATAATGGGAATCTGGGCATTGAGGGCTCTGATTTGCCGTGTCGCTTCCAAACCGTCCATATTGGGCATTTTAATATCCATAAGGATAAGGTTAGGGGAAAGTGCTTTATATTTCTCTACGGCTTCATTGCCATCGCAAGCCCGTACGATTTCGTATTCTTTTTTCAATATAGTTGAAATCAGGAGAAAGTTACTGTCTGTATCTTCGGCTACTAAGATAAGAGCACGTTCCTGTGATCTTTCTGGATTATTTTCAGCAGTATTCATGAGAGCGAGTGTATTTTCGTTATTTTTATATGGAACATAAGGCAAGGAGAACCAAAAACAAGAACCTTTTCCTTCTTCTGATTCCACCCCGATCTGTCCTCCCATCTGTTCTGCCAGGCTTTTACAGATAGAAAGACCTAATCCGGTACCGGGTATAAAGGTATTAAGTTTTACAAACCGATCAAAAATATTTTTTTGTTTTTCCGGGGGAATCCCGATCCCTGTGTCTGTAACGGAAAATTTTATAAATCCTTCGGAAACTGTATAAGCTAGCGTAATGCTACCGGAAGTGGTAAATTTTAAAGCATTATTGATAAAATTGCCAATAATCTGGGTCAGGCGGTTTTTGTCACTTTTTACAATACATTCCGGTAAATGAGCACCCAATCGTAATTCTACTCCTGCAGCCGCTTTTACTGAAAATGTTTGAATAATTTCTGTACATAAATTGTTAATATCGATTTCTCCGTAGGTGAATTCAAATATGCCGGATTCTATTTTCGAAAGGTCCAGTATATCGGAGATCAGCTGTAACAATAAATCGCTGTTCTTTTGTATAATGGAAAGATATTCCTGTTGTTCCTGACTGTCCGGGGAGTCTACCAATAAGCTGGAAAAACCGATGATCGCATTGAGGGGCGTCCGTATTTCATGACTCATATTGGCTAAAAAGGCAGATTTGAGCTTATCCAACGTTTCTGCTTTATTTTTAGCTTCTATTAGTTCGGTTTCAATCTCTTTGGTTTCTGTGATGTCGAAATTTACGCCGATTAAGTCGATATTCTTTTTAACAGGATCGTATTCTTTGGCTGTAATATGACAATGAAGCCATCTGATATTGCCGGAGGGTGTGATAACCCGGATTTGTTTTTTAAGACTGGTAATTCTGCCGGCTATCATATCGGTATAAGCCTGTGTCAGAATTTGGGCATCTTCCGGATGCAGATGGGAATAAACTCCTATAATCTCTTCCATAGGAGTTGTGTTTTCCTCATTCAGATTTTTGTACCACTGATCGATAGCGAATCCTTCTTTTGTTAAAGGATTCCATTTGAAATATCCTATTTTGGCAAATCCGGCTATCAGGGAGAAAAAATTTTCGAAATTCTGGATCCGGTTATGGGCACTCAATGTATCCGTATTATCAATGATGATCAACAGATAATTTTCGAAATCCCCTTTTTCGTCGTATAAAGGTTTTGCTCTGACCACTAGGTTTTTAATTCCCTTTTGCCGGGAAGTATAATAGTTTTTTAAATTTGAAAAGTCGTATTTTAATTCAAAATCCATATCTTCCTTATTCTGGAATTGTTGTATCAATTCAGAGGGAAAATTCGGATTTTCAAATAGATTGACACCCAGGGCTTCTTTTTTTTCCTTCAGCCCGAAAATACTCATGTCTTTTTCATTGAGATCGATCAGGGTACCGTTTTTATCGTAAATCTCAATTCCTACCGGGATATTTATAAACAGATTTTGAAGTGTTTTTTCGCTATGTTCCAAAGCTTTATGAGCTTTAAACGTTTCGGTAATATCGGAGAAAAAGCAAATTACTTCATCGGCAGAAGCTGCATAAAGAATGACCCGGAAATATAAGTTTTCAGTTTTATTCTGATAAGTCATTTGCGAATAACCACTCTCTTCAATAATTTTTTGAAGATAAATGATCTGAGTAGGGAAAGGTATATTGAGATAACATTCACTGCCTTTTCGGTGCAAATACTCGTGAATCGGTCGCCCTGTCAGTTTCTCAAATGCAGGATTCAAATCGATAAACCGGTAATCTTTCAATTGGTGATTTGAGTCGTAAAGCAATTTGAAACGTATATAAGCAATGGGCATATGTACATAAAGATCTCGGAAATACTCCCTTTCCTGCCGGGCTTCTTTTTCCGATTCCAGCAATTTCAAACAGAGGCTGATGATATTGGCAAGGGAAGCAAACCACTGATAATCTTCGTTTTGCCATTCCTGGTAGCGGTCGACAATGTCAATGCCTAAATAACCATAGGTTTTGTCTCCGGAAACCATCGGAACCACCATAATGGATTTAATGCCTTGGGGCAAAAGGATGTCTTTTTCTTTCCTGGCTTCTGACGGAAGGTCATTTAAAGAATAAAGTATAATGGGTCTTTGTGCCCTCAATTCTTTTGTCCACCAGGGCGTATCTTTCATTTTCAGATCCTGCAGCTGATCCTGCTGGGGGGAAACGTGAGGAGAGACAACTTCATAAATACAATCCTGGCTTGCTTTCTCTTCATTGTAATGGAAAATATAGACCCGGCTTCCCTGAAAATGTATCAATATGTCTTCTAATATTTTCCGGACGACCTTTTGAATGTCTTTGGTTTGCATGAAAGAAAGAAGCGAACGGGAGATACTGTGTTGTCTGTATAATAATTCATTTATTTGCTGAATAGAGGAATACTGAGCTTCAGGTGTCTCTATACACTGGATAAATCCGTAAGCAATGATTTGTCCGTTTTCCGCTTTCTCTTTGCGATACATTTTGGAATGTATCCATTTTTCGCCGTAATGAGTGAGAATAGGAAAAGATTGCTCGTATATTTCCTGGTCTTTGATAGTAGAAAATTCACTGCTGATTCTGGCTTTATAATCATCTCTTATGAAATGATAAAAATCCCAGAAAGGAAGAATCTCCGATTTTAATCCTAAAAGATCTTGTAAAAAGTCAGAACAAATATAGATACCTTTTTGGAAATCTGCTTTCCACCACCCTATATTAGCTGCCTTCAGGATTCTTTGTATTTCGTTTCGTTCAAATTCGTCTTTTACTGCCATCTTGGAGTTTTATTTTTACTGACCACCTCAGTTATCCAAATGCATGAATTGCTCCGAATATTTATTTTTATAGCAAAAGTAATAATTATTTTGAGAGGGAAGACGAATTTATAAAGTTTAGGCTGATTTTACTTGATACAGGAATAAAAAACTGAAAAATCCGGTAACTACAATTGAAAACAATAAATAGAAACGGATTTTTCAGTCAAATTAAAACAGATACTGCATAAAGAATATTAAATATTTATTTCATTTATTTCCGAAGGGCTTTATCTATTTTTTCAAGGGGTAAGGGTTTTGTACACAGGAACCAGTCATAGCATTTTATCCCTTCGCTTTCCTCCTCCACTCTTTCAGCAGCTTTTTCCATGGAATCCGGGGTGGGAGCAATTACGTCATCTCCCGGTTGCCAATCGGCCGGGAGGGCAACTCCAAAATGATCAATGGTTTGCAGTCCGATTAAAACCCGTTTGATTTCTTTAAAATTCCGTCCCAGAGCCATAGGGTAGTAAAGTATAGTCCGGATTATACCTTCCGGATCGATGAAGAATACGGCTCTTACCGCTTGAGTTTTGCTTTCTCCCGGTTGTAACATACCGTAGGTCTTTGCAACATTCATCCCTACATCGTCGATCAGAGGAAAACAAATGGTGATATTTTTCATTCCCTTATAATCGATTTTTTCTTGAATTGTTCTTAACCAGGCTATATGACTATTCACTCCGTCAATAGAAAGACCGACCAGTTGGCAATTGAGTTTTTCAAATTCTTCCGCCATACTGCCGAAAGTGATGAATTCGGTTGTACAAACCGGAGTAAAATCTCCCGGATGACTGAATAAAATGATCCATTTTCCCTGATAGTCATCCGGAAAGTTAATTTCTCCACGGGTCGTCATTGCTTTAAAGACAGGAGCTTCATCTCCTATGCGAGGCATTGCATGTGTGTCGTTTTCCATAATCTATGCTTTAAATTTATTTAATTCCCAGAATGAAATCCTTTGTCCTTAACAGAGTAAGGTTTTCCTCTTTTTCGTTTTGTTGTTTACGGGGAAGACAGAGAATTGTTCGGTCGCTTTGAAGAGCAGGGGTAAAAGGAGGAGAATAAAAAGAGAGAGGAATAAATGGAAGAAAATGGTATAAAAAGCCGTTTTTTATATTTTTTCTCGCTTAAAACCTTTACTTTTGTAAATAAGATGGAAAGGCCGGAGGAGTGCGGGGTATCAGACTGAATCCGAATTGAAATGAATCTGAAAATCATTCTGGGGTGTATCGTAGCATTATTGGCTTTGGTAAATCCGATACAGAAAATATTAATCGTTACTTCTTTGCAAGAGCGGTTCTCACGGGAAGAATTGCGGTATATTTCAGTAAAGTCAACTATTACTGCAGCTATAATATTAATATTTTTTTTATTTTTAGGAGAATTGACCTTTTCTTATGTATTCCGGGTAGAGCTTTATTCTTTTCAGATTACTTGCGGTGCTGTTTTGATTTACAACGGTTTGTCAGGTTTGTTAAAAGGCTTTTTCTTAAAAGTTGACGAGCATATTAAATTGGCCGATTTGACAGCAGTGCCTATTGCGATTCCGATGATTGCAGGGCCTGCAACCATTACTGCAGCGGTTACTTTCCCGGTACAGTACGGACGGGAAATCACCATTATTGCCATACTTATAGCTTTGGCTATTAATTTATTTTGTATGTTGCAGGCCCGGAGAATTGGAAACTTTCTGATCAAATACAATTTTATGAATCCGTTAATCCGGATTATCGGGCTTATTGTGGCCACTATCGGTTTACAAATGGTATTTGACGGGATTACTTTATTTATTCGTTCTTTAGTTTAAAGTGGAACAAAGAGAATTGTTTGCTGAAAGGGAAATATGAATGCTGAAAATCAATCCGGAATGCTGAGTCAAAAGTTAGATCAGGACGAAATTTACCACCTTGCCGTGGAATTCCGGCGGCATTTTCACCGCTGCCCGGAAATTTCGGAACAGGAATGGGAGACACAGACTTTTATAACCGGACAGCTGGATCGGTATGGAATTCCCTATATTACAGTCGGTACGGGTGTTGTGGCCGTGTTGGGAAAGGGAGAAAAATGCGTGGCAATACGTGGAGAAATGGATGCCTTACCGGTGAAAGAAGAGACCGGGCTTGCTTATGCCTCTGCCCGTGAGGGAATTATGCATGCTTGCGGGCACGATATGCATTTAGCTATGGTACTGGCAGTTGCGGTAGCTTTAAAAAAGCTGGAGGCCGGATTGGATAAAGTTGTCAAAATTATTTTCCAGCCTAGTGAGGAAAAACGTCCGGGAGGAGCCCGTTTCCTATTGCCTGCCGTATTAAAGCCACCTGTACCGGAGGCGATTTTTGCCCAGCATGTTTACCCGGAGCTCCCTACAGGCAGCGTCGGTATTCGTCCGGGAGCTTTTTTTGCTTCTTCCGATAATATTCTTTTTTCGGTAGAGGGACAGGGAACGCATGCAGCTATGCCACAAAAAGGCTCCGATCCTATATTGGCAACGGCTTGTTTAATTCAGTTTTATCAGACATTAATCACGAAATTCCGGAATCCTTTTATACCGGCTGTGTTGTCTATTACGGCCGTACACGGCGGAGGGGCCAACAATGTCATCCCGGACCGGGTAGAGGTAAGAGGTACAATGCGGACTCACGACAATGCTTTGCGGGACCGCCTGTTCGCTTATTTAGATGAGAAATCGGAAACCATCTGCGGTCTGTATGCTTGCCAGTTTAAACGGGACAGAACAGCCAACGGATTGCCTGTACTGGTGAATGACAAAAACTTAACGACGGATTTTATCAAAAGGGCTTCTTTTTTGATAGGAAAAGAAAACGTACAATTGGTAGATCCTCTTGCATTAGGAGAAGATTTCGCCATTTACCTGCAGCATATACCCGGTATTATCTGGTTACTGGGAGTCCGTCCTCCACAGGCAGAAAGCATGCCTCCCCTGCATAGTCCCAAATTTGCACCGGATGAAAATGCCATGCGAACCGGGATTAAATTATTACTGGAATCGGTTTTACAGGCATAGGAATTTCCCTGCCTATATACCGATATCAATGCCCAATGACAAAATGCGGGCGGGTCCGTATATACTTTTTATTTTGCCATCGAAATTTTGTTGAGGATCAAGCCCTTTTCGCTTACTGATCAGAAAGAGATTTTCTCCGTTTGCATAAAAAGTCAGGTGACTGAGTTTTATTTTGTTTAACCACTTTTCAGGAAAATCCCAGGAAAGGGAGATACTTTTCATCGTCAGATAAGAAGCATCGGTTAGCCAACGGTCAGAATTCTCCTGAGGCCAGTTTTTTATGGCATTTATACTGGGTACTGAAGTCTGATCGCCCGGATTCTGCCAGCGTTTTAGTATATCAGGGTGGAAATTAGTAATCATTCCCGGCGTCATGAGCGTTAAATAAGTATAATCATATACTTTTCCCCCTTTTTGAAAAGCAAACAGAAAGGATAATTCCAGGTTTTTCCATCTGAAACGGTGATCCATTGTACCGTAAAAATCCGGAACCGGACTACCGCAGTACGAAGTACTGGATTCATACACACCTTCTCCCGTTAGCTGATTGACTCCCTCAAATTTATTGAGGATAAAAGCAGAACGGGGATGCCCGGTCCTGGTATCCCGGAAAGGAGCTATTCCTCCTTTTAGATAATCGATCTTATTCTGAGGGAAGGTCAGATTTAATCCGATCTTCCAATAAAATTTTCCGGTTTGGATCGCCTGGCCGTTTAAACTGAGTTCCCAGCCGGAATTTGTCATTTTACCATACCAGCTTTCTTCTGAAATCACCTGTTCGTTTCCGATAATGGTACTCTGGGAATTATTGGCCGGATCCGTCAGGTAACCTTTGTGACTTTTGGAATAATATTCCAGTGTTCCCTCTAGGTGGTCCCATAAATTGAAATCCAATCCGATACTCCAATGATTTATTCTTTTGTTTCCGGTTAAGTAGGGAGGAATGGAAGATTGAAAATATAATGTATTCAAAGGGGGAGTGATACCGTAATTATAGCCTTTTCCAAAAGACGTCCGCCATTTTAACTCTTTTAATGTGTTTTGATTTCTCAAGAAATCTTCCTGTCCCATTCTCCAGGCTATACCGGCCGCATAAAAGTCTTTACGGTTGCTCGTCTGCTCCTTTATTTTCAATATGTCTTTGGTGTAAGAAACGGTTATAAAATATTTTTGATTATAGTGGTAATTTACTTGCCCCTTATAATTAAAACTACGGAATTGACTATTTTCGAAAGCTTTCTGATATGCCAGATAATTTTTAGAAGGGAAATAATTCTCCGGATCCCTTATTACCGGGACGTAATATCTGGCATTTCTGATGGATTTTGAGGTGGAGTAATTATATCCGGTCAACACATTGAAAAAATGTTTGCCGGCTGTAAATTGATAGGCTGCCCATAAATCCAACATTTTGTTTTTTTGCGTATAATCTGTGGTATCTGTTTTTTCGTAAGAATGAAATTGATAGTAAGCATAACGGTTAAGCCCTTTTTTATCATTCTTCAACCGTTCGAAAGCATATTCTGCGTGTAAAGTCAGCCCTTTTAGGGGAAAGAATTCAGTAAAGAAGGTATAAAGTTGCTCTTTTTTTTTCCATTTATTGGAACTATTTTTCAGTTCGTTTACTACATTCCGGGAAAAATATTCCGACGTATAATATTTGAGTCTTCCATTTTCCTCAATCGTAAAATTTCCGTTTTCGTCGTATTCATGTATGGGAATCCAGGGTGCAATCGTATTTATAGTTTTAAACGGATTTGTATTATTGGAGAAAAGGTCGTTTATATAATCATGTTCACTGTATTCCTCTAACTGATAGGAGGAAGAAGCGATATTGGCGCTGATACCGGCTTGAAACCATTCCAGAGGATGTAAATCGAGACATGCATAGCCCGTATACCGTTTTAGTCCGGTTTCGATTAAATATCCGTCTTCAGAAAGAAAATTACCGGAAAGGTAGAGAGAAGCCCAGCGGTTCCCGTAACCGGTAGACAGATTTAGATCCGTCCGGTTGGCCGTTCGCAACAAAGCATCTTCCCAATTACAATCTTCCGGATGGATTAACCGGACTTCCGGATGAAGAGTTCCGTCGGGATTTACAATGTCTTCTGCCGTAAAAGGACTCAGATTGTAATTTCTTCGGAAATAGGAATCTGTTAAAGTAAACCGTTTTGCAGGTATTCCGGCCATAGAGGCTGCTGCGGCCTGGAATACTTGTAAGTAATCATTTACATTTAATTGCTCATAAGCAGGGATTTCCCGTACAGACATACCCTGATTTAATTGTAAATTGATAAACCCGTTCCGTCCGGACTGTTTTTTTGTTTCAATGAAAATAACCCCTGAAGTCGACTTCCCACCATAAAGAGAAGCGCCGACGGCATCTTTAAGAACGATAATACTTTCAATATCGTGAGGGTTTAAACTGCTTAAATTCAGAGAAGTCTGCATTCCGTTTATAACGAACAGAGGAGTCCTCTCCCAGGCATTTGCATCATAGCCCCGTATACTGATATCTTGGGTCATCCCCGCTTGCCCGAATCCGGAAGTGAATTGGATTCCGCTGCCTTTCCCTTCCAATGCTTTTAAGAAGTTCGTGAGGGCACGTTTTTCCAGATCCCCGGAAGTGATCCGTACCACAGAACCTGTATAAAAAAGAGGATTTACTTTTCCAAATGGGAATTGCAATTGAGAACCAGAGGAATCAGTATGAAGAGTCCCTTCCGTATGTGTAAGCCCGTTAGTTTTCAAACTTAGAAGAAGGAAGAAAAGGATATAAAGCACATTTTTCATACAAGCGGGATTAAACGTTTATTTTATATAAAAATAGATAACAAAAATAGTGAAAAAATGTTATTTTAATTCTATTTTTTTAATATTTATAAAAATATGTATATTATTCTTTCAAGAATTGTAAATAGAGGAAATAGTAATTAATTAAAAAGGCAAAAGAAAAGTCCGAACGGAATTTTTATTTAGGGGACTTTGGAATAGAACAGGAATTAAAAGTAATTTCCCTTATGTGAAAACAGATTGCTTCCGGAATTCTATTTTACGCTTTTGATCAAACAGTATTCGCTATACACATGAATAATTTGATATAGAATATAAAATATATGTTTATTAATCCTTATCTTTGTGTTACTTCTGAGGGGAAAATTCGATAAAATTATTAAGAACAAGAGTATGAATAAAAAATTGTGTTTGCCTATGATTGCTTTAGCATTAGCTTTGGCAGCCTGTAGTGGGAATAAGGATGCCGTCTGCACTACGGGGATTAAAATCGAAAATCTGGATAAGACAGCTTTGCCGGGTGCAGATTTTTATCAGTATGCGTGCGGAGGATGGATAAAAGCCAATCCTTTGAGTCCGGAATATGCCCGTTTCGGGACTTTCGACCAGTTAGCGGAGAACAACAGACAGCAATTGAAAGAACTCATAGAAGAGTTGTCTGTACAGGAATCGGCTCCGGGGACAATTGCACAGAAAATAGGAGACATCTATAATATGGCTATGGATTCTGTAAAATTGAACGCAGAAGGAGTAGCGCCCATACGGGCTGAGTTGGATAAAATTGCAGCTTTGAAAGCTAACGGAAACATGGCCGGATTTGTGGCCGAAATGCGTAGGAAAGGATTTGATCCTTATTTTGCTTTATATGTAGGGCCTGATGATAAGAACAGTAAAATGAATATTGCCGTTACGATGCAAAGTGGATTGAGCCTGGGTGAACGCGAGTATTATCTGGAAGAGGATGAGCACATGAAAGATATTCGGGATAAGTATAAAATGCATGTCGGAAAAATGTTTCAGCTGGCAGGAGCTTCGGAGTTGGAAGCTCAGAAGGCTGCCAATGATGTTTTGGAAATTGAAACCCGTCTGGCAAAAGCTGCTTATGATAATGTAAAACTCCGTGATCCGCAATTGAATTATCATAAAATGACGGTGGCCGATTTGAAAAAGGCATTTCCGGGGATCGATTGGAATACTTATTTTAAGGTCGTCGGATTGGAGGGACTTCAGGAAATCAATGTGGGTCAGCCGGAGACGTTGAAAGAAGTTGCTGAAATATGGAAGACAGTACCTTTGGACATACAAAAATCTTATTTGCAATGGAAAGTACTGGATGCGGCAGCCTCTTATCTGAGTGATGATTTTGTAAATCAGAATTTTGATTTTTATGGAAAAACATTATCCGGAACTCCGGAATTAAAGGCCAGGTGGAAACGGGCTGTCGGTACAGTAAACGGTGTTTTGGGGGAGGCTGTAGGACAAATGTATGTGGAAAAATATTTCCCGGCTGCAGCCAAAGAGAGAATGGTAACACTTGTACAAAATTTACAGACAGCTTTGGGAGAAAGAATTAAAAATTTAAGCTGGATGAGTGAGGATACGAAGGTAAAGGCTTTGGAAAAACTTTCTACTATCTATATAAAGGTCGGGTATCCGGATAAATGGCGGGATTATTCCGGTTTGGAAATTAAAGACGATTCTTACTGGAATAATATTGTACGTTCTAATGAATTCGATTTCGATTACATGATTGCGGATGCCGGCAAACCGGTTGACAGGGATAAATGGTATATGACTCCTCAGACCGTAAATGCATATTATAGTCCGACGACGAACGAAATTTGTTTCCCGGCAGGTATTTTGCAAAGTCCGTTCTTTGATATGAATGCAGATGATGCTTTTAATTACGGAGCTATCGGGGTGGTAATCGGTCACGAAATGACCCATGGATTTGATGATCAGGGAAGGCAATACGATAAGGAAGGAAATTTGTCGGATTGGTGGACCGTCGCAGATGCAGAAAGCTTTGTCAACCGGGCTCAGGTGATGGTAAATCATTTCGATAATATTGAAGTTTTACCGGGATTGAACGGAAATGGAAAATTGACATTGGGAGAAAATATTGCCGACCATGGGGGACTACAGGTTGCTTACACGGCTTTTCAGGAAGCTACGGCTGCACAACCGTTGCCTGTAGCGGAAGGATTTACTCCCGAACAGCGTTTCTTCTTGGCTTATGCTAATTTATGGGCAGCTAATATACGGGATGAACAAATTCGTTTGCTGACGAAATCAGATCCTCATTCTTTGGGACGTTGGCGGGTTAATGGGGCATTGCCTCATATAAATGCCTGGTATGAAGCTTTTCATATACAGGAAAGCGATCCTCTTTATCTGGCTCCTGAAGAGAGAGTTTCGATCTGGTAAGAGATAGTTCAGGCCCTTTGAGCGTATCCGTTTTCGCTCTCTTTCCATTTTTATTTCAGAAAATCGCAATAAAATTTTTTATTGCGATTTTCTGATTTAAAGAGGAGTTTTGGGGAAAGGGTTGTTTAAATGTATAATTGCTCAACTGTTTGGGGATAAAAAGGGAAGGGGCTTTTTTGTCGGATTCCCGGATGAATATTTAACGGATGGATAAAAGTAATGCTTCCGGGAAAAAGATTGCCCGGTGTGATGTGCTTTTATGTTTTGGAATTTATATGTAGCTGTCCCTTTGAATGTATTTTTTCATTACGGATGAGGTTCATTTGTTTGTAACTATTTGGACAGGACTGTATATCTCTCAGTTTTTATCCTTACTTTTGTCCATCATGGAGAAGGCGATACAAAATATAAAGGAATTAGAAGAGATGAATATTAAACGTCTGTTGTGGAAGTATTTCCTTCCGGCTTTTACAGGCGTAGTTGTAAATGCATTGTATAATATTGTAGACCGGATATTTATCGGTAGAGGAGTGGATGCGCTTGCTTTATCCGGTTTGAGTGCAGTTTTCCCCCTTATGTTGATTATTTTCGCTTTTGGGATGCTGGTTGCTATCGGTGCCAATGTACGGATTTCCATTAATATGGGAAAAAAGGATTATAAAAGGGCCGAACGGGTGTTGGGAAATGCTGTCACTTTAGGCATTATTATTTCGGCTTTACTCACTTTGTTCGGCTATATTTACCGTTATCCCCTCCTTAAAATGTTTGGAGCAGGAGAGGGAGCTCTCCCTTATGCTCTGGAATATTTCAAATATATTCTTTTTGCCAATGTATTTGCAACTATCGGTTTTATCCTGAATAATGCCTGCCGGGCTGAGGGAAATCCGAAAACGGCCATGTATTCTCTCTTTATTTCGGCTGGTACGAATACGGTACTGGACCCCATTTTTATCTTTGGACTCGGAATGGGAGTGAAGGGGGCTGCTATTGCAACGATTATTTCTCAATTTGTACTCTGTATCTGGGTGGTGGCCCATTTCTACAGTAAACGGTCGGCTCTCAAATTGCATTTCGCTAATTTAAGATTAAACGGGCAGATTATTTATTATATACTGACCATTGGTTTTGCTCCTTTTTCCATGCAATTGGCAGCCAGTGCTGTACAAGCGGTGTTAAATACACAGTTGATCCGTTATGGGGGAGAACTGGCCGTGGGAGCCATGGGAATTATTAATAGCGTGGCCCAGTTGCTGGTAATGAGTATTATAGCTATCAATATGGCTTCCCAACCGATCATTGGGTTTAATTTTGGTGCAAAACAATACAAGCGTGTACGCGATACTTTGATTACGTGTATCTGGGCAGCTTCTTTAATTGCTGTAGGAGGTTTTCTCATTACACAACTTTTTCCAGGGGCAATTGTACGTATTTTTAATAATGATAATCCGGAATTATTTGAATTGGGACGAAAGGGATTACAAATCTTTACGTTGTTTTTCCCGATAGTCGGTTTTCAAATCATCACAGGAAATTATTATCAATCTATAGGAAAAGCCGGTATTGCAGCTTTCCTTTCTTTATTGCGTCAGGTCATTATTCTCATTCCCATGCTTTACATCCTTCCGCCTTTTACCCAGTTGTGGGGGGTTTGGTTTGCCAATCCGCTTTCTGATTTGCTGGCCGGTATTATTTCTGCTCTTTTTTTAATAAGAGCACTGAAAAAACTGAAAATGAGTATCTGAATCAGAATACCCTTTCCATCGGTTCTGTCGGGCGTATATAGGGAAAGTGGCCGACAGGAGGAATATTTGGTTTGGAAGGTTGCCCTTCAGGCGACTTGCTGATCGCTTCATTTCTTTTTCCAAAAACAAAGCTTTATCCGTTTCTGTAATAAGTGAGAACCGGCTCTTAAAACAGAAGTTTGAAAAGCGGAATCATCAAAAAACCATATTAAACATAAAATTTCTTTTTTTTATTTAAGTGTTAAAATTTGCAGGTGGAAGTACCTTGTGTTTTTTTAATATATACTGTTAGTCAAATAGATATATAAAAAATCTTATTCTTTGTAAAGATATAGGGCAACTGAAGAAAGGAAGAAAATAATTTTCAGAAGCCAATAATCCGAACAAATCTTTTTTTCACCCGTACTATATCTGTAAAAAATGTTCTTTGGAAAGAAACCATTAATTCGGAAGTAACGTTATAATTGAAAACTAAATTAAAGAAGAGAGATGAAAAAAACATTCGTAATGCTGTTAATTATTGCGTCGACACCGTTATTGTCGTTCGCACAGGAAAGAACAGAAATAGTCGTACAGGAAAAGAACACCGGCTGGAGCGGATATGTGACCAATCGTTTTTGGGATAACTGGTTTATTTCCATAGGAGCTGGCGCTCAAGTGTATTTCGGACAAACTGATGCAAGAGGTAAGTTTGGAAAACGGATTGCACCTGCTTTTGACTTTTCTGTAGGTAAATGGTTTATGCCCTCGTTGGGTTTACGGGCTCAGGCAAGTGGATTCAGACTGAAAGGTTTCACGCACGACCCGAATAATATGTATGTGAAGGGAGGACCAAATCACAATGGCCTTTATAAACAAAGCTGGCAACAGTTTAATGTTCATGGCGATATCCTGATCAATTTATCCAACTGGATAGGAGGATATCGTGTCGATCGTTTTTATGAGGCTGTACCTTATATCGGTTTTGGAATTATGCATGCCTGCCGGGCTGCTGATAACAATGAACTTACCGTAAATGCCGGTTTGATTAATAAAATGCGTTTGTCAGATGCTTTTGATTTGAATATAGAAATTAAGGGTTCTGTTTTCAGAAATAAATTCTCAGGAGAGTCCGGAGGTAAAAGAGCAAATGGTATCGTAGCCGTGACAGCTGGTTTTACTTACAAATTCAATCAACGCCATTTCGAACGCAGTGTAGCTCCGGTGGTAATGGCCGAAGACATTGCTTTGGCAGCAACAGCCCAGCAATTGGAAGAAACCCGTGCTGCATTGGCTCAACAGCAAGCTTATAACCGTGATTTGCGGGCTGAATTGAATGAAGTGAAAAACCTGAAACGGGAAGTGAAAGTGGAAAAAGAAGTTGTAGTAGCTCCCCGCGCTATCTTCTTCACTATCAACAAAGCCAATATTACGGCAAAAGATAAAGTAAACCTGAAATACCTGGCCGACCAGATTAAACAAAACCCGAACAAGCAATATACAATTGTAGGTTATGCAGATAAGGCTACCGGAACCCCGGAATTCAATATGCAACTGAGCCGGAAACGGGCTGAAAATGTATTTAACGTGTTGACAAAAGATTTCGGCGTAAATCCGAGTCAGCTGAAAGTAGAAGCGAAAGGCGGCGTATCCGATTTGTTTGATAGCAACCCACTTAACCGTGTAACTATCGTAGAATAATCGGTTTTAAAGATTCCCTTTTGTTATTTTGCCGGAAATAAACTTTTCAATACAAGTTTGTTTCCGGCAAAGTATTTTTTAGGTAAGGTTCCTCGTTTCCGGTTCTGTTCTACTTAATCTGATCTTCTTTTTCATAGACTAATCCGACATTATCGACCCAGAATTTACTGTCTATGCTGCCGATATAAGCTCCTCCGTTACTGGAAGAAATACGGAGAACGATATGGGTAACGGCTTCTTCGGGTTCTGCCCAACCGATTTCCTGAATAGGGACCATTTTCCCTTTACTGTTCCGTGTATAATAGACGCCTTCCCCGTTTATCAGTCCCATATAAGGTTTGTAAAAAGAGGAGGAGGAGATGTCTCCGTAACGTATCGGCAACCGGTGCCCGTTTTGCCATTCTGTCACGGATTGCTCAAAACATTCCCAGGCTGTACCTACTCTTTTGGCAAAAACGTTTCCCTCTTCATCTTCCCATCGATGTTGCAGTAATAGGCAGGTTTCCGCCATATCACGGTCTGTACGGGATTCCGGTTTCCCAAAACCGGAGGCATAGGTACGCAATCCTCCGGTAACGACTTTGTAATCGTATGTCAAAGCCTGAGGCCGTTTGGTAAAAGGAATACCACTGATCAGCTTGCCCTGGGGGTTTTTAGTATCTGTTATCGGTTCTACCATTTCTCCAAGAAAAATAGTTCCACCGGCAACGACCCGTATATTAAATAAGCCCAGTACTTTACAATGTTCCATCCGGGTTTCCAGGCGGGCACAATATCCTTCCCCGCGTGCTTCGGGGAAGACCGTAATACTCGTTTTAACTACCCCGCTCACCCGGGCCATTACGGAGGAAGTTCCCCAGGGAGAATCCGTGTTTTTATAAGGCGTATTGTTTTTTAAAGTATCCCCTGTTGTCAATTCATACAGATATTTGGTGTTCCCTCCGATAATAAAGGATTCTTTTACTTCCCTTACCATCCAACGGTCCATATCCCCGTATTCAATCGGTTCTATGATTTCAGTCTGGGCCTTTAGCGGGAGGATGAAAAAAAATCCGCACCCTATTGCCAGCATAGATTTCAGCTTTAAAGGAAATAAATTCATATCATCAATATTTTAATTTTATTAAAAATACTTGAGATATGCAAAAATAATGCCAAACAGCGAAGGGAGCATGGAAAAGTCAGGATCCGATGTTTTCTGTTTTTTGCTGAGTTTTTATTTCCAGTTTGCTTTCAATTTTTGTCAATATAAGGGTTAAGGCCCCGTCTCCGGTGATATTACAGGCTGTTCCGAAGCTGTCTTGCAAGGCAAAGATGGTGAGTAGCAGGGCTGTACCGGCTTCATTAAAACCCAGTACTGAAATAACGATTCCCAGTGAGGCGATTACAGTACCTCCCGGAACACCCGGGGCTCCGATGGCAAATATACCCAATAGTAAAATAAATACTACCATTACAGACATAGCCGGAAGAGTGCCGTACAATAAAAGCGAAACCGTCATAACGAAAAATACCTCGGTCAGGATAGAACCACAAAGATGTACATTGGAAAAGAGAGGGATGGCAAAGTCTACTACTTCTCCTTTCAGTACCGGACTTTTCCGGGCGCACTTTAAGGCTACTGCCAGCGTAGCAGCTGAAGACATCGTCCCTACGGCTGTGAAGTAAGCTGGTCCGTAGTATTTTAAAACCTGCCATGGATTTTTACGGCTGAAGGCTCCTGCCATAAGATAAAGAAAGGTCAGCCAGATAAAATGGGCTATCAGTACAATGCCCATGACCCCTATAAATATGGGTAATTGCCGGGTGATCGCTCCTTCGTAACTGAGTGCACAGAAATTGGCCGCAATAAAAAAAGGAAGGACAGGAATTAAAATCCGGTTGATTAATAATAATACCATTTTTTGAAAATGGTCTAATAAAGTAACAAACAATCCGGATTTTGTCCAAACGGTTGCCAGACCGATCATTACTGAAAGCACCAAGGCTGTCATGACACTCATGACCGGTGGTATATCCAGCCGGAATACCAAAGCTGGAATTTCTTTCAGGCCCTCGGTTGCCGGTTTTATAGAAAGCAGCGGAATCAGCCAGTATCCCAGAAACATCGCAAAAAAAGCAGCCCCTACAGAGGACAGGTATGCTAAACCCAAAGCACTTCCCAACATACCGGAAGCGTTTCCTTTCATTTTTGCAATGGAAGAAGAAACAAACCCCAAAATAATTAAAGGGACCATAAAGAAAATGAGTTGTCCGAGTATGTATTTGACCGTCACTACTACGTTCATAAAACCTTCTCCTACTACAAATCCCAGGAAAATACCGATAAAAACTGCCAGTAATAATTTGAAAATTGTACTTTTCAGAAAATGTATCATTTCAGTTGTATCTTAACTATTCTTTGACTTTTTTTTATAAAGTGTTTTGAATATACGTAATTGCCAGGATTTTGGATAGGAAGATCAGAAAAAAATAAGGCCGTTCGAATTTCAGGACTATTTTTTTCTGCGCAGGAACCAGAACAATCCTCCCATGAAAACGATAACCGCTGCGATCAAAGCAAATAGCTGGCAGTGGCAGGCCGGACGTTCGGTTACGGCGAACGGATCCTCACCGAGGTATTCGCCCCGCTCAATGAGTGCGAGCGTATAGTTGAGGATCGAGTCGCCCCGCACGGAATAGATCTCGTCGAGCGAAAGAGTTATTTCATGATCCGGAAGCACCCCGCGCCCGTAGGGAATACGGGGATTTCCGGTCGTGTCAAAAACACAGCGCACCAAGGGCACGCGTACCGTAAGCCACGAATGGGGCAGGCGGATATCGGCGAATTTCAGCGCGTTCATAAAGTGGTAAGCCGTGGCCGTTTCGCGTCCCACGATCATGCCCCGGTGATTGCGAAGGATCATCGCGGGGAATATCGTCGCGGCGGAGCATGAATTCTCGTTGATAAGCACGTAAAGCCGGCCTCCGTAATGGGTCGTAGTATCGGGCAGAATTTCAGTATCCTCATAGGAATAAAAGCCCTCGCGTCCTTCTTCGGGCTGATAAATGGCAAAAATATCCTGATCGGCCATATAATTCATGCAATGAACGAATGATTTGTAATGGCCCTGCTTGGGAACCATCTGATAGCTGTTCAGCTTCACGTAAGGCTTGTCGGTAAAATAGGACAATAACTCGTTGACTACTTTCACTTCGCCGCCGCCGTTGTTGCGCACGTCGAAAATCAGGTTTGGTTTGTCGGCTATGGAGCGGATGAACGAAGCGATTGAATCGATCTCGGTACGGTTCAACTGGAAGGTTGAAAGTCCGATATAGGCTGTCGAATCGTCGAATTGTCTGAGGGCGAAGTTATCTTTAGGATAGTAATTGATCCGCATGAAACCGGTCCAGTTGGGTCCCAGTCCCCGGGTATCCCCTCCTCCTTTATAAGTCCAGCCCTTGAGTGACAGTTTCTCGCCATCCTCGAATTCGAGGGTTACATCACATTTACGCGACGCTTGGGGAACGACGTCGAAATAGAGATTCGAAAGACTCAGGGCGAGGAAATAGTTTTTTAGACTCTGCACTTTGCAGTCGTATCTTCCAATATACGGAATTACCATCCCTGGAAGTGAGTCGGCGGGAATTCCATCGACTGAACGGATGCGGCGGCCGTAATAGGCGGCATAGGGTTTTGTCGTGCGAACGGCAATCATCGCGCTGTCTACCCATCCGAAGTATATCTCCGGCAGGTCTATGCTCCGGCGTTGGCGTTCGCTTTCAAGCGGATAGAGGTATAAATGGCTGTCGTGAAGCGTGCCCACCGTACGTTTCATGGCATAATAAAAATCGCGTATCGGCATTTTCTCGGGAAACGACGCAAGCGTCTTGTGGCAGAACTCTTCCAGCTCTTCGGGTGTCAGTACGTCGTACAGACCCGGATAGGCTTCGCGAAGAACTTCCATCAGCACTGTAAAATCCTCGCGGGCCTGATCCCCGGTCATTTCGGTGATCGCCGGCATTTCGGCAAGCGCGATAAAGGTCGAGGGAATACCGAAAGGCGTCATCGGATCGGCGGATTTCCCGCGGGGATCGGAGATGCTCAGTATAATTGACGGCTCCTTCACCTTGTGATAGCTATACCAAACCGTACCGAGCAATTGTCCGCGTGTCACTTTTTCGCCTGTTTTGAACACCCTGCCGCTCTTCAGGCCGCTGAGATATATTTTTCGGCCGTCGGCCAACCGGATTCCGACCGTAATATGGATAAAACGGGGATCTTCCTTGTCTTTCAGTTTTTTGGCAAATTCATTAATCTCTTTTACCACATCGGCTCCGGCATCTATCTGTGAGTAGATTTGATAGGTAAGTGAAGACATATAAGTCAGGCCGAACGTCTCGATTATCCCGTCCGCAGGCGATACGACAGGAGTACCTTCGGGTGCAGTGATAAAAATATTGTCGAAATTCAGTTCTCCGCCGATATAACTTTGCGGTGTATAGAGAATTCCAAGCCTGGACCGGAAATCCCCGGATTTATCGGTCGGAGAGTCCGTTTCCGACACGGGCCAAAGCATGGGGTTGGTCTGAGCGGTATTACACAGCGGAAGCAGTACAAAAGCAGCAATCAATAGGAGGAAACTCTTTTTCATGGCAACGGAGGTATGGGTTTTGATACAAATATATAACTAGTATTTTAGTTGTACAAGCTATCGATCAAATTAAAACAAGGGGATAATTTAGCCGGCGACCAGATACGGTTTTCAGAATTCCAATCCTCGGTGATTTTATGATACTGGTTCTTTAGCCCGGACAGGGTTTTGTTCTTTTTGCGGTAAGGTACTGTTTTTGAAGGCTTGATCATTCCGATCTCTGGCCGGACCGGAAATATTCAGCACTTTGGTTATACGGGCATAACCGGTTTTGAAAATAATCCTTTCAGGTTTGATCCTTTTCGGTCTTTAGGGTTTGCTTTTCCTTTGATATTGATTGTGACATAGAAAATAAAGTTTAACATTCATTTCGGATTACTGTTTTGACGGTCAAAAGACCCATCGTAACAGCCTGCACAGGAATAGGACTTCCCTCCGGAGAAGGTTTATTTAATGCTAAACTCTGTCAGTACATCTAAAAACAGAGACTTACATCAGCTATTGATGTAAGTCTCGTCCACGGAGGCAATCCCTATTTTTGCCTTGATCTTTTTGCGGTTGTATACTTTTTTCGATACATGCACCCTGTGCTGAAGCAACGGATGTCCGTGTTGTGCAATTTCTTCCTCCCGGCTCAGTTTCCGGTTCATCCGGATAATGTCCTGAAGGGTGATTTTCCGTTTCCCTTTCTGCTTCATCTTGGTGTTTATTCGATCGAAAAGAAACAAAGCCAGATACATACCGGCTCAACACTTGTCTTTTCAATGCGGTGTTTACAATTTTTGGGCAAAAACATATAGTCGCCCGCTTTCATATCTATGAGTTTATCCTCTACTTCCAGTGTTGCTTTTCCCTGTACTAACAGAATCCATTCGTCATCTTCCTGATCGTACCAGAATCCCTGAGGAGAACTGTGTCCGGAAGAAACAATACGGTCGATGCGGTAATGAGTCCCTTTCATCAATAAATCGAATTGTTCTTCTTCTCCTACTTCTGCTATTCCATCGAATATATTTTTCATTTTAGCTTCGTTTTCTTATGATTTGGAATACAAAATTATAAAAAACTTCCGGTTTGAAAGAATGAATCGGCAATTACTTCTGAAATAGTATGAAACGCGAGTTTTAATTAAAACAAGGATGGATTTGAATTTTTTAAATAAAATGGTTTTGTGGTTTTATAGATTTAAATTTATTTCAGCAAAAATTAGAAAACTTTTTTGGTTTTAAAAGTTTTCGCTTTATATTTGCCGCGCTAAATAAACAGGTATGTATGCGGAATTAGAACAAAGAATTATTGCGAAGGCTTCCGAATTATTTCTTTTACATGGAATTAAAACGATAACAATGGATTATCTGGCGGCTGAAATGGGTATTTCAAAACGCACTTTATATGAAAAATTTACAGATAAGGAAACTTTGTTATTGAAGACATTGGAATATCAGGAAACCAAAGCAGGAGAGGAGCGGGCACGTTTGGCCGGAGAGTTTACAAATCCACTGGAATTGAATCTGATGGAATATAAATCCATTTCCGATTCTCTCAGAAGAATAAACCGGAATTATATGCGGGATTTACAAAAGTATCATCCCCAGATTGCAGATTTTTTGGCTAAAAAACGGGAGGCAGATATGGAACGGGTGGTACAGGTCATGGAAAAAAGTATTCAGCAAGGGTATATCCGGGCAGAATTAAATCCCCGGATTTTGGCTTTACTATTACGGGTACAGCTGGAAGTATTGATTCATTCAGAAGAAATAGAAAAGAATCGTTTTTCCTATACAGACGTTTTTGAGACCATTGTATTGAATTACGCGCGGGGAATTGCGACTCCAAAGGGATTGAAGCAGATAGAAGAATTCGTGGAGAAAATGAATCATTAGGGAAGGATGGATAAGTGAAATAAATAATATAATTTAAAATGATGCGTGGTAAAATTTTATTGGTGTTAGTGGGCGCAGTGTGTATAGCGTCGTGTAAGCAACCGGAAGTAAAGGAGAGTGGTCCCCGTTCAGTAAAAGTAGCAAAAGCATTGCCTTTGAATGTGGTAGAAAAATCTTTCAGTGGAGTCGTTTCTCCGGATCAGTTCAGTGATCTCGCTTTTAAAATGTCCGGTCCTTTGATTGTATTGAATGTAGAAGAGGGACAACGGGTAAAAAAAGGACAAATTGTGGCAGAAATTGATCCGCTGGACTATCGTTTACAATATGAAGCTAAAAAATCTTCTTACCTGACGGCGAAGTCTCAGATGGAGCGGTCTGAAAATTTAATTCGTAAACAAGCCATATCCCGTCAGGATTATGAATCTACCCAGGCCAATTATGCCAATGCAAAAGCTGCTTATGAAAATGCGGAAAATACGCTCGAAGAGACAAAGCTGGTAGCTCCTTTTGATGGGTTTATTCAAAAAAAATATGTGGAAAATTACCAGAAAGTGCAGGCAGGGGAAGGAATTGTCTGTTTGATTAATCCGGATAAGTTACTGGTCAGGTTTACTCTTCCCGAAAATAATATGCAATATTTGCTTTCCAGTCCTCAGATTTATATTGAATTTGAGAATTATAAAGGTAAGTTGTTCCGGGCCAGAATTAAGGAGTTTGTAGAAGCTTCCCAGGATGGTTCCGGTGTCCCGGTGTCTCTGTATGTGGATGATCCTGCTTTTAATCTGGAAGATTATAAGGTAGCTACGGGCTTTTCTTGCCGGGTTATATTAAAAATTACACAGGAAGGTTTTGAAAATTATGTATTGGTTCCTTTGACGGCTCTGTTTCCCGATCCGGTTACCAAAGAATTAAATGTTTTCGTCTATCAGGATGCGACTCAAAAGCTGGAAAAACGGAGAGTCAAAGAGGGCGGACTGCTGGAGCGGGATCAGGTGATTATCGTCGAAGGACTCCAGGCGGGAGAGACGGTGGTAATTGCCGGAACGACCCGTTTGGTTGACGGACAGTTCGTAAATGTATTAACAGATTAATTGCAGCGTATGAATCTTCCAAAATATTCGTTAGAGCATACGAAAGTGATTTACTTCTTTTTGGCTATTATGCTGATAGGAGGTGTCATTTCGTTTTTTAAATTGCCTAAAAAAGAAGATGCACCCTTTGTTATTAAACAGGCTGTGCTGATTACCCAATATCCGGGAGCAACTTCCCGGGAAGTTGAAAAGCTGGTGACAGAACCCATTGAACGGGAAATTCAATCCATGTCGGAAGTGAAACAGATCAAATCGGAATCTTATTTTGGTCTTTCTAAAATTACAATTGAGCTCAAGCCTACAATTAAAGGGGGCCGCATGCCTGTTAAATGGGATGAACTCAGGCGTAAAGTTTTGAATATACAATCCAAACTGCCTCAGGGAGCCTCTTCTATTACAGTAAATGACGATTTCGGGGATGTATACGGGATTTATTATGCCTTGACGATAGATGAAGGGTTTTCGTATAAAGAGTTACGGGATTGGGCCCAGAAGATAAAAACTGAGCTGACACCGATTGAGGGGGTACAGAAGGTACAGCTTTTCGGAGAACAGACAGAAGTGGTGAATGTATTGTTTTCTGTGCCGAAATTATCCGCACTTGGTATTGATCCCAATACCATTGCACAAATCCTGCAAACCCAGAATTTGCAGGTGAATACCGGAGAAATTAATGCCGGGAGTTACCAGTTGAAAGTCCTGGCTGACGGTACTTATAAAAGTTTGGAGGATATCCGCAATCAGCTGATTATAACAAAAGGGGGAAATGAAGTTCGTTTAGGAGATATCGCTGTCATCGAAAGGGGATATCTGGATCCGCCCTCTAATTTAATGCGGGTAGACGGAAAAAGAGCCATCGGGATTGGAGTGGCTTCGGGAGCAGAAGACGATGTCGTGGCTGTCGGGGATTTAGTAGCCGAACGTTTACGGGAAATTGAGAAATTGATACCTGTAGGTATGGATCTGGTTTCTATTTATCCGGAAAATACGATTGCCCAGGAAGCGAATAACGGTTTTATCCTGAATCTGATCGAATCTTTGCTGATTGTAATCGCCATTATTTTTATTGTCATGGGTGCCCGTGCAGGTATGCTGATCGGAAGTTCTTTGCTATTTTCTGTAACCGGTACTTTGCTGATTATGCTGTTCCTGGGAGTAGGACTTAACCGGACTTCTCTGGCTGCTTTTATTATTGCTATGGGAATGCTGGTGGACAATGCTATTGTGGTTACAGATAATGCCCAGATTGGTATTAAAAGAGGGATGTCCCGTTATCAGGCTTTAATTACGGGAGCTACTGTCCCGCAATGGGGATTACTGGGGGCCACTTTTATCGCAGTGTGTTCGTTTTTGCCTATGTTTATGGCACCCGATTCAATGGCCGAAATCGTAAAACCTTTGTTTATTGTACTGGCTGTTTCTTTGGGACTGAGCTGGGTCCTGGCTTTGACCCAGACAACAACTTTCGGAAATTTTATCCTGAAGGAGAATACTTCTGCCGTGACAGCAGATCCCTATGATACCAGGTTATACCATAAGTTTGAACGGATGCTGACCGAATTGATCCATCACCGGTATATCACGTTGTTTTCCGTAATCGGTATTCTGGTATTTTCTTTGGTGGTAATGGCACTGATGCCTCAGAGTTTTTTCCCTTTAATGAATAAACCTTATATGCGTGCCGACCTGATTTTTCCGAATGGTTATGGGATCCGGGATGTAGAACAGAATGTTTTTCAGATTGAGGAATACCTGAAGCAGAATCCTAAGGTGAAGTCTTTTTCTGTTACTATGGGAGGGTCGCCGATACGTTATTATCTGGCCAGTTCTTCTTTTGGTCCCCTACCGAATTTTGCCAACGTATTGGTAGAAACCCACGATCCTAAGGACTCACCGGCTATGGAAGAGGAATTTTACAATTACATGCTGAAGAATTATCCCAATGTCTTGACCCGTTCCTCTCTTTTTATGCTTTCCCCTGTACCGGATGCTACGATAGAAATCGGCTTTATCGGAGAGAATGCTGATACATTGGTCGCCTTGACGGAACGGGCAAAGGAAATTGCCCGGAAATGCCATTTGGTGATGGAGGTAAGGAGTAGTTGGGGAACTCCCGTTCCGGTATGGAAACCGATGTTTTCACAGGAAAAAGGATTGAGGCTGGGAATTACCCGCCAACAAGTAGCTTATTCTTTAAAGGCTGCTACTAACGGGATTGCATTGGGAGAATACCGGGAGGGCGATTTGTTCATGCCTATTTTGATGAAAGTAGCGGATAGGAATTCAATAGATCCGCAGGATATCCGGACTTTGCCTGTATTTAGTTCAAAAGGAAAATCCGTAAAAGTAGAACAGGTAACCGATAACTTTAAATTGGAATACGATTATGACGTTATTAAACGTTATAACCGGGAACGCTGTTTGATGATGCAATGTGAACCCAAACGGGGCGCAAATGCCATAGCTGCTTTCAAAGAAGTGCTGACAGCCGTGAAAGCAGGAGTAAAGATACCGGAAGGATATAAAATGAAATATTTCGGGGACCAGGATCAGCACGATACTTCTATGGCTGCTTTGGGAAAAAATATTCCCCTGATGTTTTTACTGATTTATTTGACTCTTTTGCTGTTGTTCCCGAAAAATTACCGCAGTCCGGTAGTCATTATGCTGATGTTACCCCTGATTTTTATCGGTGTAGTATGGGGATTGATCGGATTTGGAAAATCTATGGACTTTTTTGCCATGCTGGGGATGCTGGGATTGATCGGTATGAATATTAAAAATGCAATTGTATTGGTGGATCAGATTGGTATAGACCTGAATAGCGGAATTACACCCCTTCAGGCCGTGATTCAAGCGACCAAAAGCAGGATTGTTCCCGTCACAATGGCTTCCGGAACGACGATTCTCGGTATGCTGCCTTTGTTGTGGGACGCCATGTTTGCCGGAATGGCAGCAACGATTATGGGAGGTTTGTTTGTTGCGACGATGTTAACCCTGTTTGTATTACCGGTTACGTATTGTATTTTTTATAAAATCCGGTCGGATAGATAAAGGGTCTGGCAGGTTTCGAAATACCGGAAGTTGAAATAGAAATGGTAAATAAAGAGTAGAAGTATGAAAAAATTAGTATTATATAGTTGTTGCTTATTGTCGGCTTTACCTTTATCGGCTCAGCCAACAGTTCTGTCAGTTACAGCATATAAGCAGAAAGTGCTCGATTATAGTCAGCAGATCAAACAGAGCGCAGAGCAGCGTATTGCTATGCAGGAAGCCATGAGAACGGCTAAGGCTGCTTACTTCCCGAAACTGGATTTTTCCGGAAGCGCCCAGTACCGGATCAATGATTACGATATGGACTTCGGAGGGACAAAGATCCCGATGGAAAATGAGACGTATAGTCTGGAAGCCGGATTCACTCAGAATTTATATAGTGGAGGAGCTGTACATCATAGTTTTAAAGCAGCTGAAATACAAAGAGATATCGCTGTTAAGGCCGAAGAGTTGACCGTGGATAATATTGTTTATGCTGCTGATATAAATTATTGGTCGACGGTAGCGAAAAAGGATTTGTATCTTGTCATGAAGCAGTATGTGAATATAATTCAGGAATTGGAAAGGGTTTTGACCGACCGTTTTAAGGACGGATATATCAGTAAGACAGATTTGTTACAGGTACAAGCCCGTCTGAAAGATGCTGAATTACAGAGAAGTAATGCTTTTAAGCAATATCAGATAGCCCTCCAGAATCTGAATGTTTTGATGGGAATGTCCCCCGTAGCTGAGGTGGAAGTGTCAGATTCAATTAATAGGATACAACCTTTGCCTCCGCAAATTGGAGTGGAAGCCGCTTTTGTGAACCGTCCGGATTATGCTATGGCCGGTTTGAATGTAGAATACCAAAAGCGACAGCTTAAACTGACTCAAAGTAAGTATTTGCCTGCTTTGTCAATAGGGTTGAAAGAAAACTGGGGAACCCAGATGTTGAATCTGGATGGTGCTACCATGTGGAATACTATTGCTTTTGCTTCCCTTAATATTCCGGTTTTTCACTGGGGGGCCAGAAGTAAGGAAGTGAACCGGCAAAGGGCTGTGTTGAGAAGTACAGAATACGATTTGCAGATTACAAAAGATCAGATTACAAAGGAAATTAGTAATGCCTGGACAAATCTGACAGAAAATACCAAGCAGATTACGGTGGCGGAAGAAGCTTGTAAAATTGCAGAGGAGAATCTGGATTTAAATACGTTTAGTTATACCGAAGGAAAATTACCGATTATCGATGTTCTGTCGGCTCAGGTGACCTGGATTCAGTCATATAGTAGTCTGATTCAGACATGGTTGCAACAAAAGGAATCTTTGGCGGCGTATCATAAAGCCATTAGCCGGTAGTTTTAGCACCTTCCCCCGTCCCCGGGAGTCCGGAATTTTTATTAATTTGCTTCGGGTTTTATAGAAGAGATTGGCATAATTTTTGTCCGTTTCTGAAGACAAAAGTGGATTATTTTTTATGAAAAGATGTTTCGTTTGGTTATTATTGGTTTTGTTTCTGTGTCCGTCTCTGATGGCGGAACGGAAGAAGGTGGGATTAGTGCTGAGCGGTGGCGGAGCAAAGGGAATTGCTCATATCGGGGTTATTGAGGTATTGGAAAAAGCCGGGATCCCGGTGGATTATATTGTGGGGACTAGCATGGGATCGATTGTGGGGGGATTGTATGCGATCGGATATGATATGCAGGTATTGGACAGTATGGTCCGGAATCAGAATTGGCCTTTTCTGTTGAGTGATAAGGTTTATCGGGATAATCTTTCTTTTTCGGATAAAGAGGCGACGGAGAAGTATATTCTTTCTTTTCCTTTCGGGAGGGGAAAGGACAATCGTATGCCTGCTGGTTTTGTCAGCGGTCAGAATGTCTATAATTTGTTTACCGACTTAACGATAGGTTTCCACGATTCTTTGAATTTTGCGGAGTTGCCTGTTCCGTTTGCTTGTGTAGCTGCCAATATTGTGGACGGTAAGGAGGTGGTGTTAAAGGAAGGGAATTTGGTGCAGTCTATGCGGGCCAGTATGGCTATTCCGGGTGTGTTTACTCCGGTACATATGGATAGTTTGATATTGGTGGACGGAGGAATTGTAAATAATTTCCCCGTAGATGTGGCGAAAGCGATGGGAGCGGATATCATTATCGGAGTGGATGTACAGTCCGATCTCAAAAAAGCCGAGCAACTGAATTCTTTACCGGGCGTTGTGGGGCAGATGATTCATTTGCTATGTATGAATAAGTTTGAGGAGAATCTGAAATTGACAGATTTATATATCAAGCCGGAGCTCAATGAATATTCAGCTGCCAGTTTTAATCCGGATGCTATCGATACGATGATCTATAGGGGGAAGCAGGCTGCCGAAGCTCAGTGGGACCAGTTGATCGCTTTAAAAAAGCAAATCGGTGTGGAAGAAGAGGGAACAGTCGTGCGGGAGAAAAGAGTTTTTGCCGATACTTTCTTTATCCGCCGGATTTATTTAAAAGGGATATCTGAAGACGAAGAAAAATGGCTGAGGCGGACCATTCGTTTAAAAGAGAACCGGAAGATAACCAAGGATGAGATTCACCGGGCTATCGCATCTTTGTACGGAACAAAAGCTTTTGCCAGTGTTAGTTATCGTTTATTGGGCGGACCGGAATACGATCTGGAATTGAGTTTAAAGGAAAGTGACAGGAGTATTATCAATCTGGGCTTCCGTTTTGATTCGGAGGAAATGGCAGCCATTCTGCTGAACCTGAAGCTAAATTACCGGCCTCTAAAGGGTTTTCGGTCCGGTATTACAGCCCGTTTAAGCAAAAATCCGTTTATCCGTTTGGATTATTCCCTGGAAAATCCTTTGATCCGTAAGCTCAATTTAGCTTATATGTTTAAATACAATGATTTTAATATTTACGACGAAGGAGATAAGATCAATGCCGTAACGTATCGTTATCACCTGGGAGAGTTGAGTTTAACGGATATTTATTTGCGGAATTTTAAATTCCAGCTCGGGTTGCGTTATGAGTATTTCGATTATGATCCTTTCCTCTTTAAGGATGATAACCAAACGATAAATGTAAAATCGGAAGGTTTTATCAGTTATTTTGCTTTGGCTGAAGTAGAGACTTTCGACAGACGTTATTATCCTACAAGAGGGCTGTCTTTTACCGCTGCTTATTCGGTGTATACAGATAATTTTACTCAGTATGACGGGAGTTTGCCTTTTTCTGCTTTAAGCGCTAATTTCATCGGTGTCATACCGATTACAAACCGTTTTAAAATGTTGCCTTCCGTATATGGACGGGTACTGATCGGGAAAAATATTCCCTATCCTTATTTGAATTATATGGGGGGACAAGTATTTGGACGCTATATGCAACAGCAATTGCCTTTTGAAGGAATTAGCCGGGTGGAAGTATTCGAAAATTCCTTGCTGGTAGCACGGCTTCATTTCCGGCAACGCATGGGAAGCCGGCATTATGTTTCCTTTATCGGAAATTATGCTCTACAAGATGATAATTTTTTTGATATTCTGGGAAACCGGGGGATCTGGGGAGGAAGTGTCGGATACTCTTATGATACAGCCTTGGGACCTATTGATGTAGTTTTCAATATGTCAGATTGGACCAAAAAACTGGGTTTCTATTTCAACCTGGGATTTTATTTTTAGATGGTTGAATGTTTAAGTGTTTAAGGGATACGGAACGGTGGTGCCGGATAAATGTTCTTTTCAGTTTGTGGGTAACCGAACGGGGGAAGAATGAAATAATAAAGTATAGTTTTAGTTTCCTGAAGTGATGAAAATGAGTCCTTTTCTGCGGTAAACCTTTTTTCTCTTTCGGTTCTCCTTGCTTCTTTCCCTGCATGTATTTTCAATTCCGTTTAAATAAAACCTTCTCCTCTTTCTATAATTTATACATTTTCACTTTTTTCACACTCAAACATTTTTATACTTGTACATTTTTACTTTTTCTCCGGTTTTATAAAAAATACGCTTTTTTTTACTTATAAAATTGGGGAAAAAAGGGACAAAAAAGGTCTTGTTCAGATTTTTAAAAAAAATGATATTGATTATCAGGTTATTAAAAACCGCTTGTTCAGATTTTTTTTTACCCGCCTATTGGATTTTTCAATTTTTATGCTATAATTTTATTAACAGAAAACCCGAAAGGATTAAATAGAAAAAGGAATTTTCAGTGCAAAAAGTAAAGTGAATTTCTAAAGTCCGTTTTTTGTATGGATTTTTCTGCGGATTCCGGGTAAGGAGGATAGGGAAGTAAACTTCGGGTATTTATAAATCTATTTGATTGATTGTAAGATATTTATTGAACGACGAGCAGTCGTATAGGGGATTCATATGCCTATTGGGAGCTTAAAGTATGGAGGATAAGCTTTGTCAAAGGGGAGAGGGTGCAGATGTAAACATTCGGAATTTTGAAAATAAATAATGTATAGCGTATGAAAAAAAGAGTAAAAATGAGTGTGAAAGCGTTTTCTCTGCCGGAATTGTTAGTGGTATTGGTAATTATCGGGATTCTGGTATTAATCGCTTTGCCCAATCTGATGCCTTTGATTTCAAGGGCTAAAAGTACAGAGGCACAGCAACAGTTAGTATTTCTCCATACCTTGGAAAGAAGTCATTTTTATATGTATTCCCGGTATTCGCCATCCTTGGAGGAATTGGGTTTTGAGCAGCAAAAGCTGGTGACAGAAGGGGGAAATGCCAATTATCAGATAAATATTACAGAAGCAGATGAGAAAGGGTTTAAGGCAAGGGCGACGGCAGTTGTGGATTTTGACGGAGATGGCATTTTCAACGTATGGGAAATCAATCAGGATAAGGAATTGAAAGAAGTTACAAAAGATTAGTCTATGGAATTGCTCCTCTTTATTCCGTTAAGCCGTCTGATATGGTACGACTATAAAAAAAGACGGGTTAAGATAGCGGATCTTTTGTTGTTTGGCGGATTACAGTTTCTGATCGTCTGGATAGGAGAGGGATGGAAAGAGTTGGTTTTCCGGCTGGGGGTGAATTTGGGGGTGGTAATATGGATGGCGGGTGGTTTGGTTTTATATGATTTAATCCGTTACAGACAATGGGAACGGCTATTGAAACGACAAGCCGGTATCGGGGATTTATGGTTCTGTCTCCTGTTGGCACCGGCCTTTACGCTGAGGGCCTATGTATTCTTTCTGACCTTTGCCTTTTTCTTAACGCTCTGTATATGGCGAATATACGGCAGAAGGAGCCGGAGGAGGGTAACGATCCCTTTAGTGAGCGGGGTAGGCTTGCTATATATGGTTTTTCTTACAATTCGTTTTTGTAACCATGGATGAATTACGGATTCCCGTTGAAGTCATCGGTTTTTTTACTCCGGAGGAAGCCCGGGTGTACGGTTTACTCCCGTTTGAAAAACGGGAGGAGAAACTTGATTGTTATGGAGAAAAGGGCCGGAATTATGAAGCTGTGGTGCAGGAAATTGAAATTATACGAGGGGTAAAAGTGGGTATAGAATACCTCCCCCCTGAGGAGTTCAGACGGCTAATAAGACAATATTACCGGGAAGGGGTTGCGGATTCCGGAAAGAGGACGCAGACAGCCGTATCTGCCGGTGAAGAGCGGGATTTTTTAAGTCGTTTGATAGAGGAGGCATACCGGACCTATGCCAGTGATATACATTTCGAAGCTTATGAGGAGAGATGCAGGGTACGTTTCCGGATCGACGGCCGGTTGCTGGAAAGGTATGGTATTGATAAGGAGAATTACGCAGCTTTGGTCAATCAGGTCAAAATTCTGGCGAATTTGGATATATCTGAAAAGCGTTTGCCCCAGGACGGCCGTATCTTTTTTCACAGGGGCGATTGTAAGTTCGATGTGCGGGTGTCTTGTTTACCGGCTATTCACGGGGAAAAGATCGTTTTACGTTTACTTACCCGGCATGCTGAATTGTTAGAACTGGGGAATCTGGGATTTAGCGGGCGGCAATTAAACGATTACCGTGAAGCTGTAAGTAAACCGCACGGATTGGTTTTGATCAGCGGGCCAACAGGATCAGGGAAAAGTACGACCCTCTATGCAACCTTACGTCTGCTAAACCGGGAAGATAATAATATACTGACGATTGAAGATCCTGTCGAATATACCTTGGAAGGAGTTAATCAGGTACAGTTGAAGGAAGAAATCGGTTTGACTTTCGGGAGTGCTTTGCGTACTTTTTTACGCCAGGATCCGGATATTATTATGTTGGGAGAAATCCGGGATACCGAAACAGCCCGTATGGCTGTCAGGAGTTCTTTGACAGGACACCTGATTTTTTCTACCATACATACCAATAGCGCCTGGGGATGTGTAGCCCGTCTGGCTGATATGGGATTGCATCCCTATCTGATTTCCGACACTTTACTGTTGTGTATGGCCCAACGGCTGGTAAGGGTGTTATGTCCTCATTGTAAAAGAGAAACAGAGGAACAGTTTCCTTTAAATATTCCCTGGAAGGGAGAGGGAAAGCCCGCTCGTTTTTACCGGGCAGAAGGATGTGAAGCTTGTTATTATACGGGCTACAGCGGTCGTAAAGCGATTTATGAAGTCATTCCTATCGACTCCCGCTTGTCGGCAGCAGTACGGAATCAGGAAGCCGATATAAGTGCTTTGTTAAAAGAAAGGGGAATTCAAACCTTACGGGAAACGGCTATAGGACTACTACGGGAAGGACTTACTTCCCCGGAAGAGATATTGCCTTTATTAAATGAATCCTGAATATACAGAACTTTTTCCGGAAAGGGGATGCTTTTCCGATGGTTCAGACAAGGGATTCCGGAAATGAAAAAACAGTTGTAGAATTATATAGAAAGGTTAGAGACGGTTTAAAGTTAAAAATGGACATATGAAATTGATTTTTTTAGCCTTTTGTGTGTTATTACCGTATTGTTTGAGTGCCCGGACAGTTACCGATTCTGTTCGCAATGAACAGCTGGACGGATTGAGAAGTATTTTCGATAGTTTGGGGAGGGTGGATCCGGCCTATTTGCAGGAGACGGATCTTTCAGTAGGGAATATAAAGCTTTCGGAATTATTGCGGAGTATTGCTACCGTCAACCGGGTCAATTTATGCGTAAAGGCGACGCAGGATCCTTTGGTTGCCTGTAATTTTAACCGGGCCAGGATTACTGATTTACTCTATTTCCTTTGCCGGGAGTATGGCTTGGAAGCGGATGTATGCGGGAATATTGTCACTTTAAGTTCCCCTGTCCTGACAGAATCTCTTGCGCCCGAACCTTTTGTCAGTTATGATTCGGTCCGGGCCCTGCTTTCTTTTGATTTCCGGGAGGCTGCCCTGGCAGATATCGGACGACGGGTTACCCGGCTGACGGGAACGAATGTGATTGTGCCTCAGTCTATCTATACTTTCCGGGTTTCCTCTTATTTGGAAAACTTACCTTTACCGGAAGCCCTGGAAGCTTTGGCTTCCGCCAACGGCCTGGTGATAAACAGAGGGGAGGGAGGGGTGTGGGGATTTGAAATGCCGGGAGGACACGAAACTACAGCGGCTACGCTTGGAACCGGTTTCCGGAGACGTTTGTTTCCGGCTGATCATCTCTCTGTGGATAGTTTAAGACGCGTAAGTGCACACATTACTTCCGGAAAACTGGAAGATATTCTGGCAGAGACCTGTGAGCTGCTTGGGGAAGATTATTTCTTTGCCGCTCCGGTAAAAGGGCAGACTTCCATATATGTAAAAGATATCGACAGCCGGACTTTTTTTGATGTGATTTTGGGGGGCACGGGAGTTAGTTGCGGGGAGTACGATGGGGTATTTGTATTTGGAGATAAAGGGAAGGAGGGGGCAATGGTAACAACCCGGGTTATGCCTTTGCGTTTCCGCGCTGCTGCTGCCTTACCGGAATTGATTCCCGAGGCTTTGAAAAAAGAGGTACAAGTACAACTCTTTCCGGATCTGAATAGCTTGATTGTCAGTGGAGAAAGCCGGAAAGTTTCGGCAATATGCCGCTTCCTGGAGACTGTAGACAAACGGATTCCCTTGATTACAATCGACGTGATTATTGCCGACGTGACAAAGAGTACTATACGGGAAGCCGGTATAGAGGCCGGGTTGGGAAATGCTCCGTCTGCTACTTCCGGAACACTTTCAGCCGGAATCGATATGAAATTAAATGCAGCCTCCATTAATAAATTGATTAACAGCTTCAATGGTTTTGGTTCCATTAATCTCGGAAGGGTTACTCCGGATTTTTATATGAATCTGAAATTTCTGGAAGAGGCCGGAGATATTGAATTGCGGTCTACGCCTAAGCTTTCTACTTTGAATGGACATGAGGCGACTTTGAAAAGCGGAGAGACACGCCATTATAAAGAGGTCGCCAGTAATATTATTGGTACCCAGAATCCTATTCAGAGCGATTCTTATACCTGGAAGAGTATAGATGCTAATTTGAGTCTACGGATAGTGCCTTATGTCGGGCAGGATAATAATATAACACTGGAAGTGGAGATTGAGCAGAGTGAATTCACCGGGAAGGAAGAAAAAGATGCACCACCTACTACGGCTACCCGGAGTTTTAAGTCCCTGATCCGGGTGAAAGACGGTGAAATGGTATTGCTGGGAGGAATTGAACGGAACAGCCGGGAACGGACTAGCCGGGGTTTGCCTTTTATCAGCCGTATTCCGGTATTGAAATGGTTGTTCGGATCTACCAAAAATAATAAGGTCAGTCAGAAACTGAATATTTTTATTAAGCCTACTGTGCTTTAGCGGGAAAAAGTATGTTTTGGAAATTCAATAATTGGAATCAAAAATGAAATTACCTGAAATATTAATTGGGAAAGTGCAGGTTGTCCGGGCCTGGGCAGGACCTGCAGAGGATTTACAGACTACTTTGTTCGTTTGGAAGAAAGGGAAATATATACCTGTGGAAACAGGGCGGATCCGGACAGATTGGCCTTTGTTTATTTTGGTTAGCGGAGAGGGGATACTTAAAAAGGAATACCGGACAGAAGAAGAGGGAATGCGCCGGATTACCGAAAATCCGGATTTGTTATATGAACGGGAAGACCTGGAAGAGGACCGGGTTGTCCTGAAATTTATGCGGAGAGAAAAGCTGGATCATTTTTTACAGGCACAGCAGGGAGTAAGGGTGGATGGAATACGTTTTTTTGAAGGGAAAGAAACAGACTTTCTCTCTTCTGCCTCTGGATTTTCAGCTACAGTAAAGGCTTTACGGGAACAGGAATTGAGCCTGAAACGGTTGTTTCAACCGGATGAAGGCGGGCAACGCTTGGCAAACCGGATGTTCCGGCGTTTGAAATTACCCGTTTTAGGAATCTGCCTGGGGTTATTGATGCTGAATTTTTTCGTTGCTTCCGGGTTGGAAGAACATTGCCGGGAATTACAACAGTTATTGACTGAACGGCAACAATTGCAAAGAGGCAGGAATCAGGAGTCCGAACGCATGCGGGAATTAACGGGAAAAATCCGGGAAAGGGGAATGGAGGGATGCGCGATATTGTTCGACCGTTTGGCGCATTGTGTTCCGGAAGCGGTGAATTTATCCGCTTTGACCCTGGCCCCCCTTACGGAAAAAATGGAAAATGGTAAGTTACCGCTGACAGATTCAGACATTATACTTCTGAAAGGAGAGACATTTCAGCCGGTGCAGATTAATCAGTTGTGTAAACAGTTGTCCAGGGAATCTTTTTGTAAGGAAGTAAAGCTTACCCGGATGAGCCGGGTAAAAGACAGTAAAACATACCGGTTTGAAATGGAAGTGGAACTGAAAAGAAGAGGGAATGGATAAAAAATATACGGGAATATTAAAATTAGGAGTCTTGCTTTTGGTTATGCCTCTGGTGGTGTGGGGATGGGGACTTCGCAGGACAGTGGATTTATGGGGTAATTATACTTCTGTGAAAAAACGGTTAGAGCAAATTCCCGCAAAAGGTTTGATACGGCAATCGACGGATTGGACTGATACTTCTCAGGACTTGTTATTACCGGACGGACGTTTACTGGAGGTAATGGCTGCAGATTTCCGGAAAAGGAAGATTGTAGTTATCGGGTTTACTCCTTTTCTGGCACAGGAAGAAAGCGGTTTTGCATTGTATACGGGAGAATTGCTGTTATCAGGAAGCTATATCCCTTTGGTGCGTTCGGTTTATGAAATGGAAAAGCGGTATTCTGCCGTGAAAATTATCTCCGCAGATTTTCAGTTGTATCGGGAAAATCAGAAAGATCCTCCCCAGTTGCGGTTGCGGTTGATTGTCATGCAATTGGGGAAAAAGAGTAAATAAAAGCTGGGATTTAAAAAGGAAACATATAAACACATGAAAAAGAAATGCTTGTTATTGATTTGTCTGGGAATCTGTGCCTGTGAGGATATTTTTGAGAAAAATATCAGTTGCAGGCAGGTAGAGGTGATAGCTCCTCCTTCCGGTTTGGTGACAACCCGGACTTCCCTCACTTTTGTATGGAACCCGATGAAAGGAGCATCGGATTACAGACTGATTGTTGTCTCTCCAGCTTTTAAATGGATTGAAAGTTACCTGCTCGATACGGTAGTGGAAACTTGCCGTTTTTCACTGGATTTACCGGAAGGGGAATACGAATGGACGGTCAGGGGACTTAATTCCGCTTATGAATCCCTGGATACCCTTTCATTTTTCAGCATTATTCCGCCGGGGGAGGGAGGGACAGAGCCATGAAAAATAAGAAGTTTACTTTGTTTTTGATTTTTGTTGCACTGATCGTATGGGGGATAATCATCTGGCGTTTGCTGCTCCCTATGCGAGCGCCGGCTGAAGGAAAGGAAGGTTTTGTTCCGGCTGTACACCTGCAGCTCAGTAGTGCAGACAGCCTTCTGGCAGATTATCCTGATCCTTTTTTGGGGAAACGGTTTACGGAACAAGAAGAAAAACCGGAACAAAAGGTAAAGCCCGCAGTCTTTTTTAAAGATCCGCAGTCCTCCCCTCCTGCAGAATTCCCGCCGTTTTTATTCCGGGGACGGCTTCGTCAGGGTAAAAGGGAATTTGTTTTGCTGGAAAGGACTGGTTGTCAGTATATCGTGGCTGTCGGAGCACGGATTGAAGGTTACCGGGTGAAAAAAAGTACTGACGATTCGGTGGTATTGTCGAAGAAACAGGAGAGCTATGTTTTATATAAATAAAAAATTACCCCCTTTATCTGTTGAGAGGAATGGTTGCGGGAAAACAGTCAGGGCCTCTGTCTTGGCTTCCGTATTGGTGGTAGCAGTACTGATGTTGTTGGTCATCAGTGGTCTGATACTGGTAAAAGACCATTACGACTCTGGCTTTTACCGCCTGCGGGAGCAGAAGCAGTGGCAAATGTGGCTGGATTCCGGTTTTTTGCTTTACTGCCGGGATACTGTCGGAATGTTGAGAGATACGGCGGGTTATATACTTTTTCCGGAAGATAAGCGTTCCCGGATCCGGGTGGAAACGTTTCCCTGGGGTTTGTATGAGACCGTTACGGTTACTGCCGGCCGGACTTCTTCTGTACGTTTATTGGGAAGGACTCAGGTTGGCCGTCAGCCGGTTCTGTTGTATGCTTGCGATCGGGGAGGGATTTTTTCTTTGGCCGGTCGTACACAGATCAGAGGAAAGGCTTGCCTGCCTGCTGGAGGCGTTAGCTATACGGCTGTACATGCTGAATTCTTTGACGGTATTCCTTTACCCGTTTCCTGTATCAGCCGGAGCGGGACAGCTTTACCTCCCCCGGGGAAGGAGGTAAGGCAGAGGATAGAAGATTATTGCTGTCTGAAGGAAGGAACAGTTTATTCAGCCCCTCTCCCGGAAGTGTGGAAACAGCCTTTCCGGGAAACGACCCTCATTTTTCCGGTGGGAGGCGTGGTGAAGGGAAAATATAGCGGGAAACTGATTTTATATAGTGAAACACCGGTATATCTGGGAGAAGAATGCCAATTGGAATCTGTGCTGCTGATAGCCCCTTCAGTTGTGATCGGATCCGGTTTCCGGGGTTCCCTTCAGGTGTTTGCACGCGATACGGTGGTGGTTAAAGAAAAAGCGCAACTCGAATATCCTTCCGGGATTTATTTATTGCCGCTTAATCCACAAAGGAGGGTCGAGATCCGGGATGAGGCAGTGGTGAACGGGTATGTGATTGTAGACGGAACAAGCGGGGAGGTGCAAAAAAGAGAACTTAATTACAGGCAGTTCCTTTCTGCCAGGGTAAGAGGATTGGTATATGTAGATGGGATCGCACAGGTACAGGGCATTATTTCCGGTGCTTTGTATGTAAGAGACAGCTATTATTTTTCTGAAAGCGGGTATTATTCCGGATTGTTGTACAATGCTGTGCTTATAGAAAATCCGGATATGGTATGGCCTTATTGGCTGGAAGGTAATTCAGAAAGGAGGATCATCCGATGGCTCGAATAAAAAGGAATGCTAAAGCAACTTCTTTGGCAGAGACGATAGTGGCAGCCCTTATCCTGCTGGTTACTTTTATGATAACTATGGAAACTTTGAGCCAGCTGATGGTCAGAGAGGGAAACGGGAAAGGCTGTATGGACAGCATAGTTGCTCTGCAGCAATGTCGTCAGGAAAGTCTGAGTGCTTTTTCCCCGGATCAGCCGGAAAGTCAGGAATATGAATGGGGAGAATTGCAGGTGAGTGTGACACCTTATGCTTATGGGTTGTATCAAGTGACTTTAAAGGTAAAACTCCGGGAAGGTGGACGAGAAATTGGATTTACTTATCTCAAAGAAGAATGAAAGCAAGAAAAAAATCAAAGAGAGAGCTGAAAGCAATGACCTTACCGGAGTTGATGATCGTCCTGATCGTGGGAGGAATGCTGTTTATTGCCCTTTTTGAAGGCTGGAACACGGTCAGATGGTGCAGTATCGATTTATGGAAAAAATGGGAAAAAGGATCTTTAACTTTTTCCGGAATTGAAAGGCTGGAAACTTTGTTTGTTATTTCCGACAGTATCCTCCCTGTAGGTCAGGCGGTTGTTTTTTTACGCGGAGATACTGTCTTGGGGAGGCTGGAATGCTCCCGGCAACTGTTGATTTTCGAATGGGACGGCCGGGAGGAAAAAGGAAAGGATACTTTATTAAGGGGAGTACAGGCTGTGGTACCTGTAATTTCCATTGCCGGCAGAAGCCGTCAGGACAGCCTTTATGTCACTTTAAAAAACGAAAATAAATCCTGGTATCTGGGATTTGGCAAACGGCCGCTGGAAGAAGAAGAACGGGTAAGGCGGTTTGAACTTTTAGAAACGAAACATTAACTATTTCGGAAACGGTGCTTTTTCCGGAAGGATAAAATAAGCGGTAATGAAAGATTTAAAATGGAAAGATGTTAAAAAAGAAACCTTTTTTTCGGAACTGGCTTCCCTTTTGGCTTCAGGATTGGATTTCAGCCGTTCTTTCCGCCTGTTGACAGAAGGGGAAACGAATAAGAACATAAAATCCCTATTGGAAACGATTCATCGTTCTGTGGTGGAGGGAAGCGCCCTCTGGCAAAGCCTGGCCCGGAATGCTCATTTTACCCCCTTGGATTATGGGGTGGTACGCATTGGAGAGGAAACCGGGCAGTTGAGCCGTTCGCTTTCGTTTTTATCGGAATATTACCGGAAACGGATCGCCCGCCGCCGGATGATTTCAGGGGCTGTCAGTTATCCCCTTATTGTATTGGCAACGGCCGTTATTGTGTTGGTATTTATGATACTTATGGTCGTACCGATGTTTGAGCAGGTTTATGCCCGTATGGGAGGAGACTTGCCGGCTATGACCCGGTATATGATTGCTTTTTCCCAGGATTTTCCGTATTGGCTGGGTGGTATAGGAACAGGATTGCTTTGCTGTATTTTATTTTTCCGTTTTTATGGGAAGCGCCCTACTGTACAACGTTTTTCGGCGGCCTTGTTGCTTCGGATTCCTCTTGTAGGAAGCCTTATCCGCCGGAATTGCCAGGCCCGTTTTTGTAGTTTACTATGGCTGCTGTATACTTCCGGCGTACCACTCTTGCGGAGTATCAGTCTGTTGGATGGAATTATCTCTTTTTATCCTTACCGGATGTCTTTCGCTTCTGTCTGTGAAGGGTTGCGGAAAGGAGATTTGTTCGCTGACTGTCTGGGACGATATCCTTCCCTCTATGACAGAAAGCTGGTTACGCTATTACAAGTCGGGGAAGAAACCAATCGTTTGGGAGAAATGCTGGCCCGGGAAGGAGAGGAACTGAGCCAGCAGCTCGAACACGACCTCAAGCAAGCCGGGAATTTGCTGGAGCCTTTACTTGTATTGGGAGTTGGGGCATTGGTCGCCTTGGTATTAATATCTATGTATTTACCGATGTTTAAGCTTGGTACAACAATTCACTGAGTTTTAACCTTAAATGTTTTTGCCTATGAGAACAGAAAATTGAACATTCGGATCCGGACCTGCCGGAAAATGCAGGGAGCAGCTTTATAAAATTTTTAATTTAAAATTTTGCATGATGAAAAGAATAGCAATCTTCAACTTTAATCTAAAGACAATAGGGGTACTTTGGGGATTAGTAGGGCTGGGGTTGTCCGGATATGCGCAATCGGAAGAGACGACTGCCCGTCCTTCTGCGGACGTATGGGAATTTGTCAAATACGGAAGTATACCTGTAAATTTATATTCCGGTACGGTGAATCTGACGATACCGCTCTATCAGTACAAGGATAAGGATTTTAACATTCCGGTTTCTTTGGGGTATGCTTCAAACGGTTGTTTACCCAACCGCTTGCAGGGAAGTTTGAGTCCCGGCTGGTATCTGACGGGAGGCGGATGTATTACCAGGCAGATCCGGGGTGTCCCGGATGAAGAAGACGGCGTACTGCGCAGAAGGTATACGGAATATTTTCGGGTGAGTACGGACGAAAGTACGGCGGATTTGTTTCAGTTTTATCCCGGACAAGGTTGTATAAATACTTATTCCCTTTACCTTTCTCCCTCTTCTTCCTTGTCTGCTACAGGGTATGACCCTCTACCGGATATTTTTTATTTTAACTTTATGGGGTATAGCGGATCGTTTCAACTGGGACGAAAGAACCAGATACATGTATATAATAGCAATGTACCGGCAGGAGAAATTAAAATAAATATCAAACCGGGAGAAGAATATAGTGATATGAGTGCTTTCTCGGTTACGACCGGGGACGGTATGGTTTATTATTTCGGAGAATATCAGGATGAAAATGACGTTGCTACCCGGGAATATACTGAAATATTGAGGCGGTCAGACAGTCGTACGGAAAGTCAGACTACTTCCTGGATGCTTACCCGGGTTGTAGCTCCTGACGGAAGAGAAATAAAGTTTAAATACCGGGAGGGAAGAATACAGATGGATCCGATTCTGACGGCTAATGTGGAACAGAATAGGGTAAGTAACCCGATGAATCAAATGAATTGGAATGCTTCTTACAGGACGGTATCGGGAAGCAATGAGTTTTTCTTTGAAACAGCCCGTGTGTTTCCTCTGATACTGGAAGAAATGGTGGTCGATAATCAATTGCAGATCAAATATTTCCACTCGGATCATCCCAGTGATTATTGTCTGGATTCTTTAAAAGTCACACATTTGAAAACCGGCCGGGAATTGAAAAAATGCCGTTTTTCTTATCTCTGGAAAGGAAGTATGTCCCGTTTTCTGCAGAATGTAGAAATTTCCGGAGAAGGAAATTATCAGATGGAATATTATAACCAGGATCAGACACCTCCTTACCGTAGCCTGAGTGTTGATCATTGGGGATTTTATAACGGTAAGTCCGGTGCTTCGTTTACCTTTTTGCCGCAAGTAAGCGTAAACGCTGATTTTGAAGAGACAATTACCGGAACGAGCCGGAATCCGGATGCAGCTTATGGAGTATTCGGGATGCTGAAAAAGATTACCTATCCGACAGGCGGCTATTCCGAATTCGATTATCAAGGCAATGATTATGCCCGGGCTATCCGCCGGGACAAGTCGTCTCTTTTTCTGCCTTATCTCAAGCCGGAAAATGCTACTCAACCAGCCGGAGGCGTACGGGTGTGGAAAATCCGGGATGTCACCCCTGAAGGACAGACAATCAGCCGGGAATTCACTTACCGGAACGAAAATAATTTGAGTAGCGGTATTTTATTAAAATATCCCCGCTATTATGTACATTATAAGGGAATGAGTACGGACGGAAATTATTATTACTTGCGGGAATGTTCCAGTTATTCTTCTTTACACAATAGTGTTTATACTCTGGATGAAGGACATTTGGGATATAGCCGGGTAATTGAAAAAAGAGAAGACAATTCTACTATTGAATATGTATATAGCGATTATGTCACTTGTCCGGACGATGAAACCGGTATTGTAAATAACGGAAATGGAGCTTATCAGATCGAGTCTTCATTGCGTACTTATGTCAGCAATTTGTATAGCAGCTTAAACTCCCGACACAGGGACCGTGGAAAATTACTTTGCAAAAAAATGAAGGATAGCGAAGGAAAATTGGTTTATCAGGAAAAATATATATATGATACCCGGGCGCTTCCTTATTTTGAGGATATCAATCTCTGCGGAGATGTTTTCCGTAAAACCCGGATTTATACAGCCGATCATCTTTTGAACCAAGTAGTGAAAACCAATTATTACGGAAACGATTCGGTCGTATCTGCTACTACATATGCCTATAATGTTTTAGGGGAAAAAATTGCTACCGAGACTCAGGATAGCCGCGGTATGGTTTACAAAGAGCAAACCCAGTATGTAAATGATATTGCTGCAGGGAACCGGACAAGCGTAGAGACGGTAATGATCGACCGGAATATTTTGGCTTCCCCCTTAAAAACTGAAAGACGCTTCCGGAACGCAAACGGGACAGAAAAACTTTTCGGAGGAGAACAAACGGAATTTGGCTTATTCAATAATCTGATATTGCCGTCTGCTGTCCGGAAAGCCAGATTTGACCAACCTATATCCGCCTCTCTTTTTCAGCCTTCCCTTTATACAGACACGGAATTGACGTATGATTTATACGATAAACAGGGGAATATTCTGCAGACTACTGATAAGGAAAGAAAAAAGACGGTTTATATCTGGGGTTATGGTGGATTATACCTGATCGGAAAAGTAGAAAACGCCAGCCTGACAAATGTTAAGAAGATTTCAGGATTGTCTACGCTCGAAAAGACTCCTTTAACCGGAACCCTTTCAAACCTTCAGGAAATGGAACTCCGGAAACTGGCGGGGACTTTAGTCACCACTTACGACTATCTGCCTTATGTCGGGATAATCTCGGTTACAGATCCCGCCGGCATAAAAGTGCAGTACCAATACGATAGTTACGGACGCTTGAAAAATGTGACCGATGGACAAGGCTATCTGAAAGAGAACTACGAATACCATGTCCAACAATAAACAGATGTGCCATGAAAAAATTGATTATTCTTATATTCTTATTTTGTTGCAGGGTCGGAATTGTATATTCCGATTCGGTAATTTTTTTGGGAGAATTTTATCTGGTGTTTCCGTCTGCCCATACTTCTGCTTTTGAGCCCAAGGTACCGGTCGGATTCGACGAAACGTTTGTTTCTTTTAAAATTGGGGCTTATTCGGCTTATACGGTTGTGGAAGACAAGGAGGAAATTGTTGATACTTGTGTTGCTGTGGAAGATACCCTTTTGTTATTACCCGAAATAACAGATTTGACAACGAATGTTCAGGCCAGGTTACTTTCGGATCCCATTCCGGTAGAACCGGTCGATCCTATAGAACCGGAAAAACTGATTCGTTTTGAGTTTGTCCGTTTTGAGGATAGCGGTGGGCAAATTAACTCTATTTCTTGTCATTACGGTCCCAGTCATGTCAGTTTTAAACCGAATTATACGAACGCCATTATCGAGGGGAAAGTGGTGATTCACTATAATACGGTTTATCTGAATGAAAACGGACAGATACACTCAGATGGGAGTTATACGGAGAGACGCTGTGAACGGACGATGAAATTCTTTTATTCCCAGCAACCTTATGTTGCTTTAGAAGCGGGAACGATACCTGCGGTTCAGTATTTTTCAGAGGGGGCTTCTTCCTGTAAGTTGGAGGGATGTGAGGCAAAAGGAGGAAGAGGAAGTTATTATTATACCTGGCAGCAATATACTTCTGGAGGCTGGAAAAGTATAGGGAATGCCTATAAAAAAGATTATACTGTCAATACACCTGCTGAAAATATGTATTTCCGGAGAATGGTCAGTAGCGGGACGCAGACCGCTTATAGTAATGTCTGTATCCTGAAAAAGGATGTTTTCGGAAACCGGAATTATATTCTGAAAACGACGGCCTTAAAGAATGAAAGTACTGATCCGGAAGATTATTATCGTTCTACTATTACCTATTACGACGGACTGGGACGGAAAGCTCAGGAAATCGGGATAGAGGCTGCACCGGACGGCAGCGATTTAATAATGCCTGTCTATTATGATGAATTAGGCAGAGAAGATGCCAGAACGTATTTGCCTTATGCTCTTGCCGCTAATAAGGGGAGATACGATCCGGAAGCTTTAGGGCATCAGTCTTCTTTTTATGCTGCTTTATATCCGGGCGAAGGAGCATATACCTATGCAGAAAAAAAGTATGAAGCTTCACCTTTAGAGCGGGTCTTATATTCTTATAATACAGGAAAAATTTTCCGGGAAAAAGATAAAAAAACAATTTATCGTTATGCTACGAATGCGGCGAATGAAGTTTTTCGGTTTATGGTAAATAACGACGGAAGCTTTAAAGTGGAAGGATATTATCCGGCACATTCTCTGCATAAAACTGTAATAACAGACGCAGACGGCCGCACCTCGGAAAGCTTTACGGATATTTCAGGTAAGGTTGTATTGCTGCGGCAAATAGGAGAAGGAAGGGATAAAGCGGATACTTATTCTGTATTCGATGATCAGGGAAGGGTGGCAGCCGTTATTTCTCCGGAGGGTTCTGCCTTGCTGAGCAGCGGGCTGACCGTGGGCCGGACCCATATCATAGCTACTCAGTATAGTTATCTTTATACTTACGATAAATACGACCGCCTGATCGGAAGAAAATTACCCGGAATGTCAGAAGAGTATTCTGTTTATGATAAAGGGAACCGGGTAGTAATGTGGCAGAACGGAAACTTAAGGGCTTCCAACCGTTGGAAATTGAACCGCTATGATGTTTTGGGGCGGTTGACAGAAGTGAAGCTGATTTCCCATACTTCTGCCCGTTCTGCTTTACAGAATCTTTTCGATACGGGAAATACAAATTCTCTCTACCTGACAAGCGGGATTTTATTGCAAGAATGTGCTTACGACAGTTATCGTCTGTTGTCTCCCACTCTCTTTGCCCTGGACGATTCTTCTGTGCCTTTGTTGCCGGACAAGGTACCTATTGTTGAAAAGAAAAATTCCAAGAGTCTTACTGCCCCAAAAGGATTGTTAACCTGGGAAAAACTGGCGATTATGGAGAATGATAATACCGTTTCCCATTATATAGAAAAAGCATATACTTACGATAAAGAAGGACGGATCCTGGAAGTCAAGGAGAAAAATCCGGAAGAGTTAACAAGTACTCTTTCCAAAGCATATGATTTCGTCGGAAATGAAATTCAGGTGCAGGAACAATCTGCTGTGGAAACTTCTGTTACTTCAACTTTAATGACTACAAATACCTATGATCGTCAGGGAAGACTGTTAAGTGCAGAGACGGTTCTGAACGGGGAGGGGAAAGGGCAGCTAGAGTATCAGTACGATCGTCTGGGGCAGCTTTCAAAACGGGTTTACGGACAGACAGCCTGTACTGAATCGTTTACGTATACCCTTCAGGGTTGGCTGGACAGCCGGATCTCAGCTTCTTTTTCCATGTACCTCCGTTACGGACAGCCTTTGAAAAGCGGTTCGACGGCTGCTTATACCGGAAATATCAGCGAATGGGAATGGACACAGGGAAGTGGAAATTCTTTTACTTATGCCATAGATTATGATGTTTACGGACGCTTTAAAGGGGCTCGTTCCTTCAGCGGTAATACGTTGGATAACCGGAATACAGAACAAGAGATTACTTATGATTTAAATGGAAATATAAAGACGTTACGGCGGACCGGCACGACAGCTGCTGTCGTAGATAACTTGGTGTATACTTATACCGGAAATCAATTGACGGCGCTTGCCGAAAATGCTGCGCCGGTTTCCGGAGATATTTATGCAAGGGGAAATGAGGTGGCAGGAGCGTATACGTATGATGCAGACGGAAATTTGCAGACAGATACGCGGCAGGGCTTGAATTATCAATATAATTATTTAAATTTGTTGAGACAGGTCACTTCTGCCAATAATTTAAAAGCTACGTATCGCTATGCTTATAATGGCAATAAAGTAGGCGTAAAGGGTGCAGACGGCCGGGGATGGGATTACCGGGGAAGTTTTGTATATACCCGTAATGGAAGTTCTTTGACACTGGAAAGTGCCCTTTTCGGAGGTGGCCGTATCGTTTCAGGTACAAATGGATACGAGGTTTATTATTATCTGACAGATCATTTAGGGAGCGTACGTGCTGTAGTCGACGCTGACGGGAAGGTCCGGGAGCGTAATGATTACTACCTTTTCGGAACCCGTCAGCTGAAAGAAAATTATCCTCAACTGACTGTAAACCGGGAGAAATTCAGTGGTAAGGAATGTCAGACAGTAGGCAATCTGGGATTGTTGGATTATGGAGCGAGGATGTACGATGCCTCTTTGGGAAAATGGATGACTGTTGATCCGATGGCGGAGAAAAATTATGCTTTGACCCCTTACCATTATTGCGGAAATAATCCCGTCACCCGGGTCGATGCAGACGGTATGCTGGACGATTGGTATGCTTCGGGTAGTGGAGCCCTTCTCTGGCTGGATCGTCAGGATAAACAAGTGGTTCTTAACGGAGAGACCTTTTCAAATATCGGGACTTCTGTTTCTGTCGGTCAGATAGATGGTTCTTACATAAATTACTATCAGAATGTACCCATTTCGATCTCTAACGTACCGAAAAGTGCCAGTTTCAGAGTTTTGAATGATCCTTCTTTGTCCGCTCAGTTATTGAACAGGCGAAGCCCTCTTTCTCTTAAGAGTCAGGTAGGACTAATGCAATCTTTGGTCAATAAAGGCCGCGAGGATTTTATTCGTCATCCGGTCACTCAAGGAGTTATGAATGCTGCTGTTTTTTTGACTACCGGTGGAATTGAAGGAATAGTTGCTCTGGGAAATATTGGTAAATTTTTTGTCAAACCAGCTGCTTCCCAACTTACACGCGTATTCTGGTCGGGAGGTGTTCTAGAAGAAGCAATGAATTTTGCCAAAGCAAATGGTATGACTACTTTAGAGATGACACGTGCGGGGCGAAATCTAAGCGAATTGACCAAAAATATGTCTTGGGAAGAAGCTAAGCCCCTTTGGGAACGTTTGTCAGCCACCTACGCGAAAGGAGCGAAAGGACCAGTCCATGTGTTCCAAAATGCCAAAAATGGAATAAGTATAGAGAGTGTTTGGAGTACTGTAGAGTATCCTATTTTAAATGGGAAAAATCCAATTATTTATCATAATGTTATACCTAAATGATTACACAAAAAAAGTTAGAAATTTATAATTCATTCCATGGTGATGTCGATACATGGTGTCGGATGACGATGGGAACTGATTCTTCTTACGAAATGAAAAGAGAAGATTGGTATTTAATTGAAAATTTGCTTCAAGAACTTTCTTTGATGAAGAAAGGAGTCGTTTCTAAAGAATATGAGATAAAAATCCGAAAAGAATTAAAAGATAATTGCGATTCAGATGAAACAATCCGTCAATTGGTGAAATTGGTAAATTGAGTTTCTAAATAAGAGAGGCTGTTGATTATATATATCAAGATTTATGATAAAATTTTGTAAAAAAATAAAGATAGCCTCTCTATTTTTCAATATTAAAAAAAATTCTCAATTTAAATAATTTTATTTTTTTATCTTTATTGTCAGTTAATTAACAAAATATATTATAAATATTATTAGTATATCATTATATGATAATAAAGTAAATAGAATTGTATTAAAAGAATATTTCAAAATGTAAATGTAAAGTTTTGTATTTTCATATTATAATTTATGAAAATTAACTTACATAATATGAGAAAATGTTTATTTAATACATTTGATTTGAGAAGTTACAGAAAAAGTGAAGTCTGGAAATTGTTCAAAAAAAAATGGAAAAAGTTTTGCTTCCCTGCTTTGGCATTATTTAAAAAGAGGAAGATTACAAAAGAGTTAAAAAAAAGAGATTCAGAAGTAATGCTGATTTTTTTCCGTAAGTTATTAAATATTTTGATTTTTTATAAAGGTTCTAAAGAGGAATGTTTTCGGAAAGTTTATGTTTTAATGGAACAAAATCTGGTTTCAGATGCGGGCCGGAAATTGTGGTGTGATTTAATCAATTATTGCTATTATGGGATTGTGGACGAGATTCGCAGGTGTCATTCGGATCTAAGAGAGGAAGATATCGAATTTGTCTGTTTTGTTGGAGTCGGTTTTACAGTAGAGGAGTTGAGTTTTATTTACGAATTGTCGAACAAAGGTTCTGTTTACACTAAATCCTATCGGATCCGGAAACAAATGGGCCTGACTTGTTCCCTTGACATTTATATTCGAAAAAAAATAGAGTACCTGAAAAACAGTGACAAGGGGACGGTTCTTTTGTCACCATTTCATTTATTTAATTTGAGCCGGAAGTTTTGAATTTTTCTATTTATACAATAAATGGCAAGCTACTGTTGAGGAAAGTACAGAATTTTCCATAACGTAAGCCAGAAGCGATTTATTCGAAATAAATCCGAGCTATAATAAGTATAGGTTCGTTTTATGTAAAGTTTGGCTTGTATAGAAGTAGGAGGTTAATTGGGATTTGCAATGGTGACAAAAGAACCGTCCCCTTGTCACCATTTCTTGCTTTAGTGGTTGGCGCGGGCGGCTATGATAATAGAAAAGTCCTCGGCTTTCAGAGAAGCTCCGCCGATAAGGCCTCCGTCTACGTCCGGATTGGCGAACAGTTCGTCGGCATTTTTGGCATTACAGCTTCCTCCGTAAAGGATAGAGGTGTTTTCTGCTATTTCTTTGCCGTATTTTTCCGTCAGTACATTGCGGATAAAAGCATGCATTTCCTGTGCCTGGGCAGAAGTGGCTGTTTTTCCAGTTCCGATAGCCCAAACCGGTTCATAGGCCAAAATGATGTGGGAAAATTCCTCAGGAGAAAGCTGGAAAAGTCCGTTTATCAATTGGGATTTTACCACTTCAAAATGTTTTCCGGCTTCCCGTTCGGCCAATACTTCTCCTATACAGAAGATAACGTCCAGTTGATTGTTTAATGCCTGTGCTACTTTTTTTACCAGAACGGCATCGGTTTCTCCGTAATAACTTCTTCTTTCGGAATGCCCCAGTATGACATAAGTACTGTCAGTGGAAGCTATCATGGCAGCGGACACTTCGCCTGTATAAGCTCCGGAAGCTTCTGTGGCACAATTTTGAGCAGAAACGGATACAATTGCAGGATCGATGACCTTGTTTACTTCAGCCAAATGGATAAAAGGGGGAGCAAGGATGACTTTTATGTGCGGAACGTTTAAAGCCTTTACTTTTTCATTTACTTCTTTAGCTAACTGAATACCTTCAGGAAGCGTTTTATTCATTTTCCAGTTACCTGCTACAATTTTTTTTCTCATGTCAGTGATTTATTATTAAAGTTTACAGAATTTCGTCGTTTATCTTCCTCCCTTTTTATACTTCTTCAAGGTGTAGAAAGTTAGAAGGAACAGGAATAATAAGGCGAGGGAATAGAGAACGTAACGGTTGGTAATCCGCTGTTGTTCTGTCAGGCAATAAGCGAGGGGATCTTTCCCTGCGAGCTTGTCTACGGAAGGAATATCTCGGTATCCCCATTTATCGATAATTGTGCCTTTTTTCAATAAGAGAAGCCCTGGATTCGAGCGGATTATAGTCTTTAATTGTATTTCGTCCGTCGTGCAAAAATCAAAATGCAAGGGGTGGCCTGACTGAAGCTGCCGGATTTCTTCCGGATCGGATGCAGTCAATCCGTAAAACCGGTACCCTTTGGCCCGGGCATAATCAGCCAGTTCGTTGAGCCGATCCAAAGCAGAGGGGGCAATTTTGTCTATCTGATAAGATACGGCTAAAAAAGTATAATTGTCGTCCTGTAACACTTCTTCCGTAATGTCTCCCCATTCGGGATGTTCAATTACAAAATCGTGTATGGGAGTCTGATAGCCTTTTTGAATCAATTTTTGTTCTGAACTGTGGAATTCCCAATTTAGGGTATCTTGCCAAGGATAATTCTGTTCGTCGAATTCCTGTAGTTCCCCTGTATTTTTATTCCGGTATTTTAACAAAATCCGGTATTGATCGTGGGGAGCATCTGCCGGTATGTCCATACTTTCCGGGATATTGGTCCCGATGGCATAGGGGCGGAAATCGATAATCGGTAAGTGGCGGTAGCTGTAGCCTTCCACACAGCCTATAAAAATAACAGATCCGAGGAACAGCACTGTTTGTTCGAGAAAATTATATATGGGTTTAAAATGCTTCCTCCGGCGGAATACCAGATAAGCCATAAATAAGAGAATAATATTTTTCCAGAATGTCTGCCAATTACTCAGTGTGATGGCGTCCCCAAAACAGCCGCAATCGGTCACCGGATTCCGCACGGCCAGAATAAGGGTGATAAAGGTGAATATCAGCATAAACAACCAGGCTCCCCAAGCCCCCCATTTGGTTTTAATATTCAGGAGAAGACAAATTCCGATCACAAACTCCAATCCCGACAAAAGGAAAGAAAAAAACAGGGCAGTAGCATTGAGTCCTCCTATTCCGAAAGCATTGAAATAATCGATAAATTTATATTCGGAACCCAACGGATCAATCCCTTTTACAAAGCCTGAAAAGATGAATACCAACCCTAAAAGTATCCGGAAAAGATTTGCAATAAATTTCATAAGTGTATCATTTTGCTGTTATGTAGTGTGTTATTCTGGGTACGGGTACACTTACCTCTTTGAGTGAACGGTCAGTTGGAGCACTAATACCGGGTAACGCAAGGCATCAACTCCTTACTTCCGGGACTGCCGGCTCTGTTTCTTCTTTTTCCACAAGGAGCCGTATCAATGCGAATACTGCATAATTGATCATATCGTAATAGTTTGCATCTATCCCCTCCGATATCCAGGTATCTCCCTGATGATCTTCGATTTGCTTGGTGCGTTTAATTTTCATCAGAATCAGGTCTGTATAGGAACTGATTCGCATATACCGCCAGGCTTCGTCGTAATCATGATTTTTATCTGCCATTAACTGTTTGGCTTTTTGAAAATAAAGGTCGTACAATTCTGTAATTTTTTCAGCAGGCAGTTCTGTTTCACTTTTTTGTTCCAATTGAATTAACCCCATGAGAGCATAATTGACAATGCCGATAAATTCAGAACTTATCCCTTCGTGTATTTTGGAAATACCTTTTTCTTCAATGCAACGGATGCGGTTGGCTTTGATAAATATCTGGTCGGTCAAGGATGTCGGTCGTAAAATTCGCCAGGCGGTTCCGTAATCGTGCATTTTTTTTATAAAAATGTCACGGCATATCTGGATCACCTTATCGTATTCTTGTGCTGTATTCGCCATAAATTTGTCCCCTTACATTATGAAATGTAAAAAACTCGTTGTTACTTTGAACGTGTAAAATTAATAAATAGAATTGATAATCCTTCATTTTCAATTCTCAAATTTAACAGTACTATGTTGAAATTTCCTTTGTTAGGAGGACATCCCCTCGATTTATCCCGTCCCTGGGTAATGGGTATATTAAACGTGACACCGGATTCTTTTTACGATGGGGGAAAATACGTCAGTGAATTAAAAGTGATCGGGCGTATTCACCAGATTATGGAGGAGGGAGCGGATATAATTGATGTGGGGGCTTATTCTACCCGCCCCGGCGCTGCTTTCGTCGATGAAAAAGAAGAGACGGCCCGTCTGATGCCTGCCGTGGAATTGATTCGGAAATATTATCCGGATACCCTCGTTTCTATCGATACATTCCGGGCTTCTGTAGCAGAAGAAGTCAATACCTGTATGGGACCGGTTATCATAAACGACATTTCCGGAGGAACGATGGATGAGAAAATGTTCGATTTTGTGGCCCGGACCGGTATCCCTTATATCCTGATGCATATACAGGGAACGCCGCAAACAATGCAAAAAAATCCGGTGTACCGGGATGTTGTAGAAGATGTCCGGGATTTTTTTATCAGTCGTATCGGACAATTGAACCGGAAAGGATTCGACAATATTATACTGGACCCGGGGTTCGGGTTCGGGAAGACGATACGGCACAATTTCCAGTTGTTGAACGGAATGTATCAGTACCGGGATTTAGGCTATCCCTTGTTGGTGGGAATTTCCCGGAAGACAACAATATGGAAAACGTTGGGAATTACTCCGGCTGAAGCCTTAAACGGAACGACGGTTCTAAATACAGTTGCTTTGTTAAAAGGAGCGGATATTTTACGGGTACACGATGTCAAAGAGGCTGTGGAAGCTGTGAAACTGATCGGGCAATTGAAAGAATCCTGAGCGGACTATTGTTTACGGATAAACGCTTGTTGCAGAAACAGATTCACCTTTCGCTAATAAACAAAATTGAGGTTACGGAAGGATTATTTTCTCTGAACCAAAGGTTTGGTAAGGAATGAACTGTCAGACGAATTTGAATCGAATACAAAGAGCTGTCCGTTTGAAATATTTTATTTTTCTGTCCGTTTGCAGACTTCCTTAATACGGGGGTGAATCAATTCCCAGAGAACAATGCCGGCGCTGACAGAAATGTTAAATGAATGCTTGGTACCGTATTGGGGAATTTCAATACAGCCTTCTGCTTCGTCTATAATCTCCTGCTGTACGCCTTTCACTTCGTTTCCGAAAATCAGGGCATATTTCTCTTCCGGAGAAAGGGAAAAATTTTCCAGGGAAATGCTGTTTTCCGCTTGTTCTACCGCATAGACTTTATAGCCTTGGGCTTTCAATCCGGCAACGACAGGCAGGGTATCTTTACTGTATTCCCAGTCGACACTATCTTCGGCTCCCAATGCTGTTTTATGGATTTCCCGGTTGGGCGGAGTAGCTGTAATGCCGCATAAGTAAATTTTTTCAATCCGGAAAGCGTCGGAAGTACGGAAGACGGATCCTACATTATTCAGGCTGCGCACATTGTCCAGTAAGAGGACAACGGGCATTTTCGATGCTGATTTAAAAGCGTCCGGGCTTATCCGGTGGAGTTCTTCGTTCTGGCGTTTTTTATACTTCATAAAAAAGATTTTAGACAAGTTCCCCAATTAAAGTTGCTGAAGTACAGTCTTTCACTCTTACCCGGACCAGATCTCCTGTGCAGGTAGTAGTGGAAGGAAACACGATCACTTTATTCTGGCTACTGCGTCCGAACATTTCGTCCGGGCTTTTTTTAGAGGTTCCTTCAACCAATACTTCAAAGGTTTTTCCGATATCTTTCCGGTTGCTTTCGAGCGACCAGCCGATTTGCAGGTCGATGAGTTCCTGAAGCCGGCGCCCTTTGGTTTCTTCGTCGATATTATCCGGCAAACGTTTGGAAGCTACCGTACCGGGGCGTTCGGAATATTTAAACATATAGGCCAAGTCGAATTTCACTTCTTCCATGAGGGAAAGGGTTTCCCGGAAATCGGCTTCACTTTCGTTGTGAAAACCGACAAATACGTCGGTAGAGATTCCGCAATCCGGGATGATTTGCCGGATGGCCGCAATCCGGTTCAGATACCATTCCCGGGTATACTTCCGGTTCATATTTTTTAGTACCGGATTGCTTCCGGATTGTACCGGTAAATGGATTGCTTTACAAATGTTAGGATAACGGGCAATCGTTTCCAGCGTCTGATTACTCATATCTTTGGGATGAGAAGTGGCAAAACGGATACGCATGGAAGGAACTGTGCGGGCTACCAGAGCCAGTAAGGCAGGAAAGTCCACGCTTGTTTTTTCGTCTTTATACCAGTATGAATTGACATTCTGTCCCAGTAGGGTCACTTCTTTGAACCCCCGTTTCTGTAAATCGATTACTTCACCGATAATACTGTGCGGACTGCGGCTGCGTTCGCGTCCCCTTGTATAGGGAACAATACAGTAAGTACAAAAATTATTACATCCGCGCATGATGGACACGAAACCGGAAATAGAGGTTTCATCAATACGCGAAGGACAAATGTCCTTGTAAGTTTCCGTTTCGGAAAGCTGGATATTGATTGCTTTTTCCCCCCGGTTTGCTTTTTCGATCAATAACGGCAAATCCATATAGGCGTCCGGTCCTACTACAATATTGACGTTTTTTTCCTGTTCGAACAGTTTTTCTCCCAGCCGTTCAGCCATACATCCCATTACTCCGATCAGTAAACGGGGATTTTGTTTCCGGATTTCAGAAAATCCCTGTACCCTTCCTCTTACTCTTTGTTCTGCGTTTTCCCGTACCGAACAAGTATTTACCAGAATGATGTCCGCTCTGTTTTTATCTTTGACGTGTTCGAATCCTTTGGCGGTCAGAATGGCTGCTACCACTTCGCTGTCCGCTACATTCATCTGGCAACCGTACGTTTCTATATAGAATTTTTTTCCCATAAAAAAATATTACTTTTGAAGGACAAAAGTAATATTTTCAAAAGGATAAATTTTTAAAAAACGGTAAACTTTCGCAGCTTTTCTATAATTTATCCCTTTTATAAAGCCTATGAGTATTATTTCATTCAGCTGCGGGACCCGGTAACACTTTCTGTTTTAGAATTTCATCCCCACGGATACCTTCGCAATATGATTATTGTATTTGTTATTGATCGGTTCTGCGATAACATCGTATTCCGGATCTTCATCATAATAGCTGTAAAAACGTGTTATATCTTTGGAAAATTTATAAATATAAGCTGCGTCGCAGTAAAATTGACCGAAATTGAGACCGAAGCCACAGGATAAGGTTTGTATTTTATTCAGATCTTTATTGTCTTTATAAGGGCTGGCATAGAATGAATAACCTCCTCTCACACTAACCATGCTGTTTATCCGGTATTCGGCTCCTAACCTGAAATTATGGGTGGAACTCAGATAATCTTTGATCTGGTTATTTACACCGCTGCCGTCGGGTTCGTAATAATCATATCCGTCTGCTCCGTTTTTTAGCCGGGCTGAACTGTAATTTACATATTCGTAATCGAAACTGATAATTGCTTTTTGCTGAATCACTCCGGCAATACTTAAGATGGCTTTCCAGGGAGTTTTTAGATCATAGTCATACTTATAATAAGAAGGACCGCCATAATACTCTGTTTGTCCGTCTACAGGGGTTTTGTATTTAGTATACATCCCTACATCGTAAGTATCGGTCATCGAGTAATAAGTCGGGGTGTGAATCGTCGCTCCCAGCCGTAATTCGGGAATCGGCCGGTAAATAACACCGAATTTAAAGTTGGTTCCCACTCCTGTTGTTTTGAGGTGTTCTTCAAAATTAAAACGTTCCAATTCGTAGGGATTGTCCTGGTCCGGAGTTTCGGAGTATACTGATTTCATTTTATAATAAATATTCTGTAGACCGATCGTTATTCCTAAATAGAGTTTGTCTTTATAGTTTGTACCGAAAGAAAAGGCATATTCTCCCTGATAGCCGTCTTCTTTTATGATTTTTTTCTGGTTGGCACCGATAATGGCAGGTTCGAAATAAGGATTATCCTTGTTTTCGTTATCAGAAAGTATAAAATTGCTTTCAATCCCCAGCCATTGCAGTTCGCTGAAATAATCTGCCAGGTCTGCTGTCGGATTCTGACTGAGAACGTAGGCTATTAAAGCGTTGATGTCCTGTGCCAGATATTGGGAAAAAGAATTGGGGGATTTGGCGATGGCTTGAGTCGTATGCCGGTTAAAGTTATTCATATTGGTATAATTGATCCCGAAATTAATCCCTCTCCAATCAAAATTGGGATTATATAATGAGATAACGACCCCGATATCTCCCATCTGAAAAGAGTTGTCGTGTGCTGTTTGGCCTCCGGCTTTGGTATTCCCGAAATCCGGCGAAAGGGTAATGCTGGCTTCCGATTTCCGGAATACACCTATACCTGCCGGATTTACGTTTAAAGTAGAGATGTCACCACCCAGTGCTCCGAAAGCTCCGCTCATGGCTGCCGAACGGGCGGTACCGAGGGGAAGGGTTCTGGAGAATCTCAATACGTCGGCATCTGTTTGTGCAAATGCGATGCCGGAGGTTAAAAACAAGGCAACTAGTACGTATAACTTTTTCATGGCATGTCGACTGTTTTGTTAAACTTTCGTTATCTTCTTCCTCCTGAACGGGTTGATCTCGAAGGGCTTACGGATGACCTGTTGGTCCCGGTTGAGCGGGAGGGAGAATAAGTTGAGCTGCGTGTAGGCGTTCTTTGATAACTGCTGCTATTTCTCGTTGGAGAAGCAGAACGGTTACTGTTATAACTTGGCCGGTAGTTATTATACGACCGGTTGTATGTCCGGGTTGTACTACGGTTTATGCTATTGTTCGTGTTCGGTCTTACGTTGGGCCTGGTATACCGGTTTGTTCCGGTAGAACTGTTACTGGGGCGTGTATACCGGTTTGTACCGGTAGAGGAGGTTCCCGGACGCGTATATTTGTTTGTCGGCCGGGTTGTGCTGGGCCGGGTCGTTACCGACGGCCGGGTGGAGGTGCCTGTAGACGGCCGGGTGTTTACTCCCGTTGAAGGTCTGGAAGTACTGTAATTCGGCCGGGTGTTTACGTTTGGCCGGGTAACGGACGTATTGGGACGTCCTGTTACATTCGGGCGGGTATTTGTTCCCGGCCGGTTGTTCGGGCGTAAACCAATGGAACCCCCTCCGTAATTGGGCCGCAGATTACCTGGCCGGTGTGAAGGAATATTTCCGCCCGGGTGGTGATTTCCGCCGCCCCAGTGAGGCGGGTAATGTCCGTGCGGGGGACCCCAGCCCGGATATCCCCAACCGGGGTAATATCCCCACCAGGGATCGTACCAGCCACTCCAGTAAGGTCCGTACCAACCGTTATACCAAGGACGGTAAAAACCGGAATTCCAGCCGAATCCGAAATTCCATCCGGGACTTCCCCAGCCAATGTTTAGTCCGAAATTAAACTGATTGTCGAAAGCGATCACGTCGTAACGCGGATCTTCCCAGACTACCGTCCAGATATACTCAGGATAGGTTCCGAATAAAAGAGTGGAATAAAGTTTCACGTTGGTATAAGAGGGGAACCACCAATAACGACCGTTATCGGTATAAACGTTCCAATCCGGGCTAAAGGATAAATTCAAGGCAATTTCTTCTCCGTTAGCAATATACCCAAATCCGTCCGGATAACGGGCTATAATCCGTGCCGCTTCCTTCAGGTCGCTATCGCTGCCTTTAAAACCACCGATCCAGTAACCCGTATTTTCGTAAAGCGTTTCATTGACCTCCTCCGATTCGGCTAAACGTTGTTCTGCCCTGGATGTCAGGGTACTTGTACTGATTTCTTCTGTTGTACCTTGCCGGCGATTGATGACAAGTGCACTGTTCCCGGCGGTATTTTTATCCAGGGAAGGAGCAGACTGACGATTACCTGAAGTCAGGGGAATACTTTGTCCGGTGACGTTTTCCACTTCCTGTACCAGAAGCGGCTTACTGCCGGGAACAAAATATATATCGTCTTCTATCGTGTTGTTCAGACTGCGGGTAGAAGCGCAGGATGAAAATAAGATAGCCGAAACTAAAATGATATAGAAAATAATTTTCATGTAATATTCGTTTAGTTGTTTTTTATATTCTATCAAAAAGTATACCAAATTCCTGAAGAATCCTGTTTCTCTTTTAGAATTTAGACTATTCTCCTGCTGAAAGGTTTAACAGGAGCTGCGATTAAAATCAGACAATTTTGCAGGTGGGAATTATAAAATTTACGTGGATAGAACGCCGTTTTTTACTTCTGTCGTACTGTTTATATTTACTTTCCCTTCTCAGTCTGCGGGCAGGTAATAGATCCGGGACGTTTTTTCTGCATTTTATAGCTCCCTGAATTGAATATTTTATTCTCAGCTCTGTAAAAATAGTGATTTCAGATTATATATCTTAGTTTTTTGCTTAAATTTGCAGCTGTTTTATCAAAAAATAAGAAGATGGCCAAGTTTTTAACATCAAGAAATGAAGATTATTCTCAATGGTATAACGAATTAGTGACCAAGGCAGGTTTGGCGGAGCCGGCTGCTGTTAGAGGATGTATGGTGATTAAACCGTACGGATATGCAATTTGGGAAAAAATGCAACATCAATTGGATCAAATGTTTAAAGATACCGGGCATGTAAATGCTTATTTCCCCTTGCTGATACCGAAATCATTCTTTTCAAAAGAAGCTGACCATGTAGAAGGATTTGCCAAGGAATGTGCTGTAGTTACCCATTACCGTTTGAAAAACGATCCGAACGGGAAAGGAGTGGTTGTCGATCCGGAGGCAAAATTGGAAGAAGAATATATTATCCGTCCCACTTCGGAGACCATTATATGGAATACTTACCGCAATTGGATTCAGTCTTACCGGGATTTGCCTATACTTTGTAATCAATGGGCCAACGTTATGCGTTGGGAAATGAGGACGCGTATGTTTTTACGTACGGCTGAATTTTTGTGGCAGGAAGGGCATACGGCTCATGCGACAAAGGAGGAGGCGGTTGCCGAAGCCAATCAGATGGTAAGGATATATGCTGAATTTGCAGAAAAATGGATGGCTGTGCCGGTGATTATGGGTTCTAAGAGTGAGAGTGAGCGTTTTGCCGGAGCTTTGGATACCTATACGATCGAGGCCCTGATGCAGGACGGAAAAGCTTTACAGGCAGGAACTTCCCATTTTCTGGGACAGAATTTTGCGAAAGCTTTCGACGTACTGTTTACAAATCAAGCCGGAGAGCGGGATTATGTATGGGCTACTTCCTGGGGAGTTTCGACCCGGCTGATGGGTGCCCTGATTATGGCTCATTCGGATGATAACGGTTTGGTATTACCTCCGAAACTGGCCCCTTTACAGGTGGTAATTGTGCCGATTTACAAGAGCGCGGAAGGTTTGCAACGGATCAGCAAACAGGTAAGCGGGATCGTAGAGGCTTTGAAAGCGAAGGGTATTACTGTTCAATACGATGACCGGGATACTCAGAAACCGGGTTGGAAATTCGCTGATTACGAATTAAAAGGAGTACCTGTGCGTTTGGCTATGGGGGAACGGGATTTGGAAAATCATACCATTGAAGTAGCCCGGCGGGATACACTCACTAAGGAAACTTTGCCGTTGGAAGGAATTGCTGAGCATGTAGAAAAGTTATTGGATGATATTCAGGAAAATATTTACCGGAAAGCCCTTAACTTCCGTAATAATATGATTACAAAAGTTGATACTTACGAAGAATTCAAAGAATTACTGGAAACGAAAGGCGGATTTTTCCTTTGTCATTGGGACGGGACTGCGGAGACGGAAGAAAAGATCAAAGCAGATACGAAGGCGACGATCCGTTGTATTCCTTTTGACAGTCCGGAGGAAGAAGGAAAATGTATGGTTACCGGAAAACCTTCTCATCGCAGAGTCTTGATTGCAAAAGCTTATTAAGCTGTAAAATACGAAGTTAATATTTTCTGACTGGTACTTCTTCCAGTCGGAAAATAAACGGGAAATAACCTTTTTTCAGTTCTTCGGTAACGAAGCAGCAAAACCAGAATGCTTCCTTTTATGTCAGTTACGGAACGTTTTTTGAAATATGTCCAATACGACACTCAGTCGGATCCTGCTTCAGAGACATGCCCCAGCAGTCCCGGACAGCTGGTGTTTGCACATGCATTGGCTGAGGAGATGAAGGAGTTGGGACTGGAGGAAGTCGGAATTGACGAATACGGCTATTTAGGCGGTTATCTGCCTTCGAATGCGGAACGGGAGACCCAGGCTGTCGGATTTATTGCGCATTTGGACACGAGCCCGGATATGTGCGGGAGAAATGTAAAGCCTAAGATCGTCAGAGAATATACGGGGAATAATATTATCCTGGATAAACAGGAAGATATTGTCCTGACAGTGGAGAGTTCACCCGAATTGTCTAATTATGTCGGACAGGATTTAATTGTAACGGACGGGCATACTTTGCTTGGAGCTGATGATAAAGCCGGAATAGCTGAGATTTTGACGGCTATCGAATACTTGAAGAAGCATCCGGAAATAAAGCACGGAAAAATCTGTATCTGCTTTACGCCGGACGAGGAAATCGGGAGAGGAGCCGATCATTTTGATATCCGGGCATTCGGAGCCCGTTTTGCTTATACTTTGGATGGAGGTGAAATAGGAGGATTGGAATTCGAGAATTTCAATGCTGCTCAGGCAAAATTAATTTTTAAAGGCCGGAATGCTCATCCGGGGTATGCAAAAAATAAGATGGTGAATTCGATAGCCATTGCTAATGATTTTCTGAATAGTCTTCCTAAAAAAGAGATTCCTGAGCTTACTTCCGGTTATGACGGCTTTTTTCATGTGACCTCACTAAAGGGAAGTGTAGAAGAGACAGAGATGGAAATATTGATCCGCGATTTTGGGCGGGAACGTTTTGAATGGAGAAAAAGTACTGTTGAAAACGGGGTAAGGGATTTCTCTAAAAAATACGGATTGAATATTGAACTGGAAATGACCGATCAGTATTACAATATGAGGGAAAGGATAGAGCCGGCCCGTTTTGTGGTGGATATTGCCCGCCAAGCTATGGAAGAAGTAAAGGTAAAACCCCGGATTTCTCCTATCCGGGGAGGTACGGACGGGGCCAATTTATCTTATAGAGGACTGCCGACACCCAACTTATTTACCGGTGGACATAATTTCCACAGCCGGTACGAATATATCCCTGTATCTTCTATGGAAAAGGCTGTAGAGGTTTTGGTGAAAATTATGGAGCTTTGTGCGAAAATATAGGAAACGGAAAGGATGTTTGGGATATGGTAAATAATCCGGACAAGGATAAGGAATTCCGCCTGGGGCGTGTGCTGATGGATTGGTATCAGGAACATGGGCGGGAATTGCCGTGGAGAGAGACGAAAGATCCTTATTTAATCTGGATTTCTGAAGTTATTTTGCAGCAGACCCGGGTGGCTCAGGGGCTGGATTATTTCCGGCGGTTTGTCGGCCGTTTCCCGGATGTTTTGTCCTTGGCCGAAGCGGAAGAAGATGAAGTCCTGAAATATTGGCAGGGACTGGGGTATTACAGCCGGGCCCGTAATTTACATACTGCTGCCCGGGATATACGGGATCGTTTCGAGGGAAAATTTCCGGACGATTATACTGCTGTCTTGTCTTTAAAAGGAATAGGAGAATATACGGCTGCGGCCGTTTGTTCCTTTGCTTGGAACCAGCCTTATGCTGTCGTCGATGGAAATGTTTACCGGGTTTTGTCCCGGGTATTGGGTATAAATATTCCTATTGACAGTCCGGGAGGCAAGAAATATTTTGCAGAACTGGCCAAACAATTACTGCCTGTAAATCAACCGGCCTTGTACAATCAGGCCATTATGGATTTTGGAGCGGTTCAATGCGTTCCTAAGTCGCCTGCCTGTCTGTTTTGTCCCTTGCGTGACTGTTGTGTCGCTTTCGCCAGCGGACAGGTCGGACGCTTGCCGGTCAAAGCGGGAAAAACGGTTATAAAGCCCCGCTATTTCAATTATTTTCATGTCCGGTACGGAAAGGACACCCTTATCGCTCAGCGTACCGCAAAAGATATCTGGCAGAATTTATACGAATTTCCACTAATCGAGACTGAAAGGGAAATGGAATTGGAATCCCTTGCTTTGCTGCCGGATTTTAAACGTTTATTTGAAGATACCGGAGAAATCCGGCTGATCCGTCGTACGGAAACTTTTAAACATGTGCTTTCCCACCGCATTATCTATGCCCGTTTTTACGAAATAAAAGTGGAAAAATTGTCTTCTGCTTTACAACAGTACAGAATTATTCCGGAAACTGCTTTTGAAAATTATGCCGTTTCCCGTCTGATCAGTCTGTATTGGGAAGGACGGGAAAAATAGAGGTGCATTCCCGTCTGATGAGTAACTGTCTGACAATTTAATGACACATGAACTGTGGGTTCTGAAAGCGAATGAATTACCCGTTTTAATTCCCCTTGCCGATTTTCAGAAGTCTTTTTCAGCTGATTCAGCAATAAACCCTCTTCCTCTTCCCGCCGTTGTCCATCCTCTCATTCTTACATTTGAACACTTAAACATTTTCACATTTCTCCAGTCCCCCTTAAACCTTCGAATCCTATTCCCGTATATAGGGAGAAGCAGAGATCGATAAGACAGAGGAGGGAAGGGGATGAGGCTTTTTATCATTTCAAACCGATTACCATTAAAAGCTCAAAAAACAGGAAAAGAATTCAAATTTACGCGGAGTGAAGGAGGTTTAGCTACGGGCTTGGATTCTTTGGAGATGTCTTTGGAGAAATATTGGATTGGTTGGCCGGGTGTATATGCAGAAAATGAAAAGGAAAGAGAAAAAATTCGGACTTATCTGGAAAAATTTCATTACTTTCCCGTCTTTCTTTCTCCGGCACAGATACGTGATTATTATGAAGGGTATAGCAATAGCACTGTGTGGCCGCTCTGTCATTATTTTTTCTCTTACGTACAATATGACCGTAGTTTCTGGGAGGCTTACCGCCAGGTGAATCAGTTATTTTGTGAAATAGCTGTTCCGCTGATCCGGCCGGACGATATTGTCTGGGTACAGGATTACCAGTTGATGTTGCTCCCCGCTTTGTTGAGGAAACATTTCCCCTCTGTGAGTATCGGCTATTTTCATCATATTCCTTTTCCTTCTTATGAATTGTTCCGGGTATTACCGGAGAAAGCGGAGGTATTAAAGGGCTTGTTGGGAGCGGACCTGATCGCTTTTCATACTCACGACTATATGCGGCATTTTAGTATAGCAGTCCAACGGGTGTGTAATTTGAATTTCTGCTTCGGAGAAGTACGGTTGGTGAACCGTGTCGCACACGTGGATGCTTTTCCGATGGGAATCAATTATCCCTTGTATTATGACTGCATTTTAAGGCCGGAAGTGGAAAGTGCCTTTTGCCGGCTAAGCCAGAATTTGGGGAAATATAAGCTGATCCTGACAGTGGATCGTTTGGATTACAGTAAAGGAATTTTACATCGGCTGAGGGGATTTGAACTTTTTTTAGAAAAGCATCCGGAGTATAGGGAAAAAGTATCTCTGGTCATGATCGTCGTACCTTCCCGGGATCAAGTAAAAAAATATGCTGATTTAAAAATGAAAATGGAAGAAATGCTCGGTGCGGTTAATGGAAGATATGCCACTTTGAACTGGACTCCCATTCATTATTTTTATCATGGATTCCCTTTTGAAGAATTGGTGGCTTTATATCACCTGGCGGACGTTGCTTTGGTGACACCCTTACGGGACGGCATGAATTTGGTAGCGAAAGAATATGTGGCGGCAAAACGGGAGCGGACAGGGGTACTGATACTGAGTGAGATGGCAGGTGCTGCTATCGAGTTGCCGGAAGCTATTCTGATCAACCCCAATGATATCAATGAAATTGAGAAAGCCCTTTGTAAAGCGTTACAAATGCCGGAACAGGAACAATTGAAGAAAATAAAGCGGATGCAGCAAGTTATTTCCCGTCAGACCGTTAATAAATGGGCATCCGATTTTGTTACAGAACTTCGTACAATCCGTCAGAGAAATGATGTTTTGTGCCGGAAACTGATCGAATCCGGCTTAAAGGACCGAATCCGGGCAGCCTATCATAGGGCTTTACACCGGCTGATTATGTTGGATTACGACGGTACCCTGGTGGGTTTTACGGAAGAACCTCAGGATGCTGTCCCCGGTACGGAATTATATGAAATACTTCGGAGACTGGTAGAGGACCGGAAAAATAAAGTAGTGATATGCAGCGGAAGGGATCAGGAAACCCTGGAGCGTTGGTTCGGGTATTTGCCGTTGGAAATAGCTGCAGAACACGGAGCTTTTTACAAAGCTCAGGGGCACTGGATACAGAATATACACGGAGAATTGTGGAACCAGGAGATTGTAAGCCTTTTACAACAGATGATTGATAAAACTCCCGGTTCTATTCTGGAAATCAAACGGACTTCAATGGTATGGCACTACCGGAATGTCAATAACTGGTTGGCAGGAGTAAGAGAGAAACAACTGGTCAATTTTTTAAAAGAACCTTGTGCCCGGTTGGGATTACAGATAATGCGCGGAAATAAAATCATAGAGATCAAGTCTCCGGTTTGTACGAAAGGAGCTGTCGTTCAGAAATTGTTGGAAAAGGAAGATTATGATTTTATGATGGCTGTAGGAGATGATACAACCGATGAAGATATGTTCCGGGCTATGCCTTCCGGAGCCATTACGATAAAAATAGGGGAATTGTCGGAAAATGCCCGTTATAATCTGGCAAAACAATCTCAGACTTTGCCTTTCCTGAAAGATTTATTGTAAAAATAACACTTATTCCGGATCTTTAAGGCATTAAAAATTTGGATGCAGGGATTTCCTGGGAAAATAAAAGGGCCGTATTAATGAGAGCCAGGTGGGAATAAGCTTGGGGAAGATTTCCCAGTGAAGTTTTCGTGTCGAAATTCAGATCTTCGCTGAATAGGCCGACGGAATTGGAATATGTAACTATCCGTTCGAAAATTGCTTGGGCTTCTTCTTTTTCTCCGATGACATACAACGCCCGGATCAGCCAGAAAGTACAGATGGTAAAAGCAGAAGAAGGGGTTCCAAAATCATCATGAGCTGTATACCGGTACATCAGGCCTTTGTGGTAGAGAGCGGCTTGTACAGCCTTTACCGTTTTCCGGTAACGGACATCCTGAGCAGAAATAAAACCGTATTTTTCCATGAGGAGTAGAGAAGAATCGAATTCCAGATTGTCGTATGCCTGAGAGAAACTTTGTAATTCTTCTTTCCAGCCTTTTTCCATTACGTCCTTTTGAATCAGTTCAGCTTCTTTTCCCCAGCGTTCGGCATATTTTTTCTCATTGAGAATATTTGCAATTTTGTAAGCCCGGTTTAAAGCTACCCAACACATGACTTTGGAGAAAACAAAATGCTCTTTCCGGTTGCGGATTTCCCAAATTCCTTCGTCGGGTTTCCGCCAATCCTTTGTAATCGTGTAGGCGATAATTTTTACAATAGCCCATACTTCTTCCACCTCATCCTGGGTTCCCGGATCAAAACGGTAATATTTGTATATGACATCCATCAGATAACCGTATGAATCGTTTTGTTTTTGATTGTAGGCTCCGTTTCCGATACGGACGGGACGGGAGTTTTCAAAACCGGCTAAATGAGGTAAAATTTCTTCAGTAAGAACTTTTTCTCCCCGGATCCCATACATAATCTGGAAATCTCCGTATTCCGACTTGATGATCCGGCGGATAAAGCCGATAAACCGTTTGGCTCCTTCTTTGTGCCCCGTCTCCAGTAAAGTTTCGATCGACATGGAAGCATCCCTCAGCCAGCAAAAGCGATAATCCCAGTTCCGTACGTCTCCTATGGTTTCCGGGATACTGGTTGTTACGGCTGCTAAAACGGCTCCCGTATACTGATACGACATCAATTTCAACACCAGCATACTGCGTATGATCAGGTCGTTGTAGAGGGTATAGTTTTTGGAACGGTTGTTCCAGTTGAGCCAATATACTTTTGTCCGCTCAAATTCCAGACATACGAGTTCTAAATTTACCGGAATAAGCTTTTGATGAGCAGAGAGTAAGATATATTGATCCTGAGAGAGGGTAATTTCTGCTGATTGTTGAATGGTTGTCAACGAAAATCCGGTATAGAGATAAATGGCTTTGTTTTCGTCTGTTGCAGCATAAGATTTGATATATTTTCCCGTATTTTCGTGTGTAACCGGGTCCCGGGCATAATTAGGAGCTGGTTGGTAACGGATACGGAATTTCGGAGCCCCTTGCTTATACCGGATATAGCGGTAAATTTCCGGGGCCAGGTAATAATCGTGATCGGAAGTTTTATAGCGGGGCATAAAGTCCAGTACTTCAAACCAGTCTTCTGCCCGTTTGTAAACCGTTGAGAGAATATTGGTGTTATCCAGGTATTGTTGAGTAATGGTGTAATCGTCCGGTACAATCAGTTCACAACATCCTCCCTTTTCTTCGTCCAGAATACGGGCAAAGACAGAAGGAGAATCGAAATCCGGAAAGCAACACCAATCGACGCTCCCTTTGGCGGATATTAATGCTGCTGTCCGGCAATTTCCAATAACACCGTAGTCTAATGTTTTCATTGTTTTTCAATTGAACTTATCTTCATACTACTGTTTTACCGGCTTTTTTGTTTCGTTTTGGAAGGAGGATTGAAGTTTCAGGTATTTTATACCTTATCCTTAAAACTGTAAAATATTTTAAGTAATTTTTTATAATTTTGAAACCGTTCTTTCGTAAAAATATAAAAGTAAACTTATGGTAAATTCTTATTCTTACCTGGTTCCTGTAGCCGGCTTAGTCGCTTTGCAGGGTTGCCAGTCCAAAGCCCAAAGAAAGCAGGAAGATCGTAAACCATTGAATATCGTGTATATCATGACAGATGATCATGCACAGCAGACGATAAGTTGTTATGATAAACGGTATATTCATACCCCGAATCTCGACCGGATAGCCCGGGAGGGGGTGAAGTTTACGAACAGTTTTGTCTGTAATTCACTTTCCGGGCCAAGCCGGGCCGTATTGTTGACCGGGAAGCACAGTCATAAAAATGGTTATACCGATAATACAGACGGAGCTGTGTTTGATGGCGGGCAACAGACTGTGCAGGAATTGTTACAGGCAGGCGGCTATCAGACGGCAATGATCGGAAAATGGCATCTGGGAGGTATTCCGACTCATTTTGATTACTGGACAATTCTGCCGGGGCAGGGAGATTATTATAATCCGGATTTTATCACTCCGGAAGGAAAAGTACGGTACGAAGGGTATGTGACGGATATTATTACGGATATGGGAATTGACTGGCTGCGTACAAAGAGGGATACCACAAAACCTTTTTGTCTGTTTGTCCACCATAAAGCAATACATCGGAATTGGATGGCTGACACTGCTGATCTGGCATTGTTTGAAGATAAGACTTTTGAGTTACCTGCCAATTTCCGTGACGATTATCAGGGGAGAATAGCAGCCGGCAGACAGGAAATGAGTATTGATAAAGATATGACATTGATTTATGACCTGAAAATGCTGGATGATCAGGTGGAAGACCACTACCGGACGTTGTATCTGCGCCAGAAGGATACATTGGGGACTTACGGGCGGATGAATGCGGCACAGAAGGCGGTCTGGGATCGTCATTATCAACCTATAATAAAGCAGTTTAAAGAGGCAAAGCTGAAGGGTAAAGCTTTGGCGGAATGGAAGTTCCAACGGTATATGCGGGATTATTTGAAAGTGGTGAAATCTCTGGACGAGAATGTGGGACGATTGTTGGAGGAATTGGAAAAAGAAGGATTATTGGAAAATACAGTGGTGGTTTATGATTCAGATCAGGGATTTTATATGGGAGAACACGGTTGGTTTGACAAGCGTTTTATGTATGAAGAATCTATGAGAACTCCTTTGATTATGCGGCTTCCGAAAGGATTTGAACGGAGGGGGGATATCCCGCAGTTAGTGCAGAATATCGATTATGCTCCCACTTTTCTGGATCTGGCGGGTTTACCGATACCGGAAGATATGCAAGGGGTATCCCTCCTGCCTCTGTTAAAAGGGGAAAATCCGGCTGATTGGCGAAAATCTTTGTATTATCATTATTATGAATATCCGGCCGAACATTCAGTATGCCGGCATTATGGAGTTCGTACTGAACGTTATAAATTAATACATTTTTACAAGGATATCGATAGTTGGGAATTATTTGATTTGCAGGAAGATCCTACGGAAATGCATAATTTATACGGACAACCGGGTACAACAGAAATTACACAGGAGTTAAAGGCCGAATTGGAGCGTTTACAAATTCAATACGATGATCCTATCCGGAGATTGAATAATTAAAGTGATTTTTCCGTAGAGAAATGCTGGTGACGTAGGCGGAGACAATTATTCAAACCGGTGAAATTCAGGGGAGTCCGGTTGAGGATAACCCCCATTATTGATATGCTGCTGGTTTCGGGTTTAAGAGTGTCGGAGAAGGAAAGGGTAAATGCCGGGTCACTTGTGTTTGTAAGTGTTTGATAATTGAAAACTTTTGATATATGTATAAAAAACGATGGTTGTCATTGGCTGTAGTTCCTTTGGCTGGTTGGGGGAGTATAGAAGCTGCCCAGCCGGAAAAGCGTCCCAATATCATTTTGTTTCTGGTAGATGATATGGGTTGGCAGGATACGTCTGTTCCCTTCGGGAAACAGCGCACTGTGGCGAATGACAAATTTGAGACACCCAATATGGAACGTTTGGCTGCAGAGGGAGTTAAGTTTACTCAGGCCTATGCATGCAGTATCAGTTCTCCCAGTCGTTGTAGTTTGTTCTCCGGAATGAATGCGGCCCGGCATAGGGTCACCAACTGGACTTATCCTAAAAATGAAACAACTGACAGGAAAAGCGGGGTTTTACAATTGCCCGAATGGAATATGAACGGTATTTGCCAGGTAGCGGGCATTGAACATACCTGTCAGGTGACTTCTCTGGCACAAGTACTGAAAGATAACGGCTATCATACGATTCATTGCGGCAAGGCTCATTTCGGGGCATTGGATACTCCCGGGGAAAATCCATGTCACATGGGGTTTGAAGTGAATATAGCGGGGCATGCAGGAGGAGCTCCTGCTTCTTATTTGAGTGATAAAAATTATGGTAACCGTACCGATGGAAAACCTAATTCGTGGTTTGCCGTGCCCGGACTGGAATCCTATTGGGGAAAAGATATTTTTTTATCGGAAGCTTTAACCCTTGAAGCTGAAAAGGCTTTGGACAAAGCCCGCCAATATGATCAGCCTTTTTTCTTGTATATGGCCCATTATGCTGTACATGTGCCCATTGATAAAGACCGGCGCTTTTATCAGAAATACCTGGATAAAGGACTGGATCCCAGAGAAGCTGCTTATGCTTCTTTAGTTGAAGGAATGGACAAAAGTTTAGGCGATTTGATGGATTATCTGGAAAAGTATAAGCTGGCGGATAATACGATTATTCTGTTTATGTCGGATAATGGAGGTCTGGCTTCGGAGCCGGAGTGGAGGGATGGTAAGCTGCATACTCAGAATGCTCCTCTGAACAGCGGGAAAGGATCTGCATATGAAGGAGGTATACGGGAACCGATGATAGTGAAATGGCCGGGGGTTACAAAAGCCGGAACAGTTTGCGATAAACCGTTGATTATCGAAGATTTTTATCCTACTATTCTGGAAATGGCCGGAATAAAGCACTATAAAACAGTTCAGAAAGTCGACGGACTGAGTTTTGTACCCTTATTGAATACGACGGGAGATCCTTCAAAAGGTCGTAATTTTTATTGGAATTTTCCGAATTTATGGGGAAATACAGGCCCTGGAATCGGTCCTACGGCTACTATACGAAAAGGGGATTGGAAGCTGGTTTATTATTATGACAGTGGGAAAAAAGAATTATTTAATATCAAAGAAGATATAGGAGAAGCGTACAACCGTAAAGGGCAATACCCTAGATTGGTTAAAAGGCTTTCAAAAGAGCTGGGGAATTATTTGCGGAAGGTGGGGGCTCAGCGTCCTGCTTATAAGGCAACGGGTAAACCGGTTCCCTGGCCGGATGAAGTGAAGTGAGGAGACTGACTGGAAGAGAAGGATAGTCCCGGACAACCGGGCATTCAACCGGGTTTGTATAAAACCGGAAGTTGTAGAAAAAAGACAATTTCAGCTACAGCTTCCGGTTAATTTTTACTTTTTAATAAAGCGGATGATCATTTCTCCGAATGAGGTATTTAAGGGAAGATCGGGTTTCGTATAAACCTGCTCAACTTGTGTAAATTTATCCATAGTGTCGCAGTCCTTCATAAGATGGCTCATGCCCGGAATAATATGCATTTCTGCCTGAGGGCAGGCTTTTGCCAGTGCTTTCGCATCTTCTACGGAACATTGAATATCATGGTCTCCCTGGAGAATCAAAACCGGAATATGCAAACGGCTGATTTCCTGACGGGGATTGTATTTATAACAGGAAATCAGATAGGGCTGTACGGAAGGGCGGAAAAGGGCATATACAAAAGGGGAGGGATTGGCTACGGTATCTCCCTTTTCCAATTTGTCGATAATCGGCGTACAAATATCTTGGATCTGTTGGGGCTGTGAGGTTAATTGCCTGCGGAGCAGGTCCGACATTTTTTCTCCGCTTCCGGCTATGGAAATAAATTGGGAGACTGAAGGATTACCGATGGCGGCTAACATACCGATCAGAGAACCTTCACTATGTCCGGCCAGAATAATTTTACTGAACCTTTTATCTGCCTTTAAAAAAACGACCCAGGCTTTTACATCGTTTACATAATCTTCAAAACGGATGTCCGCTTCTTCACTACCGGCAGCAGCGCTGGCAGCAATCCCGCGTTTATCATACCGCAAAGATGCAATTCCGTTTCGGGCTAATAATTCGGCCAGCATTTTTAAAGAATTGTTTGTCATCATCGGATTGTTCCCGTTCCGGTCAGTGGGACCAGAGCCGGCAATGAGAAGGACAACCGGAACAGTATTGTCTTGTGAAGGGATAAGGAGGGTTCCGTAGATTTCTCCAGTTGGTGTTTTTAACACGGCAGCTTCTTCCTGGGCCATTACGTTGTGAAGTCCCAGACAAAGTATTAAAGAAAAAAGAATTTTCATAAGCTATAGATTAAAAGTGTATGGAGCTCTTTAGGGCATTTTATTTATATATAAAACAGATGAATCAAATACACAGCTGCAATATCTCCTAGAATAACGGACAAAGTATAAGTGATTCCGAGTCGTGCACCTTTGAGATTACAAGAGATTTTCAGTGCTTTGAACATCCAGATTAAAGTCCAGATCAGAAAGAGAGTCGCGATCAGGATAAGAATAATTCCTGTAAGGATCTCCGGACGGGTAATCCATTCCGGCGTAATGTCTGACGGCTGAATATGCATCAAACCTTGAACGGACGGGAAAAAACCGAAAATGCCTATTCCCAGTAGAGGAAGCTGTGCAAAAGCTGTAGTCCCTCCTACGTCTACTACTCTTATTTTTGAACGGGAAAAGAGTATCCCTGAGAGATAAAACAAAAGAGCGGGTACAAGCCAGATGATCAGATGCTCTGCAAAAAATACTCCGAAGGTATCTGCAGGAGCAGGACCCAGATGAAGTAAACCTTGAAAGTGAAGGCCTGTCAACCAGCACAAAACGGCATTCAGACAGATTCCTGACAGTCCGGTCCACAAGGCTGTTCCCCCTGCAATCCATATAAACGGATTTTGTAGTTTTTGCCAAAAGGTAAAATGTTTTTCCATAAGAGATCATTTAAGCTAGTTTGTCAATCAGATCGTCCAATAAATTGCGGACTGTAGGGTAACTCAGATTCATGTTTTTAGCCATCTCTTTCAAACTTCCTCCTGCCCGGATAAAATCAATGATAAAATTTTGTTCTTTTTCAGATAAACGGATTAAAGGCGGAAGTTCAAAAGATCCGCATACTTCTGTGTTACATTGAGCACAGTGAAGTTTACTTACTTTCAGAGATGCATTACATCCGGGGCATTTTACAGGTAGTTTAGACATTCATCGTTGTTTTATTTATTCTATCGACAAATATAAGAAGATGTTCTCTATTATTCAATTTATTTTGAATAATATTCACTATTAATTCAATAAAATTTATTTTTTAATAATTTAAATTGAAAAAATAATTTGTATTAAATCAATTTTTACCCCATTGCTGAATATATTCTTTTATTTCATTGACAATTTTTGTTCTATCGTCTTCCGAGTAGTATATGAGTTCATTCAGATTTGGGTAACATATTTTAGTTCGCTTTATTTTCTGATTTTCTACAATATATTCATAGAGAAGCTTACTGTCTTTAGCAAATTCTATATCTTTGAGGAAGTAGTCTTTTTCTACCATAAAAGAATCCCCGAATTTCCCGAATTTTCCAAATATTAAAATAGATATCTTTCCGTTTTGGTTCACTTCATTTTTATCTAAAACAGATTCCAGAAATGTTTTCGGAAATTTATTTAATTCAAAAGAAAAACGGAATGTTTTTTCGATATAAGGTATATTTTGAGAGAACTTGGTTTCACCATTCCGGGTATAGGTATTATTTAAATTCTTATAATAAAAATAAATCAACTGGCAATTAAGATCGTATAGTTTTGATGTATTTTTATTTGCAATTTTCACAGATAAAGTGAGTAATCCATTGCATCCATCGCTGGTTCGTTTTCTGATTATTAATTTATCAGGAAACAGGATTCGTGGGGGACGGTTCAGTATAAAATAAAAAATTATGCCCGTTAAGACTGGAAGGAGTATACTGACAATAAGGTATTGAATGACAATAACGATGCGCATTTCTTTTACGGGTATTATTTCACCGTAATTGATTGCTGCAAAATTCATTTGTGCAAAATACCACCAACTTAAAAAATCCGTTTGTTTTGCGTTATATTGATTGGCCAGTTCATAGTAAATAAATCCGAAAATAATATTTAATACAATGAATATAAGTAGGTATATAAAAATAACTTTTATTAAATTCTTGTTGAAACGCATGGAAGACTATTTTAATGGATATTGATAATGATCACAGCTTTATCATCACTTCGTTTTGGTGTTGTAGATGAAGATTCAATCTGGATTGTGGATTCTATTATATGCTGAGGAGTTGTTTCAGCGATTATGGCGGTGTTTTTTGAATCAAAATAGGGATTAAGGCCATCTGAAGCCAGTATTAGCTTGTCTCCGGCTTGTAATTCCAGTTTTCCATATTCGATGAGATCTAGGGCTTGGGGTTGTCCGTTAAAAACACCGTAACAGTACGGATGTTTTTTATTATTGACAATTTCATTCCGGATATAATCGGAAGAAAATTCATGGAGATGTTTGTGAATCCTTTCTGTTTGGGAATGAGTGAATAAATAAATGTTCGAATTCCGAATGAGTCTTCCGCTACAGTCTCCGTTATAAGCATAGTAAAACGTACCGTCTTTAATGATTGAAATAATGCCTACTGTTCCAGGCAAAAAACTCCAATTGTTTTGTTGTTGATTGTAATTTCGGATTTTTTTATTGGCATGGAATATAGAATTCTTTAAAAGTTCGAAATAATCGGAATTTATATATTCTAAGAGTTTTTTATGTACTTCATCCCCGAAAAGCTTTGAAACAATAGCGGATGGACTGGGGTTAGGATATTTACCGTTAATTTTATTTCTCGTAACTCCGTCAAGGAGAATATAGATGTAATGGAGATCATCTTCAATCAAATAATCTTCATTCGGTTTGAAAAATGCTGCTCTGTTTGGGTTAATACCGCTACAACTGGATATATTAAAATTATTCATGTCTTTCTTTTGAGTTAACTTTTTGAAAAATAGTACTTTACAAAGAAGTAAATTTTCAATAGATGAAGAAAGTTTCTACAAATATAAAAATAATAAAGTTCTACAAATAATTTTAATCTTGTAAAATAAAATGTTTACTATTTTTCAGTTATACTTTTCTTGTTCTTATTTTTATAGAGAAGAGATCCCGAACTGATGATTTTTCAGTAAAGCAAATAAAAAATTACACATTAGGGCACGTCCCTAATGTGTAATTTTAGAAAAGGAAGGAAAAAGTTAACTATTACTGATTCGGTCCTTCGTAGTGCAGATACCAGTCTGTGTCCTGGCTCCCTTTTGAATCTGCCCAGGTTTTAAACTTCGGATATTCCTTATCGATAGAAACTCTTTCAGTTACCACGTGGAAATTGGTAATGGGAAGCTGTATAGCGAAAGGATAGGCTCCCTCTTTGTCTAAAAAATAGGCGTCATTCTTTGTTCCGGACAATTCCGGGTTGGCAAATGCTGTGGCCGTTTTTTTAGGCAGGTGAACTTCTGTTCTGTTCCTGCTCTCTTCTTGATAATTGGGAAGTATAAAAGGGTTATAATTTTTCATAATACTGGCCGCGTCATTTGTTTCGTAGGACAAGGGTGACGTAAACTCCCGTGTGACCGAATAGCCGATTCCGGCTTCAACGGCTGATTTTATATCGGTAAATACTAAAAAGGTCGGCAGATTTTGTCCGGCTTCTTCTTTCGTCCCATTGAGGAAAGTAGTTTGCTTAGAGGCCAATGCTTCGGGAATCTGATAACCGAAGGCATTTTTATAAATCGCTCCGTTATGAACGGGTATAAATTTATCAACGATTTTGGTAATTTGGTTTTTGGTATTAAAAGAGACTTCGATTTTATATTCTACCACCACATCATTCATATCGTAGTCCCCGCCGTTTGGCCATATATCTTCGAAAGCCAGGGTGCCTTCTGCAATATTGGTCTGATCGGGAATATTAATATCTTCCTCTCCTTCGTCTATAGAAGGGACTCCCGGTTTTGCCGGATCGACTATTGCTTTGACCGGGTCGGCTTCTACATAGAATAAAATATCTTCATAACTATTATCATTTCCGTCTTCAAAACCGATAATCATTTTTTGGGTAGTTTTATCGAATACAGTTATGCAACGGCTTTTCCCTCCGGAGTTAGCACTTTGATTGGAATAATAGAAGGGTTTCTGGGTATTGATTTTATTGTTGCTGGTATTATAAGCATCCGGCAATATAAACCATCCGATCGAATAGCCGGACGGGAAATTGTCACTGGCCGGTTTATCGTAATTTTCTCCAAAATATTTCAGGCGGATTTTCTGTCCTCTTTCCAAAGGGGCGTTATAATAAGCAGAATTACCATACGATTTATCGTAAGGGTCGTCCCAGCCTTGGGATACATTGGGTAAAATAATATATTTCGGTAAATCTTCAATTTTGATTTTTCCTTCCTTAAAATCTGCTGTATTGTAATAATAGTATCCTAAAGTACTTTTATATCCGGCTCTTTCGTTCAGGTAGACAAAGTCTATGCGGGCTGATTGGATGACTTCGCCGTCAGCGGCAAATTTTGAAATGCTGACATTTGTCAGATCCTCTGTGCTGATGAGATTGGAATTATTTTGTTTCTTATTTAATCCGTCTATAATGCCTCCTAATTTACTTTGCAATCTGGTAAAGAGGGTACCTATTGTTTCATGATTTCCCAGATTTTTAACCGTTTCTGTTATATAATCCGACGGCAAACGTCCGTGATTTCCCCATTCACATAATGAATAAAGACTGTAACTGGCATTAATTGTAAAAGGAAAACCAGTTGTTACGAAGTCTTTGTTTCTGTCATATTGTACGCGGCTTGTCGGGGCTGCCGCCGTACTGTTGGAATAAGTGATTTGTCCGTTGGCTATTTCCAATTCTACACATTCGGGAACAAACAGATAACCGGAACAGAGATATACTTTTTTTACTGCTGTGGGTAAAGTGATCTCTCCTGAATAATTGCAATTCTGATCTGTATAAGCTTTAAAAACAGGAGTTATTCCTTCTTTCAGCGTCCGGATTCCATCTCTATCATCGATGGGATTTTCCGTATAAACGGCTAATAAGGCTTGATAACCCGGGATGTTGTATTGAATATCCAAAGCGACTTTATTATCCGTATTAAAATCAAAATAATTATCAGCCGGAGGAAGTTGTGTACTGTTCGGATCGTACACATCGTGATTTTGACACCCATATAATCCAGCAAATAGTAAAATTATAATTATATGAGCAATGTTTTTTAAAATATGCATTTGTTTCATAAGCTAGTTGTATTTATATATATATCAAAATTAAGTCAAAAGTTAAAAAAATAATACGGATTTTTTTTTTGTCTATTCATTTGTCTATTATTTGGAGGAAATTTAAATTTTTATAAGCCGGTACAATGCTTAAAAGTCCATAGGATTTATTCTAAAAATCTTATGGATATTTTGAGGGTCTGTTTTGCATTTTTAAGTTTCAGCAAAACCGTTTTTTGTTTATAAATAAAAATCTTTTTCACAAAGATAAATATAAAAACAAAATTATAAAAAATAAACTTTATTTCATTATTAGGATTTATATTTTATTAGGAAATAAAGAGAAAAATATAATTTTCATTTAGCCACCCGGGGACGTTTTTCGCGGGAGAAGGATATCCGGATCGTGGGGAGATTTTTTAAGAAAGTTATTATCAATTACATAGGCTTCCATCCGGTTGGAGTCAAAAGGTTGCAAAAACGCTTCAATTGTATTCCGGTTTAATTCCGGGAAGAGCCAATTTTCTTCTTCTTCCCTGCTTAGAAGAGCGGGCATGCGGAAATTTGTATTGTGGATACAGCGCATTAAATCATTGGCTTCTGTCGTAATAATGGAAAAAGTATAGAGAATTTGCTGCGTTTGCGGACATTTCCATTCGGAATAAATTCCGGCCATAGAGAATATTTCTTCCTCTTTTACATAAATGAAATAAGGCGTTTTTTCCCCGTTTTCATGTCTCCAGTCAAACCAGCCGGTAGAAGGGATTAAGCAGCGTTTCGTCGTAATGGAATCGCGAAAGGAAGGTTTGTTGAAAATACTTTCTGCCCGGGCGTTGTACGTTTTGGTTCGAATGGATTCGGCATTTTCCGCTGTTTTTGTCCAAAAGGGGATAAGTCCCCAATGATAAAGCTGGATTTCACGGGAATCGGTAATTACGGGATAAAGGGGATTCGTAAAGGCAGAGACATGATATAGATTTTCTGCGCATTCTGCTTCAGTTTCCGGAAAACCGAGTTTGCGTTGATAACGGTTTGCCAGCTGTTTGGCTTTTTTGGTCATCGAATTGTGAAAACACATAAGTGTCAAATTTTGTTATCGCCTGGGGGAGAATAAACTTTTTATTTTAAAAGTTACCTTCCATTGCCCTTTCTGTCCTTACGGATTTTTGTATATTCGTTTTTATATCCTCCCTGACATTCTGGTTTTAGGGATATTTTATACGTTAGTACGTTAATAGTTTTAAAGAGTTATCCGGCTCCGGAAGTTTTCAAAAAGTAAAAATAGGAACGAAAATTAAAAACCGTTTAAGAAAAAGAGAGTTGCCAGAAAACGGCAACTCTCTTTATTCGGATTAATCTAATTCTTTTAAAATTTTTTCGACATCACCGGGAACAATGCGGCCGTATACTTTTTCTCCGATGAGGACTACGGGGGCTAAACCGCAAGCCCCGACGCAGCGCAGGCTGGAGAGGGAATATTTCCCGTCCGGAGTGGTTTCGCCCACATTGATGCCTAAGACCCGTTTGAATTCATCCAGTACTTTTTCGGCTCCTCTTACGTAGCAGGCCGTACCCATACAAACTGAAACGGGATGTTCGCCTTTGGGCGTCATGGTAAAAAAGGAATAAAAGGTAACAACTCCGTACACTTTGGAAACCGGAATACCTAGCTGACGGGCAATGATTTCCTGCACTTCCCGCGGCAGGTATCCAAAAGTATCCTGAGCCTTATGAAGTATATTGATCAATTCTCCGGGCTGATTTCCATAAGTTTCACATAAGCTTATCAGCTCGTTGACTTTTGTTTCAGATAATTTGATTTCTGACATAATGTATAGTGTATTTGGCTGAGAGGAAGTTCCGGTTTTAAACGGTTCATCCTCTCATTTCTTTTTAATTACTTTTATTGAAATAATGGGTGTGGAGCAAATGGTGTGCTTTTTCACTCATCGGTTTGCCCAGGTATTCTTCGTAAAGTTTCAAAATATACGGGTTTTCGTGAGATTTCCGCAAGGGCTTATTCCTGTCCTCTTCATAAAGAGCATGGGTACGGGCTTTCAATAAACTGGAATTCCCGTGATGGAGTGGCTGCCCGCCTCCGCCGATACATCCGCCGGGGCAAGCCATAATTTCGATGGCGTGGAATTCAGATTTACCTTCTTTGATTTCGTTTAATAGTTTACGGGCATTTCCCAATCCATGTGCAATGCCTACGTGTAATTCCACTCCGTTCAGGCGTACTGTGGCTTTTTTGATATTTTCCAATCCCCTTACGGCTTCGAAATCAACTTTTTCCAGTTTTTGACCGGTATAGAGTTCGTAGGCTGTTCTCAGGGCGGCTTCCATTACTCCTCCCGAGGCACCGAAGATAACGCCGGCTCCGGTGGATTCTCCTAAAGGTTGGTCGAAGTCTTCTTCCGGCAGGCTATTGAAATCGATATTGGCCCGTTTAATCAGGGAGGCCAGTTCCCGGGTAGAAATCGAATAATTTACATCCGGGTCGCCGTTTACTTTAAATTCTTCCCGTCCGCATTCGTATTTCTTAGCCAGACAAGGCATGATGGAAACTACGATGAGATTCTCCCGGGGTATACCCATTTTTTCTGCCCAGTACGTTTTGGCGATAGAGCCGAACATTTGCTGAGGAGAACGGGCAGTAGAAGGGATATCCAGCATATCGGGGAACTGGTGTTCGAAGAAATTCACCCAGGCCGGACAACAGGAAGTCAGTATTGGTAAGCGTACATTTTTATCTCCGTTCAGGTATGCGGTAAGCCGGTTCAGCAGTTCCGTTCCTTCTTCCATAATGGTTAAATCGGCGGCAAAATCGGTGTCAAAAACTTTGGCAAATCCTAGTTGCCGGAGAGCTGCAGCCATTTTCCCGGTGACAGAAGTTCCGGCGGGCAATCCGAATTCTTCTCCCAGAGCTGCCCGTACAGCGGGAGCGGTTTGTACGATAACGGTCTTTTGTGGATTATTTAAGTCATTGATCAGCCGGTTCGTATGATCCATTTCTGTCAAAGCTCCTACAGGGCAAACGGCTACACATTGTCCGCAGAAAGTACATTCTGAAGTGGTGAGCGGTTGTTCGAAAGCGGGAGAAATGATTGCGGCGAATCCCCGGTTTATAGCTCCAAGCGCTCCGACTGTCTGTACTTCATTACACATCATCTCACACCTGCGGCAGAAAATACATTTATTCATATCGCGGATGAGGGAAGGAGAGGTTTCTGCTTTGTACGTACTTTGTTCTCCGGCAAACGGGATCTCTCTGATTTTTAATTTGACGGCCAGGCTTTGCAGTTCGCAGTTTCCGGATTTCGGACAAATCAGGCAGTCGTTCGGATGGTCGGACAAAATGAGTTCCAGTACCGTTTTACGGGCATTCAATACCCGCAGAGTACTGGTGTGGACCTTCATGCCGTTTTCGCAGCGGGTAGCACAAGCCGGGGCCAGGTTTTTCCTTCCTTCGATTTCCACTACGCATATACGGCAGGAAGCCGGAAGATTGGTAATACACATATCCTTCAGATTCATATAGCATAGCGAAGGAATGTTTATGCCCACACCTCTTGCTGCCTCGAGTACGGTAGTTCCCCGGGGTACTTCTACGGTGTGGTGGTCTATTTGTAATATTATATTTGGTTCCATAATTTTTTCTCTCATAGTCAATGGGAATATCCTGTTAAATCGGTTCGCTTTACTAAAATTCTATACAATGCTTATCGCCTTGAATTTACATTTTTCCATACAGGTACCGCATTTTATACATTTCGAAGAATCGATGAAATGTGTTTCTTTCCGTTCTCCGATAATAGCATCTACCGGACAATTCCGGGAACACAGTGTACAGCCTACACACAATTGCGGATCGATACGGTAGGACAGTAAAGCTTTACACCGGCCTGCGGGGCATTTGTGGTCCTGAATGTGAGCGATGTATTCTTCCCGAAAATTTTCAAGGGTAGAAAGTACGGGATTCGGAGAGGTTTGTCCCAGACCACAGAGTGCTGTGTCTTTAATGACCTTACTCAGGTTATACAGCATTTCCAGGTCTTCCATCGTCCCTTTGCCTTCGGTAATGCGTGTCAGAATTTCCAGCAGGCGTTTATTCCCGATCCGGCAGGGAGAGCATTTCCCGCAGGATTCTTCTACAATAAATTCCATATAGAATTTAGCTACGGCTACCATACAATCATCTTCGTCCATAACGATCATACCTCCGGAGCCCATCATAGAACCGGCAGCGATCAGGTTATCGAAATCAATGGGGGTATCGAGGTGTTTTTCTGTCAGGCAGCCGCCGGAAGGCCCTCCGGTCTGGACGGCTTTAAATTTCTTTCCGTTTTTGATGCCTCCGCCGATTTCATAAATTACTTCCCGTAAGGTTGTTCCCATGGGAACCTCAATCAGGCCGACATTATTAATTTTACCTGCCAGGGCAAAAACCTTGGTACCTTTGGATTTTTCGGTCCCGATTTGGTTAAACCAATTTGCTCCCCGGGTGAGAATTACGGGTACATTGGCTAAGGTTTCGACATTATTGACGTTGGTCGGTTTATGCAGATAACCCGATTCAGCAGGGAAAGGAGGTTTCATGGTTGGTTCTCCTCTTTGCCCTTCCATAGAGTGGATAAGTGCCGTTTCTTCTCCGCATACAAAAGCTCCGGCTCCATAGCGGATTTCTATTGTAAAATTGAAGCCGGTATTCAGGATATTTTCTCCCAGTAGGCCGTATTCTTCCGCCTGGCGGATAGCGATGCGGAGGCGTTCGATAGCTAAGGGATATTCGGCCCGGATATAGACCAATCCTTTACTGGCACCAATGCTGTAACCGCAAATAGCCATCGCTTCGATGACGGAATGCGGATCGCCTTCCATAATGGAACGGTCCATGAAAGCTCCCGGATCTCCTTCGTCTGCGTTACAAACGACATATTTCTGATCTGCCTGATATTTCCGGGCAAATTCCCATTTCAGTCCGGTAGGGAAGCCTCCACCTCCTCTTCCTCTTAATCCGGAAAGCTTTACTTCCTGGATTACTTCTTCCGGACTCAATTCCGAAAGACATTTGGCCAGAGCTGAATATCCGTCGCGGCCGATATATTCTTCAATATTTTCAGGATTGATAAAACCGCAATTCCGTAAAGCGATACGCAATTGTTTTTTATAAAATCCCATGTGCTTGGAATCGCTGACTGCGGCTTTCTTTTCCGGATCCTTATACAGCAGTCTTTCAACCTTACGTCCTTTTATAATGTGTTCATTGATAATTTCTTCCGCGTCTTCGGGCTTTACCTGTACATAAAAGGTATTGTCGGGCATAATCTTTACAATCGGTCCTTTTTCGCAGAAGCCGAAACAACCGGTGGCAATGACCTGCACCTCTTCTTCCAGGTTGCGCTCTCTGAGGCATTCTTCCATTCTACTGATGATGCTCTTGCTCGACGAGGCGCGGCAACCCGTACCTCCGCAGACAAGAATATGCATTTTATAACTCATAAATAACTGTATTATTAGGTTCTCAATTTCAATACATGCTCTGGTTTAATCTCCTATCGTTTCGTAATTCACAGGAATGATCCCTTCTACTAATTCATCGTGTTTCAGGTACTTCTGAATAATTTCCTCCGCTTTCTCGCAATTGACATGCCCGAATACGATGGGATCTTTTCCCGGTTTGGTAATTTCGACAGTCGGTTCTGCAAAACAATAGCCCATGCAGCCGGTTTGGGTGACAACAGCAGAAATACCGTTTTCTTCGAGATGATTCAGGAAATAATTCATGGTTTCCTTACTTCCGGCTGCAATACCACAAGTAGCCATAGCCACTTTTATTTGTATCATACTTTCGGGATGTTCGCTTTTTTCTCGTAAATCTATTTTAGCTTGTACATTGTCCCTGATTTTTTTCAGGTCAGCTAACGTCTTTATTTTTTCCATAATTTGTCATTTAAGCCTCCGGGGCAATATTAAAAGTAGTTTTATTGATGATTGTTATTTCTAAAGTTTGTCTTCTGTCTTTTTCTGGTTGTAGGCACCTTTTGCGTTTTTACCGTTTTTTCCTGACGGAAAGAAATTTTTATTTGTTTAGCTGACCTTCCGGTCTATAGCATTTCGAAAACGTTTCCGTTGTTTTGAGTATACAGTTTATATTTCCTTTATCTCTTTTTCGTTCTCCCGTATCATTTCTTCGATGCTTCGTATAATTTCAGGCGTATTAATCGGTACTCCTTCTAAAATGGTTTTTACTTCTTCTGTATCAAAGCAAAATTTCCCTTTGGGAGACAAATAGCTGTATTTAAACCTTATTTCCGGGTTAGCCATTACGAGTAACCCGATTGTTCCGGCAACATCTCCCAAAGGAGGCCGGTCCAGGTGAGTATATCCAAAAGTGGCTTCAATTACTGTACCTTTACCTGCTTCGGAGATAATATTCACTTTCCCGCCTGTACGTTCTGCATTCTGTTGTAAAAGTGGAATACCCAGCCCTACTTTACGGACAGTTCTGCTGGTAAAAAACGGATCCCTTACGCGCTTTAAGGTAGCTTCATCCATTCCGCAACCGTTGTCCCGGATCAGGATAGACAAACGATTTTCGTCCAGATGGCCTTCTATCACAATTTCTATTTCGCTTGCCTTTGCCCTTACAGAATTTTGAGCAATATCCATAATATGCGAAGCCAGATCTTTCACCTGTATCTACTTTCGATTTAACTTATTTAGCACCCGTTTACCTTAAAAATGTTAGAAAACGCTTCAAAATTAATTTAAATTTGAATAATTGCAACGATTGCACCCGAAAGAATCTAAAAATAATGAATTTTCATTCTTTTATATTTTGGGTCTTTTTAGCTGTTGCATTGCAGTGCGGATGGCCGTGAAAGAAATTTCATTCAGATTGAATTGGATAAAGCTTTTTCCTATATCTTGTAAATAATGGGCGTCAGAAGCTTGGGTAAACGAATAGGCTGCTAATTCCGGATGAGCATGGAAAAAGGATACTAAATTACAATGCGGACTGAGTTCCAGGGCTTCACAGGAAAGATCCGGGGGGACAAAACCGAGTTGGGAAAGAATGCTGAACCGGCTTTTATCGATATGAGCAGGGATAAAAATGCCGTCCAGGGAATGTACATATCTTTCTACTTCTTCTATACTTTGGTCCAAAGCAGAGATCAGCAGTTTCTTTTCTTCGTAAAGGATTTGATCTTCCAGATCTACGACCACCTGATAACCGAATTTTCCGGGATTATTCGGAAAATCCGGCAAATGTATATCCAGGTATTTCTGAAACCTGTCCAGACGGGTATCATCGGCGAAAAAAGCCAGGCAATGGGCTTCTTCCTGTGTAGTTACTTCAGCTCCTGTCAATACAAATATGCCGAAATTTTTTCCGGCATCCCGGATGATTTTGGATTGACGCGTAGAATTGTGGTCGGTAATACCGATGATATTCAGATTTTTTTTACAGGCTGTTTCCAAAATGGAAAGAGGACTCATTTCCAGATCTCCGCAAGGAGATAAAACGGTATGGATATGCAAGTCTGCCCGCAGCATGGAATATTATTTTTCTGTACGTAAAAGTTCAAATATTTTTCCTGTAATTTCGAATGTCTGAAGAGGGGTACTTAGGATCGGAATGCCTTCCGTTTCACTTTCAGTTGCCGTATCTTCTTCTGGAGCATATCCTTTTACCAGTATGATGGCCGACAATTCTTTCAGGGAAGCAATAGCCATAATATTTTTATGGGTTTGGAGTGTTATCCAGATATTCCCTTCCCGGGCATTTCCCATAACGTCACTCAGCAGGTCGGAAGTATAACCTCCTTTAATTTCCCGGTCCAGACCTGAAGCTCCGCTACAAACTTTCAGATTTAATTTTTCAATCATGTCCTTTACTTTCATACAGAGGGTGGTTTGAGTTGTATAGATTATTGTTTAATTATGCAGGTATTTATTTATTAAATTTTTCCTCTCCCCATACTTTAGCAGAAAGTTCCATTGATTCTTCCGGGGTGATCAGACCTTCTTTTGTAAGAATTTTCTGCATGAATACACATTGGTTGAGTTTTGCTTTTCCTTGGACGACATCCTGAGCCAAGGTATGGCAGGAGGGGGTACCGCATGCTCCGCAATCAATTTGAGGCAATACTTTCATAATACGGTTGATTTTTTCCATTTTTTCCATGGCCACCAGCATGTTTTCGTCTAATTTTTCAATAGAACGGGGAAGTATTTTTCCTGTCAGCCGGATTTGTTCATTCAGAAAATCCCGGTATTGGGGCATTTTATTGACGGTATGATAATTATTTTTGACGTAATTTTCCATCCTTTTCTGTAAGCGTTCTATGGTCAGAAAACGATTATTGATCGTCAGGGCTCCTCCGGCACAGGAATGATCGCAGGCCCTTAATTCCAAAAAGTCGATGTCTGTAATTTCGTCATTTTCCAGTTTTTCCAGAATTTCTATGACATTGTGGATTTCGTCTATAGCCAGGCAACGTCCCTGATAACGGGAAGCTTCCCCGCCGGTAAGGGTCCATTGTATAGATTCGGGAGTTAAGTGATATTGTTCCGGTACTTTGTCTATGGGTTTATCTTTGTTCTTATTGATGGCTAATAAGATTTTGTTGTATATAAAATCCATATTGATGACTCCGTCAACCGAAGATTTTTCTTCGCCCACCGGACTTTTAATGGCGGCTATTTTGGCAGCACACTGAGTGACGAAGAAAACACCGATTTCTTCAGCCGGAATCCCTTTGTCGATAAATTTTTGCCGGACATAGATGGCGGCAATATCCATTACTTGCTTTAAACGGATAATGTGATCGATCAGGGAAGGAAAACGAACCTGAATCAGGCGGATAACAGCCGGACAGGAATTTGAAATAAACGGGCGGAGATGAGAATTTTTCTCCATGTATTTCCGGGTTTCTTCGGAGAGTATTTCAGTCGCTTTATCGACTTCCATCACATAGTGAAATCCCATATTGTGCAATTCCGAAAAGATCTGTTCCTCTGTTATATCCTCGGGAAATTGGCCGATCAGAACGGTGGGCAGCAAAATGATACGGTAGGAAAATTTAAAGATCTGGCTGAAATCGTCCTGTTCTACGATGATGGCTTGTTGCGGGCAGGTTTTCAGGCACATACCGCAGTCAGTACAGGCGGCTTCATTTAAAGAAGCCTTCCCGTTTTTGATGCGGATAGCGGCGGTCGGACACAAATGCATACAATGAGTACATCCCGTGCAGACGGTATCCATAATTTTCAGTGCATGATAAAAAGCTTCTCCCTTCATTTCATTCTCAGTCTTTTCCCCTTATGCCGGTTAAGTCCGTTTTTACTGGGGTTTCAGATAGGTAAGCATCGTTACTTTTGTACCGACATTGATTTCCGATTCTATCTGAAGTTTATCGCAGTTGTTTTGCATGTTCGGTAATCCCATTCCAGCTCCGAACCCCATTTCCCGTACTTCCGGGGAAGCCGTGGAATAGCCTTCCTGCATGGCCAGGTTAATATCCGGGATCCCCGGTCCTTTGTCTGCCACTGTTATTTCAATGGCATCCGTACGGATATGTACCTGTATATTTCCTTCCCAGGCGTGTGCCACTACGTTTACTTCCGCTTCGTAAAGGGCGACGACAATGCGTTTAATCAAGTTACTGTCGACATTCAGTTGCTTCAGTATTTTTTTGATTTCACTGGAAGCCATACCTGCCCGCGAAAAATTACCTCCTTCTATATTGAAATTAAATTCCATCATATCAAAACACTGGTTCTAATCCGGCTTTATACAATTCCCCGCAGACCTTGAACATACTTTGTCTGCATTGCAGTACAGCAATCCCATTCTCCCGGGCGAGTGCCAGCATTTCGGGGGTTACTTTTTTGTTCCGGACAAAAAGGATATAACAGATATCAGACATTTCAGCTGTGCGGAGCACCTGAAGATTGGCCATACCGGTGATTAAAATCATATCTTCTGTGTTCAGGCGTAAAACGTCGCTCATCAGATCGGCTGCAAAAGCCTTTTTTATGTCTTTATTCAGGTGCTGTTCCCCATATACTAGTGAAGCTTCCAGCAGACCAACGATTTCTTTTAATAGCATTTCCGGGATTTTAATCGTTACGAATATAATAAATGCAATCGTTTTATAAAAGGTTTGCCTTTATTTTCTCTTTAAAAAGTTCATCACCTGTTTATTCTTCTCCCTTTCCCTTCTATCAAACATTTACACAGCTGCCCATTTTTACATATGTGCATTTACCCATTTTTAAATCGTAAATCCGATATTAAATAATAAATTGGCAAATAACGATTTATGTTGTGTTTCGTATCCGAACCGGCCTCCCAGGGTAATCGGAAATGGCAAGCGGAAAAGTTGAAGTCCGGCATTGAGTTCGATACCGTACGAATAATAATTCCGGGCTCCTCTCAGCATTTTATCGTGCCCCATATCAAAAAATATGCCGCCATCGATTCGCTTTACATAAAGCACAGAAGTAATGTGCTGGTCCGGAAAAAGGAGCGGTAATTTGTAGTTAGTACGCAGAGTTGTCAATTCATAGCCGTACATATCGATTCCCCGGGGACGAAGTATCTTTTTATCATAATATCCGGTTTTCGGCCGGTTCTGATAACCGCTGTAAATGCCAATGGAATGATTGACGGCGAATCCGGGAAAATAAAATTGTCCGGCTACCCACCATTCGTGTCCTAAATCCATTTTTTTCCAAGGAGTATGTGCATAGCCGCCTTGCAGGATTTGTCCCCAGCGCGGGTGTATTTCCTGTACCGTCATGTAGGTCTGATTCCCGAACATCAGGCCGTATTCCATCAGCTGGTAATAATTGGAAGAAGCTGAGAGCTGGTAAGAACCCGGGGTTGCGGGAGCATAATACAAAGTGTCGTTTATTTGGGTATAGCGGAAATGAGCTTTAGGACTGATATCGGAAATCGCTTCTATTTTATAGCGTACATACGGGGTAATATAACGGCTGTAATTCTTTCTGGAGATATTGAAGGGAAGTTGCATCGTCAATTCTCCTTTAGTGCGGTAAAACCGGCTTCGTATTTCTAAGGTGTCTAACTTCCCTGTTTGAAGATTACGGGCTGTTCCCAGAGCAGAATTTTTGTCCCGTCCGGATTTAAAGTCGAGACTGAAAACCGGCCATATGCCTTTATAGGCGGCGTTTACCATCCATGCGCCTTTGTGGTAGTCGGAATTGAAAATATAACCGGCGGCTAAGGAGAGAGTACTTAATTTATTCTGGGAATAGGCGATAATGCCTCCGTCGATTTCCCCTTCGTATTGATCGATATACACGGGACCCCAGCTATGAAAATTTAAAAGGTGGGTAAATTTCCGGTATCTGCGGGAATCGAAAGTCGAATCGTTATCCAGTTGCAATTGCCAGTTTTCTCTTTTTTTAAGGGAATCTGCCAGGCGGAAATAAGTTTTTTCCAATGGGAGATTTGTAAAACGGTCTGCTTTTATCCGGGCGGGTTTGTACCCGTCTGCAGTGTAAAATGAAAAATAAAGGATATTCCCATTGGCATTAAAATGAGGGAAACGGACCCCGTAGCGGGCATTGAGAATGTTGCGCAAGGTGTCTTCCCCTGCTTTTTTCAGGTAAAAAGAATTATTCCCGTTAAAAGAAGCTCTGAATAATAAAATGCTGTCTTGTTGGATCGGATTGTCCATTTCATACCACATTCCGGGTATGACTACCTCCCTTTTTCCGGTTTGCAGATCGATGGATTCCAGGTGAACTCCGGTTGTATTCTGGACAATTGTCGTAATTTTCCCGTTTGCATACGAAGGATGGATGAAAAGCTCGTCTTTCCGGGCTTTGATGCGTTGGAGTTCGGTTTTCATCCGGGAATCCAGAATAACGAGAGACGCCTGATTTTCTTCGTCTATTTCAATAGCACCCCAGTTTTTTCCTACGGTAAAGGGAGAAAAGCGGTTGTGCGGACTTTTGTGATAACGGTATTTGCCTTTGCGAAGGTCGTAACTGGTCAGGCATTGTTTGCCTCCGTGTTCCCAGCGAAAGTTAGGCCGGTATTCTGCCCACACCAGTTTATTGTCGTGGTATATAAACTTGGTGTCCTCCAGTGTCCCGCTTCGGGTAAGTATTTTTTCTTTTTCCCCGTCCAGTAAGACAAAAGCTCCGCTTTCCCGTAGACCTTTTTTATAGGCGATGACTTTTCCCTCCGGCAGGGGAATAGGATACAGATAGTTTGTATAACTTTTATTAAAAGTAGGAAGGGTGTCGAAATCATTGTGTATGTCTTTTACTTCCTGCGTCCAGATTTGTTTTAATTCGGCAAAATTATCGTGATAAAGAGTACGTTTTGCGTCCCGGTAAGTGTTGGCTTTTTTCACGCTGTCGGCATTGATAAAGAGTGAGCGGAAAGTCGAATCGTTCCAGACGCTATCGCGTTTTGCTTTTAAAGTCCGTTTCAGACTGGTAGCAAAAGGAGCGAGGCTAAACGGTTTTCGTCCGATCCGGTTTAAAGCATCGGACCAGATGGCATTGCCGTAATTGACCCGGGCATTTGCGACCATAAAATAACCCAGGGTATAACGGTTGGGTACAAAATCTTTGTCCGATCCATTAGCTGCTTTGAAGTAGGAATAAATCCCTTTATCGAGAACCTGAGCTTTCATTTCATTAATAAATTCGGGGGATCTGCCCCGTCCCAGGTGACCGACAGCTGTTTCGAAAGTAACGGCATCTCCTTCCATAAACCAAAGGGGGAGATACAGACCGGTAATGGCAATGGTTATTTGTTCTCCGAAAAGGTAATACAGAATTTTTGTCAGGCCTTGGTTGACTTTATCGATCTGGACCACATGCCGGAATTCGTGTACGCACAAATGTTCCAGCCAGGAATCGGAAGGATCCTGAGGAGGAAGGGTATACAAATCTGCTTTCCGTGGGGCCCAGGCTACACTTCCGTTGGATACCCCCCCATTTGCGTGGACAACCAGGGATATCCGTATGGGTTTGTGGGCCAGAGAATTAGTGTGCTGGTATAAAGCTGCAAAAATATTGGCAATTTTCTGAGCATTTTCTTCGAAATAATCCGGATAAATAATCTGAAAATCGGTGGTCTTTATTTGCTTCCAGCGTAAAAATGCCGGATCCTGTCCTAAATCTACAAACTGGGCTTTCCCGGAAAAAGGAAGGAGGAACAAAAAGAATACAAATAACCTTTTTATTTTCATAATTCAATATTTCCAAAGATTTAAACGACTAAAATATAGTTTAGATTTTAAATTTTATCAAAAAAAACAAATAAAATTCTAAGGAAAATGCTGTTGTACTTTCAGCAGTAGGAATATTGGATTCGGAAAACTTTCCCTACCTTTGCATAAGCGTAAAGATTGACTTATGGAAAATATTGCGGAAAAAATAGTATCGTTAAGAAAGTTGCTTGAATATCATAATGATAAATATTATATCGAGAATGCTCCGGAGATTTCCGATCGGGAATTTGACCGCTTGATGCAGGAGCTGGAAGAACTGGAAGCTGCCCATCCCGAGATGTATGATCCGAATTCTCCTACTCAGCGGGTAGGACAGGATATCAACCGCGAATTCACCCAGGTATTGCACAAATATCCGATGTTATCTTTGGGAAATACATACAGTGAGGAAGAACTGAGGGAATTTGATGTACGGGTAAGAAAGACGGCCGGAGATGTGCAGTATGTTTGTGAGCTGAAATACGATGGATCTTCTATCAGTCTTACTTATACAAAGGGGGAATTGACACGGGCGGTTACCCGTGGAGACGGGGTCAGGGGGGACGATGTAACGGCAAATGTGAGGACCATCCGGACCATTCCTTTGAGACTGCATGGAGATTATCTTCCTGAATTTGAGATCAGGGGGGAGATTCTGATGCCTTTTGCCGTATTTAACCGTTTGAATCAGGAGAAAGCGGAGGCAGGGGAGGCTTTGTTTGCGAATCCCCGGAATGCGGCTGCCGGTACTCTTAAATTGCAGAATTCAGCATTGGTCGCCCGAAGGGGACTGGATTGCTTCCTGTATTATATTCCCGGGGAGATTACCCCTTCGGATACTCATTACGGAAATTTACAGAAGGCCAGGGAATGGGGATTCCGTATCCCTCCTTATATTGAATTGTGTGATAGTATGGAGGAAGTGTGGAATTTTGTAAAAAAATGGGATAAAGAGCGGATTCATTTACCGGTCCCGATCGATGGAATTGTGGTAAAAGTGAATGACCTGGAAAAACAGAAGCTTTTGGGATATACGGCGAAATCTCCGCGTTGGGCGATTGCCTATAAGTTCAAGGCAGAACAGGAAGAAACTCCGCTGGTCAGTGTCTCTTATCAGGTAGGACGGACGGGGAGTATTACGCCTGTAGCTAATCTGGAACCGGTTCATCTGGCGGGAACTGTCGTAAAACGGGCCTCTCTGCATAATGCAGATATCATTGCCGAATTGGATTTGCATGAACAAGATACGGTATATGTAGAAAAAGGGGGAGAGATAATACCCAAAATTGTTGGGGTTGACCGGAACCGGCGGAAACCCGGTAGTCTCCCCGTAGAATTTATCACTCATTGCCCGGAATGTGGTACGGAGTTGGTGAGGGTGGAGGGAGAGGCAAATCACTATTGCCCGAACGAAGAACATTGTCCTCCCCAGATAGCCGGAAAAATAGAACATTTTGTAAGCCGGAAGGCCATGGATATAGAGGGGATGGGAGAGGAGACCATTGATTTGCTGTTGGCAAAGAAATACATCCGGAATGTAGCGGATATCTATGAATTACCATCCAGAAGGGAGGAATTAATCGGACTGGAAAAAATTATTTACCCCCGGATTTATGAAGTGAGTAGTATTCCTTTGGCTAAAATTATCTATGGTTTTGAAATCGGGCTGAAAAATATTTCCGCCCGGAATGCCCTTCTTTTAGCGGAGCATTTTCCGTCTCTTAAAGCTTTGTCAGAAAGTAGTAAGGCTGAATTAGCGGCTCTGCCCTGGTCAACTGCGGAAGAAGGGGAAAAGGCGGTGAACCGGATACAGGAGTATTTCCGTATGCCTTTTAATGAAACGCTTGAACGCCTGAAGGGGGCGGGGGAAGTGGCTGATATTCCCTTGGATTATGTGATATATGCTTTGAATATCCCGGGTATTGAGTTTCATCAGGCAGAATTACTGACGTCGGCATTCGATTATATTTACGAACTGGCAATCGCAAGTCCCGCAGAAATAGCGGCAATAGAAGGTATTACAGAAGAAGATGCTGCCCGCATCCGGCAGTTTTTCGCCGGAAATGAAAAACTGGTCCGGAAATTGAATACCTTAAATGTTTATCGTATACAGGAAAAAACGGCAGACAATCTGATTGCCGGTATCGAAAGATCCAAATCGGCAGGTTTTCCAGCTTTTCTGTATGGTTTGGGGATTCGTTATATCGGAGAAACGGCTTCCCGGAATTTAGCGAAGAGTTTTAAAAATATTCATAATCTGATGCATGCGACTTATGAGCAACTGATAGAAGTAGCAGACGTCGGGGAACAAATGGCAGCGAGCTTGTTGAAATATTTCAGCAAAGAGGAGAACCGGAAATTAATAGAACGGATGTTAGCGTATGGAGTAAAGGGTGAAATAGGGGAAGAAGAAGGGGAAAGTGATATCTTTCAGGGAATGACTTTCGTAATAACGGGTACTTTAAGTCGCCCGAGAGAATATTTCAAAGAGATTATTTTGAAGGCTGGCGGTAAGGTAAGTGATTCTGTATCTGCTAAAACCGCTTTCCTTTTGGCCGGAGAAAATGCCGGTAGCAAATGGAAAAAAGCAGAGAAATTGGGTATCCCCATTATAGATGAGGAGAAATTTCGGGAGATGATTAACGATAAGTAATAATAATTTTTATTTTTCAATATCAATTCTCAGTGGAATATATTACCTTTAACATGTCAAATACGACTGAGAAATTTAAATGTAAGTCGTTTATTATCAGGTGAAATGGGGAAAAGTGATACGAAAAGATTAAAGCAAATTATGACATCTGCCGGTGAAGAAGCCCGGCGATTGGGAAATTCAAAAATTTATCCGGAGCATTTATTTTTGGGATTACTCCGGTTAAATCAGGGAAGAGCGATCGATGTGCTTGTGGCATTGGGATTAGATTTTTATGAAGTAAAAGAAAGAATAGAAGAAAAATTAGAGAAAAAAAAGGATAAACAGGACGACTCTGAGCTTGATTTTACCCTGGCTTCCAACAGTATTCTGAAAAAGGTAATGGAAGAAGCATTGAAATTAGGAGATGAGCAAATTGAATCAGAGCATGTGATGTTAGCTATATTGCGGACGGAATCGGGCTTTGTTTCCAAGCTTTTTAAAACAATGGGAATAGATTACGAAATCTTTAAGGAGCAATTATTAAAAGAACGGGCCCGAATGCAGTCGGATTATAAGGAAGACTCGGATGAAGATGAGGATATGGGGGAAAATGACCCGCTTTACAATCCTTATCGTCAGCAGGGAGCAAGCCGTTCGGATACGCCTGTTTTAGATAATTTCGGAATCGATATTACCCGTGCAGCAGAAGAGGGGACTTTGGACCCGATAGTGGGACGTGAGCGGGAAATTGAGCGTTTGGCCCAGATTTTGAGCCGGCGGAAAAAGAATAATCCGGTGTTAATCGGAGAACCGGGGGTAGGAAAATCCGCTATTGCCGAAGGTTTGGCTATCCGGATTATGCAGAAAAAAGTATCGAGGGTGTTGTTTGATAAGCGGGTGGTAGCCCTGGATATTGCTTCGATTGTAGCCGGCACAAAGTACAGGGGACAATTTGAAGAACGGATGAAGGCCATACTCAACGAACTGGCTAAAAATAAGAATATCATATTGTTTATCGACGAAATACATACTATTGTCGGGGCAGGAGGTTCCGGAGGGAGCCTGGATGCAGCCAATATGCTGAAGCCGGCTTTGTCGAGAGGAGAAATTCAGTGTATCGGTGCGACTACACTGGATGAATACCGCCAGAATATTGAGAAGGACGGGGCTTTGGAGCGCCGTTTCCAAAAAGTACTGGTAGAACCGACTACTTTTGAAGAAACGGTAGAGATTCTGAATAATATCAAGTCCCGCTATGAAGACCATCACAATGTAAGATACACCCCTGCAGCCATAAAGGCTTGCGTCAAACTGACCATGCGTTATATTTCCGACCGTTCTTTGCCGGATAAGGCAATTGACGCTTTGGATGAGGCCGGTTCCCGGGTACATATTACCAATATCAACGTACCTCCTGTAATTGAAGAACTGGAAAAAGCCATAGAGGAAATCAAGGAGAAGAAAAAAGAAGCTGTTAAACAGCAGAATTTTGAAGTGGCGGCAGCTTTCCGGGATAAAGAACGGCAGATGTCCGTTTCTTTGGAACAGGAAAAGGAACATTGGCAGAAAGAGCTGAGTGAAAACCGGATTACAGTAGATGAAGAGCAGGTTGCGGAAGTTGTGGCGATGATGACGGGAGTACCTGTAAAACGGATTGCAAAAACCGAAGGGATGAAATTGCTGCAAATGCACGATGAACTGGCTGGCAGTGTGGTTGGACAAAATGAAGCGATTGAAAAGATTGTAAAAGCTATTCATCGGAACCGCGCGGGCTTGAAGGATCCTAACCGCCCGATCGGTTCTTTTATTTTCCTGGGACCTACAGGTGTCGGAAAAACACAGTTGGCAAAGGTCTTGGCGAAATATTTATTCGATACGGATGATGCGTTGATCCGGATTGATATGAGTGAATATATGGAGAAGTTTGCTGTATCCCGTCTGGTCGGAGCTCCTCCGGGTTATGTGGGATATGAAGAAGGCGGGCAGCTGACCGAGAAAGTAAGGAGGAAACCTTATTCTGTCATCTTATTGGATGAAATAGAAAAAGCACATCCCGACGTGTTCAATATTCTGTTACAATTGCTTGATGACGGGCAGTTGACCGATAGCCTGGGAAGAAGAGTGGATTTTAAAAATACGATTGTGATCATGACTTCCAATATCGGAAGCCGGCAATTGAAAGATTTCGGAAGGGGAATCGGTTTCGGACGCGAAGATCGCACTACTGACAGCGATTATGCCAAAGGAGTGGTTCAAAAAGCGTTGAAAACGGCTTTTGCTCCGGAATTCCTGAATCGTATCGATGATGTGATTATTTTCAATGCTTTGACAAAAGAGAATATTCACCAGATTATTGATATCGAACTAAAAGGATTGATGAAACGGGTAAAAGATTTGGGCTATTCCGTGAAAATTTCAGATGCTGCCAAAGAATTTCTGACAGAGAAAGGGTATGATCCCCAATATGGGGCGCGTCCTTTAAAACGGGCTATTCAGAAATACCTGGAAGATGAATTGGCAGAAGTGATTATCAAAGGAAATGTACCCGAAGGCGAAATCCTGGAAGTAGATTGCGATAAGGAGCACGACAAAGTTATTGTGAAATAAAAGTCCCTTGTAAGGTTTCTGGTAAAAAGTGACTTTCCCGAAAATACGTGCTTTGGTACAATAAATAAAGCTCCCTATAGGGAGCTTTATTTATTGATTATCAGTAGTTTATGGATTCATATCGATTTATCAGAACCGAAAATTTATTCACCGTTGAGTGAAAGGACTCTGCCGAACCGGACACAGATATCGGCATTGAAAAAGCAATTTTTCAGTTGATTTTTCTTTTATTTTGTTTCGTCTTGAATCAGATCGATTTGCTTTTCGATGATTTGTTCCAGAGAGATAAATGACTCTGTCTTGGCTATTCCGGGTATATTCTGTAAAGTGTTGATCAGCACATCCATAAGATGTTGATGATTATTGCACCTAAGTTTTAACAAAAAAGCGTAATGACCGGTAATAAAATGGCATTCAATGATTTCCGGAATTTTTTCCAGTTCTTTGACGACGGATTTATACTGATGGGCATTATCGAGAGTAACTCCGATAAAAGCACATATTTTTAATCCCAAAGCCCTGGGTTTAACAATAAAACGGGACCCTTCAATAATCCCGGCATCTTCCATTTTTTTAACCCTTTGGTGGATAGCTGCTCCCGATATTCCGCATTCTCGCGCAATCTCCAGGAAGGGTACCCTGGCATTTTTGACAAGGTAAGAAAGTATTTTTTTATCTATGTCGTCAATTTGATATTTCATGGTTTTATCATTTAAGCGAATCGTTTTGTAATTATCTTGTTTAACGGAAATTCAAAACACTGTAGAGTTGTTTCCGTTGTTTATAGTATCCTTTCCCTTCTTCGTTTGTGATCGATTTGATAACGTTGTCGATCAGATTATTGAAAATCGTTGTAAAAGTAAAACCTTCCGGCGGATAGATTTCAGGGTTATGAATATCGTTCAGCTTGGCAATAAACATGCGGGCAATCATTTCGCTGGATACATCGTTTTTGTACATCCCTTGTTCCATCCCTTTTTCAATATTGATTTTAATTTTTTCATATATAAAATCCGCACGTTGATTCAGATGGGTTATATAGAGATCCGGGAACGTCTTTGCCAAAGCCATGGTAACAGAAGGGGTGACATTGAAAAAGCGATTGTTGATTTCATTGCTTACGATGAGCATAATATCGATCGCATTCCATCCGTCAAAATTGTATTCGTTGAAAATTTCTTCAAAACATTTCCTTTCGTGACTGAGAATTGCATCTACGATCTCTTCCCGGTTTCTGAAATTCTCTTTCAGTTCGGTTGTCGTTAAACCCACTTTTTTCAGGTGCTCTTCATTAAAGTCATTTATGCCGTATCGGTAAATATAATTTCTTAGCTTTTCAGCTAACTGAAGCTTTTTGTCCTCCATGTTTTTACCACATTTAGTTTAATGGTGTAAATATAGTAAACAAATATCAAACGGAACGCGTTCCGCTTATAAATTATAATATTTATTGCTTTTATTCTTAAAAAAATACATTTTTAGAGGAGAGAATATATAGAAATTATAGTTGGTAAAACAGCCGATCGGATTAGGATTTTAAATATATGTATATAAAAGTGTTCCGGTATGAAAATAATTAATGGTTATCCTTGTCAGCATAAATACCCCTTTTCCTGTTCACTGATAAAAATCTTTTTCCCCCGCTTGAACAAGGAAACATTTAAATCTTTCCTTTCCCCGGTATCTTTTCCTGTAATGAAGGCTACTGAACTTTCTTTTATTTGAGAGGTATTAATAATTTTGTTTTTTTACCTTTGTCGGAAATACGAGAAGAGCTGATTATGAAAAAACTGATATTATTATTTTTATTATTGGAGGGAATTACCGGGTATGCAGTGGAGTATAAAACCCGTTTAGTTGTCGGAATTACTATCGATCAGTTTTATCCGGAATGGCTGACTTTATACCGGAACGATTTGAGGGAAGGGGGATTGAGACGTCTTATGCAGCAGGGGAAGAAAGCGATGGCTGATTATGATTATCTTTATACGCAGACGGGAGTGGATCAGGCGAGTATTTATACGGGTGTACTCCCGGTGGAGCACGGTATTGTCTCCCACGATTGGTACGACCGTTTGCGGAAGAGAAGGGAGAATAACGTCAGGGCGGAAGATTTTTCAGAGATCGGAGGGAGTTTTGCTCCGGGGTATGCGCCTGTACAGCTTCAGGCTATGACCTTGGGATGTGCCATGAAAAAAGAGAATATTTTTTCGAAGGTTTACAGTATTGCCATGAATCCGGAAGATGCCGTATTGAGCGGAGGAACTTGTGCGGATATGGCTTTTTGGTTTAGTGAGAATAGCGGTACCTGGGTATCTTCTGATTTTTATGCCGATTCGCTTCCTGCCTGGTTGAAAAATTACAATACTACCGTAGAGAGTGATTTCTTTATCCGAAGGGGATGGATGCCTTTGTCGGAAGAAGAAGATCGTACGGCAACCGTGAAATTTAAAAATAAATCAGGGGGAGGGAGTTTTTTCTACGATATAATGCAGGCAAAACGTAAATTTGATACCTACCGGGTATTAAAAGCGACCCCTTATGCCAATACCTTAGTAGAGCAACTGGCAGAGAAATTGATTGTTGAAACTAGTTTGGGGAGGGATAACGATGCGGATTTACTGGCTTTGACTTTTTCTTCACTGGATTATATGAACCGTGATTTCGGTATATATGCACGGGAGTTCCGGGATCTGGTGTTGCGTTTGGACCGGGATCTGGAGAAATTGTTCACCTTATTGGATACCAAAGTCGGGAAAGAAAATTATACTGTATTCCTTACTTTCTCAGAAGCCCGGGAATTATTACCGGAGGAATTGGGAGAGATGCGGATACAGGGAGGTTATTTCAGTATTTTTAAATCTGTTGCACTTCTGAAGTCTTATATGGGACTAATTTACGGAGAGGGAGACTGGATTTCTGACTATGATGCGGGACAAATTTATCTGGACCGCGAATTGGTGGAAAGAAACAAAATTTCGTTAAAGGATATGCAGGATAAGGTAGCCGATTTTATGATCGAATTCGAGGGGATTTCCAAAGTATTGACGGCTTATTCCCTGACCCGGAATGCATTTTCCCACGGTTCGGAAATGCTGATGCAGAATGCTTATTCCCAGAAAAGGAGCGGGGATATCTTGTTCTGTTTACAGCCGGCTTGGATACCGGATTTGAAAGACCGGGAAGATAATTATTTCCGGTATAGCAAACGGAATAAAGTTCCTGTATATTTTTACGGAGCCGGAATAAATGCTTCCCTGGCGGGAGAGTGTTATATGGCGGATATTTTGCCTACTTTATGTAAGATTATGGGCATTACTCCCCCTTATACGGCAAAGGGGAAGGCGCTCTTTCAGTAAGGAGGAGGCTATTTTGTCTTTTGCGTAGAAGCCTGGGCCGTATTTTCGTATTTGATCTTTTTAATGCGCCTGTTGTCGACATCCAGGATGGTAAATTTATGCTCTTTGTAGGTGATGATATCGTTCTTTTTGGGAAGTTCCCCTTTGATTTCCAGAATAAGCCCTGCCAGGGTATCCGCTTCTCCTTCTATTTCTTCGAAACTGTCGTCTTCCAATCCGGTTATTTTTTCAAAATCATTCAGTAGCGTATGTCCTTCGAAAATGAATGCGTTGTTTTTGATTTTAATATAAGTCCTTTCCTGTTCGTCTGTCTCGTCGTTAATTTCTCCTACGATTTCTTCCAGAATATCTTCCATGGTAACAATTCCGGAAGTTCCTCCGTACTCATCGACCACAATAGCCAGATGTACCTTTTTGGACTGGAATTCTTCCAGCAAATCGTTGATTTTTTTGGTTTCCGGAACGAAATATGCCGGACGGATGAGGCTTTGCCATTTAAAGTCTTCTGTCTCTCCCAAATGAGCGAGTAAGTCTTTGATATAGAGAATTCCTACGATATTATCCAGATTTTCTTCATAAACCGGCATACGGGAATAACCGTGTTCGATAATGACTTCCCGGATATGATCGAAATGATCTTCCTGATCGATCGCGATCACATTAATACGGGGCTGGATAATGTCGATTGCATAAATATTACTGAAACGGACAATGCCTTCCAGGATTTCTTTTTCTTCATTGATATCCGAATCTTTGGTCAATTCGAGGGCTTTGGAAAGCTGATCGATGGAAATACTGTTTTTCTTTGCAATCTTTTTACTGATGAGAGAAGTTGAACCGATTAGCAGAGCCGACAACGGACGGAATACCACCCCTAAAAAAGTCAGTGGAGCAGCCATAAAGATCGCCATAGACATGGCAGAGCGGTTTGCATATAACTTGGGGATGATTTCTCCGAAAAGTAAGATGACAAATGTAACAACCACTACTTGTATAAAAAAGCCCAGCAACGGATTAGCAGAAAAATCGAACAGCGAATCGACCAGATAAGAAGAAAGAATGACGATGCCTACGTTTACAAAATTGTTTGAAATCAATATCGTAGCCAGTAGTTTTTCCGGCTTTTTGTACAGATTGCATACTTTTTCGTATCCTTTTTGCCGGAGTTCTTCCAGTTGTCCGGGAGTAAGGGAAAAATAAGCTACTTCTGAACCGGATATCGCTGCGGAGGAAAAAAGCAGCAGTAGTAAGATAATAATGTAAATTAAATCGATAAAATTAAACGGGCCGGCAGTTATATCCGAGACGGCACAGATAAGTTCAGTTTCCAAAATTTATATTATTAGTTAAACATCAAGCATCTGCAAAATTTGTAAATGCGTAACGGAAATTTTATAATGCCTGTCTGCGCGTACAGGCATTATAAGTTCCGTTTTTAGAAAGGCAGATCATCACTGTCGTCCGGTGCCGGGGTATTCACGGGGGCAGAAGAAGCTGCATTGGCGGCAGTTGTCCGGTTAGGCATATCGGAACTGTCCTGACGGCCGAAAGACAACATCTGCATATTATCGGCATAAATTTCAGTAGTGTATCTTTTCACTCCATTCTGATCATCCCAGGAACGGGTACGGATCCGGCCTTCAATATAAAGGCGCATTCCTTTTTTGACGTATTTTTCTACAATTTCAGCCAAACCTCTCCACAAAACAATATTATGCCATTCCGTTTGGTCTACTTTTTCCCCATTCTTATTTTTGTAGCTTTCTGTGGTTGCCAGCCGTAAATTCGCAACAGCCACACCACCGTCCAGATACCGAACTTCAGGATCGGCTCCGACATTTCCTATTAAAATTACTTTATTCACCATAATCAGCCGGTTTAAATTTTACACAAGTTACGAAAAAAACAGCTATTTTAAAACCTATTTTTCATCAAAAATTATTGAATGCGAATTTAATAATAAATTATGGGAATCGGAAGATTCAGGAGAAGTTTTTACAGGATTTGAAGAAAAGAAAGGAGGTGCAGAGTAAAAATGGATGTCGTAAGAAATGAAGATATTTTTTGCGATTATTGTAAATAACATGCTCGTCCGCCTAATTATTTACAAATGATATTTATTTTTAATCCTTTCGTGTTTATATTTATATAAAAATTTATTTTAACGGTGATTATTGCACCTTTCCTCTTTTTTGAAAAAGATAGAAATTATGGCATAAGAGTATATCGTTCGGACGTTTACCCTTTGAACTGTTTTCCTGTTCAAAAATGTCCAAAGGTAAAAAAGTAAGAGGGGAAGATGTGTAACCTATAAGGGGGATTATCGGTTTAATCCGGTCACTGACACCGGAAAGTTCCTTTGCCGCAGTTCGTCGGATGAGTTTAAATCAGGTATAAAATTCTTATCTCCAAATATTTAAATGTTTACACCTTTGTACTTTTAAACCGTTAAACATTTTTACATTTAAATGTTTAAACCTATTTCTCCTTAATTCCAATTAAAGGAATATTTCTTTGTTTTTACTGTGCCTGCGGAAGATTTATTCGTCCTAACGTATGGGAAATCTGCATTTTTTAATGAAAAAATTCAAAGGTTTGTTTCATTGTTTGAGGAAAAGGCTTATATTTGCAGACTGAAAACAGACGAAAAGAAATAAATTATTGAATATTAAATATTTATAGAAAATGACTAAAGCGGATATTGTTAACGAAATTTCGAAAACAACCGGGATTGAAAAAGTAGCGGTGCAGGCTACAGTAGAGGCTTTCATGGAGTCAATAAAGAATTCCGTAGTTGGTGGTAAAAATGTGTATTTGAGAGGATTCGGTAGTTTTGTCGTAAAGAAAAGAGCAGAGAAAACAGCCCGGAATATTTCAAAGAACGTGACCATTAAAATTCCTGAACACTTCATTCCTTCATTTAAACCTTCCAAAAGTTTTGTGACAGAAGTTAAAGGTAAAGTAAAAAAATAAGAAAGGAGTAGATTATGCCAAGCGGTAAAAAAAGAAAAAGACATAAGATGGCTACTCACAAACGCAAAAAGAGACTGAGAAAGAATCGTCATAAGAAGAGATAGTCAGAGTTTGTGAGTTGCGAAGGTAAACCTAAAGAACCGAAGTTCTTTAGGTTTATTTAATTATAAAAATGAAACCGGAAAAAGAAGTCCGGCGTTTCTATTTGTCTTCTAACAGACATTGGTTTATAAGTAGTGTTTATCAATGAACAGTGAGTTAGTTATTGATGTCAGGGCAGATGAAATCATCATCGCTTTGTTGAGAGAGAAAAAACTGATTGAACTGACGAAAGAGAAAACGAGCGTTCAGTTTGCAGTAGGGGATATTTACCTCGGGAAGGTTAAGAAAATTATGCCCGGGTTAAATGCTGCTTTTGTAAATGTCGGGTATGAGAAGGATGCTTTTCTTCATTATTTGGATTTAAGTCCGCAGTTTCACTCCTTGGATAGTTACATCAAACAGTGTATTGCCCGTAAAGGTTTGCCTGTGGCCAAGCTGAAACTGGAACCGGAAATTAGTAAAGTCGGAAAAATTTCCGATATACTGACGGTAGGGCAGTGGGTAGCCGTGCAGGTAGCTAAAGAACCCATTTCTACAAAAGGACCGCGGCTTACCTCAGAATTGAGTATTGCCGGACGGAATCTGGTGCTTATGCCTTTTTCAGAAAAGGTTTCCGTTTCCCAGAAAATTAAATCGCCAGAGGAACGGAAAAGATTAAAACGGCTTATCGAAAGTATCAGACCTAAAAACTATGGGGTGATTGTTCGGACGGTAGCTGAAGGGAAAAAAGTAGCCCAGTTCGACAGTGAACTCAAGGAATTGGTGGAAAGGTTTGAGACAGCTTTTAAACATATACGGGATATTGAACCCCCGAAATTGATTCTGGGAGAGATCGATCGCACAAGTGCTTTTCTACGTGATATATTGAATCCCTCATTTGAAAATATTTATGTAAATGATATCACGTTGAGTAAAGAAATCAAACACTTTCTGAGTACGATCGCTCCGGAAAAAGAAGATATTGTCAAATATGTTTCCCCGGAAATCCCCATACTCGATCATTTCGGGGTAGATAAACAGATCAAATCTTCTTTGGGAAAAACGGTTTCGTTTAAAAACGGAGCTTACCTCATTATTGAACACACCGAGGCTTTCCATGTCATTGACGTAAATAGTGGGAACCGGGCAAAATTGGGAGACGACCAGGAATCGAATGCCCTGGAAGTAAATCTGGCTGCTGCAGAAGAGGTGGCCCGACAGTTGCAGTTGAGGGATATGGGAGGAATTATTGTTATCGATTTTATCGATATGCAACTGGCCGAAAATCGTCAGAAGTTGTTCGATAAGATGAAAACCTGTATGGAAATCGATCGGGCAAAACATACGATATTGCCCTTGAGCAAGTTCGGTTTGATGCAGATTACCCGTCAACGGGTAAGGCCCGAGATGACAGTAGATACCATGGAGGTTTGTCCCGTCTGCCACGGTACCGGAAAAGCTGAAGCCGCTATACTGGTGATTGACAAGATTGAAGACCAGCTGGAATACATTGCGAAAGAGAAAAAATGTAAAAATATTGTATTAAAAGTACATCCTTTTGTGGGAGCTTATTTAAAGGAAGGTTTCTTTTCTTTACGATTAAAATGGGCTTTCCGTTACCGGGTTTCTTTAAAGGTAGTAGATGTTCCTTCTTATTACATTTATGAATATCACTTTTATAATCAATATAAACGGGAAATTGCGGATTGATAATGTTTAACTGTTTAAGGAAAGGGAAAATGTTATGATTCCGGGTGAATGATTTTGGGGGAAGGGAAGGATATCGGGATAAAGTTACGGTTCTGGAGGGGATAGCAGAACCGATTTTTTTAAGTAGAAAGTGACCATAAGGAAAACAGAGAATACTCATTTCTCGTTAAGATTTTTCGGATATTCGTGTGCTGTTCACTGAAACCTTACCTCTGATAGTTCGTTTTTCATTAATTAAATGTTAAATAGGGAACAGACTTTCGTCTGGGGGAAAAATTAGTTCTATTTTTGTTTCCGGATAGTAAACTGTTGCAGGAGAATTATACACTTCAATTTAATTATATATTCATTTATGAAAAAAGGATTATTTACTTTTTTACTGACTTGTATTTTAGGTGTAATGGCATTGAGTGCGCAGGTAGAAAACCCGGCAACCTGGACATTCACCCAGAAAGATTTGGGGAATGGGGAATACGAGCTGACTATGCAAGCAATTCTGGAGCCGGGTTGGAAAGTGTATTCTATGTTTACGCCGGAGGGCGGACCTTTGGCTACAACTTTGACATTGAATGAGGAGGGAAAGGGTGTTGAATTTATCGGTAAGGCCGTTGAAAATGAACCTCAGAAACATTTCGATGAATTATTCGATGTGGATGTCTGGTATTTTGAAAGCGAATATATTATTAAACAAAAGATAAAGGTGACAGATCCTGTCTTAGCTGCAGTAAAAGGTACATTGGAATATCAGGTCTGTCAGCAGGGGCAGTGTATTATGTTCGATACCGATTTTGAGATCCCTCTCTCCGGACATCAGCAGGATGTTAGCCGGGAAACGGTAACAGAACAAATACAGCCGGCAACAGGAGATCACAAAGGGGATGAATCTTTGTGGACATTTTTCTGGTTGGCTTTTATTGCCGGTTTGGCAGCTGTAGTGATGCCTTGTGTATTTCCGATGATTCCCATGACGGTTTCTTTCTTTATGCATGGGGATGCGAATAAGGCGAAAGCCAAGGCCAAAGCTTTGTTTTTCTCTTTATCTATTATCGTAATCTATACGATACTGGGAGTTGTCGTTTCTATTCTTTTGGGACCGGATTTTATTAATTGGCTGAGTACGAATTGGGTACCGAATCTGTTCTTTTTTATCATTTTCATGATATTCGCTGCCTCTTTTTTCGGGGCATTCGAAATTGTACTTCCTTCCTGGCTGGTCAATAAATCCGATAAGCAGGCGGATAAGGGCGGATATGTAGGAGCTTTCTTTATGGCTTTTACCCTGGTCCTGGTTTCTTTCTCCTGTACTGCCCCGATTGTCGGGACGGTTTTAGTTGAGGCTGCCCGGGGGTCTGTATTGCGGCCCATCATCGGTATGCTCGGGTTTTCCCTTGCTGTTGCCTTACCATTCGGTTTTTTTGCTTTTTTCCCTTCAAAACTGAGTAATCTGCCCAAGTCGGGAGGGTGGTTGAATTCAGTAAAGGTCGTTTTGGGATTTATAGAAATTGCTTTGGGGCTTAAATTTTTGATGGTAGCCGATCAGACATATCATTGGGGATTACTGGACCGGGAAGTGTATATCGCCATTTGGGTAGCCGTATTTACTTTGCAGGGCTTCTATCTGATGGGTAAACTGAAGTTTAAAAACGACAGTGATCTGTCCTATATCGGGGTGCCCCGCCTTGCTTTTATTATCGCTACTTTTGCTTTTGTTGTTTATTTAATTCCCGGAATGTTCGGAGCTCCGCTGAAAGCCCTGGCCGGTTATTTACCTCCTCAGGAGACTATAGATTTTGATGTCAACCGGATTGTGAGGGATAATGCAAAGGAAATTATGAAGAGCGGCATAGCTGTCGGGGGAACAAATAGCCGGACTATGTCAGAGGCATGCGAAGATCCCAAATATGCTGATTTTTTGCATTTGCCTCATGGTATAGATGGTTATTTTGATTTTCAACAGGCTTTGAAATGCGCCCGGGCTCAGGATAAACCTTTGTTTATTGATTTTACCGGTCACGGATGTGTCAATTGCCGGGAAATGGAACAGTCTGTATGGTCTGACCCCCGTATTTTAGATATGCTGAAACACGATTATGTGGTGGTTGCCCTGTATATCGATGATAAAAAATCATTGCCGGAAAATGAATGGTATGTCTCCGATTATGACGGGAAGCAGAAAAAAACACTGGGTAAGAAAAATGCGGATTTTCAAATAAAATATTTCCATTCAAATGCCCAGCCGAATTATATTTTATTGGATAGCCGGGCAGAAGGACAGGACTTGGAGAAATATATGCTTATGCCTGCCAGAGGGTATGACTTGAATCGGGATGCTTTTTATGAGTATCTGAAAGAAGGGTTGAAGAAATTTAAGGAGAGGAATTGAAAGAGGGGAATGCTTCCTGGCGGAAGCGGATCGACGTTTCGCGGATTAACGGAACTAACGTTCCGGATGAACGGATTAATCGGGTACAAAGTGCCGTTAATCCGAAAATAATTAAAACTTCTCTTTCGTAAAATTTTTTTATTTTGGTTATCTTTGCCTCCTAAAAGAGGTGGGATGCGCTATTTATGTTTATTTCTGATTTTTATTTTTTTACTGGAAGCAGGATGTCAGGGGCGTAAGAAACCGGAGCGTTTCGTCTATTTCCGAAATTATTCCCGTACTTTTAACGACCTGAATGACCGTCATTTGAAGGGAGCCCGTAAATGGGGTATTGAGCCGGTAAGTTCCCTGGAAGAATTAAAACGCCAAAAGGGAAAGATAGAGGAGATAAGATCCTGCCGTTTATATGAAGTCGATCCTCTGACACATTCCCAGCCTTATCTGGTACCTCGGGCAGCCTCTCTTTTACAGACGATTGCTGCTAATTTCAAAGACTCTCTTTCCCGTAAAGGGATGCCTTCCTATTCTGTCATCGTTACCAGTGTATGGCGTACGAACGAATCTTTGAAAAAATTACGCCGGCGCAACTTGAATGCCAGTGCCAACTCAGCTCATTTGTTCGGTACTACTTTTGATATTGCTTATACCCGGTTTAAAAAGTCCGGTTTCCGGGAAGCGGAACCCGACAAATTGAAATCCGTATTGGCCGAGGTATTACGGGATTTGCGAAATGAAAAACGCTGTTATGTCCGTTACGAATCCAAACAAGGATGTTTTCATATTACTGTGCGCTAAAGATTTACTCCCTTTTATTTTGCAGTACCTAAAGACATACTGGATTTTGGAAAATATGTTTTCTTTCGGATAAGGAAGCATTTTCCTGCTTTCAACTCCGGTTTAGTCTGATCGTGTAGCGAATGAAGGGGAGCTGCCGGAAACGGATGTGAATCAGGTAAACAGTGAAAAGGCAAAGTCAGAATTTTTTGTCGTAAAGGACAGAAAGGAATAAAAGTATTAAAAATCCGGAATTTCCTCAGGCGAAATGGCGGAGAGGAATTTGGAAGATACTTTGGATTTTGGTATTTAAGTGTTACCTTTGTGGGCTGATAATTTTAGGCTTCCGGCTTATAACTTTAACTTGAATTCATGGGATTACAATGTGGAATTGTCGGACTTCCGAATGTAGGTAAGTCGACTTTATTTAATTGTTTGAGTAATGCAAAAGCGCAGTCGGCAAATTTCCCTTTTTGTACGATAGAACCAAACGTAGGAGTAATTACGGTTCCGGACGAACGTTTAAACCGTTTGGTCGAAATAGATAAACCGGCAAGTGTGGTACCTGCAGTAGTGGAGATCGTGGATATTGCCGGTCTGGTAAAAGGAGCGAGTAAGGGGGAAGGTTTAGGAAATAAATTCTTGTCCAATATACGGGAAACGGATGCCATTATTCACGTATTGCGTTGTTTTGATGACGATAATATCGTACATGTGGACGGGAGTGTCGACCCGGTGCGGGATAAAGAAATTATCGATACCGAATTGCAATTGAAAGATCTGGAAACGGTGGAAAACCGCTTGCAGAAAGAAGAAAAACGGGCAATGACCGGAGGGGATGCCAATGCAAAGCGGTTGGTGGAAGTACTTTATCTTTATAAAGCTGCTCTGGAAAAAGGTTTGTCGGCCCGGACGGTGGAATTGAATGAACTGCAGCAGGAGTCGGCCCGGGATTTGCAATTGCTTACCAATAAACCTGTTTTGTATGTATGTAATGTAGACGAAGCCTCGGTTGTGCAGGGAAATAAATATGTAGAGGCTGTCCGGGAGGCTGTTAAGGATGAAAAAGCTGAAGTACTGATTATCGGAGCCGGCATTGAATCCGATATAGCGGAATTGGATACTTACGAGGAAAAACAAATGTTTCTGGAAGATATCGGGTTGAAAGAAGCCGGCGTGAATAAATTGATCCGTACTGCTTATCGCTTATTGAATCTTCAGACGTTTTTTACAGCCGGAGCTAAGGAAGTGCGGGCCTGGACTTTTCGCAAAGGGATGAAAGCTCCGCAAACTGCCGGTATTATCCATACCGATTTCGAAAAAGGTTTTATCCGGGCTGAGGTGATCAAGTATGAGGATTATGTGACATTGGGATCGGAGGCGAAGTGTAAGGAGGCCGGAAAGATGTCGGTGGAAGGAAAAGATTATATTGTACAGGACGGGGACATTATGCATTTCCGTTTTAATGTTTAGACCGGCAAGAATAGATCCCTGTTTCGCAACAGAAGATATAAAACAGTATACTAGATCACAGCACTGAACTTTTCATGGAAAGTTTAGTTTTTCAGGGAAGATTTGGATCAATAACTCCCCCGGCCGGCAGTTTATCGTTTAACAGTTCAGGTTGTAAACGGAAACAGATCCCTCCTTTGCTTTTAAGTCTTTTATGCAGCTGAATATCGGATTTCAGTTGTTTATCTCATATCCACCACTTCCACTTCCGGGTGGGCTGCTGTATCAAATTTAAAAAAGGAATCAGCCGGGAGAGGCGAAGGCTGCTTAATGCTCTTTATCCGGATGATCAGATCGTTACCGTCTTTCCCGAAAGATCTGACTTCTTCTATGGAAGAAGTCGCTGTTTTTACACGGATACCTATTTTGGTGAAATTTTTATCGTCCTGGAGCGGATAAAGTTCAATATAAGCAATTCCGTTTTCAGTGGAAAGTAATTTTTGGGTAAATCCGGTATTGTGAATATCGAATATTTTGGTCGGACTCAGCATTTCTTCTTCCTCATCCGATGGATTTTTCAGGTTCACTTCATTTACTTCCGGCATGTAAGTATAGATATTCTTCCCGTCGTAATAGTTTTCTACCTCCATGATGTTGAGTTTGTAAAGATTGCCTTTCATCCAGGCTTTTCCTTCATGGTTTTCCTGAATGTTCTCGGCTTTGTTTTCCATCGTGAGTGTGAAATCGATTTCTACGGCAGGCAAAGCTTTAATTTTGGCGGTAGACTTATCCAGTATTGTTTTCGCTTCATTCTGGGCATAAACAGTTGCACAAACGAGCAAAGTGATAATCGTAATCCAATATCGCATAACTTTTCTTTTAGAGAATATCTGCAAAGATAATGATTTTAAAAACCTCTTTTTATTTTTTTTCGTTGAAAAAACCAAACAGTACCTAAAAACTTATACCGGAAAAATTATCTGATAAGCGCAGGCGTTTACGGAATGAATTCTTTAATTTTGCAGCACAAAAAATGGAGGCATGGAAAAAATAAAAGGAATAATTTATGCATGTATTTCTGCGGCTACCTTTGGGATGATTCCATTGTTTGCCAATACGGCCATGCGGGAGGGGATAAATAACGATACGATATTAGTGTACCGCTATGTGATTGCTGCCCTTGTGTACGGAATCTACCTGGCCTTCCGGAAAATATCCCTGAAAATTGACCGGGAAACTTTGGTTGAGCTACTGTGGGCCGGAGTCGGTGGATATGGAATTACTGCCTATTTTTTGTTTTTGTCCTATCGGTATATGCCTACCGGAATTGCTACTTCCATCCATTATCTGTATCCGGTGGTCGTCGCTGTGTTTATGTCGTTATTTTACAAACAATATTTGTCTTTACGGGTGAAAGGTGCAATTGTACTGGCTATTCTGGGAGTGTACTTTATGTCCTGGAGTAATGGGGAAATCAGATGGGCCGGTTTAGTATTTGCATTGTTGACGACTTTTACGTACGGTACTTATATCGTCGCCTTGAACCGTCCGCATTTGAAAGCGTTGAATGCAGATGTGCTGACGTTTTATGTATTGGCTTTTACGGCTATTTTTTATCTGATAGCAGCTGGATTGAGGAGAAATTTAGTACTGGATTTTACGCTCCGTTTTGTATTTGATATGTCGATGCTGGGAATTTTGAGTACGGTGATCTCTGCCCGGCTTTTAGTAGCAGCTGTGGCCCGTATCGGGTCGGTAGCAACATCGGTATTGGGAACTTTGGAACCGATAACTGCTATTATAGTTGGCGTTTTTGCTTTTCAGGAAGAATTGGGAGTTAAAAATTTTGTCGGTTTATTACTGGTATTAATGTCCGTATTGATCGTCATCCTCAGTATGAATGAACGGCATAAGAAGAATCAGTTGAAAACCAAAGCGACAAATACAGAGCCGTCTGCCTGAGACGGAAGAGGAAAATATCCCTCGTTTACATTCCTTTGTTCTTATTGGTAGATTGGTATATTTTATTTAGTTTTGTGTATTATTTAAACAGACCTGTAAATGATTTCGTTGTTTATCAAGTTCGGCATATTTGATGTCCTGGATATTTTAATTGTAGCTTTCATTTTTTACCAAATCTATCGGTTAGTGAAGGGGACGGCTGCTATTAATATTTTTGCAGGTATATTTATTTTTTACCTGGCTTGGTTGCTGGTGAGGGCTTTTAATATGGAATTAATTTCTTCCATCCTGGGGCAGTTTATCGGTATGGGGGTTATTGCTCTTTTAATCGTATTTCAGCAGGAAGTAAGGCGTTTTCTCTTATTGATCGGAAGTAAATACAATTTGCAGAATATCTTTAATCTGGAAAGTTTATTTGCTAAACCTGTGATCAAAGAAGATGTTTCGGAGGCGATTGTACAGTCTTGTGAATATTTTTCCATGACGAAGACCGGAGCATTGATTGTATTTGCCCAGAATACGGAATTGTTCAATTATGCCCAGACAGGCGTAATTCTGAAAGCAAAAGTATCCTCTGATTTAATTGAAAATATTTTTTTCAAAAATACTCCTTTGCACGACGGAGCTGTTATCATTGCTGAGAATAAAATACTGGCAGCCCGTTGTATTCTGCCTGTATCGGATAAGACAGATCTACCGGGCAGTATGGGATTAAGGCACCGGGCAGCTCTCGGATTGAGTGCCGTTAGTGATGCTCTTATTGTGGTGGTCAGCGAGGAGACCGGAAATATCACTTTTGTTAAAGACGGGAATTACAAGGTACGGATCAGTCCGGAAGAATTACGTACTTTTTTACACAATGATTTTAAAGGGTTTATCGTAAATTAATCCGGTTTGCATTTCCATTTATTCCGAAACTTTTCTTTTCTTTCACCGTTAATAAGCTTTGCAAACTGTAAAGCTTATGAATGTATTGGTAACCGGTTTGGGAGGATTTATCGGTCAGCAGGTAAAGAAAGTGTTTGAGAAAGAAGGACACCGGATTTATAGTGTACCGAGAGAAATTTTACTGCCCGGAGGCAAGAACTTGCAGGAAGCTATGGAAGGGGCGGACGTCATTGTCAATCTCGCCGGAGAAAGCCTGATCGGGCGTTGGACCAATGAAAAGATGATTGAGATTGTGGAATCCCGCCGGGTAATTACCCGGAATCTGGTGAGTGCCGTCAATGCTTCCGGAAAAAAGCCTTTTTTGTGGATCAATGCTTCAGCGGTCGGCATATATAAACCCGATGTGTTTTGCGACGAAGAATCGGTAGATTTAGGGAATAATTTTCTGGCAGCTGTGGTGAAAGCCTGGGAAAAAGAATTGAATGCTTTATACCGGGTTCGGCGGGTAATCCTGAGGTTCGGAATTGTTATCGGAGAGAACGGGGGAGTAGTCCGCAAACTGATGCCTTTGGTTAAAGCACGTATCGGACTTGTGCTGGGAAACGGGAAGCAGGAATTTCCACTTATACATGTGGAAGATGTAACCGGATTTATGCTTTATACCTTACAGAATGAGGAAATGAACGGGGTTTACAATATGGTGATTCCCAATGCGGTTAATTATAGACAATTTGCACAGGGACTGGCTTCGGGCCGGCCTCCTTTTGTCACTTTACCGGTGCCTCGCTGGTTATTATGGTTGGTTATGGGGGAAGCCGAAAGCGTATTGACCCGCTCGGCCCATGTTTTACCGATGCGGATGATGAGATCAGGTTATGAATTGAAATATAGGACTTTAAATGAAATGATAGTCGGGAAGAAAATTTAATTCGGTGCTTCTCTGGGAGACTGACTAACGGAACTAAAGTCCGGGATGAGTTTTGATCAGAACAGTCGTTCCGTTAATCAGTGGTTTCAGATAAAGCTTTACCGGCCCAGATTACCGTTGACCGGGGGACAACAGAAGATTATAACAACGTCTTCAAACAAGCATTTACGTTATTTTCAATCCGTTTCAAAACGTCAGCACTTTCGTCTTTTACGAATTTTTGTCCGGTAATGTTTTCATATAATTCAATATAACGTTCTGTAATTCCATTGATAATGGCCGGAGTCATTTCCGGAATTTGCTGTCCGGCTTGTCCCTGAAAACCGTTTTCCATCAACCATTCCCTGACGAATTCTTTGGAGAGTTGTTTTTGTTTTTCTCCTTTTTGAAACCGTTCTTCATACCCTTCGGCATAGAAGTAACGGGAAGAGTCGGGTGTATGTATTTCGTCTATAAGGTAGATTTTTCCGTCTTTTTTCCCGAATTCATATTTTGTATCCACCAGGATAAGTCCTTTTTCAGCAGCCATTTCAGTACCTCTCTGAAATAAGGCGTAGGTATATTTTTCCAATAGCTCGTAATCTTCGCGGTTTACTAACCCCTGAGCGATGATTTCTTCCCTGGAAATATTCTCGTCATGGCCTTCATCTGCTTTTGTCGTAGGGGTGATGATCGGATGAGGGAATTTTTGATTTTCTTTCATTCCTTCGGCCAGCGGGTTACCGCAAAGCATCCGTTCTCCCTCTTTATAAGCACGCCAGGAGCTACCGGTCAGATATCCTCGGATGACCATTTCTACTTTAAAAGGTTCGCATCTGTGTCCCACGGTAACCATGGGGTCGGGGGTGGCAATTTTCCAATTGGGTACGATGTCGGCAGTAGCATCCAGAAACTTGGAAGCAATTTGATTTAATACCTGTCCTTTATAGGGAATTCCCTTTGGGAGCACCACATCAAATGCTGAAATCCGGTCGGAGACCAGCATGACCAGATACTCGTCATTGATGTTATACACGTCGCGTACTTTCCCTTTGTAGACACTTTTCTGCTTCGGAAAATGGAAATCGGTTTTTACAATAGCTTCCATGCTTATTTTCGTAATTATTGTTAATTTATATGAGACAGGCAAAAGTAATAAAAAAACTTCCGTTGTTTACCGGTCCTGTTGTTTTTCACGATGATTTTCCTCTTTTTTTTCTTCCTTTTCTTCGTATGCCTTGACGATGTCTTTTACCAGACGGTGACGGATGATGTCCCCGGCATCGAATTCGACAAAAGCTATGCCTTTGATTTTATGTAGAATCCGGAAGGCGTGTATAAGGCCTGAGTCGGTCCGCCGGGGTAAATCAATCTGGCTCATATCTCCTGTGACAACAAATTTAGCACTTACACCCATTCGGGTAAGGAACATTTTCAATTGATTCCGGGTTGTATTCTGGGCCTCGTCCAGTATGACAAATGCATCATTAAGGGTCCTGCCGCGCATATAAGCTAAAGGGGCAATCTGTATGACGTCGGTTTCGAGATAATCTTCCAGTTTTTTAGGCGGGATCATATCCGATAAGGCGTCGTATAAAGGTTGTAAATAGGGATCTACTTTCTCTTTCATATCTCCCGGAAGAAATCCCAGACTTTCACCGGCTTCTACTGCCGGGCGACTGAGGATAATACGCCGGACTTCCCGGTTGCGAAGTGCTTTTACGGCAAGGGCAATGGCCGTATATGTTTTACCGGAACCTGCCGGGCCTGTGGCAAAGAGTAAATCATTGGTGCGGGCCAGCTCGACCAGTTTCCGCTGGTTCGGCGTACGTGCCCGTATGGCTTTTCCGGAATTTCCGAACAGAATGACCGATTCCAGGTCTTCCGGATTTTCAATGGTATTGTCTTCCAGTATGATCCGCTTTAAATTGGCCACCGTTAACATGTTGTACCGATGGTAATGTTCTAAAAGGGCTGTAATTTTGGAATAAAGGATTTCGATGTCGCTTTCTTCCCCTTGTATGATTATTTCATCTCCTCTGGCGATGATCTTCAGCTTGGGGAAATAGTCTTTCAGTATATTGAATTTAGTGTTATTAACGCCATAGAAATCAATAGGATCTATATTTCCGATACTAATTCTTTTCTCTATCATGAAACTTCAAATAAAACCTTTATTTTTGCAGGTGCAAATTAATAAAAAAGGATTAAGGTTAGGTGAATGGGGATTAAAGTTTTTAATCCTTTTTATTTTAACGTCAATTTCCGGAGAATGTTGAGATTATGAATCATTTGAATGAGAAAAAAGAAGCTTTTGCTGATCTTTTGGAGATCATAGAAACGCTCAGAAAAAAGTGTCCCTGGGACAAGAAACAGACTGTCGAATCTTTGAGAAGTCTTACGATCGAAGAAGTATATGAATTGGGAGATGCCATTCTGGAAAAAGATATGCCGGAAGTGAAGAAAGAGTTGGGGGATTTAATGATGCATATGGTTTTTTATGCAAGTCTGGCTGAGGAACAGGGAGATTTCGATATGGCAGATGTGTTGACCGATATCTGTGAAAAATTACGTTACCGTCATCCTCATATATACGGAGATGTGCAGGTAAAGGATGAAAAGGAAGTTTTACAAAATTGGGAACAATTGAAATTGAAAGAAAAAGGCCGGAAACATAAAGTATTGGAGGGTGTTCCCGTTTCTTTACCTGCTTTGGTGAAAGCCTATCGTATTCAGGACAAGGTGAGAGGAGCCGGGTTTGACTGGAAAAAAAAGGAAGATGTATGGGAAAAGGTAAGGGAGGAATTGGGAGAATTTGAAGCAGAAATGAGAAAAGGAGACGCTGAAAAAATGGAGATGGAGTTGGGGGATTTCTTATTTGCTGTAATCAATGCAGCCCGTTTGTATGGGATTAATCCGGAAAATGCTCTGGAAAAGACAAATCATAAATTTATCCGCCGTTTTGCCTATGTGGAAGAAAAAGCAAATATTGCAGGGAAAAAACTGAATGAGATGGAATTAGAGGAAATGGAAGCTTATTGGGAAGAGGCGAAGAAAGGAGAAAAACAGGAGAAGGAATTATAATTGCAATAGTAAAGAAATTGGGAATGAAGCTTACAGGAAAATGGAAATACCGGGAAAATTACGGATACGGTGTGGCGGAGGGAGAAGTGGTTTTGGAACAAGAGGGAAATAAGCTTTCCGGAAGAATTATTTTTACAGATAAGACAGAAGGGGACGGTACTTCCATGATTCAGGAGTTTCTTCGCGGAGAAATAGACGGACTGAAAATCCGTTTGGAAGCTCAGGAGTTTGATGTGATTTATTCGGAATATAAGGTTGAATATAAATTGGACAACTGGTTCGGCATTTTGGTTGACGGCACGACAATTAAAGGAATAAGTGTGGATGAACAGGGCATAGAAGGCTATTTTGTATTTGAAAAATGCAAAGAAAATTGTATCGGAACGAAGGGGATTCCGGATGCCGTTCGTGGAGAGTAAAAGTTTTTTTCAGGGAAAGAGGTACCGGAAAATTTTTTTTTACAGAAGATGTTTTTAGCGGAATAAAAAGTTGACGAAAGTCAGCTTTTTTTTTATTTTTTTAGATTAGGTTTACGCAGCTAAATAATCAAAATCATTGAGAAACCATGTCTAAAATTGAAAATCACCCTATACTGGATGTCCCTGTCAGGGATAAAGTTGTTTTTTTATACAATGGAAAGAAAATTGAAGCAGAGAGCGGGTATACGATAGCTGCGGCCTTACACCGGGCGGGTTATCCTATACACAGCCACAGTCTTGACGGACGGGAACGGTCGCTGGAATGCGGGATCGGTAAATGCGGGGCTTGTGAAATGTTGGTAGATGGGAAAATCCGGCGTATTTGCATCACCAAAGTGGATGGAATAAAAGAGGTAGAGGAAATTTCGGAAAAATGTATGCCGAAAGAGAAAACCAATGCTGTTCCGGAAAAAAAGAAGATATTGCGTACGACGGTGGTTATCATTGGGGCGGGCCCGGCTGGACTGGCTGTCCGTGAGGAATTCAATAAATACGGTGTAGATAATATTGTCCTCGACAGCAATGATAAAATCGGCGGTCAGTTTACCATGCAAACCCATCAGTTCTTTTTCTTTGAAAAGGAAAAGCGGTTTGGAGGGATGCGCGGATTTGACATTGCCAAAACACTGGCCGGAGAAAATTCAGATGGGATTTACCTGAATTCGGTAGTATGGGATTTATTGGAAGGGAAGAGAGTAGCAGTAAAGAATATTTCCACAGAAGAAGTGTTTTTTGTAGATGCTGATTATCTGGTAGTTGCTACGGGGGCCGTGCCTTTTATGCCGGCTTTTGAAAACGATGATTTACCGGGAGTCTATACGGCAGCAGTCGTGCAGAAGATGATGAATAATGAAATGACTTTGCTGGGGAAAAATGTATTGACTGTAGGTGCCGGAAATATTGGATACCTGACTTCTTATCAGTTGATGCAGGCAGGAGCTAAAGTAAAGGCTATAATAGAAGCGATGCCCCGGGAGGGTGGTTTTCCGGTGCAGGCCAACCGGGTGCGTCGTTTAGCTATTCCTGTAATGACTTCCTATCTTTTGCTGAAAGCTATTCCCAATAAAAACCGGGACGGAATTGTAGGAGCCGTGATTGCCCGTTGTGAGAATTTTAAACCGGTACCCGGCACTGAAAAAATTATTGAAGGAATAGATGTCATTAATATATGTACAGGCCTTATTCCGGATAATCAGTTGCTTACAAAGGGAAAGGAAGTCTTTGGGGGAAAATGTTTTGCTGCGGGGGATGCCATCCGCATCGGGGAAGGTACAAGTGCTGTATTGAAGGGAAGACATACGGCAATGCAGATTATGATGGAGCTGGGAGTAAATGTTAATTATGACGATTATCTCCTGTTGTCAAAAGAATATATCGATTCCCAGCAACATCCGCTGAAAATTCTGGATGAACCGAATTTGCCCGGTACTGACCGGATGTTGGCCCGTGGATTTGTACAAGCTGATTGTTTATACGGATTTGCCTGTAATCCCTGTTCTTTTGCTTGTCCTCACGGAGCCATTACAAAATCTTCTACTTCTGCTGTACCTACGGTTCATTACGATAAATGTATTGGTTGCATGGAGTGTGTTTACCAATGTCCGGGACTGGCTATTTTCGGGTATCACATCAAAAAAGATATGTTGTTTCTGCCTATAGAATATGAAGCACAGGAAGGACAGGAAGTGTATTTGGTCAACAATAATGGGGAAATACTGGGAGAGGGCGTATTGGAAAAGATATTGCGGAAGCCGAATAAAACCAATGTGGCCCGGGTAAAGGCCTTGACAATACATGGGGAAGAACTGACCTTGGTAAGGGGATTTATTGTAAAATCGGCTTATCCGGAACCTTTGGACCTGAAGCCTTTGCTTCGGGATGAAAAAGGAGAAACTTATATCTGTCATTGCGACGATGTGAAGTTGGAGGAGATATTGCAGGTCGTAGGGGACCGTTCTTTTATTTCTATCGATGAGATCAAGCATACGACTCATTTGGGGATGGGCCCCTGCCGCGGGAAACGTTGTATTCCCCGTCTGCGTCAGGCCTTGAGGAGTAGGGGAATAGAGCTGACGGGAGATGCTACTCCACGGGCTCCGCTTTCCAATCAGCTAAGCCTGGGAGAAATACATCCTGCTAAAAAAGGCGATATTTTCCTCGTAGCCAACCGGGAAAGTTTTAAGAAAATTGATGTGGGAGCACTTATTGCCGGCGGAGGTATAGCAGGGAGTTCTTTGTTCCGGTATATGGCGGAAGCAGGTATGAATCCTGTTTTGGTAAATGCTGACAGAGGATCTTCCTGGCGGAATATCGGAGGAGGACGCACAGCTTTTTCTTTACCTGAATTAGCGGAAATAGCTACCCGCAACCATTCTATTTTTAAAGAATTACAATATTTGTCCAATATCGACTACCGTCCGATCAAATATGTGAATTTTGCACACGATGAGGCGACTTATAAAGCGCTGGAGGCCAGTAAGGCCTGGTCGAAGGCCGAGATGATTTCCCCGAAGCAATTCCGGGAAGAGATTTCTCCTTATTTTAATCCTAAATCCAAAAAATACCTGGCTGCTTTAATTTCTGACGAATGCTGGCAGGCCACTCCGGGGAAAGTGGTGGACCTGGTCCGGAATATCGGTATTGCAGCCGGAGGTACGGTTATGGAAGATTGCCGGGTGATTGAAGCGGTAAAGGAAGGGAAATATACCAGTGTATTGGTGCTGACGCACGATAAGCAATATATAGAATACCGCACAGAGCATTTTGTAAATGCTTTGGGGAGCGGAGCGGGTAAACTTTGCGATAGCATGGGAATAGACGCCGGTTTGTATCCTGTAAGACACCAGGCTTTTATTACCCGCCGGCTGCCTATGCTGGGTAAAAACGGAACAAATCTGGATATGCTGATTGATCGCCAGGATTATAAGGGATTTTCTGCCGTCTACGGGCAACAAATTGCTTATACCGGACAGATTATCGGATGTGCTTCGCCTAAGCTGGATGCTATGCGTATCGATAAGAACCTCAAGTTGAATACCAAGGCTTTTCTGGAAATTGTCAGTGAGATGTTTGTGGAATGGATCCCGGACCTGGCGGGAGTAGGTATACAAGCCGTTTGGGCAGGTTATTATACAGAACCCCGCTATATTGTCGACCCGGAACTGGGATTGTTCGTAGGTATGCGCGGACATGGGTTTATGTTATCGCAGTATATTGCCAAAATGTATGTCGATAAGTTGATGGGACGACCTGTGCCGGAATATTTCGATAAATTGAAATTAAACGGACCGGGATTGTCGGAGAGAGCTTTTAAATAATTTTCGGTTTACAGAATACTGAAATGAATGCTTCCCCGGAAGCTGTTATTGCTTCGCTGATTACAGAACAAAGGTTACTGATTGTATCCCATGGTCGGAACCGGAAGTTCTTTAATCGGCGAAGCATCCGCAGGAATCTGTCTTGTAAAAATTGCTTTTGTTTATTCCGGCGTTTGAATAGCCGGCTGTTTACCTTTATGGACCTTTTTTATCCGGCCGATTGTCTAAATCGTTATTCATCAGCCTTATTCCGGTGTTCTGCATTTAGTTTCAATTTTATTTCCTATCTTTACGGCAAATTAGAAATATGATTGAAATTGGAAAATACAATACGCTGACTGTGGTGAAAGCTGTAGATTTTGGCGTATACCTGGATGGGGAGGAAAGGGGAGAAATCCTTTTACCGAAAGAATATGTACCGGATAATTGTTTCCCCGGAGACGAACTGAAAGTATTTATTTATTTTGATTCGGAAGACCGCATTATTGCGACCACAGAGATACCGTTTGTTACCGTTGGGGAGTTCGCTTATATGAAAGTGGTGGCTACCAGCAGCGTAGGAGCTTTTCTGGATTGGGGATTGCGGAAAGATTTGCTGGTACCTTTCCGGGAACAGCGGACGAAAATGACAGAAGGAAATTCTTATTTGGTATATGCTTATGTGGATGATGAGACAGAGCGGATCGTGGCTACTTCTAAAATAGAAAAATACCTGGATAAGGAAGCTGCAGAATATGAAGCGGGACAGGAGGTGGATTTACTGATTGCCCGTCCTTCCGATCTGGGATTTAATGTAATTATTAATCAGGCTCATTGGGGATTGATCTACCGGAATGAAATTTTTCAGCCTTTGCGGCTCGGACAAAAGCTGAAAGGTTATGTGAAGGAGGTCCGGCCTGACGGAAAAATTGACGTACGCTTGCAGCCCGGCGGGTATGTGGGAATAGATTCCCTTTGCCGGAAAATAATAGAGAAGATGGAAGACAATGGGGGAGTATTGGACGTATCCGACAAAACAGCTCCGGAAATTATTTACAAATTGTTCGGATGTAGTAAAAAGAATTATAAAAAGGCCATCGGAGCTTTATACCGTCAGGGCTTTATAGAACTAGGAGAAGAGGAAATCCGGTTAAAAGCAGCAGAATAAAAAGGGAAAATTTTATTTATATAAATATCCCTGGATACTGATAGCGTATTGGTCGTTTTGCCATACTCTGATCCGTATTCAGGGATATTTATTTACCGGCAGCAAAATTCTTCCGCTTTATGCGAAAAGATTTTCCGTCAGATCAGAAAGGGAGATCGTCGGCTTCCGGCATGGGAGGAATGTCCTCAACACGGTATTCCGGAATAGGTACATTTTCAGGCGTTTGAGGCTGGACTTTTTCAATACGCCAGCCTTCCAGATTGGTGAAATAAGAAATTTGACCCTTATTTTCCCATTTTCTTCCCCTTACATTGAAATATACTTTTATATTTTCGTTGAGAGCAATGTTCTCCAAAAGATCGCAGCGATCCTGGATCAACTGAATTTTTACAAAGTCGTTCCATTGGGGATTTTTTTCGTTTTCCACTTCAATGACGAATTCTCTTTTTTGGAATCTTTCACTAATGTGCTGGGTTTCTTCTTTAAAAATAAGTTTCCCGCTAATTTCGTAATTCATAAAATTGTAAATGATGCTTTGATTTTAATAAAACAGAGCCTGGAGTTATAGCCCCAAGCTCTGTATATTGTCTTTTGACCGACAATTTACTTATTGTTCTGGTTGCTTCCTCCTTCAGGTGATTCCGGAGTAACAATGTCTAATAATTCAACTTCAAATGTCAGGGCCTGATTCGGTCCGATACGCTGGTTTCCTCTGGCACCATAGGCCTGGTCAGCCGGTAAATAAATGATCCATTTAGATCCGACAGGCATATTTTGCAGGGCTTTTGACCAACCCGGGATCACGTGATTTAAAGCGAATTCTGCCGGTTCTTTTCTGTCCAGAGAAGAATCAAAAACTGTTCCGTCAGGTAAAGTTCCTTTATAATGTACTTTTACCATATCGGTAGCAGCCGGTTTAGGACCGTTTCCTTCTTTTTCCACCTTATAAAGAATGCCATTGCCCAAAGTGTCTACTCCGGATTCTTTTGCTTTCTTAGCCATAAATTCTTCACTTTCCTTCTTATTATCTTTTGCTAATTTCATCTGCAAATTCTGAAGATAATTGTTCAGGAACATTTGCATTTCCATATTGCTGGCTTTTATTTCTTTCTTCTCAATACCGGTGTTTACACCTGCTACGAAAGATTGCATGTTGAAATCCTTCATTTTAAACTGGCTTACACCTGATCCCTGGAGATAACCTAAGTAATAAGAAGCTGTATCACCTGCTGTTTTTAAAACCGGGGTAGTAGAGTTGAGGGATCCGCTGTTGCAACCGGTCATCATCAAAACACCGGCACAAAGGAACAAGAATAAATTTGTTGTTTTCATTGTTTAGAATTTATAATTATACGATATCCAATAGTTCAACATCAAAAATAAGCGTTTCATTCGGTCCGATACTCCGGCCTGCACCCTGACTGCCGTATGCCAGTTCCGAGGGAATATACAGTTGCCATTTCGAACCTGTATTCATCATTTGTAAAGCTTCAACCCATCCTGCAATTACTCCGTTTACCGGAAATTCTGCCGGCTCTCCCCTGCGGATAGAAGAGTCAAAAATACTACCGTCAATTAACCGGCCTTCATAATGGCATTTTACGGTATCCGTAGCTTTGGGTTTCGGTCCGTTCCCATTTTTCAGAACCTTATATTGAAGTCCGCTGGGAAGTGTAATTACTCCTTCTTTCTTTTTGTTCTCTTCTAAAAATTTATTTCCGGCTTCCTGGGCCGTATTTCCTTGTTCTTGCTGAAGTGCTTCGAAATATTCCTGTAAAATTTTATTGGCTTCGTCTGGGCTTATATCCGGCATTTGACCACTGAAAACAGTTGACAGGCCGTCGTTGAATGCTGCTGCATTCAGTGTTTTTACTCCTGATGAAATCAGATTGCTGGCAATACTCAAGCCTAAACAATAGCTTACTTTATCAAAATGATCCGAATACTTCATTTTATGTTTTTTAAGTTTATGCCCGTTTCCCGTTTTGTCTTCCCGGACATTTGTTTGTATTTCTTAAATTAAATCATGCAAAGATAAGAGGAAAACTAAAATTTAAAAGCTAAATTTTAATAAAATTATATAGTTTGTGGCCGGATTCCGGCCTCTTCCTCTTTATTGTATAATTTTTCCGTCTTTCAAATGTATCTGACGGTCCGACATTTCCGCTAATCCCGTATCATGGGTAACGATGACAAAAGTTTGGCCCAGTTCTTCCCTCAGTGCGAAAAAAAGCCGGTGTAATTCGTTTTTGGTGAGCGTATCCAGATTTCCGGAAGGCTCATCAGCTAAAATTATTTTGGGGTCGTTGATCAGTGCCCTGGCAACAGATACCCTTTGTTGTTCCCCTCCCGATAATTCGTTCGGTTTGTGGCCGGTTCTTTCTTTTAATCCCATCAATTCCAGCAGGTTCAGGGCTTTTTTTTCTACTTCTTTTCCACTTTTACCTTTGATCCATGCCGGTAAACAAACATTTTCAAGGGCGGTAAATTCGGGTAATAAATGGTGAAATTGAAAGACAAAACCGATATTGTTATTGCGGAAAGCTGCCAGTTTGTTGGGAGAAAACGTTGCAATATTGGTGTTTTCAAACCAGAGTTCTCCGCTGTCGGGTGAATCAAGGGTACCGATAATGTGTAAAAGTGTACTTTTCCCTGCCCCGCTCGCTCCGACAATAGTGACGATTTCTTTTTCCCGTATATTTAAATCCACTCCTTTCAGAACCTGAAGGGGTCCGTAACTTTTCTTTATCTCTTTTACCTGAATCATTTAAATTTTACTTGCCTTTTAATTATCGGACTGTAAAGATAGTCATTAAATGGCAGAACTTGTATATTTGTTTCCGATTTTGAGGTAATATTTCTGTTTTGGGGAGAAAATTCATAAAACAGAGGACAAAAAGGAGATTTAATGGAGAAAAACACCCGGAATTGCCGTAAATAAACCGGAAGGTGTCTGCTTGAGAAGCTTATGAATAACAAAGATAATAATAGTATTGTTTACATGACGGAAAATTATAAAAAACCGGTGGATTTTATTGCCGGCAGAGTAGTTGGAGAGCCCCGTTTTATTCGGAATTTGCTTCAATTATTGGAAGAAGGGGCTACGATACCTTTTATTGCACGTTACCGGAAAGAAATGACCGGAAATATGGATGAAGTCCGTATTACAGAAATAAAGACTTTGTATGCTCAATTTCAGGAACTGGAAAAGCGGAAATCTGTGGTACTGGAGAGTATACGGGAACAGGATAAGCTGACGGAAGAACTGGAGAGGCAGATAGAAGAATGCGGGGAGTTGCGCGTTTTGGAAGATCTTTATCTGCCTTATAAGCCAAGGAAGCAGACACGGGCAGCAAAAGCCCGTCAGAAAGGTTTAGAGCCTTTGGCTGCTCTTTTGATGCGACAGGAAGCAGGCGATGTAGGAATGAAAGCCATCCGTTTTGTGAAAGGGGAAGTCCGGGATGAAGAAGAAGCCTTACAAGGCGCCAGGGATATTATTGCTGAATGGGTGAATGAACAGGAGGTAGCCCGCAACCGGATCCGGCGGTTGATCGAAAAGGAAGCTGTATTGTGCGCTAAAGTGATAAAGGGAAAAGAAAAAGAAGGAGAGAAGTATAGTGATTATTTCGATTACCGGGAATCTTTGAAACATTGCCCTTCTCATCGGATATTGGCTATCCGGAGGGGAGAAGCAGAAGGTTTCCTGAAGGTGAATTTGGAAGTAGAAAATGAAAAAGCCCTGGAAGGAATCGGGAGAATATTTATAAAAGGGAACAATGAAAGTACTCGGCAGGTGTGTCTTGCCATAAAGGATGCGTATAAAAGGCTGTTATTTCCTTCGATTGAAGCGGAGTATATGACTTTAGCCAAACAGAAAGCGGATATCGAAGCCATCCGCGTGTTTGCTGAAAACCTTCGGCAGTTGCTACTGGCATCTCCTCTTGGAAATAAAAGGGTTTTGGCAATAGATCCGGGGTTTAGGACCGGTTGTAAAGTCGTTTGTCTGGACGAGACCGGAAAACTCATTCACAATGAGAATATTTATCCGCATCCCCCTCAGAACGAATACAGGCAGGCAGCGGCTAAGGTGATGAATATGGTGGCAACGTATGGAATTGAGGCGATTGCTATTGGAAACGGAACTGCCGGCCGGGAGACGGAACGCTTCATCCAAAATTTGCAGTACGGTCATGCGGTACAGGTATTTGTAGTAAGCGAAAGCGGAGCCTCTGTTTATTCGGCCTCGAAAATTGCCCGGGAAGAGTTTCCGGAATACGATATTACGGTAAGGGGAGCGGTGTCTATCGGGAGACGCCTTATGGATCCTTTGGCGGAGCTGGTAAAGATCGACCCGAAATCGATAGGCGTCGGACAATACCAGCATGATGTGGATCAGGGAAAGTTGAAAGAAACTTTGGATCAGGTGGTGGAATCTTGCGTAAACAAAGTGGGGGTCAATGTTAATACAGCCGGAAAATATTTATTGACTTATGTTTCGGGATTAGGACCGGTATTGGCAGAAAATATTGTGGAATATATACGGGAAAAGGGAGCGATAAAGAGCCGGGAGGAGTTGAAACGGGTAAAGCGTATGGGGCCGAAGGCATTTGAGCAATGTGCCGGTTTCCTGAGAATAGAGAATGCGCAAAACCCACTCGATAATTCGGCTGTACATCCGGAGTCCTATTATGTTGCCGAAAAGATAGCCCGGGATATGGGGGTAAAAGTAGGGGAATTAATAGGAAATGAAAAGTTATGTGAGCGCATTCAGCCTGAACGCTATATAGATGAAAAGACCGGGATTTTAACCCTGAAAGATATTCTGGAAGAATTGAAAAAGCCGGGAAGGGATCCCCGGACTATGGCGAAGGTTTTCAGTTTTGCAGAAGGGATTTCGAAGATAGAAGATCTGAAAGAAAATATGGTATTACCGGGTATTATAACCAATATAACCAGCTTTGGTGCATTTGTCGATATCGGGGTGAAACAGGACGGACTGGTCCATATTTCGGAAATTGCCGGTCGTTATATTGCAAATCCTGCCGATGTGTTGAGCCTGCATCAGCAAGTCCGGGTAAAAGTGGTTTTGATCGATTTGGAACGAAAAAGAATAGGATTGTCCATACGTCAGGTGGAGGAATAAACAGTCCGGAGCAGCCGGTTTCCTGCTTTCATAAGCGGAAAAAGAAAAGACCACCTTTACTGACGGAAAGGTAAAATCGAAAAATGACTTTCAATTTTGGGAGTTCCCGGAAAAGAATTGCATTCTTGTTGGTTAATTTCTTTGTATAAACTATCTTTGTCTTAAATTTCTACGGACGGAGGTCGGAAATGTGTGTGTTAATTTACTTGCAAATCAATAATTTCCAGGAAAAATAATTGTTGTGTCAAAACAGGGATCAGATAATTTATTGAATGCCGGTTTTATTCCGGGTGTTTACAATTTTTGCGATCATTGGTGCGAAAAATGCCGTTTAAAGTCCAGGTGTTTGAGTTATGTAATGGAGAGAAAAGTAGAAGAAAGGAAGAATGGCAATTTTGAAGAAGGATTATTCAATAAAAATGAAAATGTCTGGGAGTTTTTAAAACTCTTTTTTGATTCCACGTATGAGTTTTTGGAAGAATTGGCCAGGGAAAGGGGAATGGAAGTGGAGGATTTGTACACCTTGGAAAATGATGAGCCGGATTTCCTGGAAGGGGAAGGAAGTTTAGCCGAAGAAGGAGGAGAGGCAGAGTCTTTTGTGGAATATTCCGATATGATAAAAATGTGCATGATATATGAGGCTTTGGCAGAAGAATGCCTGGATATCATATTTGGAATATTGGACGAAAAGGAATGGCAGGAAAAAGAAAAGGAGACTCTCATCACCAATCGGTTACTGGATGTGATAAACTGGTATCTGGACATCATACAGCCTAAAGTTCGCCGGGCCTTGTACGGATATATCCGCCGAGACAGTTTCCTTTCCACCGATGTATGGGAAATGGAGTGTAATGGATCGGCAAAGGTAGCACTAATCAGTATTGCCCGTTCCGAAAGGGCATGGAGGGGCATGCGGAATTATTGTCCTTCTCTGAAAAAAGATATTTCTCATCTGTTGGTTGTATTAAACCAGTTAAAAGCTGAAATTAATCTTTGTTTTCCCAATGCGGCTGCTTTCCGTCGTCCCGGCTTTGATAAATAAATCTATATGGCCGGCTGCTGAAATATTTAAACCTTACTGCTGCTTTTGTACAGGAAACAGTCCCTTTTCAACCCGCTGTTTCAGGAATTCCTGATGCTGATATCTCTTTTTAGCCGCTAGTGTTTGCTCCGGCAGGAATCCGTTTTGTTCTGGAAAAGGTATAAAATCTTTCCTTTTAAAACGAGATAATAAGCATCTTTTGAGTTTTTCTGCTGCTTTTACTTGAACAATTTTTCAAATCCTTTTAAAGCTTTATTTTTCAAATCTTTTTCTGCAGCCTTTCTCACAGCATTGATGGCTTTTGTCAGATCGGGTTTCACTTCGGGTTTGTCCAAGGTACCTGTAATTTTTGCATCGATATCCAGGTTTTTAATGCTCGCGCCTCCCGGAATAGCCTGCAACAGATTTTCAATGTCTTTTCCAAAATATTTCCGGTCGACATTCATCGATAATAGGTAATTGATATTACCGTTTACAGATTGGGTTCCGGATAGGGTGACAGGATTTCCTGCCAAAGTCGTTTTAAAAGGTTCTATAGTGATATTTCCGTTATTGATTTTAAAGAAAATGTTGAGTGAACTGATGCTGAGACGGCTCAATTCTTCATTTTTAAGTATGGAGGCCAGATTTTTCATGCCCGGATTGTCCGTTACTAAAATCCCTTTTGAAAGGATATTTCCTGCACCATTGACCGTATTCATCAGTAAAGACATATCTCTGTAATTCAGGCCTCCCGACAACTGTAGGCTGGAAGATATTTTTCCGCTGCAATTCATGGCTATGGGAATACTTTTCTTAATAAAAGAGAAAGAATCATATGCTTCCCGTATATCGAAATCAGAAACTTTCAGTTGAAAATCGAAGCGGGGTAAAGCCTGATGCCGGGTATTGTATTCCCCGCTCATGACCATACTGCCTTTTAAAAGATCCATACTCAGGTTGTTTAAGGCCGCAACGGACTGAGCCAGATGGATTTTCCCCTTGACGTTTTGGATGGTCAGCCGGTCGATCAGCACCGTTTTTATACTGGTATTTAATTGTATATCCAGATTATGCGGAATTTGAGGGGCTTGTCCAAGCGTCTCTTCTTTCTCCTTTTCTGCAAGAGTTGCAGTATCGGCAGAATGATTTATCGGACGGACGAATTTATTTAAATTTACCCGGTCGGAAGTGAGGACAAAATTCCCCTTTAGCGTTTCATTCTTCAGAAAATAGGGAATATAATTGGACAGATTACCTTTCAGATAAAAATCGGAAGAATAAATTTTTGCACGGAGGTTACTGAGTTCCAGACTGGCCGGAGTGATTGAAATGGTCCCTTGCGGAATAGAGATTCCCTCCGGAAATTCTGAATTTACGAAGAGAATATCGTTCAGAAGAATGCTTCCTTTTGTAACGAATTTCTCGTATTTTTTCTGTTCGATAAAACTGTATCTTCCATTGAACGAGAGATCGGTTGTCACGGTGCCCTGAAGATCAATATCTTCCAGAGGCAAAGCCTGCTTCAATCGGCTGAAATCAATTATTCCCTTTGCGCCTCCTTGTAAGCGGGGATCTTCAGTCCCGGCGACCAACAAGTGCATATGGAATGTATTACTGCCTAAACGGAAAGAGAGTTGATTTAAATCGAATAAGGTAGAATCTGCAGGTCCACCGGGATTGGTGATGTGCAACTTCATATTGATCTGGTCGAGGGATTGCGGAAGCTGCGGATATTGAATTTCTCCGTTATTGACAGCAAAGTGAATGTCTAAGCCGGGGAGATGGTTGGAGTAATATTCCCCTTTAGCCCGGGCTTGCAGGGTAAAATCGCCTGCTGTCTTTATTCCTTTCAGGTATTCCTGATATTGCTTGGGAAGAAGCGTCAATAAGTTTTCAAAACGGGTGTCGGGCGCATTCAGTTGCAAATCCATTCCGATGCGGTCTCCGGCTTTACTGATTTTTCCGGTAAGATCCAGTTGAAGGTCATTGACAGACAAGCTGTTCTTTTGAATGTCAAATTCCATTTCTTTTAAATTGGCGACGATTCCGGCTTCCCAGTTTAAATCCGTATGATTGATCCATAGATTATTCCCCTGACGGAGAGAAATGTTTTGTAAACGGAGCAGGATGTCGAGCAAAGTATGTGTATCCGATAGATTCCCGGAAAAGTTGAGGTTAACGCTTTCGATACCGGCAAAAGTTGAAGTCTGATAATCAGCGTAGGACAAAGTAAGATTCTCAATCGTAATGTCATTTAGCCGGAGGGTTTTGTTATCCGTACTTTTTTTATCCTTAACCTCTTCTGTCGTGGCGGCTTCAGCAGATTCTTTGTGGATGACAATATCCCAATTGGGATGTCCTTCGGCGGAAACTACCGGTTTCAATTGGGCATCTTTTAATAAAACCCGCTGGATAATGATTTCGTCCCCTTTGATCAGGGACATCAGATTCACAGAGGCTCTGAAAAGGGGGAGATGAACGAGGGTGTCTCCTGAAAATTCATCTTTCCCGATAATATCTACCTGCTTGGCATCTACATTTAAGGCCGGAAAACTTTTAAACATACTCAGATTGATCTGTTCAATCCGCACCTCAGCGTTTAAATATTTGGCCGATTGGTTTTCAATAATTTCCTTGATGTTTCCTTTTAAGAAAAGGGGAATCGTAATTAATAAAACCAGTAATAAACCGATAATGATAGCCAGCGTAAGGAGAATTTTTTTCATAGTGAACCTTTATCTTTTTCGTACATTTTCGACAAAGTTATAAAATTAACGGAAATACGGTTTTATTTTTCTAAGTTTATACAACGGTAAAATTTTTCTTTTTTCCAGGGTATCGAAAGATATCTTTTTATACTTGTTTTTTGCATTGAAAATCAGCTTTACCTCTTCGTAATCGAGATAGGGATGGCGGAGGACTTCTTTAAATGACATCGTATTGAGATCCTTTTTACGGATCAGTTGCGCGTTGGCTGTAAAGAGATGGGCAGAGGAATCCACATTAAAATAGGTCATTTTTATTTCTTTTAATTGGCGTACGGCATAATACCCTCCCAGGCGTTCCCGGTAGCGGAGAATGCGGGAAGCATAATAAGGTCCGATTCCTCTGATTGCAACCAAAGCGCAACTGTCTGCCGTATTCAGTTCCAGCGGTTCTTCCTGCTTAACTACCGGATAATTGAAAAGGCTATCCGGAACTTCTGAGGGAGGAACCAATACAAATACTTCCTGTTTCTTTTGCCTCAATTGACGGGGCAGAATAATAAGGCAGCTTACCAGCAGGAGCAGTACCAGTAATCCTTTCCTTTCGTAATAGTAGAGTAACATAACACACTTTTTTACAGATTCGCTTTCATAAGTTACAACAATTTTATGAGAGTCCGTATGTCTGTTCCTTACTAAATTTTACTATTCTGTACCTTCAGTGATTTCCGTAACACTTTTTAGGGCAAAGACGTAAAAAAGGCGTATCCTTTTTTGCATAAAACAGAAATCTCCCTATCTTTGCAACCTCGTTTCGAAAGTAAACGACGATTCGCTAGCTCAGTAGGTAGAGCACAACACTTTTAATGTTGGGGTCCTGGGTTCGAATCCCAGGCGGATCACAAAGAAACGCCAAACGGCGACAAAAAACAGACAACTCTTGCAATATCAAAATGTTGCAGGAGTTTTTCTTTTCTGCATTGTCTATCCTGAAAGCCATACAATACCCCGAATTTGTGGCTAAATCGTGGCTATTTTTAGACGTCTGAAAAATGGCCAAACGAAGTCCCGGAATGGGCTATTAGTGTCCATCCTTGTCCATCCTATAAAAGCTTTCGTTTACAAGCTTTAGCCTACATTTGTAATAAAAAATAAAAGCATGAAAAGTACCTTTTCATTATCGTCTTTCTTAAAGCGAACAGCCCGGCGCAAGATGGGAAAAATGCCTCTTCTTCAGGGGCTGTGCTGTTAAAACCAAGCAGAATGTCAAACAGTCTGCCTGCCATACTTCCCATCTGTTCGGATACCGGATATGAATGGTTCGGTGTCTATTGTGTCGACAGTCGGCGCTGAAAGGATCCAATATCCTGTTGCTCAGCTCTGACGTTTTGCCGTAGTACAAAATCAATTTTTGAAAAACTGAACTGCCTATCGACTTTTGAGCCGGAAAACGAATAGCAGTTTTTGCTGGACTTTACTCCCTCAACTCGTAAGGTACTACCTTTGGTTTTGAATTCAACAACAATATCTTTCTGCTTCAAATTATTTGTTAATTCCTGCTAATTCTGACACTTCTGGAGTATATTTTTTAAGCACATTATAAATCTCATATTTCGTCTTATCCGGTTCTCGTAAACGGTATTCCTTGACATCTTTTTCCTTTAGCGAAGTGTAATCTATGCTTAACCGTCAGTTCCTTGCATACCTGAGTGCTACGGATTCGCTCATCCCGACTAGGGATACGATTACCATCATAATCAATTCGATTCAGCATCGGATGAATATGCGGATAATCAGTATCGTGGTGACGGGCAATCAGGAATTATGCATTATACTGTTTATCAGGTTATCTATCCGTGAAGCGAGGGTTAGATACTCTGTCTGGTCAGTGGCATATCCCCCGACATTCGCTTTATGAGCTATTTGGTTGAGGTTGTTCGCCATGCCCGTCAGTTGGCTAACATAACTTAGGTGTATACTGTTTAGGCATTGCTTGACTTCGCATTGCCGGATAGCCTTTCGGACAAACAGGCTGATTGTCCTTCCGGCTTTCTTTACTATTGATTTAAGGAAGTAATATTCGGCAGTGGCAAACTTCACCGTCACCTTATCTCCTTTCTTTTCGGTAGCAGATAGTCTGGGGCGACCGTTGATATTTCTATTTTTATGGAGAGCCTCCGTTTGTGATAATTTATTTGTCATAATATTCTGTGATTAAAATTTTGTGATTAGACCAACGGGATTTTTCACTTCGCTGGCCCGATTCTTTATTGGCACAGTTGTCAGAAGAACGTTTGGAGGAATTTAACCGACTCGTTATATATGTTATTGAAGTAGGTTTAATAGACATGTATGGGATGGATACGGATCAACCCTTTGAGTTTCTTATGAATTGTATCGAAATCCTCCAAAAATATGCTATCCCTTTGCCTGTTTATCCTAGACCGCTAACGAAAAGAAAGGTTTTGCTTATTAGATCCGAGAGCAAAACAATTTACTAAAGGTATCGACCGCAATGACGTAAGCCGGGCTATTGCCAATAATACGAATTTGTCGAAAGCTGAAGCTGACAGGACTGTGGACCAGTATATGAATCTGATCAACAAAGCATCCAGCCGGGCGAAAGAGATCGTCAATCATCTGGAGCAAGATTTACAGAAGGCTAAACAGGAATGGGAAAAGGTAAAACACAAAGCTTTGGAAGATGCAGAAAAAGCTGCCAATGCTGCTGCCCGTTCTGCCTTGATTTCTTTTTTCGGTATGCTGGTCGCTGCCATACTTTGTTGTTGGGCCGGATATTATGGAACCAGGAAGAGCCAGGAAGGCTATAATGTATAAATAAGTAATTTCTGAAAAGGAATAGGGAAGGAGAAGATCCTTCTTAAAAATACCATTGAACAGGACTTGGTAAGGAAAGGAAGGGGGAAGGTTAAGCGCCCCCTTCCCTTGTATTGAAGATGCTCTTTAAAGTTTTGTGCAGAAGGATGCAGATATATGTGGACTGCTCCTTTCTAAATCGTTACCTGTTGGCTGATAAATCACTGTAACGTTCTTGTTTTTAGTGGGGAAAATATTGTATTATGCCTTCCGCTATGTTACGTGACGTTTCTGTCGATACGGCATTTTTCGCAATCACTTTGATACCGTTTTTGTAATTCTCGCAGAGTCTGTGATGAATGCCGGAGTGAGGTCTTTCAGGGCAATATCGCTCACTTGTACCGTTTTTCGATGAACTCCGCGAGGTGCTTGTAAATGACACAGTGTTTCCAATAGCTGCGCAGGCTTTTGAGGTTGCCGACCTGCTTTTTATAGTCCTCGTTGTGCTGTCGGGATACGGTAAGTAGTATTTCATGTCCAGTCCAGAAAAGGCATTACGCACTTTCTCGGTGGTTACATAGTTATCATGGTCGCCAATCTGCTGGTAGGCTTGGTTGATTCCACACGGATTTTATCCAGCATACGGTTGGCCTTTTACACTACAATACTCCGAACGGATACGCGCCCCGACTTCACGTTTCCCGATTTTTCCTCCACGTCCAGCTTACAACTGAACTGCGAAATTTTGCCGTTGCCGGTGATACGACACATAACCGGAATGAGCCCGTTTTCTTGGGGATATTGCGTTTCAGATAGAATGAAACCTTGAATATCGATCTCATAACTATACAATTTTTAGTGAACAAAATTATTTGTTATAGAGTTTTTTTGATATGCAAAATGCATCATATCAGCGCAATCGCATCTGAAATGTTACTTTTTTGCCATCTTCTGCCCGAATACCGGAAAATCGGGTCTATTTGCAGCCGGGACAGAACGAATCGGGCTTGTAATTCAGCTTTTGAAAACCTCTTAAATTTCTCTTGTCACTCAGAGCAGAGCAGTAACTCCGGTTCCAGTTGGCTTTGCAACAGTTTGAGCAGGCTTCGTTCACGCCGCTCATTTTCTTCTAAATCCCTTATTTACAATCTTCTCACTTCCATCTGCTCTTATTTTTGTTTTTATCCTTATCTTTGACGCAAAATAGAAGTATGTATAGAGAATATTTGCCGGGTAATTGTCTTTCTCCTTATGTAGATAAATATTGGGAGTTGGAAGGGTACCCGGAATACGGGATGCGCATGAATATTTTGCCTGATGGATGTACAGATGTTATCTTTACTTTAGACGAAGCAGTGAATCCGGAAAAGGAAGGATTACTTATGCAGCCTTATCGTTCTTATTTTATTGGACCGATGTCAACTTATTCGGAATTAGTGGCTTATGCCAGACGGGTCCATATGTTCGGAATTCGTTTCCGGCCCTGTGGGATATTTCGGTTTATAGAACTTCCTGTAAGTGAATTGCGGGATCAACGCCTGGAAATGAATGAAGCAGGGATGGTTTTTGATGTTTTTTTTGCAGAAAGATTAGGTGAGGAGCCGGATGTAAAAAGACGGATAGATTTTACCGAACGCTTTTTGTTGAATATTTTGCGAACGACAAACCGAAGTACGGAAGGACGGATTATGCATGCAGTCAGGAAAATTAATTTATATGGGGGAAAGCTGACAATCCGGGAATTAAGCGGTGAACTTTGTTTGTGCCAGCGGCAGTTGGAACGGCAGTTTAAATGGTATACCGGATTTAGTCCGAAAGAATATAGCTGCATTATTAAATTCAGAAATGCTGTCCGTTTATTGAGAACAGTTGATTCGGGAGATTTACTTTCTGTAGCAATGGAAGCAGGGTATTATGATGTTCCTCATCTTTCGAGAGAAATAAAAAGATTATCCGGTAATACTCCTTATTCTTTCTTATCCTTTTTTCCTGAAAAAAGCTCTCATTTGTAGAAAATCTTAAAAGTCGTTTTTATACAACAGTTCTCTTTTCTCTTTCTTTATTTTTGTCTTATTCTATCAATAAATAAAGCGTATTAAAATGGAAACAATGAAAGAAAAAGCAATGCTGTTGTTACAGAAAAGTGAGGTGGTCATTCTTACTTCAATCAATCGGGAAGGATACCCCCGGCCCGTACCTATGAGTAAAATAAAAGCGGATGGGATTTCGGTAGTTTGGATGGCTACCGGGAAGGACTCGTTGAAAACCAGGGATTTTAATCAGAATCCGAAAAGTGGTTTATGTTTTTACGCTTCGGGAAATAGCGTGGCTTTGACGGGAGAGGTGGAGGTCGTTACAGATGAAGTTGTAAAAAAGGAATGCTGGCAAGATTGGTTTGCGGAACATTTTCCTTTGGGACCTGCCGATCCGAATTATGTAGTTTTAAAGTTTAAGGCAAATGAAGGAACTTTTTGGGTGGATGGAACATTTGTTCACAGAAAGATAAAAGAATGAAAACCTGAATTTTTCATTTCTTTTATACGAATTATGAAAGGAATATCCCAAAACTTATTTCCGAATGGATGCCATTAGGGCAGGGAGCGGTATTTATCAGAATTGTTTACGGATAAATTATCCGATATGATTAACCGTATTAATCGGAATTTTGTTCCGTTTTCCAGCGGGATGTTATTCCCCTTCCGGCCAGAAGTGTTATTCTTTTTTCCGGTTAAATAAGCTTTGGGCATATTTTTTTGTTTTTTTATAATTTAGCACCTACCCCCGTCCCCGGGTGCTATTAAGAGAATGGCTCAAAATTTATTTTCCGAATGGATGCCATTAGGGCAGGGAGCGGTATTTATCAGAATTGTTTATGGATTAATTATCCGATATGATTAACCGTATTAATCGGAATTTTGTTCCGTTTTCCAGCGGGATGTTATTCCCCTTCCGGCCAGAAGTGTTATTCTTTTTTCCGGTTAAATAAGCTTTGGGCATATTTTTTTGTTTTTTTATAATTTAGCACCTACCCCCGTCCCCGGGTGCTATTATAAAAATTATAGAAAAATAATTATACAAATCAAAAACATTATGTTATTTTCCCCGTATCAGTGAGGAAATGAAATAATAATTGAAATAAGTTGAAAATATGAAACAATCGATGACTAAGTTTTTGATCGTCCTTTTTTTGATTTGTTCTACGAATTTTTATAGAGTGTACGGACAAGAGAAAGATACTATTGCACGCCATAATATTCTGGATGAAGTTGTGGTAACAGGTAACCGTACTTTGGTAAACCGGAACAATGTTCCGATGAATATTACCGTAGTGGGGAGAAGTGAGATTGAAAACAGTAGTGAATCCGCTTTATTACCGGTGCTCTCCGAGCGGGTTCCCGGATTGTTTGTGTCGGAGCGGGGAATTACCGGTTTCGGGGTGGCCAGCGGAGCTGCAGGAGGTATTTCCATACGGGGAATAGGAGGTTCTCCCAATACGCAGATGTTGGTTTTAATTGACGGACATCCGCAATTTATGGGTTTAATGGGGCATCCTCTGCCGGACGCTTACGTAGCATCAGATGTGGAAAGGGTAGAAGTTGTGCGCGGTCCGGCTTCCATTCTGTATGGGACAAATGCCATGGGAGGAGTAATCAATATTATTACCCGCAAGCAAATCCGGGACGGGTTTTCATTGAATGCCCGGGCTATGGGAGGGAGTTACAATACGCAGAAATATATGGCCAATATCGGGGGACGCAAGGGGAAAGTAAATGCTTATGCGTCTGTAAATCACGACCGGACAGATGGCGACCGGGAGAATTCAGCTTTTCACATCACCAACGGTTTTGCCAATATCGGATTTGAATTGTCGGATCATTTCAGTTTACGTGCCGACGTAAGTGTAGCAGATTATCTGGCGGAGAATCCCGGTCAAATTACCGACCCTATGTTCGACAATACGGTGGATGTTCTCCGGGGAGTGACTTCTTTTACTTTGGCGAATAATTTTAAGCATAGCGATGGGGCTTTATCCTTTTTTTATAACTGGGGCTATCATGAGATTAACGATGGATACAAAGCAGGGGAGAAACCCCTGAATTACCGTTATCACTCCAGGGATTATAATTATGGTCTTCTTTTTTACCAGATAGTGAGGATGTGGAAAGGAAATATGCTTACCCTGGGTTTTGATTATAAGTCGTACGGGGGAAAGGCCTGGAATCATTTTCTGACAGAAACTCCCGACAAGGTGATGGTGGATACCTCGGCTTACGATTTAGGAGGATATGCGATTATGCAGCAGAATTTGTTTAAAGACGTGCTTACGTTAAACGCAGGCGTAAGGCTGGAACACAATGAGTCGTTTGGAAACAAATGGGTTCCTCAGGCAGGACTTGCCCTGCGGCCGACGAAAAATTTTGTGATCAAGTCGAGCTTTTCCAAAGGATTCCGGAATCCGACAATCCGGGAAATGTTTATGTGGGCACCTGCCAATCCGGATTTAAAACCTGAAGAAGTAACGAATTACGAACTGGTGCTGGAACATACTTTTTTCAAGCAGAAAATGAATATAGAAGTTTCCGGGTTTATTGCGGATGGGGATAACCTGATACAGACACAGATAATTGACGGAAATCCGAAAAATGTCAATACGGGAAGTTTTAAGAATAAAGGAGTGGAGGTTGCATTCCGGGCCGCCTTGTGTTCTAAATTGGATATAGGAGGCAATTATTCCTGGTTATATATGAAAGTCCCTGTTTTGAATGCTCCGGAGCGGCAATTGTATGCAAATGTAAATTTCCACACGAAAAGGTGGCAATTAAATGTAGGGTATCAGTATATCAACGGCCTTTATCTGACTACGGGGAAAGAAGTAAAACAGGAGGATTACGGATTGTTAAATGCTAAAATTTCATTCAAACCCTGGAAAGTTCTTACTATTTTTGCAAAAGGAGAGAATCTGACCCGGGAAAAATATCAGATTATAAACGGTTATCCGATGCCGGGAGCGGTCTTTTTCGGAGGCTTGCATTTGTCCATTAACCGTTAACAGGTTGCCGGAAAATAATAATATCGTATTATAAACCCATTTTTATGTCAAAACTTAAAGTTCTATTACTGGGAATCGCCTTATTTATCGCTTGGGGAGCTTGGGCGCATTCCGGAAAGCCGCGTGTTTATGTCATTATCGATACCGATTGTGCTGCGGATGATTTCCGGACAATCTGTATGTTATTGGGTAACCGGGATGTGGAGATTCTGGGGATTACGACCTCGGAAGGGGCTCTTACACCTCAGCAGGGGAAACAAAAAGTGAAAGCTTTACTGAACAGTTTATATCATCAGGGTATACCGGTGGCCGCCGGACGTGAAGTGGGTTCCCCGGTTCCGGCCTGGCGGGAAATGTCGGCACGGATAAATTGGGGTGATACGCTGCAGGAGGACAGTTCTAAACGGTCTGCTACGGATTTAATGGCGGAAACGATGGAGCGGGAACCCAAAAAAATAACGTTTATTTGTTTGGGACCGTTGACGAATGTCGGGGATTTACTGCAGGCAAAACCCCGTTTGGCCGGAAAAATTGATAAAGTAATCTGGTACAATAGCGGGGCGCAGCCGATGAGGGATGTAAATTACAATATTGATACGCTTTCCGCTCAAAAGGTGATGGCGAGTGGAGTGCAGATGCGGCTGGTCTCTTCGAAAGAGGAAGATTCTGTACCGGTCAGTATGTTCTATCTGATGGAATTGGGGCAGCTTCAGTCCTCTTCTTATGCTCAGAAGGTTGTGACGGCCCACGTCACTCCTCCTCTGGTTTCTGCTGTTAAAGAGGAACATCTGAAGGTATGGGACGAATTGACTGTATTATCTCATTTTGCCCCCCAGCTTTTTACGGTGGATTCCCTTTCGCCTACTATCGAATGGTATTCTGTCGATACGAAACAGCAGATCCGTCCCATCGAAGAGCAATTACTGGCTGTATTCAGAGGAAAAGAAAACGTGGAGGGAAAAATATTTTATCATTTCCCTGTAGCGGAAGAGTATTATATCCGGGATTTAATGCCGGTAATCGGACCGACAATCAACCGTTATGGGGCGAGTGAGTGGAGAGCGGCAGTCCTGACCAATGAACTGCACGGACATTTGGGTATTTATGCTACTTTGGGAGTAAAAATGGGGATACGGGCCCGGGAGTATTTTAATGTGGGAGTGGACGATATCGTTGTGACTAGTTATGCCGGTAGTAAACCTCCGGTGAGTTGCCTGAACGACGGGCTTCAGGTCAGTACCGGAGGAACGGTAGGACATGGCTTGATTCACGTCCTGCCGGAAGTACAGGGGCGCCCGGAAGCTACTTTTGCCTTTAAAGGGCGGACGGTTACTCTTCGTTTGAAACCGGAATATGCCCGACAGGTGCAGGAAGATTTGAAAAAGGGAGTGGAATTATACGGAGCAGATACGGAAGAAAACTGGCAATATGTCCGGAAATTAGCTATCCAATATTGGCAGGAGTGGGACCGGCATACTATATTTGAGGTCGTTTCCTGAAACAGCTGTTTTAAAGGCCAAACCGATAAAGAAAGGACTGTTAGCTGAATATTTAACTTTAGGGATAGGTTTATCGTATAAAGTGTAAGTATTCAGCTAACAGTTCTATTTTTATGAAAAAAGGTATATTTGGTTTACTAATCTTTCTCTTCGGTTCTTTCAGCCTGTCCGAAGCCTGTACCGGAATTTCTTTCCGGTCTGAAGACGGATCCTGTATACTGGCTCGTACCATTGAATGGGGAGAAAGTATGCTTCCGAGTGAATATGTTATTTTGCCCAGAGGAGAAAAACAGACGGCTTATACTCCTGACGGAAAAAATGGTTTGACATTTGAAGTTCAGTACGGGGTAGTGGGGCTTGCCATTATTCAGAAAGAGTTTATTGCTGAAGGCCTGAATGAAGCGGGGCTTTCGGCAGGTTTATTTTATTTCCCCCGTTACGGAAGTTATGAAACCTATGATGCGGCACAAAGGGAAAAGACAATAAATGACTTACAGTTCGTCACCTGGATCTTGTCCCGCTTTGCCAGTATAGAAGAGGTCAAGACTGCCGTTGGAAAAATCAGGATTATCGGATTGGACGAACCCGGCACAACTTCTACGGTACATTGGCGGATCGGAGATGCTGCAGGGAAACAGGTTGTATTGGAAATTGTAGACGGAAAACCTCATTTTTACGAAAATGAAATAGGTGTATTGACGAATTCACCCGGTTTTCCGTGGCAGCTGACGAACTTAAATAATTATGTCAATCTTTATCCGGGAGGAGCTCCGCCGCAGCAGTTATCCGGATTGACCCTGAAGGCTTTTGGCGCAGGCTCGGGATTTCTGGGTATGCCGGGAGATGTTACTCCTCCGTCCCGTTTTGTAAGAGCTGCCTTTTACAAAGCTACGGCACCTCGTTTGCAAACGGCTGAAGCAACGGTTTTACAGGCTTTTCACATACTGAATAATTTCGATATTCCCATTGGGATTGAACATCCTCTGGGGAAAGCTCCGGATATTCCCAGTGCTACCCAATGGACTTCGGTAGTAGACCTGACAAACCGGAAAATATATTATAAAACAGCCTATAATAATACCATACGTTGCATTGCTATGGAAGATATTGATTTTAGTAAAGTAAAGTACCAGTCCCATCCGTTAGATTCTCATCCTGTACAACCGATAGAAAAGATTCAGATTCAATAAGGGATACAACCGGAATGATCCATTAAAATTCAATCTCTCGGAAAGTCTCTTTCGGTTTACTGTTGCTTCCCTTCCGGTTTATTTTCATCTGACGGTTCCCTGATAATAAAACTTCCGTTTCTGATAAAATGAGGGGTCAGGAACGGAAGTTTCGTTAATCAGTAAAAAATCAAACGGCTTACCTTGGAGTATATTACTCTGTTAGCTGAAAAACAATTTCCCGGATAATTGCCGGAAGCAGAGTGAAAAACCGTTTTTTATGCGGCTTTGATAAGGCTACGGCCCAGCCATACCAATACAATACCTAATACAATACTTAAAATCAGATAAGTGGAAAAATATCCCCAGTGTTTGTTTTGTATCAGTAAAAACATATCGTCGGCGAAAGAGGAAAAGGTAGTGAAACCTCCGCAAAAACCGGTGATGAGGAATATATTCATATTGGCGGAGATCAGATGGGCCTTCTCTGCCATTCCGAAGAAAATACCAATGACAAAACTTCCGATAATATTGACGGCAAAAGTGCCCCAGGGAAAAGGGGAAGTAAACATATAATGGGCAAGTTTTCCCACCAGATACCGGAGGCAGGTTCCGATAAATCCCCCTGCTCCTGCGATTAACATTGCTTTAAACATAATCTGTTATTTTTAAATTCAACAATTATTTTATTTTTTCCTTCATTTTAGCTTTTATTCTTTTCTTTTCAGCTTTTGTTTGTCTGTTTTAAGACTTTCGGACCGACAATCCAGGTGATGATTCCTCCGGTCAATAATATGGCGATTGCAACAATCAGTACCAGTTGACCTCCCCCTAGTTTTAACAGGGGAGGAATAATAAAAGTGGCGATAATGGCTCCTAATTTTCCCAGGGCTGAAGCGATTCCTTCACCGCTTGCCCTTTCCTGGAGGCTATAAATTCGGCTTGGAAGTTCAAAGGTGGACAAATGTGGTCCGGCATTGAGTGCCAGTTCGAACAACAGAAATCCTCCTAAAGTGATGCCGGGAGAGGTGTGGTATAGATAGCCCAATAAGGTGACAAGGAGTCCTGCAGCGCAAATAAAAAAACCTATGTATTGAGTATGAATAATGTTAAGCCGCCTTACGACAGTGAGGCCTAAAATAAAACCCAGCATGACAAAGAGATTGATATAGAGGGTAAAGCGGAAAGATTCCACGACTTTTTCAAATGGATTTTCTCCGCTGGGAACCAGTCCTAATGCGAGCAATAAGACCGGGGTAAATATACCGATTCCGTATACTCCCATTCCTTCGCATCCCCAGGGAATGCCACTCAGTATAATTCGTCTGATATTACTACGGGCGAATATGTCTTTGGCAGAAGCCTGGGGCTGTGCCGCCAGATCTTTTTTATTGGCCAGTTCCCCGATATAGACGTCCTTTCCCAGAAAATGTTTGATGTTTTTTTCCGCTTCCTGAACTTTCCCGTGCAGGGCCAGCCATTCCGGGCTTTCGACAAACCAAAACCGGGCCAGGAAAGCAAGTGCCGCAAATAAAGTGAGAAAAAGGAAAAGCCGGTTCCAGAGTGTCGGATCGGAGGAGTTTTTCAGGACAAACCATGCCACAAGGATCATCAGGATATTGCCTACACCTGAAGATGCTTTAGAAATTCCTAACATCGTTCTCCGCCATTTCTTTGGCATAATCTCTGAGACATAGGAAGGATCGAGGGCATATGCGCCGCCGATAGCCAATCCTATGATCAGTAAATTGAGGGTCAGAATGACGATGGAATGACTGAAACAGATCCATAAGGAGGCGCCGACGATAAGCAGGGGACAGAGCCGGAAAAAAAAGAGATATCCGTATTTGTCACTCAGTCGGCCGAATAACAGTGACCCGAGCATAATACCGGTCAAACCGGCCGAAAAAATAAATCCCTGAAGCCAGGAAGAAAGTTCCGGATGGTGTGTCATGGTAATCAGGGGGGCAATAACGCCTACTAATATGGCCAGTACACCTCCGAAAAATTGTCCGGCTGAGGCAATAATCAATATCCAGATATGCCCTCTGCGCAGGGGCATGTTGTCCATATTATACATACGCTGATCTGTTTAATTCAGTCCTCAAATGGAAAAATAGGGCAATCCCCTTGCTTTATACTTGCAAAATCTGTGGACTGAAGTTTTTTTCGATTTGACTGGTTCAGGCGTTTTTCAGATATCTTTAAAAACGGATGTACGGCGTTAAAGTTCCGGATTATTCTCCCCAACCTGAACCGCAGGTCGGGGAGTTATCCCATAGCTTAAATCGGGTACGGATCATTCGTTGTTGATGGGAACATTTTCCCGTTTAAACTTTTGAACTGTTTTCGATTATCCTTGTTGTAAAATCTTTTTGTCCAGTTTCAGATGCGGCCATAAGAATAACCAGGTGGCGACACAGAAGGGACCGGTCAAGGTGGGAATTCCGATAGGAGCAAAGAAGGTATCCATTCCTGCCTGAATGAATACAGTAGCAAAAATGCCCAGTAAAGCCCAGATTGCCGTGCGCCAGTTGACGTGATAGAATGTGGTGCCTAAAGCGATAGCTGTCAGTACGGGACTGAATCCGAACAAGCCGTTGGCGATGTCGCCTCCGTTGCATTGATAGAGGATTGCAACACATAAGGCCAGGGCCGAACCGATAGCTGCCCAAAGAGCAGCCCAGCGGCTGCTGATAAACAGACCTATCAGAAAAAGTACACCCGTTACCCATGAATTAATCAGGAATACCTGACTGATTCCTGTTAGCCAATAAATGACCAGACTTTTAAAACTGGTGTCAAAAGCAGTTGAAAAATTACCCGGTAATTCGGGAGCTCCTAAACCGGAGTCTGGTAATCCGTGCATAATCCGTGCCGCCATTAAGATGAACCAGGTGGTTAAAACAAAAGGGAAAGTAAACGAACTCACCTTATAAGGTGCCAGCAGGTGGTTCAGGCCTACCATTACCCAGGTTGTCATAGAGGAGAAGATGACGATGGCTAACCACATCAGAGGTACATTCCCGATGAAAGTCGGCAAAGCGCATCCAACGAGAATACCGTTAAATCCCCATAAACCATCTAATCCTTTTTCTGCCGGATATTTCAGTAAGTAACCGGTAATCGTGGACATAAATGTACCGACTACAGCTCCCCAGGCGACAGCGGGCATATGGGCAGCATAGGCCCCATAAAAAATTCCCGCCAGGAAGAATATACCGGTCCAGACATTTCCCTGGAACATTACCTGACCGGCTCCCTTAAAATACAATTTGAAAAAACCGGGCGAAAAGACTGCCGGTAGTTTCGGTGTAGTTGTTGTTTCCATAAGCTATTCGTTTATAAGGTATATACTTTCGTTTGAGCTTTTATGATATGTGTTGAACGGATTTTCCCCGGATGAGACTGCATGGCAATCAGGCGTTTATCGTTTGTTCTCTTCCCCCTATTTTTGTCTTCCTATCGCCATATAAATTCTTGCGGTATAGGTTTCCCTTTGATTTGCATACGGACGATAGAGCCGAATTCGCGGACAATCCTTTTTACCGGTTGGGTCTCTTCGCCCAATACCTTAAATATTAATCCGCATTGATTCGGAAGATAACTGATACCGGCAGCCAGCCGTCTGTCCCGGTTGATAAAGGCCTGAGTTTTGGCATAAATTTCGGCAGCGTCTTTTTCAGGGGTGAGCACGATTACATTGGCGAATACATCATAATGATGCATAATACCTATGGGACGTACACTCTTCTCTTTAGGGGAAGCTACCATCTTTTCCCGGAAAAGCGGAGTCCCGCCGGGACGGTGTGCTTCGGTACAAATGGAGAGCAGATCGTAAACAAAAAGCTCACCGTCTTTGTAATATTTACGCCCTCCGTTGTAAATCTCAGCGTAAAAAAGAGTGGCTGAAGGTGCGATTTCGATTACCGTATCGGTGATATAACGACTGTTCCGGCAGGGAATTGTCGGTTCCGGAATATATTCCAGGTAAGCATCTTCTTCCAGTATGAAATTTTGCTTTAGTCCGGAGAAATTATAGGCCATTTCAGCTATTTTCGTAGCTGCTCCCGTGGAAATATGGGCGAAGGAGCCCTGTTTGAGTGTGAATTTATTTTCGTAGCGGTCTCCGTCAATATTGGGACCTCCGGAAGATAAAATATATACACAGGGCATTTCCGGCATTGCTTCATCGAAATAAAGTTCCTGTTGTACGATGAGGGGAGCATGCCGGGTCCACTCACGCATAATCGATTTTCCTTCACGGGTAAGTTCGAACACCAGATCCAATAATCCGCATTTACCCGGAGCCCCGACACGCATGGCTTTCGGTTCTGCCAGGTAAGGATGTACTTCTCTGCATTGTGTGAAATCTGTTATCATAGGTTTCTGAATTGCCGGTTGCTATTTATTTTAAGTAGGGTATTTTCCCTTTTCAAGTGAGTTTTTACTGGTAGATTTGTTCTACTTCTTTTTGGGAAATACGGTCGAACAGGGCCATGTCGCGGATCAAACCGACAAGTTCCCTAATGCCTTCGCCGGTCATGCAGTTGGTAAAGACAAAAGGTTTCCCGGGGCGCATTGCTTCCGAATCGCGCCGCATAACTTCCAAATCTGCATGTACATAAGGGGCCAGATCCGTTTTATTGATCACCAGTATGTCGGAATAAGAGATGCCCGGTCCGTCTTTACGCGGGATTTTATCGCCTGCCGCCACGTCTATGACATAAATAAAAAAGTCGACCAATGCCGGACTAAAAGTCAGGGTAAGGTTATCACCTCCGGATTCAATTAAGACGATGTCGCTATCCGGAAATTTGGCCTCCATTTCTTCGACAGCGGCAATATTCATAGAAGGGTCTTCCCGTACCGCTGTATGGGGGCAAGCTCCGGTTTCTACTCCGATAATCCGGTCTTCCGCCAGATAACCTTTCAGCATTTTACGTACGTGCTTGGCATCTTCCGTGGTTACAATATCATTTGTGATAATCAGAACTTTCAAACCTAGTTTTAAGAAATAAGGGGTTATCGCTTCTATTAAGGCGGTTTTACCTGAACCTACCGGTCCGCCGACTCCGATTCTGCATGTATTACTCATATCATTTTATTGTGTTGTGGATCATTGAATATCCGTTGTTTTACTTTTAATTGAAAACTTCTGATAAGGCTATTAATTCATAAACATTCTCATTTTCCCTTTTTCGTGTATAGCGGCCAGAATGTCCATTTCCGGGACAAAAGCTCTCATGTCATCAAAGGTCATATCTTTTATTGTTTCATAATCAGAATGAACGGTTGAGCATAATTTATAGAGAATTTGCTGGGTTTCGTAATGCGAGACTTTAATACAACGTAAGGCTGCATTCAGGATCATATTGATAATTCCATAGGCAATCGCTGCAAAAAGTTCTTTTTCCCCCAGTCCATTTTGCTGAAAAAAAATAGACTGGGCTATGGGATAAGTTCCCGGAGTAAGGTGCTGGCGGATGTCCGTCAGCCATTTTTCCATCAAAGGATTGTATGCAATCTGTGAACTGATTTCAGCCATTTTTTTCCCCATACGGGTAAGCATCAATCTGGCTTCCGCATTCATTTTACAAAGGATGATCTGTTGGTCCGCCTTGCGGATAAGCGGGTAGTTGTCTTGGGCTGCAGCCCGGAACCCGATCAGGGCGGCGATAGCGTCGCTGTATACTGTCTGTTCTAAAGCTGTCCGTGTATATTGCTCCAAAGTTCCGGCGTCGTATACTATGCCTTCAAATGCTGCCGATTCCAGTCCGTTTGAAAAAGAGAATGTGCCTACAGGAAAAGCGGAATCGGAAAATTCGAGAAGCCGCATCATCTTGGTTATTTCATCGATCATAGTTTTGATTTTTCGGTATGTATTTTAATTGAAATGATCTTAGTGGTGATGGTGAACTTCTGTTTCAGTTCCGGAAGGATGATGGAGATGACTGATTTCCTGAGAGCTTCCTCCGAAAAGCTTCCGGATTTCATGAGGGGCCAGAAAAGGAATAACCTCCTGACCGGGCTGGAATTCGTAAGTAATATCTTCAAAGCGGTGAGTATCCATGACGCTCATCATCACTTTTTTATCCACTGTCAGGGGAACATATACTTTTGTATTTTTCACAATGGCTGGCCAGTGTTGGTTACCGATTGCATGTCCCAGTTCAACACAACGGCGGATTATTTCTGCCGGTTCTTTCCGGGCGATTTTTTGTAAATCGATAATTAATACGGGTTTTAATTCGATGCGGATCACCAGGGCTGTATTTTCATTGGCATTGTATTCCAGAATATCCCCGTTTTCTACCTGGGAATGGCGTTTCAGGGCGACGGCGTATTCCGAACCCTTTTCATCCCGGGCAATAAAACGGCTTTTTTGGGCGGTCCACTGATCCAGAGGAAGATATTCGATTTTAGCTTTTTCCAATTTATCGGTCCAGCTTTTGTCTGTATAGAGATTACCGATAATTTCAGAGAATATTTTCATAAAGGTGATTTTAAAAATTGAAAGAGGATGATGGAGAATGATTTTTGTTAAAAGAGCCTGAAGATCAGGTTGAGTTCTTTTTTCAACAGCTTCAGGCTCTTCACGGATAGGTGTTAACTGAACCAGTATAATTGTGCTAAAGCGAATTTTTTAGCCGTTGGTACATATGCACTCTTTCCGTCTACTAATACTTCAAATGTTTCGGGATTGATGTCAATTTTCGGCATGTTCCCGTTAAGTACCATATGGTGTTTCCCAATTTGACGGCAACCGTGTACAGGATAAACGATTCTTTCCAATCCGTATTTTTCTTTAATTCCCAGATCATGTGCGGCACGGGAAACGAAAGAAACACAAGTATCCGGTAAAGCCTTTCCGAAGCTTCCGTACATGGGCCGGTAGTATACAGGCTGCGGAGTCGGTAAGGAAGCATTCGGATCCCCCATATTTGCCCAGTTAATAATACCGCCCTTGAGGACTAATTTCGGTTTGGTGCCGAAAAATTGCGGTTCCCATAATACTAAATCGGCCATTTTCCCTTTTTCGACCGATCCGAGAAGATCGGAGAAACCGTAGGTAAGGGCCGGATTGATCGTCAGTTTTGCCAGATAACGCAATACCCGGAAATTATCGTTGTCGGGAGAATCTTCTTCCAGTTTGCCTCTTACTTGTTTCATGTAATCAGCCATTTGGAAAGCACGCATAAAGTTTTCACCAACCCGTCCCATTGCCTGGGAGTCGGAAGAAATCATAGAAATTACGCCCAGATCGTGCAATACATTTTCTGCAGCTTGTGTTTCGGGACGTACCCGGCTTTCTGCGAAGGAAACATCTGAAGGAATCTTGGGATTCAGATTGTGGCAAACCATGATCATATCGAACAATTCTGCCTGGGAATTAATTCCGAAAGGAAGAGTCGGGTTCGTGGAGGAAGGCAGTACGTTGGCTAAAGAGGCTACTTTCAGTAAGTCCGGAGCATGCCCCCCGCCTGCGCCTTCTGTATGGTAAGTATGTATGGTCCTTCCGTCGATAGCGGCAATAGTGTCCTCTACAAATCCGCTTTCATTCAGGGTATCGGTATGGATGGCTACCTGTACATCCCATTCGTCAGCCATTTTCATCGTAGCGCGGATAGCTGCCGGCGTACTTCCCCAGTCTTCGTGGATCTTGAATCCGCAAACACCGGCCATAACCTGTTCATAAAGAGGCCTGGCGACAGAGCAGTTTCCTTTGCCTAAGAAACCGTAATTTACCGGCAGGCCTTCAATGGCTTGCAACATGCGTTTGATATTCCAGGGCCCGGCAGTAATGGTAGTACCGTTGGAACCGTCAGTCGGTCCGACCCCTCCTCCGACCAGGGTGGTCACTCCGTTGCTCAGACAGGCGTAGGCTTGCTGGGGTGCAATCATGTGAACGTGTCCGTCTATAGCCGCCGCCGTCAGTATCAAATGCTCTCCGGAGATGGCATCGGTGGCAGCTCCCGTTACCAATTCGGGAGAAACACCTTGCATTGTATTTGGGTTACCGGCTTTTCCGATCCCGGCAATTTTACCGTCTTTGATCCCTACATCAGCTTTGATAACTCCCAATTTAGGATCGATAATGGTTACATTGGTGATAACCAGGTCCAGTGTCCCCCCTTCAGAAGTGGTGGTGTTAGCCAGCCCCATACCGTCGCGGAGAGTTTTACCTCCACCGTACATAATTTCGTCTCCGTATACACAAAGGTCTTTTTCTACCTCAACATAAAGCTGAGTGTCACCGAGGCGGATTTTATCTCCGACGGTTGGGCCGTAAAGGTCATTATATTGTTGTCTTGATATTGTTGCCATAATGCTTTATTTTTTTTGTTTATTTTGGAAGTCGGCTTCCGCCTGTGACTCATTGATATCTTTGAAACCCAGTTTTTTTACTCTTGCGATGGCGCGGATACGTTCCGGGAAATAGGTCGGGGCATCTTCGCCTCCGGTATACCCCTGTACCAGACCATTGAACCCCATGACATAGCGTTTGCCGGCATAAGCAACCACTTCGACCTCTTTCTCGTCTCCGGGTTCAAAACGAACGGCTGTCGTAGCCGGAATGTTCAGGTGACACCCGTAAGCAGCAGCCCGGTCAAATTGTAAATAACGGTTTACTTCGAAAAAATGGAAATGGGAGCCTACCTGAATGGGACGGTCGCCCGTATTGTGTACGACTAATTTAGCCGTATATCTGTTTTCATTATAAGTGATCGGAGTATCGGACAGGATTTCTCCCCCTACAGGTACATGTTGCTGAGGGGTAAACCCGGGTGTAATCGGCTCTTGTGCCGGTGCTTGTGTTTTTTTGTTATCTTCCATAGTGCTCTTTATTTAATAGGTTGGTGGATACTGACCAGACGACTTCCGTCCGTAAAAACAGCTTCTACTTGTATCAGAGAAATCATTTCTGCTACACCTTCCATTACATCGTCCTTGGTCAAAACTTTGGTGGAATCGGTCATAACTTCTTCCAGGGTTTTTCCTTCCCGTGCTCCTTCCAGAGCTGCGGAACTAATGTAAGCTACAGCTTCAGGATAATTCAGTTTCAGTCCTTTTGCTTTGCGTCGTTCGGCAATGGCACCTAGAGACAAAAGCATAAGCTTGTCGATTTCTTTTGGAGTTAAGTGCATATTCTTTTGTATTTAGTTAGTAAAAAAGAAAATTCTGATGTGTAATAATCAGATTTTAAAGTATCACTGATTCTATACGCTCCGGAATACAACTTGTTTCATTTATTAATGATAATAAACAGAAAATTGTTCTAATTAATTGTATTTGACATTCTTGTCAGTTTAGATTTGAGAAAAGTCAGAAAAATGAAATACATATAAGGATATTTTTTGGAAAATTTTTATCAACGATTTTAAACTTTTCAAATAAGATGCCGTATGAGTTAAGAAATTTAAATGAATGAGTATGAATAAAAAATATCTTTTTATTTTCCCTTTTTTATTTTTTACTATGATGGTTTGTGCTCAGCGTCAGGATGTAGATACGACTCTGCGGCTGGAGGAAGTGGTGGTGACCGGATCCCGTTCGGCTAGAAATTTAAGCCAGAGCCCCGGACGTATTGATGTGATCACCCCCCGGGTATTACAGAATAGCCCGGCTCAGAGTATAGACGATATACTGACGATGATTTCAGGGGTAAATACTACCCGTTCCAATGGAATAGTCGATATGCATACCAATGTGAGCATACGGGGATTATCCGGAGACGAACAGGGCCGTACCTTAGTTCTGTTTGACGGGGTCCCGATCAATACTTCCGATGAAGGATCTGTTAACTGGAACAGCCTCCATATGGATAATATTCAACGGATAGAAGTTTTTAAAGGACCGGGATCTTCCCTCTACGGCAATAATGCCATGGGAGGGGTGATTAACATTATCAGCAAAAAAGCCCGCCAACCCCTTTCGGTAAATGCTTCAGCATCCTACGGCTCTCTGAACACCTGTTTAGCCAGTTTGGGGATATCCAGTAAACTCAGCGATAAATTTTCGGTTTTTCTTTCCGGTTATTATAACCGGAGTGACGGTTTCAACAATATCCCCGACAGTTTACGTACCGTACCGGATTATAGTGTACCCCGGTTTATGAAAGAAAGGGGTATTTATGGAAAAGTTTTATTCAGTCCCGACTCTTTGTTTAATGTCGATTTAGCCTGCGATTTATTCCGGGACAAAAGGGGAGAAGGAGAAAAGATTCAGGCGCCGGACGGGGAATACCGCCACTTCAATCACAACCGGCTGCAAGGAAGATTTTACGGAGAAAAACGGAAATTTCATTATAGTATGGCCCTTTATTTTCAACGACAGAATTATTTTCGTATTGACGAACGAATGAAAAAAGAGGTTTACCAGCGGTTTGACGTAAAATCCCATCGGGATGACTGGGGAGGGATCCTGAGTATCGGTTTTACCGGGAAACGGAATAATTTCAGCATAGGAGCTGAATATAAAGAGGGGAGCGTAGATGGAGGAGACCATTATGTGACTTCACCGGATAAAGTTTTAAACCGCGGGACAATGACTTTTGTTGCCGTATTTGCTCAGGAAGAGTTTTCTTTTTTAAAGGAAAAATTCTGGCTACAACTTGCTGTTCGTTACGATAATGCTTTTTTCCATGAGGGATGGTTCGAAGCGACAGGGGACGCAGTTGCCGATTTCGATACTTACAACGGAAATTTGAAAAATAATCGTTGGGAACATATTTCTCCCCGGGTAGCCTTACGTTTTAATCCGGGTAAACGTGTTTCCGCTTATGTTTCCTATTCACAGGGGTTCCGCGCTTCTATTCTGGACGATTTATGCCGTTCCGGCTGGATGTGGATCGGACCTAAAATTGCCAATCCCGCTTTGGGACCGGAGACATTGGATAATTATGAAATCGGTGGGACTTTTTATATTTTCCGGAATTTGTCACTGGCCCCTTCACTCTATTATGCAGAAGGAAAAGATTTTCTGTATTATGTCGCTACGGGAGAAAAATTATGGGGAAAACAAGATATTTACCAACGTCAGAATATCTCTAAAGTACACGTAAAAGGGATAGAGACCGATCTGAACTATAATTCTTCTTTCGGATTGGCGGTCAATCTGAATTATTCTTATAATGAGTCGAAAGTAAAGGAGTTTGACGAGCGTCCGGAATTAAATAATAAGGTACTGACTTATGCCCCCAAACATCAGGTGAAAGGAGCCTTGATGTGGACTGGAGGTATAGTAGATGCCACCCTCCGGGGACGCTATAAAACGAAACAATATACGACGGAAGACAATCAGGCTTCGATTGCCGGATTTTCAACCTGGGATATCCAGCTTTCCAAATGGTTTTTTAAACGCCGTTTGTATGTGGGAGGAGAGATGATCAATGTTTTCGATAACCGTCATATGAATACCAAAGATTATAGGTCTGCAGGCAGACTGATGAATGTTAAACTAGCAATCCATCTATCAAAATGAGAAAATTTTATTATATTTTCCTGTTATTACTCGTATTTGGCTGTAATGCAAAATCAGGAAAAAATGTTGCTTCTACCCGTAAAGTGACAGATGCACTGGGGAGAGAAGTTATTATTCCGGACACCGTAAACCGGGCTGTTTGTATACGGGCCTCTGCTATCCGTTTGGTGACCTATGCCGGAGGTGTTCCTTTTATTTGCGGTGTGGAAGAGCAGGAAACCCGGGAGAATGTCTTTACCCATCTCCTGGCTTATCCCGAGTTGGGGGAAAAACCGGTGATCGGTCCGCAGATGGGAGGGGATGCGGAATTGATTATGTCGGTTCATCCGGACGTTATCTTTATGTCTTCGACCACAACCGGAGATGCAGACGATTTACAAAGGCGTACCGGGATTCCGGTTATTACGCTGGAATATGGGGATATAGGACCCAAACGGAAGACTTTTTATGCGTCCTTGCGTTTGATCGGAGAGGTGCTGCATACCGGGGAAAGGGTGGACTCACTGATTACTTATACAGAGGATCAGATTGCCGAACTTCAACAGAGGACACAACAGAAAGGGGAAAGTAAACGGGTATATGTGGGAGGAATTGCTTATAAAGGTTTAAAAGGAATTACGTCGACTGATCCCTATTATGCGGCTTTCGGTTTCCTGGGGGTCGATAACGTTGCCTCTGCAATCGATTCTGCTTATGTATCTCCGATTTCCGGTACTTATATCGATTGGGAACAGTTGGCCGATTGGGATCCGGAAGTCATATTTATAGATTGCTCCGGTTGGCCTTTGGTATGCGAGGATTTTAAAAACCGGGAACAGTTAAATCAGTTATTAACAGCCTACCGGAATCAGCAGATCTACTCTCTTTGGCCTTATAATAACAACCATACCAATTTTGAAGTAATGCTGATTAATGCCTGGTATGCAGGGAAAGTGCTTTTCCCCGGGCAGTTTCAGGACATTTCTATGACAGATAAAACGGATGAGATTCTGGTAGAGTTTGTCGGACAACCCATCGGTCAGAAATTACGTAAAAAATGGGGGGATTACCAGAACCTATTAACGGAAAATCATGAGCGATGAGGTATTAATTCAATATAAACGTTACCGGGCGCGTAATAAACGATTTATTCTTTTTATTTTAATATTGTTGGTTCTGATAGGAGGAATGGCCCTGATGGCTGGTTCCCACTGGATTGGGGGAAGAGAGATAGCCGCTTTATTCCGGGGAGAAGGAGCAGTGCTGGACTACCAGATTCTGCTGAATATTCGTTTACCCCGGGTTTTGGCTGCTGTGATAACCGGGACCATTCTTTCAACTTCCGGCTCCATTATGCAGATATTACTCCGGAATCCTTTGGCTTCCCCTTATACCTTAGGTATTTCCAATGCAGCAGCTTTTGGGGCTTCTTTCGGGATTGTATTCCTCGGAGCGGGAAGCAGCATCGCCCGCTCTTCGGATTTGTTTATGATCACAAATCCTTATTTAGTTACGATCGCTGCTTTTTTGGGAAGTTTATTGGGACTGGCTATTATTTTAACAATTATAAAAGTGAAACAGGCTTCCGTGGAAACAATTATTCTGTCAGGAGTAATTATCAATTCTTTATTTGGGGCAGGGATTGCTGTTATGCAATATGTGGCCGATAATGTACAACTGGCTTCTATCGTTTTCTGGACATTCGGGGATTTAGGCCGGGGAGATTGGTATAAACTGATTTTTATGTTAATTGTTTTGTTTCCCGCTATGCTTTATTTTTATATAAAACGTTGGGATTATAAAGTATTGTGTTCAGGAGATGATTATGCAAAAAGTATGGGAGTTAATCCGCAGCAAACCCGGATTGCCGGATTGGTGGTTACTTCTTTGTGTACAGCTATCGCTGTGTCTTTTTTCGGCGTAATCGCTTTTGTCGGATTGGTCGTACCTCATATTGTAAGGAAATGTATAGGAGACAATGAGGAGTTTTTAATTACAGGTTCTGCTGTTTTTGGCGGAATGTTTTTACTCTTATGCGATACGGTTGCGCGGACGATTATTTCTCCTATTATTTTACCTGTCGGAATATTGACGTCTTTTTTGGGAGTTCCCTTGTTTCTGTTTTTGATTACCCGGAGGAAAATGAGATGCGAATAAAAGTAAATCATATCTTTTTTAGCTATAATGAGCTTCAGGCCTTGAAAGATATCAGTTTTGAGGTAGACACGGGAGATATGCTGGCTATTATAGGGCAGAACGGTTCCGGTAAAAGTACTTTATTGAAATGCATGAACCGTATATTAAAAGTAAATAAGGGAAGTATCGAAATTAATGAACGCCCTCTGACCTCCTTTTCTCCGGCTAAATTGTCCCAGATCATGGCTTATATTCCCCAGACAGAGGAAACCCTAACAGGACTTACCGTTTTTGATACCGTATTGTTGGGACGTAAACCCTATATAAGCGGTAAACCTTCACAGACTGATCTGGAATTTGTGTCTGAGTTATTGTTTCGTCTGGAGTTGGAAGAAGAAGCCATGCGTACCTTGAATACGCTGAGCGGAGGACAGCAACAAAGGGTGTTCATTGCCCGGGCGCTGGCTCAGCAACCTTCTATTCTTTTACTGGATGAACCCATTGCCAATCTGGATATTTACCATCAGATGAAAGTAATGAAGCTCTTGCAACAACTCTCAGCAGAAGGGATAACTGTAATTATTACCATTCACGATATCAATATGGCAGCCCGTTTTTGCAATAAAGCTTTGATGTTGAAAGGAGGGACGGTTTTTGCTTGCGGAGATCAGTCTGTTTATATCTCGGAAAACATAGGTCATTTGTATGATATACAGGTGGAAGTGGTCCGTTATAAGGACAATATTTGTATTATTCCGCGAAATATATAAACTGAAAATATGTTAACTCTTATTCTTACTTTTATGATTACATTATTTCCTATAGGCTATGTCCATAATAAATGTATGGAATCTATGCTTCCGGAATTGATTAAACAGGAGATTTCGGAAATAGAGGTTTTTCCGGAATATGCGGAAGGATTGGAAGAGGTAGAAGCCTGCCGGTATCTGGATCTGGTTTTTTACCTTCATCAAAATGAATGTGTAGAATTAAACACCCGGATTCGTACAGGCGAACAAAGGGGGATTTTTGCCACCCGTTCGCCTAACCGCCCCAATCATTTGGGAATTACTACCGTTAAGTTGCAGAAAAGAGTAGGGAATAAATTGTATGTGGAAGGAGCTGACGCTTTGAACGGTTCGCCGGTTCTGGATTTAAAATGCTGCGATACATCTGTTTATGAACAGGAAAATATACATAATGCTATTCGGGTAGATTCCCCCCGTATTGACATTGTCCGGAATATTTTGAGTAATGATACGGAAGAATTATTGTTAAAGTCTGCCCAATTGCACGGGCATATCTGTCCGGGCCTGGCTTTAGGGGTTTTGGGCGCAGTTACCGTCATGCAAAAACTTTATGAACAGGGGGCAGATCCCGGGGATTATACTTTAACCGTTGAGATGCAAAATTGTGCGGTGGATGCTTTGTTGTTTGTTACAGGATGTACCCCGGGTACACATCGTTTTCAGCTCGGGGATCCTGCCCGTATGAGTTTTTCTGTAAAAAATCAAAAAGGACAAGGCTGGAAAGTACATCTGAAAGATTCAAACCGGGAATGGATAGCTGAACATGTTCCGGATTCCTTTTCTGCTGCAGAAAGAGGATTTGCTGTATTGAAACTTGATTTCGACGATTTGTTTGAAATGACAGAATTACCGGAAAAATAGGGGAAAGATTAAATATTTCGAATAACTATTTACCTGAGATTGTCCGGGTTTTACCTTACAAAAGCTCAAATAATTACACATTAGGGCACGTCCCTAATGTGTAAAAGGTTTATAGGCGATACTTTTTTCTTTCAGCCGGTACGCTGCTTTCAGTTGTTCTTCCTGCCCGATATGAGGATTGAAAAGATCTGCCTTCGGTAACTTTTTTTTATATTTTTCTAAAAGCAATTTTTCCAGAACCGAATTATCGATACAGGATTTGTCCTTTAAAATATGTTTTACAGTAAATCCGTGCCGGACGAGATAATAAGCTATTAAAACAAAACGATGGCAATCAAAAGGGTCGGATTGTGAACACATAAGGGCGATCCGATATCCTTTTTGTAATCCTTTTTCCAATCTTTCAATACCGGACAGAAAAGGCTTACTTGCCCTTATTTTATCGAAATCTACTTTTCCGTCCAGATCTAACAGGGATAAATCCTGTGGACGTGCTCCGAATGCCGTTCCCATATGTATATAAACGATTTGACAACTTTCCAGAAAAGGCCGTAAAGTACTTTCATTATACTGTGGATTATAAGTACTGGCAGCAAATTGACGGACATCTACAATGCAGTTGATTTCGTGTTTTGTTAGCAATTCTTTAAAATACTCCAGGGAATGAGTAGAATGCCCTATCGTATATATCCGTTTTTCATTTTCTGTTTCCATATTCTTTAAATTGAAATAGATCTATGATATACGGCTTACGAAAGAATAGGATAATCAATTGAAACTTCTTTTCTGTGCAGTATTTACTTAAAAGATAAAAAGATAATTATAGAAACGTTTCTCTCCTACTTAAAAATCGATCGTTTAAGTGGTTACCTCGGAAATTATTTTTTACAAAAGTACATAATAATTATTTTAATTGCAATGTATTCGGGATCAAATTATTAATTTTTTTAAATGAAATACAATATATATTACTTTTTATAGCCAAAAAAACGATCGTTTTCCTGGGAGAATAATTGCCCATCGTTATGTTTAAGAAGTAAAGTCGTGTGTAATAATTTTATAAATTAATCTAAATAAAATCGGAATATGAAAAGATTTTTGATTATCTCTTGCCTTTTATTTCTGTTTTTAGGAAAAGTTGTTGCTCAGGTAAATAATACGGATCCTCATTTAAAGAAAGTATTTAAAGTAGATTATACTCCTTCTGTTTTCGATTCTTATTCATATCAAATTTTATATTTATCCGATGGGAAAATTTACAATCTGAGAAATTTCTGTTTGGCTGACCGAATAAAACATATTCATCAACTTGCTATTCAACCCGGAGGTTCTTCTTGTGCCCTTTTGATTTCTCCTGCTAAACAGACTTCCGGAAAAACCGGTTCTTTTTTTGCAAAACTCAATAACTTGGGAGGAAATCAAAGGGCAAGGGTTGAAATATATTCTGCAAACAACACTAATGAATGTTTATATAAAATAAAAGAAGAAAAGGATGTAGCGAAGCAACCTGTCTGTATAGGGTATTCACCGGATGGTAAGAATTTTGTTATTGCCGATTCTGGAAATGAAATTGTGTTATATGATACCCGTACGTACACTCCCTATCTGACGTTAAATACTGCTCTGACGGTAAGTTGTATGGCTGTAAGTCCCAATAATTATTTCTTGGCTGTTGCTGAAGCAGGGAAGATTGAAGTATGGAATTTTCATGAGGCTGTGTTACGTACTCAGCTGGATATCGGATCCCGTGTAAATGATCTTGCTTTTTCAGAGGATAATACGATGATGGCTGTCGTAGCTGCCAATGGCACAGCCACTGTTTATGACACCCGTTCCTTTACTCCGCTGTTTACTTATTCTGGGATGGGAGAAGCTTTAAGCTGTAAGTTTTATCCCAACAATAAATATTTGGGGGTTGTAAAAAATTCAGGTACGCTGGTGATGCTGAATTTAAAAAACGAAGCGGACCAAACCGTTGTAAAAAGTTATAACGGAGGACTGAATACGCTCCGGTATATTGAAGATCTCAGGGACCCGGAAAAAATATATTTGGTGTACACTTCTGGAAAATCTTTTGTGCTTCAGCAGCTTACTGACTTAAAACATAATTTCACTCAGGAATTAAGCGGAAAAGTGAAAGAAAAGATGAATGAATGGATGAAGATGCTGGAAGGGGAAACTTTGGAAGAATACAAAATTCGTGTAAATGAAGATTCCCGTGTGGAGCAACAAGCCATATTCGAACGTGAAATAGCTACAGAAATGGCTGGAGATCAAATAAAGATGACAGAGATATCCTTGGGAAACTATAATACTTCCAAGAATATGCTGGCTTTGGATTTTAGTACGATGCCTTCTATTGTTTTAGAAGTTGAAAAGGAGGAAATCAAAAATTTTAATCCTCAGGCTTTACAATTTCAAAATACAGTTTATGGGATTAATAAAGATGATGAATTTGAGATTATTTATACAGAGGTACTGAATACTCAGACCAATAAGACTTATATCTACGATAATCTGGACCGGATGTCGGTCGTATCTATGGATCTGGAAGAAGGATTTGTGCCTTTGGATCTGATTGAACAATCCAATATGGAAGAGGTGCGCTTAAAAGAAATCCGGCAGCATGTAATGGAAGAAGCCAAAAGGTCTAAACTCATTTCCGATAATACAAAGATAAATGTGAGTACGGAAGTGTTGTCGGATGTGGATGCGAATGGGAAGAAGATTATAAATTATAAGATCGGATATCAATATGAAGTAGCAAAAGAATATACAGCCCAGGAAGATTTCCCCATGGGCAAATATAAGACGGAAGCTTCTAATGCCGCTCTTTCTATGCTGTCTATTATTTCTAAGGCTTTTGAGACAGATTTTGCTCAATATATAAAACCGGGGAAACAGATTAAAATCAAGATTACAGGGACGGCAGATGCTGCTCCCATTAACGGAAAGATCGCTTACGAGGGGTGTTACGGGGATTTCCGCAACGAATTGGTATATAAAAATGGGAAGCTGGGTAATATTACGATTACCTCTGAAAGCGGGATCACTGAAAATGAACAGTTGGCTTTTTTAAGGGCTGCAGGAGTGCAGGATTATATTGTATCCCATTTAACCGCTTTACGGAATATGAAATGTGATTATGATTACAATATTATCGTTGCGGAACAAACGGGAGGAGAGTTCCGGCGTATCCGGGTTGAGTTTTTGTTTATAGATACTTTTTAATTTTCACCCGTTGTAAATATGAAGCCAAATATTACAACCCTATTCATTTGCGTATTCCTTTGTTTAAGCGCCAATCGGGTAATGGCCCAACAGATGACCTCCGCAGAACAGAATTATGCGAATTTTGTACGTTTGTATCAGTCGGAAACAGCGGATAAAAAATTGATGTATAGTTTCTTGTGGGATAGTTATAAGGAATATTTATCTTTTTTGAATGGAGCCGGTTCTTCGGGGATGGTGAAAGAAAAATTGAGAATTATTTATCCTCATTTAGTTAACGGAGCGGCCTATTTTTCTCAATGTGGCAGAACTACAGAAGCTATGGAATTTGCAAAAGCTTATGTAAATATGCCAAAGCAAGCCGCTTTTCAGGGAGAACGCTTTACACGGAGTGAGAATTATCCAACCATTGTTTATTATGCAGCAACCGGTACTTTTAACAGCAGGCAATTCAGTGAAGCAATAACTTATTTTCAGGATTATTTGGAAACCGGCGAAACCAGTCGCTTGCAAGATTGCTATTATTATATGAGCAAAGCTTATTACTATAATAAAGATTATATACGGCAGCAGCAGATTTTGGAAGCCGGAATTGTTCGTTTACCTTCAAATGTCCGTTTGATTTACGAAATGATAAATCTATGTATTGAAAGGCGGTTGACAGATCGTTTGGAAATATACGTAAATAAGGCTCTATCGCTTAATCCAAAGGATATGAATGTTTTGCCGATGAAAGCCAAACTTTTGGCAGATAAGGGACAACTGGAAGATGCGCTGAATTTATATACGATGATATATTCCAGAAATTCGGCTGATCTGAAAATTATAAAACAATATGCCACAGTTTGTTATAACTACGCTGCAACTCTTATCAATGGTGCGAATGCGGTTGAAAATCAGCGGCAGTATGCACAACAGCGCCAAAAAGCAAATCAATATTTAAATACGGCAGTCGAATTGTTTCAAAAAATATTGCAGAAAGAGCCGGCTTCTGTGAAATATCTGTCGGCCTTGGCGGATACGTATAAATGCCTGGGACAAACGACGGAAGCAGAGCGGACAATCCGCAAAATCCAAATGAATGGGGGAACCTATATTGCTTCGGCAACTGCAATCAATGCAGGAAAGAAAACTTCCGGAACGGAAAGGACTCCGATAGAACAAAATGTTTCTTCTGATATTAGTAGAAATACAACTTTCCGGATTTTCCCTCAGGAAATCCCCTTATTTTCTTCCTTTGCCAAGAATTTTGTTGAAAAAGAAATAAATGCCTGGCAGGTAAAGGATGATTATGAAACATTAAGTGAATACCGGCTGAGAGTATCCGAAGAAAAACGGGAGGCAAAGATCAGGGAATTGGCCCGTAAAGCGGAAAATGATTATATCGCCCGCTACGGACAATATGTGGATTGGAATACATTGAAATTGGAGAAGTATGATGCGGAAAACGGGGTATTCCTGATTGTGGATCCCCGTTGGGGAAATTTACTACTCCCCGTTCCCCGGACAAATGACGAAGCCCGCCAATTTGAACGGCAATGGAATAATGTGAAAACCCTTAATCCGCAGTTTTTCATCACGGATGACAGATTGGCCTTGGCAGAGATTACTTTCAGAACTCCTGCAGGACGTTCGTATACCTATAGTAATAAAGCTTCCCTTACTTATCAAACGACTCAGATTGATTATAATTTCGATAAAGTAGATCTGGCTGAGATTCAGACGGCAACGTCCGAAACATCCCGTCCGGTTCCCAGTGTCACCACCCGGAAAGTGAGTGTCGGAAAATCGGATGTAGATATCGAAATACCCCTTTCTAAAAATGTCAATGAAAATACCTTTGCTGTTATTATTTCGAATGAAAATTATCGACGGGAGTCGGAAGTAGAGTTTGCCCATAATGATGGAGAAATATTCAGGCAATATTGTATAAAGACTTTAGGAATGCCTGAGAACAATGTACATTATGTTCCGGATGCAACTTATAATGATATTAAAGTGGAACTGGATTGGCTGAGCCAGGTGGCTCAAGCCTACGGTTCTAATGCCAGTTTGGTGTTTTATTATGCAGGTCATGGAATTCCGGATGAGGAGACACATTCTGCTTATTTATTGCCTGTCGACGGATACGGAGCGAATGTCTCTACAGCTTATAGTTTAAATAAATTGTACGAAACTTTGGCGGGGATGCCCGCTAAATCGGCTACTGTCTTTCTGGATGCTTGTTTCAGTGGCTCAAAACGGGATGGACAGATGATGGCTTCTTCTGCACGCGGGGTAGCTATAAAAGCTGATTCCGGAAAGCCTCAAGGGAATGTGGTGGTAATAAGCGCTGCTACCGGTAATCAGACAGCTTATCCTTACCGGGAGAAAAAGCACGGACTGTTCACTTACTTTTTATTGAAAAAGTTACAGGATACGAAAGGAAAAGTAGATTATGGAGAACTGATGGAATATATACAAACGGAAGTGGCACGTAAATCTATAGTGGTAAATAAAAAATCGCAGACGCCTACGGTAATCCCTTCTGTAACAATAGGAGATAAATGGAAAAAATGGAATTTGAAATAAGAAAAGTCATATCGGATGTATAAGAAAGATTAGAATAATTGTAATCAGATAAACAGAGTAAGATCAACATTTAAATTTAAAAAAAATGAAAAAACTGCTTTTAATAATAACTTGGTTATGGATGGGTGTTCTGGGAGGAATCGCCCAGGAGATAAATTATTCAAATATTGTAGTCAGTAAGGACGGCGAGCCGGTGATGGGAGCGACAGTCGAAGTTGTCGGCACAAATAGTAAAACAATGACGGATATGGACGGTAAGTTTACGATTGTGGTACCGGAAGGGCACACTACTTTAATGATTTCTTATGGAGGGATGAAAAAACAGGTAGTTAGTATTGTACGCGAACCGATTTTATTGTATCGGAAGAATACCCCCGCTGTTCAGATGAAATCTGCAGGACAATACACAAATGTTGTAAAGACAAGAGGAGGCAGAGATTATAAAAAAAATATATTTAATCTGGAATTGTTTTACGCTTCTTATCAAAAATCAGCTATTATAGACTGGGAATTGAAGGGGAAAGAGCGGGTAGGACTCAGTTTGGGATATCATCATCATTTTACCCGTTCTTTTGGTTGGAAAGTGTTGGATTTACAAGGAATGATTACTTACGATGGACGTTTTGAGGATGATGTATGCAACGGGGTTTATAGTTTGACAACGGGTTTGAATTATAATACTCCTTATTTTGGAAAATATATGTATGCATGGGCTGATTTTCATGCAGGTGCTGCTTATAACCATTCTATTGATGAATTTGCACCTACTTACGGAGTAGCCGTAGGTATAAATTTAACCCGTACGGTCTACCTGGCCATAAGATACGATTGGACAGAATATAGTACGTATTTGAATCCCGTAGGGGATGTTGACGTGAAAGATAACGGTATTTCTTTCCGGTTAGGATTTAATTTTGGTAAATGATAAAGAAATTTTTAAATCGAAAATTATGAAAAAGATAGGGTTAATACTATTTATACTTATACTGAGTTTTACCTGGGCAATAGCTCAGTCTACCATTACAAAGGGAATTGTTTTGTCCGGGGATAATGGAGAACCTTTACCAGGAGCTTCTGTGGTGGTGACCGGGACAGATATCAGTGTTGTGACAGATATGAACGGACAATTTTCTATTGAAGTTCCGTCCGGATATCTGACATTAACGGTTTCTTATACAGGTATGGAACCTGTAATTGTCGACGTAAATCCTGGGCCCATCGTCTTGGTACCGAAAACGACGAAAAAAATAGAATGGGGCGTACGTTTAGGTATGAATATCAATAAAATTTACTGGACTTATGAGGGGGTAGAAGACGATGAGATGAAATCGAAAGTCGGTTTTAACTTAGGCGGTGCCTGTTCCGTTAATCTTACCCGGAAATTACCTTTATTTGTGGAAACAGGATTGTATTTACAGTATAAAGGAGCCAAAGAAAAGGGAGGGGATGGTGACGAATCTTATGAAGGAAAATATAAAATTTGGTATTTGGAAATTCCGGCTGTATTGAGCTACCATATTGATATTGATCGTTTTACAGTACAGCCTTTTGCCGGAGTATATTATGCTTTGGGGATCGGAGGCAAAATGAAAGATTCATACACCTATCAGGGGGTAACGGAAACAGATAAAGAAGATTTATTCGGAAAAGATGAAAATGGAGACTACAATTATTTCAAACGTTCTGATTTCGGTTTACGTTTCGGCTGCGGCCTTGCTTATGAAAGCATTTATTTTGGATTAGGTTATGATTTAGGGTTGACCAATATCTCCCAGTTTGATAATGAAGAATCTAAAAACAGATCTTTCTTTATTACATTAGGCTATAACTTTTAAATTACACATTAGGGACGTGCCCTAATGTGTAATTTCCGAAAAAATCCCTGTCGTTAAAGCCGTCAGCGAATCATACAAAACCCAAGAGGGGAGCGGGATCAGCTTTATTTTATATAAAGAGCGTGAAGAAGGTAAAGAACGGACATTAAAATGGTTCGTATAGGATAAAATTACACATTAGGGCACGTCCCTAATGTGTAATCTGGAATTTATGGCTGGCCCGGAGCATGTGGCGGAGAATACTTACCAATTCCTGAGATTCTTGTAAAAGGTTTAAATAGACCAGAGATATTTTTACGCTATTGTGCATGTCCTGTATTCTGGTCATTTGGATTTTATGTAAATCGGAAAATTTCCCCTTGAGCTGTTCACCTTCAGAAAGAAGTTCATTTATTTTTTCATATCCGGCTGAGTGGATAAGGTCTTCTGCTTTTTTTATAAAAGCAGTCAATTCGTCCCGTAAGGGTAGAAATTCCGTAGTGTATTCGGCCGGTAACGGATTGAAATTATTGTCTACATGTTCTTTGCAAGGTTCGCATATTCGTTTCAGGCAATACATGAGCTGTTCGCCGCTATTACTTATCAAGTGAAACCACGTATTTTTTTCAATAGCTAAATTCCGGTCAATTTTGCGCATGCCTAAAATTTCTTTTCGCCTGATCTTTTTGAGTAAATCTTTTTCTTCATTTGTGGCTGTGACAGCTTTACGCAGGCTTTTTAAATCCTCCTGTATAAATCCTTCCGTCATTTGTATATATATGCGGGTTGAAAAACGGAGAATACCGGTTACGTTTTCTTGTATATGTTGACGCAATAAATCCCAGATTTCAGTTTTGTTTTTTGATTGAATAAGACTTTGAAAAAGTGTGTCATCTTTTTCTTCTTTTAATTTATTGCGATAATTCTTATTGCTTCGGATCAATAAAAAGATGGCAATACCGGTCATAAGCAGTATCCCGACGATTCCGCCGAAATACATAATTAAGGTTACAAAAAAGCATAGTATAAAAGCGGCTCCGGCGGTAATGAACCATCCACCGATGACGGAGAGTACGCCGGTGACGCGGAAGACTGCACTTTCCCGGCTCCATGCGCGGTCGGCTAAAGAAGTGCCCATAGCCACCATAAAAGCGACATAAGTGGTGGAAAGCGGTAATTTTAAGGAAGTTCCAAGGGCAATCAATAGGCCTGCCAGCACTAAATTAACGGATGCCCTGACTAAATCGAAAGCCGCTCCGTTGGTAAGGATAATCTGGTCTTTATTGAACCGTTTGTTGACCCAACTTTTAATTTTGGCCGGTATAAATTTGGCGATAGTTGTTACCAGAGCCGTGATGGAACGTACCAAACTACGGGCAATTGCAGAAGAGCCAAAAATTTCCTCTCCTTCTTCTTGACGGGACAGATCTACAGAGGTTTTTATAACATTCCGGGCCTTTTTAGAAGTTGTTAGAGCAACTACCATAATTATTCCCGAAAGAAATAGAAAAATAAACGGAGTTTTAGCCGGTTCATTTAAAGCGTTCATTAAGTATGCGGACGAAACTCCGTTACCGTGGGCAATAAAATCGGTATAACCGGAATACCCTGCTAGGGGAACGCCTATAAAGTTAACCAGGTCATTTCCGGCAAAGGCCATTGCCAAAGCAAATGTTCCTAAAAGGACGATTACTTTAAAAACGTTTATTTTATACCCGTGTAAAATTTGCATTAGTATGGTAAAGAACAGAAAGCAACCCAGCACAATTAATAACGTATTTTCTTTTATCCATAATTTGTGTTCCGGGCTCATAAAAGAGGCATCTTTAATTCCTTTAATGAGCATAAAATAGATGATGGCAGTAACGGCTATTCCTCCGAAAAGTCCGATCGTGTATTTTAATTTGTTTTTATAGTTAAATGTAAAAATAATGCGGGAGAGATACTGTACGAGCATTCCAAAAAAGAAGGCAACTGCGACAGATAAAAAAATTCCCAGAATGACCGTTAATGCTTTTTCTGTATTCAACAGTTCTGCAAACGTAAGCCCTTCCGGTCCGTTGGCAATTTTCAGTAAAGCAAGTGCAAAGGTGCCCCCCAGCAACTCGAATACCATAGACACCGTCGTAGAGGTAGGCATTCCTAAAGTATTGAAGATATCTAATAAAACGATGTCTGTGATCATGACCGCCAGAAAAATGCAGATCAGTTCGTCAAAATAGAAAGCTTCAGGGCGGAAAATACCGTGGCGGGCTATGTCCATCATGCCATTGCTCATAACAGCCCCACAGAAAATGCCGATAGAAGCAATACAAATTATACTCCGGAATGAAGCTGCTTTAGCGCCTATTGCTGAATTCAGAAAATTGACAGCGTCGTTGCTGACCCCTACAATTAAATCAAAGATCGCAAGTAAAAAGAGAAAAATGACGATTCCCAGGTAAACTATTTCCATTCTTTTATTTCTGTTATCCATTACAAAAATAGAATGGAGGTGTTAAGGGACTGTTTCAAAATTGTTACAATACTGTTACAAAAGAAGGGAAAGAAATATTGAGGTAACAGCTGAAAAGAAAAGCAACTATTTATCATTAATTAAAAGAAGAACATTTCTTATTTTTTATTTATTTTTGTAAATCAGATTTTAAAGTTTACAGAACAGAAATATTCAGTAAGACAGGTAAAAATGAGAATAAGAAACATTTTATTTTGGATTTGGGTTTTATTTGGAATGAATAATGTGTTCGGGGGATCGGTTGTTTGTGCTCAGGGAGAAGGAAAAAAAGCAGGTATTATTCCGCTGCCTTTGTATCAGACATTTCAGGAAGGCTTTTTTTGCCTTCAGAAAAATACGGAGATTTATACTTCTCCGGAAGGGAAACCGGTTGCTTTGCAATTAGCTGAATTGCTCCGGAATTCAAGCGGTTACCGTTTACCCGTAAAAGAGGGAAAAACGGAGAAGAAAAACACCATCCGGCTTATTATTGATTCCCGATTGGATACTTTAGGACAGGAAGGGTATTGTCTGCAAATAGGACCGGAGAAGGTATGCCTCCTTGCATCGGACAAGGCCGGATTGTTTTATGCCATGCAGTCTTTCCGTCAGTTGTTGCCCGCTGATGTGGAAAAAAAAGAAGTTGTCCGGGGAATTGACTGGAAGGTACCCTGTATGGAAATTGTGGACAAGCCCCAATATGTTTGGAGGGGATATATGCAGGATGTCAGCCGTACTTTTTATCCTGTAGAGGTGGTAAAGAAATATTTAGATATAATGGCCCTTTATAAGCTGAATGTACTTCATTTTCATCTTACAGACGATCAGGGATGGCGAATAGAAATTCGTAAATATCCTCAACTTACTTCTCCTTTAACTACACGTTTTGCTGAAAAACACAATGAGCCAGAGGAGAGAAGCGGTTTTTATACCCAGCAACAAATTAAAGAACTGGTGGAATATGCAGCGGAACGACATATCAGGATTGTGCCGGAGATAGATATTCCGGGACATAGCTGGCCTACGCTTCTGGTATATCCGGAGTTGGGGGTAAATAACAAACATAATCCGGAATATATATTTCCGTTTTTGGCTTCCTGGGGATACTGGGGAAATCAGTTTACTCCGAATACCCTGGATCCTACTAAAGAAGAAGTTTATCTTTTCCTGGACCAGATATTCGAAGAGATCGCTTCGCTTTTCCCTTCTGAATATATCCATTTTGGAGGGGATGAAGTAAGGCATGTGGTATGGGATGCAGAACCTCATATTACGGCATTTAAAAAAGAGCATGGCATGAAAACCAGTTTGGATCTGCAAAATTATTTTGTGGAACGGGTATGCCGGATTATTAAATCGAAAGGGAAGAAGCCGATTGGGTGGAACGATATATTGGCGAATCCCGAAGGGTTGACCAGTGAAACGGCTATTATGTCCTGGCTGGGAGAAGAAGCCATTCTGGATGCTGCCGATAAGGGCTTTTATACCGTTGCCACTCCGACAGATTATTTGTATTTTGACATAACCCAGGCAGACCGGAACGACGGTACAATGTCGGATTTAGCTTACCGGAATATTAATTCAATAGAACGGATTTACGGCTACGATCCGGCTCATGGTTTGAAACCTGAACAGAAAAAATATCTTTTGGGTGTACAAGCCAATATGTGGACGGCTGTGCCCCAGGAAGTGAAAGATATGAATGTCCAGAATTTTCCCCGTTTGTTAGCCTTGGCCGAGATCGGATGGACTCCGGGAGAGAAGAAAAATTTTGCAGAATTTGAACAGAGATTGCAGCAGAATTACGGGCGCTTGGATCAATTGAAGGTAGATTATTACCGTCCCGGCGGATATATTACAGAACATTGGCATCCTGAATTACTTTCTGTGGAATACAAGCCTTTGGTATGGGAGGTAAGTCCGAAAGTTTATACCAACGGGAGAATTATTGCCGGTTTCTATTATACTCACGGGGAGAATTATATGGATATCCGGAAAGTGGAATTACTGGAAGACGGGAAAGTTATTTCTGTGGATGAACATCAGGGTTTAGCTGATACTTTCAGAGGGACAAACCGGACAAAAACTTTTCTTTATCATTTAAAAGTAGATCATTACAAGCCGGATGCTGTTTATACTTTAAGGGCAGAAGTAAAAGGGCATGGAGGAACTGATTCGTACGGCAACTTTACTTTTAATCAGGCGCCTTACCGGCCATTTACGGTGGTAGAACCTGTGGTGCAAAAGTAAAAGGATAGAAAGGAAAATATAACGCTGAAGAGGGCTGTATTCTGTGAGGGGAGGACAGATTCCTGAAGGCGTTTTATGGAAAAAAGGGAGCAAGATAGAAAGTATTCATTCTGTTTTGCTTAATTTTGTATATGCGAAAAATGAATTAAATATAAAATTATGGGAATGGGAGGGGAAAAGAAAGAGACATTTTACGTTGCAGGGATGAGTTGTGCCGGCTGTGCAACGAATGTAGAAGTGACTTTATCAAAACAGGAAGGGGTAAAAGAAGCAAAAGTGAATTTTGCTTCTTCGACTGTATTAGTTGAATACGATGAAGCCAGAACGTCACCTCAGGCATTACAGAAAGCTGTGCAGGCAGCCGGATATGATCTGATTATTGAAGAAGAGGAAAAGAATGAAGTGGAAGAAAGGCAGGAAGCTGAATACAGACGGTTGAAGAAAAGGACTTGGGGGGCTATATTGCTGGCTTTACCAGTATTTATTATCGGTATGTTTTTTATGCATATGCCTTATGGAAATTGGATTATGTTGGGATTTACCCTTCCGGTACTGACCATTTTCGGACGTAGCTTTTTTGTAAATGCCTGGAAGCAGTTGAAACACGGGCATGCCAATATGGATACGTTAGTGGCTGTAAGTACAGGAGTTGCTTTTTTATTCAGTTTATTTAATACCCTGTATCCGCAATATTGGACGGATCAGGGCATAGAAGCTCATGTATATTATGAGGCTGTAGCCGTTATTATAGCTCTGATTTTATTAGGGCGCTTAATGGAGAGCCGGGCAAAGGCCAACACATCGGCAGCTATCCGTAAATTAATCGGTTTGCAGCCTCAGACGGTTGTGCGGGTATCGGACGATGGGAGGGAGACAGAGATCCCGATAAAGGTTGTGCAGGCCGGGGACCTGCTATTGGTAAAACCGGGAGACAAGATTCCGGTTGACGGTACTGTTCAGACTGGGCATTCTTTCGTGGATGAGAGTATGATTACCGGAGAACCGGTGCCTACAGAAAAAGTGAGCGGCAGTAAAGTGTTTGCAGGTACAATTAACCAAAAGGGCAGTTTCCGTTTTATGGCAGAAAGGGTGGGAAATGAAACCATACTGGCCCATATTATCAAAATGGTACAGGAAGCTCAGGGAAGTAAGGCACCCGTGCAGCGTTTAGTGGATAAAATTGCGGGAATTTTTGTTCCGGTGGTGATCGGAATAGCCCTCCTTACCTTTGGAATCTGGATGCTGGCCGGTGGAGAACAGGCTTTTACACATGCTTTGTTGACTTCTGTTACCGTCTTGGTAATTGCTTGTCCCTGTGCGTTGGGATTGGCCACTCCTACGGCTATTATGGTGGGAATAGGAAAAGGGGCCCAGCATAATATTTTGATTAAAGATGCGGAAAGTCTGGAAATGCTTCATCGGGTGAAGGCGGTCGTCTTGGATAAGACGGGTACCCTTACAGAAGGAAAACCCGAAGTCCGGAATATTTTCTGGTATTCGGAAGCCAAATTAAATAAATGGATGCCGGTATTATTGCATTTAGAAAGTAAATCAGAGCATCCCTTAGCGGATGCTGTTGTAAAATATTTGCTGGAAAGGGGAATAACTTCAGATTTAACCGGGGAATTTGAAAGTCTGACGGGCCGGGGGATTAAAGGTACGGTAGGAGGTGAAACCTATTGGGTCGGAAATTACCGGCTGATGGAAGCGAACGGCATTTTGAGAACAGCCGAACAGCAGCAACAGGCGGAAGAGTTACAGTTGTCGGGTACGACTGTGATTTATTTTGCGGATCACCGGCAGATATTAGCCATAATTGCCATAGCCGACCGGATAAAGGCAGGGGCTGAATCTGCAGTACGTCAGTTACAATCGCAAGGCATAGAGGTATATATGCTGACTGGGGATAATGCTTTGACAGCGAGGGCAGTGGCGGATAGTATCGGGTTAAAACATTACCGGGCAGAGGTAATGCCTTCAGATAAGTCTGATTTTGTAAAAGAGCTGCAGACACAAGGCAAACTGGTCGCCATGGTTGGGGACGGGATCAACGATTCCCAGGCTTTGGCCCAGGCAGATGTGAGTATTGCTATGGGACAAGGCACTGATATTGCCATAGATGTGGCTAAAATTACGTTAATTACTTCAGATTTAAATGCAATTCCTAAAGCGGTGACATTGTCTCGTCAGACAGCCGCAGCCATCCGTCAAAATTTATTTTGGGCGTTTATCTATAATTTGATCGGTATTCCACTGGCAGCCGGGATATTGTATCCTTGTTGCAGCTTTTTGTTAAATCCGATGATAGCTGCTGCTGCTATGGCATTTAGTTCTGTTTCGGTCGTCGGAAATAGCCTGAGAATTAAAGCGAAAAAAATCTGATCAAAACTTTCCGGAAAATATTTCCTGCATAATCGCCTTATTCGAAAGATACCGGAATTCTTTTTTAAAGAATTGGAATCGGAAAATCTTGCCGGCCGGATTTCAGGGGGCAGGCAAAATTACACATTAGGGCACGTCCCTAATGTGTAATTTAATGAAGTTTATTAATTTTATATACTCGGTAAAATCTGTTTGTAAGATTTATTGATTGAAGGGAAAAGTTAGGAAACTTTCTTAGAGAGAGGGACGTTTTAATAGGTGAGAAGAAAACAATAGAGATGGGGATGACCTATACGTTTAAAACGAATTTGAAATGTAAAAATTGCGTAGCTAAAATAAAACCGCAGTTAGACAAAGTAGAGCAGATAGAAAAATGGTCGGTAGATCAGAGGGGGGATGACAGTATGCTGTCGGTTGATATGGAAGGCGGGGAACCGTCGATTATTGAAAAAATACTTCTGGGTGCCGGATACAGAGCTGAATTCTATTCTAAAACAGAAGATATATAATCAATAAACCATTTAAAAAAAAAGCTATGAACGACAAGATGAATGAACAATCACAACATGGGCATTTCTCCCATAGTGAAGGTAACCAGCAAAATCACAGAAGTGAAAGTTCTAACCAGGATTATTCACAAAAAGTAGGAGACCAGAATGAAAATATGAACGATAATACCAATCGTTACGGACAAAATCAGGACAACGACAAAGATTACAATCAGAAAAAGGATGAAGAAAAATTAGGCCGGAGTCAGACCATGCGGGATGAAGTAAATGAAGACCGGAACATGGGAAATGACGTGGAAAGGATGCATACAGAAGGAGACGAACCTAATTTGGGAGAATCCATAAAGGCTGAGAGCGGCAAATATGCCAATGATGGTTCACAAACAGGTGCCAGAAGCAGTGAAACCGGCCGTTCTGATTCACAATATAACGGACCTTTCCAGGAAGGCCGTCCACAGAATGACTCTCAACGTATGGGTCAGTCTTCTGATGATACACATCAGAAACAAATTTAATTTAGCAACTAACTTTTAAATTTTGAAACCATGAAAGAAGAAGGAAAGAGTAGCAGACAAACAGGGCGGAGCTCATCCAAGAGCGGTGCTCCTTCAAGAAGTGAAGCTGCAAAGGGCGGAAGAACATCACGTAGTGGTAGCCAATCCAGAAACAGTAACAACAGTTCTAATCAGAATGAAGAAGGCTGCAGATAATTAAAATATCTGGAGTTTTAAAGATCCGGCAAAGCAATTTTGTTTTGCCGGATTTTTATTTATGTATTCTTTGTAAAAAAATTTACATTCTTTTGTAGGTTCATCCTAAAAATAATATATCTTTACCCTCGTAAACGGTTGAGATTCGTGTGTTGAAATTTGTATTAATAATTTATAAATTATTTACCTATGTTGAAAATTTTAAATTTTTTAGCTGTTGCCTTACTATTTGCTGCATGTGGTGATGTTTCTGCCAAAAAGGAGATAAGCAGTGTAGGGGTTGTTCAGCCTATTGTTTTAGATCAGCCGGCTCGTCCGTCCGGACAGGAAGATGTAATTGGCTTGACTGCGCCGAAGATGGATACAGTACGGGTGGGGTTCATCGGATTGGGTATGCGCGGACCGGGAGCTGTGAAACGGTTTACTTATCTGGATGGGGTGAAGATTGTAGCTTTGTGTGATATACATCCGGAAAGGGTAGAAGCTGCTCAGGAAATTTTGAAGAAGGCCGGTTTACCGGAAGCGGCTGCTTATTCCGGGACAGAAGAAGCCTGGAAGCAGTTGTGTGACAGGGAAGATATTGATTTGGTTTATATTTGTACGGACTGGAAGCGTCATACCCCTATGGCTGTATATGCTATGGAGCATGGTAAACACGTTGCCTGTGAAGTGCCCATTGCAACTTCTGTGTCAGAATGCTGGGAGCTGGTCAATACTTCTGAAAAGACAAGAAAGCATTGTATGATGCTGGAAAATTGCTGTTATGACTTTTTCGAAATGGCTACTTTAAATATGGCTCAGAAAGGGGTGCTGGGAGAGATTGTACATGCAGAGGGAGCTTATATTCACGATTTACGGTTTCTGAATTTTATGGATCCGAAAGACGGCGGCTATAACGATTGGTGGCGTTTGGAATACAATGCAGAGCATACGGGTGATCCTTATGCTACTCACGGATTGGGACCCGTTACTCAGGCATTGAATATCGGCCGTGGGGACCGTTTGGATTATCTGGTTTCTTTGTCCAGCGATCAGTTCGGTATGACGGAGTATGCAAAGGAAAAATTCGGGGAAGATTCCGAAATGGCAAAACGGACATACCGGATGGGAGATATGAATACCAGTGTTATCCGTACCGCTAACGGGAAAACGATTATGATCCAGCACGATGTAACCAGCCCCCGTCCCTATAACCGGAAACATTGTTTAAGTGGTACGAAAGGATATATTGAAAAATATCCGAATCCAGGTATTGCTTTGGATCCGAATGATAAATTAGCTGTAAAATTTGACAATCTGGGAGCCCATGGTTTCCTGAACAAAGAGCAGTTCGCCCAAATGATGAAGGAATATGAACATCCGATTACCCGGGAGGTAGGGGAATTGGCCCGTAAAGTGGGAGGACACGGAGGAATGGATTTTATCATGGACTATCGTCTGGTATATTGTTTGAGAAACGGTTTGCCTTTGGATATGAATGTTTACGATGCTGCTGATTGGTCGTGCATGGGAGAATTGACAGAGCTTTCAGTGAAGAATCACGGGGCTCCGGTGGCATTTCCTGATTTTACCCGGGGATCCTGGAAAAAATTGCAGGGATATCATCACGCTTATGCGAAATGATTTTAATATAGATTTATAAAAAAAGCCGTTATTAACGGCTTTTTTTGTTGGGTCTTCTTTTTTATCTGTAACGGATTTAAATGAATTGTATTGTTCAGATTTGCTGCTGTCTTTATTAAAAAAGATTGCGAGAAGAGTAAAGAAGCCGGTGGACCGGTCATTGAAAATTTTAAATGTTGTTTATATGATTGGAAAAATATTTTCGGTTTTTGTTTTTCTGGTAGGAATGGGGCAAATAAAGGCTCAGGAACTATCGCTTTGGTATGAACGGCCTGCATCGGATTGGATGAATGAAGCCCTGCCTGTGGGAAACGGATATATGGGAGCTATGTTTTACGGCGGACCGGTTCGGGATGAAATTCAGATGGCAGAGGAAAGTTTTTGGGCCGGTGGACCGGGAGCAAATGGAAAATACAGGGGGGGAAATAAGGAAGGAAGCTGGAAATATTTGAAAGAAGTCAGAGCATTATTACTGAAGGGAGAGAAAGAGAAGGCAGCAGAGCTTGCCAGGCGGTATTTTGTAGGGGAAATTGTACCGACGAAAGCCGGGGATCAGTTCGGGGATTTCGGAGGAAATCAACCCTTTGGTTCTCTATGGGTTACAGTCGAAACTCCCGATACTGTATGGGGGAATTACCGGCGGAGCCTGGATCTGCAGAAGGCGATGGGAAAAGTAGAATACCGTATGGACGGGACGCATTTCCGGAATTTTTATTTCGCTTCTTATCCGTCCCGTCTGTTCGTGTTTAAATATACCAACGATGCTCCGGAAGGAAAGAATTACCGGGTGGATTTTGAGACACCCCATACGGGAACAAAGATAACTGTCTGTAAAGATTTATGGATTATCCGGGGGAAGCTGGCTTCTAACGGTTTGCCTTTTGAGGGGCAAATAAAGGTCAAAACCGACGGAAAGATTCTTTTCCGTAAAGGTATTTTCCGGATAGAAGGAGCGAGGAATACGGAATTTTATATCTCCGTGGCTTCTGCTTATGCGAATACGTATCCGACATACAGGGGAAATGACTATGAGAAGGTTAACCGGGAATGTATCGCAAAAGCGGAGCGGGAAAGCTGGGAAAAACTGTGGGCTGAACATCAGTCGGATTACCAGTCTTTGTTCGGACGGGTAAAGTTGGATTTAGGGCGGAGTGCTCAGGAAAAATTACCTACAGACAAGCGGCAGTTGAGCTATAGTCAGGGAGCATATGATCCGGGTCTGGAAGCCTTATACTTTCAATACGGGCGTTATTTACTGATCAGTAGTTCCCGTCCCGGCACTTTACCGGCTCATTTGCAGGGGCGTTGGAATCATCAGTTAAATGCACCCTGGGCTTGCGATTACCACATGAATATCAATTTGCAGATGATCTACTGGCCGGCAGAAGTGGGGAATCTGAGTGAATGTCATTTGCCTTTACTCGATTATATTGATAAATTGCAGGAGCCGGGACGGGTGACGGCGCGGGAATATTTCAATGCCCGGGGATGGGTGGTCAATACGATGAATAATGCTTACGGGTATACTGCTCCGGGTTGGGATTTTTATTGGGGATATGCGCCGAATAGTGCTGCCTGGTTGTGTACCCACCTCTGGGAGCATTTTAATTATACGCGGGACCGGGATTTCTTGTCCCGGAAAGCTTATCCCGTTATGAAAGAAGCAGCCCGTTTCTGGATGGATTATCTGAGTGAAGATGAAAACGGTTATTGGGTATCTTCTCCTTCTTATTCGCCTGAACACGGGGATATAGCGCTTGGAGCCACTATGGATCAGGAAATTGCCTGGGATTTATTTACGCATGTGCTGGAAGCGGCTGCGTATGAAGAAGATGATCCGGCTTTTACCGACAGTATATCGGGTTTCCAGGAACGTTTATTGCCCTTGAAAACCGGAAAATTCGGGCAGTTACAGGAATGGAAAGAAGATTTGGATGACCCGGGGGACTCACACCGGCATATCTCGCATCTGTATGCTCTTTTTCCGGGGCATCAGATTACAGTAACGGAAACGCCGGAATGGGCAGAGGCAGCGAGACGTAGTCTGATCTATCGGGGAGAAGGAGGAACGGGCTGGTCGTTGGCCTGGAAAATTAATTTTTGGGCCCGTCTGCAAGATGGAAACCAATCGTATAAAATGCTCCGGAATCTTTTGCGTTCTGCCCGGGGACAGGGAAGTTTCCGGAATCCTTCCGGAAGCGGTTCATATTCCAATTTGTTGTGTGCCCATCCGCCTTTTCAGATAGACGGAAATATGGGAGCTGTGGCCGGAATCGCTGAGATGCTGCTACAGTCGCATTCGGGGCTTCTGGATTTGCTTCCGGCTCTGCCTGCTGCCTGGCCGTCGGGATCTGTAAAAGGCCTGAAAGCCCGGGGGGGATATACGGTGGATATGGAATGGAAAGACGGTTTGCTGAAAGAGGCGGTCATCAGAGCTGCCGTACCGGGAAATACAAAAGTGAGGTATAAAGGAGAAATACAATCCCTTGAATGGAAGGCCGGCGAGGAAATAAAACTGAGTTGGAATTAAGTAGAAAAACATGTAAAAATATCATACGCCGGTTGTCAAAATAATAGACAACCGGCGTATGATATTTAGGAGATAAATATTTGATATACAATAATTTATTGTTGTGGCATATTTTTTGTTCCAGGAAATTTAAAAAGTATTTAAATTTTGATCTGTATGAAAAATTTTGCTTCTGTTTCACGGCTTTTCAGGACGGCTTTTCGCAATAAAGGCTTGACTTGTATTAATATTTTCGGTTTGGGAGTAGGTTTAGCGGTTGCTTTATTTTTGATGGTTTACCTGCATTTTGAGTTTTCATTCGACAGGCATTTTAAAGATGGAGAGAGGATCTACCGGGTATTAAGCGTTTGGAACGAAGGAAATGAAGTGACGAATTATCCGATTAATTTTGGTATCCTGGCTCCTACTTTGGTAAAAGAAGTGCCGGAGGTGGAAACAGCCAGCCGTTTGTATCGATATGGCGGGATAGATTTGTATTATGAAGATGGTGAAAAAATGAATGTGAAAGTCTATCAGGTCGATTCTTCTTTTCTGCAAATTTTCAGTTTTAAATTAGTAGCCGGAAGTCTGGACGGAGCATTGGATGAGCCGAATACCTGTGTTATTACCCGGAGTACGGCCGACCGGTTTTTCGGTGTGGGGAGTAATCCGGTGGGTAAAAGTTTGAGTGCAAAAAATGGAAACCTGATGGAAGTGAAGGCCGTTATCGAGGATGTTCCGCTGAATACGCATTTCCGTTTTGATTTATTGACCAAGTTGCCGGAATACGGTTTCGGCGGTCTGGAATTTTTTACTTATGTCAAGTTCCGGCCGGGAGTAGATTATGCGGCAGCGGCAGCGAAGTGCAATGAGATCAATAGAAATCTTCTGTCTACCCGTTTTGCCCGTTATGACAGTAAGTTTGAGAGTATTACAGAACCTTTGTCCGGTATTCATACTGCTACGAAATCTTCTTTTGACCTGAGTCCTACTGCCAGTAAATCGAATCTGATTTTTATCATCATCGTGACGGTCTTTATTCTGGCAATTGCATTGTCCAATTTTATTTCCCTGTATATTATCCAGGGAGAGAAGCGGGCGACTGAAATCAGTGTGCGGAAGACAAACGGGGCAGAGAGGGGAAGCATTATGAAGATGTTATTCGGGGAGACAACACTGGTAACCGTAATCGCTTTTGTTTTGGCAATTGTACTTTATTACTCTTTTTCCGGAATGTTTGCCCGTCTGATTAATTTCAACCTGCCGGAAGAAGTCGGGGTGACGGGAACGATGTGGACCTACTATTTTTTATTATTCCTGTTTGTGGCATTGGTTGCCGGGGGGTATCCGGCTTATTACCTTTCCCGGTTTAATCCTATTGAATTGGTGCGTAAAACGGTAACGCGGAAATATAAGCTGACGGCTGCATCGGTAGTCATACAGTTTTCAGTGGTCATCTTTTGTGTATCGGCTTTATTTGTCGTTTTCCGACAGCTCGATTTTATGAAAAAAATGCCGTTGGGATTTGATGCGGACAATGTAATGGCTGTTGCGATTGTTACAAATGTAAACCAATATGAAGGATTGCGTTCCGATCTTCTCCAGTATCCTTCGATTACCGATGTTGCTATTTCTCAGGGGCATCCGTTGAACGGTTGCAGTGGGCAGGGACTCCGGCGTACGGATCAGACTGAAAAGGAAGGGATTTCTATAGATGAAAGACGGACAGGACCCGGCTATTTCCGGGTATACGGGATTCCGATCCTCGAAGGACGGGAACTGAAATACGAAGGAATGATGGATTCTGCCAGTATCGTACTGACGGAGACAACGGTTGCTGCCCTGGACTTAAAAGAACCGGTAGGAAAAAAGGTAATATTCAACAGTATGCCGCTGACGGTGGTAGGTGTAGCTAAAGATATTCATTACGGCTCTGCCCGTCAGAAAATAGGAAGGTTAGTTTATACGGCCTATAATCCCCGTTATTGGATGATGGGCGTAAGGTATCAGCCTGGAAAATTCCAGGAGGCTAAAACGGCCTTGAGAGCTGTGATGGAAAAGCATTTCCAAGGAGATCCTTACGGCATTGTATTGGTTAGGGATGCGGTAAATAGTCAGTATTGGCAGGATGAAGTGACTTCCCGTATTTTGATGAGCGGTACTATTCTGGCCATTATTCTGGCTTTATTGGGACTGGTGGCCTTGATGGGATTCGTTGCCCAGCAAAAACGGAAGGAAATTGGTGTACGCCGGGTGATGGGTGCTCAGGTCGGAACCATTATCTACGATCTGAACAGTTATGTCTTGATCCGGATTCTTCCGGCTGTGCCGGTCGGGATTGCCCTCAGCTATTTTGCCATGTATCACTGGTTGCAGAATTTCGCTTATGCCATTTCTTTAAGTTGGTGGATTTTTGCCGGAGCCTTGCTGCTGACCTTTTTCATTATACTGCTGACCCTGCTCTACCAGAGTATTCATTCCGCTACAGCTAATCCGGTGGATGCTTTAAAACGGGAGTAAGACGGGAAAGAAAAGATGCAGTGGAATTTATCAAAGGGAGGACTGATTAAGGGGACGGACAGGAGAATGTAGTTATATATTTCCCGGCTGTGCCGGGTGGCTTCCCGGAACAAAGGACTGACTCTGATCGATATTATCGGTCAGAGTGCAGGCTTAGCCGTAGCTCTGTTTTTATTGGTGTATTTCCGTTTTGAATTTTCGTACGATAAACATTCAAAAATACCGGATGTTTGTACCGGATTCTCTCTGCGGGAGAAGGAGCAAACCCGGAAGATGCCCTGCAAAGTGAATAAATATCCCGGAATACAGTTTTCCACTCGCGGGTAACAGGCTTTTGAGAAAAAAGAGAGAAGGATAGCACTTTTTCCTCCTTTACTCCCTTCCTCAAATCACTTCTGCCACCACAAACGTACTGCCTCCGATATAAATCATGTCTTCCGGACGGGCTGCGGCCTGTGCAGCTGCATAGGCTTCGGCTACTGTGGGGTAAATATCTCCTTTCAGGCCGTGGGCATAGGCTTTCTGGGCCAGAGTTTTTTCGTGCATTGCCCGGGGAATAGAGGCTTTGCAAAAATAATAAACGGCGTCTTTGGGGAGGATGGAGAGAACGCTGTCTACGTCTTTATCGTTGACCATACCGATGACAAAATGCAATTTATGGTAGGAGCATGTGTCAAGCTGGGCTTTGATTTCTGTCAGTCCGTCGATATTGTGACCGGTATCACAGATCGTATAAGGCCGTTCTGCCAGTTGTTCCCAGCGGCCGTGTAGTCCCGTATGGGGAATGACTTGTGCTATTCCCTGGCGGATATCTTGTTCGTAAATGGCCAGTCCGCAACTTTGTAAGGTCAGAGCTGCCTCCAGTACGACGGGAATATTTTTTCGCTGGTATTGTCCTTTGAGGTCGCAGTAAAGGTCCGGAAAGACCACCCCGCTTTTATGGAGGGCATTGTATGAGCCGTCGGCATTTTTTTTCATTTGCCATTCTTCAGAGGCAAAAATCAGGCTGGTATTACATTCCAGCGCTTTTTTCTCGAATACAAAATCGTAAGCAGTATCCCGGATTCCGACGATGGCAGGTACACCGGTTTTGATAATACCTGCTTTTTCAGCAGCAATCTCTGGAAGTGTATTGCCCAGTAAAGCCATATGGTCGAAAGAGATATTGGTGATAATGGAGACCAGGGGAGTGATGATATTGGTGGAATCCAGGCGTCCTCCTAGACCTACTTCTATTACGGCAATATCCACTTCCGAGTCGGCAAAATATTGAAATGCCATCGCTACGGTCATTTCGAAAAAAGAGGGTCTTAATTCGGCAAAAAGGGTCTGATTCTGCCCGACAAAATCCGTCACATATTGTTCGGGAACCATTTCCCCGTTTACTTTTATGCGTTCCCGGAAATCTTTCAGGTGGGGAGAAGTATAAAGTCCGGTTTTATATCCGGCTTCCTGAAGAATAGAAGCCAGCATATGGGATACAGAGCCTTTTCCGTTTGTCCCGGCGACGTGAATGGTTTTAAATTGTTGGTGCGGATGATGAAAATGTTCATCCAGTAAAAGAGTATTGTTTAAATTGGCCTTATAGGCAGCCTGTCCTTCCCGTTGATACATGGGTAATTGGGCAAATAGCCAGTCCAGCGTTTCCTGATAGTTCATAGCTTAAAAATTAATTCCTGCAAAAATACGAAACAATTGAAAACAGAAAGTTCAAAATGAATAATTTTAAAGCTAAAGATTCGAATTTTATTTTTTATTCAATTGGAAAAAAAAATTATCTTTGCAAGTTACTAACTGAAGCCGGCAGATGATGGGATGGAGGGGAAACAGAAAAACCAAATACAAACAGAGCTTAAGGAAATTCAATAGTATGAAACGAGATAAAGAAGTACCGGTACCGGTACTGAGACGGATGCCTTCTTACTTATCTTTTGTGAAGACATTACAGAAGCAGGGAGAGAAATATGTTTCCTCAACTCGGATAGCCGAATACATGGATATCGATTCTACTCAGGTTACGAAAGATTTGTCCCATACCGGGATTACAGGAAAGACGAGAGTTGGTTATGAGGTAGATAGCTTTGTGCAGATATTGGAGGATTTTTTAGGGTTTAGCCGGGTAGATTGTGCTTTTTTGGTGGGGGCCGGTTCTTTGGGGAGTGCTTTGTTGCAGGACAAAGGATTATCTGCCTTCGGACTGAGCATTGAAGCCGCTTTCGATGTGGATAAATCCAAAATCGGTACGAAAGTAAATGATATAGAGATTTATCATATCGACCAGTTCCGGGCGATGGCTGCGGAGCGGAATGTGGTGATCGGCATTATTACCGTACCGGCGGAACATGCCCAGAATGTGGCTGATTTAATGGTGGCCTGGGGAATTAAGGCCATTTGGAATTTTACCCCCGCCCGGATAAAAGTTCCTTCGCATATTGTCGTTCAGAATACAACCATTTACATGAATTTGGCGATTTTATTCAATAAATTATACAATCAGGAATAAATAGAAGAGATAAACAGGCGATATATAGGGGAATACGCATTAATTTTTGTCGTTTCTTCTTTATATTTTGTCTTTTATATTTTCTTTTTTCTTCCTTTATTTCCTATCTTTGCACCTTGCAAAATGCAGTATAACTAATTTAGTAAGAGAAATCATGGTAAAGATTAAATTTCCTGACGGAAGCGTGCAGGAATTCGAATCAGGAATAAACGGCCTTGAAATAGCAAAATCGATCAGTCCGAAACTGGCTAAAGAAGTATTGTCAATAGCTGTAAATGGAGAAATCTGGGATTTGACACGTCCCATTGACAAGGATGCTGAAATCAAGTTGTTTACTTGGGAAGATGAAGAAGGGAAACATGCATTCTGGCATTCTTCTGCTCACCTGATGGCAGAAGCTTTGCAACAATTATATCCGGATACCAAATTCGGTATCGGACCGGCTATAGAAAACGGGTTTTACTATGATGTCGACCCGGGAGAGGGAGTTGTATTGACCGATAAGGATTTAGCTGCTGTTGAGAAAAAAATGTTAGAACTGGCACGGGAAAAGCAGGAGTTTTGCCGTATAAATGTGAGTAAGGGAGAAGCGCTGGATCATTTTTCCTCTATACAGGAGAATTATAAGGTAGAGTTGATCAATGATCTGGAGGACGGGAAAATCACCTATTACCGCCAGGGTACTTTTACAGATTTGTGCCGGGGGCCTCATTTGCCCGATACTTCTTATATCAAAGCGATAAAATTGACCAGTTTGGCCGGCGCTTATTGGAGAGGAAACGAGCACAATAAGATGTTGACCCGTATCTATGGAATCACATTTCCCAAGCAGAAGATGCTGGACGAGTGGCTGGTACTGATGGAAGAAGCCAAGCAGCGGGATCACCGGAAAATCGGAAAGGAAATGGAGTTGTTTGCCTTTTCTCAGGAAGTAGGGGCTGGTTTGCCGTTATGGTTACCGAAAGGCGCAATGCTGCGGGACCGTCTGGAAGCGTTTTTGAGAAAAGTACAGAAACAACACGGTTATCAGCAGGTCATCACGCCGCATATCGGAAATGTGAATTTATATAAGACGTCCGGACATTTCCAGAAGTACGGAAAAGATAGTTTTCAGGTCATCACGACTCCTCAGGAAGGAGAAGAGTTTATGCTGAAACCGATGAATTGTCCGCATCACTGTGAGATTTACAAGACGAAACCGCGTTCTTATAAGGATTTACCTTTGCGTTTTGCGGAATTTGGAACTGTATACCGTTATGAGCAGAGCGGAGAATTGCACGGACTGACCCGGGTCAGGGGATTTACGCAGGATGATGCTCATCTGTTCTGTACGCCGGACCAGTTAAAAGAGGAATTTATGAAGGTGATCGATATCATCTTTATCATATTCAAGGCGTTGGATTTTAAAGATTTTACCGCCCAGGTATCTTTGCGGGATCCGAAAGATACGGAAAAATACATCGGTACAGATGAAAATTGGGAAAAGGCCGAACGGGCTATTATTGAGGCTGCGGCTGAAAAAGGATTGAAGACGAAAGTAGAATTGGGAGAAGCAGCCTTCTATGGTCCCAAACTGGATTTTATGGTAAAAGATGCGATCGGACGTAAATGGCAGTTGGGTACCATTCAGGTTGACTACAACCTGCCGGAACGTTTTCAGCTTGAATATACGGGAGCGGATAATCAGAAACACCGTCCTGTAATGATTCACCGGGCTCCTTTCGGAAGTATGGAGCGTTTTGTGGCTGTACTGATCGAACATACAGGGGGAAAATTCCCTTTATGGCTGGCTCCTGATCAGGCTGTTATCCTTACGGTGAGTGAAAAATCAAATGAATATGCCCGGAAACTTTCAGAATTATTAAATAATGCCGATATTCGCACGGTATTGGACGACCGCAATGAAAAAATCGGCCGGAAAATACGGGATAACGAATTGAAAAAAATTCCGTATCTATTGGTGGTCGGAGAGAATGAAGCGAAAGAAAACCGGGTATCTGTACGCCGTCAGGGACAGGGAGACATGGGGTCCATGACCGTAGAAGAGTTTATCGGAATGATTAAAAAAGAAGTAGACGGACAATTAAAGTCGATCTATAATGAATAATAACAAAAATTATATTCCTTCTGCGGAAGGCATATAATTTGTAATAAAATAAGGAGGATTTAATATAGCAACAAGAATGGAATTCAGAGGTCCAAGAAACCGTCAGATTAACAAAGAACCACAACACAAAATCAATGAGTTAATCAAAGCACCGACCGTGAGGGTTGTTGGTGAAAATATTGAATCGGGAGTTTATCCGTTGCGGGAAGCATTAGCTATGGCTGAGGCGGCAGGTGCGGATTTAGTAGAAATTTCTCCGAATGCAGATCCACCCGTATGCCGGATTATTGAATACAGTAAGTATTTGTACCAGCTGAAGAAAAAGCAAAAAGAGATCAAGGCGAAGAGTGTGAAGGTGGTCGTCAAGGAAATTCGTTTCGGACCTCAGACAGATGAGCATGATTTTAATTTTAAATTGAAACATGCCAAGGGGTTCCTGGAAGAAGGAGCTAAAGTAAGGGCTTATGTTTTCTTTAAGGGACGTTCTATTTTGTTTAAAGATCAGGGTTCAGATATCCTCAGCCGGTTTATTTCCGAATTGGAAGACTATGGAAAAGTCGAATCCGCTCCCAAATTGGAAGGGAAAAAAATGATCGTGGTACTGGCACCGAAGAAATAAAGGGAAGGTTTGAATGTCTAAGTGTTTAAATGTTCAAACGTTTTTTGATGGGATGGAGACTTCCGTCAGGGGCAGAGGGATGTTTTGCTGATTAACGAACCTTCAGTTCGGATTCATATTTTAATCAGGAACAGTTTTCCGTTCAGCAGCGAGTCGTCTGACGCGTCTCAGGCAGTTGCGAAGTGCCATTCATCATTGAAACATTCAACATGGATTTTTTATTATTACATATTTTCTGAAACACAATTAAATTAAGCGAAAATGCCAAAAATGAAGTCAGTGAGTAGCGCAAAGAAAAGATTTACTTTGACCGCTACCGGGAAGATCAAAAGAAAACATGCTTTCAAAAGTCATATTTTGACTAAGAAAACAACAAAACAAAAGAGAAATCTTACTCATTCCACTCTTGTTGCTCACGCCAATCTGAAGGCTGTGAAACAGATGTTGGCTATGTAAGAAATTAAAAAACAAAGTTTATTAACCTGAATGTCATGCCCCATAAGTTTTCAGAACGATGAAACGCTGACATTTAAAAAACAAAGATTATGCCAAGAGCTAAAAATGCCGTTGCTTCAAGAGCACGTAGAAAAAAGGTTTTAAAAGAGACCAAAGGAAACTTTGGTGCCAGAAAAAATGTTTGGACGGTTGCTAAAAACACATATGAAAAAGGGTTGACATATGCGTTCCGTGACAGACGTAAGAAAAAGTCAGAATTCCGCGCATTGTGGATTCAGAGAATTAATGCTGCAGTAAGACTGGAAGGGTTGTCTTATTCCAGATTTATGGGATTGGTACACAAGGCAGAAGTGGACATCAACCGTAAGGTGCTGGCCGATTTAGCCATGAACCACCAGGAAGCTTTCAAGGCTGTAGTTGCGAAAGTGAAAGAATTAGCTAAGTAATGATAAAAAATCGAAGAAAAGGCTGCTGTAAGGCAGCCTTTTTTATTACCTTTGCCTAAAATAAGCTGTATTTCAGCAGAAAAATGAGATATTAAAACGGCATTCCGTTTGTATGCTCTTTAAAGAGAAAATGGAATAAAACCTCCTGCCGGGAGAAAACAGTAAGGAAGGAGGAAATTGAAATTTAAATTATGAAAATAGCATTGTTAGGATACGGTCGGATGGGAAAGGCAATTGAAAAGATTGCCGTAGAAAGGGGGCATACCGTGATATTAAAAGTGGATGAAAACAACCGGGCTGATTGCCGGGACGATCAGCTGGCGGAGGCTGACGTTGCTATTGAATTCTCTGCGCCTTCAGTTGCTGTCGGGAACTATAAATGGTGTTTTGAAAAAGGAGTAGCCGTGGTATCCGGTACTACCGGCTGGCTGGACCAATGGGAAGACGTCATCGCTTATTGCCGGCAAAAAGAAGGGGGCTTTTTTTATGCTTCCAATTTTAGCATAGGGGTCAATTTATTTTTTCATTTGAACCAATATCTGGCTAAAATTATGAGCAAATTCGGTGATTATAAGGTATATATCGAAGAGACTCACCATATTCACAAACTCGATAAACCCAGCGGGACGGCGATTACTTTGGCTCAGGGCATACTGGACAATCATCCGGCTTATAAACGCTGGCAATTGGTACACGAAGCGGAAATGGCCGGGGATGTGCTTCCGGTAAAAGCAAAGCGGGAAGGAGAGGTCCCTGGAATACATGTTGTTACTTATAAGTCCGGAGTTGATGAAGTGGAAATCCGGCATTCCGCTTTTTCCCGGGAGGGTTTTGCACAGGGAGCCGTATTGGCTGCCGAATTTATGGCGGGAAAAACAGGAATATTCGGGATGGACGATTTATTGAGCATATAAGGGAATTTTCAAATATAGGATCGTATACTAATAAAGAAAATATGAGAAATTTATTGAGAAACAAATGGTTCAAATTCAGTCTGGTGTTGGTCGTATATCTGCTGTGGGTATTGTGGGTGGGAAGCTGGTGGTTACTGATATTGGTACCGGTGATTTTCGATGTCTACATTACCCGGAGGGTCCATTGGGCTTTCTGGAAAAAGAAAGGCGTGAAGAAACAGACCAAGGCGGTAGAATGGATCGATGCGTTGATATTTGCGGTTGTGGCTGCTACTCTGATTCGGATTTTTATCTTTGAAGCCTATACGATTCCGACTTCTTCCATGGAAAAATCGATGTTAGTGGGAGATTATTTATTTGTCAGTAAGGTTGCCTACGGGCCCAAGCTGCCCAACACTCCTTTAGCGGTGCCTTTTACACATCATACCCTGCCTTTTACACAAAGTACAAAAGCTTATTCCGAACTGATCCAATGGCCTTATAAACGGATTGCCGGCACAAGTGAGATCAAACGGAATGACATTATCGTATTCAATTTCCCTGCGGGCGATACGGTTATCATCGGAAATGAAAATCCGGATTATTATTCCCAGTTGCGCACGAATGCCCGGAGTTATCAACGGGCGGAACAGAGCCAGGGGGTAAATATGACCTTAGCGGAAGCCGAAACGAAAGTCCGGGACCTGATGAAACAGCGTTTTGAAATTATTTCCCGTCCTGTGGATAAAAGGGAAAATTATATCAAAAGAGGGGTCGGTATGCCGGGGGATACCCTGGTTTTAAAAGAAGGACAGCTGTATGTAAACGGTCAGTTGGCAGATGAGGTAGAGAATTTGCAGTACGATTATATCGTGAGGACTAATGGCGTGCCTTTGAACCGTACAAAATTGAAAGAGGATATCGGAATTTCCTTGGAGGATATCCGGATGATTTCTACTTCCGAATATAATTTTCCCCTGACAGCGGAGATGGTGAAAAAATTGAAAGCTTATCCGAATGTCACGGAGATAGAAAGAGTACATGATTCCGGTATAAATCCGGATATTTTCCCCTTTAGTCCGGATTATCCCTGGAATATCGATAACTTTGGTCCCTTGTATGTACCCAGGAAAGGAGACCGGGTGGAATTGAATCTGCAGACTTTGCCTTTGTATGAACGGATTATCGGTACCTACGAGCAGAATACGCTGGAAGTGAAAGATTCTGTCATTTATGTGAACGGACAACCTGCCGGTCAGTATACTTTTAAAATGGATTATTACTGGATGATGGGAGATAACCGTCATCGTTCTGCCGATTCCCGTTTCTGGGGATTTGTACCGGAGGACCATGTTGTGGGAAAAGCTTATTTCATTTGGCTGTCCCTGGATAAAGATAAGTCTTTCCTGGGAAAAATCCGTTGGAACCGGATGTTCCGGTTTGTTCAGTAAGCCGTTTTTTCCCGGCTTTGAATCATAAGTCCCTTTTCAAAGAAATTTTAATGCTTTGTAAAGGGATTTTTTTAGCATAAATTTTAAGTGTATATATCCGTGGAAAATAACTGTCTCGCTTTGTAACCTCACCTTTATCAGAACTTTTCTGGAATTGAGATAAAATTTTAACAATATTAAAAAGAATACAAACAATTTTTTAAAAAAAATTGTTATTTAATGTTGTATTTCTAAAGAATAGGCTTTAATTTTGAATGCATTCCTCTACCTTGGGACGTATTTTTATTAAAAAAATTTAATTTTTTTTGTAAGGGTATATTTCCGGTAGAGGTTGGGTGTGAATGGACGATTTTATGAATAATAATTCCGAATATTTATGAGATGTAAAAATTGTGGCTGGGATAATCCGGTTGGAAAATCCAGATGTGAAAAATGTAATGTACCTCTGAGTGGTTCAATGATCGACAGCGATGTCTCTTTTCCGCAGCATTCTTCGGCAGAAGAGGTGGGATTCAGTCCGAACAAAACCGTTTACGAAGAAGAGATTTTCAGGGAGGACAACAGAGGTCCAGGGAAAAAATGCGGAAAATGCGGTTATCCGTTGCGTCCGGGACAAAAGGAATGTCCGGAATGCGGGGCTGTTGCGGAGCCGAAGAATACAGAAGAAAAAGTGTACTGTCCGAAATGCGGTCAAGTGCTGAATCCGGAGGTGAATTTTTGTCCGGGTTGCGGTTATGCTGTGAACGGACCGAAAGTGGAAAAGGGGGATTTTGGCCGGAAGACGGTTTTACCCGGACGGCGTTTCCGCTGTTCTTTGACGCTGATACCGGAGGAAAAAGAACATATTGAACCGCAGACGCTGGACTTTGCCGGGGAAGAGATCATTTTAAACCGGGACAATACAGAGCCGGATAATAACACCATTACGTCTCAGGAACAGGCCGTTCTGATCTATGAAAATAAAAAATGGTATATACAGGACCGCAGTAGTTTGAAGACAACTTATGTATATGCCGGGGACCGGGTTGAATTGCATTCGGGGGACATCATTGTTCTGGGGGACCGGAAATTTGAGTTCCACAGTTAGAAAGAAAAAGAAAATATGTCTCAGTCGATTTTAGCACAAAGATGTAATTTTAGAGGGGGGGACATTATCGACCGTCAATACTGTGTGGAAAAGGAATTGGGGGAAGGAGCTTTTGGCAAGGTCTACCGGGTCCGGAAGGCGGATAATGTCATTTATGCTTTAAAATTGCTGAAGCTTTGGGAAGTACCTCCTGATATCCGGCAGCAATTAATAACCCGTTTTGATATGGAATTCGAGACGGGACAGATCAGCAGTAATTATCTGGTTCACTCAGTTGCCCATGGGATGGTAGAGGGGAATCCGTACATTGTTATGGAATATTGTCCGGGGGGAGACCTGATTGGCTGTATGAAAAAAAGCAATGTGGATTGGGTAAAGATCGCCCTTCAGGTGCTGTATGGATTGAGGGATTTGCATCGGTGCGGAAAAGTGCACCGGGATTTAAAACCGGAGAATGTATTGTTGAAAGAAAACGGAAATGCGGTTTTGACCGATTTCGGAATTTGCGGCGACCGGAATAAACGTATGACGGAACGCAATATCATGGGAAAACCCCGTCAGATTTTCGGTACTTATGCCTATATGCCCCCGGAGCAGGTAAAGCGAAGGAGCGGGAATGCTACGGTTTTGCCTACCACGGATATTTTTTCTTTCGGGGTGATGATGTATCAGTTACTGACAGGGGGATGCCTGCCTTTTGGAAATTTGGAAAATGAGAACGATTTGGTCGTGTATCTGCGGAATGGGGAAGAGGGGGTCTGGGACCGTACGGCTTTGTATTCGCCGGAATGGAATCAGGTGCTGGAAGGCTGTTTAGAACCGGATTTTAAAAAACGCTTGCAGTCGGTGGATGCTGTTCTGGAATTATTGCCGGCGGGAGCTTTTCCGGGGAGAGGCGAACCGAACCCGGCAGCAAAGGGATGGCAACTCCATCTGGTTGTCCGGCATGGGTTTTTATTGCGGATCATGCAGGGAGAGGAGTATGGAAAGGAATACCGGCTTTCGGAATTAGTGGTCCGGGCGGGAAAGCGGAGACTGACAATGGGAAGGGAAGTAGGGAATACGATACGGGTAAAAGAAGAAGAACAAAAACCCTATATTTCCCGTCGGCATTGTACGATAGAACAGGAGGACGGGCAGCACTGGTTCATCCGGGACGGACAGTGGATTGCTGAAACCCGGGAGTGGCGGCAATCCCTGAATGGTACGTATGTAAATTCTACCCAGGTATCTCCGGAGGGAATGGAAATTCATCCGGGAGATATTATTTCCATAGGGGATGTAAAATTGAGGGTAGAAGGCTATTAATAAAGCGGATATGGCACGTAAAGAAATAAATGTATTCAGTGTATCGTTTTTGGATCTTTTGTCGGGAGCCTTAGCGGCTGTAATCATTCTGTATATTATTGTGCCGAAGATGAGCCAGGAGCAGCAGCAGGCCATAGAGCAGCTGGAAGAATTGCAGCAGCAGATACAACAGATGGATAGTTTGATGGCGCGTTTGGAAAATACAGTGCCGTCAGCATTATATGAACAAATTCAGCACCGGCTCAATGCTATGCAGAACGCAATTGAACAGCTGACGGAAGAAGTACAGCGCTTACAGCAGCAACTGGCCCGTTCGGAAAGTGAAAATGAAAATTTACGGCAGCAATTGGAACAGGCCAGACGGGAATTGGAGGCTGCCCGGGAGGAAGCTCAGCGGAGCCGGAACGTTTCTGACGGGAAGATCTTTGGAATGGATGCAGAATTGGGCATTGTATGTGTATGGCCCGAAAACGTGGATGTGGATTTGTATGTAGAGAATTTGTCGAACAATAATGTATGTTATTACGGGAATAAGGTAACTTTATTCGGCAATTTAATGGAAGATGTCACTTCCCGGGCTTCGGCCGACGACGACCGGTATGAATTGTTTTATCAGAAGAGAATTATTCCGGGACAATACCGGGTGTATGTGAATATTTATTCCAATAGTCATGCGCCGGCAACAGTGGAAGGATATGTCGTTTTATTTCCCGGAAGACCTTCCCAGAAAAAGATCCCCTATGGTCCGATATATTTGAACAGTGTGGGGCAGAATGCAGCTATTGGTGTGTTAACGGTCACTTCTACCGGTATCAGTTTAAGTCGTTAGGACAGGTATAGAAAGAATATAGCATAAAACGTCCGTGAAACCGGTACATCCGGGCGAAAGACGGACATTAAAACGGAAATATATGAAAGATTTAATGAATAACAGGGCGGTACGGCTCTTATTCAGTGCAGTACTTACTTTTTTCTTTATGGGAATACTGGTTGTTTGTACTTCCGAAAAGGACCCGAACCGGTTGTTGGTAATGATGGGAGGGACAATGCCGGAAGGATTGATTCAGGGTTTTACTTATTTTTTGTTTTTTTTCGGTATGTGTGAGGTGCTGTGGGTTTCCGGAAAGATTACCCATGAAAATGATGCCTTTTCAGCTCATTTGTTACCGGAGAAAGAAAACTGGGTACTGTCTGCGGAGGATGTCAGCCAGTTGAAATTGAATATGCAGTCGCTGGAGCGTTCCCAGAAGTTTTATATGACGGATCTGATTAAGAAAGCGTGTACAAAATACCGTTTGAGTAAATCCTCTTCCGAGGTATTGGATTTGGTAGATGCCCAGGTACGTATTTATCAGGAAGAACTGGAGAGTGAGCAGTCTTTTATCAGTTATGTAGCCTGGGCGATTCCTTCTGTAGGGTTTATCGGCACAGTCATTGGGATTGCGGCTTCCCTGGGATATGCCGGAGCCGTTTCTACCCCCGAAGGGATTACCAAAGTCACGGATATGTTGTCGGTAGCTTTTGATACGACCCTGGTCGCTTTGGTCCTGAGTATTGTACTGATGCTGGGAATACACAATATCCGGAAAAGGCAGGACAGCTTATTCGCACATATCAATGCCTATTTGATCGAAAACTTAATCAACCGGTTTTATAAATAAGGAAAAAGTCAGTATCTGACGACAGATAAAAAGAATTGTACATTTCAATATTGGAATAGTCTTTATTAAAATGGATGAGGAAAAAGAGTAAACAAATCGGCGAATGAATAAAAAAAATCATTAAAAACCTTAATACGCAGTATATGGCACAGCCTACAAAAACTTATAAACGTTCTCTTTCCGCTTCTGTAGGGGCAGGAATGAGTTCTGTATTCGGAGGTTCCGGGAAAAGGTATTATATGCTGGAACACAGAGTGAGTTCCCGTTTTCACAAGGCGGGGGAGTCCCAGGAAATCATTGTGGACCAGATCGAATTGGGAAGGGATCCGAAATGTCAGATTCGTTTTGACGAGAGTTTTAAAACCGTGAGCCGCCGGCACGCAGCGATAGTGAAAGACGGGGACAATTGGAAGCTTGTACAGTTGTCCGCAACCAACTCCACCTACCTGAACGGACGGAAAGTACAAAAAGAATGGTATTTGCAGAACGGGGATGAAATACAGCTTTCTACAAATGGTCCGAAATTAGGCTTTATTGTTCCGCAGGGAGAAAAGGGACTGGTAAAGAGTATCGGGCTTTCACATCGTTTGAGTTTGTTCCGTCAACAGGCGCTCCGGCCTTATAAGCAGGCTATCACGGCTTTGTCTGTGGTATTGGTGCTGGCAGTAGGGGGACTGATTTCCTGGAATTATATGCAGCATAAGGAATTCCTGGAAGAAAACAAATCTTTGGCAGCCCATTTCCAGCGGGAAATGAGAGCCCAGGATTCCCTCCGCCGTTCGGAACTGTCCCGTAGGGATGCCGAATATGCAGAGCAACACCGTCAGGATTCCATCCGTTATGCCCGGGAGATTGCCCGTTATGCTTCTCAGACCAGGGATTATGCTATCCCTACCCTTTTGGATCAGGCTTGTAAGGACGTTTACTTCTTGCAGGTGGAAAAGGTTGTATTGACCGATGGAAATCAGGAATGGGTATTGAACCGCAAAAATCCGGTCGGACGTGCTGAAGACGGGTCATATATTTTCGAAAAGGACGAAAACGGGGTGGAAAGGGAATATAAGTTCGGATGGACCGGGACGGGATTTTTGTTGAATGACGGACGTTTTGTGACGGCCAGGCATTGTATAGAAGGCTGGTTGTATAGTGATCTTTCCGGAGAATGCGGAGGGGAGATATTCAATGGACATACGCTGGCGGAGAGTTCCGATAATTATAAGATTATCTGTTACCTGCAAGCCTTTTCTTCCATTTCGAATCAGGTATTTGAATTCAAGAGTACGGATTTTATAATCGATCGTTCTAAAGATAAAAAAATATCTGTAGGGGTTTTTGAAGACGGGACTCCCCGTTATGCCCGTTTGGTTTTTCCCGCCCGTGAGGAAGACGGGGACGATATGTGGGGAACGGATTGGGCTTATACCACGAATACGGGTGGTCAGCGGGGGGAACTGGCTCCGGATGCTTCTTTGTCCAGGAGTTTGCTGCCTTCGGTAAAACTGTATGCCTTGGGTTTCCCGCAGGGGATCGGGGTGCAGGACGGAAGTCAGGAACAGATCCAGCCGATTATCAGTGAAATGACTACGGCAAGGAGGGGCTTGAGTTCCAGTGGTTGTATTTTACATTCCAGCGGGACGGACCACGGAAATTCTGGCGGTCCGATTATGGCTTTGAGGGATGATGGCAAATTAGCCGTTATCGGAATTGTATCCCGGGGCGATATCCGTACCGAGCAGTTCAATTGGGCGGTACCGATTTGTTCCATTTATTAAAACGAAAAAGTATGAAGAGCATCATAGGGATTATTATTGGCTGTATGCTTTGCTGGGAAGGCGAAGCACAGTTCCGGTCTTTTACGGGACCGGCTTCGGCCAATCAGCAGCTGATTGAAGAAGCTGTACGGGAGGGGTTGTTTATTGTCCGTCAGGCTTATCAGCTGGAGGATACGACGGCGGAACCTCCTGCTTATTACGGACGGGACGGAAAGTCCTATTTCGGACAGACGTATTCCGTCGGGGCCCGTCTGTACGGAGGATATGTGATCGACGCCCGTTTGACAGCACCCTGGCTGGAAGATACCCATTTTGAGGAATACAGGCATAGTACGCAGTACCGGCCGGTTATTTCCAAAACGGAATACCGGGACATAGAGGAAATTACTTATCATCCCTTGGCTTTCCGGGCGGAAAACCGGGATTCTGTACAAAAGGGAAGTGTGTGTCAACAGCAGGATTCCCTCTTTTCAGCAGGGTTTTCCCTCTGGGAGGAAGAGGGCCTTTGTAAAGGTTGGGTTGTACTGGCCGTCGGAGAGAAACCCTTGAGCGAAAGTGATTCTGCCAAAGTGTCCCTGCTGATCTACCGTACAGAAGTGAATCTGGAAGCAGACAAGCAGCTGTATGAAATTAAGGCACCGGCCACTTCTCTTTCCGTAATGGGAGGGATATATGTATATCCGTTGGTGAACGGGATCGGACAATTGAGTTTTCGTCTGGCAGGTTTGGTGCAGCAGATAGAGGATAAGTGGTATATTATGGGGGTGAAAGGAGCTGCCGTAGCAGACCGTATTTCCGGTAGTTTAACCCCTATTGGTTCGCAGGAAGAGACAAGCCCGCGGGAAGAAGGGGCAATTGCTCCGGGAGGACAGGAGGAAAATCTGTCTGTAGAACAGGTTCAGGAAAATAAAACAGGAAAAAAAGAAAGAAAAAAACGTTCATAGCATGGGTGAAATCAAATTCAGGATGGCGGCTCTTACCAATGTCGGAAGAATACGCACCAATAATGAAGATAATTTCTTGGTAGATAGCGATTTATCTGATGATAAATGTTTTTTTACCCAGAACGAACAAAAAGATTTAGGCGGGAAAGGGGCTCTGCTGGTGGTAGCCGACGGTATGGGGGGCATGAATGCGGGGGAAGTTGCTTCCCGTTTGGCCGTTGAGACCATTCAGGAATATTTTTCGGCAGAGCGGTTGACAGCGGAAGTGATACGGGACAGGCAGTCTGTCGAACGTTATATGAAAATGACTGTAGTAGCAGCAGATCAGGCCATTAAGGAGAGGAGCAGAAAGGATGCGAGTACTTCGGGGATGGGGACTACAGTGGTGATGGCCTGGCTACTGAAGGGACAGGTTTACGTTGCCTGGTGCGGGGATAGCCGGGCTTATGCGTGGCATCCGGAGACCGGGCTGAGGCAATTGTCGAAGGATCATTCTTATGTACAGGAATTGGTGGATAACGGGAAACTGGACGCGGAAAATGCTTTTGACCATCCGGACAGTAATATCATTACCCGCAGTCTGGGGGACCCGCGTAAAACTGCTGAACCTGATTTCCGGGCGGAGGAACTGTACGAGGGAGAAGTGATTTTGCTATGCAGCGATGGGTTGTGTGGGATGATTCGCGACCGGGAGATAGAAGCTGTCGTCCGCAATAATCCCGAAGATATGAAGGTATGCGGGGAAGCCTTGATTGAAGCGGCATTACAGGCCGGCGGGCACGATAATGTGACAGTTACGCTCTGCCGTATTGTTTCCGGGGGTAAGATACCTGTTGCTCCGGATGTAAATACGGAGAAAAAAGGAGAGATTTTGAATCCCCTCCGGAAAAATAAAAAGATACTGGAATATCTCCTGGGGGGAATTTTGATGCTGGGATTGGGAATCGGGATCGGATATTATTTTAGCCGGCCCGCGGAACCGGTAGATAAAACCGTGGAAAAACCGGTTGGCCCGGAGGGAAAAGATTCCTTGAATTTGCTTCAGAAAGGAATAGAAGGGGGGATAGAGAGTGTAGGCAAATCCGTAATGGAAAATCCGGAAGCGGTGAGGGAAAAGGAGAATGAAAAAGAAGGCAGGAAGGGACAGCAGGAAGGAGGAAAGCAGAACGGTATACAGCCCGGGCCCGGGGAACAGGAAATGGAGAAAGATACTTCGAAAGTGCCGTCCCGTCTGAACCGGATAGAGCAGGAAACCGGACAGCAGCAGAATATCAGTAAAATTGATCCGCAGGAAAGGGAGAAAGGGGAAGAACACTCGCAAAAGGATACTCTCCGGAAGGGAAGTGAAAACCTGAATCCTTTACCGGGAGGAACAGAGGTGAATACGAAGCCGGAAGAACAGCCCGGGGATTCTTTGAAGCTGAAAGAGGGGAAAAAGGGGAAAAAGGGGACCGGAGGACAGGAAGGGGAGAAGTAATGCAGATGGGAGCAAATGGAGGCGGGTGAGGAGAGGAATGAATTTAAGTTAGAAGAAATGCAATTACAAGAAGATATATTGTTCGCCGGCCGTTACCGGCTGATGCGGTTATTGGGACGTGGTGGTTTTTCCGAGGTCTGGCTGGCTGAGGATGGAATGACTTCCTTGGAGGTGGCTGTAAAAGTTTACGCTCCGGGAACGGGTTTGGATGCGGAAGGGATAGAATTATTCAGTCAGGAGCTCTCCATTGTCTATAATTTAAATCATACGAATTTATTAAAACCGCAGCATTTTGACCGGTATGAAGGATGCCCTTATCTGGTGTTGCCTTATTGTGCCCGGGGGTCTGCGCAAAAACTGGTGGGGAGGATTACAGAGGAAGAAGCCTGGCGTTTTTTACACGACGTAGCGGCCGGTTTGGAGTATCTGCATGCCCGCGAACCGGCGGTGATTCACCAGGATATCAAACCGGATAATGTGCTCATCGATGAATCGGGTCATTTTATGATTACCGATTTCGGAATCAGTACAAAGGCCCGGAGTACGTTGCGCAAGAGTATGCTGCGGGCTGAAAATTCGGGGGGAACGACAGCTTACATGGGCCCGGAGCGTTTCGGAAAACGCCCTGCAGCGGTAATGGCCAGCGATATCTGGTCGTTGGGAGCTACCTTATTTGAATTGATGACCGGAGATGCTCCCTTCGGGAATTTAGGGGGCGTACTTCAGAAAAACGGAGCGGAAATACCGGATATCAACGGGGATTATTCCAAAGAATTAAAGACGGGTGTGCAGGCATGCCTGGCATTGGAGACCTGGGATCGTCCTACGGCCGCAATTTTGCGGAACTATACGGAATTCCGGTTGAGGGGCGAAAAACCACACTGGCCGGAAAATAAAATAAAAACGGCCGGAAATCTTCCTCCTGTGGAAAAGGAGGGGCGGAAAACAGAATCGTTTACCGACCGGAAAACGGAGGTATTTGTGGACCGGAAAATAGAAGAAGAGAGGGGGGAAAAGGATTTTATACAGGAGACTGAAAGGAATCCGAAATCCCGGAGAGGATTGTGGGTCGGTCTGGGAAGCCTTGCCGTTTTGGCAGGGGCAGTAGCGGTCTATTTTTTCTTTTTCGTTTGGGGAAGTGAATCCGGCAGCCATAAAATTGAACGGGAATTTTTCGGGACTTGCCAGCGGGTATCGGATTTCCGGGCTTATTTGGCCCGTTATCCCTCCGGAGAATATGTCGGTTTGGCCCGGGGGCGCATTCAGGAATTCCTGCGGGATAGTATTGCCTATGATTCCTGTATCAGTCAGGCTTATTCCGATTCGGGCGGGATTCATTTACTTGCTTTTTATGACGAAAGAATAGAAAAGCTTGAATCTTATCTGACCCGCTTTCCGGAAGGACATTACGTTCAATTGGCCCAAAAGAAGATAGAACATTTAAGGAAAGAAGCTGCACAAATGCGGCAGGAAGAAGAGGATCGGCAGGCGGAGCTGAGTCGCCTGAATCAGGAACGGAGGCGGCAGGAAGAACGAAAGAGAAACCTGACGGACGATCAGCGGCTGGCAATCCGAAAGGTTGAATTTGCCAATACAGATTACGACGGACTGATCATTGACGGTTTCGGTTCTCCTCTGTATTCCTATACTCAATACCTGGCTCCGAGGATTGTGTACGATAACTTGGCAGATGACGCCAAAAAGATAAAGATCGGGATCAAAATGTATACGCCGGAAGGAGAGCTGCACAGGGGAAATGCTTCCCCTGCCGGTTATACTTATATGCGCGACATTGAACTGGACGGTAAACAGCAGAAAAATGTGACGAAAAATCTGCTTAGCTGGGGAAATACGGAAGGATATTCTTATTCTCCCGGGACCTGGCGGTATGAAATCTGGTGTAACGGCCGTTTATTGTATAAAACGGACTTTACGATCAGACGACCGGTAGAAGGAATAAGCGGTGAGGTGATTACAAAACACTATGAAAATGGGGACAAATATATCGGGACTTTTAATGCTTCCGGATTCCGGCATGGAGCAGGGACATATGTCTGGGCGGACGGGAACCGTTATATAGGAGAATGGAGAGAGGACGATATGACCGGAAATGCTTATTATTATTGGGCAAATACCGGGGATAAGTATATCGGGGAATACCGGAATGATAAACGGAATGGAAAGGGTACTTTGTACTGGAAGAGCGGAGACCGCTATAGCGGGGATTGGGTGGAAGGTGTCCGGACCGGGAAAGGAACCTATTATTACGGGAATGGGGATAAATATGTGGGGGATTTTAAAGATAATACCCTGACCGGACAGGGAACCTATTATTATGCTAACGGAAGTATAGAAGCAGGACGCTGGGAAAATAATACCTATATGGGAAATTAGGAGAGGTGTGTTTGCAGCTGTTTTGATCGGCAGTGCGGGATGGAGGAGGGAAAGGTTCGAAAGCAAGAGTGCGGATTTGTAAAAAAATGTTGTTGAAAATTGTCACAAAAAAGGAGGTGAGGAAAGATATTTATAGCAGCAGGGGGGCGGCAAAGAGCGGAATTTACGGAATCTAACCTTATCGTGATACGGTTGCCGTACTGCTGCGTTTCGACGGAATATGCCCCTTCGTTTGCCGTAAAGTTGTTTCGGATGGAAGGAAAAGGGTGGATTTGCAATTGTGGGGTTTTAAAATAATAGAGAACGGGGTAGAAAGGAAATAAAAAAGGGATACGCTGGGAAAATTATTTAAAATAAAAAGATATGGACTTACAGAATGGAACAATTGTGAAACATCACTATCAGATAGTGGGTTCAGCTCCTATCGGCCGGGGCGGTTTTTCGGAAGTTTGGAAGGCGGTAGACGTGATGACCGGAGTAGAGGTGGTGCTGAAAATATATGCACCGGGGACCGGACTGGATGCGGAAGGACTGGAAATACTGAAACGGGAGTTTGCCCTGGTGTTCCAGCTGAATCACAATAATTTGCTGAAAGCGACACATTTTGACATTATCGAAGACCGGATTCCTTTTTTGGTAATGCCCTATTGCCCGGGTTCTTGTGCCGATGTACAGCAGGCTTTTCCGGAACAGGAAGTATTCCGGTTTTTAAAGGATGTGGCTGCGGGTTTGGCATTCCTGCACGAGAGGGATATTGTACATCAGGATATTAAGCCGGCCAATATTTTAATCGACACCTCGGGGCATTATGTGATTACGGATTTCGGCATCAGCACCCGGGTGAGGAATACTTTGCGGAAAAGTGCGAAGCAGCAGAAAAGCTCGGAAGGGACCATCGCTTATATGGCTCCGGAACGGTTCGGGCGCGACAATATACCGGTAAAGGCAAGCGACATCTGGTCGTTGGGGGCTACCGTATTCGAACTGATCAGCGGCTATGTGCCCTTTGGGGAACACGGGGGATTAATGCAGAAAAACGGGGCGGAGATTCCGGAACTCCCGGGAGATTATTCCCCGGAATTGAAGATGCTGATTGCCGCTTGCCTGTCTCCCCAACCCTGGGACCGGCCATTGGCTTCCCAGATCGGGGAATATGCCGGATATGCTTTGCAGGGGCAAAAACAAAAAATAGCAGAAGCTTTACAGGGAAAAATAGCGGAACCGGCAGAGGAGAAGAAAAGACGGAATAAATTTATCTCGTTCTGGCTGGGACTGATGGTTACCTTAAATACTTTGGGTGCCTGTTTTATGCTGTACGGGCTTTTGACCGAGAATACTTTTACGGCTACCTGGATAACGGTAAGTTTGTCCTTTACCTTGAATATTTTGTGCGCCCTCATGCTATGGAAATGGATGCGTTGGGGGTATTGGTTGTATCTTTTCTCGGCAGCTTTTGTCGTGGCGGCCGATTTGTTTTCTTCTCCTCTGGAAACCTTGCCTACATTGCTCGGAGGGGGGATCGGCATGTTGATTTTATTTGGAATCCTGAATTTGAAAAAGAACGGGGTGCCGGCATGGAAACAGATGGATAATTCGTTTCACTGGAAAAAACACAAAGGGATGTACGGGGGATTTATCGCGCTTTTTCTGGTCATTTTCCTGACCGGAATCGTAAAGATGCAGCAAATGCCTTTGGATACGGGATATTACGATCCGGCTTATGAAATAGAGGGTGACAGTACTTTCGTAGATTCTTTGGAATATCCGGCTACCCAGATCCTGTATGCAAAGGACGGAAGCTGTTCGGTTGCCGTTCCGGATTTTTTTGTCGAACAGGATTTAAATGAGGGGGCGGTATTGAGTTGCGGTTTGAATGATAATTACCCTTATGTGACCGTTTTACGGGAAAAGAAAGCTACTGTAAGCGATTACGGTCTCACTACCCTGGAAAAATATGCCGACTTTCTGATGGAGCAAATGAAACAGCAGGGGAGTATAACGGATTTCCGGCAACTGTCCCGGAAGAATACGAAGGTGGACGGGTCTCCGGCTATCCTGATCAAATTTGAAGGCCGCATAACTGTCGGTGCCTTAAAAGTGAAAATGTATTGGGAAAAATATTATATCGAAGGTACGGACAGTTATTTTCAATTGCTCACCTGTATTTTAAACAGTAAAAAAGAAGAGTTCAAAGACTTGCTCCGGGAGATCGGGACTTCTTTCCGGGAGATTGTCCGTTAATATGGGAATATTATGGTATTGCAGGAAAATATATTATTTGACGGTCGTTATCGTCTGCTCCGTTTATTGGGGTGCGGGGGATTTTCGGAGGTATGGCTGGCAACGGATGAAAAGACTTCTCTGGAAGTAGCCGTTAAAGTATATGCTCCCGGTTCGGGATTGGATAAGGACGGCATCCGTATCTTTTCCGAGGAATTGGCTATCGTATATAATTTAAACCATACGAATTTACTGAAACCCCAGTATTTTGACGAATCCGGAGGCTGTCCGTATCTGGTATTGCCCTATTGTGAACGGGGTTCTGCTCAAAAATTGGCGGGGAAGATAACGGAAGAGGAGGCCTGGCAGTTTTTACACGATGTGGCTGCCGGACTGGAGTATCTGCATGCTCAGGAGCCGCCTGTGATCCATCAGGACATCAAGCCGGATAATGTTTTACGGAACACTTCCGGGACGTTTATGATCACGGACTTCGGGATTAGCACCAGGGCCCGGAGCACCTTAAGGAGGAGTGTATCCTGTACGAACCCTTCGGGAGGGACGATGGAGTATATGGGCCCGGAACGGTTCGGGGAAAAACCGGCTCCGATAAAAGCCAGCGATATCTGGTCGCTGGGAGCCACCCTTTTCGAATTACTGACGGGAGAAGTGCCTTTTGTACAGATGGGCGGTGCTCTTCAAATGAACGGGGCCCTGGTCCCGCTTATAGAAGGCCCTTATTCCGACCGCTTAAAACAGCTCGTAAAAGCCTGCTTGTCGAAAGCCCCCTGGGATCGTCCCACCGCACATACCTTGCGGGAATATGTAGAAGCTTATTGGAGGGGAGAAAATCCCGGTTTGGAGAAACCGGCTAAAAAGCATTTGCCGGCTTCCGGACAGAAACCTTCCGGAAAATCGAAATGGATTTTAATCGTTCTGTTTTTGTGTATACTTGCAGGAGGAATTTGTTGGTATGTTTTATCCGGAAATGAGCATGTACGGCTGGAAGAACAGAAGATAAGTACAACGGATTCCTTGAATTTGCATCAGAAAGAAATAGAAGGGAGAATAGAGGGTATAGGCAAATCAGTAACGGAAAATGAAAAAGAAGACAATAAGAGACAGCAGGAAGGAGGAAAGCGGAGCGGGGACCAGACTGGGACTAGGGAACAAAAAGCTGAGAAAGATACTTCGAAAGTGCCGTCCCATCTGACTAAGGATGAACAAGAAACAAATACCCGGAGACGAAAAGATACGCTACGGGAAATTGTCGATAAAGAAGAAAGTAAGCCGCGACCGATTGGAAACGGTTTAATTGCTCGCTGGTCTTCCTCAGTAACATCCGATCAAAAACGAGTTTTAAGTCAGTTGATAGAGAATATGGTAAAAGTAAAAGGCGGCAGTTTTCAGATGGGGGGTACTTCAGAGCAGGGGAGTAATATTTATAGTGACGAGAAGCCAGTTCATACAGTCACATTAAGTGATTATTATATTTGTAAATATGAAGTAAGTCAGCAGGAATGGGAAGTTGTGATGGGTAACAATCCTTCTCATTTTCAGGGTAAGGATTTACCGGTAGAGCAAGTAAGTTGGGAGGATTGTCAGGTATTTATACAAAGGTTAAATACCTTGACGGGTTTGGATTTTAAATTACCGACAGAAGCTCAATGGGAATATGCCGCCCGTGGAGGGAGTAAAAGTCAGGGTACTAAATATTCGGGGAGTAATACTTTGTCGGAAGTAGGGTGGTTTGGGGAAAATTCTGGAAGAAAGACTCACCCTATTGGTCAGAAACAAGCGAATGAGCTGGGATTATACGATATGAGCGGAAATGTTTGGGAATGCTGTTCGGATTGGTATGGAGGTTATAGTAGTAGTTCTGAGGCAGACCCTATAGGTCCAGGGAGCGGTTCTTACCGGGTGAATCGGGGTGGTAGCTGGTACGGCGAAGCTTGGCTTTGCCGTGTGTCGCGCCGTAGCGCTTTCGACCCAGGCTACCGTGACAGCAACCTCGGTTTGCGGTTAGTTTTATAGTTCTAAAACCATTGGTTCTTAAAA